>OFLL01000016.1_pt1 | contig 187646 bp, 167 predicted proteins | sample 1540861 | NCBI WGS metagenome assembly OFLL01 (sample SAMEA4413039, study PRJEB24355) | metagenome | biome: human; feature: gut; material: faeces | place: United Kingdom | collected 2010 | reverse complement strand
CGCCAATCCATGGGAGCGGTGGGAACGAGTGCCGATAATGCCCTGGCAGAATCGTTTAACGCCACTCTAAAGCGTGAAGTTCTGCGTGATCGGAAAGTCTTTGACAATCCCATTACCTGCCGCCAAGAAGTCTTCCGATGGTGCATGCGCTACAACACGCGCAGACGACACTCCTGGTGCAATCTTCTAGCCCCCGATACCTTCGAAGCATTCACATCAGCTACACTGGCCCAAGCAGCATAGCTAACCCCCGACGTGTCTACTTTCCGGGGGTCAGGCCCAGCCAATGCTGGTCCCCCAGCCACCACCGTTCCAAAACAGTGTTATAAGAGTTTCTGAGCAGTACTTCGGCGTGTGAGGCGTCGTGGAGAAATGCCATCGCGACGCTGATGTTCCATTCATATAGTGCTAATGCAGCTTCGCCGTCTTGATGGGCAGCACGAAGAAATGGCTCCCAACGCGGTGTTGAGAGCCATCGCGTAATCCACTGGCTATCCTGATGCGCCACTACTGCATCCCCCCGGAGCGACAAGTCAGCACCCCGGTAAGTAGTACTCAGCAGGTCAGTGACCCAGAGCAGAGCTCCACCGGGGTATCACGTCATAGAGTACTTAACTGTGCTAACCGAGGCAAGGCTTCTAGCAGTTTTGTACTGCTCTCTGCCGGCAGGGAAGCGTTAGCGGATTACTTGATCTCCAGAATCGGCTCGCCCTTGTTGATCTGCGTGCCGGTGGACACCTTGAGGTCGGTCACGGTGCCGGACTTGTGGGCCTTGACGGGGTTTTCCATCTTCATGGCCTCGAGGACGACGACGACCTCACCCTCTTCTACTTCCTGGCCTTCTTCGACGGCGACCTTGATGACGCTGCCCTGCATCGGTGCGGTCACGGCGTCACCGGACACGTTGGCTGCTGCGCCTTTACCACGGCGCTTCTTCGACTTCTTGCGCTTGGTGCCGCCACCCAAGAGCAAGTTGCCCGGCAGGGCCACCTCGATGCGGCGGCCGCCAACCTCGACGACGAACTTCTGGGATGCTTCCTGGTCCTCATCCTCAGGTGCTTCGGCGGTGTCGGTGTATTCGGGCAGCTCGTTGACCCACTCTTCCTCGATCCACTTGGTGTAGACCGTGAAGTTGCCGTCCTCGGCGGTGAAGGCAGGATCGGTGAGGATTGCCTGGTGGAAGGGGATAACCGTGGGCAGGCCTTCGATGCGGTACTCGGACAGCGCGCGGCGTGCGCGCGCGAGGGCGGTCTCGCGGTCCGGGCCCCAGACGATGAGCTTGGCCAGCATGGAATCGAACTGGCCGCCGATGACGGAACCTTCGCGCACGCCGGAATCCATACGCACGCCCGGGCCGGAAGGCTCGGAGTAGGAGACGATGGTTCCAGGAGCCGGCATGAAGCCCGCAGCGGCGTCCTCGCCGTTGATGCGGAACTCGAAGGCGTGGCCGTGCGGGGTCGGATCCTCGGAGATGGAAAGCTCGCGGCCCTCGGCGATGCGGAACTGCTCGCGAACGAGGTCGTAGCCGGTGGTCTCTTCGGTAACGGGGTGCTCCACCTGGAGGCGCGTGTTGACCTCGAGGAAGGAGATGAGTCCATCCGAACCCACAAGGTACTCCACCGTACCGGCGCCGTAGTATCCGGCCTCGCGGCAGATGCGCTTTGCGGATTCATGGATGGAGGCGCGCTGCTCATCGGTGAGGAAGGGGGCAGGGGCCTCTTCGACGAGCTTCTGGAAGCGGCGCTGTAGGGAGCAGTCGCGGGTGCCCATGACGACGACGTTGCCGTGCTGGTCAGCCAGGACCTGCGCCTCGACGTGGCGGGCCTTATCCAGGTAGCGCTCGACGAAGCACTCGCCGCGGCCGAAGGCTGCGGTGGCCTCGCGGGTGGCGGACTCGTAGAGGTCCTTGATCTCCTCGCGGGTGTGTGCGACCTTCATGCCGCGGCCACCGCCGCCGAAGGCAGCCTTGATGGCAACGGGCAGGCCGTGCTCGTCGGCGAAGGCCTCGACCTCTTCGGCGCTGGCGACGGGATCCTTGGTACCTGGTGCCATGGGCGCGTCGGCACGCTCGGCGATGTGGCGGGCGGTGACCTTGTCACCCAAGTCCGCAATCGACTGCGGCGAGGGACCGATCCAGATCAGGCCGGCGTCGATGACGGCCTGGGCAAAGTCGGCGTTCTCGGAGAGGAAGCCATAGCCGGGGTGGATAGCGTCGGCGCCGGATTTGGAGGCGGCGTCGAGAATCTTGCTGATATCGAGGTAAGACTCAGCGGAGTTTTGGCCGCCGAGTGCGAAGGCTTCGTCGGCAAGCGTGACGAATGGGGCATCAGCATCGGGCTCGGCATAAACCGCTACGGATGCGATGCCGGCATCGCGAGCCGCACGGATGACGCGGACCGCAATCTCACCGCGGTTGGCCACGAGGACCTTGGTGATGTTCTTGGTTTCAACTGCCACGGCAGGAACCCTCCTCCAATTTTTCTGATAGGACTGCGTACTATTCTTGCACACCAAAACATGAGGATACCGTCACGTCTTGGTTTCGTGTCAAAAAATAAACCCGCACCAGCGAGGATGCGGGCTTATTTCGGCGTGTTGCTAGCGCTCAACGGGCATGCGAACCATGTTGCCCCACTCTGCCCACGAGCCATCGTAGACGCGCGGGGTGTCGAAGCCGAGCAGGTACTTCAGCACAAACCAGGTGTGCGCGGCCTGAGCGCCGACATGCGAGTAAAGGACGGTTTCCGTTGCGGGCTCTAGCTCACCATAGTTGACCTTGAGCTCGCTGAGTGTACGGAAGCAGCCGTTGGGGTAGACCGCGCGATCCCATTCCAAGTTGATGGCCCCGGGAATATGGCCGTGCGTCAAGGTGGTGCCGTAGGCAGACTCGCCGGTTCCGTTCTTGAAGGCGGCTTCGCCGCAGAACTCGTCTGGGCTGCGGGTGTCGACAACGGTGGCGGTGGAGCTGCGCAGCTCATCGACGAAGATGCGAGAGGATTCTTCGCGGGAAACCTCCGGGTAAGAGGAGGCGGATGGTTCGGGGACCGTGAAGGAGGTATCGCGCTCTTCGGACATCCAGGCATCCCGGCCACCGTCGAGAAGCCGCACGTCTTCGTGGCCGTACAGCTCAAAGATCCACAGGGCGAATGCGGCCCACCAGTTGGACTTGTCTCCGTACAGGATGACGGTGTCATCGCGCTCGATGCCCTTCGAGCGAAGGAGTGCTGTGAAGTCTTCGGCGCTGATGATGTCCCTCGTCGTGCTATCGAGCAGTTCCGTCTGGACGTTGATACGGATAGCGGTGGGGATGTGGCCGATATCGTAGAGGAGTGAATCCTCATCGACCTCGATCACGTGGAGGCCGTTAATGCCCAGTCGCGCGGATAACCACGGTGCGGACACGAGACGCTCGGGGTGCGCGTATTCCTGGAAAGGGGGATTCGGGTCGAATTCGGCCACGGTCCACCTGCCTTTCTCGTTAAGGGGGAACGTTCGCTTCAACTCTAGCGTGCTTGGCCAACTAGTGGTCACGGGGGAGAGCCTTTTGTGGTGTTGGATACATTTCTTGAGAGGGTAGTGCTGCTTCGCACTTACTGGTTATAACAAGTATGCAGGTCAGGGGTTGAAAAGTGCGCTAAGCTCGCTTTTTAACCTTTTGTTGGGCTGATTCTGTAGGGGAGCGCGCGGGCCAAACCTGGGTTATTTTAAGTAGTGACACTCATCAACCCCCTAGCGAAAGGGAATTACTGTGCACAAGGCAATCGTCGTCTTCGAGGTTGAGGGCGGATCAGACAAGCAGATCAACGGACACCGTAAGGACACCATGCCGATCGTCGACTGCATCAAGGATGCAGGCTGGCATGCAGAGGTCGTGTTTTACCGCCCCGAGTGGTCCGAGAAGCTCTTCGAGTATGTATCCGAGAACTTTGATGCCTACATCTCCCGCGTGAACCCGGGCAACATCCCGGGCGGTGAAAAGGGCTACTTTGACCTGCTCTCCAAGCTGTCCGACGCTGGCCTGGTCGGCATGTCCACCCCGTACGAGATGATGGCCTACGGCGCCAAGGATGCCCTGGTCAAGCTCAACGACACCGACCTGGTCCCGTCCGATACCGCCGCCTACTACGACGTCGAGTCTTTCCACAACACCTTCCCGACCTCCCTGTCCTACGGCGAGCGCGTGCTTAAGCAGAACCGTGGCTCCACCGGCTCCGGCATCTGGCGCGTGCGCCTTGCCGACGAGAAGCTGGCCGAGTCCGTCGAGCCGGGCACGGCTCTGCCGCTCGACACCAAGATCAAGTGCACTGAGGCTGTGGACAACCACACCGAGGAGCGCGAGCTGGGCGAGTTCATGGACTTCTGCGATCAGTACATCGTGGGTGACAACGGCATGCTCGTGGACATGCGCTTCATGCCGCGCATCGTCGAGGGTGAGATTCGTATTCTTCTCGTGGGCCCGGACCCGGTCTTCGTGGTGCACAAGAAGCCGGCCGAGGGCGGCGACGCCTTCTCCGCCACCCTGTTCTCCGGCGCCAAGTACACCTACCAAAAGCCGGAGGAGTGGCAGGAGCTCGTCGATATGTTCGCTGACGTTCGCCCGGTCATTGCAGAGAAGCTGGGCGGTGACAACATCCCGCTGATCTGGACCGCGGACTTCATGCTGGCTGACGGCGAAAACGGCGAAGATACTTACGTCCTTGGTGAGATCAACTGCTCCTGCGTGGGCTTCACCTCTGAACTGGACATGGGCATCCAGGAGAAGGTGGCTGCTGAGGCCATCAAGCGCGTGGAGGCCAAGCACGCTTAAGCGATTTATTTCGCACTAATCCTGTCGAGTTTCCCCTGCCGTGGCGGGGGAAACTGTCGTTTTCTGGGGTGCATTTGCCTAACTCGCGCTGCCGGTGAGCAAGATCTCAGGTACGTTCGGTGGGGTAAAAAAATTTATGCCAGTATCGTGCTGTAGCGCACTGCGAAAATCAATGATTCTCCGAAAGGTCTAAAAACTATGACGAACCCCAACCAGTTTGGTGAGAACAGCGACAAGAGCGATAACAACGCTGGCGACTACAACGCTCACGGTTCCCACAGCGACAACGCTGGGAACAACAACTTCGGTAGCTTTGGCGGCTACGGTAGCTCCCAGTCCGGCAGCGGTAATTCTGCTTCTGGGTGGAACAGCCAGGGACAGAACTCCAACTTCGGCTGGGGCGGCCAGGCTGGCTACGGCGATTACTCCGAGAGCTCCGCTGAGACCTCCTCGTTCGGAAGTGCGTCTTCCCAGAATTCGCAGCCGGAGTCTGAAGGTGAGGCCAAGGACAGCACTCTTGGCTCCAGCTTTGCTGCGTCTGAGTCTGCCTCTGGTTCTGCCAACACGGAGTCAGCTGACCGCAAGTCTGAAAGCCATGACACCCGCGCTAACCATGACTCTTTAGGCGCCTCCTACGCTTCCTACAACTCCGATAGCAGTGCTGGTGCCGAGCACTCCGCTGAGTCGACGAACTCGAATCAGGGCTACGGCAACCACGGTTACGGCAACAGCGGCTTTGGCAACGACGGCTTTGGCGGCAGTGTGCAGGCAGAATCCAACCAGAGCCAGGGTTTTGGGCAGCAGTCTGGTGATGGCTTCGGCTCCCCGGCTTCTCACTCCAACTCCACGTCCGGCTTTGGTAGCTACCAGCAGCAGAACCAGGGCTTCGGCGCGCAGGAGCAGCAAGGTTTCGGCTCCCAGGGCCAGCAGGGCTTCGGGGCACAGGAGCAGCAGGGATTCGGCCAGCAGAACTCGCCCTTTGCTGCCTCTCCGCAGAACAATCAGTACCCGCAGCAGGCCGCACAGAACGGTGGTTCTTCTAAGAGCACGGGCTTCTTCAAGGCGCTGTTTGATTTCTCCTTCAGCAGCTTTGTCACCCTGAAGTTCTCCTCCTTCATCTACATGCTGCTTGTCTTCGTGGCCGCTGCTGTCTGGGCGATTATGGTCTTCGCTTCGCTGTTCTCCTTCGCTGACAGCTTTGTCGTTGGTATCTTTAGCTTCCTCGGCGCCGTGATTTTTGGAGGCGTTGGTTTCTTCTTCTACGTCATTCAGATCCGTCTGGTGCTGGAGTTCTTCGTGGCGAACATCCGCACCGCGCAGAACACCGGTGATCTTGTTGCTAAGGCAGACAGCGACAAGGCTTAATCGCATACCAATCCCTGCGCTGCTTTAGAGCAGACAGACTAATCCCGCGGCCTCACTATTCGAGGTCCGCGGGATTTTTGTACGTAACGTGCCGTGCCAGTCTGAGGGGGCGCTAGCTGCCACGGATGGACCCAGTCATATGGTTCGGGCCAGAAGGTTTATGTGCCCCCAAACAAACCTTCTTTGGGCACCTGGATGGTTCACCTGCCCCCAGCTAAACCTTTTGAGTAGAACCAGTTGACTAGAACCACGTGGCGGGCCGGGGGAGGCGGGCCAGCGCGCAACGGCGCTACTGGCTGCTTAGTCCAGCAGCGTGGCGACGGACTCGGGGTCGGCGTCGGAAAGCATCTGACGGATGCGGTCATACTCCGCGTCCTCACCGATAGCCTTCGCGGCATGGCCCAGTGCGGCAATGGCACGCAGCACGCCCTGGTTGGGCTCGTGGGAGAAGGGGACAGGGCCCCATCCCTTCCACCCATTGCCGCGCAGGCGGTCGAGGCTGCGGTGGTAGCCGGTGCGCGCATAGGCGTAGGCGGTGATGAAAGCGGTGGGCTCAGCGCCCTTGTGCTTGTCTAGTTCTTGCTCCGCCAGCAGCGCCCACAGCAGCGGGGAATCCGGATGGGCCATGATTCCCGCGGTGAGATCGGAGGTGCTGTTAGCACCCGGATCGGCCGGCAGCTTGATGGGCGGGGGAGCGAGCATATCTTTCATTTCCATGCCGCCCCACTCTAGCCATGTGGCAGCGAGGGGGCGAACCTAGAAAGGTTCGCCCGCAGCTGGATGGATTCACCCGCAACTAGAAAAGCTCGCCCCGAATTAGGACTGGGCCCAGAAGTCGGAAACGTTGAGCCCAAAGGAATACAGCGCGCGGCGCAGCACCGGCAGCGAAAGGCCGATGACGGAGGAAGGATCACCCTCAATGCGGTCGATGAACCAGCCGCCGAGGGCCTCCAGGGTAAAGGCGCCGGCGCATTCCAGCGGCTCGCCGGTGCGGGCATAGGCCTCGATATCGGCGGTAGTAGCTTCCGCAAAGTGCACCGTCGTGCGCGAGGCCTCCACGAAGCGCTCCTCGCCGCGCAGCACGCAGTGGCCGGTGATGAGCTCCGCGGCGCGACCGGCCTGCGCGTGCCAGCGCTCCACGGTGGCCTCGGGGGTGTGGGGTTTGCCTTGGAGGGAACCGTCGAGAAGCAGCATGGAATCCCCGCCCACCACGACGTCCTCGGGATAGTCCGGGGCAATGGCCTCTGCCTTGGCCGTGGCGAGTGCGCAGACGATCTCGGCGGGCTCAGCACCCGCCAGGCGCTCCTCGATGGCCCGCTCATCCACGTGGGCCGGGGCAATGACGGGTTCCACGCCCGCACCCCGCAGGATGGACAGGCGGGACGGGGACTGAGAAGCCAGAACCAGGCGCATGTGCTTAGTAGTAGCGGACGTTGCGGAAGGCGGACGGGTTAAACACGTCGCCCGGCTGGCCCCACAGGTCGCGCTCGGAGCGGGTATCGGCGGCCTTGGCACGCGCCTCGGAGTCGAGCTGGCTGAGCACCGTGGTCAGGGCCGCCACCTCAGCGTCGGTGGGGTTGCCGTTGAGAACGGTAAACAGGGAAGCGGTCATGGGGAAACCTCTACAAAACGATATTGCCGTGTTTCTTCGGCAGGGTCGGAATAATCTTGCGATCCAGCAGGCGCAGTCCCTCAATGAGGGAACCGCGCGTGGCTGCCGGGGTAATAACGGAATCGACGAGACCGCGCTCAGCGGCTTGGTACGGGGTGAGGTAGGCTGCGGCCTCGTCCTCACTCAGCTCCAGCTCAGCGGCCAGTTCAGGGGCATCGGCCACGGCGATCTCGGCCGTCGGCCACGCATAGGACAGGTCCGCACCGAGCTCCTTGGAACCGAAAGCGATGTAGCCGGTGCCGTGCGCGCGGCGCACGATCACGCTGATCTTGCCCACGCTCGCCGCAGCATAAGCATGCACGAGCTTGGCCAACGCTGCCTTCTCCACATCCAGAGCCGGGGAGTCGACGAACTCGACGATGGGGGTGTTGAAGGCATCGCACAGGCGAATGAAACGCGCGGCCTTGGCGGCGGCTGCGGCATCGAGAGAGTCGCGGTTGGCGATGATGCCCACCGTGCGTCCCTCCACGCGGCCGAAGCCGGTGAAGACCCCGCGCACCCGGGCGCCGAGCTCGAAAACATCCTCACAGGTAGCGGTGACCACGTCGGCGAGATCCACGGTGCCGTCATCGCCCACGAGGGTATCGAGCGCGTGGTCGGCCTCGCTGATGTTCTCTTCCACCGACCCCGCAACGATGGTGGCCTCGGTGCGGGGCGCCGCGGCACGGTTATTGGAGGGCAGATAGGAGAGCACGCGCTTGGCGACGCTCACCTCGTGCTCCCCGTCCGCCTGCACGTCGCCGTCGGGAGCGATGACCACATCGGACAACGCGGCCACGAGCGAGGCCTCCTTGGACTCCGCGTAAACCGCCGTGATCTGCGGGATGAGGCCGGAGGCGGTGGTGGCGCGGGCGAGGATGCGGGCCTGCATGGCGGAGGAGACGATGCCCTCCTGGGCGCGGGGCTTATCGCTGGCAACGAGCGCGACGATGGGCACGCCGGTCTTAATGGCCAGGTCGTAGAGCTTGGTGACCTTTTCGCCATAGACCTCGCCCATGGTGCCGTCGAACAATGAGGCGTCCTGCGCATAGGCGCAGACCTTGCGGCCATCCACGGTGCCGAAGCCGGTGACGACACCATCGGTGTAGGGGCGGATGTGCTCGCGGCCGAACTCGGTGGAGCGGTGGCGAGCAAGGGCGTCGGTCTCCACGAAGGAGCCGGCGTCAAAGAGCGCCTCGATGGCGCTGCGGGCTGCCGGGACTTCTCCCTGCGGCGCCCGGGACTCGGTGAGCTTGGCGCTCAGGTCCTCGATCTTGCCAGCGGTCGTCTTCAAGTCAGTCATGGAACACTAGTGTAATACAGTGCTTCTGCTGCACTAATCTGTGCTCGATCCGAGCACGGCCTAGAGCGGGATGTTTCCGTGCTTGCGCGATGGGCGCGCGACATTCTTGTCTGTGAAGAAGCGCAGGTTTTTAGCGATTGCACTGCGGGTTTCGGAGGGGAGAATGACGGCGTCGATAAGCCCGCGCTCTGCTGCCTTATACGGGTTGAGCATGTGATCTTCGTATTCGCGCTCGAAGGATTTGGTCAGCTCCGTTACGTCGAGGCCTTTCTCATGGGCGGCCTTGATCTCCTTGCGGTAGATGAAGCCGACGGCACCTGCTGCCCCCATGACCGCGATCTGGGCGGTGGGCCATGCCAGGTTGATGTCCGCGCCCAGCCCCTTGGAGCCCATCACGCAATAGGCGCCGCCGTAGGCTTTGCGCAGGGTGACGGTGATTTTGGGAACGGTGGCTTCGGCATAGGCGTAGAGCAGCTTGGCGCCGCGGCGCAGGATGCCGTCGTGTTCTTGGTCGGCGCCGGGGAGGAAGCCGGGGACGTCGACAAGCATGATGATAGGGATGTTGAAGGCATCGCAGGTGCGCACAAAGCGGGCGGCCTTCTCGGAAGAATCGATGTCGAGGCAGCCGGCAAAGACCTGGGGCTGGTTGGCCACGAAACCTACGGTGCGGCCTTCGATGCGTCCGAAGGCGGTGACCACGTTATCGGCGCGGTCGGCCTGGATCTCCAGGAAGTCACCGTCATCGGTGAGGGCCTCGATGACCTCCTTGACGTCATAGGGTTGGTGCGGGGAATCCGGGATGATCTCATCCAGCATGAGGTCGTCGGCGGTTTCTTCGCCCAGGTCTTCGTAGGGCTCGACCGGGGTCAGCTGGCGGTTATTGGAGGGAAGGTAGGTCAGCAAATCGTGAACCCAATCCAGGGCTTCTTCGTCGCTGGCGGCGGTGTAGTGCGAGGTTCCCGCCTTGTGCATGTGGACGCCCGCGCCGCCGAGTTCTTCTTGGCTGACTTCTTCGCCGGTGACGGTCTTGATGACGTCTGGTCCGGTGACGAACATCTTTGACTTCTTGTCCACCATCACCACGAAATCAGTCAGGGCAGGGGAGTAGGCGTTGCCGCCGGCGCACGCGCCCATGATGACGGAGATCTGCGGGACGACGCCGGAGGCCTTGACGTTCTGGTAAAAGGTCTTAGCAATCCAATCCAGGGACACGGCGCCGTCCTGGATGCGGGCGCCAGCACCCTCGTATAGGCCGATGAGCGGGCGGCCGGTGGTGATGGAAAGCTCCATGATCTTGATCATCTTCTCGCCGTAGACCTCACCGAGTGCACCGCCGAAAACGGTTCCGTCCTGGGAGAAAATGCAAACCTCGCGGCCGTCGATGGTGCCCCAGCCGGTGACGATGCCATCGGTGAGCGGGCGCTTCTTGCCCATGCCGAAGTCCGTGGTGCGGTGCACGGCGAGCATATCGGTCTCGACGAAGGAGCCCTCGTCGAGGAGATAGTCCAAGCGCTCACGTGCGGTGAGGCGGCCTTGGGCGTGGACCTTTTCGTGGGCTTTCTCGCCCATGGGCTGCGCCGCTGCTTCGCGACGCCTCTTCAGTTCAGCGATCTTGCCTGCGGTGGTGTCGGCGCTCAGGGAGTCAAGCTCCGACAAATGTGAGGAAATAGTCATGTTTGGCAGTGTAGAGAAGTTTTGTATGGGAATGTATAGCGGCGCACGGGTGATTTCGCTCACATTTTACGTTCGGGCAGGTGAGGGGCGGTGGAAAAGATGAGGGAATCCTCGCAAACGGCGTGTTGGGTGCATGGCTGACAGTGTAGTGGGCGCGAAATGCGCCGTTTGAAGGGTGGTCGCATGAGAAAACCCCGCCCATGGGGACGGGGTTTGGTGAAGGATTTTATGCAAGCCATCCGAAGCTGTCGAGGAAAAGTTCTACCTCGGCAAGGTCGCCTTCCCGGGGGAAGTCGCCCGTGAGGGCGGCGAAGCTTTCCTCGATGTCGGTATGGGTTGCCGGAATGAGATCGTGCTTGAGTAGATCTTCTGCCACCTGTGCTGCAATGGGTGCAGCGGTAATGGTGTCAAGACCGGTGCCGGTGGCGGTCTTGAATGTGTTAGCAATGGTGGAAATAAAGCCGGAAATAGTATTCATTCTTGCTCGCCCCTTTTTTGCCTCTCGTAGTAAAGGTACGGGGTACCGTACCGTTGGGATTCACCAACTATATCGCGTAAACGCCCAAAACGCTACATAGATTTCAAGTTAAGTTAACTTTTTGTTTACCTTGGCTGATGTGTGACCAGGGACACTCATGAGCTTCCCACCGCGGGGGAGAATTAATAAAGACAAAAAGACAGCCCCGCCGTGTAGGGCGACGGGGCTGTCGGTGCTGTCGGTGGGAGGGGTGTTAGGGGCTTAGTGTCCGCCAGCGATTCCGGCAAAAGGCTCCCAGCCGAAGTAGTGGGCGATGGAGTCCTTTGCAATCCATGTGATAGCGATAAGGATGACGAAGCCAAGAACGGCGTATACCGTCCAGCCAAGCATCTTCATTTGGGGTGAGGCTGCGGTGTCATCAACGACGACGCCTTCGGCGTTGCGGATGGGGTCGCCGGTCATACAGCGCATGCCCAAAGCGAAGAGGAGCGGGATGCCCGCGCCGAAGGCGAGAGCTAGTGCAGCCACACGGATGAGGGCGGTGACGATTTCCATTGCGGTCATGATTGGAATCCTTAGTTGTCCTTGTTGGCGGTGTGGGACTTGACCACATCATTGACGGCGTCTGCGGCGCCGGGGGCGTTGCCGGTCGAAACGCCTGCGGCGACCTTTTCGCGGTGAGACATCGAGGAGTCGACGGACTCGGAGTCCTCGTCCCAGTCGTCGTTGACGTTATTAGCGTCAACCGGGTTGCGGCGAGCGCGCAGGAGGATGAGGGCGACCATTCCCAGCAGGATGATCAGGTCAACGATGGCACCCACCATGGTGTTGGTGGCTGCGCCAACGCCGTTGGCAATCCACCATGTAACGAAGCCGACGAAGGCGGCGCACGGAAGGGTGATGAGCCACGCGGCCACCATGCGCATGGCGACGCCCCAGCGAACCTTCGCCCCCTTGCGGCCCAGGCCGGTACCCAGGATGGAACCGGTGGACACGTGGGTGGTGGACAGCGCCATACCGCCGGTGGCGGAGGTTAGGATGATGGCGGCGGAGGTGGCCTCAGCGGCCATGCCCTGCGGGGACTCAATCTCAACCAGCCCCTTGCCCAGGGTGCGGATGACGCGCCAGCCGCCCGACATGGTGCCGGCGGCAATCGCGACGGCACAGGCCACGATGACCCAGGTCGGGATGCGGGAATCGGAGTTGGCCTCGCCAGCGGCAACGAGGGCAAGGAAGATAACGCCCATCGTCTTCTGTGCGTCACCGGTGCCGTGGGCCAGGGATACGAGGCAGGCGGTCACGATCTGGCCGTGGCGGAAGTGCTCGTTTTTGACCTTGCTCGGGATGGTGTTGGTCACCCAGTACACCAGGGCGGTACCGCAGGCGGAAACCAGAGCGGCGATGAGTGGGGAGGCAATAGCCGGGATGATGATCTTGCCGGCAATGGAGGACCACGCCACGCCGCCGGTGCCCAGGGCTGCGAAGGCAGCGCCGATGAGGCCACCAAAGAGGGCGTGGGAGGATGAAGACGGCATACCAAGGAGCCAGGTAAATAGGTTCCAGGTGATGCCGCCGATGAGGCCGGTGAAGACGACCATGAGCAGGGCGTCGCCGTCGGCGGGGACGGAGACATCGTACTGGTCAAGGTTGACGATTCCCTTGGCCACGGTGGCGGCCACATTGACGGAGAGGAATGCGCCGATGAGGTTGAGGACGGCGGAAATGGCAACGGCGGTGAACGGCTTCAGTGCGCCGGTGGCAATCGACGTCGCCATAGCGTTGGCTGTGTCGTGGAAACCGTTGGTGAAGTCGAAGGCCAGTGCCGTGATGACCACGATGGCCAAGATGATAAGAGTCGCTGACACGAGCGTGATCCCTTTCAGGACTAGGGCAATAATCTGCAAAGAGGGGTCAGCGTGTCGGGGCCAAAGGGGTGGCGCGACGACTGCGAGCTAACCGCGGTTGACGATAGTCCCGAAAGGTAATGGTGCCAATTGTGCGCTAAAGGCCGGTGACCTCGGCAAACAGGCATTATGTATCTTTAATTGGTCATAAAACGCTAAAAAACCTCAAAAGTTACAGCACAATACATCGACTGTTCATGTTCTGTTTACCGTTTTCGTTAAAAGACCGTTAAGCCTCCACCGGAAGCCAGGCATAACCGAAGGGTCCCAGTTCGACTGGTCCTAAGTCTACGGCTTCTTCGGTGAAGTTGTGCAAGCACAATAATTCACCGCGCTGGAATCCCAGCACGCCCGCGTGGCCGGTCTCCACCGCCTCGAAAGGCGCGGTGCCGAGTTCCGGATGCGCCTTGCGTTGCTGGATGAGGCTGCGAACGCGGTGGAGGATCGAGGAGTCGTCGGCAAGCTGCTCCTCCACCGAAATACCAACCCCGCCAACGACGGGGCGGCGCGTCTGAGCGGATGTACTGAATCCTGCGCCCTCGCCCGGCTCCCACTGCATAGGAGTGCGTACAGCATCGCGGTCGGGCAGCTCGGGGGCGTCGTTCATGCCAACCTCATCGCCGTAATACAGGAAGGGCGCGCCCGGTAGCGTCATGAGGAGGGAATAGAAGAGCTCAATCTTGCGGTAGTCGTTGCCCAACAGCGGGGCGAGTCGCCGCGCGATACCCACGTGAGCGCGCATCTGATCATCCGGCAGAAAGTGCTCGTACATGATGGCGCGCTGATCCTCGCCAACCATCTCCAGCGTTAGCTCGTCGTGATTGCGCAGGAAGGTGCCCCACTGGCAGCCCTGGGGCAACTCCGGCAATTCCGCCATGATCTCGTAGACCGGTGTGGCGTCCCCCAGTGCAAGGGCCTGGTAGAGCCGCGGCATGACGGGGAAATTGAACACCATGTGGAAGCGATTGCCCGTGCCGTAGAACTCCATGGTGTCGTGCGGCGGCTGATTGGCCTCCGCGATCATGATGGCCTCGGGATAGTTCTCGTCAATGAAAGCGCGGATTCTTTCCACAAACTCGACTGTTTCCGGCAGGGACTCGCCGCCCAGCCCATCGCGCTCGTAGAGGTATGCAATGGCATCGAGGCGGAAGCCGTCCACGCCCTTGTCCAGCCAGAAGGAGAGGATCTTGAACACTTCCTCGTGGACCTTCGGGTTGTCATAGTTCAGGTCCGGCTGGTGCGAGTAAAAGCGGTGGAAGTAGTACTGCTTGCGCTCCGGATCCCACGCCCAATTCGAGGTTTCCGTATCGGTGAAAATGATGCGGATCTCTGGGTAGCGCAGGGGATCATCGCCCCACACGTAGTAATCACCGTACGGCCCTTCCGGATCGGTGCGCGAGGCCTGGAACCACGGGTGATCGGTGGAAGTGTGGTTGAACGCCAAGTCCGTCATCAGCCTCATGCCGCGCGCGTGGAGCTCGGCGACGAGCTCCTCGAAGTCCTCCATCGTGCCGTAATCCGGGTGGATGGAGTAGTAATCGGCAATGTCATAGCCATCATCGCGCAGCGGGGAGGCATAAAACGGGGAAAGCCACAGGCAGTCCACGCCGAGCCACTTGAGGTAATCCAACTTCTCAATAACGCCGCGCAGCGTGCCGACGCCTTCGCCGCGGGTGTCCTTGTACGAGCCCACGAGGGCCTGGTAGAAAATGGCGTTATCGTGCCAGGTCATCGGAGATCCTTCCGTTTAGCCCGCCACAGCAGAAACTCGGCCAGGCACAGCGTGCCTGCGAGGAGCCCCGGCCAGATTGCGGGGGAGGGGTGAAAAAGGTTGAGGACTGCCTGCACCAGCGCCAGGAACGCGAAGAAACCAACGAATCCCAGCGCGGTGTCCCACAGCAGAGCGCGGCGCATTAGGCCTTAACACCGCCGGCGGTGAGGCCGGCAACGATGCGGTGCTGGAAGATGAGCACCATGATGATCAGCGGAATCGTCACCAGCGCGCCCGCGGCCATGGTGGCGGCGTAGGGGTACTCGAAGGCCGAGGGGCCGGAGAAGCGCGCGATGGCCACGGTCACCGGCTCAGTAGCGGTGGTGGATAGCTGCTTGGCCAACATGAACTCGTTCCACGTCGTGATGAAGGCGATGATGGCGGTGGTAAACAGCGCCGGCGCGGCCAAGGGCAGGAGCACGAGGCGGAAGGCCTGGCCGCGGGAAGCACCGTCCACGCGGGCGGCCTCCTCCAACTCCCAGGGAAGCTGGCGGAAGAAGCTCAGCAGCGTATAGACCGTCAGCGGTAGCGCGAAGGAGATGTTCGGGATGATCATCGCGCGGTAGGTGCCGATCCATTCGAGGTTTCCAAAGAGCTGGAACAGCGGGGTCACCAACGCGATGGCCGGGAACATCGAGGCAGCCAGAATGATGCCGGTGACAATACCTTTGCCGGGGAAGTCGTAGCGTGCCAAGGCGTAGGCGGTAAACACACCGATAAGGACCGCCACCGCGGTCGTGACCAAGGAAATGATCAAAGAGTTCCCCAGCGCATTGAGGAAGTCATTGCCCTTGTCCGTGGCTAGGGCGTCCCGGAAGTTATCCAGGGTTACGTGCGTGGGCCACGGGGTGGTGTCGAAAGTATGGGACTTGTGCCGCAGGGCGGTGACGACCATCCAGTAGAAGGGCGCGAGCCCCCAGAACATGATGAAGAGGATGCCAAGGTAGTGTCCGATCTTTTTCATGACTTCTTCTCCTTCTTCTGGCGAGCAGTACCGGACACATCAGCGCCGAGGAAGCGAACGAGGATGAACGCGACGGTGAAGATGAGCAGGAAGATGAGGGTGGATAGCGCGGAGGCAGAGTTGAAGTGGCCCTGGCGCATGTCCTCCACCACCAACTGGGAAATGGTGGCCGTCGGGGAGTTGGAGGAGGCGGAGATCATGATGACCGGCAGGTCGTACATGCGCAGCGCGTCCAGCGTGCGGAAGAGGATGGCCACCATGAGCGCTGGGCGTACCAGCGGCAGGGTAATGGTGAAGAAGGTTTGGATGCGCGAGGCGCCGTCGACGCGGGCGGCGTCATAGACATCGCGCGGAATCATCTGCAGACCGGCCAGGATGAGCAGCGCCATGAACGGGGCGGTCTTCCACACATCGGCGATGATGACCGCGAGGCGGGCATAAAACGGGTCCGTGGTCCACGCGATGTTCGAGCCGATGAGCGCGTTGATGATGCCGTCCGGCGCGAACATGAACTGCCACAGCTTCGCCGTCACCGCGGTGGGAATGGCCCAAGGCACCAGCACGGCCGCGCGCACGAGGCCGCGCCCGCGGTACTCGCCGTTCATCACCAGCGCCATGAACATGCCCAAGATCGTCTCCAGTGCCACCGTGACCACGGTGAAGAAGAGCGTGATTTTGAGCGCTGGCCAGAAATCGGTGGCGATGACGCCGTCCGGGCATGTGGTGGCCTGGCCGGTGGCAGACATGCATTTATTGGTGAGCCAGTACAGGTAGTTTTCGAGGCCTGCGAATGAGCCTTCCTCGAATACACCCGTAGTCGGGTTAAGCCGCTTGTTGCCCTGGAAGGACAACATCACAGCGCGCACGATGGGATAGCCGATGACCACGGCCAGCGCTATCAGCGCCGGTGCGATGAGCGCAGCGACGCGCAGATACTGTCTGCGGGGCTGCGCGGTAGGCGGTGCTCCAGCCATGCGGTGCCTGCCTTTCTGATTAATAGGGGGAGGGGTTTATCGGGGGTTGGGGAAAATCATAGCGGGTGGCTGAGACATCCTCTGTGCACGAGCACCCAGATCAAAGCCAGATCAAAGAAAGAGGCGCGGGCAAGTCTCGTGGACTTACTCGCGCCCCATTCACGCTGGGAGCATTAACCCTGCGCGGCTGCCTCGATGGCTGCCTTCATGTCCTTCGTTGCATCGTCGACGGACTTGCCCGCGGTCAATGCCGCGTAGGCGTTATCCTGCACGGCCTTGGAGATGGCGGTGTAGAACGGGGAAACCGGACGCGGTGCGGCGTTCTCCAGGGATTCCTTCAGGGCCGGAAGGTACGGGAACTCCTCCACCAGGGACTCATCGTCGTAGATGGAAGCCAGTACCGGCGGGAAGGAAGCCTCAGCGAAGGACTTCTGGTTCTCCTCGTTGATGATGAACTTCATGAAGTCCAGGGCCGTAGCCTTGTGCTCGGAATTGATGTTGATGCCGTTGTTGTAGCCACCCAGAGTGGAAACACCGACGCCATCCTTGCCTACCAGCGGCTGGACCTCGAACTTGACGCCCTTTTCCTCAGCGTTGGTGTACATGTACGGCCAGTTGATGGCGAATGCGGTCTTGCCCTCGGTGAAGGCCAAGTTGGTCTCCTCCTCCGTCGCGGCGGTGGAGTCCTTGGAGATGGTGCCGTCTTCGTAGGCGTCGACAAGCGCCTGCAGGCCTTCCTTGGACTTGTCCGAGTCAACGGTCACGTTGCCCTCGTCATCCAAGATGGATCCGCCCCAGCCCTCGATGAAGCCGGCGGTGTTGACGGTGAGGCCCTCGTACTGCTTGAGCTGGGTGGTCAGGCAGGAGCTATCGTCCTTGATGGCCTCGCAGGCAGACGCGATGTCCTCGAACTTCTCCGGAGCCTTGTCCGCCAACTCGGTGTTGCGGAAGAGCAGCTGGCCGTTGGTGTTCTGCGGCAGTGCGTAGAGGGTGTCGTTGTAGGTCGCGGATTCCACGGTGGGCTCCAGCAGGCCAGAGGTGTCAACCTCCAGGTCACCGGTCAGCGGTGCCAGCCACTGGTTTGCAGCAAAGTCCGCGGTCCAGACCACGTCGAGCGCCATGACATCGTAGTCGGAGTTGCCCGCTTGCAGGGACTGCACGAGGGTTTCGCGCTGAGCGTCGGCCTCGCCGGCGAGCTCCTTGAGCTCGACCTTCTCGTCCGGGTGCTCGGCGTTCCATGCCTCGATGATGGGGGTGATCTTGTCGGTGTCGTTCTTGCCCATGGCAAAGGTGATGGGCCCGCGGCCGCCACCATCGGTGGAGGAGGCATCGGAGCCAGCGCTTGACGACGACCCCTCGTCGCCCGACGAGCAACCTGCCAAGGTCAACGCGAGTGCAGCGGTGGTGACGACTACGCCGCGGCGGACAGAACGCAGCGAGCTAGGGAGAAACGGCTTCTTCATGGAGTATTCACCTTTCGGAAAACTTCTGATGACTTCAAAATAGGGGATCATCCCCACAAGGCACGTGGTTTTGGCTTTTAATTCACTTCAAACGGGGGTGAAGCTACCCCTGTTAGTACTACTGCCTAAGCCTCGATACGCTGGCCGGTTTCCGGATCGAAGTGGTGGGCCTCGCGGGGGTTGAAGGTGAGGACGACGGTGTCGCCGCGCTGCGGAACGTTGTCGCTCGCGCGGGCAACGAAGCGCTGCTCGCCCACCATGGCGTAGACGAAGGATTCCGAGCCCAGCTCTTCCACGAACTCCACCGTTCCTTGGAAGCCCACCGGCCCCTTATTAATGAATAGCTTTTCGGGGCGAACGCCGATGCGGCCGCCGTTGTAGTCAAAGATATTCATCGAGGGGGAACCGATGAAGCCGGCGACGAACTCGTTAGCGGGGGCGTCGTAAAGCTCGCGCGGTGGGGCGACCTGCTGCAGTTCGCCGTCTTTGAGCACGGCGACGCGGTCTCCCATGGTCATGGCCTCCACCTGGTCGTGGGTGACGTAGACGGTGGTGGTGCCGAGGCGCTGCTGGAGGCTGGCCAGCTCCGCGCGGGTTTGTACGCGCAGCTTGGCATCGAGGTTGGACAGGGGTTCATCCATGAGGAAGGCCTTCGGCTTGCGCACGATGGCGCGGCCCATGGCCACGCGCTGGCGCTGACCACCGGACAGGTCCTTGGGCTTGCGCTGCAGGTACTCCGTGAGCCCGAGGGTCTTGGCGGCTTCCTCGACCTTGGCTTTGATGTCTGCCTTGGGCATCTTGGCCAGCTTGAGGGAAAATCCCATGTTCTGGGCCACGGTGAGGTGCGGGTACAGCGCATAATTCTGGAAGACCATTGCGATATCGCGCTCGCCGGGCTCCAGCCCTGTGACGTCTTTGCCGTCGATGAGGATGTGGCCGCTGGAGACCGGCTCGAGTCCCGCGAGGGCGCGCAGGGTGGTGGATTTACCGCAGCCGGACGGTCCGACGAGGACCAGGAATTCGCCATCCGCAATCTCGAGATTGAGGTCTTTGACCGTGGGGTTCTCGGCGCGGGGATAGGTGATGCCGACGTTCTCAAAAGTGACCTTTGCCATGGACACACACTAGCACCCAGCGGCACGTGGATTAGGCTGGAATTCGCTATGAAGAAGTTCGCCCCGCTCCTCGCAGTGCTCTTGGTTGGTTGCTCTAGTACGGAATCTGCAGAGACTTTCACACCGCTAACAACTGTTTCCACTGGGACCGCTGACGCGTCTTCGACGCAGTCCACTTCGCCTTCCGCGGCTCAGCGCGATACCGTGTTCCGCGCTATTTTCGCCGACACCGTGGACTCATCTAAGGTCCGCTCACAGTTGGTGGACAACGGCAAGGTTGATCGCGCCACCATGCGCGCCAGCATGAAACGGATGGGGTTGGACCTCTCGGATTCGGAAGCGCAAGAATACGGCGAGTGGGTGTGTAAGTGGGTCGCCCCGGAGATCCGCTACGTGCTGGTGACTGAAGGCAAACCAGATAGCCTCGGCACGAAAGAACGCGCGGACTACGACAAGCTGGTTGAGGACACCGTGTCCTTCCTAGCGGATTCTCAGCAGATCTCCGTTACGCCTGAACAGGTACCCCATGCTTTGCCGCAAGCGGTCTTGACCACCTGTCTCGACGAGGCCACCGCACACACAATTCTGGCCAATCCGGATTACTTTTAGTTACGTCTAGAAGGCCACTGCCCGGCGGGTAACCTAGGGTGCATGACTGCACTTGATATGGACCGCATCCGCGAGGCGCTACGTGAAGACTTCGCTGTCATCGATTTCACCGAGTCCACTGGCTCCACCAATACTGATCTCATGCAGGCGGAGAAGGTGGCTGATAGCACCGTACTGCTTGCCGACGAACAGGTGGCCGGCAAAGGCCGCTTGGGCCGCCAGTGGGTGAGCCCGGCGGGGGCGCAGCTTATCTTTTCCGCACTGATCCTCCCGGAGTCGCTAGAGCACCTTGGCACCTTGCCCCTGGCTGCCGGTTTGGCCGTGACCGACTCGGTCGAGGGAGCGGTGCTCAAGTGGCCCAATGACGTGCACATCGATGGCAAGAAGCTGTGTGGCATCCTCGCTGAAGCCGGCCCGGTGGGGGAGGCCTTCAAATCTGCTCCGAAGACTGAAGTCTCGAAGGCAGAGGTCAACAAGACTGAAGTTAACAAAGCCGAGATTAACAAGGCTGAAGTTAATAAGGCCGAGATCAACAAAGCGGAAATCAACAAGGCCGAGGTCGCGCCCAAGACTCAAGCCGCTAACCCGCCTTCAGCACGCGTGGTCGTGGGCATGGGCATCAATGTCACCCTGACCCGCGAGGAACTGCCCATCGAGGCCGCGACTTCGCTAGCGCTCGAGGGGCTTGATACCGACCGCACTGAGCTGGCCATCACCGTTCTGAAGAACCTGCGCCGGCGCATCACCCAGTGGGAACAGCAGGACCCACAGCTTATGGCTGATTACCGCAAGGTTTGTTCTTCCATTGGCCAAGAGGTTCGCCTCGAAGCCCCGACCGGCGACGTCATCGGCACCGTCGAGGGCGTGGCTGACGACGGACGCATCAACGTCGGCGGCGAGTACTACTCCGCCGGTGATGTCATCCACCTGCGCCCGGCTGATAAATAAGTCGGCGCGCGTCTTTCCACGGCTCCTCCTAGCGGAGCCAAGTGGCGAGGTACTCAACCAGGGCACAACTAGGGCACTCATCCAGGGCACTCAGTTACGGTGCTTTCCACATGGCGTCTGTCAAAAGGCATCTATCAAATGGCATTAGTCAAAAGGCGTCTTTGCCCCTGAAAACGCCATCTACAGACCCGCAAAAGGTGTCTTTGGCCCCAAAGACGCCTTTTGACTAATGCCTTCTGTGAGATGCCATTTGCGGTGTTCTTTGCCAAAATAACCCAGAGCCAGCCGTGAACAGGGGAGGAATGGAGTGTACGTGGACGGGAGGTACCATGTGCCCCATGAACCTCATGCAGATGGGCCGCGGCGAGGTTGTTCGCGCGGACATGACCGCCCCGTTTCGCACGCTGCTCTTTCCTTTTCTAGAGCTCGTCGTGATTACTGGGGTGTGCTGGATCGCCATCGGCTGGTGTGACTACAACGGCATTGACCTAGCGCTTCGCAATGGCTTAGTAGCTATATGGGCCTTGCTTGCCGTCTGGCGCTTTGTCCTTCCCCTCATCAAAGCCCGCCGCAAGCGCTTCATCGTGACCAACCTGCGCGTCATCGCCCGCGAAGGCAAACGCGTTGATTCGATCCCACTCACCGATATCCGCGGTGCGCGCCGCCGCCGCGGTGGGATCTCGCTGGCACTTCATGGCTATGACAAGCCGATGTATTTCCCCTCCATCCCCAAGGCCAAACGAGTCGAGGACATCCTCAACGAGCAACCGGTCTGGGGTTAGTCCTTAATCTCCGTCGTATGCAGCTGCTGGTCTAGGTCCTCCGGCGCCAAGTTGGCGGAGCGGAACTCGTGGGTCAGCGGCAAGCGCAGATCGAGGTCCGTGCCGGGGCAGAGCTCAATCGTGGCCTCATCCACCGTGTAGTCCAGCACATGCCCGCCGGAGGTGCGCGCAGCGTCGATGAAGTGCACGTGGCATCCGGGAACGGAGATTCCCTTCTCAAAGACCGGCGTGCGGAAACCGCCGATGACGCCCTCGACGTCGTCAAAGCGCAGCTCCTTGTCACCGCCCACCGCCTGCGCCATCGGCGGGTAGGGCTTGCTCTGCTTGACCACCGTGCGGGTCACCACGTTGCTGAACCGCCCAGAGATGCGCACCGCGTACATGAAGTTAGCGGAAGGCTCCACCTCATCGATGAATGCCGAAAGCTCCTCGCGCCTCAGACCCTTGGGTGCGGCCACCTTAATACGGGGGACGAAGTTCGTCGCCACCGCAAACGGCGTGCCCTGGTCCAAGTCAGCCACCGTCGCGGTGCCATCGCCGCGCAGCTGGTAGCACACCCCGTCGAGGATGATCATCTCTCCGTCCAGCGCATCGAAGGTTCCAATACCGAAATTGCCCTTGCCCAAGAGCTCACCGATGGTCATTTCGCCGTCGTAAATGCCATCCAACAGGGCGGTCATGAGGGAGTTCTGAAAGATGGTATGCCGGACGATCATGGCCCCAAGGCTAGTATTGGAAGAGTGAGTGAACAACACAAACCCCTCGTTACTGTTTATGGAGACGGCCAGCTTGCACGCATGATGCAGCCAGCCGCCGCCGAGCTCGACATCCACCTGCGCGTGCTAGCCTCCGCGCCGGATAAGTCCGCCGCCCAGGTGATTCCGGACGTCGTTCTCGGTGACTATCACGATCTCGACGTGCTCACCGTCGCCGCAGACGGCGCGGATGCAATCACCTTTGAGCACGAGCACGTTCCCACCGAGCACGTGCAGGCGCTCATCGCCGACGGCCTCAACGTCCAGCCCCAGCCTTCCGCCCTCCTCTACGCGCAGGACAAGCTGCTCATGCGCCAGAAACTGGCCGAGCTGGGCGCCCCAGTGCCGCGCTTTGCCGCCATCGAGTCGGTGGAGGATGCACGGAATTTCGCCGCGCTTGTCGACGGTTCCGTGTGCCTCAAAGCCCGCCGCGGCGGCTACGACGGCCATGGCGTGTGGTTCCCGTCCACGGAGGAGCTGGAGCCGCTCGTCGCCAAGCTGCTTGCGGCCAATACCCCGCTCATGGCCGAAGAAAAGGTCAACCTCACCCGCGAGCTGTCCGTGCTCGTCGCCCGCCGCCCCTCCGGCGAGGTGAAGGTCTGGCCGGTCACCGAGTCCGTGCAGCGGGACGGCATCTGTGCCGAGGCTTTTGCCCCCGCCCCGAACCTTTCGCCGGAGTTGACCGAGCGCGCCATGCAGGTGGGCATCAAGGTGGCCACCGAACTTGGCGTTACCGGCGTGCTGGCGGTGGAGCTCTTTGCCTTCGCCACGCAGCAAGACGCCGGCTCCATCATTGCTTCCGCCTCCGGCGCGCCGGGCGCGGTTGTTGAGGAGGATATCGCCGTCAACGAGCTGGCCATGCGCCCGCACAATACCGGCCACTGGACTCAGGATGGCTGCGTGACTTCGCAGTTCGAGCAGCACCTGCGTGCCGTACTGGACTTGCCGCTGGGCTCTACCGCAGCCCTGGCCCCGGTCACAGTGATGGCCAATGTGCTGGGGGCCGAAGAAGATCCACAGATGCCCATACCCCAGCGCGTTCGCGAAGTGATGGAGCGCTACCCAGAGGCGAAGGTCCACCTCTATGGAAAGGACCACAAGCCGGGCCGCAAGATTGGCCACGTCAACGTTGTCGGTGAGGACGTGGCGGAAACCCGCCGCATCGCCCACGATGCCGCCCACTTCCTCGTCCACGCGCAGTGGGCTTAAGCCCGCAGCGAGCTTGAAACCTATTTACTAAGGAGAGTTTTATGGAACCACTCGTCGGCCTGATCATGGGCTCTGATTCCGATTGGCCCACCGTCAAGCCCGCCGCAGAGGTGCTCGCTGAGTTCGGCGTGCCCTTCGAGGTAGGCGTTGTCAGCGCGCACCGCACCCCGGAAAAGATGCTGGCTTATGCCAAGTCCGCGCACGAGCGCGGCCTCAAGGCCATCATCGCCTGCGCCGGTGGCGCAGCTCACCTGCCGGGCATGGTCGCCGCGGCCACGCCGCTTCCGGTGATCGGCATCCCGCGCGCGTTGAAGGATCTTGATGGGCTCGATTCGCTGCTCTCCATCGTGCAGATGCCGGGCGGCGTGCCGGTGGCCACCGTCTCCATCGGTGGTGCGAAGAATGCCGGCTTGCTTGCCGTGCGCATTCTCTCCGCGGGTGACCCGGCACTGGTGGACAAGATGGTGGCCTACCAAGAGAACATGGCCGCCGAGGTGGAGAAGAAGGACGAGAACCTGCGCTCCCAGCTCCTCGGGGAGTAATTAGCTGGGAAGCTTGCTCTTGAGATCGGGGTAGGACGCCTGTGCGCCTTCTCCAGTGACGGCGTAAGCCCCAACTCGAGCGGCAAAGGTGGCGGCCTCCACGAGGTCGTCGCCGTGGAGTAGTCTCGCGCACAGCGCGCCGGCGAAGGCATCGCCCGCGCCCGTCGTGTCGAGGGCGGTGACCTGCGGGGAGGGAACGTCGACAAGCTAAGCCCTTCGGCCACGAGCGCTCCCCGCGCGCCCAGCGTGAGGACCACCGAGGCAAAGCCGGCCTCCGTCAGGCGCCGCGCCAGCTCCTCCGGCGCGCCCTCGCTGCTCAATCCCAACTGCTCCAGGATGAGCCCGGCTTCGTGCTCGTTGGCTAGCAGTGGATCGGCGCGCAGGAGCGCTTCCTTTTCAACCTCGATGACCGGTGCGAGGTTGACCACGACGCGCCCCTTCGCCAGCTCTATGGCCTTGGCACAACCCTCCGCCGGAACCTCGCCTTGGAGCAGAATGAGTTCCGATTCGGTGATGGGGGAGGAGTGGGTGGTGACGAAGGGAGCGTCGACAAGCGCATTGGCCCCCGGCACCACGATGATGGTGTTTTCTCCCTGCTTATCCACGGTGATGACCGCCAAGCCCGTCACCTCCTCGCTGGCTTCGACGTGCGTGAGGTCCACGCCGCTGGCCTGCAAGTAGTGCATCGCGGGCGTGGCGTAGGCATCGCTGCCCACCGCGCCGACGAAGCTGACCTGAGCACCCAGACGGGCGGCAGCGACCGCCTGGTTCGCTCCCTTGCCGCCCGCGGTGATGGTGCCGCCGCTGCCCAGCAGGGTTTCACCCGGCTGCGGGTGCCGGGCTGTGTGGACCACGAGGTCAGCGTTGATGGAACCGACTACGCACATGCTCATGCTGACCAGTATGCACGCTAAGCTAGCGGGCATGCAGTTTCCGCTTCTGGTGTTGGGCGCGCGCGTGGAGGGTGGCGAGCCCGGCTCGTTGCTGCGCAGCCGGTTGGACCGCGCGGTGGTGCTGGCGCGCGTGCTGCCGGAGGAGCCAATCATCGTGTCCGGTTACGGGGAGGCGGAACCAATGGCGCGCTACCTCATCGAGCGTGGTGTTGATCCGGAGCGGATTTTCCTCGAACCGCTGGCCACCAGCACTAACGAAAACCTTGAGCGCGCCCACGCGTTGTGCCCGGACTATAGCTACTTTCGCGTGGTGACCAATGATTTCCACGTGCTGCGTACCCGCCTGTGGGCCTGGCACCTGGGGATTCGGATTCGCATGCATGGTGTTGGCACCCCGCGGAAAGACCGCCCGTGGAACTACCTGCGCGAGGTGGTGGCGACTCCGCATTCGCTGCTGCGCATCGTGTGGCGGCGGGTGGTTGCGCGGTGGCGGCCTGTGGCTTAGGCGCCGAAGAACATGAGCACGATGGCGATTAGCCAAATGACAAACCAGTGGCGCTTTTGCGGCGTGGTTGGGTTGGCCTTCTGCTGTAGTGACTTGAGGAAGTACCAGGCGCCGGGCAGGGCGAAGCCGATGCCCATTGCTACATCGCCGTCAGTAATTCCGGTGAAGCCTACGAGGAGCGAGAACAGACTCAACAGCCCCTTGAAAAAGGAGAAGCTGTGGATCGTGCCTTCCATTGGCTGTTGCGCAGGGGCATGGTCAGGCAGGGGAGCTGGGGTGTAGGCGCGCTCCGGCTCGGCAAAGGGCTCTGCGATAGGTTCAGCAAAGGGCTCCACACTCGGATCCTCATACGAGTCAACGAAAGGGTTCGCCGAAGGCTTCGCGTCTGACTCGCGCGCGGGTTCCGCGAAAGGATTCGACCCACGGCCGGGGAGAGGCTTGTCCGGCTCCTCAAAAGGGTTGGAGTCAAAGGGATTGCTCATGTGGCTTAGCCTATGTCACCAGTGAACCAAAGCCCGAATTAGAGCTTGGCCAACGCCTTCGTGATTCCTTCCTTGAGCGTTGCCTGCGATTGCTTCATTGGATGCGCAATCGCCCGCAGGCCCATGTACGCAATCTGATCCGCAGCCCGGTTCAGCGGGTCGCCCGCATGCCCCAACACGCGGCGGATGGTCACCTCGCAGACTCCTTCCACGTCATGCCACGCCTGCTGGAAGCGCGAGCGCGAGCCCGAGGACAGCCCGCGCCACACCCCGCGCGAGCGCATCGCCTTCGAGCCCTTCTTCCGAATCTGCTCCACCGCTTCCAGAGCAGCTACTGAGTCCGACTCGATGATCGCCTTGGTTGCACCGACCTTGAGCAGGTATTTCAGCGCCAAGGTGAGGGATTCGAGCTCGAGCTCATCGGTGCTGGCCGTCGTCTCGCGCGTGCGCAACCGGTAGTCGCCGTTGCTGGCCACGAAGCACATGGAGCCCTTGAACACCGTGTCCGAGGAGGCGTCCGTGGCGATGCGCACGGTGGCCCCCTCGGGCCAGGAGGAGGCCGTCGAGAAGTTCGGCCACCAGTGCGCCTTCGGTGTGTCCACCTTTACTACTTGCTTCTTGCGCGGGGCCTCGCCTTCCTTCTTGGCGCGGCGCGCGGTGATTCCGGCCTGCTTGCGCCGCACGGAGCTGGCGCTTTTCGACGCCCTATTCTCCTCCGCAAAACTCCCTGTTACGGCATAGCCGCGCTTTTCCAGCGCGGCCCGCAACCCCGCCTGCCGGCGCCCGGTGACGATCCACCTGCGTCCCCGGAGCCCCTTGGTGGCCTTTTCGTATTCGCGGACGGCCACCTCAACGATGTCGCCCTTCTTGATCTGGCCTTTGCGCACGAAGCGCGTCTTCTTGGTGTTGACGGCGATGACCCAGCCGTCGACAGTTCCGTTTTCGGCGGAATCCCAGCGCTCATCCCACAGCGCAATAGCCACATGCACGGGTGCTGAGATCATGTCTTTGGTGATCTTGCGCGTGCCGTAGGTGCGCGATTGCGTGCCCGTCAGGGCGGAGAGCTCGAGTGGTTCCATCCCCTTTAGTAAACCATTTCATTGCTGTGCTGTAACGCTCGGGCGTCTAGTGCAACATACTCAGTGAGCCCATTAGCATTCTGGAGTTTTATTAGTGTCTGTCCTTACCTTGCCTGGTTCGCGCAAGCGGGAGTTTTCCCGCCTGTTTCGCGAGCATTACCCGGCGGTGCTGGCGTATCTGCGCCGCCGCGTCCCACCGAGCCACGCCGAAGAGCTGGCGGCCGACGTCTTCGAGCGGGCCTGGTCCGGGTTCGACTCATTGCGCGGCACGCCGCTGCCGTGGCTCTATGGCATCGCCCGCAACGTGATGCGCGAGTTTTACCGCACCCGGCGGGAGACGGAGAACCTCGATGATCATGAGCTGGAATCCTATGCCGGCTATGACGCCGTCGATGCCAACCTCGACATCACTCGCGCGCTGATGCAGCTTCCGCACGCGGAGCGCGAGATTCTCACGCTCCACGCCTGGGAGGGACTCGACCACCCCGATATCGCCGAGGTCCTCGGCATTTCCCGCAATAACGTGCGCGTTCGCCTGCACCGCGCGCGTACCCACCTTTCCGAACTCACAGGAGAAACCGATGCCTAGCTCTCTCGATATGCTCCGCGCCGCCAACCCCGTTCCTGACACAGCGCTTGACGACGCCTCCCTCGCCCGCTCCGAAGAGACCCTCGCAAAGATAACGAAGGGCCGGCCCACGTGGACAATAGCGGCGGCTTCCGTCGCGGTGCTTGCGCTCATCGGTGGTGCCTTCCCGCTGCTCAATAATTCGGAACCCGTGGCCTCGGCCGCGGAGATTCTGACCCAGGCCGGCGAGGCAGCCGCAACCCAGCCCGATGCCGTGGATAAGGGCGTGACCGCGAAGGAATACATGAAGCGCGTCGATACGCTCGGCGATGCCACGGCAATCACCGAGTACGCGGTGGATGCCGGGGGAGCCGTGGAGGTCTCCTCGCAGGGCGAAGTGCCGGGTTTTGACCCGCAGCCTTCCATTAACCCGGAGGACCTCGTCATCGCGTCCGACCGCGCCGGGCTGGAGAAGCTGGCGGATTCCTTCCCGAACCGCGCGCTGGGCGCGCTGGAGCTGCTGCTCCAGCCGGGCTTGAGCAGCGAGCAGCAAAAGATTGCCTATGACATGCTGGCGGAAGCCGACGGCAACGAGGTCGGCACCGTCGAGGGCGAAGGCGAGGACCAGCTGGTGACCGTGATTCGCGATTCCGACCGCGTCTCCTTCTCCGTCCTGCCCGCCACCGGCCAGCTGGTGCGCGTAGTCGGCCTGGTAGGCCCGGACGTGGAAACCACGATCGATGCCACCGCCATCTTGGACTGCGTGTCCGTGACGGGTCTGGAGGGCCCGGACCGCATCTCACTAGCGTGCGCGGATAATAACTACCTGGTCAACGAGTTGGACTGGCAGCGCTGGGGAGACGATTCTGCGGAGGCGGATGGCGTGGCCATCGAGAATGACTGTGACCCCAATTGTGCGGAAGGCACGTTCAATGAGGATCGGGTGAAGGTGGTCGTCGACAAGCGCGTGGCGTGCGGCTACCACGCCGAGGTGTACTCCCGTGTGCGTGTGCAGTACCCGGATGGGCGTGAGGAAGAGCAGCAGATTGGCTGTGCGCCCTAGGTAAGTTGGCGCAGGGCGAACTGGCCGTACATATCACCTAAAGCCTCGGCGGTGTAGTCACCGTCGGGGCTAAACCATTGGGCGACGCCGATGCCCATGTCGATGAGCGCCCAGCAGGCGATTTTGAGGTTTTCGGCGTGGAAGTCGCCCTCGTTGACCACGGCCATCCAGCGGGCGACATAATCGCGGCGCAGCTGCAGGACGACGGATTTGTGGGGCTCTTCGAGGTTGGTGAGCTCGTTGTTGACCACGCGGACGCGCCGGGCGTGGGTGGCGTGGTAGATGACGTGGGCTTTCATGGTGGCAACGAGCTTGTCGCGGGGGTCTTTCAGCCCGGCGAGGCAAGCGGCATTGGCGCGAAGGAGGTCCTCCATGGCGGTGATGGTGACTTCGGCGAGAAGTTCCTGCTTGGAGGAGAAGTGGTTATAGAGGCTGGAGGCGCGCATGCCGACGGCTTTGGCGATGTCCTCCATGCCGGTGGCGTGGTAGCCGCGCTGGTCAAAGAGGTCGAGTGCGGCGGCGGCGATTTGGTCGCGGCGTCTCTGGTTGGCCATGGTGGGCGTCCTCCTCATTGAGCTAATGGCGGTTAGTATACCCGGTGCTATAGGGCGGGGGAGAACGTGTGCTTTCGGACAATGCGGTTGCCCTTGGTGGACTTGACAGAGGGAGAGAGTCAGGTCACAATTGACGCTAATCGTCATTCGTATTGCCTGTTTGTTGGAGAATTTACTATGTCCCACAACCTCTTCGAGCCCACCACTGACTTCCTGGGCGTTTTTGACAACCTCTCTGAGGCCGATGCCGCGGGGTGGAAGCGAGCTGCTCGTTTCCGCGAGTACTCTGCTCCGGTGATTAACCAGCATTGGCAGGCTGCCGAATACCCGCTGGACTTGGTTCAGCGTTTGGGGGAGCTGGACGTGATGACTGATGGCCTGGCGGTTGAAGGCTATGAAGAGATGCCCACGCTCGGTGCTGGCTTGGCGCTCATGGAGGTCACACGCGCGGATGCCTCGATGGGCACGGTGATTGCGGTGCAGGCGGGGCTGGCTATGCGCTCTATTTCTATGCTGGGTTCTCCGGAGCAGCGGGCTGAGTACTTGCCGCGGATGGCTTCGTGCTCGCTGCTTGGGGCTTTTGGGTTGACGGAGCCGGCCCACGGTTCGGATTCGATTGCCCTGGAGACCACCGCGGTGCGCGATGGCGATGAGTGGGTCCTGAACGGCGAAAAGAAGTGGATTGGCAACGGCGCTTCCGGCGGCATCACGATCATCTATGCGCGCATGGAGGACGGCAATGTTGGCGGCTTCATCGTTCCGCAGGAGACCCCTGGTTATTCGGCATCCGTGATTGAGGGCAAGCTCTCTCTGCGGGCCATCCACCAGGCGCACATTACGTTGACCGACTGCCGTATCCCCGCCGCCAATCAGCTACCGGGCTGCCGCAGCTTCAAGGATGTTTCCCGCGTGCTGACTGCTACACGCATTGGTGTGTCGTGGATGGCGCTGGGTTCGGCGGTAGCCTGTTATGAGATTGCCCGCTCGTATGTGCTCGAGCGCGTCCAGTTTGGCCGCGAGCTGGCGAAGGCACAGATCATTCAGCAGCGCTTGGCCAACATGGTCCTGGATTTGAGCCAGATGATGCTTACGTGCCGTGAGGTCTCATTACGCGAAACCGCAGGTACGTTGTTGCCGGAGCAGGCCTCGGCGGCGAAACTCCACAACACGCGTGCTGCTCGCCGCATCGCCTCCGATGCCCGCGACATGCTTGGCGGGGTTGGCATTTTGCTGGAGAACGACATCGCGCGCCACTTCGCTGACATCGAGGCGATGCACACCTACGAGGGCACGGATACCGTGCAGTCCCTCATTATGGGCAAGAAGATTACGGGCTTCTCGGCCTACAAATAGCGATTCGAAGGGGCTCTATTTCACCGTGCCCATTTTTCCCCACTATCGCGGCCCCTCTAGGTTCGAGTCCTGGTTGGGAGGCCTCTGTTGGAACCGCCGTGAGCGGTCGAAGATGGTTCTGCTCAGAAGGCATTAGTGAGAAGGTTTGTTTGGGGGCAAACGAACCTTCTTTTTGCTGCTAGAAGGTTTACTTGGGCGCAAACGAGCCTTTTGACTAGAGACTTCTGAGTGAAGCCTTGTAAGTGAAACCTTGTGGATTACTTTGTTGAAGGATCAGCCAATGAGATGGATGAGTTGAAGTTATCCACAGGCGGGGAATCGACCGTAGCTTTTGAGGGCTGGAAGCCACGATGATGGAAGCATGATTGACGATTCACACCTCATTTACCTACGACCCCTTTCGAACGACCACTCCGTGTGGAAACAGCTTGCTTCAGGTGAACTTATTCGCCTCACCTCGCGTTACGCTATAAACAGCGAGTATTATTCAACTCTTCCTTACTACCAACGCCATCTCTTTGACATCGTTGCCTTCGGGCGTAGCGCTCATCGTTCAGTTCTCGTGGAAAGATCTGCGGCCAAACTGTTGGGCTTGTGGACGCTGTCGTCTCGGGACGCACAGGTTGTTCTAGCACGGCAGTCCAAAACAGTTCCGCCGCGCCGACAATGGGATAGCAAGGTGATGTACCGAAAAATGTGGCTGCCAGCCTCAGACATTATGGAGCGCTTCGGGCTTCGGTGCACGTCGGTTGCGCGCACCTGCATCGACGTCGCACGGCTTGCGACGTTTGAGGAAGGGTTGATGGCTGTCGACTCCGCTTTGCGCAAACGACTCGTTAGCGTTGACGAACTACGGTCAATGATCACGGCAATGGGCCGTGTAAAAGGTGCAGCTCAAGCTAGGAGAGTAGTTTCGCATGCCACCACCCTCGCCGAATCTCCCTATGAGTCCTTTGCTCGCGGCATGTTGATTGTGGAAGGCCTGGGAAAGAAACTCGTGGTTCAGCCAGAGCTTCAGGGTGGGTATCGGCCGGACTTGCTTATCAACGGCAAAATCATCATGGAAATAGACGGCGCTGTGAAGTACGACGGAGCGACCTACGGAAAATCTACCGAAGCGGTGATACGGGCTGAGCGGCAAAGAGAGAAATACCTTCAGAATCTCGGATACATCGTGTTGCGTTACTCACCACGGGATCTTCTCCAGAACCGAGAACGGGTTCTTAACGAGGTGCGCGGTGCGTTAAACACCGTGCAACCTCGTTCAGCCTAGCGAGCCTCCTTGCCAGCGCGAAGGCGCCGCCAGATGGTTTCATTCAGAAGGCATTAGTGAGAAGGTTTGTTTGGGGGCAAACGAACCGTTTGTAAACGCCTAGATGGTTTACTTGGGGGCAAGTAAACCATGTGACTAATGCCTTTTGAGTGGAACCATGTGCAAGGCTAGAAGTGCAAGGCTAGAAGCTGTAAAGAGAATGCCCAGCTCAAACTTGCAAGTGACCACCTCAAACCTGCCTGTCAATTGCCGGTCTAGGTCGCAACGAACAAGGAGAAGCCCCGCTCCGAAGATAGGAGCGGGGATGGGAAATGGAAGCGGCCGAGGCTAGTTATTGAGGGGCTTGCGGGTGGCTGCCATGTGCTTGGCGCGCTCCACGTTGGCCGGGAGGAGGACCAGTGGCACGTCGTACTCCACTTCGCGCTCGCAGAACTCGGTGAAGCTCAGCGAAACCGGGGCTGTATTGGAGTCGGGAGCAGCGGAGGTGGAGCTGGGAGCGGTGTACATCTCGGCGAGCTTGGCCACGATGACGTGGTCGTTCTCGGTGGTGCCGTCGATGGGCCAGTCGCGGTCCAAGGCGGGGGAGCCGGAGTACATCTCGATAGAAGCGTCCGCGGGCGGGGTGTAGGAGGTCGCCAAGTCGGCAGCTTCGCACAAAGCGCGGGCGAGGACGTGGTCGAAGGACATGAGTACGACGTCATCGGAGGAGAGAAAGCCAGCCTTTTGCGCTTCGAAAGCCGAGGAGAAGTTGCGGGCCGAGGCGATGAAGTCGAAGGCCTTCTGGTGATAGTCTTCGACACCGGCCGCCTTGAGGCGCTCCAGCGAAGAGATGGTTCCCGTCCAGCCGGGGTACAAGCCCACGGTGCGCTCCGGGAAGCCGAGGCGCGTATCGGCATGAGCAACAATGCGGTCGCAGGCCAGCGCAGTTTCAAAGCCACCGCCCAAGGCCACGCCACGCACAGCTGCCACCACGGGGACCGGAGCGAACTTGAGTGCACGCAGGGTCTTCGAGCCATCCGCAATCAAAGATTCGACGCGCGAAGCAGAACCCGATTCGCCCGCAGCCGCAATAGAAGCCAGGTCCGCACCCGCGCAGAAGACCGGCTTGTCGTTGCTGATAACCAGCGCGACAAGGTTGGAGGAGGATACAGCGTCGAGAGCAGCGCGAATAACCTCGAGGGCTGGAGTCGGCATGGAGTTCATCGGCGTGTGCAGGTCGATGATGCCAATGCGCCCAGCAGACGTGGACACCGCGTGAACCGCGCCCGCGTCCAGTGACACGATGGTCTCCTTCTCAAGAGAAGCCAAGGTCACGACACCTTCGCGCGGCGCGAGCTCCTGGCGCGAACCCGTCGAGGAGAGCACCGAGCCCTCGCCGTAGAAGCCACCCGCCGAAGCAGCGGCCGAGACCAATGCCGGAACATCGGAGCCGTAGGCGGAGGCGACGTGGTCGATACCGATGGCGTCGGCAAGCGCGAAGATGCCCTTCTTCCAGCCGAAGCCCAAGGTCAAGCCCTCGTCGATGAGGCCCACGTGGTCCGCGATGGAGGGTGCGACCTCGCAGCAATACGCCAGCGTGTCGAGGAAGACCGCGCGGGCGAAGCGGCCGCCGGGGGAGTCGGTGTCCATGACTTCGCGGGGATCCTTGAGGCCCACGACCGGATCGGACAACGTCGAGCGGGGTACGTACTCGTAGGACTCAGAAATGACCTCGTTTCGGCCGCGGTAGAAGCCGCCGTCACCGGTGCGGCCGGTCAGACCGCGAGAAACGAGGCCCTCGATAAAGGGATCATCGCCGAGAGGGACGTCAAGAAGCGGATCGCCCTCGGGGAGGGCGGTCTCCAGAGACTTCCAAATCGGCTTGACCAGCTGCAATCCGATGTAATCGAGCAGCCCGAAAATGCCGGTGCGGGGGATGCCGAAGGCGCGGCCGAAGGAGGCGTCGGCAAGCTCGTAGCTCACGTCGAACTCGCGGGCGCGGGCCACGCCGGCGGCCATCCAGTAGCAGCCCACGCGGTTGGCAATAAAGCCCGGGGTGTCGCGGCATTCGAGCGCAATCTTGCCCAGGGTTTGCTCGATGGTCGTGCGCAGAGCGGCCTCCGTGGAGCCGGAAGCGATGAGTTCCACTAAGCGCATGACCTTCGGCGGGTTGAAGAAGTGCGTGATGGCGAACTTATCGCGGCGGGACTCCGGCACGCCCTCAAGGAGAGAGGCTAGCGGCAGGGTTGAGGTATTCGAGCTCAACAGAGCGTCCGCGGGCAAATGAGGCTCGATGGCTTGGTAGAGCGAATGCTTGGCGCCCAAGTCCTCGAAGATGGCCTCGATGACCCACTCGCGGTCCTCCAGCAGGGCGTAGTCATCGCTGGCGCGCACGCGCTCGGCGAACTCCGGCAGGTGGAAGCCCTTGCGCTTGAGCTGGATCTCGACGCCCTTTTGGGCGCCCTCCGCATTCTGGTCCAGCAGCACGACGTCCATGCCTGCGGATGCGCAGAGTGCCGCGATGCCGGACCCCATAGAACCTGCGCCGATAACGGCTACCTTGGTGATGTTCATTTATTTCGCTCCATTCTCAATAATCATGGCGATTCCCTGACCGCCGCCGATGCACATGGTGACCAGGCCATAGCGCTTGCCCTCTCGGCGTAGCGCATAAGCCAGCTTGGTGAGCAGGATGACGCCCGTGGCACCGACCGGGTGGCCGTGTGCAACGGCGCCGCCGTAGATATTCGTCTTGGCCGGGTCGAAGCCCAGCTGTTCCTGCACGGCGATGGCCTGGGCGGCGAAGGCCTCGTTGGATTCGATGAGGTCGATGTCCTCCAGTTTCAGCCCGGCCTTCTCCAGCGCCTTCGGGAAGGCAGCGATGGGGCCGATGCCCATGCGCGTCGGGTCCACGCCCGCGATGGACCAGGACACAATCTTCGCCAGCGGGTTCAGGCCACGCTTGGTCACTTCCTCCGCGGTGGCGAGCACAGCGGCCGCCGCGCCATCGTTGATGCCGGAGGCATTGCCGGCGGTGACGGTTCCGTCCTTAACAAAGACCGGCTTGAGCTTCGCCAGCTTCTCGACGTCCGTCTCCCGCACCGCTTCATCAAAGTTCAGCTCGCCGACCGGGACGATTTCCTCGGCGTGCACGCCTTCCGCGCGGGCCTTCGCGGCGCGCTCCTGGGACTCGGCGGCGAACTCGTCCTGGCGCTCGCGGGAGATGTTGCTATCGGCGGCGACGTTTTCTGCGGTCACGCCCATGTGGCCGGTGCCGAAGGGGCAGGAGAGCGCGCCAGTAAGCCAGTCATAAAGCTTGCCGTCACCCATGCGCTTGCCAAAGCGTGCGCCTTCGACGGAGTAGGGCGCGTTGCTCATGGATTCCGCGCCGACGGCCAGCGCTAGGGAGCCGTCGCCAGTCTGCAGGAGCTGGGCCGCGCTGATGACGGCCTGGACTCCGGAGCCGCAAAGGCGGTTGACGCCCATCGCAGTGGAGGAGTCCGGCATGCCGACGTTCTTGGCAATGGCGCGTGAGAGGTAGAGGTCCTTCGGCACGACGGGCATGACGTTGGAGGCCACGGCGGTATCGAGGTCTGCACCAGTAAGCCCCGAACGCTCAATAGCTGCTTCGGCGGCAAGCGAACCGAGCTCGGTAAGGGAAAGGCGGGCCAGGCTACCGCCGAATTTTCCGATGGGCAGGCGTGCGGCGCCCGCGATGTAGATGTCTTGGGGCATGAGCTCCTCCATAGGTTTAACGAATCACCATTAGTTAACTCGGTATCCTAGGTCACTTTTTCGCCGCGTGCAACGGAGCTCCACTGGAAAGTGTGTGAGGGGCTGTAGTTATGGCATGGGTGTAACGTGCGCCACCCCCGCGTTGTTTACAGATTGTTCAACAACCCTTATGCTTTCACCATCGTTAAATGCGACCTTCGTCACGAAAGGTGCCCAACAATGAGCTTGGAATCAACCAATTCCTCCGCAGCTTCCCAGGAAGCAGCCCAGGGAACTACACAGGACGCGCCGAAAGAAGCGCAAGCCCCCAAGGGCATCGGCGCCATGGCCGGCGCCATGTTCCTTATGGCCACCTCTGCCATCGGCCCGGGCTTCTTGACCCAAACCTCCGTCTTCACCGTGCAGATGGGCGCGGCCTTCGCCTTCGCTATTGCGCTGTCGATCATTGTGGACATCGCCATCCAGCTCAACGTCTGGCGCATCCTCGCTGTCTCCGGCATGCGCGCCAACGAGCTGGGTAACACTGTGCTGCCGGGCCTGGGTTGGTTCCTCGCTGTCCTAGTTTTCATCGGCGGCGTTGTTTTCAACATCGGCAACATCGCCGGCTCGGGCCTGGGCCTAAACGCCATGATCGGCATCGATGCACGCATCGGTGGCCTCATCGCCTCGGCCATTGCCATCTTCATCTTCCTGTCCAAGCGGGCGGGTGTCGCGCTCGACCGCATCGTCGCCGCGCTGGGTGCCATCATGATTCTGCTCATGCTTTACGTAGCGATTGTTTCCCAACCGCCGGTGGGTGAGGCCCTGAAGAATACCGTTATGCCGGAAAGCATTGACTTCTTCGTCATCACCACCCTCATCGGTGGCACGGTGGGCGGCTACATTACGTTTGCCGGCGCACACCGCCTCATTGATTCGGGCCTGTCCGGCCCGGAGAACGTCGGCGCGATTACGAAGACCTCCGTGCTCGGCATCATCGTCACCGGCATCATGCGCGTGCTGCTCTTCCTCGCGGTCCTGGGTGTCGTCGCCACGGGTGTTGCGCTCTCCGAGGACAACACGGCCGCCGACGCCTTCCGCCAGGCCGCCGGCGAGTTTGGCCTTCGCGCCTTCGGTGTCGTCCTTTTCGCGGCCGGCCTGTCCTCCGTCATCGGCGCGTCCTACACCTCCATTACCTTCGTGACCACCCAGAAGGTCAGCCCGCGGACCCGCAACTTCCTCACCGTCGGCTTCATTGTGGTCTGCGCCATTCTCTTCGGCATTCTTAATTCCGCACCGCAAAAACTTCTCATCTTCGCGGGTGCTTTCAACGGCATCATCCTGCCCATCGCCTTCGCCATGGTGATGTGGGTCGCGTTCAAGCGCCATGACCTCACCCACGGCGTCAAGCAGCCGATGTGGCTGCTCATCGCCGGCGTCTTGGCGCTCGCGCTGGAAATCTTCATTGGCGTTAAATCCATCTCGGGAATCGTTGAACTATGGGCATAATGCAGACTCCCGCAGATGTGCGCGCCTTCGCCCGCGCGCACGACATGACCACCACCGCCGGCCACGCCCGCGGCTTCATGCAGGCTAACCTCATCGCGCTGCCGCGCGAGTACGCCTTCGACTTCCTCCTCTTTGCACAGCGCAACCCCAAGCCGTGCCCCATCGTCGGTGTGCTGGAGGCCGGGCAGTTCACCTCCGAGCTCATCCCGGGCGGAGACATCCGCACGGACATCCCGGCCTACAACATCTATGAGGACGGCCAGCTTACGCAGACGCTTGACGACGCTTCCCCCTTCTACTCCGCCGACATCGTCTCCTTCCTCATCGGTTGTTCCTTCACCTTTGAGAATGCGCTCGTGGAGAACGGCATTTCCATCGCCCACATTGATCAGGGCCGCAACGTGCCGATGTATCGCACCTCGATTCCCTGCGCGCCGGCTGGAGTCTTCTCTGGGCCGATGGTTGTCTCCATGCGCCCCATCCCCGCGAGCCAGGTTGCCGATGCCGTCCGCATCACCTCCCGCTACCCGGGCGTCCATGGTGCCCCGGTTCACGTGGGCGACCCTGCTGCCATCGGCATCGAGGACTTGTCGCAGCCCGATTTCGGCGAAGCCGTCGACATCCCTGAGGGCACCATCCCGGTCTTCTGGGCGTGCGGCGTGACCCCGCAGGCCATCGTGATGAACTCGCGTCCCAGCCTGGCCATCACACATGCCCCGGGCAAGATGCTCGTCACCGACATCCCGGATCGCGACTTCCTCATCCCTTAATTTCTGTGCGGTGGTGCTACCACCCCAAGCCCTCAGTGCGCCGATACATGGTTCTACTCAGATGGTTCTGGTCAGAAGGTTTGTTTGGGGGCAAACAAACCTTCTTTGAGTGCATAGATGGTTCACTTGGGGGTAAACGAACCTTTTGACCCGAACCATCTCACTCGAACCATGTGGTGCCGGTTAGTTTTGCGCGGGTGGAACCGGCTAACAGGAGCGAAGGCCATAGTGGGGGACTCGGAAACTAAAGGAAGCTAAAGGACCCGGAGAATCGATTCCATCGCGCGCATCAAGTCCGCGCGGCAGGCATCGGCGGCCGCCTCGCGCTCGCCTTGCGCAATGAGGTGAGCCAAGTCGATGTTGGCTTGCACGTGGTTATCGTGAATCTGCGGGTAGCGCTCCAGCGTCAACAAGAAGGTCAAGCGCATGCGCGCCAGCAGGTGCGACATGGAGCGGTCCAGCGTCGGCGAGCCCAAACCGGCGACCAGCTGCTTGTGGAAGCGCTGGTTGATGAGGGGGCGGGGAGCGTCGTTAAGCACTGCGGATTCGGTCAGCCGCACCAGCTCGCCTGGGTCCTCGAAGGTGGCATAGCGCGCCGCGGCCGGCTCGATGGTTGCGCGCGCCAAGTAGAGATCGCGCACGAAATCGCCGTCAGGGGTGGCGATGAACACACCCCTGTGCGGGATGCGCTCCACGATGCGCTCGGAGGCGAGCATGGCGAAGGACTCCCGCAGCGTGTTGCGGGAGCATTCGAAGCGCTCGGCCGCGCGGACCTCGCTGAGCTGGTGTCCGGGCATGTACTCGCCCTCGGAGATGGCGGCGCGGAGCGCGGACGCGACGGAATCAGCAAGCATGCGACTTACAGTAGCCCGCCGCTTAGGAAATCGTGGCGATTACCGCGCCCGGTTCCAGCCTGGAACCCTCCTTTGCCACACGGCTCAGCGTGCCCGCGGCCGGAGCCTTGACCGCGGATTCCATCTTCATGGCCTCAATCGTGGCGATGGCCTGGCCTTCCTCGACCGTTTCGCCGTCCGCCACGTTCCACGCCACGAGGTTGGCCTCATAAGGACAGGTCACCTCGTTGCCGCTGGCGCTGGCACCGGAGGCCGCGCTTGCCGACGCCCCCTTCACCTGCCCCTGCGACAGCATATCGGTGGGGAAGCCCACGCTGACAAGCTTGCCGTCGATCTCCAGCGCAACGCGGGTGCGCTGCGCGTAGATGGCCTCGACGGGGACGGTAGCGCTCGTGGCCTCCGCGGAGGGGCGGTAGTTGTGGTCGAGCCAGTCGGTGTAGATGCCGGCTGCGGCATCGGCGTCGCCGTGATCCACGAGGACCTGGGAGGAGACCATATCGCGGTGGAAGGGCAGCACGGTGCGCACGCCCTCGATGTCGAATTCCTGGAGGGCCTGCTGCGCACGCTTCAGTGCGATCTCGCGGGTCGGCCCCCACACCAGCAGCTTGGCCACGAGTGAGTCATAGTAGGGCGGAACGATGGAGCCGGAGCGCACGCCGGAGTCCACGCGGATTCCCGGACCCGTCGGCGGCTCGAAACGCACGATGGTGCCCGGGCAGGGAGCGAAACCGTTGAGGATGTCCTCGGCGTTGATGCGGAACTCGAAGGCGTGGCCGTTCATCTCAGGGTCTGAAGCTTGCGCTTCAGACGAGGAAGAGGAATCAGACGCGAAGGAGAGGGGTTCGCCGGAGGCGATGCGGAACTGCTCCGCAATGATGTCCACGCCCGTGACCATCTCAGTCACCGGGTGCTCCACCTGCACACGGGTGTTGACCTCGAGGAAGGAAATCGTGCCATCCTCGGAGACGATGTACTCGACGGTGCCGGCACCGGTGTAGCCGACCTTCGCGCAGATGGCGCGGGCACCTTCGTGGATGCCGGTGCGCTGTTCGTCGGAAAGCGCGGGCGCCGGGGCCTCCTCGATGAGTTTTTGGAAGCGGCGCTGCGTGGAGCAATCGCGGGTGCCCAGCACAGCGACGTTGCCGTGCGTATCGGCCAGAATCTGCGCCTCGACGTGACGCGGGTGGGTCAGGAACTTCTCCACGTAGCACTCCGCGCGGCCGAAAGCCTCCTTGGCTTCGCGGCCGGCGGAGTTGAAGGCGGCCTCGATGTCCTCGAGATTCTCCACCACCTTCAGGCCGCGTCCGCCGCCGCCATAAGCGGCCTTGATGGCGATGGGCAGGCCGTGCTCCTCGGCGAAGGCACGGGCCTCTTGCCAGTCATCGATGGGATCGGAGGTACCCGGTGCCAGCGGGGCACCGACCTCCTCGGCCACGCGGCGCGCGGCAATCTTGTCACCGAGCAGCTCGATGGACTCCGGCGACGGGCCAATCCATGTCAGGCCGGCCTCGGCCACGGCACGGGCAAAGTCGGCGTTCTCCGAGAGGAAGCCGTAGCCGGGGTGGATCGCATCCGCGCCGGCGCGCACGGCGATATCGAGGAGCGCGGGGACGTTCATATAGGTATCCGCCGCGGAGTTGCCGGGCAGGGCGTAGGCTTCATCAGCCACCTGGGTGTGCAGGGCGCCGGCATCGGCCTCGGAGTAAATGGCGATGGAGCGGATGCCCATGTCGCGCGCGGTGCGGGCGATACGGACGGCGATCTCGCCGCGGTTAGCAATAAGGACTGCAGAAATCATGTGTGGTTGTTCCTTAATCAGTGTTTAAGCGAGTTCAAAGCGGACCGTCGCCCCCGGCGGGAGCTGCGCGGCAATATCAATATCTTCTTCGAGGACCGTGGCGATGACCGGGTAGCCACCGGTCACGGCGTGATCGCGGAGGAAAATCACGGGCTCGCCACTCGGCGGAACCTGGACGGAGCCGGCGACCATGCCCTCCGAGGGCAGCTCGCCCTCGCGGGCACGGCTCAGTTCCACGGAGCCCTCCGGGCCGACCAGGCGCACGCCCACGCGGTTGGACTGCGCGGTCACGGTCCACTCGGTGGCCAGGAAGGCCTCCAGGCTCTCTGGCGTGAACCAGTCATCGCGCGGGCCGAGCACGCAGCGCAGCACGCCCTCGGTTTGTCCGTGCGCGCCTTCGCGAACGCGGATCGGATTGCTCAGTTGGGCATCGGTCATTGCGGTGGAGCGGGGGAGGACGCCGATGACGTCGCCCAGCCGCACCGGCTGCGGCCCCAACCCAGAGAGCACGTCCGTCGAGGCAGAGCCCAGCTCCGCATCCGCCACGATGCCGCCGCGGATGGCGATGTAGTTGCGCAGGCCCACCGTCGCGGGATCCACGGTCACCGTGGAACCAGCGGTGACGAGCACCGGGCGCGCGAGGTGCACTGGCATATCGTCCAGCAGGACGCGGGATTGGGCGCCGGTGACGCACATGACGGCGTCGGTCAGCGCGCGCAGACGGATGCCACCGATGTTCTCCAGCACGGTTGCCCCGCGTGGGTTGCCCACCGCGACGTTGGCCGTGGCAGCCGCCGCCAGGTCCGCCGCACCCGAGAGCGTGACACCCAAGTTGCCGCGGCCGGGGCGCCCCTGGTCTTGGAAGAGTGTCAGCAGGCCGGCATCGAGGACCTCCATGCGCGGCAGGCGCGCCGGGGTGCGGCGGCCAAAAGGCGTGGTCGACACCACGTCCGGCAGCGAGCTCACCGCGCGGTAGCGCACGCGGTCACCGGGCTGCACCAGCGCTGGTGGGTGGGCATCGGATTCCCACATCGGCGTCGAGGTGGTGCCCAGCAGCTGCCAGCCGCCGGGGGAGACGCGCGGGTAGACAGCGGAGAAACCGCCGGCGATTCCGACGGCACCCGCCGGCACTGCGGTGCGCGGGGTGGCGCGGCGCTCGATGTTGAAGTTCTGCGCCGGGTCAGCCGGGGTGCAATAGGTAAAGCCGGGCGCGAAGCCGCCAAAGGCAGCGAGCCACTCGGTGGACGTGTGCCAGTCAATGAGGCCTTCGCGCGACATACCCATCAACTCGGCGGCCTCGTCGAGGTCCTCGCCGTCATAGAGAACGTCGATCTCCACAAAGCGCGGATCCTCGCCCGCCTGCGCGGTGGGGTGGAAGTCCTGCAGCTTCTCGGAGGCAGCGGCGGCAGAGTTCGGGGTGGCAAAGGTCAGCAGCAAGGTGGTGGCGGCGGCAATCGCATCGACTTGGTCCTTGAGCGGATTGGCATCGAGTGCCGCGTGCCACGCCATGACCTGGGATAAGTCCTCCAGCTCCACGAGCAGCGCGCGCGTTCCTACGGGGTGAATCTGCATCAGATGGCGCTCCGAATCTCGATTCCGCGCTCCTGCAGCTCGGCGACCACACCGCGCAGCAGTTGCACCGCGCCGGGCGAATCACCGTGTGTGCACACCGACTGGGCATCCACGTTGAGCACGGAGCCATCGATGGCCGTGATGGATCCGGTTTCGGCGACCTCGAGCACGCGCTTGACGACGTCCCCCTCATCGCCCATCACCGCATTCGCCTCTCGCCGCGAGACGAGCGTGCCATCGGGGTTGTAGTTGCGGTCGGCGAAGGCCTCGCGGATGACGGTGAGTCCCTTCTTTTCGGCGATGTCGACGGCGACGCCGCCGGGCAGCAGCATGACGGGCAGATCACTGAAGGCCTTGATGCCGTCGATAACGGCGTGGGCTTGGGCTTCGTGGTGGACGATGGTGTTGTACATCGCGCCGTGCGGCTTGACGTAGGCCACCCGAGTCCCATTGGCCTGGGCCAAGGCTTGGAGGGCACCGATTTGGTAGGTGACTTCGTCGGCAAGCTCCGCAGGGGCGTAATCGATGAAGCGACGTCCGAATGCTGCTGGGTCGTTATAACCAACGTGCGCGCCGACGGTAACTCCTGCTTCTGCGGCCGCCTTCAGCGTTCCCGCGATGGAGTGCGGATCGCCGGCGTGGAAGCCGGTGGCGACGTTGGCGGAGGAGACGAGCTGGAGCATCGCGGCGTCATCGGCCACGGGGTTGCCGGCGGTAGTCTCGCCGAGGTCAGCGTTGAGGTCTATGTGCAGCGCGCTCATAGCAGGAGGACACCTCTTCTATAGTTCCCGAATTGTTGAACAATCTATGGGTGACTAGTGTAGCCCGCATCACGTCACTTTGTGAAGTGTGTCCCTCATCTTTGCCGTTGTGGGAAGTGAAAGCACCCCCATCACGACGGTGATGGGGGTGCGGCTGCCTCGCGCCGGTGGGCCGGCGCTGCTAAGAGCTTCGCGTTTGAAGCTCGATGATGCAGGATTCAGATTAGAACGGGAGGTTGACTCCCAGTGCCTGTGCTGCGGCCGGTGCAGCTGCGGCCAGTGCGCCTACGACGCCGAGGACGATGACGGCGATGCCCAGCCCAGAAGGCTTGCCGTCCTCGGAGGAGAGCTTGCCCTTGATGTCGTCGGAAGAGCTCTGATCCTCGCTGCTCTGGTCGCCCTTGCCTTCGTCGCTGCTGCCGGCGTCGCCGCCCTGGTTGCTGCTGCCGTTATCGCCTTCGGTGCCGGTGCTGGAGGTGGCGTTGGTGCTCTGGCCGGTGGTGTCTTCAGCGTTGGCGGCGGTGACGCCTGCGAGTGCGAGGGCGCCGGCCAGGGCTGCAGCGGTGAGGTTGCGGGAAATGCGCTTCATGTTTCTTACTCCTGGGGTTAGATCGGGAAAGTTTGGTCAACGCCGTATCAGACGATGTTGCCACCGTTAACTGATGTCGACTTCCCACATACTAACCGAAAAATAGTGAGATAGGTCAAACTATTTCCAATTTTTAAGCTACTCCACGCAAATTGTCATGGATGCGTCAGGGTGCGCTGGCTTGTCGGATGGCGCCGGGCCTTGCTGTGGTGGGATGAAACTTCCTGCGTGGTTCGGGTTTTGGCGCCTGCTTGCGTGCTAGTTCATCCATTGAATCTTTTAACTTCCTCCAAGGGGTGCGGCCAGAAAAGTGGTGGCCCAACGGGCGTATAAAACTGCAAAAGCCGCGTCTCTCCACCCCCCGGTAGGGAGGGGGAGAGACGCGGATGGGTTGCCTGTTGGCCCTAGGCCTTAAACCTCTTAGATGAAGAGCTTGCGGCGAGCAACGACAGCGCCAGCGGCGATCATCGCTGCGATTGCCAGTGCAGCGAGGCCGCGAGCAACGGTGTTGGAACCGGTCTCAGCGGAGATACCGCGGGACTGTGCCGGCGTCTGTGCGGCGGTGCCTTCAGCAACCTTGCCGCCCTGGGCGATGACCTCGTCCTTGTTCTCCTGCAGCATCTTCTCGGAAGCGGCCTTCTCCTCAGCGGAAGGAGCGTCCTTCTGAGCTGCCTCTTCGGACTTCACGTAGGTCTTGCCGTCCTTGGCCAGGTACCAGGTCACGCCGCCGATGATGAGGGCGGCCGGCAGAGCCAGCCAAGCCAGCTGCTTCTTGTCGAACTCGGTGCTGGTCGGCTCGGTCTCGGACTCGGACTCGCCATTGATCGGGTAGTCCACGGAAGACGGTGCGGTAGCCGGACCGGTGGCCGCCATGTCCACCTCTGAAGCCATCACGCTGGTGGTGGTCGGCGCGTCGGCATCCTGCTGAGCCTGCTGCTGCTCCCAAGCCCACTGTGCCTGCTCTGCGGTCAGTTTGGTGGTTCCGTCCAACTCGCCGTTCTCGTTGCGGTGCTGGTAGCTACCGTCGGCCTGCTTCTGGTAGGTGACGCCATCGACCGTGAGTTCAGCCGGAGCCGGAATCTGGGCGGAGGCAACGGCGGTGCCGCCCAGCGCGAGGGAGCCAGCCAGAACGGCTGCGGTCAGGGTGCGGTTGATGCGCTTCATAAGCTTCTCCTTGCGGGGGTTTGTGAGGTATGTGAGAGGGATTCAACCCGACGTGAACCACAATAGCCACAACTTTCACATTAATCACAAGGGTTTCGAAATTTCGCTCCGTAACATGGCGGATGCTTTTCGTGCCAAACGGGTGGCATGTTCGGTGGGTTGAGGTCCTCACGGGCGGCGCTACAAGGCGTGTTAACCTGCAAGGATAAGAACGGTGTTGTCTGTTGAGCTGCGAAAATGTTCGATAACTGCGCGTAGTGGCGGAAATCCCCCTGAATGGGGGATGCTGCACCAGGCTTAGCTCTATTCTTCGGCGGGGTCAGGAGCCTCGGTTACGCCCTCAAACTGCCATCCCACCACGGCATTGCGCACCGCGGCAGCCAAAGGGTTGGCCGGCTGGATGCAGCTGATAGTGAGAAGGCGACCGGGTTGGGCATCGGTGCCCCAGATGCTCTCGTCCTGCTCAAGGCCGTCCTTCGACGGATCGTGCAGATCTGTTGCGGTGTATACCAGCCATTGCTCGCCGGAGTTCTGCGTGCGCAGGTACAACTTGTCGCCCACAGAGGCTTTGTGCTCGTCGGCGCTACCGTCATAGAGGTTATTGAACACCGCTGGTACTCCTGCACCGGTATGCCCGGCGACCACCACGACGTCCTGTGCATCCGTACCAGGGAGCGAATAGGGTTTATCCTCCGCGGTGTAGGTACAAGCCTTATTCATCGAGTCGGGGTTGATCTTGTTGTCTTTGATCCGACAGGAGCCTTCTTCAAACTCTGCGCGCACATCAATTGTCGGGATGTACATCTCCACCGCTGGGGAGGGCTCGATGACGGCGGCGGGTTCCGCAACCACATCGGTTGGTTGCGGCGCGGGCGCGTCTGGCTCCTTATTGAACTGGAGTGCGGCGACGATGCCGACGAGAACCAGTGCCAAGATAAGGAGGACTCCCAACCCGCGACGGCTGATGGGCGTGCGAGGGCGCGGTGATTTCCGCCGTGGCGCAGGGGCTGTCGTCTTCTTCGGCGTCGTTCGGGTCGGCGCTTGTTGGGTCGGCGCTTGTTGGGATGGCGTTTGTTGGGCAGGCGCCGACGTTGAAGCGGATCGACGGGAAGGGGAAGTTGTCGACGGGGACGAAGCTAGGCGATCGTGGCTGGGGCGGCGTCGCGGGCGGTAGGAAGGGCGCTCAGGGGCAGTGCTCTCGCGGTCAGAAGTGGAGCTGCGTCGGCGTGCGCGTTCAGCGCGCAGATCAATACGGATTCCTTCTTCTGGCAGGCGATAGCTATCGCGCTGCGCCGAGTAGCGAGAATCCATAGTGAGCTCCTGAAGAGAACGATAATTAGAAAGTTACAGTACTACTCGCTAAGTAACTATTCCGTATGCGCTCACTATGGCGGCAGGAGCGGGCATAATATGCCGGCCTGAGCTCTCGGCCTGGATGGCTGGCAATGAGGAAGCCTTATTTGTGGCTAATGCCTTGCATCAACGGCGAGCTGAAAGCGCAGTGCGTAGGTGATGAGCCAGTGGGTGGACATGAAGTGGCCGTCGACAAGCTGCGGTTGCGCACTGGCGGCGAGTGTATGGGCGCGTGGTAGGACGGAGGCGTCGAAATGCTCGGCGAGTTCAACGAGCATCCATGCTCTGGTCAGTGCTAGGCCGTAGAGGTGGGCCAGACGGCCATCGGTTGGATCGAGAACCTCCGGGATTTGTGTGAGAAATTCCAGCGCTTCGATGCGGTGGGGAAGAAAGCCGTCGAACCATTGTGGGAAGTCTGGCAGCACGCGCGACATGAGCAGAGCTTCTGCTAATCCGTTGGAGAGGAAATCGTGCCCGGCCAGCTCCCATTCGAGCGGGTAGTCGCGATCTTCGCCGAAAAGACGCGTAGCAGCCTCGCGTACCGAGCTTGCCAGCGAATCCAGCCCGAGTTTCTTCGAGGCCTCGAGGATGAGGAAAAGGTTGAAGGCTGTATTGGAATGCATGCCGTGACGCACCGGTTGGTTGAGTGATTCAAGCCAGTCGTGGCAGTGCTGTGCGGTTAGCTCAACGAGCTTGTTCATCGCTTCGCTGGGGCGGACAGAGGCTAGCTGCAGCAGCCAAGCGCGCCCATAGGGCATCTCATACCCGGGATGATCGACAAGGTAGTTGTATTCGTCGGTGAGGGCTTCTGTGCTGAGGCGATCGTCGAGAAGCGCGGCAAGTTCTTTCGGAGACTCGGGCCCGAGAATCTTGTTTAGTAGCGCGCCTGAGTACTGCATGTGGACGCTGGAGTGCCAGTCGAAACAACCGTAAAAACTGGGGTGTAGCTCGCGCGGGCGCACGTCGCAGTCTTCTGTGGAAGCGCTCGTGTGGTGCATCGCGGCGGGGAATTCGCGCTCGAGTGCGGCCACAATTGCTTCCGCCCAGGTGCTGGCACAAGTTTCTAGCGTGGTCATGCGTCAAGTATGGCAAAGCTGAAGGTGGGTCGTGCCTTTCAACGCCTGTATAGAACGGCTGTTCGAATTTGTGGTGTTGGTGTCCGGTCACCCTCGTAGCCTTTAGGGCAGGCATCCAAGGGGTGGGGGATGTGTGGGTGTCTGAAATCGCTGGCAATGCTCTTCGTCTTTGGGGGTTGCCACTATCGAAGGAGGGGGAACTGTGAAGTTCTTGGAAAACAAGCCAACGGCGTTTAGTAAGAGGCAAGTACATCGAATAGGTAGTGCGTTGCGCAATGGGGAACCGATTGATGAGGAACAGCTTGGGCTGTTCTTGGACCAGCAATCAGCTCTGTGTGAATCGATAATTCAGGAAGCGAGCAAGACTATGGCACAGCTTGATAATCAGTTGACGATGACTGCAGACTCTATCGTGGAGCCAGATTCAGACAGGTATTTCTTGAGTTCTCGCGTAAAAACGAGAGACACGTTGAGAGAGAAATTGAGTCGAATGCCGAGCTTCCCTTTAGAGAATATTCAGGATGTATCTGGCGTACGGATGGACGTCGATGTGACTCTAAAAGAACAAACTGTACTTGCGAAGCTTCTTTCGCGAGAGCTTGTGAAGGCTGGCGCGAGGAAAGTGGTTCTTCGGGACATGCGAGAGGAACCGCACTCGGGGTATCGCGCGGTGCACTTACACGTGATGTCAGAGGCCGGACGTGCAGAATTTCAGCTACGAACCGCGCTTCAGTCGCAGTGGGCAAACCTTTATGAAATGGCAGGAGACTTGTATGGAAGGGAAATCCGATACCTCGAATTCGGAGGAAGAATTCCGGCAGAATTTGAGATTGAGATCCGTGCTTTACATGAGGTATCCGAAGTCGTAAACAGGGTGGAAAAGCTCGTAGATATTCTTACCGAGCCTTTCGAAGGAAGCCTGCCTGTTGGCGCAACCCAAAAAGAGGCGCGTCAATTGCGGCGGAACATGTATAAGATGCTAGATAAATTAATCCATGAATTCGAAGAACGTCGAGTTCAACGTGACATGGAGGGAGAATAAGCCGATGCCAGCCTATCTGATTAAATACCATCGACCGACAGGTGCACTGGAAGTGACTGAGTATGATTCCCTGATAGAGGGAACCCGCGCTCGTCATAGACTGGATCAAGTAAATAAGGATCCTGATGTCGAGATTGTGGCGATTGGTGCTAAGAACTTAGAGTCCGTTCGGCACACGCATGCGCGCTACTTCTTCCGTGAGAAGACCGCGCCGCCGTATCCCTTTGTGGCTTAAAGCTCGAAGCTTTGAAGGGCGCAGTTGATGAAAGCTAGCCGCGAAGGATTTTCTCCATGGCCTTTCCTTTGGCTAGCTCGTCAACGAGCTTGTCCATGTACCGAATATTCTGCATCAGTGGGTCATCGATGTCTTGGACACGATGCCCGCAGATGCTGCCAGTGATGAGGGAGCGGGATGGGTTCAGGTGCGGGGCCTGCTCGAAGAAATCCTCGAGGGTGACCTTTTGCTCCCGGACCCGTTCCAGCTCCTCAACCGAGTAGCCGGTAAGCCAAGTGATGACTTCGTGAAGCTCGCCGACAGTCCTGCCTTTGCGCTCTACCTTCTTAACGTAGTGCGGATAAATATCGGCGAAGGGTATGGAAAAGATGCGGTGAGACATGGATGCAGTATATCCGTGAGCCTCATGGTGCGTGGGGGCCGTTCGTTGTCGCGGACTTAGCCGTGCCAGAGCGTCGAAATTGGCATTGCCCAGAGGTTTTCACCCATTGGCAGGACGTCCTTGCCCGTGTACAAGACAATTCCTGCGCGGAAAGAATCACCAGCTACCTGCTGAAGATAGCGCAGGCCAGCAAAGTCCTTCGGCTGGATCGACATCGCGGCTTTGACTTCCACGCCAACAACGTCCCGGGATCGTGATTCTAGCACAAGGTCAACCTCTTTGCCGGTAGAGGTCCGAAAGTGGAAGAGGCGATAATCAACCGATGACCATGCCTTCTGCTTCAGAAGCTCGTTGGCAACGAAGGCTTCGCAGATCCCGCCGCTAAGCGTGCTGGAAATGTTCATCTCCAATGCCTCTGGCTCGAGGCCTGCCAGGCTTGTAGCAAGCGCGGTATCTGAAAGGAAGACCTTGGGCTTAGAGATAGCTCGCTTCTCAAGATTTGTTCCCCATGATGGTAATTGGTTAATCAAAAAGACATCACTCAGCGCAGTTACATAGGTGGGGACTGAGCGTTCGGGAATGTCGAGTGCACGCCCAATGTGCGCCGCTACAAGTTCCGCGGTGCCTTGTGCAGCAAACTTGGCGAGAAGATTGTGTAAGCGGTCAGGGAATTGAATGCCGTAGAGCTCGGCAGCGTCTTTTGACAAGACTCGCTCAATATAAGCAGCGAACCACCGGTGTTGCCGTCGCCGACCAGAATCCCTAAGTCCTGGAAAACTCGGCGTGCAGAAGAGCTGGAAGTAGTCAGCCCGGGAAAGGGTGGATGCGGGTTGTACGCCTGCATCTTTTAATGACCATATTCGGCCTGCAAAGTCTTCGTGGATACCTAAACGTTCGCCCACGCTGAGGCCGTGAAGGCGAATAGTTTCTGCGCGGCCAGCGAGAGATTCTTCGGCTCCTGTGAGGCTGAGGAGGTTGGATGATCCGGTAAGGATAAAACGCCCCGGCCGTCGATCTTTTTCGAGTGCGCCTTTAATCGCGCGAAACAGCTCTGGTGCGCGCTGAATTTCATCAATGGCTAGTGTGCCCTCGGGGAGCTGTCTGACAAAGCCGTCTGGGTCCGCTTGTGCAGAGGCCAGCGAAGCGCTCTCATCAAGGTTAAAGAACCTGTGTTCTCTACCTTCGAGTAATTGATGGACAAGGGTACTCTTTCCTACTTGGCGCGCGCCGGAAATAGTCAGCACAGGTGTATCCGACAGAACTTCTTCCGCCAGATCTTGTGCGTTTCTATGTAGAAAAGAATCAGTCATGGCAGTCAATCTACCTGCGGTGTTGCGGTTCTGCAAGGTGTTCATTGCGGTTCTGCAATGCTCTCGTTGCGGTTCTGCAAGGTTCTCATTGCTGTTCTGCAATGCTCGCGCTGCCGTTTGATCGCGCTGTGGAACGCCAAAAAGAGGGCACCCGCAGCCGTCGTGAAACGGCTTGGGGTGCCCTCTTCTGTGAGGCCTGAGGAGGAGGGCTAGTCCCAGACGGGGGCGTCGCCAAGCTGCAGCTCGGAATGGCGCGCCTCCGGAACGGTGGCGGAGTAGGGCTTGCCCACGGCCTCCCATTCCTGGTTGGTGTTGCAACGCACGTCCTGGCCGTCGGTGTCGAGCATGGTAAAGCCCCACACCAGCTTGCCCTGGGAGTTCGCTGGCAGTGTGTACGGGCCAACCTTCTGGTTCAGCTTCCAGTGCTGCTCGTGCACGTAGTTGAATCCGTAGGTCTGGGTCAGAACCTTGGCCAGCTCGCCCTCGCCCTTGATGGAACCGGAGACCTCGATGGTCTGCGTGCGGGCCTGGGTCACGGTGTGGCTGACCGGCACGGGCTCATCATTGCGGTTGGCCACACTAGCGGCATCAGTCTGCTTGAACCACCGGCGGGTGGCGGTGACGTAAGTGCCGTTCTCACCGGGCGTCGAGCAGTGCGTGCCCGGCTTGAAATCATCATTCCAGCGCTGCGGCAGCTCGAAGTCCCCGCCGAAGTCAGCGGCGTGGGCCACAGGAGCGGCCGCCAATAGGCTGAGCGCGGCGAAGGCGCTCGCGATGGACTTCTTCAGCACGTCTTAGCCCCAATCGTTGTTGTCGCGAGTGGAGACCTCCACGTGGCGCTCCTTCGGCAGGGTAGCGGTGAAGGTGCCGCCGTTGGCCTGCCAGGTGTTATCGGAACCGCAGATGGTCTTCTGACCCTCGAAGTCGGAGACAACCCAGCCGGCGCGCATGACGGCGGTCTTGCCCGGAGCAATGTTGTACGGGCCGACCTGCTCGCCCACCTCGTAGGACTGGGAGTCGGTGTAGCTGGAGGAGAAGGTGAAGTTGATCAGATCCAGCAGCTTGAAGTCAACGCCGGCGGAAACGTTCCAGGTCTTGGTCTTGGTTTCCTTGATGGAGCGGGTGACCGGCAGCGGCTCGTCGTTGTAGTTGGACACGGTCCAGGAGCCAGCGGAGCCGTCGAAGTAGGTGCGCTTGATCTTAACGGTCTGGCCGGTGTCACCCGGGTTGGTGCAGTGCTCACCGATGGTGGTCGGGTTGGCCGGGCCCAGGTCACGTGCCGGGAGGGCGTTCGCAGCCGGGGTAGCGATCAGGCCGCAGGCAATGGCCACGGCGGCGGTGGTGGAAGCAATCTTGGTCTTGAACATGGTGGATTCTCCTTGGGAAGTAAAGGGGGATTAGTAGATGGTCTGGGTTGGGACTGGGAGTTCGCGGTACTCGTCCGGGGTGACGTCCTCGGTGCGGGTGGAACCGTCCTTGCCCGTGATGGTGGCCTCCGCCCAGAAACCGCTGGGAGCGGTGGTCTGCTTGTAGTTGGAGGTCAGGCTGTACTTTCCGTCCTTACCGCAGTGGATTTCGCGGTAGTTGATGCGGGTCATGGTGGTGCCGTACTCCACGCGGACGCGCTCACCAGGGGCCAGGTCGATGTGCTGCAGCTCGGTTCCCACCGGCATGTAGGCGCGCTTGACCGCGCCAACGGATTCCAGCCAGCCCTTCGGGATATCGCCGCGGTTGCCCTGCCAGTTGGTGTACGGCGCGTGCTCGGCGCCGACGACGAAATCGGTGACCGGCGCGTACTCATAGTCACCCTTGGACCAGTTGAGGAAGTCTGTGGAGTAGCCCGGCTTGCGGAAGGTCGGCTTCACCGCAGTGATGTCCAGCGGGTACCAGGAGCTATCGCGGCCTTCGCAGGTCTCGCCTTCCTTGGGCCAGGATGGGTCGCGCTGCAGGTCCTCGGAAGGCTGCATGATTTCATCCTTCTTTGGGTCCGCGATCTTCTCCAGGCTGGGGCCGGACACGGAGGTGTAGTTGCCCTCGATGGGCTTGGAGTTCGCGCCCGGGGAGCGGGAAGGAATTTCCATGGCGAGGTCCGAAATCGAACCATCCGCCTTGATGATGTAGGCAAAGGCATAGCGCTCAGCCGGGCCCTTGCCGCGGATGACGTTGGCGCCGGGCATGTTTTCCAGGCGGTCATCGTTGCAGCCGACGAACATGGAGATGAAGTCCTTTTCCACTACGCCGTATTCCACGCGGAAGGATTCGCCCGGCTTCAGGGTGACGGGGCCGAAGGTTTCCTTCTCCTGCCAGCCGTTGCTCAGCTTCAGTCCGATGTCGGACTTGGCGGTGGTGTCCCACCCGGAAGGCATAGCGGCCTTGGAGTTGGCCTCAATCTTGTGGTTGGTGCCCGTTTCCACGGAGGCGGTGTATGGCACCTCCTGGTTCGTGGTGTTCTTAAACTGCAGGGTGCCGTCGCTCAAGTAGCGGCGGCCGGTCTCTGCGAAGTGCCACTCGGGCGTGGCGTTGTCTTCACCTGCTGCGCTGCAGCTCTTGTAGAGGTTGGTGATGGGGTAGGCCTGTGGCATGGGCGGAATGTTGGCCGCCTGTGCCGAGGGGGTAATTAATGCCGCGGTTGCCACCAGTGGTGCAAGCGCGCGCAGTCCCTTAGGGAGCACCTGTGTACCGTCCTTATATTTTATTAAGTGAAAAGTGAGAGATCTGTAGAATCCGCAATTATTTTAGGAGGCATGCAGGGGGTAGACAATGGATATAGAAAACGGCTTACGACGCTTGAAGAAAGTTAGTGGCGTTAAGTATTTGCTGGCCAGCCCATTGATCTTTCGTACACAAACTTCTGTATAACCCCGTGTGGGTGGGTTAGTGCAGACCCGGTCTCTTGACTTTATGGGATACGCGCACTGGTGGTTGGAAGCCGGAAAACCTTCTAGTAGTCCACCGCATCACGCACAATAGGGCAGGTCATGCAGTGCCCGCCCCCGCGCCCGCGGCCCAACTCCGCCGAGCCAATCTCTACAACCTCAATCCCGGCGGCGCGCAGCTTCTTATTGGTGTGCTTGTTGCGGTCATAAGCCACCACCACGCCCGGTTCAATGGCCACGACGTTATTGGCGTCATCCCACTGCTCGCGGGCAGCGGCATAGGTGTCCCCACCGGTTTCCACCACCTGCAGACTCCCGACGCCAAGCGCCTTGGCGACGACCTCGAGGAAAGACTGGGTGGGCAGTTCGACGTCGAAAGGCGCCGTGCTCGTGGAGGGATGCAAGACGATGGGTCGGATGGTGTTCACGACCTTGGGGTAGGCGGTGACCTTATCTGCATCCAGGAAGGTGAGCACGGTGTCGAGGTGCATCGAGGCGCGGTCGGCGGCCATGGCGGCGATGATGATCTTCTCGGCCGCGCCTTCCTGGAATAGGCGCATGGCCAGCTGGCTTACTCCCTGCCAGGTGGTGCGCTCACCCATGCCGACGAGGACGATGCCCTTTCCGATCGGCATGATGTCCCCGCCCTCCAAGGAAGCCAGGCCTGGCTCCTCATCGGTATTTCCGTACCAGAACTGAAAATCCGCCTGCGCAAACCGTGGGTGGTAGTTATAAATCGCTCTGGTCAGCAGCGTTTCCTGGTGGCGCGCCGGCATGCGCATGGGGTTGAGCGAGACCCCGCCATAAATCCACGCCGAGTTATCCCGCGAGTACTGGGTGTTGGGCAGCGGGCGCAGCGCAAACGCGGAAGGCCCGTAGACCTCTCGCATGGCGTCGATAGTTCCGTGGCCTAAGCCCTTCGGAATTTCGGCGAAGGGTAGCCCGCCGATGAGGAGCTCCGCCAGGCGTTTATTAGACATGTCCTCGAACCAGTGGCGCAGCTCGCCGCCGATGCCGACACCAACGTTCTTATCCAGCAGCTTAAAATCCAGGATGAAATCACGCCCGCCCGGGGTGGCCAGGGTTTCCTCCAGGAGTGTGTGCATCTCCAGCACCTCGACGCCGTAGCTGCGCAGCTTGGCGACGAACTCCGCGTGATGCTTCTTGGCTTCGTCGACCCAGAGGACGTCGTCGAAAAGCAGCTCCCCACAATTGCTGGGGGTCAGCCGCTCGTGCGCGAGCCCCGGCGCGCACACCATGACCTGGTGGAGCTTGCCAACCTCGGACCAAACGCCCAGCGGGGGAGTTGTCATGTGCGTGAACCTTTCTCGGCGCGGGTGTGCTGTGCCATCCAGTTGCGTGGTGAGCAGCGGCACCCGGGGTGGTGATATGTGAACTAGACGACAATTCTAAGAAAAGTTCGAGCTTTTTCAAGCTACCGGAAGCCGAAGAAACCCCATGTAGGTGCAGGTTTTGCGACTGGACGCATACTATTATCCGCGTTTATTCACACGGCTCCGGCGCGCACATAGTGAGGTTCCACGCCGCGCTTGTCGACGCCTCTTCCTCCGCCACTGCGACAACACCTACGCTGGCAGGTGCTGCATTTCCCGGCGAGCCGGATGAATAACTTTGAGAGGAATGGAAACTCTGCGCGAATAGTAGAGATGTAAACGCGCGGGGGTAGGTGTGGCGTGCAGTCCGAGGGCGAGGGAGGCCTCGCTACTGGGCGTCGAAGTCCTCGGCTATGAGACTTGCCGCGTGCTCGCGGAGGTAGTCGCGTAAGTACGGCAAGGCGAAATCGACTTCGCCGTGGCCCGTGGTGGTGATCATTTCGGCGTCGAGAAGCCGGCGGCGATAGTTGCCTACATAAGAATCAGTCTTATTGAAGCGTGCCTTGATGTCCGCCATCTTGGAAGGGCCATCGCTTTGAGCCATGTAGACCAAAAAGCTTCGGTCGACGGGGGAGAGGTCCGACAGCGCTGGCTCATGAACAAGTTGGCCGAGCTTGCGCTGTGCTGTTGCGACTCCGCGCCGGGCAGCGTCGATAGAAATCTCGGTACCTCCGTCAGCGGTACGTTCCTTTTCCCTGAATGAGCACTGGCCGACGAGCTGGATCATGAATGGATATCCATGGCACGCCTCAACCGCGGTTTCCAAAGCGTCCTGTGACCATGAGGTGGCGGCGCTGTGAAGGGGTTCCTCCAGTGCTTCACGTACATCCGAATCGGAGACCCTGCCCAGCTCAATGCGGTTAGCGCGTCGAAGAAAGGTAACTGGATTGGTGTCGCCACGACTGTTCAGCTTCCCGGAAAGCAAAGGTCTAATTGAGGACGGGATGCCTGCCATGACAACGGAAATGTCCTCACCCTCGCGAACTAAATGTTGAATCGTGGCGCCGAACTCTATGAGCTCCTGGCTGCGTTGATGGTGCATTTCATCCAGTGTTACAAGAACCCCACCGGGCTCCTGGCGGGATTTCCGGTCGAGCTCACGTTTATAGGCCAGTAAATCCTTGAGCGCATTGCGGAGCGAGTACGTGGACTCTGCGATAGCTCGGGTATCCCAATTGAGCCCGCCTCCAATGCCGAGGATAGAGACGTTGAGGCCTTTGAGCTGTTTCCTCTCCTTAGCCAGAAGCTGAATAATGCTGCTACGCAGTCGCTCAACAAAACCGGTCGTTGCAGTGTCACTGAGCGTGAGCCAACCGCGCTCGAGCGCTTCGTCTTCGAAGGCATTAAGAAGGACTGTCTTGCCGATGCCGCGTGGTCCGATGATGAGTGAGATCCTCTCATGGGCACCAGGGCCTTCATCGAGTGCAAAACCGAAATCACGAATGGCATCGCTGCGGCCAACCAACAGTGGGGGAGCGGCGCCGAAGGTAGCCCTAAAAGGATTGGTGTTCTTCGGCTTCATGGAACTCACGTTAACCCACGGCGCTTTTGAAGTCTTGTGAAGTTTATGAATTTTGTGAATTTTTTGAAGTTTATGAAGAGCTTTGAAATTTGAAAGAGGGGCCGCGCCGCTATCAATAGGAAGTGGCGGCACGGTCACGGCGTGATTGGGAAAGCTGATTTACCAGCCCTTTAAGGAGCATCTTTGGCGCAAGGGATGCGCCCGGACATCGTCGTGGATGAAGCGAGTTTGGGGGAGCGAGCATCCGGCCGGTCGGAACAGAAAGCGAGCACGTACTCACTCAGCAACATTTAACTGGCCACGTACTGTGAACGTATGACTCAGGACGCTTTGAAACCTATAGCGGAACTGCCCCGCGGTGAGTTCGCCTTCCCTGGCCCGCTTCGCGACGCCCTCGTCACCGCCATCCTGGACGGAACCAAAACCACTACGACGTCCTTGTTGGCCGAGCACCCGCGCGACCACGACCCGCGCGAGGACGTGGGCACTCTTGAGGCCGTCCTCGACTCACACGACAACGTGGTGTGCGCCATCCGCACCATCGAGGTCCAGGTCTGCAGACTCGCCGACGTCAGCGACGAGCACGCCATCGCCGAGGGCGAAGGCTACGCCGATGCCAGCGAATGGCGCGCCGGACATGAAGAATTCTGGCGCTCACCCGAATTCGTTGAGTACATCGGAGAGCTAGAAATCGACGACGATACCCAGGTGGTGTGCCAGCGCTTTGCTGTTGAAGGACGGTACCCGGTTAAGGCATTGGAGCCGTGGGATTCCTGAAGGGGCATGCCCGCGAGCTAGGCGTATTCGTAGCTTGGGCCCAGCGGTAAACATGTGGACGATGAATGTTCATCTAAATTTTGCTTCAAGGTTGGGACCCCTCCAACAGCGTTAGGCAAGATTCCTCTATGCGCAATCGTCACACTATTCTTGCTTGGACTGCTCTTCTTTCTCTCAACGCATCTAACGCTGTCGCTGCTGAATCGGACCCAGGTCAGGCGGCAGTAGCGACCGGAGACGTTGTCTACTTCCAGGACATGAAGGAATTTGAGCCCCGAGCCTGGGATGACGGTAGCCACCAAGGTGGCATCGCCTACTTAGCAACTGCCCTCGAGAAAACCCGCCAAGAAGAAGGCGACCCTATTGTCGCCTTTGGTGGAGAACTCGCTGCCGGCAGCCTATTCGGCTCAGTCTTTCGCGGTGAGCCATTCGTAGAGGCTTTTAACGAACTCGGTGTGGACGTCGGCAACTTTGGCAACCACGACTTTGATTACGGCGTGGACCATACTCGTAGCCTTATCGAAAAGGCCGAGTTTCCGTGGATTTCCAGCAACCTGACTACCCAGAATGGCGAGCCGATCAGTGATGACGGGACCACCTTCACTGCTAAATCCGGTGAACTCACCGTCGGGTTTGTTTCTCTTACTGCCGACCTTGATCGAACGGTAGCTGCCAAGGACGTCGTGATGGGGGACTTCGCTGAATCCGCACGCGCCGGGGTTAACAAGCTCCAAGAAGAAGGCGTCGATGCAATCGTTTTGCTGAGCCAGATTTCAAAAGAAGACACCACTCGGGTAATGGAAGAGATTCCCGAGCTTGCAGCAGCGCTGCGTGAAGAAAACGAGGCGCAATCACCGGAAGAAGTAACCTACACCGCAGATGGTCGGCCGATTGTCGCACCGCGCGCTGATTATGGAACGTTGGTTCACCTCGACATCACCGTTGACCGGTCCACGCAGAAGACCACGGTGAAAGTAGTGAACCATCCGGTCAATCCATCGCTCACCGCTAACGAAGAGTGGAATGCTCGCTCCCAGAAGCTTTATGGTGAGCTCGACCCCCAACTGGGTGAGGAACTCGGTATTGCGAGTCAGCACTTATCAAAAGCAGAGCTAGGTCCGTTGGTCGCGGACGCATACCGCGAACATTTCGATACCCAGCTCGGATGGCAGAACGGTGGCGGTCAGCGTGCCGACATGAAAGAAGGGACCTTGACCCGTCGCGATGCGCAATCGGTGCTTCCTTTTGGAAACTCACCAATCGCGATTCAAGCGACAGGCGCACAGATTAAAGATGCGCTGGAAAAGGGTATTGAATCCAACCCGGACGGTGGAAACGGCTTCCCACGAACTGCCGGATTCACGTTTGATTTCGACGCATCTGCGCCATTTGGCGAGCGTGTCACGGCGATAAAGCTCGATGATGGCACGTCAATGGGCATGAATGCCACCTATTCACTAGCCGTTAGCAACTACGTGGTAAATGGTGGCGACAAGATCGATTCATTCAGCGATGCGCGTGTTACTTCTACAGGCACGGCAATCGACGTCGATGTCTTCTCCGAGTACATCAAGCGGCATCGTGAGCTCTCACCTTTGAAGGCTTCAGATAATCCAAACGGTCCAGCAAACGGTGAGAAGGCAGAAGAATCATCGATTGGCTCTTCGCGTGGAGCGGCCGTTGCCATCGGGGTGATTGCTGCACTGGCGGGTGCTTTCATTGCGTTCACTCCCAAGTCTGTACTGGACGGGCTTGTTCGCTACCTGAAGACCTTCTTGCCGGACTCGTGGCAACTAAATCTTCCTTCGGATCACTTCCCCTTGCAGGGACTGCATCAATAACCAGGGTATTTCAGTTCTACGGAGTCATTCCCACGTATCAAAAAAGTGGCTGAGCTGCGAGTGTCGAGATATTTTTATCAGCCCAGTCGGTAGACCTCATAGTCATCCGGCACACCTGCGCCGGGGACGTGCTGAAGTCCGAGCTTCAAGGCTAGGGCAATCGACGCCTCGTTGGTGGGGTCGATGATGGCGACGACGGGGAGCTGCGGGAAACGCTCACGTGCGCTGGCAATTGCAGCGGCTGCGGCCTCCTTGGCATAGCCTTTGCCCTGCGATTCAGGTGCGAAGCGGTAGTAGAGGTTGAGTACTTCTTCACTGGCCTCCTCGCTATGGCGCACGCCAGTAAATCCTATGGTAGTGCCATCGAGCGTGGATACCACGTAGTATCCCAGATGATTCTCGCGCCAGTTGGCCTGCCATGCGCGTGCCAGGTCCGTGGCTTCCTCCCTGGTCTTCATGACCAGTTCAGGGCGGTGCTCGTAAGTGCGGGCGTCCGAGTGGATGGCAAAGATGGCGTCAACGTCGACATTTGTCGGTGCCGAAAGATTGAGTCGGGAAGTGCGAAGAGTATGAATATCATTCATTGTGAGTCCTGAGGTTGAGAGCGGCGTTCGGCCAGGTTGCCTAATCTGCACACACGTAGTGCCGTCACTCTTGGTCGAAAGTTGCCCGGCTGCGCCGGTCAGAGAGGAAACAACTTTGCCTTAGGCCTCCGATAGGGGGTCGACTCCCGTTTGGACAGGCTCCTCAAGCGCTTCTTCCTCGAAGAATGACGAGTCTTCCACAGCGTTTCCTTCGCTGACATCGCGCTGAACCGTCTTCTTCAGAGCGCCCTCAATGAGTGCGCAGAGTGATTCCCTTCGACGCTCGAAGAAAGCATCAAAGTTATCGCTGCGCAGTGCTTCGGGCGAAATGAGGTGTCCGCGGAGAACGTCGTCCACGCCGTCGGCATCGAAGCCAGATTCGCTTTCAACCTTGGATAGGTATTGTGACGGTGCGACGCCACCGATGACGCGGTTCGTGCGTGCGCTGAGCGTCGTCTTGTTGACGATGGATTCGCGGCGCTCGTTATCAATTCCGTTTTTCTTGCACCAGTCTTGAGGGAAAATATGGTGAATATCCACGGCCATGTCCCTGTACTGGAATGCTCCGAATTGTTTTCCCTCGACCCAGTCTGTTGAGCCCTGTGCCATGATGAGTGCTGCGATGCCCTTGTAGGCAGCGGCATTGCGGGTGCGCAAAGAATGAAGGCGGGATTCAGCGAAGGTAGCGTCCTGCACGGTTCGTGGGGCGGAAGTTTCTTCACCCATCGCCCAAGCAGGTACCCCTTCGAGGTCACGTACGAAGCGCGTCTCAATAGCAGCGCCATAGAGCTCGCCCAAGACTCCGCTCCAGAACCACTGCGTGATCTTTTCTTTCACGTGGTGTTTGTCTGCTTCCTTGCCAAGAACAACAGCAATGGCAGCAAGCGGAACCAATTGCTTCGGGTAGGGGACATCCCTGAACCGATAGATGTGCAGATCTGCGAGGAAGCCTGCCGCCCAGATGAATCCTTGACGCAGGGCGTCGCGCCAAGTGAGGTAGTCGTTCAACTCAAGCTTTAGAACGTCTTCCCTCTTGGCAGACAGGCCGACTTTGCGGCTTACCGAGGAGTGCTTGCTTCGCTCAAGAGTTGTCAGCATCGTGATTGCTTGGAGGAAGTCAGTGTTCTCCACCTTGTGGAGGACGTCATGTTCTTTCCACAGCTCCTTGGTCTCCACCCAGTCATCGTTGAGGCGGAAATCGCGCTGGTACTTGTCGTAGTACTCTGCATCGCCGGCAAACACCGCCGTGAGGAGCTCAAAAACGTTGAGTGGGAGTCCACCAACATTGACCTTTTCGAAGACAGTGGCCACCGCTGCCTTGTCCGTCTGCTTGTCCAGCTCAATTGCAGGAATCTTGTATTCGTTGACCTGACGGATGATCCCATCACTGAATGCGGTCATGAGCTCGGTGTCACCTAGCTTGCCGAACCATTCGAAAAGCCCCATCTGATCAAGCAGTAGCGAAACGGGGATATAACCCGCTTCGTGTTGCTTCTCCAGGCTGCTGAGATCGAGAACGATGTCGCGGTTAAAGTTGGTTCGAATAACTCCATCAGCCGGTACCGAGATCACTGCTTCATCCAGCTCGAAGGGATCCTCAATAGACTTCTGGATATTGATGAAGTACCTGCGGTCGAGGCGCTTGCCGCGTGAGTCTTTGGTGTGAACAACACCATCACCCTTGAGGGCTTGGGTAAGCGATGTCAGTCGTTGCTGGCCGTCGAGAAGCAAGAACTTGGGCTCGGAGGTAGCAGTCGCCTCGGTGCTTTCGATGGGCCGTGGCTTGAACCTGACAGAAGAATTGCCGGTTTCCAGCAACATGATGATGCCCAACGGATGCCCACGGAAGATGGTTATGAGGAGCTGGCGGACGCGCTCGTCCTCCCACTTGTACTTTCGCTGAAAATCGGGGAGCTGAATCTCTCCGTTCTCGGTATTGCGCATCAGCGCCGATAGTTGGTGCATGTTGGTGTTGAAACCCACCGGAGCCTCCTCTGTAGCGAATAGTCTTCTCCAGCATGCCTTAAAAGGGGCAAAGGGGAGGAGAACTCTGGAGATTTATTTCAGCAAAAGGCTGCGTTTGGTGTTGAGCTTAGCCAGGTGAAATGTTCTCGAACTCCTGAGCCGCAATCCTCCCAAAAGGTCCAGCCCCGCTGATGCCTTGGACTCCATGAGCCTTTCCGACTACTCCCAGCTCGCCCTCGATGTACCCATCTCCTGCTGTGATGAGCACTGGCTGGTCAGCAACGTCGCGCGCTCCAGCGCATCTATGGGCAGCGGTTGGTGCTGCGTGATTACGGGATTGAAACGCGAGGGCGTGCCACGACGAAGCTGCGCGTGAATTACCGCACGACCCGGCAGAACCTGGGCTATGCCACGGCGATTCTGGACGGTGCCGAGTGGGTGGATTCGGAAGAGAATATCGACGATCTGCATGGTTATCGTTCGGTGCGCCAGGGTCCTGCGCCGGTTGTCTTGAATTCTGCGAGCAAGGCGGAGGAAGCTGAGGCCTTGGCCGCGCGTATCCGGGACTGGACCTTCGGGGATGACGATGTCTCCATCGGTGTGCTGACCCGGACTAATGCGCGCAAGGATGAGATCGCCACGCAGTTGGGCGAGCTGGGCGTGGCCGTGAGCACTGGGCGGCGCACGTCCCGGGAGCGCCCGATGGCGGTGATGACGATGCACAACGCCAAGGGCTTAGAATTCACGCACGTCATCTTGCTGGATGTAAGCCGCGAGGCGCTGCCGCAGCGCTACTTGATGAAGGGGCTGGCACCGGCCGAGGCCGACGAGGCGCTGCAGCGCGAGCGGGCGTTGCTCTACGTAGCAGCCTCGCGCGCCCGCGATGTGCTCGTAGTGAGCGTGGTGGGGGAGGCCTCCGAGCTGTTGCCAGGTTAGGTTAGTCAGTTCTCTTCCTTTGCTTCCTTTCGCTGGAAGGAGCTGCATCACAATCGCAGGAGACGTATGATGTCTTATGACTCAAGTGAAAAGGTGAATAGGAAGGGTTCAAGACATGACTGCAAGCACACAGCTCCTGCACGGCGTTGTACCGCCGCTTCTGACTCCGTTTAACGAGGACTACTCCGTCGACATCGATACCCTCAAGCGTCAGGCCGAACGGCTGATTAAGGCTGGTGTTCATGGTCTGTTCGTTCTCGGTTCTTCAGGTGAGGTGGCTTTCCTTACACGAGAGCAGCGTAAGGAAGTCATTGCAACGGTGGCGGAACAGGCTCGCGGGCGAGTTCCGGTAGTTGCAGGCGTGATTGACATGACGACTCCGCGAGTCATTGAGCATATTGAAGATGCCGTCGCGCTCGGGGTCCAGGGTCTAGTTGCCACTGCCCCTTTTTATGTTCGTACTCACGATGTAGAAATTGCTGAGCACTTCCGACTTCTTCACGAAGCCGCGCCAGAGACTCCCATCTACGCGTACAACATTCCGGTCAGTGTTCACTCGGTACTGGATATTTCTACCCTTATTTCTCTCGCCAAGGAAGGTGTGCTCGCTGGCGTTAAAGATTCTGGCGGCAATGATGGATACACGCGTGCTCTGATTAGTGCCCGCGACAAGGCTGGGGTGAAAAACTTTGTGGTTTTAACTGGCTCGGAAACTACGGTCGACTTTGCTTACCTGGCAGGTGCCGATGGCGTGGTACCTGGTCTGGGCAACGTGGACCCGGTTTCCTACGTGAAGTTGCATGAGCTACTGGTGGACGGGGCGTATGCCGAGGCCGCGGAATTGCAGTCTAAGATTTGTGACCTTTTCACCATCGTTGGTGTGGGCGATGGGACCCGCATGGGCGGAAGCTCGCAAGGTCTCGGCAGCTTCAAGGCAGCGCTTCACCACCTGGGCGTCTTTCCGTCGGGGCTGATGTCCCGTCCGCACGTCGCTCTGAATGATGAGGAGCTGGCTAAGATTCATGAGATCGTCGATGCCGCTCAGGTGATCGAGCCCTAATTTCGCTGAACTACGACGAAACGAGTGAAGAGTGACTAGTACCCTTGCGCTTGATGTCGGTGCAACAAAAACTGGTTGGGGCTTCGTGTCTGATGAAGACCCAACGCAGGCAGTTGCGTTGGGAAAGATTCCTACCCAGCCGGCCGGGGCTTCGCCACAGGAGCAGATTAAGAAAGCCGTTCAGCTGGCGTTGGAAGAATCGGGCATTGCCCCGGCGCGAATCGGCATTGGTTCGCCAGGAGTGATTCAGGCACCTGAGGGACTCGTCACCTACAACGGGGACACCATTAAGAACTGGTCTGGTACCAATCTTCGTGAGGTCGCGAAAGAGGTTGTTGACCTTCCGTGTGCTGTTCACAATGATGTGAGAGTCTGGGCGTACGGAGAGCTGATGCTCGGAGCCGCGAGGGAGTTCCAGTCCGGCAGAGTCCTGTACCTTTCGTTGGGAACTGGTGTCGGTGGTGCGGTAAGCGATAACGGGAGTCTGCTCAGCGGACCTACCGGATCGGCCGGAGAGTTTTCGGAGCTCTTGTGCGCTGATTTCCGGGGCTTTGCGGACCGCGCCGAAAACATTATGAGCGGCAATAGCTTGGCTGCGTATTATGAAGAATTTTCTACGAACCCGGCGAGCGAGCGGGTGCAGTGGAAGGAACGGGCCCAGTTAGTGCTTCCCCTCGAAAAGGTCGTGGAAAGAATGAACCAGGGAGATGAACTCGCTTCCCGGATTATTCGAGGGAATTCTTATGGCCTTGGCCGTGCGGTGGCTGGTCTTGTTTCGGCTCTTGATCTTGATGCCGTTGTCTTGGGCGGCGGTGTGTGTCAGATTGGTGCCGCTGTGGAAGAACCATTCCGTCAGGCCATAGAGGATTTCGCATTGAAGCCGAATCGCTCCGTTGCAATTCGGGTTACTGAATCTCCGGCGACAGCACCGTTAGTGGGTGCAGCGGCTTTTGCTCGAGATAACGCTTTTTAGCACCGTTTATCTGCGATATATCCAGAAGAAGGCTCAGGTATATGTTTAGGTTTAAGAGTAGTGAACTGGCGGAACGCCGAGAAGAAGTCCAAGGGTTAATTCGAAACTCGGTGATTGTCTCGGTGCAAGCGCCAGATGGTCACCCAATGCGCGATACCCATACCTTGACGCATGTCGCTCGTGCGTGCGTTGAGGGAGGAAGCCGTGCAATCCGGTGTGGCGGGTATGGCGGCATCGAGGATGTCGAGGCAATCGCAGCTGCAGTAGATGTACCAGTTTTCGGCCTTACAAAGGAGGGGAGTGAGGGGGTTTATATCACGCCAACTGTAGAGTCCGTCCGTCGATTGGCTGAGGCAGGGGCAGCTGTTATCTGTGCAGATGCCACGGATCGCCCTAGGCCTGATGGCTCAAGCTTTTCTGATCTTGTCGCAGAGTGTCACCGGCTTAATGTCTTGTCAATGGCCGATTGTTCAACCCCGGAAGAAATGCAGCAGGCGCACCACACGGGGGCGGATATCATTTCAACGACGCTGGCCGGCTATACAGAATTCCGGAGCAAGACTGAAGGTCCGGATCTTGAATGCTTGGCAGAGGGGCGACGGCTCTGTGGTGAAGATGCTTTTTTGATAGGCGAAGGCAGGTTTGCCTCGCGCGATGATGTGGCTGCAGGAAAGCGCGCTGGCGCCGATGCAATCATCATTGGCACTGCCATCACAGATCCTGCCTGGATTACGCGGAGCTTCAATAGCTGACGCGGATTGTCACAGCGAAGTCAGCAGAGGCTCGTAATGCCTGAGTACAGACTCTTGATACTTCTTCAGGTCATTGTTCTGTAGAGCATCGACGATGTCTTGGTGCGCGCGAACCGTCCTGCTGAAGTCCTGTGGTTCTTCCAACTTGCGAAGTGGAATGACGTTCATGTGCACTTGCCAAAAGGCATCATTGAGCTCACGGATGATCGGGTTATCAATTTCGGAAAGCAGCACCTGATGGAACTCCCGATCCTCTTCGGCAAAGTTTAGGCCCTGCTTCCGCTTGGCTGACATCTTTTCCACGATGATGCTCAACTGCTCTAGCTTCGAGGGGTCGAGTTTGGCTGTGATTTCTTGCCCGATAGCAAGATCAATCGCCTGCCGGATTTCCACTACATCACGAAGTGTTTCAAGGTTGTCATCAGCGTCGAGAGTCGCTCGAAAAATGAGTCCTTGAACTAGAGCTTTGAGGGACGTGCTGGAGACAAACGTTCCTGTTCCGTGCCTGACGTCGACGATATCTAGCGTCGTTAGGATTCTGATGGCCTCTCGGACAGAGGAGCGAGAGAAGCCAAGCTCTTCGCAGAGCTCTGATTCGGTTGGCAAAGTGTCCCCGGGCTTGAGGGCGTTGTCCCGAATGTATTGTTTGATGCCTTCTACAGCCTGCTGGGTGGTTGAGGCAGGGCGATGTGTGGCTTCACTGAATCCCCACGTTCCGGTGTGCACTGGTTAATCCCTCTTTTCTTTTCGATATATCTTAAGCCTTCCACGTTGGCGGGGTACTTAAAGGATGAGCGCTGCGGGGGAGTAGCACTCCGCTCTGACGATCAGGGGTAGACGGCTATATCTTAAATCCCTTCAAACATCAGACGTCTGATGTATTGTATCTTCTAACATGCTTTGTTGCACAGACAAATTAGAGAGTGATTTAGCTCTCTATATCGAAAGCCCTGAAGGGAAGGCCAAATGCAATCATTCGGAACACTCAACTGGATAGTTCTGATCCTCTATCTCCTGGGAATGCTTCTTGTCGGCGCTTATTTTGCGCGTAGGGCCGGCAGTGATCAGGACGAATTCTTCAAAGCGGGTGGCAGGATTCCTGGCTGGGCGGCAGGATTCTCAATCTATGCCACGACGCTGTCTGCCATCACGTTTATGTCCACTCCGGAAAAGGCGTATCTGACTGACTGGGCTTACTCGGCTGGTAACCTCGCTATTTTTGCCATTGTTCCAATTTTGATCGGTTACTATGTTCCGTTCTTCAGGAAGCTGGATGTCACTACGGCCTACGAATACCTCGAGGAGAGATTCTCCGTAGCCCTCCGAGTCCTCGGCTCGCTCCTCTTCGTTCTTTATCACGTCGGGCGCATCGCCATCGTTATCTATTTGCCAACATTGGCGATCACGTCGGTGGCAGATATCACCCCGCTGGTCGTCGCCGCGTTTGTAGGCGCTCTTTGTATTGTGTACACCTTCCTGGGAGGCATGGAAGGCGTGATTTGGTCTGATGTGATTCAGGGTGTCCTGCTGCTGGCTGGCGCTGCAGCGGTAGTGCTGACGGCCATGGCTATGACTCCCGACGGATTTAGCGGTGCGGTGGTTAACGCCGCTGAAGAAGGAAAGTTCTACTCAGCGGACAACTTCACCACGAATGCAGTCTTCTCCTCGATACCATTCATCTTTATCGGAAATGTACTGAACAGCTTGCACCAGTACACCTCTTCTCAGGACGTCGTTCAGCGCTACCAAACGACTCCTACGATTCAAGCGACGAAGAAGTCTCTCATCGTCAACGGAATTCTGGCGCTGATAACTATTCCGCTGTTCTACGGGATGGGAACGGCTTTGTATAACTTCTACGAAGCGAAGGGTGGTCTGCCTGAGGGAGTCAACACTTCTGCTGTAGTGCCGTATTTCATTCTTTCGGAGCTGCCTGCAGGCATTGCCGGACTCTTGATTGCTGCCATCTTGGCGGCTGCGCAATCGACAATTTCTTCTTCGCTCAACTCGATTTCCGCGTGCGTTGTCGTGGATATCTATAACCGCTTCTCCCCGAAGGAAGCGTCGGTTACTTTCTCTCGCCTGGTCATCATCGTTGCCGGAACCTTCGGATTGGCCGTTGCGCTGTATCTCATCATTACCAACCAGTCGGACCTGTGGGACCTGTTCCTCGCGATCACCGGTCTTTTTGGAGTTCCGCTCACTGCGGTATTTGTCTTGGGTATCTTTACGAAGTCCGCAAATTCCAATGGCGTTCTCATCGGGCTCCTTTGCGGAGCGATTGCTGCGTACTTCGCTGGAAAGCTGGACCAAGGCCCATTCTTGGTCTCGATTGTCGCGTTCGTAGGAACTCTCGTTATCGGCTATCTGGCATCCTTCATCTTCCGGAAATCGGACCAGCACGACATCACGGGCTTGACTATTTACGGAAAGGACCTTGAGTACACGCGGCGTAGCGCCATGCAAACGCCTGTTGCTTAAATCAAGTAAGTTAAGCCCACGCAGCGTGAGTTGTTGCTCTCCGTGGGGTACATCTCGCATGGCCGCGGCGTGCTCGTAACGAGTGTGGAGGGGCTTCGACGCTGTTGCTGTGGTCGGTGGGGTTGCCGCCTCTGGACCGGTGTCCCAGTAGTTGTGCTTCAAGCAGCTTCATCCTGATGCTTCAAGGAAACGTGGAGGATTTCTTCGATGACCGTTGCAATAACGCCCGGTGTTCCTGGATTTATGGTCCGCCAATTCTCGCTGCCAAGGACTGGAAGGAGCCTTAAGGAGTTGTCAATGGGGTGGCTATCGGCGACAAGTAGTTCGCCCCAATCCTCTTGGTGTAGGGATAAATAGGCAGGGGAGTGGGAGTTCACAATCATTTGCTGCAGGGGATTGTCCGGGCCCACTTGGTGGCGTGAATCGACAGCCAGCTCATGCAGGAGCGTATACATAGCGCGAAGCTTGTCGGGATAAATGCCGTTTTCTGGTTCTTCGAAGCATAAAACGTCGTTCGTGCTGGGGTCGATGGCGAGGAGACCCAGGACGATGAAACGCAGTGTTCCATCCGAGAGCGCACGCGCGGGAAGCAGCGGTGCATTGCCAATTTCTGCTTGAAGCGTGATCAATTGACGCGAGCTGTCGATGTCGAGGTCAATCGAGCGAACATCAACGAGATCGAGGAGCGTGTCTTCTAATTGAACAGTTGCTTGATCGCCGATTTCCTGCGTGAGGCGGGCAAGGGTCGCCGGGAGGTTGGCGCCGCGGGCATCGACGCTTGACGGATCACTCATCGCGCTCGGAGCACGCATCGCACTCGGCTCAAGGCCCAGTAGCTTCCACGTGGAAAGCTCTCTGCGTACTGCAGCAATTGCTGGGTAATCCGCGCTGCGCCCGTAGACGGATAGAACCGTGGAGCGAACTTCCTTCAGGGGAAGGTGCGGATTGCGCCCCCGTCTGCCCGACTTAACCTCGATGGAGTCTTCGGCCGTTGTCTTAATGAACGCGGGGCGGCCACCTGTGCTTTTAATAGCAGTCTTGCGAAATGCTTCTGCAGCCCAGGGGTGCCTTTCACGGGCGTCCTTTTGGGTGAGTGCCGTGAGATCCTCACGGACAAGTTCGATGGTTCGCACGACTTGATCCGCAGTGAATTCCTGCTCCACGAGTTGGAACTCAAGCTCGTACCGCAGGAAAGTCGTGGCGATTTCTACTTCTTGTCCGAAGTCATCTCGAAAAGTTGCGGGGACGATCATCTCGGCGGCAAACGTGATCGAGTTCGTGTCGTTGCCAAAGATTTCGCTGATATCGCCACGCAGACCGCGGAGATTGGCGGCGGCATCGTTAAGAGAGGCATTGGCTGTTGAGCCGAAGAAAGAAATTGCGTCGAAGATATTTGACTTGCCGACAGCATTGCGGCCCACGATGCAGGTGTAAGGGCCGAGATCGACACTGAAATTCTTGAGGTTCTTGAAACCATCAACTTCGAGTCGCGTGAGCATGGAGTCCACTATAGCGTGCAGCGAGTGGACACCCAGGGGCGCAGGATGAGCCGCCTAACTGCGCCCCTTTCGGGTTTTAGATCTACCGCCCAAAGTTCTGCACGGCGTACAACCGGCCGTCGGGAGCGACAGTCAGGCCGATTCCCACGGACTTAGCGCGGGGGTCGAGCAGGTTCTTGCGGTGGCCGGGGGAATCCATCCACAGCTGTACCAGGCGGGCATCGGAGTAGTCGCTCCATGCCTGGAGGACGTTCTCACCACCAGCGGGCAGGCCGGCGGGGTAGAAGGTCCAGTAGTTCGGACGGTGGCGAGTTCTGCCATCGCGGCTCAAGGTATTGGCCCAATCCTGTGCCAGGTTGGTCAGGTTCGGATCAACGCGCAGCGGCGCGAGGCCATTGGCCACACGTTGCGCATTGGTTTGATTAATAAGGCCTTGAACGCTGGCTGCAGCGTGCGGAGCCGGGGCTGCCGGGCCGGCAACGGACGGCATGGTGAAGCCAAAGTCAGCCGGGTTGAATGCACCGAAGGAACTACCAGCCTGAGCAGGGGCGTTGATGGAACCGGCGAAGAGTGCTGCAACGGCAGCAACCGGGGCGACGATCTTTGTGGCTTTATGTCCGAATGGGAGGCGGAACATGACGGGCACCTCTTTCTGCTTCAGGTGTTAAGTGGAGGCTTTTTCGACCTCGTACCGAGCGGTACTTTCACTTAAAATTAAAGCTCTTTGGGATGCTCAAAAGCCACTTGACCAGCAGTTTTTAGGTTTGTCTGTGAGTTTATGTGCCTTCGCGCGGCGGGCTTAAGTTTCTTTTGGGTTTGCCGCCCTGAAGGCTTGAAATTGCATAGTTTTCTTTAGAAATGACGGGCGGCGGGGGTGGCACTTGGGGGTGGCTTCTTAGGTTGATGGAAAGCTTTGCCAAGAAAATGCTGGTGATGTGTCAACCATTCTCAAAAACTCAGGAATTTCTTCAAAAATCCCTGGGTTAAGGCTGGGAAAGTATAGTTTGCGCTTATTGGCCCGTGAGAAATCCGGGTAAGAGCGGGATGTCGAAAAGCATGACAATGAGCAGGAGGAAGGGCTGTTGAGGCTCAGTGTCAGAAGGTAAAAGATTAAGAAAAGTAATGCAACTATTAATGAAACCTATTGGCATGGTGGGGGTCGGCTGCCCACGCATTGCTAGGCTCGTGCGCCATGGCCCTCTTTGACGCGCCGCTGCTTTTCGACGGCGGCCTTGGAACCCACCTCGAGGCCCTGGGGTACGACATCTCGGGTCCGCTGTGGTCGGCGCGTGTGCTGCGTGAGAACCCCGCCCTCATCGAATCTGCCCATGCGGATTTCTTTGCCGCCGGCGCCCAGATTGCCACCACGGCCTCCTATCAAATCACCTTCGATGTGCTGGGCGGGGAGGCGGAGTCTCTTTTGCGCCGCAGCGTCACGGTAGCGCGTGACGCCGCCCGCAAGGCCGGCGACAGACATGCTGCCCACGGTGATCTAATGGTTGCCGCATCCATTGGCCCCTATGGAGCAGGCCCGGGCCGGGGCAACGAGTACGACGGTGCCTATGGTCTTTCGGCGCACGAATTGCGCCGCTGGCATGCCCGCAGGGTAGAGGTGCTCGCGGACACGGAGGCCGACTTCCTTCTTGCTGAAACCATCCCGAATGTCGATGAGGCCGCGGTGCTTCTGGAGCTGCTCTCGGCCCAGCCCAAGCCCTTTGCGTTGAGCATCACCGGCGCCATCGCGGCCGACCCGACGAAGCTCTCACAGGTGATCGCGCTGGCCAACCAGATACCGTTGCTGGGTGCGGTGGGTGTGAATTGTGTGCGCCCACCGCAGGCATGGGCGGCGGTGAAGGCATTGCGCGCTGGAACCGATAAGCCGCTTTTAGCCTGTCCCAACAGTGGGGAGATCTGGGACCGCGGCGCCCGCGACTGGCGTCCTGCTCCGGCCGGTGCGATGGGCTTGACTGAGGCGGCAGCCGAGATGCGCGTGGCTGGGGTCGGTCTTCTGGGCGGCTGTTGCCGCGTGGGGCCCGCTGAGATTCGGCAGCTGCGTCGATCGATCCGCTTCGAAGACAAATAGAAAACGCCGCGACAATCTTCCTGCTGGAGGATACAGTGTTCCTATGAAAAAGTTTTCTCTACTTGCCGCATCCGCTGCACTTCTCATCACAACGCTGTCCGTGCCCGCCGCCAATGCCGAGCTGACTCAGACTGAGCGGGATCAGTTCCGCACCGATCCCGTCGGGGCAGTTGCCTGGCAGGCCATCAAGGGCTCCTCGGAGTACGTGCGCGCCGATGGCAACACCATGATGGCCGCGTCCTTCTTTTCCATGACTATGCCGGGGCAGAGCATCGGCATGCCTGCTCTTGAGAATTGCGCAGAGCGCGTCGGCTCCTCCGCGCCGGAGGGCGGCGTGCGCTACGTGGCGGCGGCCCTGTGCGCCACCTTTGATCCGAATGCCCGCGGCGAGGTGCAGCGCGGCGACTTCGGCTACGGTCCACTGGGCTAAGCCGCGCTGTGGTCAGCCGCGCTACGCCACGTAGTGCGTAGCGCGTAGGATCGGGTGCTGTCTTAAGGAGGATTGATGCGCAAGCACGTGGTGATCATGGGAGTCTCGAGCTGCGGCAAATCGACGGTCGGGGAGTTGCTGGCGCAGCGCACCGGCCTGCCCTTCCGGGATGGGGACGATATGCACCCCGCGGCGAACATCGAGAAGATGGCCTCGGGGCAGGCGCTTGACGACGATGACCGGAAACCCTGGCTCGAATCCATCGGGCGCTTTCTAGCCGAGCAAGAGTCCGGGGCCATCGTGGGCTGTTCCGCGCTCAAGCATTCCTACCGTGACATCATCCGCGCCGCAGCGCCCGATACGGTCTTCATCCACCTGCATGGCTCCTATGAGTTGCTCAAGGAGCGCATGAGCCGGCGAACCGGACACTTCATGCCGGTATCTCTGCTGGATTCGCAGTTCGAGACTCTGGAGGAACTGCGGCCGGAGGAGGCAGGCATCGTGCTGGATGTCAGCGCCACCCCGGAGGAGCTGGCCGCCGCGGCGGCCGAGTACCTGCAGGCCTAGAACAGCGCAGAGGCGCCGTAGAAGATAAGGACGATGCCGAAGCCAATCGAGGAGATCAGCGCTTGGTTGACGGTCCACGTCCTCAGGGTGGTGGACACGTCCATGCCCATGAGACGGCCAACGAGCCAAAAGCCCGAGTCATTGACATGGCTGCCAAAGACGGAGCCGGCTGCGGTGGCAAGCGTGATGAGTACCAGCTGGATTTCGCTGAAGCCGCCGGCCTCCACGGCAGGCACCATGAGCGCGGCGGCCGTCGTCAGCGCAACGGTGGCCGAGCCTTGCGCCAGGCGCAGGGCTACCGCGATGAGGTAGCAGGCCAGGATGACAGGCACGCCGAGGTTAGACATGGAGTCCGCCAGCGCATCACCGATACCGCTGGTGCGCAGCACCCCGCCGAACATGCCGCCCGCGCCGGTGATGAGGATGACGGAACAGATCGGTCCGAGCGAAGACTCCACGGTCTTCTCAATTGCGCTCTTGCCTTCCCCGCGGCGCAGGCCCAGCACGGCCATCGCCGCCAGAGTGGTAATCAACAGCGCGATGGGCGTCTGGCCCAGGAAGACGAAGAAGCGAACCCACGTGGCGGAAGGATCAACAACACCGGCAGTGCCCAGCGTGGTCAACCCGGTATTGCCGAAGATGAGGATCATGGGGATGAGCAGGATGCCAATTACTGAGGCCGGGGAGGCCGGGCGATCCGGGAGTTCGGCATCGCTGACCAAGGCGCCGGTTATGGCTTCCTCGAGGCGGTAGGGATACTTCTTTCCTAGGTGGAGACCGAAGCGGTAGCTGGAGAGATACCACGTGGGCAGCGCAACGAGGAGGCCAAAAATGAGAATGAGACCGATGTCCGCGCTGAAGAACTCACCGGCGGCCACAGGGCCCGGGTGCGGCGGCACGAAGACGTGCATGACGGAGAAGGCGCCGGCGGCGGGGATGCCGTAGGCCAGAACTGGGCCGTCCAGGCGCCTGGCGACGGCAAAGATGACCGGCAGCATCACCATGAGCCCCGCGTCGAAGAAGATGGGGAAGCCCATGATGAGGGAGGCCACGCCGAGTGCTAGGGGCGCTTTGTCTTCGCCGAAGAGTTTCACGAGGGCGTCGGCAAGCGTTTTAGCACCGCCGGAAGTTTCCACCAGACGCCCGATCATGGCGCCCAACCCCACCAGCAAAGCCACGGACCCCAAGGTTGAGCCGAAGCCGCTCGTCATGGTGGGAACCACACCATCCAGCGGGATGCCAGCGGCCAGGGCGGTTAGCGCGGAGACCGTGACGAGTGTGACGAAAGCGTGCACCTTGAAGTAGATGACGAGGACGAGGATGACGGCGATGGCCGCAACCGCAATCCCTAACAGTGGTCCGGTGCCCAGCGTGGGCTCCCAAGTATCCATGGCATTCATGAATGTTGATTTTACTTCTGCAGCCTGCGGTGATCTAGGGCTTTACCCCTAGTGCCGGGCCCACCGTGGCCCAACTGATGGCCAGCTCGCGCCGGAACAGCCCCCATGTGTGGCGCCCCGCGGGAAGTTCGTAATAGTCAAGGTCTACGCCAGCTGTGGTGGCCTGCTTGGCGTAATAAGAGCTGCACCAATAATCCAAACGCTCGTTGAGGCCCAGCGCGGGAAGTGGTGAGTCCTCGATGTCGACGTCAAAGTCTGCCGGGCCGCCGCGGGAGACGATGACGAAAGTCTTGCGGCCGCGTTGCTGATCGAGGTTGAGAACCGGCGAATGTTGCGCCCACGCCGGATCCCACGGCGCGCCGAAGGAGCGAGCCGGGTCAGTGCCGTAGAACGCAGCACTTGCCCACGCAAAGGTCTGCGCGAGAACACCTGTGGTCGAGGGACAACCGGAGAAGGAACCAGCCACTGTAAAGCGCGGATCGAACGTGGCTAGCTCCAATGCGGGGCCACCGGAGTTGCTTAGACCCGCGATTCCGTCGCGGCCGTTGCCGTGGAACTCGGCGTCGATAAGCTGCGGGAGTTCCTTGGTCAGATAGGTGGCCCACTTGTATTTTCCGTGGGTGTCATGAGGCTGCGCCCAGTCGGACATCATTGAGCCATATGCGCCGCGCGGGGAAATGACATTGACCTGCTTGTCACGGAAGAACTCGGAGGCCCCGCCGCCGTCCCACCACAGTGCGTCCTCGCCACCGCCGGCACCACCCAGTAGGTAATAGCTCGGGCGGGGCTGCGTGTTCTCCAATCCTCCTGGAGGAAGAATGATGTCGTTGGTGATGACACGGTCCATGGCCGGTGAATAGGCCTTGAGCTCCCACACGTTGTCCTGGACGTGACGCAGTCCGCGCAGTTGTGCCGGGGCTGCCGTCGCCGGTGGGCGCGTAGCGTCCGGTGCCAACACCGGGATTTTCAATAGCTGAAGCACCTGCGCCCAGGCGGCGAAAATGTTGTCGGCGAAGAGTAGAGGTGCCAATGGTCCCAGAGCGATGGGATCGAGGGCGCTGGAGTGCTGATCGATGTTGGCGGCATCGCTGCTCATCGTATCCAGTGCTTGTGCGTGTGCTGGCTGCGCAAGGGCGGGGGACAGGATCAACACCGCCGAGAGAATGCCCGCTAGTGCGGAGCGAAAGAATTTCATTAGTTCACAATAGCCAACTAGCCCCGCGGCGCAGAACTTCCACGGCGTTAACGAAGGCGGGGCAGTGGGAGAGCTGCGGGGCAGGTGGCGAAGCGGATTAAGAGCATAAAGAAACCCCGACCGCTTTCACAGCGGTCGGGGTCCTCTCACTCTCTCACTGCCGGACTAAGCGCCGGCGGGCTGTGCACACTCTCTGCAGTGGGCGAGGGATGTTCCTTAGAACAGGCCCTCAGCCTTCTTGCCGGTGTCCTTCACGGTGATCTCGCGGGAGTCAACGTTCTGGTCGTTGTCGGTGGAGTTGTCGCCCTTCAGGCGGGAAATCTGGGTGACCTCGATGTAGTTCTTCAGGCGGCCTTCCTTGGTGTTGCCGTCGCCGAAGTCCAGGTTGGCAACGCGAGCGGACTCGCCAGCGTTAATCGGGTTGGCCAGGGTGACCTCGAAGGAGCGGGTCGAGGACTTCTCGTCGAAGCCCAGGTCACGGATGTGAGCACCGTTGGAGGAACGCGGGGTGATGAGGCGGTCAACGCCCTTCGGGCCCTCAGCGGTCTTCACATCAACGCGGTACTGGACGGCCGGGAAGTCGCCGTAGTAGCGCTCGGAACCGACGTTCTCCAGGCGGAGAGCAACGGTGCCAGCGTAACCAGCGTGCTTAGCGCCGGAGGTGGTCAGAACCGGCTTCAGGTCCAGCTTCTGCTTAGCCTCGTCGGTCTTGCCGTTCTCGACGTCCTCCTGGACCTTCTTGTCGGCTTCCTCTTCCTTCTTGCCCTCAGCCTCGGACACGGCCTTCTCCTCCGGAGCGACCTCGTTGTCCTTGATGACCTCAGCGTCAGCCTCCGGGGACTTCTCCTCCTCAACAACCTTCGGGTCGTTGACGTCGGTGGTGTTCTGAGCGTCCTTGTTCGGAGCGTAGGAATCAGCGATGTCGTCGTACAGCTTGACGCGAACCTCGTTCTTCATCGGCTGCATTGCAGACCAGAAGGTCGGGGTGGACCAGGTGCCGTTCGGCTTGCAGTACTGCTGGGTACCGGTCATGTTCAGAACGCGGAAGCCGTAGGTAGCCTCACCGGTGTGGTTCGGCGGAACATCGTACGGTCCGATGGACTGGCCAGCCTCCCAGGACAGGGAGTAGGAAGCGGAAGCGCCGAGCTTGGTGGCGATCTCGTGGGAGATGCCGAAGGAACCCTCGGAGTTCTTGCCGGAGCCCTTGCCGCCAGCGTTCATGGAGGTGGTCTCAGTGCGGTCACCGTTGACGGACAGGGTGATGGACTGGGACTTGGACAGGTCCTGCTGCAGCGGGATGTCCTTCTTGGTCTGGTTGGTGGTGGAGATGGTGCCTGCCGGCATGAAGTTATCGGTCACCTTGTAGACCACGGTGCGGTGATCCTCCCACGGGTTGCACACCGGGCGCGGGTTGAGCACGTTGGCCTTCATGTGGTCGGAGCCGTGGGTGGTGTGAACGATAGGCAGCTTTGCGTTCACAGCCGGGGTCTCCGGGTAGGACTCGGTCTGGGTGGCTGCGGAGGCAGCCGGTGCGATGAGGGCGGTGCCTGCGATCGCAAGGCCGGCGATGAGGCCGGCGGTACGACGACGCTGGGTCATTGTTGTTCTCCTGGATGAAAGTTTGGGGCAATGCGGTGACGCACTGTGGTGACACTGTGTTTGCGCTGTAGTGCCCAGTGCGTGACGTGTTGCAACAATAAGGCCCTTTTCAGGATCGCGCACCCCTTGAATTGTTTATATTTTCGAATGCAGAAATACATTTCGATCGGGTGGCCCCCGGGTGAACAATTGACTAAGAAATTTGCGCCGACCTTGGTTTTGTCTAACTAGACCGTATTCTGGGAAAACGTCTCTTTGACCGTTCGTTCACAAACTAAAGAATGACCCCATTAGGGGGAGTGAAAGGGTGTTTGTGGGGTCGTGTCACGCTCAATTTCAGCCTCTGTGGTCTAAGGGGTAGAACCCAACCGACCGCCGTTTGCTTAAGTAATTCTTAAAAACGGCGCGTTAGTCTTCTTCGATCTCTGGGTCTTCCGCGCGTGCCTGTTCGAAGACCTCAGCCGCCGCGCGCAGGTTGATGGTGCCGATGATGAGGCCGACCACGATGTCTGGCCAGGGGCTCGCCCACGCCAGCATCACAAGACCGGCGCCGAGGATAAGAATGTTGGCGGCGACGTCATTGCGCGCGGCCAACCACGCCCCGCGAGTGAGGGCACCTCCGTGTCGCAATTGCACCAGCAGCACCGCGCAGAGCAGGTTGATGAGCATGGCGAAAATGGCCGTGCTGGAAAGTGTGAGCGGCTCAGGAACGGCGCCGTTGATGATCTTCCATATCGCCATGCCATAGGACGCCACGGCGGGGATCAGGATGAGCCCGGCTAGGCCATAGCTTGCTTTGCGACGCCCCTCCACCGACCAGCGCAGCGCTAAGAGCACGAGTGCGTTGATGAGAAAGTCCTCGAGGAAATCGGCGGCGTCAGCGAAGAGTGAGGCCGAGCCGATGACGCAGGCGACGACGAATTCGACGAAGAAGCCAAAGAGATTCAAGGCAGCGACCCAGGCGACAACCCGCCGGGCGCGTGCGTTCAGGGTGGAGGAGGAGAGATCGTGAGACACGGTACCTGAGCTTAATGGGCTTGAGCACCGTGTCCCAACTTGTTTTTCTTATGAACTGTTTCGGGCTAGTCGACGATGGTGACATCGTCTTCGCGGCGGTGCTTCTCGCCGGCGAAACCGCCGAAGGCTGTGATCAAGGCGGTGACGGCCAAGATGATGATTCCCGGTATAGAACTGGGGGTCTCATTGGATGCGTTCAATGCGGTGGCGAGGAAGGGTAGCAGCCCCGATACTGCCGACGCGATGTTGGCGGAGATAGCCACCCCGGAATAGCGGACATTCGCAGGGAAGACCTCCGAGAGGAGGACTCCAGATACGGAATAGGTGATCGTAACTAGCGACAGGCCGAGACAGACGGCGAGCGTGAGGAGTACGGGGTTCCCCGTGTCGATCATTGCCCACAGCGGCCACGCCATGATGGCGGTGGCAAGCGCGCCGTATCCGATAACTCGACCGGGGCCAATCTTTTCGCCGATGCGGCCGAAGATGATGTTGATGAAGATCTGGCACACGGCGCCGAGGAGGGTGGCATTAACGACAGTTTGCCGCGGGAAGTCCAGCGTGGTCGTGGCGTAGGAGAGGACATAGGTGCTCATGACGAAGAATCCGCCGATGCCCAGGAAAGCGGCCGCGGAAGCCAGGCACAGCTGTGAGAAATGCTCAGTGAAGAGCTCTTTCAGTGAGCCCTGGTGAGCTGCCTCGTCTGCTTCTGCCTCCTCTTCAAGGGCCTTGTAAACAGGAGATTCTTCAGCCTTCGTGCGAATCCACAGTGCTACCGCTAGGAAAGGAAAGGCGATGAGGAAAGGCACACGCCAACCCCAGGAACTCACTGTGGCATCGTCCAGCATGAGCACAAGCGCGAAGGCTCCGGAAGAAAGCAGCGTGCCGGCGGGGGAACCGATCTGCACGAAAGCGGCATAGCGACCGCGCTTCTCGGCTGGGGCGTGCTCGATGGCCATGGTTGTAGCGCCGCCCCATTCGCCGCCGACGGCAATGCCCTGAAGCAGGCGCAGGATGACCAGCGTGATGGGCGCCCAGATGCCAATGCTGTCAAAGGTGGGGAGCAGGCCGATGACGCCGGTGGCCATGCCAATGACGACGATGGAGATGATGAGGGCCGGTCGGCGGCCCATCCTGTCGCCGATTTGGCCGAAAATGACCGCGCCGAGAGGGCGTGCCAGGAAACCTACTCCGAAGGTGGCGAAGGATGCCAGGGTTGCGCCGGTGCCTGACATTCCTGAGAAGAAGAGATCGTTGAAGACAAGCGCGGCTGCGGTACCGAAGAGGAAGAAGTCGTACCACTCGAGGGCTGTGCCGACGAACGCGGAACTGGCGATGCGGAAGACGTCCTTTGACTCGACTTGGATTTCCTCGCTGCCGGATTGGGCCGGGTTGGAAGGGGGTGCGTGGGTAGTCATATCGAAATGCTCCTTATGTGAAACGCATTACCTTTCTAGGACACATTAGGTGCACGTCACCTTCCGGTGAATGGTTTGAAGAGTTTTCTATGCATCGACCCATCTACAGAGAGGGAACCTTGTTACTCTGCACAAGAGCTATCGCTTTGTCCGGTGCAGCGCCAGCAATGCTCGCGCGGCGTCTTTCGGCCGCGTGATGTCGAGTCCCGTGAGTTCCGTGACCTGGCGCAGGCGGTTGAGCACCGTGTTGCGGTGGCAGTGCAGCGCCTCAGCGGAGTCTTTGATGGAGCCGCAATCCAGGTAGGTGGCGATGGTCCGGTACAGCGGCGCGTTGCTGAAACGCAGCTCGGTGATTTCCTGCGTGAGCTCCGTGATGCCGCTGGCTGGGAAGTCTGCAATGGCATCGCCGGCGACGGCCCAGAGGGCGTCGGGCGCTTCGGTTAAGTTGTCCAGCGGGCCGGTGGCGTCAAAGATGCGCGGCGCTTGCTGCGCCGCCGCGCGGACACCGGCTAAGCCGATGACGTCGCGGAAAAGTATGCCCGAGATCTCCGTGAGCTCTGCGCCGCTGTCCTTTGCGGACTGTTCGCTGGGCCTTTGGTCTCTAGGCCAGAAGGCAACGAACATCCCGCGCGCGCCATGGCCGAAGGCTTCGCCGGAGGAGATGGGGGCGTCGAGAAGCGCGCGCAGCTCCACCGCCGCGGTGGGGTGGGCCACCGCGACGTCGAAGTGGCAGTCAGCGTCCAGGTTGAGCGCGCGGGTGATTTCCGTGATACCGAGCGCGCCCAGGGATTCGGCGGCGAAGAGCCTCTCCAAGTGCCGGGCGTGGGCGCGGTGTACGTCGTGCTGCCCGCGAGCCTCCTCCAGGCGGTAGGCATCGCGCACAACAAGGTTGTACATCGTCACAACGGAGTGCACCTGCGCCACGTGGTCGATGAGTGCTTCCTGATCCGCGCCGGCGGCCCGGCGCAGGTGCTCCCAGAGGACGGTGAAGTCGAGCTGGATGGCGTCGATCAGCGTGGCTAGCTCCACGCCCTGGTGTGCGCGCCGCCGGCCCAAACTCTGGGCATGGGTGCGCAGTTCCTCCTCATCCATCGCCCCGACCAGCACGTCCGTGATGCGCGCGAAAACCTCGAAGGCGGTCAGGCGTAGCTCGTCCTCGCTCACCAAGGAATCGCCGTAGCGCCCCGAGCGGGAAAAGGCGGCGAGGAAATCCTCAACCAAGCGGGGGATGGTGCCGTGGACCTCCGCGACGATATCGTGCCAGCGCTTCTCGTGCATGTGCACAACGCTACACGTTGGGCGCTGGTGAATTGCCCTCTATGTGGAGAGGTGTATCACTGCTGCGTTTAGCATGTGGGGACTAGCACAGCACTGGACTAGCACAGCACGCGCCGCGTGCAGTGTGCCGGAGAAACAGGAGAACTCAGGAGGACGCATGATCACGCGCATCGACAACGCCCACATCCTGACCCAGGATCCCGCGCGGCCGGTTGCGGATTCGGTGGCTTTTGCCAACGGGCGCATCCTCGCGGTGGGGGAGGCCGCCCACGCCCTGCCCGCCGACGAGACGTGGGATGCCGGCGGGCGCACGCTCACCCCTGGCTTTAACGATGTGCATTCCCACACCGTGTGGTTCGGCCAGACGCTGCTCGAGGTGGATCTTTCCCAGGTCACAACTCCCGAGGAGGTCTACACCGCCGTGCGCGACGCCGAGCCGAACCCCGACGGCTGGGTGGTGGCCGCAGGGTTTCGCCCCTCCGGGCTGGATGCGCCGGTGGAGATCGCAGAGCTTGACCACGCGACCGGCGGTGCTCCGCTGCTGATCAAGCACAACTCGGGCCATGCCTACACGGTCAACACCGCGGCCCTTCGCGCGGCGAGCGTCGATCCCACCAACCCGCCCGAGGTGGACGGCGGCGAGTTCGTCCGCGATGCCGATGGGCACTGCACGGGGCTGCTCGACGAAAACGCCATGCGCGCCATCCAAGAGGTGACGCTGCCGGAATCGGGCGAGGAGATCGGCCGTGCATTAGAGCTGGCCACGCGCCGTTACCTGGAGCGCGGTCTGACCTCCGTCACGGATGCCGGGGTGGCCGGCGGCTGGATCGGGCACAGCCCGCGCGAGATCGCCGCCTACCAAAACGCCACCCTGCACACACGCATGCAGGTGATGGTGACCATGGACGTGCTCCACGAGATTCCCGGCCACGCCTCCGACGGTCCCGGTTGGGGCCTCGACGGTGGCCTGCGCACCGGCTTCGGTGACGAGTGGTTACAGGTTGGCCCCGTCAAGATCTTCAGCGATGGCTCCCTGCTCGGCACCACCGCCGCGCTGAGTGAGAATTACGCCTGTTGCTCCCATCACGGATACTTCCAGGGCGATCCTGAGCAGATGCGCACCCGTGCGTTGCAGGCGGCGAATTCCGGCTGGTCTTTGGCCATTCACGCCATCGGCGATGCGGCGGTGGATTTTGCGATTGAGACGCTGGGGGAGGCCGTCGACAAGCATGGCGCGCCAGCGATGCCGCACCGCATCGAACACGGCGGCGTGGTGCGGCCCGACCAGATTGAGCGCCTGCGCGGCCAGCCCATCGTGGTGGTGCCGCAGCCGCTGTTCATCCCGGCTTTCGGTGATGCGATGGCGGAGTCCCTAGGCCCGGAGCGCACCGCGTGGAGCTACCCGGGCAAGCGGCTTCTCGACGCCTCCTTCATCCTCCCCGGCAGTTCCGATCAACCAGTGGCGCCCGGTGTGCCGCTGGAGGTCATGCAGGCCTTCGTGGAGCGGCGCACCGCCTCAGGCCGGGATTATGGGCCTGAGGATCGTCTGACCCCCGCCGAGGCTCTCTACGCCTATACCGCCGGCTCGGCCGCGGCGACTGGTTGGGCCGGGCGCAAGGGGCAGGTGGTGCCGGGGCAGCTGGCGGATTTCGTGCTGCTCTCCCAGGACCCTCTGAACACCGATGACCTTTCCACCATCGACGTGGCCGCCACCATCGTGGGCGGCGAGCTGCGCTACGGAAGCTTTTAAGGAGTAGACATGCGAGCAACCACCAACGAACAATTCCTGGCCGATTTCCAGGCCATGTCCGACAACGGCGCCACTGCGGGCGGCGGCGTGGAGCGGCAGGCGGCCAGTGAAGGCGATAACCTCAACCGCGCCTGGTTCCACGAGGTCCTGGAGTCCCTCGGGGCGCGCGTTATCTACGACGAGATTGGCAACCAGTACGGGCTCTTCGAGCTTGCCCCCGGCGCCGAGTACGTGGGCCTGGGCTCGCACCTGGATTCACAACCCTTGGCCGGACGCTTCGACGGTGCTTATGGCGTGCTGGCCGCCGCCCATGCGGCCGGGCGGGTGGCGCAATCGGGAGCCAAGGCGCGCTATAACCTGGCGGTCATCAACTGGTTCAACGAGGAGGGCTCGCGCTTTGCACCCTCCATGATGGGCAGCTCCGTGTTTGTGGGGACGCTGGCGCTTGATGACGCCCACTGCGCCACCGACCTTGCCGGCGTCACCGTCGCGCAAGCCCAGGAGGAAGCGGGCTGGTCCCCGCGTGGCGAGGCTCCGAAGCTCGCGGCCTATGCGGAGATTCACGTCGAGCAAGGTAAGGAACTTGAAGCTGCCGGCAACACGATTGGTTTGGTCACCGCCACGTGGGGCGCGAAGAAATTCCAAGCGGTGGTCTCCGGTGAACAGGGTCATACCGGTTCCACTCTCATGGCCGATAGGAAGGACGCGCTCTTCGGTGCCTCCCTCATCATTGCTTCAGTGGAGCGCTTGACCCATGAATTCGATGAAGGCCAGCTGCAAGCCTCGGTTTCGCAGTTAACGCTGGAGCCGAATTCGCCGGTAACCATCGCCCGCGAGGTGCGCTTCAATGTCGATGTGCGCTCGCCGTCCACGGAGGTGCTGGACAAGGCGCAGGCGCGCCTGCAGGAGATTATCGCCGACGCAGAAGAAGAATCCCGCACCTCGGTTGAGCTCACCCCGACGCACGAGTGGGCGCTCAACCCTTACCCGGCCGCCGGCGTGGAATTAGCCCGTGAGGTCGTGCAGGAGCTCGGGTATCCGCACCAAGAGATTTACACGGTGGCCGGGCATGACTCGACCAACCTGAAAGAGGTGGTGCCGACGGTCATGCTCTTCATCCCATCCGTCGACGGCATCTCTCACAACGAAAAGGAGTTCACCACGGAGGAAGACTGCGTTGCCGGTGTGGACGTGTTGACGCACGTGGCTCAGCGCCTCGTGGAATCCGGGTGCGGGGAGCGCTAGGTGACGCTAGGTGACTAGCGCGATCCCGCGCTAGTCCTCATCGCTCCACGGTTCATACCCGAAGGCCTTCAGCGCGATTTCGAATCCGCGCTTCATCGCTTCTAGTTCTTCCTCGCTGTGCTCGTAGGTGCGCAGGCGCACCGGGCCGGTGAGGGGGACGTGGAGCAAGAAGTGCTGGCCTTCCTCGGTGATGCTGCACAGGCGGCGGCGAAGATCTTCCGGATCATCATCGATGGAGATAAGCTCATCGCGCACCAAGCGCTTGACCGCCTGCCCGATGGTGGCGGGCTGCCATCCCAACTCCTTGCGCAGCTGCAGGATGGGGATGGGGCTCTTCTTATCGATGAGCCGGAGAAGCGAAAGATGGGAGCCGGTGATCCCGTATTCGCGGCGCGCTTCCGTATCGAACCGCGCGCGGGCGCGCTCGAAGCGGCGATATTCCGCAATGGTCTCATCGATTAGCTCATTTTTGCTCACGCGATCCAGCGTAAGAGTTGAGGACTCGCGTCCGCAAATGTTTACGTTGACAACCCTAACCAAAGGTGGAGGGATCGATGGGCCGTTGCGAGCGAGGGAGTTTCTCCACCACGAGGCGGTACGAGTCCGTCACGAGTTCGGCCAGCAGCTGCGGGGTGAGCTTGGCGTCGGGATACACGGAAACCCAATGGCGCTTATTCATGTGGTAGCCAGGTGCGATGAAGGAATACTCTCTGCGCAGCGCTTCGCCATCGAGGGGCTCGACCTTGAGGATGGCTTGCTGGGAACCAGTCACGGCGGTGAGAAGTAGGAAGACCTTGCCGCGTACCTTAAAGACGTCCCAGTCCGGCCCGAAGGGGTGTGTCAGCGTGGCGCCGGGAAGCTCCGCAGCGCGTGCGGTGGCGCAGGCATGGAGGTCTAGGGCAGCGGTGCTCATGAGGTCCACACTAGGTGAAAACACCGTTGGGCCCCTTTTTCGATTTCTCGAAGAAAGGGGCCCAACGGCGTCTCTATCAAGTCCCTCCGTGTATCGGCCACTGGCCGCCCTCTGGAGGGTGAGGGGTTCTCTCTCTCGCATGCGCTCTCTCAAACGCACAAGAATGAGTATGGCGGGCGACGCTGGATTCACCATGTGGTCTCCCTGGCAGTTTTCTACTAGTCAAAACCGCCGCTAATCAAAGCGCGCGGGCCGCTTCTCCAGAAAAGCCATGACGCCTGCCTTGTGGCCTGCCGAATCCATCTGTGCGTACTGCGTGGGCTCCTCCCAGGCGAGCTGCTCATCGAGCTGTCCTAGTGCGGTGCGGTTGATGGCTTCCTTGGCCTTGGCCAGGGCGTCACGTGGCGCGATGTGCAGGTGTTGGGCTAGCTGCAGCGCGGCCTCGAGGGCTTGGCCCTGGGGCGCGCGCTTGGCGACGATCCCAGCTGCCTCCGCTTCGGCGACGCCGAGCTTGTCCTGGAGCAGTGCCAAGGCAAGAGCGCGGTGGCGCCCCACGGAGGCGAGTGCGGTGAGGCTTACGCCGCCGTCTGGGATGAGGCCGATCTTGCCGAAGGGCAGCGTGAAGTAAGATTGCTCGCCGGCCACGATGAGATCGCAGGCGAAGGCCAGCGATGCCCCAGCGCCGGCGGCTGCGCCTTCGACCGCGGCGATGACGGGAACCTCGGCGGCCTGGATTTCGGTGACGAGCGCGTTGAGCTGAGGCAGCATCGTCGACTCAGCCGGGTTGGGGGTCTCGCCTGACTGCTGCGCTGCAGCCGCAGCCTGTGCCGCCGCCACGATGTCCGCGCCGGCGCAAAAGGCCGTCTCATCACCGGTGATGATGAGGGCGCGGATGGAGGGGTCTTGGGAGGCGTCGCGAAGCGCGGCCGAGAGCGCTTCGCAGTGTTCCTTGGCAATGGCGTTGCGCCGCGCGGAGTTGTTGATCTGGGCGATAAGGGCGGAGCCTTCGCGGCGGGTGAGGATGGCTTCGGCCATGGTTAGTCCTTAACGAGTTCGGTGAGGGAGGAGATGATGCGCTGGGCATCGGCGGAAATGCGGGAGACGATCTCGGAGCACGGGGCGACGTCGTGGATAAGCCCCTGCGAGGTACCACAGGTCCACACGCCCGCATCCAAGTCACCGGTCTCGTAGACCGCGCGGCCGCGCTTGCCGGCAACGAGGTGGCGGATATCGCCGAACTCCGCACCTTGGGCGAGGCGCTCGGCCACCTCATCGCTCACGGCATTCTTGGCCACGCGGGTGGAATTGCGCAGCTCCCGGAGGATGAGCTGGGTATCCAGCTCGGAGCGCTCCACGATGGCCTGCTTAACGTTCTCGTGCACCGGCGCCTCCGTAGAGGCCACGAAGCGGGTGCCCATGTTGATGCCCTCGGCGCCCAAAGCGAGCGCGGCGGCCAGGCCGCGGCCATCCGCGAAACCGCCCGAGGCGATGATGGGGATATCGAGTTGATCCGCGGCGGCGGGGATGAGGACTAGGCCCGGGATGTCATCCTCGCCAGGGTGGCCAGCGCATTCGAAGCCATCGATGCTGACGATGTCCACGCCTACCTTTTGCGCGCTGAGCGCGTGGCGCACGGAGGTGCACTTGTGGATGACGGTGATACCCGCGTCCTTGAAGGCCGGCATGTGCTCCTTGGGATTGTTGCCGGCGGTTTCGGCGATCTTTACGCCTTCTTCGATGATGACGTCGCGGTACTCCGCATAGGGCGGCGGGGTAATCGCCGGCAGCATGGTGAGGTTGACGCCGAAGGGCTTGTCTGTGAGCTCGCGGGTGCGGCGGATCTCGTGGCGGAGATCCTCCGGGGTGGGCTGGGTGAGCGCGGTGACGACGCCGAGGCCGCCGGCGTTGGATACAGCGGCGGCGAGCTCGGCGCGGCCGACCCACTGCATGCCGCCTTGGATGATGGGGTGAGTGATGCCGAGCATCTCGGTGACGCGGGTGGAAATCATGAGGGTGGTGCTCCTTTGTGAGTGACTAGCAATTGGAGAGAAGCGGATGGAAGTTTTGGGCGATAGGCAGTGAATGGCTATTCGGAGAAATGAGCGCGCAGGCGCTCGGTGAGGTCCTCGGGGAGGGGGATGGGGCGGCGCGCGGAGACGTCGATAAGCACCAGCGTCGCCGTGGCGAACACGCACGAGGTGCCGTCCTGGATGAGTTCGTGGGCGACCTGGTAGGAGGTGTTGCCGATGCGGGAAATCCAGACCCGCGCCTCGATGGAATCGGTGTAGGTGAGCTCGGCCTCGTACTGCACTTCGAGGGATCGCACCACGTGAGCGTAGGTATCGGTGGCGACGGGTCCGGTCAGTGCGGCGGCTGCGCGGACGCGGGCCTCCTCGAGGAGGGTGACTATCGTGGCGTTGTTGACGTGGGCGTTCGCGTCCTGGTCGGACCACCGCAAAGCGAGGGGCACCGGGATGGCGTTGGCGGGCGCGCGCATTGTTCCTCCTTGGGGGAGCGGGTAGAGTGATGCGTATTACTATACATACGAATTGTGGTTCGTAACTCGAACCGTGAGGAGAATGCCATGACGGATCTGCTGGGAATCGATGCCCTCCTGAGCGAAGAAGAAAAAGCCACGCGTGACCGCGTGGCCGCACTGGTGGATGAGCACATCCGCCCGCACGTGGCGCAGTGGTACGAGGACGCGGTGCTGCCGGAATCGATCTTCCCGGTGCTGGCGGAGGCTGGTCTGTTCGGGATGCACCTGGAAGGCTATGGCTGCGCCGGGCGCACTGCTGTGGAATACGGGCTGGCCATGCAGGAGCTAGAGGCCGGCGATTCGGGAATTCGCACGGTGGTCTCGGTGCAGGGATCGCTGGCGATGTCGGCGATTTATAAACACGGCTCCGAGGAACAGAAGCAACAGTGGTTGCCTAAGATGGCCGCGGGTGACGTCATTGGCTGCTTCGGGCTAACGGAGCCGACCGCCGGATCGGACCCGGCGGGCATGGCGACGGTGGCGCGCTACCGCTCAGGCGAGTGGATTATCGATGGCGCGAAGCGCTGGATTGGCCTGGCAAGCGTGGCCGGGGTGGCCATTATCTGGGCCAAGGTGGACGAGGAGGATGCCTCCGCCGCCGGGGTGGAGGCGGGCGTGCGCGGGTTTATTGTGCCGACGTCTACGCCGGGTTTTAGAGCTACCCCAATCACTCGCAAGCTGTCGATGCGCGCTTCCATCCAGTGCGATATTGCGTTGGATAGTGTGACCGTGCCTGGCGACGCCCTGCTGCCCAAGCACCCTGGCCTCAAGGGGCCGTTCATGTGCCTTAATGAGGCGCGCTTCGGTATCAGCTTTGGCGCTTTGGGCGCTGCGCGCGATTCCTTGGAGGTGGCGCTGAAGTATGCCAAGGAGCGCAAGCAATTCGACCGCTCGCTGGCATCCTTCCAGCTCACGCAGCAAAAGCTGGTCGATATGGCGGTGGAGCTGAACAAGGGACAGCTGTTGGCGCTCAACTTGGGCCGTGCCAAGGACGCGGGAACGTTGGAGCCTTATCAAATCTCGGTGGGCAAGCTGGCCAACTGCCGCACCGCCATTGAGATTTGCCGCCAAGCTCGCACCATCCTGGGCGGCAACGGCGTCACGGCGGACTATTCGCCGCTGCGGCACGCCGCCAACCTGGAATCAGTGCGCACCTACGAGGGCACCGATGAGATCCACACGCTGATTCTGGGGCGCGTGCTGACGGGGGAGCAGGCGTTTAGCTAAAAGTGGCCCGAAGTCCCTTGATGAAGAGGCTTCGGGCCTAGCTGTGTTTAGTTGGCGATGAAGTACATCTGTTTATTGATGAACTCCTCGATACCAAGTGAACCAAGCTCGCGACCGAAACCTGAACGCTTGACACCACCAAAGGGGAGTTCAGGACCTTCACCAGTTGGTGTATTGACGTTGCTCATGCCAGATTCGATGCGCTCAGCAATTGCTTGGGCTCGCTTGGAGTCTTGAGAGAACACTGCTGCGCCAAGGCCGAAGACATTGTCGTTAGCTATCTCGAGCGCTTCCTCATCAGTCTTAAACTTGTAGACCGTGGCGACCGGTCCAAAGAATTCCTCATAATAGGAATCGCTACCTCGAGGGATATCTGTGATTACTGCAGGGGAGATGTAGGCGCCCTCCTCTGAGAGTTCACCACCCGCCAGTAGCTGGCCTCCAGCAGAAACAGCGCGCTCGAGCTGTTCTTTGAGGTTCTCTGCAGCGCTACGGGAAGATAGCGGGGCATACACAGTTTCCCCGGCAGTATCCGGTAGTCCTGGCTCCATTTGTTGTGCAAGATTAACTAGTTCTTGAACAAACTCGTCATAAATGTCTTCTGCGACAATAAGCCGCTTGTTTGAATTGCAGGCTTGGCCGGTGTTGTACATACGCGTACCCCAAGCGAGTTCGGCTGAAGCCTTAACATCATCCGTGTCGAGGACGACATATGGATCTGAACCTCCAAGCTCGAGTACGGCTTTCTTGAGGTGCTGGCCAGCCTGTGCACCAACGATAGCTCCGGCCCGCTCGGATCCGGTAAGAGAAACTCCTTGAACGCGGGGATCTGCGATCAAGGTAGAGATTTGCTCATGGGTAGCAAAAACATTGGTGTACACCCCTGCCGGAAGGCCGGCATCGAGAAAGATCTTTTCGATCGCCAGAGCAGAACGCGGGCAAATCTCCGAGTGTTTAAGGATGATGGTGTTTCCTGCGACAAGGTTGGGTCCTGCAAATCGCGCTACCTGGTAGTACGGGAAGTTCCACGGCATGATGCCGAGCAGAGGCCCGAATGGGCGGCGGCGAATGAATGCCTTACCGTCCGCCTCCGTAGGGATCTCTTGATCCGCGAGAAACTTCTCCGCGTTGTCCGCATAGTACTGGATGATGGCAGATGAGAACTCGGCTTCTTCAACGCCTTCCGGAAGTGGCTTCCCCATCTCTTCAGCAATGATGGCAGCGAGTTCTTCTTTGCGTTCTTCAAAGAGTGAAGCTGCCTTGGCCACAATTTCTGCTCGTTGTGAGACTGGAGTTCCAGACCATTCGGTGAAAGCTACGGAAGAAGCTTCGAGGATTGGCTCAATAGCAGCATCATCGAGAGCATCGAAAGTTTCAATGATCTTGTTGTTGACTGGATTCTGTACACGGTACTGAGACATTTTTCCTCCTAGGAAAAGTTTGGGGTTGTTGTATCTGAACTGGATTCACTACGGCTGATTACTGAGCCCGTGAAGAAATCTGGGTTGCGGAGTCGGGTAATGAACATGAGGATTAATCCGAGCACGAGGATGCTGGCGCCCAGGATGAAGACGATTCCGACCCCTCCAAGAGAAGAACCGGAACCAAAGCTCGGGTCCATGGAGTCATAAGCGGTGATGAAAAACATTAATAGAAGGAAGCCACCGCCCAGCAACGGGCATAGAAACTTAAACAGGAAGTTCCTTACTGAAGTAAAGAGTTCTTTTCGGAAATACCACAGACAGGCAACTGCTGTGATGCCGTAATAGAAACAAATCATGAGACCAAGAGCAGCAATTGTGTCCCAAAGTGCATTCTCTGAGAGCACTCTTGTTATGGCGTAAAAGGCTCCAGAAACGACGGTTGCGACAATCGTTGCGACGGTTGGAGTTTGGAATCGTGGGCTGATTCGAGCCAATTGTGGGGGAAGAGCTTTGTAATAGCTCATCGCCAGAATCGTGCGGGCGGGGCTAACCAGCGTGGATTGCAAGGATGCAAAAGAGCTAGCTAGAACCGAGATATAGATAAGGATGGCAAATGGGCCCATAACCGGGTAAGAAAGCACTGCAAAAATTGATTCCTGATTGTCTGGGTTACCGGCGCCTAGTCCGCTTTCGCCGATGCCCGCCCATGCCATAACGGCTACCGCTGTAAGTACATACAAAATGATCGTGATGACGATGACGACGGTAGCCGCCCGGCCAGGAGTTTTTTCTGGGTTTTTCGTTTCTTCATTCATAGTTAGGGTGACATCCCAGCCCCAGAACATGAAGATGGATAGTGAGATTCCGGCAGCAACCACCGAGAAGTCCTTGATTTCAAATGGGTTGAACCAGCTGAATTGGATCGGGGTGAAATCGAATCCATCTCCGTTGTAAGCCCTCCATAATGCTGCAACATCGAAGGAGACAATTGCGATGATTTGTATTGCAACGAGGATGTATTGCATCTTCTGCGTTGTGTCCATACCTCGATACGCGACCCAAGCTGCAGCAACTAAGAACACAAGTGTGGTTGGAATATTTACCCAGAGGTTGCGTGTGAGTTCAGCGAGCTCTGGTCTACCGGCAAGCTGTGCGATGAGCAGATAGAAGAAGTCAACGGCCACTGCGGCAAGGTTCGATAGGACCAATATCGTGGCGGCGATCAGACCCCAGCCACCCATCCAACCGACCCACGGGCCGAAGGCTTTGGTCGCCCATGTAAAAGTGGTTCCTGAATCAGGAGCACGGTTGTTGAGCTCGCGGTAAGCAAAGGCCACAAGCAGCATGGGGATAAACCCCAGAATGAGAACGGCTGGAACGAAGACGCCCACGGCCGAGATGGCAGGACCGATTCCCGAAGTGAGTGTGTAAGTTGGCGCCAAACAACTAATGCCAATGACGACAGCTCCGAGCAAACCGACTTTGCCGACTGCCAATCCTTTCTCTGAAACTGCTGGTTGTTCACTCATGAGGGAGCACCTCCTTTCAGCGACATGTAGCCCGAAGGGACAACAATGGTTGGAACTGGTAAGTGCTTGAGGATTCGATGAGCAGTTGTGCCAAGGAAGAGCCGACCATCGCCGGCAATACGCGCAGAACCAAGAACTGCCACTTCGCCCTCTTCCCAGCTAAGGTTTCGCAGCGCTGACTGGACACTTGATCCCGAAGTAGTGATGCGTGACGCTTGTCCCTTGGAAACCGCTCCTTCGATTGCCTCTGAGAGTGGGAGCTCAAATCCGTGCCCGGCATCTTCTCCGGAGATCTTCAAAGTAATGATGCGTAATGGAATCTCTCGGCGGTTTGCGCGGTCGAGTCCGATTGCCGCGACATCTGATCGTCCTCGGCGCGGGCCAACAAGGGCAGAAATGCTCGTTATCGGTCCTGGATATGAATAGCCTTGAGGAGCTAGCGCTACTGGTGTTTGTGCTGTGTATAGCAATGAACTTGGTACTGTACCGATGCGGAATCGGTTCAAAAGTCCGCCTGAGCGTGCTCCGACGACGATTAAATCGCACTCAAGTTTTTGCGCGGCATCATTCAAGGCAAGTGCGGGTTCTGTCCCCTCGACGACGTGCCATGTCGCAGAAATGTCAGCGGGAAGACTATTTAACGCACTGGCGAGACGCTTTTCGGTTTGTTCTCGCACAATCGCGTTGTAACCAGGATCTTGAGTCTGAACACCAAAACCTTGAGGACTAACAGGAGGAATAACCGAGACTATCTTCAGGTTGACCTGGCGCTCACGCGCGAGAGCAATTCCTAAATGGAGAGCATCATGACCGTCAGAGGTGTCGATGTATGCGACTAGCAGAGAGCCGTTAGCCCTGCGGCGCGGAAAATCGGTGGGTGGATTCATGAACAGTCACCGCTTATCCCTGCCCGAGAATCTGTTTCGCAACGGCTTCACCGATACGCACCGCGCCGTCGACGTGCTGGTAACCTGCACCAGCGATGTCAGAGGAGGAGTAATAGATCGGGCCGGTTGGTTTGTTCTGAAGATGGCCCCAACGCGATAGTCCACCCAAATCGTATGACGTTGCGTAGGCTCCGCGAGTCCATTCTTCGGCCGCCATATCGGAGAGGAAGAATGCGATTGGCTTCTTCACCTTGTCACCAAGGTAAATGGACATTGCATCGAGGATGCGCTCTTTGCGTTCTTCAGCGGGGAGAGCCCACATCTCTTCGGCGTAAACGTCGGAAACAAAGCCAACCAATGTGCCGAATGCGTCTTCTTTTCCTTCCTCACCGCCTGCGAAGTTTTTGCCGTAATTGGTGTTGTCATAGATTTCGGCAACGAGTCGATCGCCACCGAATGCAGTACCGGACAGTCCCTCTTCACGCCAGAAGGGAGTTTCATAGACTGCATGAACTTTGATGACGAGACCCATGGAAATGTGCTGATGGGCAACATGCTGTTCTCGCGGTAGGGGAGGCACGTAGGAAATGCGATTATAGAGGTTTGGCGGAACCGCAAGGATAGCGTTTTTAGCATGGACAACAGCGCGATCAGAGTAGGCGGTTACGGTTCCCGGTCCACCATTGTTGTCCACACCATTGCGGACGTCCGCTTCAACATTGTTGGGGGCGTCTGCCGTAGAAGGATCTGGTGTAGCCCATTCGAGAGTGCGAACAGGTGAACTGAGAATGACGTCATCGCCGAGTTCCTCTGCCATCGTTATGGAAACTGACTGCATGCCGCCGGCAACTCGCTTATCAAGCAAGAAGTTTTCATCAACAAGGTTGTCGAAAGAACCAGCAGATGAAGCCATCAGAGCTGCTTGAAGTACGGAAAAGGTGCGGGAAGGCTTAGTAAGCATTCCAGAGGAAATGTAAAGCGAGATGTTGTCAATTGCCTCAGAATCGTCAGATAGGCTTTCTAACCAGTCACGGAAGGATTGGCTATCGAGTTCTTTGGCTCGTGGGTGCTCCCAAGGGGCGTTAGCGTCGACTTCCTCGGCCAGCTGATTGAGCTCAGCGATCAATCGATTCATCTCGGAGGCGGTTTCCTCTGACGTTGGGAAGGTATCTCCCTCAAATTCGTGGCGCGTGCCGTCTGGGGACACGTAGACTGACTTTCCTTCGCGGTACCGATCAAAAGTCTCGAGTCCGAGCTCTTGGACGAGTTCGGTGAGGCGCGTTTGATCGGGGGAAATCCACTGGCCGCCGATCTCAATGAAGTGTTCAGTACCTTGGTCGTCGAGTACCTTTCCGTTCCAGGTACGGCCGCCCACGCGATTGCGGGCTTCGAGAACACAGACTGATTTTCCTGCTTTCTTGAGGGTACGGGCAGCCATTAGCCCTGAAGCGCCGGCGCCGATGATTACAACATCGACTGTGCGCTCTTCGGCGTTGGGATTACCATTACGTTGCGTGACCATTGGAGCGTTTCTCCTTCGCGTGCAGTAGGTATGCGGTGAGTGAGACCTTCGTATGGACGATGGTGTTTCAACGTTAAATTAAAGGGTTTAATTTAACGTTGTGACTACAGTAACAAACGCGCGGCAAGAATTGTAGGGATCACAGTGGTAAATGTTTCGCGCCCCAAAGGGCGGCCAGTGAAAGCGCTGGTGAACCGGCAAAAAATCGCGTCTGCCGCATTGCAAATTGTGGAGCGCAAGGGGCTTGAAGCCTTATCGATGTCAGCGGTAGCTAGGTCAATGAAGGTTAGTACGGCAGCGCTCTACAATCACATTTCCAACAAAGAAGAACTGCTGGCTCTGGTGCAAGATGACCTCATTGCAAAGGTCGATACTTCGTCGCTGAAGCACGCCCTTGCAGGGGAACTACCAGCAGCTGATGCGCTTCGGCAATGGGCATGGTCGTATCGGGATATTCTGGCTGATAATATTCCGCTGATTCGCGTAATTACCGAGCTTCCACTTTATGGTTCGCCCCAAACGATTTCGATGTACGAATTGCTCGTCCAAGTAATTGCACTCGCTGGAGTTCCCGAAGCGGAAGTTATTACGAGGCTTGTCGCAGTAGAGTCTCTTGTTTTTGGTTCTGCTTACGACGTTCATGCGCCTTTGAATATTTTTGAATCGCCTGGGCCTGGAGATAGTCCATTGAACAAGATGAATGACATCTACTTGGCGCAATTCCGAGAGCAGTCTTCGGAGGAGAGCGAACAATCTAAACTTCGTGCGAACAAGTCGTTTGAAACTGGTTTGGAAGCCCTGTTGGAACAGTTCCTATCATCAAATGAGGCTTAAATTTGTGACGTCTATTTAGAGAACGCAGCCCCACGGATAAAACGGATTCCATCCAGCAGCCTCTCGAATAGCTGACAAAGAAGGATGAAATGCGAAACCCTCCCCTGCAGCTAGGGGTGAACTGCTATTGGGGAGGGAAGCACCTTGGGGAATAAGCTGGTTGAGCTTAGGTCTCGCTAGATTTTGGAGATTCTTTGGATCCTGTGCGGTGGGCGTTCGGATCGATCGGGTGCCCGTCAGCGTCTAGATCATTGAGTTCTGCCAGCTCCGTGAAATCCGCCTGCGCGTCGGCGAAGCCTTCCTCCGGATCGATTTCGTCGAAGTTGCGGATGGTACCGTCGCGCTCGTCTTTGAACATGTCCTTGCCGTAGATGACCAGCACCATGATGATGCCGGCGGCGAATCCCCACGCGGCGCCCTGGGTGGCCAGCACGCCAGCGGTTACGCCTGCGATGCCAAGATCCTTCTGGTTCTTGGCCTCCATGATGCCCACACGTACGGACACGAAGCCCTGAATAATGAGCGTCAGCGCCAATCCCACCGGCAGGATGGGCTCAACGAAGGAGGTAATCGGTAGCAGGAGGAGGCCCGTGTTGGTGCCCCAGCGGAAGGAGCCCGCGCCACCGAAGATGGTGCGCATGGCGCGCTTGCCCTGCTTGTAGCGCTCAACGATGACCACGTGCATCGCCGCCCACAGTGGACCACACATGGCGATGTCTGGGCCGATGATGGACATCAGCATGTTGCGGCCGCCGAAGAGGAGGTGTGCGCGCGACGGGCTGTAGACCACGGCCTCATCCGTACGGACATGGTCGGCTTCCTTGAGAACGGCGTTGGCTTGCAGGACGTCACCGAAGACGACGATGTAGGCAGCCAACACTGTGGGGATGGCGGTAAGGAACATGTGCGCCGGCGGCAAGCCAACGCCGAAGACCGTGTACTCAGACCACAGCGTGATGAAGTCAGGCTTGGAGAAGCCCCACTCCACGTCCGGCCACGGTGCCTCGCCGGCCAGCGGTGCGACGAAGACCGCGACGAAGATGGCGGGCAGGATGCCTAGCGAAGCCAGGAAACGCCAGCCGGCGGCCTTCTGCCGCAGTGCCTGGAAGCCGCGCGAATACATGAGGAAGAAGGCCACGGCCACCGCGATGGTGATGGTGATAGGGAAGGAGTGGAAACGTCCGTCTTCTTGAAATACCGAGATAATCGCTGCAATACCGGCACCAAGCACGATACCGGCGCGCAGGCCTGAAGGAATGAGGCGAACGACCTTTGACGCCCACCCAGTTATACCCAGTGTTAAGGAGAATATGCCCAACAAGAGCTGGAAACTGATGAGCGCCCAGATTCGCTGCTCTCCTTCCGGGAAGGTCTGGATGTAGACCGTCAGCAGCGGAATAGCTGGGGTAATCCAACCCGGGACAACCGGGTCACCCAAGAGGTGGTGGGTCAGGTAGAGAAGGCCGTTGAGCATGACGACGGCCAGTGCCGCCTCATAGGGCATGCCGAGGGCCTCAGTCATGAGGGGGATAGCACCCAGATCGACCACGCACATGAACAAGCCTTGTGCGAAGTCTGGCCACTCAATGCGGTAGTGCACGAACGGCAAGCGGACATCAAAGGGCCCCATCTTCCAGTGGGGCGAAGCTTGACCGATTCCCTGTTCTTCGGTTTCGGCGGCTTCGGTGGTTGCGGCCATGACGGCCTCCTTTCAAAGAAAAAGGGACCAAGCCCTACGGGCGCGAACCGCGCAGGGCTTGGTGAGGAAAGGTGAAGTGGTTGAGGTTTAGCCGAGTCTTGATTAGTCGAACTCGATGATCTGGCGCAGCGCCACACCGTCGGACAGGCGGTCCATGGCGGTGTTGATGTCCTCGAGCTTGATGTGGTCGGAGATCAGGGCCTCGGCGTTGAGCTTGCCCTCGCGCCACAGTTGCTCGTACTTCGGGATGTCCTTCGACGGAACGGAGGAACCCAGGTAGCAGCCGTGCAGGCGGCGTGCCTCACCGGTCATCACGAGCGGGTCGATGGTGATGGTGGAGCCCGGTGCCGGCAGGCCAACGGTGACGGTCAGGCCACCCGGTGCAGTGACCTTGTAGGCGGTTTCCAGGGCCTTCGGGTGGCCGGCGGCCTCCACGACGGCGGTGAACTTCTTGCCGGACTCTTCAGCTTCCTGCGGGGTCATGGCGGAAGTGGCGCCGATTTCGAGGGCCTTCTCGCACTTGTCCTTCTGCATGTCAATGCCCACGATCTCCTTCACGCCGAGCGCAGCGGCGGTGATGATGGCGGCCATGCCCACGCCACCGAGGCCGACGACGGCGATGCTGTCCTCCGGCTTCGGATCAATTTCGTTAAGGATGGCGCCGCCGCCAGTAAGGATGGCGCAGCCGAGGATGGCGGCGATATCCGCCGGGACATCGGAGCCAACCGGTACGACGGAGAGCTCGGAAACCACTGCGTGTGTTGCGAAGCCGGAAACGCCGAGGTGGTGCTGGACCATCTCACCATTGCGGGTGAGGTGGCGGGTACCGCGGATGAGGGTGCCCTCGTTGTTGGTCTTGGAGCCAACCTCACACGGCATCTTGCCGTCGGTCTTGCAACCAGCGCACTCGCCGCAGCGCGGCAGGAAGGTCATGACCACGTGGTCGCCGACCTTGACGTTGGTAACGCCCGGGCCAATCTCCTCGACGATGCCTGCGGACTCGTGGCCCAGCAGCATCGGCAGCGGGCGGGGGCGGTTGTTGTTGACCACGGAGAGGTCGGAGTGGCAGAGGCCAGCGGCGGTGATCTTGACCAAGATCTCGCCTTCGCCGGGGGCGGTGAGCTCGAGCTCGCTCACGGTAATGGGCTTGGAGTCGGCGTAGGGACGCTCATCGCCGGAGCGTTCCAGGACGGCGCCGCGAATGGTAATCGTGTCAGACATATCTACCTCCAGACATCGGGTGGGCTAATGCAACGTAATGTACGCCACAGGATATCGATGAGAGCAGGAATGGTATGGGAGAAATTACATCAGACGGCTAATTAGATAGGGAATTCTCTACTTGCTGAGCGTGTGGGCGCGCAGCGCCACGAAGACATCGAGCCCGCGCTGGCCGACGGCCCACTCATCACCCATCAACTCCGAGATCCGGTCGAGCCGCTGGCGCACCGTATTGGGGTGGATGAACATCGCCTGGGCGGTCTGCGGGATGCTGTGTCCAGAGAGCAGGTAGTGGTGGGCGGTATCGGTTAGCTCCGTGGAATGCTCCTTGTCATAACGCAACAGCGGGCCGATGGTGCGTGTGGAAAGAGCGTTCAATGCGTGTGGGTCCGCGCCTAAAATGAGGCCCACCGTGCCCAGGGAATCCTCGGTGATCAGACGACCGCGCACTCCCAGGGCGAGCGCTGATTCCAGGTAAGACATGGCGGAATCATGTGCGCTGCGCGCTTCACTCAGGCCATCAAAGCCGATGGCGGAGACCGTTAAATCGGGGAACTCAGACAGCAGCGGGGCCAGTGCCGTATCGATGCCCCGATCCGGCTGGTACAGAACGCACACGTGCTGATCGTGGTGCGTAATAGCGGCATTGCCCGGCAAGAGGTGCTCTAGCTGCGGACGAGTGGGCAAGCTCTTTGCTGAGTGAAGGCCTACGAAATACAGCTGTGCTGAGGAGTTCAGGCTGATACCCGTCAGATGTCGCAGGCGGGCAATCTCCTCGCGCCCGGCATTGCCGAGAGCCACGGCATAGACCAGGTCATCGACTTTGCGCGCGGTGGCGTCGACAAGCGCCTCAGCAAAAAGGGCGATCGACGTAAAGGCCGCGGAAGCATGGCTGATGACGCGTAATTCGGCGTCGCTGAGCTGCTTGTCCACACCAATCGTGCCCAGTGCGCGGCCATTAAACTCCACGGGGAACGTGCTTGCTGGGGGAGCGTCCGGGGCATCCTCCGTGGTCCACAGCATCACCGGAGCGTCGAGACTTTCAGTCAGCACGCGTTCCAGCTCTTCGAAGCTGGCATTGTTCATGAGCACGTGGAGCAGTTTCGCATTGACCTCATTGAGCCACTGCAGCTCTTCTACATGGCGGCTCAGAGCTATCTGCGATCGGGTTAGCTCGGCAACGGATTCGCCCTGGCTCTCGATGACTTGCGCATTCTCCAATGCCACAGAGGTGATAGAGCCAAGCACCTCGAGCGCGGCAATTTCCTCGTGCGTGTAGTGGCGGGGGTGGCGGTCACCCACGAGCAGCGCACCGATGGTGCGCCCGGCAATTCGAATCGGGGCGCCGAGGATCCCGCGGATGCCTTCGGCCTCCACCGCGCGGTCCACGTAATCCACGTGCGTGACGTTGGGGTCGGCGGAATGGTCATAGGTCCACGCCGGGCGGTTGGTAGCGGCCACAATGCCGAGGATTCCAGAGCCCATCGGCATGTTGATGGTGCGGAACTCCTCAGTGACGACACCGCTGGTGGCCAGCACCTTGGTAAAACCGGTGTCCTCATCGTTGAGGCTGAGGTAGCCCACGTCCGTGCCAATAGTGGTGCGCGCGTGGCGCACGATGGCGTGGAAGATATCAGTGGATTCGCGGCCCGAGTTGAGCATCTGGGAAACATCGAGCAGCTTGGTCGACATCACCCGCCACGTGTGGTTGGCGCGCATGGTCTCCTCAACGGCCCGAAGCGAACTGAGCTCCTCGGCATCCAGTTGCTCTCGCAGCTCGTCGGGGACACGGGTGCCGCTGGCGAGGTGGGAGAGTACGGTGCCGAGGAGAGACATGCCTACAGTTTATTTGGATCAGATTATTAGGATCAGACTTTTTTCTTAGTGCGCGGAATGGGCTTGCCAGTGATGAGCGCGTGGAGCTTGCCATCACCAATCTGCAGCTCTTCGGGCACGTCCTCGGAATCGACCTCAGTCATGATTTCTCTGATGAAGTCAGATTCGGGAATGGAGGAATTGCGGGCGATAGCGGAAAGCTCGCGCATTTCCTCCTCAGAGAGGTGGTTGTCATTCTCAAAACGCTTCTTGAGTAGTTCGCGCGCACGGCGGCGCAGATCGGCCTCAGACTGCAGGTCCTTGCGGTTCTTCATCCAAGCAAAGCCGATGATGAACATGATGGCGATACCCATGTAGCCCAGAATCGGATATACCCAGCCGATGAGGTTAGAGAAGCCGACGAAGGAGAGCACGAATCCGATGAGCACCGAGATGACATAAACCTTGTAGAAGTGTTGTGGCTTGCCACGGGTCAGGCGCTTGGCAAAGGCATAGAACATGCCGATGGCGGTGTTATAAATCATGCCGTAGATAGCAATGGACATGGCGACTCCGAGCGCTGGATGAATCTGCTCAATCATGGCCAAGGTTGGCATTTCGGCGTCGGTAATCGGGCCCACCGAAACGTAAAGGCCGCCCACCAGGACCGCAAGCAGGAACAGGAAGCACAGGCCGCCGAGGATGCCGCCATAGCCCACTTCCTTGGCATCGAGGAAGTTGCCGCCGATGACGATCATCATTGAGACCACCACGATGACGTTGAGGCCCAAGTTATTGATGGCGGAGACCCACCAGTTGGGCAGCGTGGTGGGAATGGTCTGCGCCTGCTCGTTGAGGTGTGACCAATCGGGGCTGGACGTCAACACGGTATACACGGTGCCGATGGTCAACAGGATGATGATGAACGGGGTGATGGCGCCAATGGCGATGGTCACCTTGTCCACATCGAGCAACCCAGTCAGCAGCGTGAGAATGAGCATGAGGATCGCACCGATCCACACCGGCCAGCCCCACTGCTGGTTGAGGTTGGTGCCGGCGCCGGCGAACATGGCGAAGCCGATGCAGAAAAGACAGGTCAGCGTGGCGAAGTCAAGGATCTTCGACACAATTGGCGTGGACACCGCGTTGAACACAGAAGTGTGTTCTTTTGCGCGGTGATAAGAACCCAATTGGAGAATGGTGATTCCGGAAATGGTCATGGCCAGTGCGGTGACGATGGCACCGACGATGCCCATGTTGCCGAAGGCAACGAAGTATTGGAGGGCCTCACGGCCGGACGCGAAGGAGGCTCCCGCGAGCACGCCGATGAAGGCCATCGCGATGCCGAATGAGCGTTTAAGCATGGTGAACCTAACTGTGGATGGATAAATGCTTCTACTTATGCAGACGGGGCAGGCCGCCTAGGAAAGGTGCCTGCCCCGTGTGTGATGGAGCGAAAGCTGTTAGCTCGTCACCGCCTTGATGAACTCGGCGATTCCAGCAAGCTCCTCCTCGCCGCGGTCAATGATCGCGGCGGAGGTAAAGAGCCCGTGGTGGTAGCCCAGGAGGTGCTTGTGCGTGACGTCGACGCCCGCTTTTGCTAGCTTCCCGGCATACTCGATGCCCTCATCCGCCAGCGGATCGTTATCCACCGTGATGACGAGCGACGGGGGCAGGCCTTCCGGCAGCTCTTCCAGCAACAGTGGGGAGAGATCCGTGGCGGTGCGCTGGGATTCCTCCGTGACGAAGGTATCGATGAACCACCGCATGGTGTCGGAGGCGAGAGGGAAGCCTTCCTCCAGGCGTTTGTAGGAGGCACCGTTCTCGGTGCGCTCGCGGGAGCAATCCGTGATCGGGTAGAGCAGGATCTGGGCGCTGAGCTTGGCGACGTCATCTTCACCCACAAACTCATTCGCCAACGTGGCAGCCAGCTGGCCGCCGGCTGAATCACCGGCGACCGCGATGGAGGTCACGGTCAGTCCGTGTTCTGCCTCGGGGTTGGACAGCCAGCGGTAGGCGGCGCGGCAATCGTCGATTGCCGCCGGGTAGGTGTGCTCCGGGGCGAGGCGATAATCCACCGCGACGACCGGGAGGCCGGTCAGCACCGCGATACGGCGTACCGAGGAGTGGTGGGTCTCCAGGTTGCCCATGAGCCAGCCGCCGCCGTGCATGTAGAGCACCGCGGGGGTCTCCTGGCCGCGTTCTGCCTCCGGGCGGGGGTCATAAAGGCGAACCTGGAACTGGTCGACCTGGAAATCTGTGGTCGCAGGTTCCTTCTCCTCGTGGAGCGGGTTGGCGTGGGCCGAGGCTACGTAGTTCTCACGCACCTGCGGGATGGGGAAGTTGTGGAAGGACTTCGCTCCACCATCGCGGAAAGGCTTCAGCGCCTTCCACGCATCCTCAGCGACGGGGCGCCCGGAGTATTCGTCGTGCAGAGTGTGCATCGTGATCACTACCTTCTAGACCAGCTCGTAGTCGTTGATCTCCAGCTTGTCGGTGAGCTCGTAGTACTCAGCAACGTTGCCGGACCAGTTGTTGATGACGCGGCCTTCCTCGTTCTTGTACCAAGAGGAGCAATCGGCGGAGAACGCAGATGCCTCGAGTTCCTTCTGGATGCGGGTGTTGAACTCGTCGATGACGTTCTTCTTCACGTCGAGGGCTGCCTCCGGGTTCTCGCGCAGGTAAGCAACAGCCTGGGAGATGTAGCGGTCCTGCGCCTCGAGCATGGCCACCACGGAGTGGTGGTTGAGGTTGGTGTTCGGGCCGTAGAGCATGAAGAAGTTCGGGAAGCCATCCACGGTCATGCCCAGGTAAGCCTCCGGGGAGTTGCCCCAGCGCTCGCGCAGGTCGATGCCGTCGCGGCCGGCAATCGGCAGGTCGCCCTGGAACTCCTGGGAGTGGAAGCCGGTGGCGTAGATGACAACGTCGAAGTCGTGCTCGACGCCGTCCTCGGTGCGGATGCCGGTTTCGGTGAACTTCTCGATGCCAGCGGTGACAAGCTCCACGTTGTCACGGTTGAAGGTGGGGTAGAAGTCATCGGAGCGCAGGATGCGCTTGCAGCCGAAAGCGAAGGTCGGGGTGAGCTTTTCCACCAGCTCCGGGTCGTTGACCTGGGAGCGCAGGTGCTCCATGGCCTGCTCGACACCCTCGGCGGCGGAGTCGGTGCCCTTGCGGGTGCGGTCGAAGCCCTCCTCGCGGACCTCGTGGATTTCCTGGCGGATGGCGCGGTAGGAATCCGGGTTCTCCTGGAATTCCTTGGTCTCCTCCTCGGTGAAGATGACCTGGTTGCGCGGCAGGATGTAGTTTGCGGAGCGCTGGAACACGGAGAGCTTCTCCGCTTCCTTGGCAACCTCCGGAACCAGCTGGACAGCGGAGGCCGCGTTACCGATGACGGCAACCTTCTTGCCGTTCAGGTCGACGTCGTGGTTCCACTCGGCGGAGTGGAACTGCACGCCCTGGAATGCCTCGCGGTTCGGGAAGTTCGGGATCTTCGGCTTGGAGAGCTGGCCCCAGGCGCCGACGAAGACGCGGCCGTAGTAGGTCTCACCGTTGGCCTCGATCTCCCACGCCTTGAGGTCTTCCTTCCACTCGGCGCGGGTGATGCGGTGGTTGAACTTGATGTGATCGTAGAGCTTGAACTCTTCTGCGAGGGCCTTGAGGTAGCCCTGCATCTCGTCCTGACCGGCGAACATGCGGGAGACGCCGAGGTTGAGGAAGTAGGAGTAGCAGTAGATCAGAGCCTGGGTATCGCAGGCAGCACCCGGGTAGGTGTTGTCGCGCCAGACGCCGCCGACCTCGTCGGCTGCTTCGAGAATGAGGAAGTCCTGCTGCTCGTCGCGAACAAGTTGGGCGCCCATGCCCAGTCCGCCGTAGCCGGTGCCGAGGATGATGCAGTCGTAGATCTTCATGGTGGTGTGTCTCCTTGAGGTGTTGGTGTTTCGGATTAGTTCGCGCGAATGGCTTCAGCCAGAACCTGGAGGCCGTCACGCAGGGTGGACTCGTTGATGACCAGGGGCGGAAGGAGGCGGATGACGTTGCCGTCGAGGCCACAGGTGAGGATGAGCACGCCCTGCTCGCGGCAGGTCTTGGCTACCTTGGCGGTGAGGTCGGCGTTTGGCTGGTTGTTGTCATCGACCAGCTCGATGGCGATCATGGCGCCGCGGCCGCGGACCTCAGCAACGGCGGTGAGCTCGAGCAGCGGCTCCAGCTCTTCGCGGATGATGGCCTCGATTTCGCGAGCGCGGGAGTTGAGGTCCAGCTCCTCCATTTCCTCGAAGGCTGCCAGGGAAGCAGCGCAGGCCACCGGGTTACCGGCGTAGGTGCCTCCCAGGGAGCCCGGGTCCGGGGCATCCATGATTTCGGCACGGCCGGTCACAGCGGAGAGCGGCATGCCGCCGCCCACGCCCTTGGCGGTGGTGATGAGGTCTGGGATGATGCCCTCGTCTTCACAGGCGAACCAGGAGCCGGTGCGGCAGATGCCGGCCTGGATCTCATCGGCGATGAAGACAACGCCGTTGTCGGTGCACCATTCCTGCAGTGCCGGGAGGAAGCCCTTGGCCGGCTCAACGAAGCCGCCCTCGCCCTGAACCGGCTCGATGATGACGGCAGCCAACTCTTCGGTGCCGACGTACTGCTCGATGTAGCGCAGGGTGCGCGCTGCTGCCTGCTTGCCGTCGAGGCCGTCGCGCAGCGGGTAGGACATCGGCGCGCGGTAGATGTCAGCGGCCAGGGTGCCAAAGCCGGACTTGTACGGCTTGTTCTTGGCGGTCATGGTCATGGTCAGGTTGGTGCGGCCGTGGAAGGCACCGTCGAAAACCACGACGCGGTTCTTGCCTGTGTAGCGGCGAGCGATCTTGATGGCGTTCTCCACTGCCTCAGCACCGGTGGAGAAGAGGCAGGACTTCTTCTCGTGGGTGCCCGGGGTCAACTCGTTGAGCTTCTTGGCTACCTGGACAAAGCCCTCGTAAGGAGCGTTGAGGAAGCAGGTGTGGGTGAGGTGGCTAGCAGCCTCGGCGACGGCTTTGGCAACGCGCTGGTTGGAGGCGCCGACGGAAGTCACGGCGATGCCGGATGCGAAGTCGACGATGGTGTTGCCGTCGACGTCGACAAGCACGCCACCGTCGCCGTCAGTGATGTAGGAGGGGTAGCCCGGGATGACGCCAGCGGCGACGTCTGCTTCACGGGCGGCATTCAGCTCCTGGCTGCGGGGGCCAGGGATTGCGGTGGAAACGTTCCGCTCCTGGGGGAGACGGTGCTTGAGATCCTGCATGCTGTCTGCTCCTTAATGCTCGGGATTTGTTATGACGTAGGTCATTCTGGCGGCTAAACTTCAGGAGGGCCACAGACGATCTGGTGAAAGAATGGTGAGAAATTGTCCACAGTGGATAAGGGGGTAGCGGCCGGGCTGGAAGAGGGGAGCGTGTCCCTCACGTGGTTGGCCAATCAACCCGATCTGGGGATAGAGATTCTGCACGATTGTCGGCGTTCCTTTTCCGTGATGCACCCGTGTGAACTGCGCGATCCGCGCGAATTTGTGGGATCCGGGGCCGTCATTTTGCTCACCGGCATGGCATTTGAAGGACAGCCTGAGGAACTGGCAGAGTACATCCGCAAGGTGTCCGTGGGTGGGGTAACGGGGGTGGGTTTCGGCGTTGGGCTGGCCTTTGCCGAGGTTCCGCCCGGAATGCTGGAGGCCGCTCGGGAATGCAATATTTCGCTCTTCACGGTGGCGCGGCGCGTCCCTTTCGTTTCGGTGCTCGCGCGTTTGCACGACGAATTGCAGCGCCAGCGCGAGGAAGGGTTGGAGCGTTTCATCGCCCAGCAGGGTGCGCTCAACGACGCCGCCGTGGCCGGCCTCGATGCCCTCGTGGACAAGACCAGTCGCCTCCTAGGCGCGCATTCCTGTCTCGTCGATAAAGACGGGCGCGTCTTTGCGCAGTCGAGCTACCCGGGACTGCCCCCGGTGGATTGGGCGCCGGTGATCGCCGATACGCGCGCCCAGAACTTCTACGCCGCGCGCCGCGTGGGCGGGTGGAATGTCTTGGCCCAGCGCTTGGCCGACCACGGTGCGCGCTCCTTCGGGCTCTTGGCAGTGGCGCGTGATGGTTTCGGCGTGAACGAGCGCGCGCTACTCAAGCAGGCCGCGGGCCTAGCGGAGCTTAGCGTGAAGCGCCCACAAGAGCTGCGGCGCACACAGAATGAGCTCAACTCCATGGCTTTGGCCATTCAGCTGGGGTTGGACGAACCCGAAGATCCCATGCGGCGCATCTTCCACCTCGTGGGCGATGCGCAGGGGAGGGTACGGCCAGTCCTAGTGAAATCTGAAGGCGAGCGCGCCCATCAGCGCTTCATCCAGGCCCTGGATGCCCGCCTCCAAGACCACGGGCGTTTGCTCTTCGAGTACGCGCTGGATAAGTCCTCCAGCCTCCTGCTCTTTAGGGGAAGCCGAACGATGAAAAACCTGCAGGATTTGCTGCGCGATATTCGCGGGAGCAAGCGGATCGTCGTGGGCCAACCCATGCCGTGGGCCGAGCTGGGGGTCGGGATTGTCCACGAGCTGGAGTCTTTCGCTTTCGGGCTGCAGCCGGGGATGCTCGCGGGGCCGGAATCGCGCACCTTAAGCTGGACTAGGGACCCTCGGGTTAAAGGAGCGGTGCACAACCGCGCGAAGGAGACCTGGGGCAAGGTGCGTTCCTTTGACGCCGAGCACGGCACCGACTTGGCGGAAACACTGGAGGTTTACTTGCGCGCCGGCGGGCATGTAAGCCGCACCGCTGAGGAGCTGCATTCGCACCGCCACACCGTGCGCAAGCGCATCGCGGACTTGGAGGAATTATTGGAGGTTGATCTTAAGGATCCTCTCGTGGCGGCGGAGCTTCTCATCCTGGGCGTGAGCGTTCCGGACTGAGTTCTTAAGAATCAAGGCTGAGCAAGAGCAACTCCGCGCGGGTGACGGGATTGCTCAGGTCCACGCCGCAGAGTTGCTCGATCTTGTCCAAGCGGGCGCGCACCGTGTGGCGGTGAACGCCGAGCTCCGCGGCGGCGGTGGCCAAGTTGGCGTTGCCCACGAGGAAGCAACGCAGCGTGGCGCACAACTCTGTGTTGTGCTGCGCATCGTGCTCGGCGAGAAGGCTGATCGTCGCCGCGCGCCGGGCGGCGAGGGCCTCGGGTACGCCGGGTTCTGCCAGCCAGGTAGGGGCAGCCGAATCGAAGGTCGCCACAGTACCGAGGGGCAGGCTGCGCGCGTGGCTCTGGAGAGAGGACAAGAGCGCCGGGGTCAACGCTTGCCATTGGATGCGCTGCAGGATGGACGTTCGGAGGTAGCGGGTGTGTTTACCGCTCAAGTTCGGGTGCGTGGTGCCCGGGGGAAGCGCGATAAGTGCCGAATCGTGCTCCGGGCGGATGAGGCTGAGGGGCTCGGCTTTTCCAATCTCGCTTAATGCCCGCGCGAGGCGGGAGGGTGATGGTGCCGTGAGAAACAGAACATCCACGAGGTCGTGGCTATCGACCGTATGGAAGGCCGCCTGTAAGGCAGGGGAGTCAACCCCGGCCAGTTGGGCGTCAAGCGCCAACGCCCCGAGGATCGTGTGCGCAGTGGTGTCGGGATGATCTAAGAGCAGGCTGGCCAGGCCCGCGAGGTGCCGGATGAGCGCGCGGGAGTAGGAATCGAACTTCTCTGCACGCGTTACCGCGATGGCCCAGCGCCGTCCCGCCGAGCCGAAGATGCTGGTGATGGTTGCGCCTGTGCTTGTCGACGTCCCCGTTCCGCGCCCCGTCTGCTCCGCGGCCTCCACCGCGGCGTCGGCCGCACTGAGCTGACCGCGATCGCTGCGGCTGACCACCGCTCCGGAGGAACTGGCCACCGCCACTGCGGCGCCGAGTTCTTTGCTGGTTTGCATGACGAGCGCCCCGATGCTCGTGGCCGCGGCCTGGTTGAGGCGCTCCTGCTGGCGGTGGAGTGCAAAGTGCGCGTTGTTGTCCAAGCGGGCCTGTTCTTGAGCCACGGCCGTGGTGATGGAGACGAATCGGGTGGCGCGTGGGACCTCAAAGAGGGTGAGGTTGTGTTGGGAACAGGCGTGGATTAGTTCTGTAGGAACCTCGCCGAAGGCCAGCCCAGTGCCGAAGCCAATGCCCTGCACACCGGCCGCGGCCAGGGCCGCACCATAGCGTTCGAAGCCCTCCGGTTCTTCCTGGAAGGCAAGCCCCAACGTGAGCATGAGCGCGCCGGGGGAGGTGAACTCGCTGGGGTCCGCGAGCTCGGAAGCGTGGATGGTGTTGAACGTGGCGCTACCGGTGACGATGCTCCGCAGGTTTAATGAGCGCTGGTTGAGCAGCCAGCGGAAGGAAATCTCACGCATGGTGGACAGAGTACACAGCTATGGGGAGGAAATTTATACATCTCGTCCATAGTGTGCGGAGGGTGGTGGAGACCACACTAAGGGGCACACTATTCATCCGAGCACAAAAAGGAAGACCATGCAGGAACTTCAGTACCACATTGAGCAGTCTCGCCACCTGGGCCAGCAGGTCCCGGGCCCGAAGAGCGCCGCCCTGGATGAGCGCCGCAAGAACGCGCTGCCCGCGGGCATGGCGCCGTCGCTTCCGGGTTACGTAGTGGATGCCGACGGCGGCATTCTTGCCGACGCCGACGGCAACCGCTTCATCGACCTTGCCTCCGGCATCGCCGTGACCTCCGCTGGCGCTTCGAACCCGGCCGTCGTGGCCGCGGTCCAGGAGGCCGTCGCGCACTTCACTCACACCTCGTTTACCGTTTCTCCTTACGAGTCCTACGTGGCCGTGGCAGAAAAGCTCAACGAGGTCACCCCGGGTGACCACCCGAAGAAGACCGCGCTGTTCAACTCCGGCGCTGAGGCTGTCGAGAACGCAGTAAAGATTGCCCGCAACTACACCGGCAAGCGTGGTGTGGTGGTCATGGACCGCGCCTTCCACGGCCGCACTAACCTGACCATGGCGATGACCGCCAAGCAGTCGCCCTACAAGAACGGCTTCGGCCCCTTCGCCCCGGAGATCTACCGCGCACCGATGTCCTACCCGCTGCGCGATGGCCTGAGCGGCGCCGAGGCAGCCAAGAAGACCATCACCATGATCGAGCAGGAAGTCGGCGCGGCCAACCTGGCCTGCGTGGTTGCAGAGCCGATTCAGGGCGAGGGCGGATTCGTCGTCCCAGCGGAGGGATACCTCGCAGCAATCCAGAAGTGGTGCAACGACAATGACGTCGTCTTCATCATCGACGAGATCCAGGCGGGCATGATGCGCACCGGTACCTGGTTCGCTTCCGACCACGAGGGCATCGTGCCGGACATGGTGACCATTGCGAAGGGCATTGCCTCCGGCATGCCGCTATCCGCAGTGACCGGCCGCGCGGAAATCATGGATACCCCGCAGCCTGGTGGCCTGGGCGGCACCTACACCGGTAACCCGGTGGCGTGCGCGGCTGCGCTGGCAACCTTCAAGGAGTTTGAGGAGAAGGACTTCGGTGCGCGTGCTCAGAACCTGGAGAAGGTCGCCCGCGAGGAGCTGGAGCCCATCCTGGGCGATGAGCGCGTCGCAGAATTCCGTGGCCGCGGCGCCATGCTCGCACTCGAGTTCGTGACCGCTGAGGGCGAGCCGGACTCCGAGCTGGTGCACAAGATTGCTGACGGTGCCAAGGCCGAGGGCGTCCTGTTGCTGACCTGCGGCCTGGACCACAACGTCATTCGCTTCCTGCCTTCCTTGGCTATCCCGGAGGACTTGTGGCGTGAGGCGCTGCAGGTCGTCGTCAAGCAGTTCAACGAATACAAGTAAGGCCAATGCAGTTCTCACCCGGCGATGGCCGGGTGAGTTCACGTTTTAATAGCCATTTAGTAGTCATCGGAGAAGTCTTTGTCCAACAACATTTCTGTGCCGCAGAAGGATGAATCCACGAAGGAATTCAAGCCCGCGCTGTCCTTCGTGCAGGGCATCGCCCTCATCTTCGGCACCAACATCGGCGCTGGAGTTCTCTCCATTCCTTATGCCGCTCGCAACGGTGGATTCCTCGCGCTCGTCATCGCCCTGCTCGTGGCTGGCACACTCACGACCATTTCCATGTTGTACGTGGCGGAGTCCGCCATGCGCACCAAAGCCACGCTGCAGGTCTCGGGACTGGCCGAGCATTACCTGGGGCAGTGGGGGCGGTGGCTGGTCTTCGTCGCCATCATCGTCAACGGTATCGGCGCACTTATTGCCTATGCTGCCGGCTCCGGTGACTTGATCAACAACATTTTCGGCCTGCCGCCGCTTCTGGGCACGTTGATCTTCTTTGGGTTTGGCTCGTGGGTGATGTACCGCGGTCTGCACACCACTGGTGCCACCGAGGGCGCCATTACCGCAGGTATGGCCATCATCATCGCTGTCCTCTGCGGATGGACCATCCTGGGCCCAGGCATCAAGGTGGAAAACCTTTTGGTTCTTCACCCCTTCTTCATCGTCCCGATTCTGAACTTGGCAGTGTTTTCTTTCCTGGCGCAGTATGTGGTTCCGGAGCTGGTCCAAGGCATGGATCCGTCGAAGCCGCAGGAGACCGCGCGTGCGATCGTCGTGGGCATGGTCATCACGGGCTTTACCCTGGCGCTGGTGCCTTTTGCAGCCCTCGGCTTGCTCGGTATGGAAGTCACCGAAGTGGTGACCATTGCCTGGGGTGAGGCATTGGGCCCGGTTGCCTACTACCTGGCCAACATCTTTGCCTTGGCCGCCATGCTGACGTCATTCCTGGCGATTGGCTTTACCACCATGCGCAACGTCCTAGACATCTTCCACTGGGAAGGTGTGAAGGGGCAGCGCATCGTCGCGGTGGCGCTGACGGTGGTACCGCCGCTGGTGATCTCGATTGCAGGCCTCGGCGGCTTCGTCGCGGCGCTGTCCTATGCGGGCGGCTTTGCGGGTGCCATCATGTCCGTCATCCCGGTGATGCTGCTGCACGCCTCCCGCAAGAAGGGCGACCGCGATCCCGGCTGGACCGTGGGCGGTCTTGCACACCCGGCTATTCAGGCAACCATCATCGTGGTGTATTTCTTGGCTTTCATCTATTCGATCATTTCGATCGTCGGGCTGGTGCCGGCGGGTTGGGCTTAGTACAAGCGATTAGCCCTGAGAAAGGTACGAGATCGTAGACTCAGGCGAGCGATGTTCTTGAGCGGCGGTGGGCTACTGCGAAGTAGCCCACCGCCGCTCTTGTCGTTACCGGTAGATTTCGTTAGCTCTGCACAATCGGGGCGTACGTCCCCGAGGTTTCCCATAAGCGTTCAATACCGTGTTCACGTTTTCGTGCTTTGGATCAATCTTGTGCTGATGTGACTAGTTGAGAGTTTTTCGGCTCAGCGGTTGCCCTACTCTGCACGCGGCTTTCGCCGGGGGATGTCCAGAACCGATGTTGCTATAGATGTGAGGATGGGAGCGCTTGAGCAGCTCGCCGCGAACAAAGCCAGCTACTCCACACAAGAGGATGATGGTTGGAATCACGAAAACCAAATACCACAGCTCGGCATCGCCAATGAGGTTCTCGAAGTTGGCCAAGATCAGCACGAACATTGTGCCGAACCCAATGATGGCGATAGTTGGCGCCACTTTTGTGACGAACACTGGGTAAAGCCCTTTGTGCTTCCTAAAATAGAAGTAAACCGAGACCGAAGTGGTTAGAAGCAAGAAGACGAGTCCGAAACCACCAGCGTTACTCATCCAAGAGAACACGATTGCTGATGGAAAGCTTTCGTCATATCCTGAGAGCTTTTGAGCAAGCAGTGCCGTGGCGATGGCAAACAAACCGAAGCAAGATTGGAAAAGCGATGCCGCAACAGGGGCACCATTTTCGCTAGTCGTGCCGAGGTTCTTCCAAATAACCTGTTCTCGCCCCAGCGCCATGAGGTAGCGGGAAATAGAATTGTGGAAGGCTGTAACGGCTGCGAAGAGGGAGGTGACCAAGAGAAGCTGAATTAGCGGAACGATGGACTCGTATCCCTGGCTGGCAATAAAGTTGAAGAACAGATCCGAACCAGATTCTTGCGCAGAATCAACTACCTGAGACTCTCCAGTGCTTTGGGCAATTGACCATGAAGAGAATCCATAAAAGCCGGAAATAATCAGAATTGATATAAGCGTCGCGTTTGGGATGGTTTTCTCCGGATTGATTGCCTCCTCAGAGTACATAGCACTGCTTTCAATTCCCATGAACCCGGCGATAGTGAACGCGAGGAGAGTTCCTGTGCCAGTTCCAATGAGCGCGGACGGAGATAAGGTGCCAATCGAGAGCCCATCTGCAGGGTTGCGGATTGCGAGAACACAGAAGAACACGATGGCACAAGACTCCAAGAAGAGAAGAACTCCTAGAATTCTCGAAGTGGCATCGGCAGATTTAATGCCTAGAAATGCCACTAGGCTTAAAGCTATGAGTGCCCACACCGCCCAGTGGATATAGGTGCCTACTATCGATTCAAATAAGCTAGATGCTGTGTATCCGAGAAGACAGTAAAGTGCGATCTGCATAGCAGTGTAAGAAACGATAGCCAGTGAAGAAGCTGCTAAACCGTGACTTTTCCCGAGGCCGGCGGAGACGTAGGAAAAGAATGCAGCAGTATTGGGTATCTCCTTGGCCATAGCGCAGAAGCCGACTGAAAAGAATGCCACGAGTGCTCCGCAAAGCAGGTAGCCGAGAGGAACTCCTGGCATTCCAGATGTGGCGTATGCTGCCGTTACTCCGGCGGAAACCACCGTTAAAGGTGCAGCTGCTGCAATTACTAGAAAGACAATGTTGTGCGTCTTGAGGGTACGAATCTTTTCGCTCATACGGCACCATCACTTGTAGCAGGGGAGAGACTTTCAAGCGCGGGGCTGTCTTCTTTGAAGTGAGCGGTATATGCCTTTCTTAGATACTCGATTTGTTCATCTGTGAACGTCTTTCGAATCTGTCCTTCCACGATTTCGGCGTATTCATCCTTGAAACCGGACTCTTCACCGGTCAGGCTTTCAAACACTGCAAGACCGCAGAAAGGAACGTAGTACTGGCAATAGCCGCCTTCTTGGACCACGACTAGATTTCCTTCAGAAAGGCTGTCTGCAGCAGCTGCAAGAGCCTGAGTCATGTTGTAGTAACCCGAGGTTGTTACCATCATGCGGCCTAGAGGGTCCATCATCGCGGCATCGTAGCCTGTACTAAGGATGATTAATTCTGGCTTGAATTCCTCGAGCGCTGGAATGACGATCTCATTAAGCGCGGTTTCATACACTAGGTCGCCACTTCCTGGAGGAAGGGGGATATTCAGGTTGAAATCCTTGCCTTTTCCGGAGCCTCGTTCTTCGACGAAACCACTGTCGACCGGGAAATTTCTATCTTGGTGGATGGATACTGTGAGAACACGGTTGTCTTCCCACCAGATGTCTTGGGTTCCGTTGCCATGGTGAACATCCCAATCTACGATTGCGACTCTTTCTAGACCGCGTTCCTCGAGAGCAAAAGACGCTGCAGCCGACGCGTTATTGAAAAGGCAGAAGCCTAAGCCACGGTTCCTCTCAGCATGGTGTCCCGGAGGATTAATCAAGGCATACCCACGGTCAACCTCTCCGTCTAGTACAGCTCGAGTCATTTCAATTGCGCCGCCAGCTGAGAGCTTCGCAATGTCTGCGCCTCCTTGTCCGAACGGTGATCCTCCATCTCCACAATCGCCACCTTTCGGTAGTTGAGACTGTTGGAGCATCGACTCGATGTGTTCTTTGGAGTGAATTCTTTCGAGTTGCTCCTTCGTCGCCGGCTTTGCCGAAAGATTGGTGAGGTGTTTGCGGAGCTGCGAGGCCTGCACTAATTCGTTTAGGCGTCGCTTTGGTTCCGGCGAAGAGAAGTGGCGGTTCACGGGTTGTAGGCCAAGGGCTGGGTTCGCCGGCGCATTGCCACCCGTGCCTGTGTCGTGCCATCCGTAGAGCGTGTCCCAGAGATAACCCACAGAGACTTTATCTTGCTTTTTGGTTGACATTTACAATCCTTCCTTTCGGCTGTGGTGTTGCAGACCATAGTACTTGTCGAGTGTGATTTGAGAGACTGTTTTCGCCTTAATTGCGGGGAAGGTTAATTTCTCTAAGGTGCCATTATGCTTTTTAATATTGGCAGTGGAGTCCGTTGTTTTTGAACTGCTGTTAGAGGTATTGGCTAATGGTGGTATAGCCATTTTGAATCGAATAAAGCTAACGGCTGCCTACCCCTTTGTGAGGGTGAATTGGTTGCGAGTTAGTCTATCTATCGTGCGTAAATATTTGTATACATGCAGGCTATCTCATGGAAGTGAAAGCTTTTGCAATGTTTTACTGGCGATATTTGCGGCAATATTGGCTCGCGGGAAGGATTGTTGGATTGTAATTTGTTATAGGAATTAATCCAACCTCGATGGATGCGTTCATTCCGTTTACGGGTGGACTCGTATTGAGTTTGATGAAACAGGTTTTACTTCAATTGGGGCGTACGAAAACCAAAAGGGTGTTGGATTATCCGTCGATAATCCAACACCCTTTTAGTGATCTATTTCGGGCTACTTCTCCACGTAGTAGAGCTGCTTGTTAACGAACTCATCCATGCCAAGCGGGCCGAGCTCGCGGCCAAAGCCGGAGCGCTTCACGCCACCGAATGGCATTTCTTCGCCTTCGCCAGCGGGGGTGTTCACGTTAGCCATGCCGCACTCGAGACGGCGGGAGACAGCGGCGGCGCGTTCGGGGTCCTGGGAGAACACGGTGCCGCCGAGGCCGTACTGGGTGTTATTAGCCAAATCGAGGGCTTCTTCGTCGCTGCTTACTTTGTAAACGGTCGCGACTGGGCCGAAGAACTCCTCGTAGTAGATATCGGAGCCAACCGGGATATCGGTGATGACAGCAGGGGAGACGTAAGCGCCTTCCGCAGAGAGCTCGCCACCAGCACGCAAGTTAGCACCGGCAGAAACGGCACGGTCCAGCTGGTCACGCAGCTTTTCAGCTGCCTCACGGGAGGACAGTGCAGAGTATGCGCCTTCGGGTTGGTTGTCCGGAGTGGACTTTACTGCAGCGTTGGCGAGGCGCTCGAGCTCAGCGACGAACTCGTCGTAGATGTCTTCCATGACAATCATGCGCTTGTTCGAGTTGCAGGCCTGGCCGGTGTTGTACATACGCGTGCCCCATGCCAGCTCCGCAGCTGCCTTGACGTCGTCAGTATCGAGCAGGACATACGGGTCAGAGCCGCCGAGCTCGAGAACAGCCTTCTTGAGGTTTTCGCCGGCCTGCGCGCCGATGATGGAGCCTGCGCGCTCAGAACCGGTAAGAGATACACCTTGGATGCGAGAGTCCGCGATGATGGTGGAAATCTGGTCGTGGGAAGCAAAGACGTTGTTGTACACGCCCTCAGGAACGCCAGCGTCATCCATGATCTTCTGAACGGCGAGGGCCGAGCGCGGACAGATTTCCGCATCCTTGAGAATGATGGTGTTGCCCAGCATCAGGTTGGGTGCCACGAAGCGGGCGATCTGGTAGTAGGGGAAATTCCACGGCATGATGCCGAGCAGTGGGCCGATAGGCAGGCGGCGGATGACTGCAGTGCCGTTGGAGGCAGTTGGGATCTCCTGGTCCTTGGTGAAGTCTGCACCGTTATCGGCGTAGTACTTGATAATGGCGGAAGAGAACTCAGCTTCCTCGATGCCCTCGGAGTGGAACTTGCCCATCTCCTCGCCGGCAATCTGGGCTAGTTCTTCCTTGCGTTCCTCGAAGAGCTCGCTGACGCGGGTCATGATTTCTGCGCGCTCAGAGATGGGGCGTGCAGACCACTCTTTATAAGCCGCGGCGGACTTTGCCAGTGCTGCTTCGACTTCAGCGTCGGTAGCGGTATCGAAGGTTTCGACTACCTCATTGGTTACGGGGTTCTGTACGCGATAGGTGTTGGACATTGATTACTCCTTTTCTCGTGTGTAGTTAGACCAGCGGTTGCTGGTCGTCGTCGCGCGAGGAAATTCGCGTGAGGGTTTCGCCCTTGAAGAATCCTGGGTGGGCAAAGCGGGTGAACAGCATGATGAATACGCCGAGCCCTAAGACAACGACGCTCAATATGAAGACCATGCCGATACCACCGATTTCAGACCCGGATCCGTAGGACGGATCCATGGAATCGAATGCAGTGATGAAGAACATCATGAGCAAGAATCCGCCGCCCACAGTGGGGAAGAGGAACTTGAACACGATGTTATGCATCGAGCTAAACAGTTCGGTTCGGAAGTACCAGATGCAGGCCACGGCCGTAATTCCATAGTAGAAACAGACCATGAGGCCCATCGTAGCGATGGTGTCCCATAGCGCGTTTTCCGAAATAAGGCGGGTTACCGCGTAGAACACGGCTGCTGCTGCAGCGGAAACAATGGTGGCCGTCGACGGTGTACGGAAGCGGGGGCTGATCTTTGCGAACACCGGCGGCAATGCGCGGTAGTAGCCCATGGCCAGCAAGGTGCGGGCGGGGCCCACCATCGTGGATTGCAGGGAGGCGAAGGAAGAGGACAGGACCGCGATATAGATCAGGATCGAGGCCTTACCCAAGACGGGCTCTGAAAGTGCCGCGAAAATCGATTCCTGGTTTTCTGGATTACCAGCGCCCAGGCCCGTGTCACCTGTGCCGGCCCAAGTGATGACTGCCAGCGCGGTGAGGATATACAGCGCGATGATGATGAGCACCGTGATCGTAGCTGCACGACCGGGCGTCTTTTCGGGGTTCTTTGTTTCCTCGTTCATCGTGAGGGTTACGTCCCATCCCCAGAACATGAAGATAGACAGTGAGATGCCCGCAGCAATGAGGGAAAAGCTACCGATGCCAACCGGGTTGAACCATTCGAGCGAAATCGGTGTGAAGTCGAATCCGCCGTTGTTATAGGCGTTGTGGATTGCGACGACGTCGAAAAGCACAATGGCAGCAATCTGAATCGCAACGAGTACATACTGCAGCTTTTGAGTTGAGTCGAGTCCGCGGTAAGAAATGTAGCCCGCGATAGCGATAAAGACGAAGGTAGTCGGGATATTAACCCACAGGTTCCGGGTCAGATCACTAATAGCCGGGTTATTGAAGAGCTGACCAAGAAGTAGGTAGAAGAAATCGACGGCCACCGCCGCCAGGTTTGATAGCACCAGAATCGTGGCGGTGATAAGCCCCCATCCTCCCATCCAGCCGGCCCACGGGCCGAAGGCCTTTGTAGCCCACGTGAAGGAAGTACCTGAATCAGGGACTGCGTTGTTGAGCTCGCGGTAGGCAAACGCTACAAGCAGCATGGGGATGAAGCCCAGCAACAGCACTGCCGGGACGTATTGACCCACAGCTGAAATCGTTGGGCCAATACCGGAGGTCAGCGTATAGGTAGGGGCGATGCAACTGACGCCAATGACGACTGCGCCAAGTAATCCGACGCGGCCCGTAGCTAGGCCTTTGTCCGACGCTGTCTCATTTACCGAGTGGGTGGTTGGCGTCGAAGGGGTCGTGGTGGTCATGTGTTGTCACCACCTTTCGATAGAAGATTGTTTTCTTCGCCGGCTTGCATGTAGCCGGCGGGCACAACAATCATGGGGACTGGGATCAAGCGGAGCATTCGAGACGCTGTTGAGCCTAAGAAGAGCCGTCCAGGAACGGCCATACGGGAGGAACCGACAACGGCGATTTCGCCGTCTTGCCAGCTCAACTTTTCTAGGGCTGTGCTGACGTCCTTGCCAGACGCCACCTCGGTGGTGGCGTGTCCGGCGTCAAGCATGTGTTGAGCGGAGTCAGCCAGTTTTCGGTTGGCATAAGCATTGAGCGCACTGGGCACGTCGGTTCCGAGCCCATGCATGTCAGACTCACCGCTTAGGACGAGCGAGACGAGGCGCAAGGGAATCTCACGGCGACGCGCACGATCAAGGCCGATCGCAATGACATCGGAGGTGCCACGGCGAGGGCCAAAGAAGGTCGTGACTCGAGTGATAGGGCCTGGGTAGGAGTATCCGCGCGGCGCGAGCGCGACAGGAACGGGGGCAGAGTGCAAGAGCGCATTGACCGCGGAACCCATCTGGAAACGTCCGAAGAGGCCGCCCTTCCGGGCACCAACGACGAGCAAGTCAGCACCAAGGGTCTCCGCAGTTTCGCAGAGCGCGGCAGCTTCGGAATCTCCCGTCACGATGCGTGCGGTTGCAGTGATTTCTTCAGGAACCTCCGCGAGAGCCTCCTCCAGCCATCCAGCGATTTGTTCCTCCACAATGGAGTCATAGCCACGGTCGTGCGGGTAAACGCCCGAGAAGGAGCTATGCGCGGGGGCTACCATAACGAGTTCGAGGTGCACGTTGCGCTCTTTTGCGAGAGCAATTCCTAAGCGCAACGCGTCTTTGCCGAAATCGGTAGCGACGTAGCCCACGAGGATGCAACCACTAGTGCTGCGGCGAGGGAAACTTGCGGGAGCCATGTTTAAGCCTTCGCTGCTTGCTCTGCGATAGCCAGTGCGGCGATCTCGCCCTGGCGTACTGCGCCGTCGACGTGCTGGTAACCTTCCGCAGCGATGTCGGAGCATGCGTAGTAGATGGGGCCGGTCGGCTGATTCTGGAGGTGCCCCCAGCGCGAGAGTCCACCGAGATCATAGGAGGTAGCGTAGGCACCACGCGTCCACTCTTCGGCTGCCATGTCAGACAAGTAGAAAGCGATGGGCTCTTTGGTCTTTGGGCCAAGGTAATCTGCCATGGCGTCGAGAATGCGTTCTTTGCGCTCTTCAGCCGGCAGGTGCCACATCTCCTCTGCATAAACGTCGGAGACAAAGCCCACGAGGGTGCCGTAGGTGTCTTCCTTATCTGCGGTCGATTCGGCAAAATTCTTGCCGTAATTGGTGTTGTCGTAAACCTCCTGAACGAGGCGACCGCCACCAAAGCCGGTGCCGGAGAGTCCTTCTTCGCGCCAGAACGGGGTGTCGTAGATGGCATGGACCTTGATAACCAGTCCCATGGAGATGTGCTGGTGCGCAATCTGCTGGTCGCGCGGCATCGGCGGGACGAAGGAGATGCGGTTGTACAGGTTTGGCGGAACAGCCAGAACGGCGAAACGGGCCTTTACAGTGACCTTCTCCGAAATGGCGGTAACGTTTCCAGCCTCGCCATTACCCGCGACACCATTGCGAACATCTGCCTTGATGTTGTTGAGTTCGTCCGCGGTAGATGCATCCGGCTCCGCCCAGTGAAGCTCGCGCACAGGAGTGCCGAGGTGGACATCGTCGCCCAAGCCCTTGGCAAGAGTTAAGGAAACGGACTGCATACCGCCGACGACGCGCTTATCCAGGATGAAGTCCTCATCGACAAGGTTGCTGAAGGAGCCTGCGGAGCAAGCCATGAGCACTGCTTGAAGAGTGGAGAACGTGTAGGAGGGCTTGGTCAGCATGCCGGACGCCACATAAATCGAAACGTTGTCGATGGCCTCAGTGTCGTCGGAAAGCTCCTCAAGCCAAGAGCGGAAAGAGATGGAGTCTAGCTCTTTGGCGCGCGGGTGGGACCAAGGGTTTGCGGGGTCCATTTCCGCTGCGAGTTCATCCATGATCTTGATGAGGCGGTCCATCTCAGCAATGGTCTTCTCATCGGCTGGGAATACAGTGCCTTCGTACTCGTGGCGGGTGCCATCAGGGGAGACGTAGATCGACTTGCCCTCGCGGTAGCGGGAGAAAGTTTCGAGGCCGAGTTCATCAACGAGCTCGATGAGGCGGGTCTGGTCGGGGGAGATCCACTGGCCTCCGAGCTCTACGAAGTGCTCGACTCCCTGTGCATCCTTGACCTTGCCGTTCCAGGTACGGCCGCCGACGCGCTCGCGAGCTTCGAGGACGGCTACGCTCAGGCCCTTCTTCTTTAGGGTATGTGCGGCCATGAGGCCAGCGGGGCCGGCGCCGATAACGACGACATCGCGCTCGATAACGGGATTGTCTGGATTGACGAGTGAAGTCATGAAGGTGTCTCCGTTCCTATGGGACGATGAAGGGGCAGGTGTGGCAAAATGAACATCATTCATTTTGTGTCTCGTATCACTGTACAGAAGGAACGTAACGTGAGACAAGGTTTCGGAGCTGTGAATTCGCATCGGCCTAAAGGTCGCCCCCATAAAGCGCTGGTTACGCGCGAAAAGATCGCTAAGGCTGCGCTCACCATTGTGGGGGAAGAAGGATATGAAAAACTCACAATGGCGCGCATTGCCCGCCGTCTAAACGTGGGAACCAGCGCGTTGTACAACCACCTTTCGGGGAAAGATGACTTGCTCGCGCTGATCGAAGATGCAGTCATGGAGCAAGTGGAATGCAGTTCCTTGTATGCCGCATTGGAGGCCACCCCGACACTCTCACCCCGCGATGCACTCATACGTTGGGCAACGTCCTACCGTGATGTCTGCGCACGGCATGTTCCGCTCGTGCGGATTATTGCGTTGACACCTATTTCTGGAGCACCTCGTACGGTTGAAATGTACGAAGTGCTAGCCCGAGTTTTGAAGCTGACCGGTCTTCCGAGCTCGGCCATCATGCCACGCATCGTGGCATTGGAATCTTTCATTTATGGCAGTGCTTACGATGTCCACGCCCCCGAAGACATCTTTGACCTTCCGGTGGATAGTGAGGCGCGCGCACCGGCACTGGCCGATGCGCGCGGCGCTTTTTCACCGGACGCCTCCATCGCAGACAGTCAGGATCAGAGGAATCCCTACGCCGACGAGCCGTTCCGCTTAGGCCTTGAAGCCCTCCTGTCAGATCTCCCCGACGAGAAGAATGGCTAGCCCCTCCAAGGCTCAATGCCCGCGCGCCGCCAGGCCTCCAAGAACTGGGTGGTCTCGGCCTCATCGGTGATGGACACGCGCACGCCTTCGTCGAGGTAGCGGCGGATGACCACGCCCTCATCGAGCATCTTCGTCTCCACCTCCGAGGCATCCGCACGCGGCAGCCAGACGAAGTTGCCGTAGGACTTCTCAGCACCCAGCTCCGCGCAGACGCGGTCGCGCTGTGCTTTGGTGATCTCGACGGCGTCGGCAAGCTCGTCGTGGCGCTTGAGCACCTCCACGGCGGCGGTTTCCGCCATGGCAGTCACCGTCAGCGGCAGGGAGAGCAGCCGCAGCGCATTGATGATCTCTTCGCCTGCCACCGCGTAGCCCACGCGCATGCCGGCCAAACCCCACGCCTTGGAGAAGGTGCGCACGCCGAGCAGGTTGGGGTAGCGCTGGTATTCCTCCACTGAATCCGGGGTATCGGGGGCGTCGTTGTATTCCCAGTAGGCCTCATCCAACAGCACGACGACATCCTTGGGCACCCGGTCCATGAAGGCGCGGAATTCACCGCGGGTAATCACGGTGCCCGTCGGGTTATTGGGGTTGCACAGGATGATGAGCTTGGTCTTCTCCGTCAGCGCCTCGAGCACCGCTTGCAGATCGACGCGGTAACCCTCCGTGAGTGGGACCAGAACCGGCTCCGCGCCGGCCATGCGCACGTACAGGGGATAGGCCTCAAAGCTGCGCCAGGGCACGATGACCTCATCGCCTGTATGGCAGGACGCCAAAATGGTGGCCTGCAGGATGGGCGTGGAGCCCGCGGAGACGAAGATATTATCCGCTGGCACGCCCAAGTAGTTGCACAGTGCATTGGTGAGCTCCAGGCTGCCGGGCTGTTGGTAGCGGTTGGTGGTGCGGGCGGCGTCGGCAACCGCGGCGATGATGTCCTCCGCGGGCGGGAAGGGGACCTCATTGGATGAGAGCTTGAGCGCGTTGGGGAAGTCCTTGCCCACCTTGTACTCGGGGAAGCTCGAGAGATCATTGCGAAGCATAATCACGTCCTTTCTAAATCAAATCCCAGATGGTCACGGCCATGATCAGCAGGCCCATGCCGAAGACGAAGTAGTTCCATGGGTCATTGCGGAAGTGCTTGTACACGTCCAACTTCTTGAACATGTACACCGGAACCAGGTAGACGATGAACGCCACGAAGACACCGGAGACCACGGAAATCATGGAAATAATGGAGGGGTTGAAGATCGCCACGAGCGTGGTGCACACGAAGGCGATGACATAAATGATGTTGAGCAGCGTGCGGTGCGAGACCTTCTCCGCCAGCTGTGGAGCGGCGTTCTTCAGCAGGTACTCCGTGCCCTCTTCTGTGCCGAGCATGTGGCCGAAGTAGGAAGACACGATGGCGCAGATGACCACGATGGGGGCCATGTAGGCCATGAACGGCGTGCCGGTGACGTTGGCGAAGTAGGAGAGCACCGGGATGTTTTGCTCGAGAGCCTCATTCATGCCGTCGGCGCCGAGCGCGAGGACACAGGACCACACGAAGAACATGGTGAAGACCACGAGCAGGATGGAGGTGTAGAACTCCGTGCGGGAGACGCGCTTTTCGGTCTTCTCGCCGTACTGCGGCTGCATATCGAGGGCGAATTGCGACAGCGCTGCCATGTGGGAGAAGGAGAAGACCAGCACCGGCAGGATGAGGAAAATTCCCTTGAAAATGCCGCCGTAGCCATCCGAGCCGTCATCAAAGTGAAGGAAGCTTTGCAGGTCCCAGCGCGGGATGAGGTAAATGGAGGTGACTGCCAGCGCAATAATCAGCGGGTACACCAGCACCTGGGCCAGCCAAATCATGGGCTTGCGGCCGATGGCGAAGGCGCCGGTCATGACGCCGACGCAGAGCATGGCCAGTAGCCACCGGTCGAGCGAAGGCCCGCCCAGCTGGTTGACGATGAAGCTATCCACCGCGTTAGTGATGGAGACACCATAAATCAGGACGGTGGAAAAGACCGTGATCCAATACAGCACCGCGAAGACGATTCCTTGCCCCTTGCCCAGGTACTGCGAGACCAGCTCGAGGATGTCCTTACCGTGGTCCTCTTTGGGTGCGCCCGCGACGATGCGCGCGTAGGTGCGGTGTGAGAAATACACCAGCGGGAAAATGAAGACCGTGGCGAAGACCAGCGGCCAGAACCCGAAACCACCGGCGTTGAGCGGCAGGAAGAGGATGCCGGCACCCACGGCGGTACCGAAGAGCGTAATGATCCACGATGCGGTGGAGGCGGCGGGGCGCTGCTTGGCGACGACCCCATCGCCCACAATGTGCTCGCCCTCCTTCAGCTCAGTGGTGGGTGGCGTGGTTGTTGGGGGAGTGTTGGTAGAGCTCATGATGAGCCTCCTTTAGTTGGTGGGCGGAATAGGCAGGGAATGCTCTTGGTCGGTGATGACGTTGATCAGTGCCGGTACCCCGTCGTTGGCGATGGCGTGCAAAGCGCGGGCCACGGCCTCCGGTGCTTGTGCGTCATCGGTGACGAGCTCGCCGTGGGCACCGAAGCCGCGGGCGACGGCAGCAAAATCCGGGTTCACCAGCTGCGTGCCGGAGACGCGATCGGGGAAGTGCTTCTTCTGGTGGTCGCGGATGGTTCCGAACTCGCCATTGGACATCACGATGATGAGGAAAGGCGCGCCGTATTGCAGCGCGGTGGCCAGTTCCTGGCCGTTCATGAGGTATTCGCCATCGCCAGCAATGGTGACCACGGTGCGCTCCGGGAACTGCAGCTTGGTGGACACAGCGGCCGGGATGGAGTAGCCCATCGAGCCGTTGCGCACGCTGAACTGGGACGGGTAGACCGAGGAGCGCAGGAACTGCTGGGCCCAGATGCAGTGGTTGCCGGCGCCAAAGGTGTAGATGGAATCCTTGGGCAACTGCTCGTGGAGCGCTGCGAGGATGGCCTCCATGTGGGCGGTGCCCTCCTTGCCCGGGCGGTAGTCCGCCGGCTCGGGAAGGGTGGCGAAGTCGAGGTGGTTCGCGTGCGCGGAATCAAACCACTCGCCGCGCTGCTCCGTGCCCTCGACGGTTAGGCGGTCCACGGCCTCCGCGAAGGCGGCCGGGCTTGCCACGATGTGTTCTAGCAGCGCCACCGAGTGGCCGCGCAGGCTGGTATCGGGGTTGATGGCGATGTTGCGCGCCTGCGGTGACTGGCGCAAGGTATAGCCGTCTGTGGGGACGTCGCCAAGCACTGCGCCCACCTCGATGACCAAGGAGGCGTCCTCGAGCAGCTGTGCCGCGCGGGGGTCGCGGCCGTAGCCGAGCCAGCCGGCGTTGGCGGGGGAGTCGAAAGGCACGCGGTCGGCGGCGCGGAAGTCTTGAATGATCGGGATACGGTGCTCTTCGGCGAAGCGAGTGATCTTCTCCGCGGTCTCTGGGGTCCAGCGCGGACCGCCGGCAAAAATGAGTGGACGCTCTGCGCGGCTCAGTTCGCGGGAGAGGAGGTCCAGGTGATCGTTGGAAAGCGCGCCTTCCGCAACCGGGATGGGTGGGTGGATGGTGCCGGTGAACTCCGTATGGAGGATGTCTTCCGGCAACCCCACGATGACGGGGCCGGGGCGGCCCTGTTGGGCCTGGAAGAATGCTTCGGCCACGACGCGAGAGGCGCGCTCCGGATCGTCGAGGACGAAGACCTGCTTGGCCTGGGTGCCGAACCACGCCTTGGGATCGAATTCCTGGAAGGATTCGCGGTCGCGGTCCGAGGCGGGGATGAGGCCGACGAAAAGGACGAGCGGGGTAGCGTCCTGCCAAGCGGTGTGGATGCCGACGTAGGCGTTGGCCGCGCCGGGCCCGCGCGTGACCATGGCTACGCCGGGCTGGCCGGTGGCTTTGCCGTGGGCTTCGGCCATGTAGGTGGCACCGCCTTCGTGACGGCAGACGATGGCTTCGACGGGGGAATCGTAGAGTCCGTCCAACACGGGAAGGAAGCTTTCGCCGGGTACGAGGAATGCGCGGGGCACATTGTGCGCGGCAAGTGATGCGGCAATGGCGGCGCCGACATGTGACATGGAGAACCTCCCTGACTTCGTTGTGGTAGTGGTCTCATTATTCTTTGGTGATGTCATGTTGTCTAATGCTGCTAAAGCTCTAAAGCCATGCATATAGGGCATGGGGGCTGGTAAAAGTAGGGGAATGGACATGGTGAAAGCCAAATATTTCCTCGCGGTGGCTGAGGCCGGGACGGTGACCGCTGCCGCCTCACGCCTAGGAATTACCCAGCCGGCGCTGAGCCGCCAACTGCGGCGCTTTGAAAAGGAGCTGGACCTTGAGCTCTTCGTGCGGGCTGGATCTGCGCTTGTGCTGAGCGACGCAGCGCATGCCCTCATCCCTACCTGCCGCCGCCTCCTCGCTGCATCCGCGCGCGCCGGGCAGGCGGTGGAGGCACTTCGGGCTGGCAGAATTCCGGCGCTGCGCGTGGCGGCCACGCCGACGACGATGTCGACGCTTCTCGCTCCGTTTATAGAGGCCGCCGGCTCGTCGATTCCTCTGCTTACGACGACTCCGGTCTCGCACTACGACGTCTTCGACGCTCTGGAAGGAACCGCCGACATGGTGATTGCTACCATCCCGCCGGGCAATGACGTGGCTTCCTTGCCGCTGGGCACGATTCCGGTGCGCGCCTGGGCGCCGCCGACGCACCCGCTGGCGCTGGAATGCGCGGGTTCGACAAGCGTGGAGGTTGAGCGCTTGCTGCAGGAAAATGTGGCGCTGCCCTCGCGGCGCAGCGTGTCCCGCGGGGTGGTGGATTCCTTCGTGGGCACGGCTGGCTATGCCCTGGGCTCGCACGTGGAGTGCGATGATACGGCGACGTTATGCGCCTTGGCGCGTGCCGGGCGAGCTGTAGCTTTAATGACGGAGCTGCAGCCGGCGCGGCTGGTGGGCTTTGATGTCGTTGATGGCGAGCGCGCGCTGGGCGGTGTGCCACTGGTGGCGGCGTGGTCCCCGGGCCACTTCGCGGGGCAGGAAATTGCGCAGATTGCTCGGCGGTTCCGCAGTTTTATTGAGGGGTCGCTTCGCTAGGGCCTGCTTAGTTTGCATTGGGGATAACTGCCGTTGTTGCCAAAGATCAGGCCAGATCTTGAATCAGAGGCTATAACTTTGGCAGAACGGGCAGTTGCTCGGCATGTGGCGGGGCGCCATGTTAGCGTGGAGGCCAAACTTTCCGGGGGGGAATGACATGAACCATGGCGTTGTGCGCGGCCTATCTAAAGGCGCGCTTGCAACTCGCGTGAGCCGTGGGGAGATTGCGAGAATCGCCAAGGGAATCTACGTCTGGGGCAGGCCCGAGCCTTTAGAGCTTTTGAAGCTGTTGCAGGAGCACCGTCCATACCTTAAGGCGACAGGTACAACGGCTGCCCAGGTACTCCTTGGCGAGCCTGTCACTTTTCCGCTGAGGCTCGCCAGCGTGGAGCGAATGCCGGCATCGACCTTTTATGTGCATTCACGGGTGAGCGTCACTAGTTTTGTCACTTTGTCGGGGATCCGGATTCTTAATCCTCTTGTCGCTATGAAGTCCGTTAGTCCTGATCTGGGGATTCGCGTCTTCGAATCTATCTATTCTTCGAAGTCGGGGCGTGCTCGCTTGGACAGCCACCGCGAAGCACTCAATGTCATCCCTGTTGCAAGCCAACGGATGCTGGAGCAAGCCGCCCTGTTCACGGATTCCGGTGCGGAGGTCAAGGTGGCGAAGGGACTGAAGAGGCGTGGGCTCAAAGTTGAGTGCAACGTTGTTATCGGCCACTACACCTGGGACATCGTGCTCCCAGAGCTCAAGGTTGCGGTAGAAATCAACGGGATGAAATTCCATTCCCAGCGAGAGGCATGGCTACGAGACCATTGGAAGAACAACGAGGGTGCGCTGATTGGGTGGCTCACATTGCGCTACACAGGTCATTGCGTGGCACATCATCTGGACTATGTCATCGACCAGATAGCCAATGCCAGGAATCCGGACTTTGAGAAGCGCTACTTCAAATTCATCGGCTTCTGGCATGAGGGAGTATTGCCGCCCAAGCCAAAGCCCTGGGAATACAGCGAGCACTTCGGGTATCTGCCGCCGGACTTGCCTGAGCCACCCGATTACCCGGAACCGCCAGATTTCCCGGAGCCACCCAACTGCCCTAGTTGACAAAGTTATTGCCAGATCTTGAGTCGGAGGCGAGAACTTTGGCAGAACGGGCAGTGCGGAGCGTGGTCGTGGCAGTAGGCCGCGGTCGCTAGGCAGCAACCAGCCCCTCAACAATGAGCGCCACAGCCGCGCTGATGGCCACGATGATGACGATGCGGTTGAGCACCGTGGCGTTGATGAATCGGTTGAGGTAGCCGGCGGCGATGAGGCCGACGATGGCTACCGGAAGGTAGGCCGCGGCCGCGGTGAGCTGCAGGCTGGTGATTTGCCCGCTCAAGGCCAAGGTGGCTAGCGAGATGGTGGAGCCGATGATGAACGTGCCCGACAGGGTGCCGCGCACACGGGTGGGGTCGTATCCCTTGAGTACTAACGCCATGGGTGGACCACCGATGGAGGTGGACGTGCCCAGGAGCCCGGAAGCAGCACCCGCGACCGCGATGTTGGTGGTGGTTCGCTTCGGCGACCAGCCAAGACTAGACAAGGTCATGGCAAAGATGACGGCGCAGCCGATGAAAAGGGAGAGCCCGCGGTGGGAGAGGGAGGCAATGGCCCACGCGCCGAGCAGGGAGCCGGGTATTCGCGCGATGGAGGAAATGGTCACGATGTCCCACGACACCGCTGAGCGTGACTTGAGCATCGTCGTGGTTGAAATGACGAAGGCCAGCAGGAGGATAAGCGTGGGAACGAGCTCCGGCTTAATCAGCGCCAAGATTGGGGTGGCGATGGTGCCTAGGCCGAATCCGATGGTTCCCTGGCAGATTGTGCCCACAAGGATGAGTAGGCCGATGAAGACGTAGAGCCAGCTGAACATCGCTCTACTATCTCACGACAAGCTTTGAGCGCGGACAGTGACCTTTTCGTTGGTCGAGATTTCCTCCAAGCGGTCCGCCGAGCACAATCCGGACACGATGACGGCCGAGCCACCCGCAGCCAGTGGCTCTAACACAGCACGTTGGAAGGAGGCGGTGTCGCTCCACCCTGGAGACAACACGCGCTCAGCGCCCAAATCCGTGGGGAAAAGCTCCGGAAGCGGAGTGGTAGAACCATAGAAGTGATCGCCATAAAAGCGCACCGTGGGGCCGAAATCGATGGTGCCGAGCGGCAACTCGCCGCCGCTTTCAACCACGCCGCGGCCAAAAGGATCCTGTGTGACCAGCACCGCGTCGACCAGTGGGGTAGAAGCCGAGCCGGCGGTGGCCTCGAGGTAGGCCTCCGGGGAGATGAAAACTACGGCGACATTATCGGCGTGCGGCTCTGGGGCAGCCGCACCATCCGTAATGTCAAAGGGGATGCCCGCGGCTAGTGCCCCAAGCGCAATGACGGCAGCCTGCCACGACACCGGAAGATCGATGAGGATGCGAGCATCGGTGCCGGGCTCAAGGTCGAGCTCTTCCAACAGCATGTTGGCAATCTTGGAGGTCCAGTTCTCCAGCGTCTGTGCCGAGAAGTCCATGCGGGTGCCGTCAGCTTCGTTGTAGACGCTGAGGCGGGGAGCGGAGGCATCGGCGGACAAGAGATGCTGAAGGAGTTCCATGTCCGCCCATCGTAGGTGGCGGGCGCTCAGCCCGCCACGGCGCTCTTAATTCACGCAGCGCGGGCCGTCGCCGCCGGCGTCGATTTCCGGTGCCACCTCCGCAGTACCGAAGTCATCGCCCGGGGTACCCACCTGCTGGGTGTCGCCGCCTTCGCTCGTCTCGGCGGAAGCCTCCTCTTCTTGCGCGGAGTCATCCTTCGGGCCGGAGTAGTCATCGGTAGCCACCACGATGAAGGTATCCGGATCGAGCTCTTCGTTGGCCGTGACCGGCAGGCCACCGAGCTGCTCAGCCAAGGCTTGGGCGCGCTCATCGTTGGCATCCGCGGCCACAATCTGGGACTCGGTATACAGGCCCGACTGCGCATTGGCGGTGCGCTCAACGGTGTAGCCCACGTTCTTCAACCACGCGCCGATTCCGCCGGCCATGCCGTCGACGGTGCCGGCGTTCAGGACGTGGAGGTTGAGGTCCTCGGCCACGGGCTTTTCGCCGTCTTCGCCTTCCTGGTCGGTTGGGGCATCCTCAGACTTCTTTTCTTCCTCAGCCTTCTCTTGGGACTTGGCCAGATCATCCATGAAGCGGTGGACCTCCACGGTATCGATGGTCACTACCGATTCGCCATAATCGCCTACGCCGGTAATGGAGGTCACCGGGATCGTCGTAAAGGTCACGTTGCCGCCGGCCAAACCGGCCAGCTGGGTGACGAATCCCATGATGTCCCAGTCATCATCGATGACCACGGAGCGCTCCACGGCATCGGCGATCTTGTTGAGCTTGCCCGGGGACGTCAGCGTTCCCGAATCCAAAACCTTCGAGGTCAGGGATGCCATGTATGCCTGCTGGCGCACGATGCGGTCAAGGTCACCGCGCGGCAGGTCATAGCGCTGGCGCACGAAGGACAAGCCCTCGGAGCCCTTCAAGGTTTGGCGCCCCTTCGGGAACTTCGCACCGGACATCGGATCATCCACGTCATTGTTGAGGCAGACGTCGACGCCCCCGACGGCGTCGGTAAGCAGCACGAAGCCCAAGAGCCCCACCTCAGCGTAGTGATCAACGCTGACATCCGTGAGCGTGCGCACCATCGAGATGAGCCCAGCACGGCCGGCCTCCGTGCTCTCCTTCTCCATCTCCTTCTCCGTGTGGGGAGGCTTCTTACCTGTTGCCTCAGCTTCAGCGTTCTCCTGCTGGAGCTCCTCCATCTTGGCGGATTTGTGGAGCGCGAAGACAGCGTTGATCTTGGTGTTTCCGAATTCGCTGTCGTGGACATAGGTATCGCGCGGGATGGACACGGCAGTCGCGCGCGAGCCGTCGTTCGGAATACGGATCACCATGATGGTGTCCGTGTTTTCCTCTCCTTCGTCCACGCCGGCATGCAGATCTGCCAGCTCCTGTTCGGAAAGCGGATTCCCCTTGGCATCGGTGCGGGAGTCCTTGCCCACGAGCAGGATATCTACCGCGCCATCGAGACTGCTGTCCTTGAAACCACCCTGGTTGCCCAGCGCCAGGTTCGACGCAGAGGAGATGTCATTTCCCAGCTTGCCCACGGTGAAGTAACCCACGCCGGAGACCACGAGGACGACGGCGGACAAGAAAGCGACGATGGCTTTCACCGGCGTCGATCCTCGTTGGGCGGTGGGCGCGGACTGCGAGGGCGCGGCCTGGATATGGCGGGCGGCGCGCGGGGAGTTCGGGGAAGTCACGGGACTAGTTTAGGTGAGCTCGCTGCAAAAACGTGAAGCAGTGTCGCGGGCGCGTGCGCGCGTTGGCGTTGGGTACGCTCAGATTCATCGTGAAGAATTTACAGAAACCCCTGGCCGTGGTCACCGTGACCTTTTCTCCCGGCCGTTACCTCAGCGACTTCTTGGCATCGCTGCGCTTGGCGACGTCCCGCCCTACCCTCACCATCCTTGCCGACAACGGCTCGACCGACGGGGTGCCAGAAGCCGCCGCGCGGGAACACGTGGACGTGGAATTCCTCGATACCGGCGGCAACATCGGCTACGGCGCGGGGATGAACGCCGGCGCGCGCTTTGTGCGTGCGCGTGGGGTCGATGACGAATTTTTCCTCATCGCCAACCCGGACGTGACCTTTAGCGAAGGCTCCCTGGATGAGCTGATTGCGTGCGCACGCCGTCACTCGGATGCCGCGGCGGTGGGGCCGCGCATCGTGGAGCCGGATGGCAGTAACTATCCTTCGGCGCGCGCAGTGCCCACGTTGCTCACGGGAATTGGCCATGCGCTGTTCGGAACGATCTGGCCCTCCAACCCGTGGTCGCGCGCCTACCGCGATGACGCCGACATGGACAGCGAGCGCCCCGCCGGCTGGCTATCCGGCTCCTGCCTGCTGGTGCGCTGGGAGGCTTTTGAACAAATTGGCGGCTTTGATGAGCGTTACTTCATGTATTTGGAGGACGTGGACTTAGGTGACCGCTTCGTCCGCGCCGGCTGGCGCAATATCTTCTGCCCCACGGCGGTGATTACCCACGCCAAAGGCCATTCGACGCAGGCGCACCGCGGCGCAATGCTGCGCGCGCACCATGATTCGGCCTATCGCTTCCAGGCGGACAGGCACCCGCACTGGTACCAAGCGCCCCTGCGCGTGGCCTTGTGGCTGGGGCTGCGAGTACGTGGGCTGGTATTAAGCGCGTGCCGCGACGGCTCCTGAGCTAGGTGCGCCTATACACTAACGGTGGCTTATCTGAAAAGAGATTAAGGAACGATATGACTGAATCAGCGCCCCAGTGGGGATCGACGGCCGATGCCGTCATTCTGGTGGGAGGTCGCGGCACTCGCCTGCGCCCGCTGACGATTGGCACACCGAAGCCGATGCTGTCCACGGCCAACTACCCATTCCTTCAGCACCTCCTCGCCCGCATCAAGGACGCGGGGATTGAGCACGTGGTGCTCTCCACCTCGTATAAGGCGGAGGTTTTTGAGGAGTACTTCGGGGACGGCTCAGATCTGGGTCTGGAGATCGAGTACGTCGTGGAGGAAACCGCACTGGGTACGGGCGGCGGTATCCGCAATGTCTACGACAAGCTGCGCCAGGATACGGTCATGGTGTTCAACGGTGACGTTTTGTCCGGTATGGACCTCAACGGCATCCTCGATACTCACCACTCGAAGGATGCCGACGTGACGATGCACCTGCTCAACGTCGCCGATCCCCGCGCGTTTGGCTGCGTCCCGACGGATTCCAACGGGCGGGTGACCGCTTTCTTGGAGAAGACCGAGGATCCGCCGACGAACCAGATTAACGCTGGCTGCTACGTGTTTAAGAAGGATGTTATTGCGACCATCCCGGAGGGCCGTGTGGTTTCCGTGGAGCGCGAGACCTTCCCGCAGCTGCTGGAGTCCGGTCGCCTAGTGGTTGGGCACGTGGACAACTCCTATTGGCGCGACATGGGCCGCCCGGATGATTTCGTCCGCGGTTCTTCCGATCTGGTGCGCGGCATTGCGCATTCACCGTTGCTGGTGGGCCGCACGGGCGAGTCCGTGGTGGATGAGTCCGCGGGTATTGCCGGTGGCGTGCTGTTGCTGTCGGGTACGGCTGTGGGCCGCGGGTCTGTCATTGGGGCGGGTTCGCGTTTGGACGGCACGGTGGTCTTTGACGGCGTGACCATTGAGCCGGGTGCCATCATTAACAACTCCATCATTGCCTCGGGCGCGCACATCGGTGCCAACGCGCATATCGATGGCTGCGTTATTGGTGAAGGCGCCACCATTGGCGCGCGCTGCGAACTGCAGGGCGGCATGCGCGTCTTCCCGGGCGTGAGCATTCCGGACGCTGGCGTGCGTTTCAGCTCCGACGCCTAAGCGCTGCGCCGTAAAAGGAGGACAAGGCACCGAGGAGGAAGGAACCTTCTCGGTGCTTTCCGTATCTTTTGGGCGTGACGCATGGTTTTCATGGTGCGATTGAGATCCATGTGTTTTGTCCAACTGGGTGGCGACACGCCGAAGCAACCTTAGAATTGTTCACAGGGTTGGGGGTGGCCACTACATGTAGTACCCCCGATGATTGCCCCCTAGATAGGTAATCTGTGACGGATGTGAAAGTTGAGGATGCTGTACAGCGTTTTCGCTGGAGCCGCCGAAAAATCTCCCGCGACAGGTTGACGATATTTAGTGATTCGGTGTGAAATGACATCAGTGTAATCAACGGCACGGCGGGCACGGCACCGAAAAATCTTTTCGGTGTAGGGTCGGTGCCATCGAATCAAGAGAGAAACGACCTCGGAGAAAGGAAGCGGCGTGGACAATACAACGAATAACAGCGCTATTCTCCGTGGCGGTGCTGCTGCAGAGATGTCGCTCGATGAACTCTTTGGTGCCGTCGAGCAGGAGTGGCAAGACCAGGCGCTGTGCGCCCAGACGGATCCAGAAGCATTCTTCCCGGAGAAGGGAGGATCTACCCGCGAGGCCAAGCGCATCTGCCAGGCCTGCGCGGTGCGTGATGAATGCCTCGAGTATGCCTTGGAGCATGACGAGCGCTTCGGTATCTGGGGCGGGCTTTCGGACCGTGAGCGTCGCCGCCTCAAGCGTGAGATTGGTTAGAGCTCAAAGCAGCTACTAACCAACATCAGTACTCCCCCTCACTGCACAGTCCTATGTCATTTGGCTCGGGCCTCGGCGGTGAGGGGGAGTAGTGGTTTTAGGGCAGGGTCGCTCTGCACCCCTAGCCTTTACCAAGTAAAACGCGGATCGATATCACCGGGATCGACGTTGAGGTAATTGGCCACCAGAGCGGTCAGCACCGTGGACAGTAGCTCTTCACGCTCCTGCGCGGAGTGCACGCGCTCCTCCACGGGCATGCGAAAAATGACGAGCCGGGCGCGCGTGGGCTGCCCTTCGGAATCAACGCCCGCCGGGACAATGCGCCCGAGCGGAACGGGGCCATCCGCGATGATTTCATCCGGCAACACAGTCATATCAACTGAGAGGCGCATGCGGGGCACCGTATCAACGGCGAGATCGAGCCCGGTGAGCTGCTCGGCAAAGGCATTGTGAATGGGGGAGTAGGCCTCGAGCACGGCCATGTCGAAGCGCTCGGCGCTGCTGCGGTAGCGCGGTGTATTCTGCGGCAACAGCGGCCCGCGGGCACCACGGCCATGGCGGTGGCGGGCCGGGCGAATATGCGGGCGAGGCGTGGTCATGCGGCTTAGTCTAAGCCGCATCGAGGTGGGCTCGCGGCGAGACGCGCCGCGCTGAACTATCTAAATCTCAAGTTAGGGTTTAGACTTGGGCCCGTGAATAGCTCTCGCCATTGCTCCCGCCCCGGCTGCGGCCGTCCCGCCGTGGCGACGTTGACCTATGCCTATGCGCAGCAAACCGCCGTCGTGGGCCCGCTCTCCGAAGAAACCGATCCCCATGCCTGGGATCTGTGCGAAAAGCACAGCGCACGAATTACCGCCCCGCAAGGATGGGAAATGGTGCGCGTTGACCGCATCGAGCTCGATGAGGATGATGACCTTACAGCTCTCGCCGAGGCGGTCCGTGAGGCTGGGCGCGTGACCACTGGCTTGGTGGATGATTCCACTGCTGGTTCCGGCGCCGATCCCATTGACTATTCCGCTACTTTCGACGGCGCGGATCCGCGGAATTCGAACCACCCCGTGTTCCGAACCCGCCGCGTCCACGATGCCCGCCAGCGCCGCCGCGCTCACCTGACGGTGGTTCCGGACGCCGACTAGTTCGTCGCACGCGGATTACCACGACTGACGGGGGTATGCTTGTGGGCTATGCGAACTCGTGAACAGCTCAATGCAGTGATCAAGGCCTATGACGTCCGTGGCGTCGTGGGTGAGGACATCGACGAAACCCTCGTGCGCGATACTGGCGCGGCCTACGCCGCCATCCTCCGCGGGGAAGGGGAGACCACCGTGGCAGTGGGCCACGACATGCGTCCGTCCTCCCCGCAGCTGGCAGCCGCCTTTGCTGAGGGCGCTGCCGCGCAGGGCCTTGATGTTATCCAGCTCGGCCTCACGTCCACCGATGAGCTGTACTTTGCCGCCGGCCACCTCAATTGCGCGGGCGCTATGTTCACCGCCTCCCACAACCCGGCTAAGTACAACGGCATCAAGCTCTGCCGCGCGGGCGCTGTTCCGGTGGGGCAGGAGACGGGGCTGGAGCAGATCAAGGACATGCTGATCGACGGCACCCCGGCCTTCGACGGTGAGCCGGGCACCGTCACTGAGCGTGAGGTTCTTCCGGACTACGCGGCATTCCTTCGCGGCCTGGTGCCGCTGGAGAACTCCCGCCCATTGGTCGTGGCTGTCGACGCCGCGAATGGCATGGGTGGCCACACCGTCCCGGCGGTCTTTGAGGGCCTGCCTTTCGACGTTCGGGATCTCTACTTTGAGCTCGACGGCACCTTCCCCAACCACGAGGCTAACCCGCTGGATCCGAAGAACTTGGTGGACCTGCAGAAGTTCACCGTCGAACAGAAGGCGGATATCGGCCTTGCTTTCGACGGCGATGCGGATCGCTGCTTCGTGGTGGATGAGAAGGGCCAGCCGGTGTCCCCGTCCGCCATCTGTGCGTTGGTCGCGGAGCGCTACCTGGATAAGTTCCCTGGTGCCACCGTCATCCATAACCTGATTACGTCCAAGACCGTTCCGGAGCTCATCGCGGAGAAGGGCGGCAAGGCCGTGCGTACCCGCGTGGGTCACTCCTTCATCAAGGCCCAGATGGCCAAGGAGAAGGCGGTCTTTGGTGGCGAGCACTCCGCGCACTACTACTTCCAGGAGTTCTGGAATGCGGACTCCGGCATGCTCGCTGCCATGCACGTGCTGGCTGCTCTGGGCGAGCAGGACAAGCCGCTGAGCGAGCTCATGGCGCAGTACTCGCGCTATGAGGCCTCGGGTGAGATCAACTCCACCGTGGATGACCAGAAGGCTACGACGCAGCGCGTGCTCGATGAGTTGGCGGACAAGATTGAGTCCGTCGACGAGCTCGACGGCGTGACCGTACAGCTGAAGGGCACCGACGCGTGGTTCAACGTCCGCGCCTCCAACACTGAGCCGCTGCTGCGCCTCAACGTTGAGGCCAAGACTGCCGACGAGGTGCAGGCCATCGTCGACGAGGTCCTCGGCATCATCCGCGCCTAGCGTGTGACGCACTAATTCCTTGAAGAAAAACTGCCCTATCTGACGATTTTCCCCGCGTTTATCGCGGCGAGAGAGATAACTTCGTCAGATAGGGCAGTTTTGGTTTTAGTTGGGCTGGGGTAGGCCAAAGCATAGGCGACCCAGCCGAAGAGAGGGGCCGGGCCATGGGGGCTGGGCCGAGTGGCCCAGCCGTGGGTTGGCGGTTTAGTCGCGCGAGTGGGTGACCATCTCTTCCCACTCGACGAACTTCTTGCGCTCGCGGCCCTCGGCCTCACCCAGTGCGCGCTCGGCGGCGTCGAGCTTCTTCCAGCCCTCCCAGGTCAGGTGCTCCAGGCCCTTGGACTCGAAGAGCTCGACGATGTCCTCCTCGCGGGAGTGGGAGAGGTTGCCCGCATCGGCGTCGGCAAGCAGCATGCCGATGGTCTCCGTGGCATCGGACTTGGTGTTGCCGATGAGCCCAACCGGGCCGCGCTTGATCCAGCCGGTGGTGTAGAGGCCCGGCACGACCTCACCGTCGAGGTCGACGACGTGTCCGCCGTCATTGTTGATGACGTTCTTCTGTTTATTGAAGGGAACGCCCTCGATGGCATCAGAGCGGTAACCCACGGCCAGATAGACGGCCTGTGCCGGCCACTCGGTGAACTTGCCGGTGCCGGAGACGGAGCCATCGCCGTTGAGTGCGGTGCGCTCGGTCTTTACTGCCGTGACCTTGCCGTTCTCACCGATGAACTCGACAGGCTGCTCGAAGAGGTGGATCTGCAGGGTGTGCGGAGCTTCCTTGGGCTCACGGATGGCGTAGCCCTCCAAGGTCTGGCAGACCAGGTCGCAGGACTTGGCCTCTTCGCGGGCCTTGAGGGAGGCCTCGTCGTAGTCGATGTCCTCCGGGTCCACCACCACGTTGATGGTGGGGGAGTGGTCGAGCTCCTTGAGCTCCAGCGGGGTGAACTTAGCCTGTGCCGGACCGCGGCGGCCGAAGACGCGCACGGTGGTGGCCTGATTCTTGGCCAGGGACTCGTAGACGTTATCGGGGATCTCGGTGGCTTCCTTAAGCTCGTCGCCGGTCTTGGCCAGGATGCGGGCCACGTCGAGGCCCACGTTGCCCACGCCGATCACGGCGACGTCGGTGGCGGACAAGTCCCAGGAGCGCTCGAAGCGCGGGTTTCCGTCGTAGAAACCGACGAACTCGCCGGCGCCGTGGACGCCCTCGAGATCGGAGCCCGGGATCTGCATGCCCCGGTCACCAACGGCGCCGGTGGCGAAGACGACGGCGTCGTAGTATTCCTCAAGCTCGGAGACGGTGACATCGCGGCCCACAGTGATGTTGGACAGAAGGCGGATCTGTTCGGTGTCGAGCACGCGGTGCAGGGAGTTAATGATTCCCTTAATGCGCGGGTGGTCCGGAGCCACTCCGTAGCGGATGAGCCCGAAGGGGGCTGGCATCTGCTCGATGAGATCGATCTGAACGTTGCCGCCGGTCTTCTTCACCAGGATGTCGGAGGCGTAGATGCCGGCTGGGCCGGCGCCGATGACGGCTACTTTCAGGGGCTGCTGGGTCATGATGGCCTTTCGGAATGTTGTAGTAACTAACGAAAGCTTAGGTCTAAACAAGCGTGGGTTTCATTGAACCGGCTTGTCTGCTGTAGGGCAACTGGGCCTAATTACATTCGGAGAACATTGTGGCATAAACCCAGCGTGCTTTGCATATTCGGGAGAAAATAAAAAAGACTGCTTTGTCTGTTTTAGCTAGACCGGTAGGTTTTCAGTATCCGACGAAAGGCAGCAGATTATGACCACCGCCACACAGCGAAAGCCACGCGCGAAGAAACCGGAAGGCCAGTGGAAGATCGACGGCACCGCCCCGCTTAACGCTGACGAGGAGATTAAGCAGGCCGACGACGCCCTCGCTGTGCGCCAGCGCGTCATCGATATCTACTCGAAGCAGGGCTTCTCCTCCATCCCCGCCGAGGATCTTGCCCCGCGCTTTAAGTGGTTGGGCCTGTATACCCAGCGCAACCAGAACCTGGGCGGTGAGATGACCTCCAAGCTCACCAACGCCGAGCTGCAGGACGAATACTTCATGATGCGCGTGCGCTTCGACGGGGGCCGCGCGGATCCCGCCAAGCTGCGCGCGGTAGGCGAGATTAGCCGCGATTATGCCCGTTCCACCGCGGACTTTACGGACCGCCAGAACATTCAGCTGCACTGGATTCAGATTGAAGATGTCCCCGCTATTTGGGAGAAGCTGCGCTCCGTCGGCTTGGATACCTTGCTGGGCTGCGGCGACGTGCCCCGCGTCATCCTAGGCTCACCGGTAGCGGGCGTGGCGGCCGACGAGATTATCGACGCCACCCCGGCCATCGAGGAGATCAAGAACAACTACCTCCCGCGCGAGGAGTTTCACAACCTCCCGCGCAAGTTTAAGACCGCCATTTCTGGCAACTCCCGGCAGGACGTGACGCACGAAATCCAGGACATCGCTTTTGTTGGCACCGAGCACCCTGAGTACGGGCCGGGCTTCGATTGCTTCGTGGGCGGAGGCCTGTCCACCAACCCGATGCTCTCGCAATCCCTCGGCGCATGGATCCCGCTTGAGCGCGTCCCGGAGGTGTGGGCCGGTGTCGCGCGCATCTTCCGCGACTATGGCTTCCGCCGCAACCGCAACCGCGCGCGCCTGAAGTTCCTCGTGGCGCAGTGGGGCATTGAGAAGTTCCGCAGGGTTCTAGAAGAGGAGTATCTGGACGCGCCGCTTCTCGACGGCCTCCCGCTCCCCATCGCCCCCGGTAGCCGCGACCACCTCGGCGTGCACCGCCAGCGGGACGGCAAGTTCTACGTGGGCGTCAAGCCCACCGTGGGGCATGCCACCGGTGAGCAGCTCATCGCCATCGCCGACGTGGCGGAGAAGTTCGGCATTAGCCGCATCCGTACCACCCCGATGAAGGAGCTTCTCTTCCTCGACGTCGCGGAAGAGGATATCCCCGCCCTGTCCCGCGCTTTGGATGAGACGGGCTTGTACTCCCAGCCCTCGGAGTTCCGCCGCGGCGTCATCTCCTGCACCGGCCTGGAATTTTGTAAGCTCGCCCACGTGACCACCAAGGCCCGCGCCATCGAGCTTGTCGACATCCTGGAAGATACCCTTGGCGACCTCGATGTGCCGCTGTCCATCGCCCTCAACGGCTGCCCCAATGCCTGCGCGCGCTCGCAGGTATCTGACATCGGGCTTAAAGGACAGATCGTGACCGATGCTGATGGCAATCGCGTCGAAGGATTCCAGGTCCACCTCGGCGGTGCCCTCGGCCTATCCCCGGACTGGGGCCGCAAGCTGCGCGGGCACAAGGTGGTGGCCGATGAAGTGCCCGACTACGTCATCCGCTTGGTCAATAAATATAAGGAGCAGCGCGAAGACGGCGAACAGTTCCGCCACTGGGTGCTGCGCGCGGACGAGGAGGACTTGCAATGAATTTCCGCCGCAAGCCCAACCCCAACCGCAACCACCCGGCGTACTGCCCCTACTGTGCCGGCACCGATCTTTTCCCAGACGAGGAAGACGACTTTGCGTGGAAGTGCGAAGAGTGCCTCCGGATCTTTTCCGTGCGTTTCCATGGCCAAGATGATGCCCCCGTAGCGCCCGCGCCGGCGGTGTCCTCAACGGAGGCTTTGCAGCGCTCCCTCGCTCGCCGCGGCCACTCCACCGCCACCGCCTAGGAAAAGGACACCGCCCAGTCATGACAGCCCCGAATTCCACCACCGCACTGCTGACCCTCTCGCACGGCTCGCGCCATCCCGCGGCCGCAGCGAGCGTGGCGGCCCTGACCCGCGCTGCCGGCGAGCTTGCCGGTGCGCCAGCCACCGCCGCGCACCTCGAGTTCAACGATCCTCCCCTCGAAGAGGCCGCGCACAACCTTGCTGAACAAGGCGTGCGCGAGGCGATTGTTGTGCCCTTGCTTTTTACAGAGGGCTACCACCAGCGCGTCGACGTCCCCGCTGCACTGGCCCAGGCCTCCGCGGCCTCCGGAGTCACCCTCCGCCAAGCACGCGGCCTCGGCACCGGGGAGGATATGGCAAGGCTGCTCGCGCAGCAGGTGCCGGAAGGAACGGATACCGTCGTGGTGTACTCCGTCGGTTCCTCCGATGAGCGTGCTAATGCTGCGGTAGCTGATCTGGCGCGGCGCGTGGGCGAGCTCACCGGCTGCGCGGCGGAGGTCTCTTTTGCTACGCGCGGCGAGCGCCGGCCCGTGGGGCCGGAGGGGAATCAGGAAGTCGTCGTGCCGCTCTTCGTGAGCCCAGGACTGCTCCTAGACCGACTCGACACGGATTCCGGGGATGGCGGCGGCCAGTCTAGGTGTGTGCTCCCGCCCCTGGGGGAGGCGCTCGCCGGAATTGTGTCGCACCGCTATGCGGAGGTGGCCCATGCGTAGCCTCATCCTCATCGCGCTGGCGGGTGCTGCCGCGCAGCTTGTCGACGGCGGCATTGGAATGGGCTTTGGCGTAACCTCTACCACCATCCTGTTGCTGGCTGGTCTGGGGCCGGCAACAGCCTCTGCGGTAGTGCACACCTCGGAGCTCGGCACCACTCTGGTCTCCGGAATCAGCCACTGGCGCTTCGGCAACGTGCACTGGCCCACCGTGCTCAAGCTCGGTGTGCCGGGAGGCCTGTCTGCCTTCGTCGGGGCGACAGTTCTATCCAACCTTTCCTTGGAAGCCGCCGCACCGGTGACCGCCGCCATCCTCATCGCCTTGGGCATCAACCTGGTCTGGCGCTTTTCGCGAACGCGCAGCGCCGCACCGCGAGAATCCCGGCCGCATTCGACTCCTTTCCTCGCCGGCCTCGGAGTGCTGGGAGGCTTCGTCGACGCCTCGGGTGGCGGCGGATGGGGCCCGATTTCCACCTCGACACTGTTGGCGGTCGGCCGCGAACAACCGCGGCGCATTGTCGGCACCGTCAACACCGCAGAATTCCTTGTTACCTTTGGCGCGACGGCAGGCTTCATCGTTGGCCTTTGGGAAGAAATCGTGGCCAACGCTGCCGCGGTCGTGGCCCTGCTTATCGGCGGGGCGATCACTGCGCCGGTTGCGGCGTGGCTCATTTCCCGCATCAATCCCACACTCCTCGGTGGATTCGTCGGAACTGCCATCGTGGCGCTCAACATCCCCAAAGCTTTGGGGTGGGCCCTGCAGCACCCGCAGACCCTTATCGTGCAGTTCATCGCGCTCGTTCTGGGCGTGGCGGTGACTGTGTGGGGAAACGCCCGCCGTGCGCGCCGCGCTGGCGGCAAGGAAAACGAGCACAGCGGTGCCAGCACCGCGCCCCAGCGGGGCGGCAGCCGCGTTGTCGAAACCACGGAGCCGACCGGACGCGATGGCTTTCCTGCCGGCACTCCTGCGGAGGATTCAGAACCCGTCGGCGTGAGCTCGCCGCGATCATAGAAACCTGCCGTATAGGCGTTGACTAGAGCCCAGCAACCTCGCCGATAACGATGACCGCTGGCGGAGCCACCGAGTTCTCCTCCATGGTTGAGCCTAGCTCGGCGAGTTCGCAGTGGAAGGCCCGCTCACCATCGAGGGAGCCCTCCTGGATGATGCGCACGGGGGTGTGGGGTGAGAGGGAGGCGTCGATCAGCGCGGTGGCAATGGCCGCCGCGTTCTTCACACCCATGATGACCGAAAGCGTGGCCCCAGACCGCGCGAGTGCTGCCCAATCCACCAAGGACTTGGGGTGTCCTGGCGGCAGGTGCCCGGAGACCACCGTGAAGGCATGGACGACGCCACGGTGAGTCACCGGCGTTCCCGCCAGCGCGGGGACGGCCACCGCCGAGGTCACTCCGGGGATGACCTCCACTGGGAGACCCGCGGCGGTAAGGGCGGTGAGCTCTTCGAAGCCGCGACCGAAAACGTACGGGTCGCCGCCTTTGAGGCGGACCACGCGGCGGCCTGCCTGGGCATGCTCGATGAGGATCTCGTTGATACGCTCCTGGGCCACTTGGGCGCGGTAGGGGATCTTGGAGACGTCGATAAGCTCCTTGGCGTCAACATCACACAACTTATCCAGCTGGGCGGTGGGGCCGAGGTGATCAGCCACGATGACCTCGGCTTCCTGCAGCGCCCGCATGCCGCGCACGGTGATGAGATCCCACGCGCCAGGGCCGCCGCCGACAAGGACTACCGGATGAATGCTCATGGCCACTCATCCTAGCTATGCTCGGGCCTATGACTTCCTATGACCCCGAATCCGTGAGCTTCTTTGACATTGCACACGAAGGTGCGCAAGCTCGCGTGGTGGCCACCGCCGTACCGGAGCTGGCTCGCGTGCTGGGTGGGCTGCGCCCGCGCAGTATCGTCGTCCTTGCCGCTGACCAGGTTTCCCGCGCCGCTGCCCACGTCGCCGTGGGCCTAGCCGAGCCCGCTGAGGTTCCCATCATGGTCAGCGAATCGCTGCCGCTCTTTGCCGGTGCCCTCGACGTCGTGGTGGTGGCGGGAGATAGCCCATGGGCAGAGCGTGCGCTGCACGACGCCGCGCGCCGTGGGGCGACGACGATTCTCCTGAATGAGTTCGAGGATGCTCCCGAGGACACCGTCGTCATCGACACTCTTCCCACGGCCGAAGGGATTTCACCGGTGCGCGCCATCACGGCTGTGCATGCGGTGAGCGCGGTGTTAAGCGAAGACCCGGTGCTGGTCTCCCGCCGGCTGGAGGACGTTGCCGATGCCGTGGACCGCGAGCTGGAAGCGCTGTCACCGCAGCGCGATTCCACGACGAACCCCGGGCGCGCGTTGCGTGAATTTGTGGAAGGCGGCCGAATCATCCACAGCTGTGGACCCGATCCCTATGCGTTCTCGGAGGAGCGCACGCGGGTGCACCTCGACGCTCTCGTTGCCCGCATGGCGGGCGCGCTGTGGGCAGTCCATGGGCTAGGCGGGACCGTCGTCGACGCGGAAGGCTTAGGGCCGATTCTGCAGACAAATCCGACGGACATCTTCTATGACCCGTTTGAATCGGAGGAGCCTTTGGTACCCTTGAAAGTTGTTTTATGGGGACAGGAAGAGGCGAACCTTCCCCACTCGTTCGCAGCGGCGAGCGCCGATACCTCCTGTGGGGAATTGGCCCGCGCGCTGCAGTTGATTACGCGCAGTTATGCCGCGACCGCCTACGACGTGAAATAGAGGAAGTCAATGAAGTTGCTCACCAGTGCTGCCCGCAATTACTCGTGGGGCTCGCGCACGCTGATTCCGACGCTGCTCGGCGAGCCCGAGGCTCAAAGCCCGGTTGCTGAGCTGTGGTTTGGTGCGCACCCGGCGGATCCCTCAACGATTGAGGGAGAAAAGCTGGATGAGATCATCGCGGCGGATCCGCAAGGCCAGCTGGGGCAGCGGGTGGCTGACAAGTATGGCGCCGGCCTTCCCTTCTTGCTGAAGATTTTGGCGGCTGCAGAGCCGCTGTCGCTGCAGGCGCACCCTTCGAAGCAGCAGGCCGAGGAAGGTTTCGCCCGCGAGAACGCGGCGGGAATCGACCTCACGGCGTCAAACCGCAACTACAAGGATGACAACCACAAGCCAGAGCTCATCGTGGCGCTCACGGAGTTCTACGCCATGGCGGGTTTCCGTCCGCTAGCGCAGACCCGCAGCCTCTTTGCGGCCTTGGACTGCGAAGAACTGGCTCACTACGAGGGCATGCTCGACACCGATCCTGCCGCTGAAGGCGACAGCCTCCGCGCGCTGTTTACCACGTGGATTACGATCCCGGGTGCCAAGCGCAAGGAGCTGATCAGCGCGGTGGTAGCGGCGGGCGAGCGCCTGCGCGGCAACCAGGCGGGCGAGCCGTGGATGGCCACCGTGATGGCAACCGTGGCCAAGCTCAACGAGCAATACCCGGGGGATATCGGCGTGTTGGGCGCGTTGCTGCTCAATCACATCGTCCTGCAGCCAGGGGAGGCGATTTACCTTGACGCTGGGCAGCTGCATGCCTATGTCTCTGGCCTGGGTGTAGAGATCATGGCTAACTCCGATAACGTGCTGCGCGGTGGCCTGACCCCGAAGTTTGTTGACGTCCCCGAGCTGGTTAAAGTCCTCACCTACCAGGCGGCAGAAGATCCGCGCGTGGACCTGAAAGACGCAGCCGAGACAGGAGGCATAAAGGGTGCAGAGGCATGGTCCTACCCAGTGCCGATTGAGGAGTTCCTGCTGGATCGCGTCGAGCTTTCTGGTGAGGAGAGCGTCGAGGTCGACAGCGATGGCCCCATGATTGTGTTGTGCACCTCCGGCTCGGTGGCATTGAGCAATGCCGAGGCAGAAAACGTCAGCCTTGGCGCGGGTCACGCGGCGTGGATTCCCGCTAGCGACCCGGCCGCCATCGTTCGTTCCACCGGTGGCGAAGACGCCGAGGTGTTTATCGCCCGCGTTTAGTCGGCGGCCGTTTAGTTAACGGCGCGGGTATTAGGCGGACTGCGTCAATGCTGATGCGGCGGTAGTTTCGCCGTTGTCGGCTAAATGAGCAGCGGTGGGGGTCGCTGCGGAAGGCTCTGCCGCCGCGGGAGCATCATCCGTCGGCGCGGCGGGAGTCGGGGCGGCCTCGTTGGTGCGGTAAGCCGCGGATTCGCGCTCCACTGCTTCCACTACATCGGCGCCTTGTACCTCGCCGCCCTGTGGAGCGACATCGATAGGCTCGCCCTGTTGCGCTTTCGGCTCCGCATCAGGCGCGGGCGCGTTCTGAGTGAACCCGGCGGGGTGCGGGATGAAGGAGTCAAGGGGTTTAGGAACTCCAGTGTTCTGCGAGGGCGTAGGTTCCTTGGGTTGCGGCTGCTCAGCGGGCTGGTTGCCGTCCTGGTCCTCCACTGGGCCCTCTTGCGGCACGGCGGTCTGAGATTCCGGCGTGGCCGACGGCTGAGTGGGCTCGGAGCTTTGCTGAGGAGTACCCGGAATCGGTGTTTCGGAGGCCGGAGTAGAGCCGTCCGTTGGCGGCACGGCAGGGGCCATGCTGACCGGCGCCTGCGGGTACGGATTGTTCGGAGTTGCCTGCGGCTGCTGGTTCTGCAGTGAGGAAACATTGTCTGGGCGGTAGACGGCCGTGGGGCCAACCGGCTCCGTGCGGTTCACCACGGCATTCGGCGCCAGGTAGGGATCCTCTGCCGGCGCGGCGACATTAGTTTTCGATTGCTTCGACTGCGTGGACGTCGGGGTAGCCGTGGTCGTATAGGAATGCGTTGTCGAGGGAGCGGAAGATGCGGTGCTCGACACAGCGGTGGCAGCGGAGGGCTTAGACACGACGGATTCGGGCGCGCTGATGCGCCACACTGCGACGCCTACGGCGACGGCGCAGAGGAGGCCGGCCGCGACAAAGACCAAGATGCGGCGTGAACTGCTCGTCATGCGGGGCGCTCTCCTTCCTGCACAAAAGCCTGCGTAAATGTCACAAGTCGGTAACAACGATAACACGAATCTGGAGATAGTAAATGGCCTGGGCAAAATTCCCCGTTCAGGCGTGGTATAGGGCAGTGGGTGAAATGCAACATATGGAGGAGGGCAGGAGGAGGGGCAGTCGGAAGACGGCACGGAGCGATGTGACCGTAATAAAACCGCGCTCTTGACCGAAGCCTTGCATGAGGGCATCTAAAGAATGGTAGAAATTGGATTAGATACCGGCTGCGCGGAGCGCCCGCCCGTAAAGCTGCACCGGCCCACCGTGGATACAGGAACGCGGATAAAAACACAGACCCCTAATTCACTTAAGGATGAAGGAGAAAGCAATGAGCTCATGGGATGAGGACATCTTCGCCGACGAGGTCAACGTCGACTTCCTGGATGAACTGGCAGACCTCGAGGATGAAGAAATCGTTGCCGCGGTAGATGATGCCTGCGCGCTTGCGGTCTCGGGCGAAGAACAGACCGAGGAGGAGCAGCGTAACGCCTTGGCGGCGGCCACGATAGCCGCGATCTGGGCAGGCGCCCCGTTCAGCGCCGGGGAAGTCGTCGAAGACTATCCCTTCATCCGGGATCTCGCCGGATCCGGCAGCGAAAACCTCAACGAACATGCCCTGGAGTTGCTCGAAGAGGTCGAGGAAGACTACGACCTCGAACCCTTTATTGAGGCCCTGTCCTAACGGCAGTACTAGGTACACGCTAGATATAACAGCATGCTGATCAGTATTGAAGGAATCGATGGCGCGGGTAAAAACACCATTACCCAGCGCCTGCGGGAAGAACTAGCCTGCGATGTCGAAGTCTTGAGCTTTCCCCGCTACGAAGAGTCCATCCATGCGCAGCTCGCGCAGGAGGCCCTGTATGGGCGTATGGGGGATCTGACCGATTCGGTCTATGGAATGGCTACGCTCTTTGCGCTGGATCGGCACGGAGCCAAAGAGCAGCTCCTTGCCGCCGCTGAGTCCACGGATACCCTGCTCATCTTGGATCGCTATGTGGCTTCCAACGCCGCGTATTCCGCGGCGCGGGTTGGCGGTGAGCTCATCGTCGATTGGATCTATGAGCTCGAGTTTGAACGCTTCGGCCTGCCGGTGCCGCAGCTGCAGATCTTTTTGGATACCGACGTCGCCCTTGCCGGCCAGCGAGCCGTGGCCCGTGCAGCAGAGGATGAAGGGCGCAACCGCGACCGCTATGAGCGCGATGCCGCGTTGCAGTCTCGCACGGCGGCCGCCTACCGTCGCTTAGCAGAGCAGCAGTGGGCAGGGCGGTGGATCGCCACCGCGGATGCCGATATGATTATCCAAGCTGTCAAGGAGCTTGTAGGAGAACAATAAAGTGGCACCGAAAATCTTGGTCGTGGATGATGACCCGGCAATCGCCGAAATGCTCACCATCGTGCTCGAGGCAGAAGGGCTGGAGCCTATTGCCGTTAACGATGGAAATGAGGCGATCCCGGCCTTCCGCGAGCATGACCCGGATCTGATCCTGTTGGATCTCATGCTTCCGGGCATGAATGGCGTGGATATTTGCCGCGCCATTCGTACTGAGTCCTCGGTGCCCATCGTCATGCTGACGGCGAAGACAGACACCGTTGATGTGGTTCTCGGCCTCGAATCGGGGGCGGATGATTACATCACCAAGCCCTTCAAACCGAAGGAGCTCATCGCCCGTATCCGCGCGCGCCTGCGTCGAATCGATGGAGGTACGGGAGAAATTATTGAGGTGGGGGACCTGCTTATCGACGTCCCCGAGCACACCGTTACCCGCAAGGGCGGCGAGGAGATCTCGCTGACTCCGCTGGAGTTCGACCTTCTTCTGGAGATGGCGCGCAAGCCCGGCCAGGTGCATACTCGCGAGGCGCTGCTTGAATCTGTCTGGGGTTACCGCCACGCGTCCGATACGCGCCTTGTCAACGTGCACGTCCAGCGCCTGCGCGCGAAGATTGAGCACGACCCCGAGGATCCACACATCGTCCTCACCGTGCGCGGCGTGGGGTACAAGACTGGAAAAACCGCCGAGTAAAGGACTGCCGCTATTTTTGGTTGGTTAAGGCGAGTCCGGGATGGCGTCGTCGAGCGCTGGCGCACCTCCCTGCAGACACGTGTCCTGGGCATGATGTTGGTGGCCTCCACGGTGGTCATGATCATCCTGGCCTACGCGCTGGTGTCGGTGCTGACGCAGCAGCTGGTGAGCCAGAAGGAGGACACGGCGCTTCAGGAGCTTGATCGCGCCCGCGTGGCCGTGGAACAGCAGATCGATGCCACCGGTACGGCAAACTCAACGCAGGTGCGCATCAATTCTGCACGCGCCGCCTTGGGCCAATTATCGGCGCAACAACCCGACGCCCAGGCCGTGTATGAACCGGTCATCGTCGTGGAGAATTCCGACGGCACGGCCACAACGTCCCCGGAGGGCTACCGCATCCCCGGCGGGATGCGCGAGCTCGTTGGCCGGGGCCAAGTCGTGCAGCAATACGCCACGGTGGACCAGCAATCGGGAGCAACCTATAACGCGCTGATGGTGGGCACGCCCATTGAAAGCGACATTCCGAATACCCAGGTCTACCTCGTGTTGTCCATGGAATCTGAGGAATCCACGATGGCTCTCATGCGTGGTTTGCTCTCGGCTGCCGGAGTGGTGGTGGTTGTCCTCCTCGTCGGCATCGCCTGGCTGGCAACCCAGCAGGTGATCGTCCCGATTCGCTCCGCCTCGCGCATTGCGCAGCGCTTTGCTGCCGGCCACCTGCGTGAGCGCATGGTGGTCAACTCAGACGATGAAATGGGCCGCCTCGCCTCCTCCTTTAACGACATGGCAGATAAGCTGTCTAAGCAGATCACCCAACTGGAGGAGTATGGCGATCTCCAGCGGCAGTTCACTTCCGACGTGTCCCACGAGCTGCGCACGCCATTGACAACGGTGCGCATGGCGGCGGATGTCATCGCGGAAGATGCGGATGAATTCAACCCTTACACCAAGCGCTCGGCGGAGCTGCTCATCAAGGAGCTGGATCGCTTCGAGGACTTGCTCGCGGACCTGTTGGAGATCTCTCGCCACGATGCCGGCGTGGCTGACCTCTCCACGGCTTCCATCGACATTCGCTCCTGCGTGGACTCCGCGCTGAGCCAAGTGGAGCACCTCGCCTCGGAGCTCGGAGTGGAGGTCGTCCTTCATTTGCCGGAGGAACCCGTCGCCGTGGAATGCGATTCGCGTCGCGTCGAGCGCATCCTGCGCAACCTGCTTGCGAACGCCATCGACCACTCTGAGGGCAATCCCGTCATCGTGGACGTCGGCGCGACTGAGGATGCCGTCGGCATCGCCGTCACCGACTCCGGTGTGGGTCTCAAGGAAGGCCAAGAAGAGCTGGTGTTCAACCGCTTCTGGCGCGCGGATTCTTCGCGCAAGCGCCATTCTGGTGGAACCGGCTTGGGCCTTGCCATCGCTCGCGAGGATGCCGTGCTCCATGGGGGCACGCTCGACGCCATCGGCTACTACGGCGTCGGTTCGCGCTTCCGATTGATCCTTCCACGCATTCCGGGGCAGCAGGTGGAGTCCGAGCCCATTGCTCTGGAAGTGCCGGGGGCACCGAAGCCCATAGAAGCAGAGGAACAATTCGCTCTTGAGCTGAGCGCTGATCCGGAGGCTCCTGCGGTTAAAGCAGAAACGGACAACGGGATTGTGTGGCCCTCCGAGCGTGAGGCCCGCGCCGTGGATCCGCCTTTTAACCAAGACAGCGTGTCCGACTTCGAGGAGGAGGCTCAGCGATGATTCCAGCCCGCCGCCCGCTCGCAGTACTCAGTTGCGTCGCACTCACCGCTCTCGTTGGTTGTTCGACGTTGCCGCATAACACCGATCCGCAGGTGATTAGTACCTTCGAACCGCATGACCGGGCCGACGATGCCGTCGTCGAGCCGCGCGCCGATAGCGAACCTGATTTGCTTGTCCGTGACTTTTATTCGGCCGTGGCGATTCCCACCGGAAACTACGCTGCCGCACGCACCTTCCTTTCCTCTGAGATAGCCAATTCTTGGGACCCTACTGACACCGTTCTCGTGGTGGATTCCATCGATCTGGTGACCTCGAACATGGAGGACGGTGCCCTGGAGTATTCGGTGCGTGGCAATATCATCGGCCGTCTGGCCAACGGCGGGGCCTATGTCCCCGATAACTCGCGTCTTGAGGCGACCGTTCGGCTGCGCCAATTCAATGGGCAATGGCGCATTACGGATCTGCCTACCGGTGCCGTGATTGAGCGCACCGAATTGCGCAATCGCTATCGCCCGCAGTCGCTGTACTTTTTCGATACGACTCAACGCCTGCTTGTGGCGGATCGTCGCTGGCTTTATTCGGGAAAGGATTCGATTGCCTCGGAGCTGGTCACGCTTTTGCTGCAGGGGCCATCTTCCGATATCGCGCCGGCAACTTCCAGCCTGATCCCCAAGGACGCCACCTTCTTGGGAATCAATGATGGAGTCTATGAGTTCAGCGGCATGGCTTCGATGACTCAGGAGGAGCGCCTTAAGTTCGCCGCCCAGCTGGTGTGGACCCTCAACAACGCCGAGATCACGAACTCCGTCCGAGCCACCATCGATGGCAGCCCGCTTGTGGATGGCATGGAGGAGATGACCATTGATGATTTCGCGGAGTTTAACCCCGAGGTAGCCGCCCAATCGGTGCCCAAGCTCTATGCAGTCAACGATGGTTCGCTGCTTGAGGTTAAGGGTGAAGGCAGCGCCGAGGTGCCGGGCATGGCCGGACAGATTCATGACATTCAGTCCGCCGATATCTCCGATGAGGGGATGGTGGCCGCCGTGCGCAAGCGCTCCGAGAAGGAGTCGCAGCTAACGATGGGCGAGCTGGGCCACGAGCTCGAGAATTCGATCAAGGGCGAGACTTTGGCCCGCCCCACTTTTGAGGTGGGCGGCCAGGTGGCGTGGACCGTCGTCGACGGCAAACACGTGGTCCGCGTGACGCGTTCTCCGGCCACCGGAGAGCTGAGCACCGCCGAGGTTGACACCTCCGCGTTGGAGAACGTGGAGGGAGAGATTTCGGTCATCCGTCTGTCACTCACGGGAGCGCGCATCGCCATGATTATCGACGGCAGCGTGTACACCGGCGTGGTTGCCCGCGCGACGTCGGGAGAGCGCCGCATAGTCAACGTCCACCAAGTAGGCCCGGAGCTGACCGGTTCGGCGCTGTCGGTGGAGTGGCAGACGGACGGCTCCCTGCTCGTGGGTACCTCCGCCTCGAACTCTCCGGTGTGGCGCATCGAGCAAGATGGTTCTTCGGCAACAACACTGCCTACCGGAAACATTACCGCGCCCGTGGTGGCGGTGGCGTCCTCACCGTCGACGCACTACGTCACCGATGCGCACGCCCTGTTGCAGCTTCCTGCGGGCGGGTCCGAGCGCTCCTATTGGCGTGAGGTCGAAGGTCTGCAGGGCGTGCGCTCCTCACCCATCATCGCGCGCTAGAGTCGCGCTAGAGTGGGGCGCATGCCGAAAAACCGGGGGATAGGGGAGGCCGCCGCCGCACTTCTGGAACTGTTCCTGCCGCGCCCGTGCGCGGGGTGTGGCGGTGAGACCACCGCAGGCGGGGTGCTGTGCACGGCCTGCCAGGAACACCTTCGACAGGTGCCACGCCGCGTGGAACGCCCGCAACCCCTAGGTTTCCCGGCCTGGGCCCTTGGCCCCTATTCCGATACTCGCCGTGGGGTCATCATCGCTATGAAGGAACGCGGGCACCAGGCGGTGCGAGCTCACCTCGGTGCGGTGTTGGCTGCCGGCATCGAGTACCTGCGCGCACGCGGCGATATTCCGGAGACCGCGCTGCTCGTGCCGGCACCCACACGCGCGTCGTCGGCCCGCCAGCGCGGTGGTGATCCCGTCGCTGCGCTGTGCCAGGCGGCGTCCGCCCGGCTTCCGGGCTGGGACGTGGTCAATGCCTTGAGCACAGCCGAAGGTAGTGCGGACCAGTCGCAGCTCGGCGCGGCGGAACGCGCCGACAATATGCGCAGGGCAGTGCTCTTGCGGCCCTGTGCCCGCGAACTGGTGGGACGCAGTGTGCTGCTTGTCGACGACGTCATCACGACCGGCGCAACTCTTCGCGCCAGCGCCGCTCGCGTGTGGGCCATCGGGGGTGATGTGGCCGGCGCGATTGTGCTGGCAGATGCGTAGGGAGGGGCGTCGCCAAGCATGCGCAGAGGGGGCCACTGACAGGGTTGGTTATGACCAGTGGTAGCATGAGGGGTGTCACAGGGAAGCGGGCATCAAGCCCCTCATCACAGGGCTGTGAGCGTCCGCAGAATGTGCAGTCATTCAGTCCCCACGAGAATAGGGAGGCATTTCATGTCCCAGCAGACCAACGCTCAGGTCACCATCACCGGCCGCAACGTGGAGGTTCCGGAGCACTTCCAGGACCGCGTCACTGAAAAGTTGGCCAAGATCGAGCGTCTTGATCCGACCCTGACGTTCTTCCACGTGGAGCTGCAGCACGAGCCGAACCCGCGCCGCGAGTCCGAGGCTGAGCGCCTGCAGATCACCGCCACTGGTAAGGGCCACATCGCACGCGCCGAGGCTAAGGAAGATTCCTTCTACGCCGCGCTCGAAACCGCCCTGGGCAAGATGGAGCGCTCCCTGCGCAAGGTCAAGGTACGTCGCGAGAACGTGAAGTCCGGCCACCGCGCTCAGAAGGGTACTGGTGAGATTGCCGCTGAGCTGGTCGCCGAGGCTGAAGCAGCCAAGCCGGCCAAGGAAGAGCGCTACATCGACCCCTACGCAGAGACCGTCGAGGATGTTCGCCCGGGCCAGGTTGTGCGCTTCAAGGAGCACCCCGCCACCCCGATGTCTGTTGATGATGCACTCAGTGAGATGGAGCTGGTTGGCCACGACTTCTACCTCTTCATCAACGAAGAGAACAACAAGCCTTCCGTGGTCTACCGCCGCCACGCATTCGACTACGGTCTCATCTCCCTGACGGATGCTGATGCTTAAGGCCTAAGCCTTCAAGGGTCTTAGCGCCCCAACCCACAGGCTCCCTGCCCCGCAGCGCACGCGCGCAGCGGGGACAGGGAGCTTTCTTAAGTCTCTATTAACATCCATTAATCCCTGTCTGCTGAGCTTTGCGTGGGGAGGAGGTGGCCGCAAGAGGGGTGCCGGGCAGTGGCCGGATTCGCACTTTGGGTTGGGTGGCGAATCATTACAGAAAAGCTAGTGAGTACAATGGCGACGAGTTAACTTATTTGTCGCGACAAGAAGGATTATCTAGACGTGTTTGGACTTTCCAAGCTGCTCCGTGCCGGTGAGGGACGCACCGTCAAGCGCCTGGCTAAAATTGCAGATGATGTTATTGCCCTAGAAGATAAATTCGCGGCGCTGTCGGATGATGAGCTAAAGGCTAAGACTGACGAGTTTAAGAAGCGTCTGGCGGACGGCGAGAAGATGAATGACATTCTTCTCGAAGCCTTTGCCACCGTGCGTGAGGCAGCCTGGCGAGTGCTCGACCAGAAGCACTACAAGGTGCAGATCATGGGCGGTGCAGCCCTGCACTTCGGCAACGTCGCCGAGATGCGCACCGGTGAGGGCAAGACCCTGACCTCCTTGCTGCCGGCCTACCTCAATGCGCTGGAGGGCAAGGGCGTGCACATCGTGACGGTCAACGATTACCTGGCCAAGCGTGACGCCGAGATGATGGGCCGTGTCCACCGCTGGCTGGGCCTTACCGTGGGCGTCATCCTTTCTGAGATGCGCCCTGCGGATCGCAAGGAAGCATATGCGTGCGATATTACGTACGGCACCAACAACGAGCTGGGCTTTGACTACCTCCGCGACAACATGGTCCGCTCGCTGAATGACACGGTCCAGCGCGGCCACAATTACTGCATCGTGGATGAGGTTGACTCCATCCTTATCGATGAGGCCCGTACCCCGCTCATTATTTCCGGTCCGGTTGACGGCTCCTCCCAGTTCTACGGCGTCTTCTCCCAGCTGGCGCCGAAGATGCGCGAAGGCATCCACTACGAGGTGGACCACAAGAAGCGCACCATCGGTGTGTTGGAGGAAGGCGTGGAATTCGTTGAGGACCAGCTGGGCATTGAGAACCTCTACGCCCCAGAGCATTCCCAGCTGGTGTCCTACCTCAACAACGCCCTGAAGGCCAAGGAGCTTTTCACCCGCGATAAGGACTACATCGTCCGCAACGGCGAGGTTCTCATCGTGGATAGCTTCACCGGCCGCGTGCTTGCTGGCCGTCGCTATAACGAGGGCATGCACCAGGCCATTGAGGCTAAGGAAGATGTGGAGATTAAGAACGAGAACCAGACTCTGGCCACCGTTACGCTCCAGAACTACTTCCGCCTGTACGAGAAGATTTCCGGCATGACCGGTACCGCAGAGACCGAGGCAGCCGAGCTGCACTCCATCTATGGTCTCGATGTGGTGCCGATTCCGACCAACAAGCCGAACCAACGTATCGACCACTCCGACCGTATCTACAAGACCCAAGAGGCGAAGTTCGCCGCGGTGGTTGATGACATTGAGGAACACGTCGCCGCAGGCCAGCCGGTGCTGGTGGGTACAACCTCTGTGGAGCGCTCCGAATACCTCTCCCAGTTGCTGAGCAAGCGCGGAATCAAGCACTCGGTGCTTAACGCCAAGCACCACGAGGAAGAGGGCCAGATTGTCGCCCGTGCCGGCCGCCCCGGCACCGTTACCGTAGCCACCAACATGGCCGGCCGTGGTACCGATATCGTGCTCGGCGGTAACCCCGAGGTCATCCTGGATGAAAAGCTGCGCGATCGCGGCCTCGATCCCTTCGAAGATGAAGAGAAGTACCAAGAGGCCTGGGACGCCGAAATCGATCGCGAAAAGGAACACTCCAAGAAGCTGGGTGACCAGGTCCGCGAGGCCGGCGGCCTGTACGTGCTGGGTACCGAGCGCCACGAGTCGCGTCGTATTGATAACCAGCTGCGCGGCCGTACCGGACGCCAGGGTGACCCGGGCGAGACCCGCTTCTACCTGTCCATGCGTGATGAGCTCATGGTGCGCTTCGTGGGCCAGTCCATGGAGAACATGATGAACCGCCTCAACGTGCCGGATGACGTGCCAATTGAGGCCAAGATGGTGTCCAACTCTATTAAGGGCGCACAGGCGCAGGTTGAGAACCAGAACTTTGAGATGCGTAAGAACGTGCTCAAGTACGACGAGGTGCTGAACGAACAGCGCAAGGTGGTTTACGCTACCCGCCACGACATCCTTGAGGCCAGCGACATCAAGGACAACATCCGCGAGATGATCGACGACACCGTGTCTGCCTACGTGGCGGGTGCTACGGCCACCGGCTATGTGGAGGACTGGAACCTCGACGAGCTGTGGAATGCCTTGGAGTCCCTGTATGGGCCGACCAAGACGCATGAGGAGCTTGTCGACGGTACCGAGTACGGCTCCGCCGGCGAAATCTCCGCCGAGCAGCTGCGCGATGCACTGGTGGCTGATGCCAACTCCGAGTACGACAAACTTGAAGAGTCCGTCAGCGCCATCGGCGGCGAGAGCCAGATGCGCAATGCAGAACGCATGATCATCTTGCCGATCATTGATCAGAAGTGGCGTGAGCACCTCTATGAGATGGACTACCTCAAGGAGGGCATTGGACTGCGTGCAATGGCACAACGTGATCCTCTGGTGGAATACCAGAAGGAGGGCGGCGACATGTTCAACGCCATGAACGAAGCTGTGAAGGAAGAAACTGTGCGCCAGTTGTTTATGTTGCGTAAACAGTTCAAGGCTCAGGAAGAGGCGAACGCCGCGGACGAGGCGGAAGCCTAGTAAATGCCAACACCACAGCGTTATTGAGCGCTGAGGTGCAGCGAGGCGCCGTGTGGGAAGTGCTCCCCGCGGCGTCTTTTTTATTGGAGGCACTTAGGTATATACTGGCAAATTAGTAATTATTATTCTTCGGAGGTTGAGTGAGTATGCGCCGCTTGTCTGTGCGAGTAGGTCTATCCGTGTTCGCATCTGCCACCCTGCTGGGTGGCGGCGCGGCTGCATCTGCTGTGGAGCTTGCTCCCGAAGAACAGTGCCAGCTCTCTTCCGTTTTGAGCTCGCAGGGAGATGAATCCGCCAAGGACACGGTACTCAGCTCCCAGGACATTGTTCCCACCGAGTGTGGCGCAGTGGCCACGCCGGAAAGTGCGGAAGAATCCACCAAGAAATCACCGGTAGTGGGGGCCACGATGTTCGGCGGTATCAGTTTGGGTTTGGTGAGTGCTTCCGCTGCATTCGCGGGCATCGACTGGACGCCAATCTTGATCAAGCTGGGGTCGCTTTTCTAAACTTCCGGCTCCCCATTGCCGTGGGGATGCATGCCGACTGAAAGCAACCGGAAGGAACTCAGATGCCGTCCAACGGCGGCGCCGGTAAAGGCGCGTCGCGTCGATCCCATCAGCACCGAGCCGAAGAACTCGCCATTCGAGCGCGCATGCAAGCTACGCAGCGCCATCCCTCCGCGCCACTCCGAAGACGCCTGGGCCTTCCGCCAAGCACGGACATGGTTTGCAATTTCCGGTGCAAAACGTGGGTTGTTGAGATGACTCAAAGGCCGCAGCGCGGCGGCAACTTCTAGAACTATGACTACAAGCCCGTGGATCTCTTTCCGCGTAGCGAGGTCACCCGCAGTAGGTTGACGCTCGTAGCGGATACGTTGTGGGGCGACATACAGCTGCAAATGGCTCATGCCAGGGATGGGGGTGTACATGGGGATCGCGTCCTCTTCCGCGATAAGCGGGGCGGAGGAGTGCACGAAGGCTAGGTTCGGGGCGGGCGCGGTGAAGGAAGGTGGACGCACGTTCATTGTGCCACGGTAGGCCTATATGCGGCTAGAGCACTGCAGTGCATAAGCCGGTGAGAGCGGGCAGGCGGTATGTTCGCTATACTTTCGGACGATAAACACAGTTCAATGCGAAGGGTAGATAATATGCGTGGACTCATCGTCGATTTTGTAGGCGTTCTTGACGGCACCGAAGAAGACGTCAAGCGCTGGCGGGATCTGTTCGCCGCCGCGAAATCAAACGGAGTTGCCACCGCAATCCTTTCCAACGATCCGGGCGGCCCGGGCGCTGAGCACATTCGTGAGTGGGAATACCGCGGCATCGTTGATGCCGTTGTGCTTTCTGGTGAGGTCGGCGCTGAGAAGCCGGAGCGCGCTGCTTTCCAAGCCGCAGCGGATGCCATTGATCTGCCGATTAATGACTGTGTCATGGTGGATGACTCCATCGTTAACGTACGTGCGGCGGTGGAAAACGGCATGGTCGGCATGCTCTACACCGTCTTCGACCGCACGAGCGTAGAGGTTCAGGCAGTCTTCGACATTGAAGGTGAGTTCTAAGTGTCGAAGGATGTGCGCGTCTTCCTGCCGGCAACCTTTTCCATGCTGGCTGAGCTCGAGGAAACCGGCCAGCTTGCTGCCCGCAGCGGCTGGGGTTTTGCGCTAACCCCCGCGCTGCGCGAGTTCTACACCGAGGGTGACGAGGAAGAGATCGAATACTCCGCTTTCCTCGAAGCATCTATGGCTTCGCTGAGGCTCTTGGCTATCGGTGATGAGGAGAAGTTTCCGCACCGCCGAGTCGTCATTTCCGTCGACGTGGACGAGTCCGTGGTGACCCCGAAGCCGGACATGGGGGAACCGGTCGTGGCGCTGGATCCCGCGACCATCACGAAGGACAATCTTCAGGCCATCCACGTGGACATCGAAGAGTCCGAAGCCGCTACTGCCAAGGCTATCGACGCCATCGATAACGCCGACCTTGGTGACGAAGATGCTGAGCTCGCCGTCGGTGATGCCCTGGATAATTTCATGGCCTTCTATGACCCGACCGAATTGCCTATCCTCGTGGAGCTTCTCTAAGCATTTTCTGGGCTTTCATCGCCGTGGGCTCATGCATGGTGCTAATCTGAGCCTTTATTGTCGTCGCCAGAAAAGGAGCACCACCATGAAGGCAACTCGCTTTGCTAGCCTTGTCACCGCTGCGGCCCTGAGCACCGCATCTCTCGTCTCAGCGCCAGCTGCCGGAGCTGAGGAAGCAGTAGCGCCGACAGTGCAGACTAACCAGACCGCGCAGGGGAGCTCTCTTCAAGGAACTGCTAACAACAAACCGGACCCCAGCAATCCGGACCCCGACATGGCCGCGATGCCTAAGACTCCGTGGCTGCGAATTCTTGAGGGCTCTTCGCAGGGGCCGGCAGGCGTTATTATCGCCATCCTTTTCGGCATCGTGAGCATCGGTCTGGCCGCGTACAAGGAGTTCGGTGATTACCTGCCCAAGCTGGGCTAAATGCTGATAGCCTGCAGGGGTAATAGTCAGCCTGATCGAAAGGTCCCCTCAGCATGTCTTCCTCTCGTCTTCGCCGGGTAGTTGCCGTCTCTACTGTGTCTGTTGCTGTCCTAGCCAGCGGTGCCGTTGCCCCCACGGCCGGAGCCGTGACCACTTCCATCAAGGATGAAAAGTGCACCATTACCTTGAGCGAGGAGGAGGCGAGCGATCTTAAGAATGCGGAGTCGAAGGACAACGATGTCGATAGCAGCCTGCTGAAGGATGGCCTTAAGATTCTTCCCAAGGACGCCGAAAAGCGTGCACGTGACGTGGAGAATCAGTCGGAAGAGCTCTACCGTGCCCTAGCTGGCTATGAGGTAGACGCTGAACTCGGTGGTGAGGAATCCGCCAAGCGCGCCAAGAACAACATTGCGGTGGTGGAGGCCTTCCGCAAGATTGCGCCCGACTACGTTAAAGCTCTCAACGCCTGTGCGAAGAAAGAAGAGCTCAATAAGGAACAGGAAGGCGGTGGCAACACCTCCTCCAACATTGACACGGGCGGCGCTATCATCCTCGGGGTTTCCGGTGGCTTGGCCGTAATCCTCATGGCGCTTCGCGCGGCAGGCCCCTACCTGAAGACCGTCCTGCCGCCGCAGCTGACGGCAATGCTCCCGATCTAAAGCCTCGGTGCCTTAAGAACGCGCAAGCCCCTTCCTTTAGGAAGCTTCGGGCTTAAGGCGCTATGGGCCTTAAGCCCAGTCAACATTGGTGCGCAGGGACGTCAGCAGGGTGCGCACTGCATCGCGACGGCGCGCAGAAGCCGTGCCTTCTTCGATGCTTAGGTCGAGCCCGCATTCGGGGTCCGCGGGTGGCCCGGCATGCGTGCAGCCACGCGGGCAGTCCTCGATGGCTTCGGCAAGATCGTCGAAGACCTCAATAACGTTTTCCGCGTCAATGTGGGCTAAGCCGAAGGAGCGGATGCCGGGGGTATCAATGATCCAGCCGCCGTGTGGCGTGCTTCCTTCAGCGGGCAAACGCAACGCCACCGACTGCGTCGACGTGTGCCGTCCCTTACCCACGGCGGAAACCTCGCCGGTTTCCCGGTTGGCATCGGGGACAAGCCGGTTCACCAGGGTGGACTTTCCCACGCCCGAGTGGCCGATGAGGGCGGTGACGTGGCCATCGATGGCCGCACAGACTTGCTCTAGCCCGTCGTCGACGCCAGCCTCCACCACGGTGACATCCAGATCCGCAAACTCCTGTGCAAACGGGGTGGGATCAGTGAGGTCTGTCTTCGTCAGACACAGCACCGGCTGGATATTTCCGGCAAAGGCAGCGATCAAAGCACGCTCCACGAACCCGGAGCGCGGCGGCGGATCGGCCACGGCGCTCACGATGAGTAGGCGGTCGGCGTTTGCTACCACGATGCGCTCATAAGGGTCGGTGTCATCCGCGGTGCGCCGGAGGACGGAGCGGCGCTCCTCGAGCTTCACGATGCGTGCGAGGGTGTCTTTCTTACCCGAGGTATCGCCCACGACGCCGACCCGATCACCAACCTCGACCGGAGTGCGGCCCATCTCGCGGGCGCGCATAGCGGTAACCACGGGGCCGTCGTTATCAAGCGCGACACCCCAGCGCCCGCGGTCTTTGGTGATGACCATGCCAAACTTGGCATCCTTGTGCTTCGGGCGGTCCTTCGTGCGCGGTCGCGACCCCTTTCCGGGCCGGATGCGGACGTCGGATTCGTCGTAGCTACTTGCGCGCCTAGCCACGGATCATGGCCTCCCACATATCAGCAAAGCCAGGCAGAGTCTTGGACGTGGTATCAATATCCTCGACCTGGACGCCGTCAACGGCCAATCCGATAATGGCTCCGGCTGTCGCCATGCGGTGATCCGCGTAGGAATGCCATACCCCGCCGTGGAGTGGGGCAGGGGTGATGCGGAGGCCGTCGTCAAGCTCGGTGACGTTGCCACCAAGGGCGTTGATCTCCGCAGCGAGAGCCGCCAGGCGGTCCGTCTCGTGGCCACGCAGGTGTGCGATGCCAGTCAGTGTCGACGGCGTTGAGGCCAGAGCACACAGCGCAGCCACGGTGGGGGTGAGCTCACCGATATCGCCCATGTCGAGATCGATGCCGCGCAGGCTGTGCAAGCCTTCCTGCGGGCCGGTCACCTTTAGGTAAGACTCTTCGCCGGGAGCCTGCGGGGCATACGCGACCTTCGCGCCCATCTGCTCCAGGATGCCTCGGAAGGCGTCACCCGGCTGGTGGGTTTCCTTCGGCCAGTTCGGAATGCTCACGCTTCCGCCAGAGACGGCGGCAGCGGCAAGGAACGGAGTCGCATTAGAAAGATCCGGTTCAATGCGCCACTCGCGGCCCTCAATCTCACCATGGCGCACGTCCCAGGTGTCCTTGCCCACCTCGACGTGGACACCGGCTTCGCGCAGCATACCGAGAGTCATCAGGATGTGTGGCTGGGAGGGCACTATGCCGCCTTCGTGGCGCACGATCAGTCCATTGCGGTAGCGTGCGCCGGCTAGGAGAAGACCGGAGACGAACTGGGAGGAGGCGGACGCATCGATGGTGACCTCGCCGCCCTCCGGAACGCCGTGGGGGGTGATGGTCAGCGGCAGGCTGTCGCCCTCAATGTCCACGCCCAGCTCACGCAGAGCCGCGGTCATCGTGGAAATGGGGCGATTGCGGGCATAAGGGTCACCGTCGATGACAACGGGGCCATCCGCCAGCGCTGCCACCGGTGGTAAAAAGCGCATAATTGTGCCGGCTAGGCCGCAATCTACCTTCGCTCCATGCAGCTTTCCGGGAGTCACATGAAGATGCGAGCCTTGTTCGGAGATACCCACGCCCATGGCCTGCAAGGCCTCCTTCATCAGGTTGGTATCGCGGGAGACCAGCGGGTTATAGATGATAGACGGGGAGTCAGCCAGCGCAGCAAGGATGAGGGCGCGGTTGGTCATCGATTTTGACCCGGGGAGGTTTTGCGTCCAGGACAATGGCCCAGACGGTTGGGGTACGCTCCAGAATTCAGACATGTAGTCCATAATAAAGGGCATGTGCGGAAGATTTGTTCTGTTCACCGAGTCCCTACTGGAGGAAGTAGGCGCGTGGGAGTCCATCACGGAGGTCCACGCGCCGGAAGGCTTGCCACCGGCGCGGTATAACATCGCCCCAACCCAGCCCATCGCCATCGTCCGAACCGAGGAGCATACCGCTCGCGTGGAGCCCGCACGCTGGGGGCTTATTCCGCACTGGAAGAAAGATCCGGACGGCCCGCCGCTATTCAACGCACGCGCGGAGACCGTGGCGAAGAAGCCCTCCTTCCGCGATGCCTTCAAGGCACAGCGCTGCGTCATCCCGCTGGACGGCTATTACGAGTGGAAGGCTGGGGAGGACAAGAAATCCAAGAAGCAGCCCTATTATGTCACCGGTCCCGATGGCCTGCTGTGGGCGGCTGGCCTGTGGGCCACGGGGATGGATAGGCTTTCGGCCACGATGGTGACCACGGATGCCACGGAGGAGATGGCGTGGCTGCACCACCGTCTGCCCAAGTTTCTGACTACAGATGAGATCGCGCCCTGGCTGGCGGGGGAGGCGCTTCTGGAGCCGAGCACCGTGCGGGGCTTTCAGGCACGCCCCGCGGATCCGGCGGTGGGTAATGTGCGCAACGACTACGCAGAGCTTATCGACGAACCACCGTCGACCACCCTGTTCTAACTCACCCTGTTTTAACGTGTGAGTGTTATGTCCATAGTGGCGTAAGGCGACCGGCTAACGCCGGTGGAATCTGCCAGACATGTGGTTGGATACTGGTATGGACAGAAGGCATATTGTCGACCGATTGTCGGATGCTCGCATGCAACCGTTTTTGGATGAGTGTGGCGGGAACTGTAAGCGCGCGCTGGCGCTATATGGATGGCATGCAGAGTTATCGTCTGCTGTTAAAGATGTTTTGGCGTTAACAGAAATCTTTCTGAGAAACGCAATTGACAAGGAATTGCTTGCTTGGAATGCCCGTAATAATGGTCCTCAAAGCTGGCTACTTGATCCGCCTCCTCGCCCCTTGCGTTCGATTGTCGGCTCCCAGAGGGAAAAGGCGATTAGGCGTGCACAAGCAGCGGTAGATTGCCGTCCTTCATCTCATCCTCGTCACGGTTGTGCTATCACTCATGATGATGTGCTTTCCCATACGACTTTCGGTCTTTGGCGTACGCTACTACCGAATCATCACCCTAACGCTAATCACGCTGCACCCGAGAATGTAGGACGACAAGTTTTATGGAATCAGGCTATTAAGTCTGCGTTCCCTAATGTGACCGACCCCGACGGATCGATTACGTATTGGAACGTATCGCACTGTAACGATTTGCGTAATAAAGTCGCTCACATGGACAGTCTTCTGAATGTGAACGTGATTGTCGAATCGCGGAGAGCGTTTGAATTGATTGATTCGATGGATCACCAAATTGCAACGTGGGTGTCGTCCCGAAGCCAGGTATCAAAGGTATTTAATAAGCGTCCTGGTCAATAAAAAAGAGCCATCTGGCGCATACGTCCAGAAGACCCTTTTTAGTCATAGCAAGGGACCATGTCCTTACTTTCTGACTCTGACTATAGGTGGCACGTCCCCGTGATGTCAAGATTTTTGACTAGTACGGCTATTTCACTGCCGTAAACGTCCAAAAGGCCACTAGACATCACAGTTCTAGCGCGTGAGGTTTAGGCGGCGAGCACGTCAGCGAAGGAAAGGTCGAGCACACGGGGGAGATCCTCCGGGTTCATCTCGATGTCGAGTCCCCGCTTGCCACCGGAGAAAAAGATGGTGTCGAAAAGCAGCGCCGTTTCATCAACCACTGTCGGGAGGATGTGCTTGTGTCCCAGCGGGGAGATGCCGCCGGGGATGTAGCCGGAGGATTTGGAGGCGTCGGCAGGCGCGGCCATCGTGGCCTTAGAAGCGCCGAAAGCAGCGGCGGCCTTCTTGAGGCTGAGCTGGTAGGTAACCGGAAGGACGCACACGGCGAGCTGGCGCTTGGGGCCTTTGCCGGCGCTCAGATCGATGACGAGGGTTTTGAAGATGCGCTCAGGCTCGACGTCGAGCGCCGCCGCGGCTGCGTCGCCGAAGTGCTCGCGGCCACCGTCGAAGGTGGAGACACTGTGGTCGATTCCTGCCTCTTCGAGGATTTTGAGAGCGGGGGTAGCGGCGTACGGGGTCTTCTTGGCCATAGAATCCACCCTAGTCCGGAGCGCTAGGATGGTGAGCATGGCCACCGAAACGACGAGCGAGACGCTTCAGAAACAGCGATTGTTTGAGGAGCAAGCCTTGCCCTTGCTGGATCAACTGTATGGCGGAGCGATGCGCCTAACGCGCAACCCCCAGGATGCAGAGGATCTCATCCAGGAGACCTACCTCAAGGCCTATAGCAATTTTGATTCCTTCAAACAGGGGACGAATCTCAAGGCCTGGCTGTATCGCATCATGACGAATACCTACATCAACTCCTATCGGAAGGCCAAGCGCCGTCCGCTGGAATCCTCAGCGGATGAGCTGAGCGACTTTCAGCTGTATACCACGGCCGGGCATGACTCCACGGGCTTGGAATCGGCGGAGGTCGAGGCCCTCAAGCAGATGCCGGATTCGGAGATTTCCGAGGCCATGAATGACCTACCGGAGGACTACCGCATGGTGGTGTACTACGCGGATGTAGTGGGCCTGGCCTATAAGGAAATCGCGGATGTGATGGGTACACCGTTGGGAACGGTGATGAGTCGCCTCCACCGCGGAAGAAAACTGCTTCGCGCGGCGTTGAAGGACGTAGCACGAGAAAAAGGCATTGGTCGCAACCACCCAGAGATGGAGGAGAAGTAATGGAACGCGCAACAGGACGCAATTGCGGTGCGTGTAACTCTCCGGAGGTTGAAGCGCTCTTTAGGGAGCTGTTCGATGAATCGACGAGCTACGCGCGAGCTATGGCAATCCGCGAGCATCTTGCGCAGTGCGATGCCTGCCAGCAACGCCTTGAGAGCGAGGAAGTAGTTCGGGCACTCGTACGCAAGTGCTGTGGGGGACAGGCCGCGCCGCAGTCGCTGCGCCAGCGCATTAGCGTGCAGATTACGAGGACTGAAATTACCTGGGGATAAGCAAAGGACTCGTTCCCGCCCACGGTGGTGGGGTGAGGAACGAGCCCTGAATGCTGACGTTATGCGTTAGGACGCTTGCCGCGGTTAGCGGACTTCTTGCGGCGATCCTTGCGCTTACGGCCACGCTTGCTCATCGCGTACTCCTTCGGTTAAGGGTAAATGAACTTATTCAACTGTAGCGGCAGGGTATGCCTGGGTGTTAATCGGGGGTGTGTCTGTTTAGGCAGATACGCGGGCACGGCCGCGGCTGCGGTTGCGGCGCTTGATAGCGCGGCGCTCCTCCTCAGAAAGGCCGCCCCACACGCCGGCATCCTGGCCGGACTCGAGGGCCCACTTGAGGCAGGAAGAGGCAACTGGGCAGCGGTTGCAGACCAGCTTGGCCTTAGCGATCTGGGTGAGTGCGGGGCCGGAGTTACCGACAGGGAAGAAGAGCTCCGGGTCCTCGTCGCGGCAAACGGCTTCGTGGCGCCAATCCATGATTGAAATCTCCTAACAAATTTTTGACAGCAGTGGGCGAAGTAGGCGCACCAAGGGCAGTCCACGGTGGTGAACTGAACTGAGTGCTACTGGGTGTAAGTGGACTGGTCTGCGGTCAGTGGGGCCCTGTCTCGAGTTAGGGCCAGCGTCGACGCCGCCGTGGTTCACTTTCTGTTAACTCGAAGGATTCTCCGAGTTAAGAACTGATTTAACAGCTCGTTGTTTTTGCTACCTGAGAATAATGACACGTTTACTCAAAGTCCGCTAGGGGTAAAGGGTGAAAAGTGTCCAACGTCACTAAATATATTCTTCCAATTTGCACTTTTCTAATGGGTGGGCGGCTGTAAGAAGCCTGTCAGTAGTTCCCCTACCTGCGGCGACGGGGAGCTTGAGGTGAGTGTGGTGACCTGGATCGCGTCAAATCCAGAACTTCCTCGCTGCCCCCGAAAACACAGCAGGAGGAAAGCCGAAGCTGAGTACAGGAAGTTCGAGTGCCGCGGCAATTGGATTGGGCAACTGAATTGGCAGTGGGTGAAGCTTTGGCGTGGAGACTGCCTAAACCATGGGGCAGGGAAGTAGACTAAACGCCCGTGAATAAGAAGAACCAGCCCTCAACTACACCCGACCGAGCTGCCGGCAACCGTGCACCGCGTACGGTGATGGCGGCTGCCGGCATCGCCGTGGTCCAATCCATCGCGGTTATCATTTTCGGCATCTTCCTCATCGTCCGTGAGGTTGCTGGCGCTGAGAACGGCTCCATGGTGTCTGATTCCGGCGCATCGAGCTTCGTGGGCCTGGGCACTGCCATCTTCATCTTTATCGTGTTCGGCTTTGTCATCGTCGGCTCGTGGGCCTTCGTCAAAGGCAAACGCTGGGGCCGCGGAGCCATCGTGCTGGTGGAATTCATCCTGGGCGCCATGGCTTTTCAGATGTTTAACGGCGGCTCAGCGCTGCTAGGCATCGTGACCTTGGCAAGCGCCGGGCTCGTCCTATACCTGCTCATGGCGCGGCCCGAGACGGCGCAGTGGGCTGAAAGCCACTTTTAGTAGGGCATGCCTAGGCGGCGGTGAGCGCCACAGCGGTGTCGCCGCGCTGCTCAACGATGACCGTGCCCGCTAGCGTTAGCGAAATCGGGCCGGAATAGCCGTCACGGTCAACGGGAATGGTTTTCTCGGTTTTCCCGGTAGACCAGTTCACCACGTCGATCCCCTCCTCAGTGGGGACGAGTAGGCGTTCGTCGACTGCGACGCCGGTTCCCACCGCTTGCTCGAGAATGTGATCCACCTTGAGCTCTGTAGGGGTAAAGAGGTAGAGACGCTCGCCGTCGAACCACGACATGTGGTGCGGCAGATCCGCAATCGCGGGCGCAAAGGGGGACGCGGCGTTGGTGATGGACTTCGAAGGCTCAACGTCCGTGGAAGACAGTGTTTCACCTTCGAAGCTATAAGAGACGATGCGCGGTGAATCGCCAGGGAGGAAGACTGCGGCCGCCTCCTGGCCGTAGGCGATGAGGCGCGCACCAGGATCCTCAATTTCGATGTCCTTTGTAATTTCCGGAGAACGGGAATCCTCAGGAGTGGCATTTTGGATGCGCAGCCACGTGGAGTCCGGGGAATCTGGGCAGGTTTCAGTGACACCCAGTGTTTCGGTGCGGGTCAGCGCTGAGGTGATGGCGCAGTCCTCGTGGGGCTGTAGGTTCGGCTCCTGTTTGGCGTCGACGTCACCGTACTCAACCGAGCGCACAAGATCCGAGCGCCAGAGCTCTACGCGCTCTGCGGAAACGGTGCCCACGCGGTCATTCGACATGATGGGGACCACCTCCTCGGAATTGCGGGCGCTGCGGGTATCGGAGTATTGGCCGGTGGCGGCATCGATCGCCACTACATCGCCGCAACCATTGCCTGCGTCATAGGAAGCCACAATTTTGTTCCACGCTGTGGTGAGCGAACACAGGTCGGCATCGCGGCGTTGATAGGTCCAGACTTCGTCGCCGGAGGCGTTCGAGGCGCTGAGCATATCGCCGTCATGGGTGATTAACAGGCCGTTGGAGGATACCGCGCGAGCCTGTCCCGGCACGAGAGTGTTGGGAAGGCTGAAGGCTTCGGTGAGGGAGCTCGGGATGGCATCGAGAAGCGCCGGTTCATCGTCGGACGCGGCGTCTACCGCCGGGGTGAGCTCCGCCTTATGAATGGGTGCGGTGATGACCGCGCCGCCGATGGCGATGGCGCAGACCGCACTGATGGCGCCCACGGCAATCCAGTCCGCCTTCGTGGAGCGCAGGATGGGAGCCTTCTTCGACGAGTCGACCTTTGCCCGGGCCTTATCCAGCTGGGCTTCCTGGGTGTGCTCGGTGCTCATCGATGCCCTCCTTGACGGGGATTGCGTTTGCGGGAACGGGTGCGGCGAGAGGCGCGGGTGGAAGCCGCCGAGGAACGCGAGGAGCCTCCACGCGGCGATTCCCCGCGCGAGCCCGAACGCTTCGCTGCGCCCAGCACCTTGGTGGGCGGACCAACGGTGTCAGAAACGCCCTCGGGAATATCGAGCGCTTGCGCAAGCTCAGGAGAGGTGCTGAACCACTGTGGCGGCTCGGGCTGGTCCAGAGAAAGCTCATCGTTGATAACCTGCCATTTGCTCAGCTCATCGTAGCCAACGAGCGTTACCGCCGTGCCGGTGTGGCCAGCGCGACCGGTGCGGCCAATGCGGTGGACAAAGGTCATGGGGTCATCCGGCACCTGATAGTTGATGACATGGGTGACATCATCGACGTCGATGCCGCGAGCGGCGACATCCGTGGCCACCAGAATCTCCACGGTGCCTTCGCGGAAGGCGGAGAGCGAGCGCTCGCGAGCCTTTTGATCCAAATCGCCGTGGACCGCGCCCACGCTAAAGCCGCGCTGCGCTAGCTCGTCTGCGACGGCGGCTGCCGAGCGCTTGGTGCGCGTGAAAATGATGGTGCGCCCGCGGCCTTCTGCCTGCAGGATCTTTCCCAAGACCGCGATTTTGTCCATGCGGTGTGCCTGGAAGGTGACCTTGCGCGTGGAGGAGTGGGTTTGTTGGGCGTCGCCGGACTCGGCGCGGATGTGGACCGGCTTGTTGAGGAAGGTGCGGGCCAGCGTCACGATGGGCCCGGGCATGGTGGCGGAAAAGAGCATGGTCTGGTGCGGGTTGCCGTGCAGGAGGGAGAGAATCTTCTCAATATCCGGCAGGAAGCCCAAGTCCAGCATCTCATCGGCCTCATCCAGAACCAGAACGCTGACCTGGTCGAAGGACAGGTGCTTCTTCTGGCAGAGATCGAGCAGGCGGCCCGGAGTGCCCACGACGACGTCCGCGCCCCTCTTGATGTGTGTGATCTGCTCTTCATAGGGACGTCCGCCACACAGGGTGACGATGCTGAGCGGAAGATTGGCGGCAGCAACCTTGAGGTCCCCGCTGACCTGGATGGCCAGCTCACGGGTCGGCGCGATGACCAGTGCGCGGGGAGTGCCGTCGAGCTCCGGGATGTCGGCGTCATCGAAAACGCGATCCAGCAACGGCACACCGAAACCATAGGTTTTTCCCATGCCGGTGCGCGCTTGGCCAATGAGGTCGTGGCCATTCAGGGCGATGGGCAGGGTGAGCTCTTGGATGGCGAAGGTGTGCGTAATCCCGTTCTCAGCGAGGGCATCACAGATCTCTACGGCGACGCCGAGCTCGGCAAAGGTAGGGGATTCGCGGGAATCGCGGGATGATTTCGGGGCAAGCACACCTTGATAGTAGAGGACGTGGCTATAGTGGGGCCATTAGAGCGCCGGGGGCGCAGGCCTCATGGCACGGACTAAAGAACACGATTTAAGGGAGTAGACACCACATGGACATCAAATTTGGCTTCGCCGATACCGCCCGCGAACTGGTCATTCACGCGGATGGTGAGCGAGAAGAGCTGACCCAGACCATCAACAACGCCTTGGGAGAGAACTCCACTCTCGAATTGAAGGACACCAAGGGCCGCACCTACATCGTGCGTACCGAGCGTGTGGTCTACGTGGAAATCGGCACCGTGCGCGCCCACACCGTTGGATTCGCAGGCTAAGTACGCGCTCGCTGCCTCAGCGGGTAGCCTAAATGGCCATGGATAATCCCGCGGAACTTAAGCAGCGCCCACAGTTCGTCTCGGCGGTGGAGCGCTTCGCTCGCGAGTACGGCTGGTGGCGCGTGGTGGCGATCCCCGTCATGGTCGTCATCACTGTGTGGGTGCTGGTTGATGTTTTCCGCTCCCCGGCCCACGATGCGGAGGTGACGGCGGCGGGGGAGACGTCGGCAAGCAGCGCAGCCGCAAGCACCGCCTCGCGCAAGGGCCCGGATCCCGCCAATGCCAGCGCGGTGGCCGCCGCCAAGGATGGTTTGCCCGCCGGCGGTGACTTTACCGAGCAGGGGGATGAAACCTACCGCGATGCAGGGCCGTCCTCCATGCATGCGGGCAAGGGCGGGAAGCAAACCATCCGCTTTTCCGTCGAGATTGAAAATGGCATCGACACCTCCGCATATGGTGGTGACAGTGCTGTCGTCGCGCTGGTCGACGCCACCCTGGCCGACCCCCGCGGGTGGACCGCCAACGGCGACTTTGAGTTCATTCACGTCAAGGCCGATGACAACCCCGATACGCACATCCGCCTAACTTCTTTGGGGACGACGGCGAAGCTGTGTGGTGCGCAGCTGGAATCGGAAACCTCCTGCCACACGACGATTACCGGTGAATCCGCGGTCAACCTCAACGAATCGCGCTGGGTGCGCGGTGCGGCGCCGTTTGAGGGGGACTTGGGCAACTACCGCCAGTACCTGATCAACCATGAATTTGGCCATGCCATTGGTTTTGCGTCCCACCAGCCCTGTGGCGGGGACGGTAAACTCGCGCCGGTCATGATGCAGCAAACGCTGAGCTTGAACAACGCCAAGCTTTTTGAGAAGGAACCCAACGAGGTTTATCCGGACGAGGACGTTACGTGCGAGCCGAACCCGTGGCCCTACCCGAACCCGGCTAATTCTGATCACGCTAAGCCCGAGTAGGTCGCCCCAAACCTAAGGATTATTTTCCCATGCCATTGCCACCTGAGCCCGTTCTTGCCGCTTTCAACGCCGAATTTCACCCGCGCCGAACACAGGGTGAGCTTGTGGGCCCTGCGTGGGATAACGGGATCCGCGTGGGCGATATTGTCTTCGCCGAGGCTCGGCCGTGGACTGGCTGGTCCGCCAAGGTGCGCGAGAAGCTCAGTCTGCCGGGAGCGCGCATTGCCCGCCCGGTGCTGACGGCGGATGGGCGCTACACGGCTGCCGGGTGGAAGGCCACGCAGTTCGTGGAGGGGCAGTTGCGCGGGCGCATTGATGAGACTGCGCAGTTGGCGCTGCGGCTCGATGAGGCCCTAGCGCTGGCGCCATTGCCCACGCTGGATAGGCGCGAAGATGTTTTTGCGCGGGCGGAGAGGGCTGCCTGGGAGGAGAGCGGTGAGGCCTATTCCGATACTGAGCTTGCAGGGCTTCCACTGGTCACCGCGCACGTGGATGTCCTGGGGACCACGGTGTTCTCCGGGGCTAACCCGCCGGCGCTGACTGATATTGTGCCTTCCGCGGCCCCGCGCCCGGTGGGCTGGTCCGCCGCGGTGGTCATGGTGGATGGCCTCATTGCGGGGGCGGTGGATGATGAGATTTGTGCTCGCTTTGCGTCAGTACCCGGTATACAGCAGTTGCTCTTGCGTGCTGTGGCATACCGCCGTTACATCAATATCCTGCACCCGCGGTCAAAGGCGACCGTGCGTTCGAACATCGAAAGGGTAGAAGCGGCCCTCGTGTCCGCAACATCTGACAGACTGTAGGGCGTGAAGTACAGCAGCGAATCCCCCACACGTACCGGCGTCACGCTTCCCCCCTCGCCGGATGTCCGCCTTATTCCCCGGAGACGTCGTGCCGCCTCACGCAGGTGGGACGTGCCATTGCCGCAACAGGGCACGTGGAGAGTCCTGGGAGCGGCGGGGTCGGGAGTATCGAGCCTGCTTATCGACGTTGTCTTGGCACAACTGAACGCCGGCGCCGATGCCTCCGGCATCCTTGTCGTTGCCCCGTCCAAGGAATCCGGCTCGTTGCTGCGCCGCGAGTTAGCTGAGAACCTCGATGACTACGCCGCGCAGACCTCGATGGTGCGCTCGGTGCACTCGCTGGCTTTTGCTCTCCTGCGCCAAGGCAGCGAGGAAGAGCTGCGCCTCATTACCGGCGCTGAGCAGGATGCGGTGATCCGTGAGCTGCTCCAGGGTCATGCAGCCGATGGCAGGGGCGCGTGGCCGGAGGAGATGCGCCCAGCCCTTGAGTACGTGGGGTTTGCGCGCCAACTGCGTGACCTGTTGCTGCGCTCCATCGAACGCGGCCTGGGGCCTTCAGATTTGGAGGAGCTGGGACAGCGCTACTCCCGGCCCATGTGGGCGGCCGCGGGCGAGTTCCTGCGCGAATATGAGCGCACCCAGGCGCTGGCGGGTTCGCATTCCTATTCCGCTGCGGAGCTGGTTAGCCAGGTTCTTTTGCGCCCGGAGCTGCTGCGTGAGCATCCATGGCACACCATCGTGGTCGATGATGCCCAGCTGCTGGACCCGACCTCAGGGCAATTGATTGCTGAGCTGGCAAAGACCGCTCGCCTCACAGTGATTGGTGGTGACCCCGACCAAGCGGTCTTTGCTTTCCGCGGTGCCAACTCGGAATTCCTCACCACCTGGGATGCAGAGAACGAGCTGCGTCTGAGCTCTACGCACCGCACGCCTTCCCCGGCGTGCGTCAGCGTTGTGGATTCCCGCGGTACTTTGCGTGATGTTGTGGCTAATACGGTTCGCCGCCGCCACCTCGAGGACGGGGTGCAATGGCGCGATATCGCGGTGATAGTGCGCTCCACCGGGGATATTGGTCCCGCCCGTCGCACACTGCTTAGCGCTGGTGTGCCGGTACATATCAATCCCACGGACGTCGTGCTTGCGGAGCAGCGCTTGGTCAAAGCAGTGCTCCTGGCGTTGCGCGCCTTGGAGAACGAACTCGATCCTGCAGAGCTCGAGGAGCTAATTACCGGGCCTGTCGGTGGAGCTGACCCGGTAACATTGCGCCGACTCATCCGCGGCCTGCGCCGTTGGAAGCCGGAGCAGCGCGGAATGGAATCGCTGCGTGAGTTGCTGGACGGTGAATTGCCGGACTTTAACAACCTCCTCACGGAGCGCGAGGAAGCGATTCTGGCGCGCATTCGCGGTGTGCTGTCTGCTGGGCGTGCGGCCCTGCGCGCGGGAGCTGCCGTTGAGGAAGTCCTCTGGGAGGTGTGGCAGGCCACCGGTTTGGACACGCGCCTGCAGGCAGCGGCTCTGCGCGGTGGTGCCGCGGGCTCGCAGGCAGACCGCGACCTGGATGCGATGATGGCGCTGTTCGACGCTGCCGGTGATTACGCCGAGCGCCGTCCGGCGGCATCGTTGGAGTCCTTCATCCTGCACATCACGGAGCAGGAGCTGCCTACCGGCGTGCGCGATCGCCGCGCTGCCTTGCCCGATGCTGTAGAGATCCTCACTGCGCACGGCGCGGTGGGGCGCGAGTGGGACACCGTCATTGTGGCGGGCGTTCAAGAGGGCACATGGCCCTCGGTGGGGGAGACCGGCTCCCTCTTTGGGCAAGAAGACCTCATCGATCTCATCGACCGCGACATCACGCCCGGCACACCGGTGAGTCACGTGTCCGGGCGCTTAGCGGAGGAGCGCCGCCTCTTCCACGTGGCTACCACCCGCCACTTGAGCCGCCTGCTCATCGTGGCGGTGGATTCGCCGGAGGGCGATGTGGTGGAGGAGCCCTCCCGCTTCATCGACGAATTCCTTTCTGCACGCGGAGTCGATGTTCCCGGGGCACAAGCGCGCCGGGAGGCCGGCAAGCGCTTGGCGCGCCAGGCTTGGCCGCGCGAGTTGGGCCTTGAGGTTCCGGATCCGAGCCCGGTCACACTGCATAGCGGTTCACGTGGGGATGAGGAAGTGGATCCCCTCGATGTCTCGGTGTTGTCAGTGCCTTCCTTCGTGGCGCAGCTACGCCGCTGCGCTACCGATCCGGAAACCGGAGAGGCGGAGCGCTCCCAAGCGGTACGGCAGTTGGCACGTTTGGCAAAGGCTGGGGTCCCCGGGGCGAATCCGGATCACTGGTGGGCCGCGCGCGGCGTGGCCTCCGAGCTTCCGCTGCGTGGTTCGAGCAAAGTATCGCCGTCCCGGGTCGATGCCCTGCTCACGTGCCCGCTCAACGCCGTGTTGGGGCAGCTGGTTGAGGATGATTCCTCGAACATCAACCTCGTGCGGGGCAACCTGGCGCATGCCTTCTTGGAGGCTTTAGGCCGCGGCGCGGCCGTAGAGCCTGCGAAGCAGCTGGTGCTCGATGCCTTCGACTCGCTTGTGGAAGGCCCAGCGTGGCACCGAGAAGCTGAACGCGCGGACTTTGAACGCCTCATCGACCGCACCCATGGCTGGGTGCTCTCGAGTTCAGTCTCGCTTGAGCCCGTGGGCGTCGAGGTCCCGGTCACCGTGGATATTGGCCCCGATGTCACCATCCGTGGGTTCATCGACCGGCTGGCAAAAGCCGGCGAGGACTATGTTGTGGTGGATCTCAAGACGGGGACAAAAGTCCCGTCGGCGACCAGCGCTCAGGACAACACTCAGCTCAGGACGTATCAATTGGCGCTAGCACACGGACAGCTCGTCGGGGCTGCAGCAGAACCAGGTAGCGAATCTCATGACGTGTCCATCCGGACCGGTGATGGCCTGCCGCGAGGCGGTGGTGTTCTGGTGTTCCCGCGGTCGAGCGCTGCCTCCGTGCCCACCCGAGAACAAGCCACCAAGCCCCCAGAAGAGCTTGCGGAATTTGCACAAATGCTGCCCGCACTCGTGGCTGAGCTGCGCGGACCGGATCTGACCGCGCGCGAGAATGCCGATTGTGATCGCTGCCCAATCCGCTCTATTTGCCCCGTGATGAATGAAGGAGGTCTGGTGACCAATGCCTAAGAATCCGGCTCAACACTTCAGCTCTGAGGAGCTTGCTGCCGCGCTGGGCAAGCCTTTTCCTCCCACCCCGGAACAGGCCGCTGTTATCGATGGTCCGCTCGGTCCGAAACTCGTCGTGGCCGGCGCCGGCGCCGGTAAGACGGAGACGATGGCCTCCCGCGTGGTCTCACTCGTGGCAAACGGTCTGGTGCGGCCGGAGCAGGTCCTCGGTCTCACCTTTACCCGCAAGGCCGCCCAGCAACTGGAGCAACGCATCCGCCGCCAGCTGTTGACGCTGCGTTCTTCTGGAATCCTTGCCCCGGGCAGCCCGGCGGCTGAGGCGGTGGAGAATATCGCCCCCAACGTGTGCACGTATGACTCCTATGCAGGCGATCTCGTCCGCGAGTATGGCTTGCTCATGCCGGTGGAGCCGAATGCCCGCATCATCACGGAGGCGGAACGCTACGCCATCGCTCATGAGGTGGTCAGCAACTACACGGGCTCGCTGAGCACCGATAACGCGGTGGCCACGGTGACCGCGACCTTGCTCAAGCTCGCGGAAACGATGGACGGGGAGCTCAAGGATCCGCAGGATCTCTATGAGCACGAGGACATCTTCCGAAAGACCGCTGAGGATCTAGAAAAGAGCAACCGGACTAAAGGTGAGTTCGGCAAAGACTTGCAGAAGTACTTGGATATCCAGCGCCTGCGCTTGGAGTACCTGCCCTTGGTGGAAGCTCTCAAGAAAGAGCAAGCGGAGCGCGGAGTGATCACCTTCGGTGAGCAGATGTCCATCGCCGCCACCCTGGCCAAAAAGTTCCCGCTTTTGGGTGAGCAACAAAGCGCGCGCTACCGCGTCATCATGTTGGATGAGTACCAGGACACCTCCCACGCGCAGCGCATCCTATTGCGCTCCCTCTTTGGTGGCGAGCGCGAGGGACTATCCGTTACTGCGGTTGGTGATCCCATGCAGTCCATCTATGGCTGGCGTGGCGCGACGGCCGAAAACCTGGAGGCTTTTGTCACGGACTTTCCGCAGCCTGATGGCACCCCGGCGCCGAAGGATCAGCTCACCACCTCTTGGCGCAACCCGTCGACGGTGCTGGGGCTGGCCAATGACGTGGCTTCGGAGCTCTTCTCCTCAAGCCCCGGCGAGCGCCCCGTCGATGAGCTGTCGCCCAAGCCCACGGCACCGGCCGGCACGGTTGAGCTGGGTTACTTCACATCTGAGGACGAGGAGCGCGCCTTCATCGCTGAGCACCTTCGTCAGCTCTATGAGTCCACGCCGGAAGGCGAGGATTTCAGCGCCGCCGTACTCGTGCGCACCAATAGGCAATCGCCTTTGATCGCCGCCGCCTTGGATGAGGCTGGCGTGCCCAATGAGATCTTCGGCCTGGGTGGCCTGCTCTGGCAGCCAGAGATCCAAGACCTCGTGGCGGTGGCTACGCTCTTGGTGCGTCCACAGGACAGCGCGGCGGCACTGCGTGTGCTGACCGGTCCGATGTGCGGCTTGGGCATCGCCGATATCCAGGCGCTGCATTCGCGTCAGCGTAACCTGGCAGGCGCCACCGAGGGCCGCACGCGGTGGGAGGGCGGTGATCCTTTGGAGCACCTGGCTATCCAGGTCGAGGAGATCACTGCGGAGGGCCCGGACCAGGTGCTGGGGCTTGCCGACGCCCTCGCAGACCTCGGCGAACGCGATCGCTACAGCGCCGAAGGATTGGAACGCATGGAGGAGGTCTCCTCCAAGCTGCGTTACTTGCGCACCTATTCCCTGGGTAAGTCGTTGAATGACATTTTCGCCGACATTGAGCTGCTCTTCGGCCTGCGCACCGAAGTGCTTGCTTCCGGCAAACCGGGCGGGGCAACGCACCTCGACGCCTTCGCTGACTTCGTCGCGGGCTTCCACGGGGATGGCCTGGCCGGCCTCTTGGACTACCTTGAGCTGGCTAAGGAGAAGGAAGATGGACTCGAGCTGGGAGAGGTCCCGCTCGTGCGCAACCGCGTGCAGATCATGACGGTGCACAAGGCCAAGGGCTTGGAATGGGAGCACGTGTGCGTGGCACATGCGGATTCCTCGAGCTATAAGGCACAGGCGGAAACCTTCCTGACCAAAATCGAGAAAGCCCCGGGCGATGAGGACGTCATTGATGTCCCTGAGGATGCGGTGACACGCACCGACTTCGACAAGGCGTGCACAGCATTCAAAGAACAAAACCGAGAGTTCCAAGCGGAGGAAGCGGCCCGTCTGTTCTATGTGGCGATGACCCGCACCGAGTCCACGCTGACGGTGACAGGCTCCGGGACCAATAAGAAGAAGGGCAAGAGCAAGAAAGGCCCTTATTCCTACCTGCAGTTGCTGGCGGATAAACACCCAGATCTGGTGGTCCATTGGGAGGTCCCCGAGGTTCCGGAAGAAGAAGCAGAAGGCGCGGTTGCAGAGGCGTCTTTCCCCTCGCTGACCCCGCAAGCGGAAGCGCTGAAAGCAGCAGACGCGGTGCGCGCGGCGATGGAGGATTTACCGTCGCTGCGTGATGGCGAAGTCTTTGGGCTCTGGGAGCAGGAGGCGAGTGCGCTCATCGAAGAGCACAAGGCCCTTCAAGCCCCCGTGGTCGATGTTGAACTGCCTGGCGAGCTGACGGCTTCCGACATGGTGGCTATGTCGGCGGATCCCACCCAATTCGCGCGCCGCCAGCGTCGCCCCATTCCCTTCAAGCCCAATTCCTATGCCAAGCGCGGCACAGCTTTCCACGCCTGGCTGGAGGATCGTTTTGGTTCCCCAGCCTTGCTGGGGGAGGACGAGCTGCCAGGCTCGCACGACGAACCGGACCATGACTTGGAATCCCTCAAGGAGTCTTTCCTGGCCTCCGAGTGGGCACAGCGCACTCCCGCTTATGTCGAGGCACCCTTCGAGATCACCATTGGGGACTCGGTTGTCCGCGGCCGCATGGACGCGGTGTTCCAGCAGCCGGATGGCTCCTGGCTCATCGTGGACTGGAAGACCGGCCGCCGTCCGCAGGGCGCCGCATTGGCCTCGGCGCAGATTCAGCTGGCTGTCTACGCAGAAGCATGGCGGCGCATCCACGGCGTGGAGACCGTCCGCGCGGCGTTCTTCTACGTGCATGAGAATTATCTCTTGGAGCCGGATGACTTGCCCACCGGAGCACGGTTGGCTGAGCTTTTAAGCTCCGCAGTTTCCACGCCACCGGGGTTGAGTCTAAGGTAGTCTCACGAGGAAATCCGCACTGTCTAGGGAGGTTGGCACTTCGTGCCTAAGCACTTAGGTAAACGCTTTACATCGCGTTTCTTGTCGCAGGTTGAGCTGACCTCGCAGCCAGATCATGCGCTGATCGACGTCATCACGATCCCGCGCACGCAGAGCACCAGCCCGTGGAAACAGCTGGCAAGCCGCGTTATTTGGGCCATGGGGCTGTTGGTCTTCGTCACCATCGTCGTCTTTTTCGACGGCGATGGCTACAGCGAAGACCTATCTTTCCTCGATGCCGCCTACTATTCAGCGGTGTCGTTGACCACTGTGGGCTACGGCGATATCGTCCCTGTGACCCCCACGGCGCGCTTTATCAACCTCGTTATTGTTACTCCGGCCCGCCTGCTCTTCCTTGTTTTGTTGGTCGGTGCTACCTTGTCGGTTCTGACGGATCGAGCCCGTCGCACGTTTGAAATCCAGAATTGGAGAAAGCAATTGCGTAACCACACCGTCGTCATCGGCTATGGCACCAAGGGCGCCGGTGCGGTCGCCGCGCTTATCGCCGATGACGTCCCAGCCTCCCAAATCGTGGTCGTAGACAATAACCGTGCGGCCCTAGCCAGCGCCGAGCACCATGGCCTTGTCACCATCTATGGCTCCGGAACCAAGCAGGATGTCCTGCGCATCGCCGGAGCGCAGCACGCCTCCTCCGTGGTGGTGACGCCGTCCACGGACGATACCGCGGTGCTGTGCACGTTGTCTGTGCGCGAGCTCAATCCGAAGGCCAAGGTTGTCGCGTCTGTGCGCGAATCCGAAAACCGCCACCTTCTCCTGCAGTCCGGTGCCGACTCGGTGGTCACCTCCGCGGAAACGGCCGGCCGCCTCCTGGGCCTTGCCACCGTGACGCCGACGGTGGTGGAGATGATGGAGGATCTCCTCTCTCCGAATGAGGGTTTCTCCGTGGCCGAGCGCGCTGTACGCGAATTCGAGGTGGGCTCTAACCCGCGCCACCTCGCGGACATTGTCCTGGCCGTCCTGCGCAACAACGAGCTGCACCGCGTCGACACGGCAGATGCCTACGCGCTCAAGCCCGGTGACCGCCTGCTCTACATCAAGCACGAGATGCAGCAAGCCGCGGAAGATACCGATGAAGATGAGGACGAAGGCAACTAATGTTCCTGCCCGTCACCGAAGCCGGCCGCGTTCCGGTAACGCCACAAGGGCAACCTGTTTACCTGGCTGAGCCGGCTGGGGATATCGTGGTGACAGCCGGGTCCATCCACGCTTTCCTCATGGACAGTGAGTCCGCCGAACGGCTCGGGACATTGCGCGATGCCACCTTCTTCAACGGGCAGCGCGATATTCTCAAAGCGCTGCACCTGATTCGTAACCGTCGTGAAGCGCGCTTTGATCCGCGCACTGGGCGTGAGCTGTCCTATCCTGCCCCGGGGGCCGTGGGCCACGACGGCGAGCGCCTTGTTTTCCCGCGCCTCGATCCGGCAGTCATCGGCATCATCCGCCACCCAGAAACAGACCGTATTCTTCTGGCTCGCAACCGGCACCGTTCAGGGTTCTTTTCACTCATTGCCGGTTATGTCGATCCCGGCGAGACCCTCGAAGAAGCCATGGTCCGCGAGGCTTTGGAAGAAACCGGTCGCCGCGTTGAATCAGTTACCTACTGGGGCTCGCAACCCTGGCCACCGAGTGGTTCGCTGATGGTGGGCTTTTCCGCGGTCACGGAGGATGTCCGGCCCGTGTGCGATACTGACGGAGAGCTCGCGGAAGTGCGGTGGGTGTCCCGCGCTGAGCTGCCAGAACTGACCATTGCCCGCAAGGGCTCAATTGCATACACGATGATTATGGAGTGGTTCCACGGTGATGAGACCGGATCTGTCCCTGCTCGATGAAGACCAGCGGGCCGCAGCCACGGCGCCGCGCGGTCCGGTCTGCATCCTCGCGGGTGCCGGTACGGGCAAAACGCGCACGATTACCTATCGCATCGCCCACATGGTGGACCAGGGCTTCGTCAACCCACAGCGCGTTCTGGCCGTCACGTTTACTACTCGTGCCGCAAGCGAAATGCGCGAGCGTCTCAATCACATGGGCGTCGGGGGAGTGCAGGCCCAAACCTTTCACGCCGCGGCGCGCCGTCAGCTGAAGTACTTTTGGCCGCAGGTTGCGGGGGATCTGCCTTGGCAGCTCATCGACAACAAGTTCAGCCTCGTGGGGCGCGCGGTGCGCTCACTCGGATTGGACAACAACAAGGACACCATCCGTGACTTCCTGGGGGAAATCGAGTGGGCAAAGTCCTCGCTGATCAGCCCCGAGGGTTATCCCGGCATCATCGAATCCACGGACCGCGAGGCACCGGGGGACCCGGCCAAGGTGGCGGAGGTCTTCCGCCGCTATGAGGACATGAAGGCCACCCCGGATCTCATGTACCTCGATTTCGATGATTTGCTCATGCATATCGCCGGTGCCATCGAGAACGTGCCTGCGGTGGCAGAGGTCTTCCGCGAGCAGTACCGCACCTTCGTGGTGGATGAGTACCAGGACGTCACGCCGCTGCAGCAGCGAGTATTGGAGGCGTGGTTGGGGGAGCGCGATGACCTGACGGTCGTGGGTGATGCTAACCAGACCATTTACTCCTTCAACGGGGCTTCCCCGGAGTACTTGCTGAATTTTTCCCGCACTTATCCGCAGGCCACTGTGGTGAAGCTGCAGCGAGACTACCGCTCCACCCCGCAGGTGACGGACTTGGCCAACGAAGTTATCTCAAAGGCTTCGGGCCGCGCTGCGGGAACCCGTCTGGAGCTGCAGGGTATGCGTGAGCCCGGCCCCGAGCCCACGTTTAAGGCCTATGAGTCTGAGGAGATTGAGGCCAAGGAGGTCGCGGGCCAGGTTCTGACTCTGCTTAACCGGGGAGTTAAGGCCTCGGAAATTGCGATCCTCTACCGCATCAACGCGCAGTCGGAGCAGTTTGAGCAGGCGCTTGCCGACGCCGGAGTGGTCTACCAGGTCCGCGGTGGCGAAGGTTTCTTCCGCCGCCCAGAGATCTTGGAGGCCATCCGCGTGCTCATCGCCGCCACCCGCCGCGATGATCTGCCGAACGATCCGGTGGCCGTGGCGCGCGCGGCCTTCGTGGAGCTGGGGCTGTCCGCCACGGAGCCGCAGGGCGCGCAGGCCCGTGAGCGCTGGCAGTCGCTCACCGCACTGGTGGATCTCATCGCACAAATCGTGGAGGACCACGAGGGCATCGACCTTCCCGGCGTGCTCGGTGAGCTGCACCGCCGTTCCGAAAATAAGCACAACCCCACGATGGAGGGCGTCACCTTGGCCACTATCCACGCCGCCAAGGGCTTGGAGTGGGATGCGGTCTTCCTCGTTGGCCTCACCGAAAAACTGCTGCCCATCAACCACGCCATCAAGGCCGGCGATGAGCACGTGGAGGAAGAGCGCCGGCTATTTTATGTCGGCATTACTCGTGCGCGCGAGCACCTAGCCCTGTCGTGGGCTCTGGCAAAGACCACCGGTTCGCGGGCCTCGCGTGAGCGCACTCGTTTCTTGGATGGCGTGGTGCCGGGAATCGAAGAAAGCCAGTCCTCCAACCGCCGCTATCGCCCGCGCCGCTGCCGGGTGTGCTCGGGCCAGCTCAGCAGCCCAGCGGAAAAGGTCTTAGGCCGCCACGAGTGGTGTGAATACGAGGGCGATGAGGATGTCTTCAACGCACTGCGCGCGTGGCGCGCGTCCGTGGCGAAGGACTCTCAGGTACCTGCTTATGTCGTGTTCTCTGACGCCACCCTGCAAGCGATCTCGGAGGCGCTTCCCACAAACGAGGCGGAGCTGCTCGATATCTCCGGGGTGGGCCCTTCCAAGCTGGAGCGCTATGGTGCGGAGGTGCTGCAGATCATCGCGTCTGCCCGCGCTTAAACACCGGCGCAATACGCGCAGCGCGGGTGTTCAATGAGCAGGCGGCGTTGCTCCATGCCGTAGAGGTCTATCTCCGTGAGCTCACCTGCTAGCGGTTTACCGCCTGGTGCCCCGGGTGGGGCGGGTCTTCCCAAGAGTCGGCGGATGGTCACCACCGCATGCATCACTATCGCCGTGCGCACGATGGGATCACCCGGTGGCTCTACCGCCGCGGCGCGGTGAGCCACCTCGTGCCACTGCTCGTCGGCTTCGATGCGATGCAGGTGCGCGCACATCGGACAGGGACCGGCTCCAGCTACGCGGACCGGTCCGATGATGCCGCGGGCATCGAGCATGGACACTGGCAGCCAGGTCGCCGGGGAATTACTCAGTGCCTGTGCCCATTCCGTGGCGCCATCCAACATATCGACGGCCACGATAGGCAGGTGCCCGGCCACGTTCGCGATGTACTCGGCGGGGGTTTCGCTGTGGAGAGGGGAACGGGGTTGGAAGGAATCGCTAAGCAGGACGTCGCGCAGCTCATTGGCCAGGGCCGAGGTCCCCAAAACCGCCACGCGCTGGGGACGGGGAGCCGGCCACAGAACGCGGTAGCTAATCAGATCATCGACCAGACTGCGAGCAGCGGAGGCGCTAACGCCTGTGTTCTCGATGGACTTTTCAATGGTCTGCCGGGTCAGCGGAGTGCGCAGCCGGTTGAGCAGCCCCGCCAGCTGCGGGTGGGCTTCGAAGACCCCAACGCGCGTGGCATCCATCCCACATTGGAGAATTCCAGGCTCGCGTTCAATGACCACGGTTTCTGGCGCCAACATGTACGTCTTAGCACCCATGATTTTCCTCCCCGTTCTTTAACCCACCCCAGTTGTGTTTAGCCACCATTGCACCACAGGTAGAATGCCCTGTCATGTCGAGCAATCCCGAGGTACGCGTTATCCGCTCCGCCCGGCGCCGCCGCACTGTCCAAGCCCGCGTCGTTGATGGCGTCGTGGAGGTGCGCATCCCCGCCTGGATGTCGGCGGCGGAGGAACGTGAAGCAGTGGATGGCATCGTGGCGAAGGTCCGCAAGAAGCACAGCTCTTCGCAGCTTTCCGACGACTCCTTGTCCTCTCGCGCCCGTACCCTGAATGCCCGCTTTCTGGAGGGCCGCGCCACGGTGGGATCCATCCGGTGGGTGAGTAACCAAAAATCCCGCTGGGGTAGTTGTACTACCTCAACGGGAGATATTCGGATTTCTGACCGGCTGCAGGATGTTCCCGACTACGTCCTCGACGCCGTCATCATCCACGAGCTAACACACACCTTCATCCCGGGCCATGGCCCGGAGTTTTGGGAGTGGGCCGATCGAGCCCCCAAAGCCGAGCGCGCGAAGGGATACCTCGAGGCCTACCAGCGCTTCCGCTAGTTCTCGTCTTCCGGCTTGTCCTTTTTGTTTTCTTTATCCTCGCCAGCGTCCGTGTTCTTGTCCTCGTCAGCAGCATCGCTGGCGCTGGCGTCCTGCTGGCGGAGCATCTCCTCCAGCTTGGAAAACTCTTCTTCAAAGCCCTCGTCGGGGGTGTCATCGAGCAAACCGTCGATGAAGGAAGCCGGGTTCTCCAGGTGCTCTGCGGTAGGTAGCAGGTCCGGGTGGTCCCAGGCGGAGTCACGCTTATCGGCGCCCACTGCGACGGTGGCGCGGCGCCACAGCTCAGCTGCCGCCTCTACCTTCGGCGCGTTTAGCTCAATGCCAACGACCTGGGAGAAGGCCTTTTCTGCGGAGCCGCCGGTGGAGCGGCGGTGAGCCCACGCCTCATTCATCGCCTTCGTGGACGGGATGCGCTCACCCAGGGCCTCGGTCACTACGTGCTCGACCCAGCCCTCGACGAGTGCCAGGAGAGTCTCCAAGCGGGAAGCCGCGCCCGCATTGCGGGAGGTGATGCGCGGGGACAGGTCCATGCCCTGCAGCTTGTTCATCGCATCCTGGATGGCCTGCGGGTCACCGGACTCCAGGTTGAGCTCGCGTGTGGCTTCCTCGATGTGAGAAGTGTCGATGACCAAGCCCATGGCGTATTCCTCCACGGAGGAGACGAGGCGCTCAACCAACCACGGCACGTGCTTGAACAGGCGCTGGCGGGCGGCCTCGCGGGCGCCGATATAGACCAACACTTCTTGGCCCGGAACGTTGAGATCGCGCGCTATGGCCTGGATGTTGTGCGGCAAGAGTGCGGTGGTGCCTGCGGGGGAGACCGGCAAGCCGAAGTCAGAACCGGTAAGAGCCTGTGCGGCCAAGTCACCCAGGGCGTGGCCTAGCTTCATACCGAAGTTCATGCCGGACATCGAGTTCATCATCGAGGTCATCGGCCCCATCATCTCGCGGGCTTCTTCCGGCAGGGATTCCAGCTGCGCGGAGTTCATGTGCTCCGCCACCGGGGTGACCATGCGCTGCCACATCGGCAGAGTCTCATCCAACCATTGCGCAGAATTCCACGCGGTCACGGTGCCGGAGGCAGTGGGCAGAATCGTGGCATCATCCAGCCACAGTTCCGCCAACCGCACGGCTTCCTGCACTGCAGTGCGGTCTTTATCATTGATCTCTTTATCGCCGGAGATCTGCTGGTGCGCGATGCGCTTGGCCAGGTCATAGTTGACCGGGCCGGCACCCTCCGGGGAATTCATGGAAGAACCCATACCGGAGAGCATCTGGCCAAACTGATTCAACAAGTCTCCTAGGCCACCGTTGCCCGCGCTGAAGCCGAAGGCGCCGAACGGGTTCTGGTCGCGACGATCGTTATCATCGTCATCGTCGTTATTGGGGAAGGAAAAACCGAATCCGTTGCTCATGGGGCCTAATCTACTAGGTTTCCTAGTGCGGATTCTAGGACCACGGCAACGCTGAGAGCGAACAAGCATCACGAGGCTGTAGGCTGATCCTCCGTGAAATCTTCGCAGAACCCCCGAACCCGCCGCCTGTCCACCTTGACGTGGGGAGCCATTCCGGTGGTGTTGACGGGAACCCTGCTCAGCGTCGACCACATCCCCGGCACCGATATCACCCTGTCGGTGCCGTACGCCGCCGAAGGACCAGGTCCTACCCTGGACACCTTGGGTGAAGTGGAAGGGGAGCCGGTGGTCAACGTCGAGGCCCCGGAAACGTTTCAGCCGCAGGGGCATCTCAACATGACGACGGTCTCCGTGCGCACCAACATGACGTTGGCTCAAGCTTTGGGGCGGTGGCTTTTCACCGATGACACCATCGTCCCTATCGACAGTGTCATCCCGCAAGGCAAGACCGATGAGGAAGTTCAGGAAGCCAATCAACAGGCTTTTACCCAGTCTGAGTCGGCGGCCACCGTTGCCGCCATGGACTACCTGCACAAGCCCGTGCGTATCGAGGTGGCTCAGGTGCTCGATGACAGCCCCGCTGCGGGCGCGCTTGACGACGCCGACATCATCACCGCCGTCAACGGCGACAAGGTCACGGAGCCTGGCCAGGTACAGGAGAAGATCCGAGCTCTTAAGCCCGGCGATGAGGTGAAGCTGGGGATTATTCGCAAGGGCGAGGAAAAGACAGTCCCGGTGACCCTCGGAGCACACCCAGAGCACGACGACGTAGCTTTGCTGGGCATCCTCATGACCTCAGTGCCCACCGAAGACATCACCGTGGATTACAACCTACAGGACATCGGTGGACCGTCGGCCGGAATGATGTTTACATTGGCGGTGATCGACAAGTTGTCCGATGAGGATCTCACCGGCGGCCGGTTTGTTGCCGGCACGGGCACCATCGGTGAGGACGGCGAGGTCGGCCCCATTGGTGGCATCGTCCACAAGGTACACGCCGCGCAGGAAGCGGGCGCCGAGCTCTTCCTCGCACCTGCAGATAATTGCGCGGAGGCGGTCAGCCGTGGCACCGGCGACATGGTGGTGGCCAAGGTCCACACGCTGGATGACGCCATCACAGCCATGCACGACTTTGCAGAGGGCAAGCCCGTCGAGACCTGCGAAGGCTAGCCCTAAAGGAAGTTGCGGTCCTAGACCAAGCCAAGCTCCTTGAGGCGCTCTTCCGGATCGTCCTGGTCCGTGGAGATCATCTGCTGCATGATGAGGCCTTCGTCGTTGTCCACGACGGTGAGGATGGCCGTGTTGCCCAGCATGGACCAGCCCACCACGCGGTTGCCACTGTCCTCGATGACGCGGGAGCTGCGCAGCTCGGTGAGAACTTGAGTGGTCTGGGAAGCTTTGGTCTTGGACTTGAAGAACTGGAACTGTCCCACCTCGGAACCGGAGCAGTTGAAGGAATCCGTCACGCCGTTGGGATCGCAGCGGTCGAATTGAGCGAAGATCTCCTCCGGGACGAGCCCACCGAAGATCTCATAAGCCTGCTCCACAGAGTCGGTGAACTTGCCACTGGGCTCAGCGGACTCGCTGGAGTCCTTGTCTTTGTCTTTTCGGTCGGCGGAGCTGCGGGTTGAGGATTCTTCCTCCGCGTCCGAGCTGGTCTCAGTCTCGGATGCGGCAGGAGAGAGCGTCTCGGATTCCTCGGCAGTGGTTGCCGGGGCCGGCGCGCTGGATTTCTCCGCGGCTGCAGTGGTTTCTTCGCTTGCAGGAGCCGGCTCGGGGGAGGGCGCATCGTCCTTCCCACATGCGGTGAGCAGGCAGCCGGTGGCAAGCACGGCCGATGCTGCGGCGGTGAAGCGAGATGTCAAGCGCACGAGAGACTCCTCTATCGATTCCGTGCCCAGCCCCGAGAGCTGAGCGTTAATGGCCACTGCAGACTGAGTTTAGTCGATGAGAGGTTGAGCCGATTAGAGCATCTCCTCCGGATCTTGCTCCAATCCGTAGCGCAGGGCGGCGATGACCCCCGGTGCCACGTTCGGGCCGCCGCGCAGCTGAATATCGTCCTGCGCGAAGGGGCCAGCTTCTGCCAGTTCCTCCTCCGTGGGGCGCAGCTGAAGAAGCGTGAGTTCGGCGCCGTCCTCGTCGATATCCTCCGAATCGGCTGTGGAACTGCCGGCCATGGCGGTAGCCCGCAGGACTCCGGAGAAGAGGCGCGCGGGGCGGGCGTCGCCAAGCGCGGCGTCCGCGGTGTCCTTGAACATGATCTCCTGTGCCAGGATGACGCCGGCGATCTCCCGCGGCCACGCCAGCCGCGAGACGTAGTCCGCGAGGTGCTCCGAGCCCGGCTCGATGCCCTCCGGCAATTCCTGCACCACGAGGGTGAGGGTAGAGGAGTCATCGACGTCACCGAGCTGTGCGGCCACCAGCTCAGTGGGGACGAGAGCAAAAAGGGTAGGAGGTGCATCCCAACCCTCGGCGTGGATGAAATCCACGGCCTCGCGCATGGCCTTGTTGAGCGCGCGGTGTACAGCGGGCTGGGAGGAAGGTTGGGAACTCATAAGCGTCCTTGTTCGTTGACGGTCATAGTGCTTCTCTAGACTAGAAGCTTGATACCTCTATATTCGCACGACACTTGATTGGAGCTGGAGTTGGCTTCCGGACTCAACCGACCCACCGCCCCGATGAAACGTCCGCCCAAGTTTCTCTCGTGGGTTGTCGCCATCATCGCGGTCCTCTTGTTCATTGGCCCCATGCTCGTGGGCTTCTACACGGATTGGAAGTGGTTCGGCGCGATTGAGTACCGCGGGGTCTTCACCAAGACCCTGATCACGCGCATCGTGCTCTTCATCTTCTTCGGACTAGTGGCGGCGGCCGTCACCTACGTAGCAGGGCTGATTGTCTGGCGCGGGCGCGGCGATTCGATGGACATGGCGGATTTCAATTCCCCGGTTTATCAATATCGCAAATCCATTGAAAGCACGATGAGGGTCTTCCTCAAGGTCATCCCAGTCCTCGTCGGCGTTGTCTCTGGCCTGCTGGGCCAGGCAAATTGGCGCACCGTCATGCTCTTCCTGAACTCCCATGACTTTGGGGTGGCTGACCCGCAGTTCAACCACGATCTCGGCTTCTACGCCTTCCGCCTGCCGGTGTGGTCGATGTTGGTCAATGCTTTCTCCATGCTGGTCGCTGTGTGCTTCCTTATCGCACTGGTGGGGCACTACATCCTCGGTGGCATTCGCCTGGGTAACCGCGCCGCGGGTGTGCGTGGTTCGCTGTCTAAGTCGGCGCGCACTCAACTTGCTGTGACCGCCGGAATCTGGATGCTGCTTCAGGTGGCTGGATACTGGCTGGGCCGCTATGAGTTGTTGTATAACCAGCACTCGCTGTTTACGGGTGGCTCCTACACGGATATCAACGCCTACCTGCCGGCGAAGATCATTCTGATGATCATCGGCGTGTTCGTGGCCGTGGCAATTTTCTCCGCAGTGGTGATTAAGGACCTGCGCATCCCGGGCCTCGCTGTGGTGCTCATGGTGCTGTCCTCCCTGGTTATTGGTCAGGGCTGGCCGCTCATCATGGAGCGCTTCTCCGTGAACCCGAACCGCCAGGCAAAAGAGGCGGAGTCCATCTCCCGCAACATTGAGTCCACGCGTTTTGCTTATGGCCTCACCGATGACAAGGTGACCTACGAAGAGAACTGGGGTGCTGACGACGTCTCCGATGACAAGGTCGCCTCCGATGACTCCACCATCTCCAACCTGCGCCTGCTGGACCCGGACATTTTGGCGCCGACGTTCACCCAGATGCAGCAGCTGAAGAACTTCTACGGCTTCCCAGAAACGCTAGCCATGGATCGCTATGAAATCGACGGCGAGCTGCGTGACTTCGTGGTTGCCGCGCGCGAGCTGGACCCCAACGAGCTGCAGGAGAACCAGCAAAACTGGATCAACCGCCACACCGTGTACACCCACGGCAACGGCTTTATCGCCGCGCAGGCAAATACCGTCGATGAGGTGGCTCGTGACGCCGGCTCCGCCCGCGGTGGTTTCCCCATCTTCACTGTTGCTGACCTGCAGACCCAGGCGGGCAAGGACGCCGAAGGCGAGGGCGAGACCAAGAACGCTGAGGAATCCCTTGGCATCAAGGTAGACCAGCCGCGCACCTACTTCGGCCCTGTGATCGCTAGCGCACAGGACGGCATGGATTACGCCATCGTGGGCAAGACCGGCGATAAGCCGGTGGAATACGATACCGATACCTCCACCTACACCTACGACGGTAAGGGTGGCGTAGACATCGGAAACATCGTTGACCGCACCGCCTACGCCTTGAAATACCAGGAGCTAAACTTCCTGCTCTCGGATCGTGTCGGCTCGGAATCCAAGCTGCTCTATGACCGCGATCCGCGCGAGCGCGTGGAGAAGGTCGCCCCGTGGCTGACCACGGATTCCTCCACCTACCCAGCGGTTATCGACGGCCGCGTCAAGTGGGTTGTGGACGGCTACACCACGCTGGATTCCTTGCCGTACTCGCAGCGCACCTCCCTGACTGAGACCACCCAGGACACTCAGAACCCGACGGGCACGACGCAGCGCTTGGTCAACGACCAAGTGGGCTACATCCGCAACTCGGTCAAGGCGACTGTCGACGCCTACGATGGCACCGTCGATCTCTACGAGTTCGACACCGAGGACCCCGTGCTCAAGGCGTGGGAGGGTGTGTTCCCGGGCGTCGTCAAGCCAGAGTCGGAGATCTCCGACGAACTGCGCCAGCACCTGCGCTACCCGGAGGACATGTTCAAGGTGCAGCGCAATCTGCTGGCCAAGTACCACGTGGATGACCCGGGCGTCTTCTTCAACAACGATGCCTTCTGGTCCGTGCCGGAGGACCCCACCGCCGGTGAATCTCAGGGCCTGAACCAGCCGCCGTACTACGTGTTGGCAGCCGACCCGGAGACCAAGAAGCCGAGCTTCCAGCTCATCACTTCCTACCGTGGCCTGAACCGTCAGTTCCTCTCCGCACACATGGCGGTGTCCTCGGACCCGGACAATTACGGCAACATCACCGTGCGTGTGCTGCCGACGAATACCCAGACCCAGGGCCCGAAGCAGGCACAGGACGCGATGATGTCTTCCGACCAGGTGGCGCGTGACCGCACGCTGTGGCAGGGGTCGAATGACCTGAAGAACGGTAACCTCTTGGCGCTGCCGGTGGGGGATGGGGAGATCCTCTACCTCGAGCCGATTTACTCGCAACGTAAGGGCCAAGAGTCCGCGTTCCCGAAGCTGTTGCGCGTGCTGGTCTCTTACAAGGGCCGTGTGGGCTATGCCCCGACCATCGGTGAGGCCCTCGACCAGGTTGGAATCGACCCGAAGGCCGCTCAGAACATTACGGAGATCGAAGGCGATACCGGCAAGGACGGTGACCAGGCCGGAAACGCTGGCGGTGACAAGAAGGATGCGGCTGACTCCAAGGACTCCGACGCTTCCGCACCGGCCTCCGCTCCGAAGGCATCGAGTGAAGGCGAGGCTATCGACGCCATCAACAAGGCTCTCGATGGCGTGGACAAGGCTAAGAACGGTTCCTTTGAGGAGTACGGCAAGGCCTTGGACGAGCTGGACAAGGCAGTGGAGGAGTACCGCTCGCTGCAGTCTCAGTAGTAGCTCCGCATAGTCCAGAAAAATGGCGCCTGCCCAGGGGATTTGGGTAGGCGCCATGGCGTCTGTATAGTTACATGAGTCGCCGGCACACGGGGTAACAATCCCAGTGATTAACCACAGTGTGCTGAAGCGCTTGATGTTCGGAAGTACATCTCGACGCGGGGTGGAGCAGCTCGGTAGCTCGCTGGGCTCATAACCCAGAGGTCGTAGGTTCGAATCCTGCCCCCGCTACCAACTTCCGACCCCTACCAGGGAATATCCTGGTAGGGGTCTTCTTCATTTTGTACTGAAATCGCCACTTGGTGCACTAGATGGTGCACTGGGCTCAAAATCCTGCACCATGCAAGACTGTGGCACGTCAACAAAACGGCGCATGTTTTTCGGATCTTCTACTACGAACGTCTCTAGAAAACACCGACACTCCGCTAAGATTGTCTTTGAGCGCGAGTTACCGGGATGCCCGTTTATGGGGCACGGGTCTCGCGGCCTAAACGACAAAACGTGTTGTTTTCCGGCGTGTCGAGTTAAACGACAGATTGTGTTGGTGGGGGTTGGGGTTTAGCGTATGTGACCTTTGCGTATTCCCATAGAGTGGTTGTAGGCAGTGTCGATGGCGCTGTCGTAGGTTGCTGGTCGGCCGTCTTCGTGGCCGCTGGTGGCT
>OFLL01000014.1_pt1 | contig 196338 bp, 191 predicted proteins | sample 1540861 | NCBI WGS metagenome assembly OFLL01 (sample SAMEA4413039, study PRJEB24355) | metagenome | biome: human; feature: gut; material: faeces | place: United Kingdom | collected 2010 | reverse complement strand
CGAACTCTGCAACGCCGGTTCAAAACGTTTTGGCTTATCCAACCTCCCCGAAGCGTTGATAAGCAGCGAATCTACGACCAAATCTTCATCGACGGCACCTACTTCAACACCAAGTGCCTTGTCGTAGCTGCTGACTCCTGCCATGTCATCAACTGGTTCTGGTGCACTAAGGAATCCTCTTGGTCTTACATGCGCCTGCTAGACGAGATAGCCCCACCACAACTGGTGACCTGTGATGGGGATTCCGGAGGACTTAAAGCACTACGCCACTTGTGGCCTGATACTCCAGTTCAACGCTGCATTGTCCACGTCAAACGCAACATTCAACGCGCCACAGGCCTGCACCCCACCTCGCCGATGGGCAAAGCACTGCGACGGCTTTCCTTCGAACTGCTAGCCGTTGACAACCTGGATGAAGCAGCCGAATGGACTGCCAAGCTACACCAATTCGGCACTGTATTTAGCGCCCAGCTCAAAGCCAAAACTTACGTCAAAGACGTCCCTTTCGAGCAGATTCCTAAATCCAAACGCGGCAACAAAAAATGGTGGTACACCCACGATGTTCACCGCGGAATCTACCTACAGCTGAAGAAAATGAGTCAACACGGACACCTCTTTGCCTACCTCACCCAAGCTAAAGAAGGCCAACGCTTAGAGCGCACAACCAACAGCCTGGAAGGCGGAGTGAACTCGCAAATCAAGAAACTGATGCACGCCCACCGAGGACTACGCGACGAGCAACAACGCATCGCCTGTGACTGGTGGCTGTACCTACACACGCAGCTGCCTGGCGACCCCGTAGAAATCGCCAGGCAGCAAAACTGGGGCCAGGACGCACTCGCCAAAGCACAAACCCTAGCCAACCAGGAAACACAAGCCACCAGCGGCCACGAAGACGGCCGACCAGCAACCTACGACAGCGCCATCGACACTGCCTACAACCACTCTATGGCCCCAGGTGTATTACCGGCGCAAGCAGAAGTAATCCCCCGCAACCATTCATAGTGGTCACGGGGGATTTTTCTTTGAGCCGCCTGCGAGAATCGAACTCGCGACCTTCTCATTACGAGTGAGATGCTCTACCGACTGAGCTAAGGCGGCACGGTGCACTGTATATATGCACCGCGTGAGAGTTTAGCCTAGGCCGGGGCTGAGAAAGAAATCGGGCTACCACCTGCAGTGCCCGCGCAGCACACGTGCAGGTTAGCGCGCACCGCAGGCCAGGCGCAGGCGGCCCACCATACCGTCGAAAGCAACCTGCGGGGTGACGTTCTGCGGCAGCTGCTCGCGGCAAGTGCGGATGGCGGACTGGGCGGCCAGCAAGCCATCTTCGCTCACGCGCTGGGCAAGTTCGCCGGCCAGGCCCGCGAAATCCGGGTGGGTCATCTCCACCTCAGCGCCGACTTTCAGCATGAGCGCATCGCGGTAGATGCCGGCGAGATCCACGAGGGCGATGTCGAGGCCATCGGCGATGCGTCGCTTAGCGCGCTTCTTGTGGAGCTCCTCCATGTCCTTCAGGGCACTGCGGGCGTCGCGCTGCGCCTTCGTCGCGCCCTTGCCCTTGGCACCAACGCCGAAGGATTGCTCAATCTTGGAGCGCTCCGCCTCCTCCGCGGCCGCGTGGGAGTCCTTGGCTTCCTTCTCAATGAACTTCAGCAGCGCTGTGACGGATTGAAAGGCTTGGGAGCCGTGGAAGACATCCTCAGCCAGGTTGATGGCCATGGCGCGGCGCTTCTGCGCGGCGGGTTCGTTGACCAGATGTCGCGCACGGCCCACGTGGCGAAGGGTGGTCACGGCGGCCAGGCGCGCGTCATCCTCGCTAGCACCTTCGGCGACGAGCTGCTTGACGACGCCTTCCACACTCGGCGCCGGGATATAAAGGTGACGGCAGCGCGAGCGCAGCGTGACCGAGAAGTCCTCCGGGTCCTCCGAGGGCGCGACCATAATGATGACGGTGCGCTCCGGGGGCTCCTCCACGGTCTTCAGCAACGCGTTGGCGGCCTCGTTGCGCAGGCGGTCGGCCTTGTTGAAGATCACCACGCGCCACGGCGCCACACTCGGCAGGCTGGCTGCGCGCCCGATGACCTCGCGGGCCTCGCCCACGGTGATGAACTGCTCCTGCGGATCCACGTAGACTAAGTCAGTGTGCTCTTGATTGTCCAGGACGCTCTGGCAGGAGGGGCAGCGCCCACAGCCGGGGTTGCCGTTCTCGTCGGCGGACGTACACATGAGCGCCGCGGCAAAGCACTGCGCGGCCAGCGAACGTCCGGCACCCGGGGGGCCGGTAAATAGCCAGGAGTGGCTCATCGCCCGCGGGTCGCCCTCACCCCGCGCCGCGCGGGCAGCACTGAGGATGGTGTGGGAGACGGAGGGGGCGTCGGCAAGCCTTTCGGCAACGCTGGAGGTGTTCACTCGCCCTAGCCTACTGGGATAACTAGAGTTGTTAATCATGAACAGACTGATGCGTGGCGCCCGCTGGTTATGGGGTACTCAATGGCCGATGTACGCCGCGCTCGTCCTTGGAGCCAATATCATCGGCGCCATTGCGATCATGACCTTCGTGGTCTTCTTTCTCCCCATGCCGGAGATCTCCGATTTCATCGCCCACACGCCCCATTTGTGGACCTACGGCACACTGTTCGTGACCTTTGCGGTCATCATCGGCATAGCGGTAACGCTGCGGCTGTTCAGGCCGGTGTTGGACTGGCAGCGCAATCCTGATGACCATGACCCCAACATGGTGCGCAACCTGGTCCTGCGCATCCCACTCCTCCAGGCCGGTGTGGCCGCGGGCGTGTGGCTGCTGGGCATCATCTTGGCGGTGGTGCTGGCAGGCCAGCACTCGGCGCGCCTAGCTGTCGTAGTCGGTGTTTCTGCCGCATTGGCCGGCGGTCTCATCGTGCTGTTGACGTACTTGCAGGCAGAGCGCCTCGTGCGCCCCGTGGCTGCGGAGGCCGTGGCCCGGCGTTTTGAGGATTCAACCTTGGAGCCGCCGATTAAGTACCGCCTGCTTTCCACCTGGATGATGACCTCCGGTATCCCACTCATCGGCATCGTGCTTGTCCTCATGGGCCAGCAGGCAGGCCTGTTTAGCCCTGAGACCTCAGACATCATGCCAGCTATTGTTGCGCTGACCGTTACCGCGCTGGGTACCGGGCTCATGGGCACCCTGTTCGCGATGATGAGCGTGGTCGATCCCATTATTGAGCTGCAGGACGCCATCAACCGCGTGCGCCGTGGCGAGAACGACGTCCAGGTAGACATCTACGACGGATCCGAGCTCGGCGTCCTACAGGCCGGATTCAATGAGATGATGCGTGGCCTGCGCGAGCGCCAGCGCGTGCGCGATATCTTCGGTCGCTATGTCGGCACTGAAGTGGCACAGCGCGCCTTGGAGGAACGCCCGGAGCTAGGCGGCGAGGACCGCAAGGTGGCGGTGCTGTTTATCGACGTCATCGGGTCCACCACCTTCGCCGTCAACCACACCCCGGAGGAGGTCGTGGAGGAGCTCAACAAGTTCTTCGAGCACGTCGTTGAGGTCGTGCACCGCAACAAGGGCATCATCAACAAGTTCCAGGGTGACGCCGCCCTGGCCGTGTTCGGTGCCCCACTGACGGTCTACGACGCCAACTCCATGGCCCTGCAGGCCGCCCGTGAGCTGCGCCAGGAATTGCGCGGGCTGCGGCTGCAGGCGGGCATCGGCGTGGCCGCGGGCCACGTGGTGGCTGGCCACATTGGTGGTGCGGATCGCTTCGAGTACACCGTGATTGGTGATGCCGTCAACGAGGCCGCACGACTGACCGAGTTGGCCAAGGACACCCCGGGCCAAGTGCTCACCAACTCCGCCACGCTGCGCGGCGCTAACGAGGCCGAGCAAGCGCGCTGGACGCTCATGAAGTCCATTGAGCTACGCGGGCGCCGCCGCATGACGCAGCTGGCGCGCCCGATTCGCCCGACGTTGGCGGAACGCGCTCTCGGATAAATAAGTTTTTGTGGTTCTGGTAGCTTGGGGCCATGCCTCATCAGCCACACCAACCCCATCCGGCACGCCAGAATTCGAGTCCCCGCCTCCTCGTCCCCGACGTCGCCCGCGGCATGGCCCTGCTGGGCATTGCGCTGGCAAACGTTTGCACCGCGTGGATTATGAACAGCGGCGATGGCCCCGATGCCTATTTCGGCGGCGTCGACTCCCTCGCGGACAAGATCTACGTGGTCTTTTCCGCCATGTTCGTGCATGTGCGTGGCCTGCCGATGTTCTCCACGCTTCTCGGCTTTGGCGTGGGGCTTATCGCGATGAGCTTGTGGCGACGCGGTTTCCCACTGCGGCGCGCGCAGGCCGTGTTGGCTAAGCGCTATGGATTTCTGGCTTTATTCGGTGCCCTCCACTGCCTCTTCCTCTTTTCCGGCGACATCATGCTGCTCTACGGCGCGATGGGCATGCTCATTGCGTTGCTGCTTACTTTAACCGACAAGCTCCTGATGCGCGTGGCCTACGGGTTCTGTGCGCTACTGGTTGTGGCGGGCATCGGAATGGGCGTTGGGGCCGCGCTTGTCGATACGTCGGAGTTTGATCTCAGTGGCTTCACCGCCGCCGAATCCTACTGGGAGCTGCTGGGTGAACAAGCCATCATGGTCTGCGCCCAAGCTTTTTCCGTTCCACTGACGGGAGCCTTGGTCCTTCCGGTAATGCTCGTAGGTTTCGTGTGGGCGCGCCGCGGAACCTTGGCCGGGGGCCATCGGCGCGAGCTGTGGGCGTGGACCCTTTTGGCCCTAGCCATCATCCTCTTCCTCGGGCTGCCCTGGGGCTTGTCCACGATTGGGGTGCTGGACCCAGCGCTGGCAGAACCCCTCAACGCGGCGAATAGCTGCATCGGCATGCTCACCGGGCCGGGCATCGTGGCGGGGGCAACACTCGCCCTAGAACCCCTGCAGCGCCGTGGTGCGCGCCCGTGGTTCCTGTGGCCACTCATCGCGCTCGGTAAGCGCTCCATGACCGGCTACGTGCTGCAGTCCGTGTTCTTCCTGGCGCTGGTCTACCCCTTCACCCTCAACATTGGCCCCGAGTTCAGCGCCGCGGGCCAGGCAGCGTTGGCCGCCGGCGTGTGGCTGGCAACGCTTCTCATAGCCTGCGCGCTCGAGGCCGCAGGCAAGCCCGGCCCCTTCGAGTGGGTGCACCGCCGCTTGTCCTATGGCAAGACGATGCGCCCGGAATTAGGTGCTGCGCCTAACCGCGGCCCTTCCGCGCCAGCCCATCCACCAGCAGCACCAGGCCTACCGTCTGGGCCGCCGACTGCGCCGCATCCAGGACTCGGCCACGCAGGCCTGCATCCTGGCGCTGCTCAGCCGGGTTCAGGACCGTCAGCGCCTCAGAGGCCAGAAGCAGGTTGGCGCCGTGGCTCAGGCCCTGCGTAGATTCGGCAGCATGCAGGGCTGGGTCACCGGCTAGCGCGGAGAGCGCGGCCGTCGGGATTCCAGCGACAGCCGTAGCGAGGCGCTCGCTGCGAGTACGAGGTAGCGCGATGCCAGCCGCCCACGCGCCAGCGCGCAGAGCCCAACCCGTCGCATCATTGCGCGCATCGCGCAGCGCCCACGCGAAGGAGGCGTATTGCACACTCACGCACGTCACCCCGAACGTCGTTGGTTTACCGCGCTTGGAGGCTTGGCCCAGAGCAGCTGCCACCAGTCCCACACGGGTCTCCAGTGCGCAATCCGGGCGCAGGGCCAACAGCACGGGTACAGCGGCGGTAGTGACCGTGCCGAGCGCGCGCCAGTTAAACAGGCGTGACCAGACGGCAGTCTCCCCCGCGGCGAGCGCGCCGAGGGTGAAATGATCGCGGCCAGCAAAGGCCGGGCCCACCGCGCGCAGGAGAGCCTCGGTGCCTTCCTGGGTACGGTCCAGCATGTCGCGCGCGAAATTCTCCAGCGTGAGCATGGCCTATCTATTTCCTGCGCGATCCGGCCTTGACCACGTTCTTCGTGCCCGGTGAAGGCTTCTTCGTGGCCTTTTTGCTCGACTTCTTCGTAGCCTTCTTCGTCGATTTCTTGGTCGACTTCTTAGTGCTCTTCTTCGTCGACTTCTTCGCCCCACCGTTCGCGGCGTCCTTGGCGCGGCGCTCGGAGAGGAGCTCGTTCGCGCGGGCGTCGGTAAGCTGCTCCGGATCGTCACCACGGCGCAGCGAGGCATTCGTCGTGCCGTCGGTAACGTACGGGCCAAAGCGGCCATCCTTGACCGTCATCGGCTTGCCGGAGACGTCGTTGTCACCCAGCTGCTTAATCGGCGGCTGTGCGGCCGCACGTCCACGGCGCTTCGGCTCCGCGTAGATGCGGCGCGCCTCGTCCAAAGTGATGGAGAAGATCTGCTCCTCCTTGGCCAAGGAACGGGAATCCTTGCCCTTCTTCAGGTACGGGCCATAGCGCCCATTCTGCGCGGTGATGACCTCTCCATCCGAGGGGTCCACGCCCACCTCACGCGGCAGGCTCAGCAACTTGAGTGCTTCCTCCAAGGTGACGCTGGACGGCTCCATCGAAGCAAAGAGCGAGGCCGTGCCCGGCTTCAGCTTCTCCTCGACGTACTCAGCAATACGCTTTTCCTTCTGCTTCGCCGCAGTCTTGGTCTCCCAGTTCTTCGCGCGCTTGCCCGCGGCCGCGCGCTGGGCGTCCTCCGCGGCGCGCTCTTCCTTGACGATCTCCTCGGCTTCGGCCTCGGCCTTCTCGCGCTCGTCGTCACGCACCTGCTCGGTCACATACGGGCCGAAACGGCCCTCCTTGGCCACGATGGTGCGTCCGTTCTCCGGGTTCTGTCCCAACTCGCGCCCACCCTGCGGGGTGGCAAAGAGCTTCTCTGCCAAAGCCTCGTTGAGCTCATCCGGGGTGACCGTCTCCGAGAGGTTGGCGCGCTGGTACTCCACCGTGCCGTCCTCGTTAGTGCCCACGGCGCGCTCGATATACGGACCGTAGCGGCCCACGCGCACGAAGACATCGCGGCCTTCCGCGTCCGTGTAGAGGCGCAGGGAGTTGACCTTGCGGGCATCGATGGCCTCCAGGTTGATGTCCACCAGGGACTTCAGGCCGCCGTGGCGCGCGATGGACGCGGCCTTGCGCTCGCCGGCCTCCGTGTTTCCGAAGTAGAAGTTATTCAGCCAATCCGTGCCGTTCTCCGAACCGGCGGCAATAGCATCGAGCTCATCCTCCATGGAGGAGGTGAAGTCATAATCCACCAGCTCAGTGAAGTTATTCTCCAACAGGCCAACGACCGCGAAGGCAACCCACGAGGGCACCAGCGCGTTGCCGCGGGAGAGCACGTAGCCGCGGTCCTGGATGGTCTTGATGATGGAGGCGTACGTCGACGGGCGCCCAATGCCCAAATCTTCCATCTTCTTGACCAAGCTGGCCTCGGTATAGCGCGCCGGCGGGTTGGTGGAGTGGCCGTCGGCAGTAACCGCAGCGGTCTTCAGCGTGTCGCCCTCATTGAGGTGCGGCAGGCGGGACTCTCCCTTCGAGTCCTTCGCCGCGACGTCTTCGTAGGCCTTGAGGAAGCCCGGGAAGGTAATCGTGCGGCCGGTTGCGGAGAAGTCAGCGTCGTGGCCGCCGGCGTTGACAGCTGCGGTCACCTTCATCGAGGTTCCCTTGGCGTCGGCCATCTGGCAGGCCACGGTGCGCTTCCAAATCAGCTCATAAAGCTTGTATTCCTCGGCGTCGAGCTGCCCGGCCAGCTGGCCCGGGGTGGCAAAACGCTCGCCGGCGGGACGGATGGCCTCGTGGGCCTCCTGGGAATTCTTCACCTTGCGGTCATACCGGCGCGGTCCATCTGAGACGAACTCCGCGCCGAAGATGGAGGACGCAGCCTCACGCGCAGCATCCAGGCCCTGCTTGGACAGGGAGGTCGAATCGGTACGCATATAGGTGATGTGACCGTTCTCGTAGAGGCGCTGCGCAATGCGCATCGTGCGCTCCGAGGTGTAGTGCAGGCGGCGGCCAGCCTCCTGCTGCAGCGTCGAGGTCATAAACGGCGCGGAAGGTTTGCGCGAATAAGGCTTGTGCTCGACGCTGGCCACGGTCATGGTGGAGCCTTCCAGCGCGCTGGCCAGCTGCTCCGCCTGGGCCTGCTTGACGACGACCACCTCGTCGCTCTTCAGCTGACCCCTATCGTTGAAGTCGCGGCCCGCGGCCACGCGCTTGCCGTCGAGGGCGCTCAGGCGCGCGTCGAAGTCCGGCGTGGATTTCAGCGTTGCCGTGAGATCCCAATACTCGGCGGGGATGAATGCCATGCGCTCGCGCTCGCGCTCGACGATGACACGGGTGGCCACCGACTGCACGCGGCCAGCCGACAGGCGCGGCATGACCTTCTTCCACAGCACCGGGGAGACCTCGTAGCCATAGAGGCGGTCCAGGATGCGGCGGGTTTCCTGGGCGTCGATGAGATTCTCATCAAGCTCACGGGTGTTTTCCGCTGCCTCCAGGATGGCGGACTTGGTGATCTCGTTGAAGACCATGCGGCGCACCGGCACCTTGGGCTTGAGTACTTCCAGCAGGTGCCAGGCAATGGCCTCACCCTCGCGGTCGGGGTCTGTTGCGAGGTAGAGCTGATCGCACTGCTTCAGCTTGGCCTTGAGGTCAGCGACCTTCTTCTTCTTGTCCTGGCTGATGACGTACAGCGGGGTGAAGTTATCCTCCGGGTTAACACCGAGGCGCGCCCAGGATTCCTTCTTATACTTGGCGGGGACGTCGGCGGCGCCGCGGGGAAGGTCCCGGATGTGGCCGACGGAGGCCTCAACAATGTACTTATCGCCGAGGTAAGGCTGAATCTTCTTCGCCTTGGTTGCTGACTCGACGATGACCAGGGTCTTCCCCGGGCCGGTAGCTTCTGCCACTTCGACTTCATCCCTTCCGATGGCTAGTCCTCTGCTGGGCAATTGCCCCTAGAGTACACAGATAGAGGCTTACTCTAGTTATTCAGGCCAGTTCACGTCCACACAACCGGGGGTCTATACTGGCCGTCCGAGGATTCGCCTCACAGCACACAACTGGGAGACAGCGTGATTGTGTCTATTACTGCATGGTTCGAGGTCATCATGGCCACACAGTGGATTTATCCGCTGGTGGGTTCACTGATTTTCCTCGACTGCTTCTTCCCCGTTTTGCCTTCGGAGGTTCCCCTCAACATGGTGGGCGCCTGGTCTGGCTCCCAAGGTTTCCCCCACCTTCCCACCATGTTTTTCGTCGCCATGGTTGCCGCAATTTTGGGGGATAACTTGTGCTTCCTCCTGGGAACGCGGCTCATCGCCCTTATTAATAGAGCCCAAAAGGGAACGAAGGCCTACGACGCTTTGACGTGGGTCAAGCGTAATATTCGGCGCAGCGGCGGCGCGGCCATCATCATCGCGCGCTTCATCCCCTCGGCCCGCCTGTTTATGACGATTCTGCTGGGCTCCATGCGCTACCCCTGGCCGTTGTTTTTCTTCTTCGACACCTTCGGTGTTCTGTTGTGGGTGGCGCAGGCGCTAGCCATTGGCTACCTCGGCGGCGTGGCCTTCTCCGGCTCACCCGCGATAGCCATGCTCATTTCCATCATCGCCGCCGTCATCATCGGCTTCGGCCTGCAAAAGGGGCAGAATAAGCTGCTGGAATGGTGGGATACCCGGCGCGGCTACGCCGAATCCCCCTAAACCACCTCGACGTTGGTGGCCTGCTGACCTTTAGTGTCTTCCCCAATCTCAAAGGAGACGCGCTGGTTATCTTCGAGGGTACGGAAGCCGGTTCCTTGGATTTCGGTGTAGTGCACGAAGATGTCGCCGGAGCCGTCCTCCTGCTCAATGAAGCCGTAGCCTTTTTCGGCGTTGAAGAACTTGACGGTACCGTATGCCATGATGAGTTGTCCTTTGCGGAAATAAAGTAGTGCAAACTAGTGCACTAGTGTGCCACGTTTGGGCACCTACAGCAGATTAGTGGAGGCAAGCGTGAGTGAGAACCCTCTGGGTGAGGAGCTCGTCGAGCACCTTGTTGAGCGTTTCCCCGAGTCCGAGCTAACGCACTCCACCACCCTGCCCGCCCAGCCCGCGCGCTATGCCGAGTGGCCCGAGTGGGTCCTGCCGGAGTTGCGGGCGGCGTTGGAGGAGCAGGGCGTCGCCAAGCTCTATGCCCACCAAGTCGCCGTGGCACAAGCCGCGTGGGAGGGGCGTGATGTGGTGGTCTCCACCGGCACGAGTTCCGGAAAGTCCCTGGGTTACCGTTTGCCCATTCTGTCCCGTCTGGCGCAGGACCCGACCGCGTGCGCGCTCTACATCACGCCGACGAAGGCGCTGGGTTCGGACCAGCTGCGCACGGTGCTCGAGCTCACGCAGGGCATCGCTGCGCTTCACGACGTCCACCCCGCCCCCTATGACGGTGATACCCCCACCGAAGCCCGTGCCGGTATCCGCGATCAGGCGCGGTTTATCTTCTCCAACCCAGACATGATTCATTCTTCTCTGCTGGGCGCACACCAGCGGTGGGCGCGGGTGCTGCGGCACTTGAAGTTCATCGTGATTGATGAGGCGCACGCCTACCGCGGGGTTTTCGGGGCGAACGTGGCGCTCGTGGTGCGGCGTTTGCTGCGGCTGTGCGCACACTACGGTTCGCGGCCGGTGGTGATTGCGGCTTCGGCGACCATGTGGGATCCCGCCCGGCATGCCGCACGGCTGACGGGGCGCGAGTTTCTCCCTGTAACCGAGGATGGCGCGCCGACGGGCGCGCGGACGGTCGCGCTGTGGGAACCGGGCTTCATGGAAGGCATCGAAGGGCAGAACGGCGCCCCCGTGCGCCGCGCCGCCACAACGGAGGCGGCCTGGATGATGGCCGCGCTCGTGGCGCAGGGCGCTCGAACGTTGACCTTTGTGCGCTCGCGGCGCGCGGCAGAGACCACCGCGCTGCGGGCAGCAGAAGAGCTCTCCGGGAGGCTGGGCCGGCCGGATTTCGCGCGCCGGATTGCCGCCTACCGCGCGGGGTATTTGGCCGAAGACCGTCGCGCGCTGGAACAGGCGCTGGACGATGGCTCCTTGCTCGGCGTGGCCACCACCTCGGCTTTGGAGCTGGGCATCGACGTCGGCGGGCTCGATGCCGTGGTCACCGCTGGGTTCCCGGGCACGGTTGCTAGCTTCTGGCAGCAGGCCGGGCGCGCGGGCCGCCGCGGCCAGGGCTCGCTGGTGGTGCTGGTGGCCCGCGATGAACCGATGGACACCTACCTGGTTCACCACCCAGAGGCACTGTTGGGCCGACCGGTGGAGGCCAGCGTGTTCAACCCGGCTAACCCCTATATCCTGGCCGGGCACGTGTACTGCGCGGCGGTGGAGAAACCGTTGTCTGATGCCGACGTAGCTGCCTTCCGCGCCGAAGACGTGGTCCACGACCTAGCCCAGCAAGGCTTGCTGCGCCGGCGCCCGCAGGGTTGGTTCGCCGCTCCCCTGCCGGCTGGCTCAAGCGAGCTCACCCCGGAGACCGCGCACACAGCCGTCTCGCTGCGCGGCGGTTCGGGCGAGGAAGTCATGATTGTGGATTCCTCCGATGGCCGCCTGCTGGGCACCATCGATTCAGCCCGCGCGGTAAGCCAGGTGCATCCCGGCGCGGTGTACCTGCACCGTGGCGAGAGCTTCGTCATCGAGGAACTTCACCTCGGCGGAGGCGATGGTTCGGCGTCCGCCGAGCCGGGCGTGGCCCTCGCCGTGCCAAAGGCCCCGGACTACACCACGCAGCCGAAGTCCACGACGGATATCCGCATCCTGAGCGAGGCCGATGACCTGGTGAACTACGCCCCCGGCCTATGGGTGGCCAGCTTGGAGGTTGAGGTGACCGATAAGGTCACCGGCTATCAGGTACGGCTTCCCGATGGCTCCGTGGGCGAGGATATCCCCCTTGACTTGCCGGAGCAGCGCCTGGTGACCCGGGCGGTGGCCTACACCATCGATCCGCTGGCACTCGCAGCGATGGGAGTCACCGCCGGGCGCACCCCGGGCACCCTCCATGCAGCTGAGCACGCCGCCATTGGGTTGCTACCGCTCATTGCCACCTGCGACCGCTGGGACATTGGTGGCGTGTCCACCGCGCAGCACGCCGATACGGGCTTGCCCACGGTCTTCGTCTACGACGGCCACCCCGGCGGCGCCGGCTTCACCGAGGAAGGTTTCCGCCGCTTCCCCGAGTGGATCAAGGCCACCTTTGAGGCCGTGCGCTCCTGCCCCTGCGAGTCCGGCTGCCCGTCGTGCGTGCAATCCCCCAAGTGCGGCAACGGCAACAACCCTTTGGACAAGGCAGGCGCCATAGCTCTCCTCGGTGCGTTGGTCACCATGACCTCTTAGACCGGACCAGCGCGGGCGATGGCGCTGCGCCCGCGCAGCCGGGCAGTAACCTCAACGTCGCGCCCATCGATGTCGCAGGAGCCGAGTTCCGCGCCGTTGAGCGCGGCAATCTCTGTGGCCTTCGTGCAGGCGTCCCTGCCCTTGGCCACCTCCCACGCACCGGCCACGGCGGCGAGGTCCGCCGCCACCTGTGCTTCGTGCCGCGCTACAACGAGTGAAGCAACTGCCGCAACCGCCAGCAACAGAGAAGCCACCGCGGCGATGATCCCGGCGGTGACGACGGTGGCATAGCCCTCCTCCCCCGCCAGGATCCTTCCCCAACTACGCTGACGACGCCTCATGGCTGCGCCCCGTTGTTCCCACCCGCTGCCATCTCCGCGGGAAACACCGCCTGCGCGCGCATAGTCCCCAGCGGTGCCGGCACGGCGGCCTCAGCGGTCATAAGCCCGGAGCCTTCGCTCACGTTCACCGTCACTCCATCGCGCTGAAAGTCCACGCCGATGGCGGCGGAGCGGGCTGCAGCGCCCGCGGCGTCAACGGCAGCGAGGTGGGCCGACAGCGTGGCGATGCCACCCACGATTCCCGCGGCAACGATGACGAGTGCGGACAGCGACAATGCGGCCTCAATGGTGACGGAGCCGGCGTCATCAAGCGCGCGCATTAGCCTGGGGTGTTGGACAGGGCGTCGGTGATGATGGACGTGATAGCGCTGGTAACTTCGCCACCATTGACCACGGCATAGAGCACCGCGGCAAGCGCTGCGGCCGCGAGCGAACCCATGGCATATTCTATCGTGGACATACCATCATCATTCGCTAATAGTAACTGGTAGTTTACTTTTTTCTGCATGATTTACCTAGCTTTCTTTTACTGTGTTTGTGTCGGTTGTGCGTTCTGAAAATGGTTGATTGTTCTGACTTAAAAGAGTTGCTGGCCCAAGCTGATAAGGACAGGTATCAACCCAAGGACCAGGAATGCGGGAAGGAAGCACACTGCCAGCGGTGCTGCGATGAACACACCAGCGCGCTCCGCCCGCGCGGTAGCTTGTGCCGAGGCTTCGGCACGCAGCTGCGCCACCAACCGGTGGCACCCCGTAGCCATGGCCGCGCCCGATTCGCCAGACAGCTGCGTAAGCCGCACCAGTTCTTCCAAATGCGGCTGACTGGCCAGCGCAGACCACGCGGTACTCATGGGAACCCCCACCCCGATGAGAGCGGCCGCCTCCGACCACTGCGGTGAGGCTTCAGCGACGGCTAGCACAGCACTGCGCGTGGAGAGACCGGCCTCTAGGCACGCGGCGAAGAGCTCCAGGTCGCTGGCAGCATCGAGCGGACTATAGTCCACTTCGGGACCATCGCGCGGCGTCTTCGGGCGCGGTGTGCGCGAGCCCGACTGGGCTATTCGTCCAGACGGTGCAGCAGAGGTAACAGCGAGTGCCGCAGCCATGAATGCAGCGGAGATATACGTCAAGACCATCACTGCGCCGCCTTTCGCAGAATGAGGCGCGACCAGGCGAATCCGGCGCAGACGAGGGCCACGCCGACGTCGAGAAGCACGCCCCCAAGGCCACCACCGAGCAAGAACCCCAGGGAATCCGCGCCCATCGCCCCACCCATAAGGATGCCCGCCAGCGGCAGGCACGCCAGGATGACCGCGGTGGCCTGTGGCCCTTGCAAGGAGGCCGCGGTCTCACCGGCATGGCGGCGCGCGGTATCCAGCTGGCTTTGAGCCTGCTCAATGAGGTTCGCCAACGCCACGCCATGGCGCCCCGAGAGCGTCAGCAGCGCTGCATAGCGGGCCACCTCTGGCGCCGTGAGAGCAACCGCAGGCGAACCTCCTTGCGCCGCGAGACCCGCCGCCGTACTCAACGCGGCGCGGAGATTCTCCGGGGTGGAGTCTGGAAGGGCGTCGGCGCCCCGGCGAAGCGCTCCCGCCGTCGTCGATCCCGCCCGCAGCTCGGCGGCAACAGAACCGAAGTAGGAGGCGAGCGCCTCCGAGCCACGGCGCTCACGCCGGGACGCCGCCAGGTCATTGGCAAACCACAGCACACAGGCCACAATGCAGCCCACCGCCACCACGACAGTGGGCCTGCCGAAGAAGACACAGCACCCGACCCCGAGGAAGAGCGCCCCGGGTGCCAGCGAGCGAGGCTTCGGCGATTCCAGCCGCGTCACCGAAGCAGGCTGCGAAATCAAACACGCCGCCGCAAGGAATAGCCACATCATGGTTCCACCCCCAGCCGCGAGCACAGCTGCGAAAACCCGGGAAGCGGGCCGTCTTCGGCCGTCCACACCAGCTGCGGTGTAACCGGGTTTCCCTCCAGCACGCCGAGGTGCGCTAGCCGACGCCCCTCCGGCGTGCGCTCCATCCCGAGGACCACGTGCACGGCGGCCGCCAGCTGCGAATGCAGCGCTACGCGGTCGAGCCCGCCGAGAGCGGCGAGGGCCTCCATGCGGGCGGGCACTTCATCAACAGAGTTTGCGTGCACGGTGCCCGCACCACCATCGTGCCCGGTGTTGAGCGCGGCAAGCAGTTCCACGACCTCCGCGCCGCGGATTTCGCCGACGACGATGCGGTCCGGGCGCATGCGTAGCGCTTGGCGGAGAAGGAGCGACATGGAGATCTCGCCGCGCCCTTCCGCGTTGGCCCGGCGCGATACCAGGGTCACCACATGCGGGTGATTCGGGGAAAGCTCCGGAGTGTCCTCGATGATGAGCAAGCGCTCGGTGGCGGGCACGCACCCCAGCAAGGCGGCGAGCAACGTCGTCTTGCCGGAGCCCGTCCCTCCCGTAACCAGGAAGGATGCCCGCCGCTCAACCACAGCGCGTAGGACGTGCTCCAGGCTGGAATCAATGCTGCCATTGGCTATCAGTTCCTCCAGGCTGGTTTGCGCTTGGCGCAGCACGCGGAGGCTGATACAGGTTCCACTTGCTGAAGGAGGAGCAAGCAACGCGTGGAGGCGAATTCTCGTGCCATCGGGACGGGTCAGGCGCCCATCGGCAAAAGGTTGCGCATCATCCAACCGCACGCCCGCCACCGCAGCCAGCCGGGTGGCCAGCTGGCGAACCTCGGCGTCGTCGGCGAAGCCAATATCGCGTGGCTGCAGGCCCTGCCCGCAATCAACGAAACAGGCATCAGGGCCATTGACAACGACATCGGTCAGCCCCGGCAGCGACAGGACCGGCTCCAGCAGTCCCAAGCCCACGGAATCGTGGCGCAGGCGCTGCAAAAGGTCGAGCACGTCGACATCACTGATGACACCGGCTTCCTGGCGAATGCGCCGTGCCAAGGCCGGTGCATCATGGGCCAGCTGTGGCTCGGAGGCCACGATGGTGCGCATCGTATCAATCAGGTTCATGCCACGACCTTCCACATCTGGCGCGCGACACGAGCTAGAGCTCGGGGCAACTGGCGCGGCAGCCCACTAGTTTCCACCGTGCGGGTCAGGCCACGGATCGTCGGCAACTCAGCGATGGGATCCGCGTGAGTCACCGTGGCAATATCGCTGGCATCCAGGCCCGCCCACTGGCGGTTGCGCACGACGACGGAGCACTCCTGCGGCCGGGCACGAAGCTCCGCCACCAGCTGCGCGCAGGCGGCGGCCGCCCGCACCTCTGCGGCAGTCAGCACCACCACGTGATCCGCCGCATCGGGGATATCCCACGGCGGGCAATCCACCACCACTGTTCCTGGATATAAACACGCAGCTTGCATGATGGCCGCGCGCCGGGCAGCACTCATCTGCACCGCCTCTGCGCTGGCGGACCTAGCAGCGGAAAGAACCGCGATGCCATCCGGGGTGGTAGGCAGAGCACGGACGAGGTCTGCTGCATCAACTGAACCGGTCCCCGCGGCAAGATCCGGCCACCGCGCGCCGGGCTTGTTCTCAATTCCGGTGAGCAAATCGAGACCACCGGAATAGGGGCTCGCATCAACGAGGAGATCCGCGCCCGCCTCGCGGGCCAGAGCCACCGCCACGGTCGAGGCACCCAAGCCCCCAGCGGAACCAGTCACCGCCAGTGTTAAACCGGTGGACACGGTGGTCTCCGGAGTGGCGTCTGCTGCCAGTGCGCCCAGGAGCTCTTTCGATTGGGCGGGCACGATAAAGGCGGCCGTCGCGCGGCAGCACAGCGCGGCCTCATAATCGATGGGCCCCGGATCCAAGGCCAGGAAGTACACCCGCGGATGCCCCGCCACGAGACGAGCCGTCAGCGAATCAGCCAAAACGGCGTCCGCCTTGGGCAGGTGCCGGGAGAAGTCCCGCGGGTCCTCCACGGTGCTCACTTCCGCAGTACTGGCGGCTGCCGCGGAGGCCGCCTCTGCTCGCAGCGTGGAATCCCCGACGGCGATAACTAGGTGAAACGTGCTCATGCCTGAAGCATGCGCGAGCGCACCAACCGCGCGCTAGAGCTTCCTAGTCACCTGTGGATAACTTCGCCTTTGTGGCGTCTTCCGCACCCATTTTGCTGACGCTTGAACAAAATTACCGGGGCTCACGTACAAAAACTCACAGGAAACCGTGCTTCCACGATCCTTAGAATCCGCCATTAAGAGTCAAAAGCAAATACCCCCGAGCCACGCTCGAGGGTATCGCAATAAGTGCGGTAAAGAATGGCTTGGTTAGCCATAAAACTCGGGTAGTAAGTCTGAGACTAGGCCCGAGGGGCGCTTGCTTTTAGCCTGCGGCTATGGCGTTCAGCGCCTCACCTAAGAGTATCGTTGGCGCTTCAATTCTGTCAATGACCTCTCATGGCTTGTCTCAATCTTCAAAAGTGGTGTACGGCAGTCACCAAAATGACTCTCGCCTAATGCGGCCGCAATGCCCTTCGAAAGCCGGGCCTTTGGCGAACGATCTTCCAAGAAAGCCTCCAACCCCACGTCTTCGATCTTTTTTCGCGCATGGAAAACCGAACTAGCAAGCAGATCTGCCACCTGTAGTGCCGGACAAGTCCGAGAATCCAGACTAACGGCCGTTGCAAACCGCTTATTTCCAAATCGATTGTTGAGAGAGTTCACTAGAGTGTCTCCGTAGGAAACCCCTACTGGGACATCAATGTGGTCGAGCATCACCACCCCAATTCACGGCGAGTAACCAGACCCCGAAGCAGCCGATCTGTCGCGAACAAATGCCCCTGCCACTGTTCTCGACTACTCCACGGATCGAAATGCCTCTTGTCCAAAACAAAAGCTCCGAACGTGCACCCCGAGCTTATCGCTGTTCGAAAAACATCAAGCAAAATCGGCTCAGAGTGCTTAGTAACTTTCGAGAACTTAATCTCGTCAGCCTTTGTGAAGTTATTCCGCTCACGACATGCCTTAATCTCCCGCGAAAGGAAATCAGGATCCTTCGTGCGCACAGCCGCAACAACGAAATGCTTACCTAACGTGCCTTTACTTCCGGCTTCATCTACAAAGTAGACGGCACTTTCTGCAGCAAGCGGCAAACTCACCTGAGGAGGACCTGATCCCTTTTGGTGAGAAAATGAATTTGCTCGATAGCTTGTCACAGCTGAGAGTTTATCGCCGTGCTAGGACATCAAATATGTCTCAGCTCGATGGCCACAGACGAGCCCGGTATTTGAAAAAGGTGATGGCCCGCGCCTCGGGGGGGTGTGCGCGGGCCATCGGTAACCCGGCATCGGGGGGGTGCGCCGGGGCAGGCCGCACTGTATATCGGGGCCTTGCACCTGACATTATGACATGCGAAAGAAGAGATGACAACAGCGAACGACAAGATTCCTTGAGATTTCGGGCAATCTCTTTGCGTACTCCCGATTCTGCCTGCTAAGGGGCTACGATGAGCAGGGTAACTCGCACACAAACGGCAGGCCCTCGATGACCGGTACCCCTTTTCCCTCTCACGGCACCACTCGCGCAGCCGCGTTCTTCGACTTGGACAAGACGATTATTGCCACATCCTCGGCATATGCCTTCGGCCGCGAATTCATGCACAACGGTCTCATCACCCATGCCGAGGCGCTCCAGCTGTCTTTAGCCAAGGCCAGCTATATGCTCGCCGGCCACAGCAGCGAGCATATGGACACCACCCGCGATCAGCTCGCCGCCATGGCCGCCGGCTGGTCCGTCCAGGAGGTCCACGACATCGCGGTGGAGACCATGCACACCGTGGTCACCCCTGCCATTTACGCGGAGGCACGCGCGCTTATCGACGCCCACCGCGCCGCCGGCCACGAGGTGGTGATCATCTCGGCGTCGGCAAGCGTGCTGGTCGAGCCCATCGCGCAGGAGCTGGGCATCGAGCACGTCGTGGCCACCGAGCTCGCCGAGAAGGACGGCCGGTTCACCGGGGAGATCCTGTTTTACTGCAAAGGCGCCGCAAAAGCTGAGGCACTGGCGCGCATTGCTCAGGAGCTCAACGTCGACCCCGACGCGTCCTTTGCCTACTCCGATTCCGCCACAGACGTCCCGATGCTGGAGCAGGTTGGCCACCCCGTTGCCGTGAACCCGGACCGCCTGTTGAAGAAGCACGCCATCACCCACGACTGGGAAATTCGCACGTTTAAACACCCCGTTCCGCTCTTCACCGCACCCAGCGCACGCGAATTCGGTATCGGCTCGGCGGTCGTGGCCGGCATCGCAGCCTTAGTGGTCGGCGGGATTTTATTTGCGCGGCAGCAGCTGCGCGATTAGGCCGCTTGCGCGATGCCGTCGGCTTCGCGGGCGCCGGCCTCCCAGGCGTCGAGAAGCAGCGTAATGAGCACCGCCGGGTCCTGATCGTAAGCGTCCAGTGCCGCACGGTAGTCCGCGCGATGACGGTTGAGGTAGGTCTCGGGCACGGCGAATCCCCGCGGATCGAAGCCCGTATGGATAGCGGCAGTGCGCGCGGCGACGAGCGCCACGGCGGTGCTGCGCGCACCGAACAGCGAGCGCGCAGCAATCTCCGCGTGCAGCACCACCGGCAATAAACGGTCGAAATCCACGCCGGCTCCGCGCGTAATGAGCTGTGCCAGCGCCTGTGCCACCGCTGGGTTCTGATCGGGATGACCCACACCGCCCGCCGCAACATCGATACTGGCCAAGACCTGCAGCGGGGCCCGTGCGAAGGTCCGCACCGTGGCGGCCTGTTTTTCGGGAGCGAGGAGGGAATAAGCGCTAACTGCGGGCGGGATACCGTCAGCCTCAAGCGGCGCGCCGTCGATCGCCGCGGCCGCCCGCGCACCGCGCAAGAGTGATTCGGAAGAGATAACGTCAAACTTGCGCAAGCCCGCGGGGCGGCGGTGCACGCGCGCAATCGCTGCGGCGGCAGAACCGGCTTTATCCTCCACCCCAGATAGGGCCATCAGCGGGGTCAGCGGGTCAGAATGCGGCATACCCATTACAATAACGCCGTACCCACTTTGCGGGCCGCACCACATGAACTCTGGAAAGTTCATTACTATGGCCGATATAGATTGCGACAAAACAGTAGGAGTTTTTAACCGTGAGCAACGACGGACTATTCACTGACGGGTCCAACAAGTTCGCCCCGAAGGTAGACGGCATTCCCTTGAGCGATGCAGATACCTCCCGCCGCGGCGAAGCATCCATCGGCCAGCTCGTATCCAACGCCACCGAGCAGATGTCCCAGCTGGTTCGCTCCGAGGTCGAGTTGGCTAAGACCGAGCTCGCCGCCTCCGCAAAGAAGGGTGGCATCGGCGCGGGCATGTTCGGCGTTGCCGGTACCGTGGCGCTGTATAGCTCCTTCTTCTTTTTCATCTTCCTGGCGGAGCTGCTGTCCAAGTGGCTCGACCGCTGGGCAGCCTTCCTGATCGTCTTCCTGCTCATGGTGGTCATCGCCGCCGTCGTAGCCTTTATCGGTTTCAAGCAGGTCAAGCAGGTCAAGGCCCCGGAGAAGACCATCGAGTCCACGAAGGAACTCAAGAAGCTGGTTCCGGGTAAGGCTGAAAAGTCCATCGAGCGTGGCCTCTACACCTAAACCTTTAAGGTCCTTTTAACTCTCCCGCCCCGAGCACATGCGTTCGGGGCGGATTTCGTCTGTGTACCCTCCCATGAAAGGCCCGCCCATGAATCCCCTACCGCCCTCCGTAGTGGAGCTTGACGGCCCCTTTGAGCACGAGTTCCTGCACACGCGCGGCATCCGCCTCCACGCGGCTACCGCCGGCAACCCGGACGACCCGCTGGTGCTGCTACTCCATGGATCTTTCGGCGGGTGGTTCGACTTCCGGAATGTCATTGCCCCGCTTGCCGCCGCAGGCTTCCACGTCGCCGCCCTCGACATGCGCGGTTTTGGCATGTCCGATAAACCACCGCTCGAACCCGGCCAGGATATCCGCGTGGCGGTTGGTGATGTCAGCGGTGCCATCCGCGCATTAGGCCACGACGACGCCTACCTGGTGGGCGCGGATACCGGTGGTGCGGTGGCGTGGGCGCTGGCTACCGAGCGGCCCGAGCGGGTACGCGGGCTGGTATCTGTTTCGGCGGCACACCCAGCTGATCTCCGCCGCGCCATCGCCGCGCGCCCCTGGGATTTTGGGTGGGTTCTCCTGCGCGCGGCCTTGTGCCGACTGGGAAAGACTGGCGCCCCGAGCCTCCTACTGAGAGAGTCCACGTACCTCCGGGAGATGGATCTCGACGCCCTCGGTTCCTTCAGCGGCGCCGAGCGGGAGGAGGCCCTGCGCCTGCGCGTGGCTTCCTCGCACATCGGAAACGTCCGCCGCGGAATCATCTGGAATCACCGACTGCGCACCGCCGTCGTTCCGCTCAGCTGGCTCGAACTCACAGTTTCTTGCCCCACCCTGTTTATCCACGCAGATCAGATGCTCTGGCGGCCAGTGGCGCGGCGGGCGGCGCGGCGCTGCCGTGGGGACTTCACCGCCACCACTATCCCCGAGTCCAAGAACCTGCCCTATCTTGAGAACCCGCATGGTTTTACTCAGACCATCGTTCACTGGCTGCGAGATAGGTAACATTCACCGCCCTCCGTGCCCCACCCCTCTCAGGGGGATGGGGACTTTTTAATTCGTTGACAAAACCGCAGGTTAAGAAAGAATACCTACCGCACTATAGCTTTTATCACAGGACATATTTTTCAATTCCTTGTATATGAGACGCGCCACGCGGTAGCTTCATATCAAACCAACACCACAGGTTTTCTACATCTTTCGCACCACGGAGGTCTAAGACCCACATGACGCTCAAGAAGACGCTCGCTGCTCTCTCTGTCGCTACCCTGCCGCTCACCCTCGCGGCTTGTGGTGGCGACAACTCCGGTTCAGACTCTGCTTCCGGCTCCGGCGATGGCATCGTCACCGTCAACGGCTCCGAGCCGCAGAACCCGCTCATCCCGGCCAACACCAACGAGGTCGGCGGCGGACGCATTGTCGATTCCATCTACGCCGGCCTGGTCTACTACGACGGCGATGGCGAAGCCCAGAACGAGCTGGCTGAATCCATCGAGCCAAATGAGGACAACACTGAGTTCACCGTCAAACTCAAGGAGTCCAAGTTCTCCGACGGCTCCCCGGTCACCGCGAAGAACTTCGTGGACGCCTGGAACTACGCCGTGGCCAATGACCAGCTCAACGCTTCCTTCTTTGCCAACATCAAGGGCTTCAAGGAAGGCGTCAAGGAGATGGAGGGCCTCAAGGTCGTCGACGACCACACCTTTACCATCGCCCTGAACAGCCCTGAGCAGGACTTCCCGGCGCAGCTGGGTTACTCCGCGTTCTACCCGCTGCACGAGTCCGCCCTGGAGGACATGGACGCCTTCGGCCAGAACCCGATTGGTAACGGCCCGTACAAGCTGACCGAGTGGAACCACAACCAGGACGCCACCGTCGTCCCGAATGAAGAGTACAAGGGCGGCCAGCCCCCGCAGAATGACGGCATCAAGTTCGTCTTCTACGCCGGTCAGGACGCAGCCTACGCCGACCTGCTGGCAGGCAACCTGGACGTCCTCGACGCCGTCCCGGACTCCGCTTTCGATGTCTACGAGGCCGACCTCGGCGACCGTGCCGTGAACCAGCCGACCGCCATCTTCCAGTCCTTCACCCTGGGCGAGAACCTCGAGCACTACTCCGGCGAGGAAGGCGTGCTGCGTCGCCAAGCCATCTCCTACGCCATCAACCGCGAGGAGATCACGGACACCATCTTCAAGGGCACCCGCACCCCGGCCAAGGACTTCACCTCCCCGGTTATGCCGGGCTACTCCGAGGACATCAAGGGCAACGAGGTCCTGAAGTATGACCCGGAGAAGGCCAAGAAGCTGTGGGCCGAGGCTGACAAGATCAACAAGTGGGATAACCCGACACTGGAGATTGCCTACAACTCCGACGGAGGCCACAAGAGCTGGGTGGATGCAACCACCAACTCCATCAAGAACACCCTCGGCATCGAGGCAGTCGGCGCCCCGTACCCGGACTTCAAGTCCCTGCGCGATGAGGTGACCAACCGCACCATCAAGTCCGCCTTCCGCACCGGCTGGCAGGCAGACTACCCGAGCCAGGCCAACTTCCTTACCCCGCTGTACAAGACCGACGGCTCTTCTAACGACGGCGACTACAGCAACCCGGAGTTTGACAAGCTTCTCGACGAAGCCCTGACCTCCTCCTCCGAGGACCAGGCCAACAAGAAGTACGCCGAGGCCCAGGAAGTCCTGTTCAAGGATCTGCCGGCCATCCCGCTGTGGTACTCCAACGCCACCGGCGGCTACTCCGAGAACGTCGACAACGTCGTGTTCTCCTGGAAGTCCCAGCCGGTGTACTACAACATCACCAAGAAGTAACGCCACTTCCGCTACTTCCCACGACCCCCGCAGCCACCGTGGAGCGGGGGTCGCCCCACGTTTTCACTCATAAGTGTGATTCGAAACGCGCTATAGATTTCTCGCAGACTTGGATCACACACTAAAATTCTTATGAGCTACGTAGGCGCCTGCTAAGAAGGCGTCGACAAGCACCTGCCCACAACGAGTAAAGGACCACACTATGCTGCGCTATATCGGGCGCCGAGTGCTCCAGATGATCCCGGTGTTCTTCGGAGCCACCCTGCTCATCTATGCGCTCGTCTTCTTGATGCCCGGCGACCCCGTCGAAGCCCTTGGCGGTGACCGCGGCCTTACCGAGGCTGCCCGCGCCCGCATCGAGGCGGAATACAACCTCGACAAGCCGTTCATCATTCAGTATCTGCTCTATATCAAGGGCATCTTCATGTTGGACTTCGGCACGACCTTCTCCGGTGTACCCGTAACCCAAGTGATGGCGAACGCCTTCCCGGTTACCGTGAAGCTCACCGTCATGGCCATCATCTTTGAATCCGTCTTCGGCATCCTTTTCGGCGTCTTCGCCGGCATGCGCCGCGGTGGCTTCTTCGATTCCACCGTGTTGGTCATCTCCCTGCTCGTCATCGCCGTGCCCTCCTTCGTTATCGGCTTCGTCTTCCAGTACCTCGTGGGCATTAAGTGGGGCGTCCTGCCGGTTACCGTCGGCGCTAACGCCACCGTGAAGTCCCTCCTCATGCCCGCCATGGTGCTCGGCGCGCTCTCCTTGGCTTACGTCATTCGCCTGACCCGCCAGTCCGTGGCTGAGAACCTGCGCGCCGACTACGTGCGCACCGCACGCGCGAAGGGCCTGTCCAACGGCGCGGTGACCCTCCGCCACGTGCTGCGTAACTCGCTGATTCCCGTGGCCACCTTCATCGGTGCTGATATCGGCGCGCTCATGACCGGCGCCATCGTGACCGAAGGCATCTTCGGTATCAACGGCGTCGGCGGCACGATGTACCAGGCCATCCTGCGCGGTGAGCCAACCACGATTGTCTCCTTCACCACGGTGCTGGTGATCATCTACATCATCGCCAACCTGCTCGTTGACCTCCTGTACGCCGTACTTGATCCGAGGATCCGCTATGCCTAATTTCGAGAAAAACACCCCCTACCCGGGCCAAGAGCACTTCGTCTCGGAAACCGATGAAACGGGCCTCGGCGCCGTCGACGCCGTCAAGGACGAGTCCGCCCCGTCCTCCCAGTGGGGCGAGGCCTGGCGCTACCTGCGCCGCCGCCCGCTGTTCTGGATCGCGGCCGTGATGATCCTCGTGGCCATCCTCCTCGCCATCGCACCGGGTCTTTTCACGAGCACCGACCCGCGCCTGTGCGAGCTGTCCAAGTCCCTCGACCCCGCCGAGCCGGGCCACCCCTTCGGCTTCAACCGCCAGGGCTGCGATATTTACGCCCGCGTGATTTACGGTGCGCGCGCGTCGGTTGCCGTCGGCGTCCTGACCACCATCCTCGTCGTGGTGCTGGGCTCCTTGATCGGCGCCATCGCCGGCTTCTTCGGCGGCTGGATTGACTCCGTCCTGTCCCGCATCACCGACATCTTCTTCGCCATCCCGCTGGTGCTCGCCGCCATCGTGGTCATGCAGATGTTCAAGGAGCACCGCACCATCGTCACGGTGGTCTTGGTGCTCGGACTCTTCGGCTGGGTCTCCATCGCCCGCATCACGCGCGGCGCGGTGGTCTCCATCAAGAACGAGGAGTTCGTCCAATCCGCCCGCTCCATCGGCGCGTCGAGCTGGCGCATCCTGTTCAGCCACATCCTGCCGAACGCGGCCGCGCCCATCATCTCCTATGCCACCGTGGCGCTGGGCACCTACATCGTCGCGGAGGCCACCTTGTCCTTCCTGGGCATCGGCTTGCCGTCGACGTTTGTGTCCTGGGGCGGCGATATCTCTGACGCGCAGGCTTCACTACGCGTTGCTCCGGCAGTCCTGTTCTACCCGGCGGGTGCTTTGGGCCTGACCGTGTTGAGCTTCATCATGATGGGTGACGTCGTCCGCGATGCACTCGATCCGAAGGCGAGGAAGCGCTAATGACTAACTCTCCACTTCTTGAAATGAAGGACGTCCACATCTCCTTCACCACCTCCACCGGTGTGGTTGAGGCGGTGCGTGGCGTCAACATGTCCATCTACCCGGGCCAGTCCGTGGCGATTGTGGGCGAGTCCGGCTCCGGTAAGTCCACCACGGCGATGTCTATCCTGGGCCTGCTGCCGGGCACCGGCAAGGTCACCGGCGGCCAGATCCTCTTCGAGGGCGAGGACATCACCCACTACGACAACAAGCAATTCGAGTCGCTGCGCGGTGACAAGATTGGCCTGGTCCCGCAGGATCCAATGTCCAACCTCAACCCGGTGTGGCGCATCGGCACCCAGGTCGAGGAATCTCTCAAGGCCAACCACGTGGTGGAGGGCTCCGAGCGCCACCAGCGCGTCGTGGAGCTTCTAGAGGAAGCCGGGCTTCCCGACGCCGAACGCCGCGCCAAGCAGTACCCCCACGAGTTCTCCGGCGGTATGCGCCAGCGCGCGCTCATCGCGATCGGCCTGGCCGCACGCCCGAAGCTGCTGATTGCCGACGAGCCCACCTCCGCCCTCGACGTGACGGTGCAAAAGACCATCTTGGATCACCTGGAGCACCTTACCGAGGAGCTGGGTAACGCGGTGCTTTTCATTACCCACGATCTTGGCCTGGCCGCCGAGCGCGCGGAGCACCTCGTCGTCATGCACCGCGGCCGCATCGTCGAGTCCGGTCCCTCGCGCGAGATTCTGCGCTCCCCGCAGCACCCGTACACGCGCCGGCTTGTCGACGCCGCCCCCTCTCTCGCTTCCTCCCGCATCCGCGCGGCTAAGGAAGCCGGCGTCGAAGCCAAGGAACTCAAGTCGGGCGAGGCCATCGGCTCCACCGCTGCAGATTCATCTTCCGCGGCTCAGGCCCCGGTCATCTCGGTGCGCAACCTCACCAAGGAATTCGATATCCGTGGCCAGCGCGGCGGAAAGAAGCTGTTGAAGGCCGTCGACGATGTCTCCTTCGATATCCGCCGCGGCACCACCCTGGCGCTGGTGGGCGAGTCCGGCTCCGGCAAGTCCACGGTGGCCAACATGGTGTTGGGCCTGCTAGAGCCGACCTCCGGCACCATCGAGTTCGAAGGCCGCGATACCTCGACGCTGTCGAAGAAGGAGCTGTTTAAACTCCGCCGCAAGATGCAGGTGGTTTTCCAGAACCCCTACGGTTCGCTGGACCCGATGTACTCGATTTACAAGTGCATCGAAGAGCCCATGGCGCTGCACAAGGTGGGCTCGCGCAAGGAGCGTGAGGCCCGCGTTGCCGAGCTTCTCGACATGGTCTCCATGCCCCGTTCCGCCATGCGCCGCTACCCCAACGAGCTCTCCGGCGGCCAGCGTCAGCGTATCGCCATTGCCCGTGCGCTGGCGCTGCGCCCGGAGGTCATCGTCCTCGATGAGGCTGTCTCCGCCCTGGACGTGTTGGTGCAGAACCAGATCATCCAGCTGCTCGCGGAGCTGCAGTCGGAGCTCAGCCTGTCCTACCTCTTCATTACCCATGACCTCGCGGTGGTCCGCCAGACTGCCGACGACGTCGTGGTGATGAAGAAGGGCCAGGCCGTCGAGCAGGGCACCGCCGACGATATCTTCGACAACGCCCAGCAGGAATACACCCGCAACCTCATCAACTCGGTTCCGGGTATGCACCTAGAAATCGGCACCGGCCACTAACCCACAACGCCGCCTAACCCGTCAGCCTTCATCCGGCTGGCGGGTTTCGCCTTTTAAGGGGGCTCGCTCTTTAAGGGCTAAGCGTCCCGTTGCTCCTACTGCATCCAACGGCAGGCGAATCGCGACCAGGATCCCCAATTTCCCCGCGCACCATGCTGCGGTTTGCGGGGATCACCGATGTGCCCGTCAACCATCTTTCGGTTGGCGGGATCGGTGGTTGGCGTTGTCCTCTCGATGTCTGGGACATTAACTGTTGTCGGGTGGTGGGTCTGGTGGCTGTCCTGCTTGTTCAGCGTTGAGTCTGGCTAGTGCTTCTTGGTATTCGGGCATTGCGGTGATTGGTGTGCCCCAGGGTGGGATGAAGCTGACCCCGGTGTTAAGCCGGTACATGTAGCCGCGCCCGGTAGGCCTTTGTGGGTCATCATCATTGATCCCGTTGTGGTAGGCGCACAAGAACGTCAGGTTCTTGATGTTGGTGTAGCCTCCTGCCTGCCAGGGGATGAGGTGATGGACTTGGCAGTAATCAGCGGGCTTATTGCAGCCTGGTCTAGAACACGTGTGGAATTCAGCATGCAGGGTAAGGCGTTGTTTGAAGTTTGCCCCTCGTGATAGCCGCCAGGTGTCGATGGGTCCTTCAATGGGGTGCACGATGGTGGCATACCCTATTTCGGCAAACTTGTGGGTGAGGAATTCCGCCCCGGTCATCCGCCCGCCGTTAGTCAGGTTGAGCTCGATCTCGTCCCCATCACCGTTGATGATCTGGTCGAGCTCGTTCAACGTGACGATGACTTGGGTGCGCACTGCCGGTTTGGAACCGCTTGTTTCTTTGTTGAAGAAGATGTCGTTGGCGGCTTGAAGCAGGTCGGTGTTGGTGGATTCGAGTACGCCGCGCATGTTGGCAATCGTGGTGGCATCGTCGGTTATGGAGAGCGTGTTGGGGCCTTGTTCCCGGTAGGTGATGCGCACACCAGGTTTGGCTATGCGCTTGGAGCGTAGTTCTTTCAGGCGTGTGGCGGCGACGGTGGGGATGCGGTGTGCGGGTGTGGCGGCGAGTTTGATTCTGAGGTTCCAGGCGTCGAGGGTTTTCTTGACTTTTGCGGTGTAGGACTCGATGAGTGTGAGGGTGCCGAGGCTGTGGCGTTGGGTGAGCGCTGCTTGGCGGGCTTTGCGTTGTTTGCCGCTAAAGCGGGTGGGGCCGAAATAAACCTGGTTAAGGTTTGCAAGCTCAGTGGCATCGGAAGCAGAAGCACCGAGCGTGCGGAGCTCATCGGGTGAGCCAGGAATGTTTTCCACCAGCGCAATCCCCGAATTGCGGAGGCGGATGTAGGTTTCGATATCCCCCATGAGCACAGAGACTAAAACAGCACCGTGGGCCCCGCAACCGGAAGAAGAAACTACCTGGTCTTAGCCGACGCAGGAGCCGGTTGGGGTGGCGTCGACAAGCTGCGTGACGTCACCCACGTGGCCGCGCACCTCGTCCGCGGTAAGCGCATAGCCCGTATCGGAATCCTCCACGGAAGCACCAAACACAACGCCGAGCACCTGACCCTCCGGGTTGATCATCGGACCGCCGGAATTGCCCTGCCGGATGCTACCGCGCACCGTGTAGGCATCGCGCTCCACGCGGCCCGTGGAGTAGATATCCGGACCAGCGATGGTGAGACGGTCGCGCACGCGCGCCGGCTCCGCCGTGAACGGCCCCGACTGCGGGAAGCCCAAGACGATGGCATCGTCCCCGGTAGCAGCCGCTTGTTCCGCCCACGGCAAAGGATCCAATCCCAGGCCCGGGCTATGCAGCACAGCAATGTCTACGTCCGAGTTGTAATACACCACGTCCGCTTCCTTGAGGCCAAGGACCGTATCGAGGCGAACCTTATCCGTGCCCGCCACCACGTGGGCGTTCGTGATGACGTAGTCCGGCTCCGTCACAAAGCCCGAGCCCATGAGGCGACGCGAACATGCCTCGGCATCACCCAGCACATGAATGACGGAAGGCCGCACGCGTTCTGCGAGTTTGGGATCCCCAATGTTCACCGCCGGCGCATCCACCTCGACATCGGCGCCAGATCGCTGCCAGGGCGATACCAACGGCGGCAACCCGGACTCGTTGAGGAGCGCAGCCAAGCCATTCGGCAGCGCCGCCAGGCGCGAAGGCGCCACCGCATTCAGCGAGCTCAGCACACGCGATTCACGCAGCGCCTGCCCCGGCTGGCCGCCCAGGTTGGAGGCCAAGGGCAAGGACACCAGCCAAATCACCACGATGGCCGCCGCGGCTTGGAAGACCGCGCCAATCGACGAATCCACGCGCTGCCCCGAGCGGGTTCGCATGCGGTCTCGCAGCGCCATGCCAAGCGACGTCCCCACCAACTGCCCCAGCCCCACCAGCAAAATCAGCACGCCGACAGCCAGCAAAAAGCGCACGGCCGCCTGGTCCGTCAGCCCCATCACCAGCGGGGCAACCACGGTTCCTAAGACCAACCCCGCAATGATTCCCACCGCTGCGAGGACCGCCGCTAAGGCGCCCTGCCGCCAGCCCACGCGCACGGCAAGGAGCACGGCAATAACGATCAGGATGTCAACAGCTAGGGACACAGGGGGAATACTTTCTTAAAGGCTAAAAGGAGCAGAACTAGCCTATCTTCTCATTATTCAAAGAGCGATTGAGTGAGTCACGCAGATCATGAACCATATTCTTATCCCATTCCACGCTCCAGCCCGCATGGTCCATCAGCCCGGAGAGCACTCCCGCGGTAAAACCCCACACCACGTATCCCCGCGCCCGGAAGGCCGGCCCCTTCCAGCGGCTAAACCCCACCATCATGCGGTTGGCCGGATCCGCCAGCTCCCGCAGCGGGACGGTGAAGACATCGTCGGTCTCCGCCGGGCTCGCCGGCCACACGGTGCCCGGTTCATGCCAATACGCCAGGACCGGGCTCACGGTGTTGCCGGTAGCCCGGATGTCCAGCTTGCCCCACTGCTCAAGAGGGGTGACCGTGGAGCGGTCGAGGCCGGTTTCTTCCTCGGCTTCGCGCAGGGCGACGTCGACAAGCGAGGCGTCCCCCTCCTCCCTACGCCCGCCGGGAAAGGCAATCTGGCCGGAGTGCGAGCGCATCGACGGCGAGCGGTGCGTGAGCAGCACCTCACCATCCTCAAAACTGGTGCCCTTCAGCAGCACCAACACTGCCGATTCACGTCGGCGCTTGGCGGCCGGGACATGCCGAATGAGGCGTTCTTGGACCTTGTCTGTATCAACCCCGAGCGCCGGGCGCAGCCACTCCGGGGCATGGGCAGGAAAGAGGCGGCTCACTTGAGAACCTCCTCGACGGCCTCCTCCAAATCTTCTGCGGAGTCGAACGGCTTCACAAACTTCTCCTCCACCGTGCCATCGCGCACCACCAGGGTGATGGGGATAACGCCCGGCAACCCGAGCTCACCTGCGAAGGCGCCGTCATCGTCTTGGTAGCTGGGGATATCTACCTGCAGATCGCTGAGAAGAGCGGCCCCGTTGGCAGCGTTCGCGTCCGCATGCACGCCGACGACATTCCACGTCGGGTGCGCTCGCGCAAGGTCTTCGAAGAAGGGCAGCTCCGCGCGACACGGTTCGCACCACCACGCCCACACAGTAACGATCTGGACGTTCTTGGCCGCCGCAGTACCGGCCGCACCCAAGCACGGAAGATCCACACCCGCAAGCGGTCCCTCGGGGCATTTGGGGCGCTTGGCCACCTCTTGCTCCTGCGCCTCGGGGAGGGCAACCTCCGGCTCATCATTCTCAAGCAGGTTCACCACGCCGACAAACGCGAGCGCCGCCAGCGCGACAATGGCAGCGATGCTCGCCTTCACGTATCCGGGCCACCGAGAATATTGGCTCATTGCTCCACCTTAACCCCGCGACGGGCACCATGGGGCGAGGACGCAGGCCGCGCACTGTGGCTTTCGCGCGGTGCACACGCGCCGTCCATGGAGGATGAGGCGGTGCGAAAACACCGTTTGCTCCTCTTCGGGCACGCGCTTGGCGACGTCCCTCTCAATCGCCCTCGGGGTCTTCGCCTCGGTCAACCCAAGACGCTGGCTCAGGCGCGTGACGTGGGTATCCACCGTGATCCCCGGCAGGCCGAAGGCATTGCCGCGCACCACCAGCGCGGTCTTGCGCCCGACGCCGGGCAGGGAGGTGAGCTCGTCGATGCCGCGGGGCACCCGCCCATCGAAGTCCGCGACGAGCTTTTCTCCGATGCCTAACAGGTGGCCGGCCTTCGTGCGCTGGAATCCGAGCGGGCGGAGGATGCGCTCGAGGTCAGCACGGTCCGCGGCCGCGTAATCCGGTGCGGAAGGATACCGAGCAAAAAGCTCCGGGGTGACCTGGTTGACGCGGGCATCCGTGCACTGCGCCGAGAGCACCGTAGCAATAAGTAGCTCGAGCGGCGTGGTGAAATCTAGCTCGCAATCGGCGTCGGGATATTCATCCGCCAAGGCGGTACGAATATGAACGATGCGAGCGGCCTCGTCAGCGTCATCGTGGTGCACGGGAAGGTCAGGGGACATAAAAGAGATCTTAGTGACGGCGGCTAGAATGAGAAGCATGATTTCGCTCGTCATCTTTGTGCCGCTGTGCCTCGCGCTGTTTGCCATCCTCATGGAGAAACTTGAGGCGACGGCCTTCGAAAACTAAATAGACCATTCAAGGCGTGTGATTATTTTTCACGTTGGTGGAAATAGTGACTAATTACACTGTATGATATTGTGCAGTGCCTCGTGGCGCACTGGAGACTAGGTGCGTCAAATCAAACCAAACCAGCTTGTGTCCCAGTGTTTTCCGGGCTGCGCAGGCTTTAAGGAGTAACAGTGGAAGGCGTACAGGACATTCTCTCCCGCGCTGGCATTTTCCAGGGCGTCGATCCGGTAGCAGTACAGAACCTTATTGAGCAGATGGAAACCGTCCGTTTCCCGCGCGGCACCACCATTTTCGAGGAAGGTGAGCCGGGAGACCGCCTCTACATCATCACCTCGGGCAAGATTAAGCTCGCCCGCCACGCCCCGGATGGCCGCGAGAACCTCCTGACCGTGATGGGCCCGTCCGATATGTTCGGCGAGCTCTCCATCTTCGATCCGGGCCCGCGCACCTCTTCCGCTGTCTGCGTCACTGAGGTCACCGCAGCCACGATGAACTCTGAGATGCTCAAGCAGTGGGTAGCCGATCATCCGGCAATTGCTCAGCAGCTTCTGCGCGTGCTGGCCCGCCGTCTGCGCCGCACGAACGCCAACCTGGCGGACCTCATCTTCACCGACGTGCCAGGCCGCGTGGCCAAGACCCTGCTGCAGCTGGCTAACCGCTTCGGTGTGCAGGAGGGCGGCGCGCTGCGCGTGAACCACGACCTCACCCAGGAAGAGATCGCCCAGCTCGTTGGCGCTTCCCGTGAGACCGTGAACAAGGCTCTGGCCACCTTCGCTCACCGCGGCTGGATCCGCTTGGAGGGCAAGTCGGTGCTCATCGTCGATACCGAGCACTTGGCCCGCCGCGCACGCTAGGTCTTAAAGGCCGAGCCCGCCTATGCGGACCTCGGCCTTCGACTTGTCCTAACGCAAAATCCCCCGAGAATTTCTCGGGGGATTTTCCTATGTAGTGCTTTAGTTCTGAGCCGCGAGGTACTTCAGCGCGGTGCGCGTCGACTGCTCAGCTGCGTGACGCAGGACCGGATCGACATCGTCATACATCTCATCAACGAGAGTCTTGACGTCGACGTCCTCACCCAAGCGCCCACGGACCTCCTTGATCTGGTCCAGGCGGTGGTGGCGGCGGTCAATGTACTTGCGGGCAACCGCGGAGGTGTCCTCCAAGTCCGGGCCGTGGCCCGGGAAGAGCGCCACGTCCTTGCCGCGTTCTTCCAGAAGATCCAGGGTCTTCAGGTAATCAGCCAAGTCGCCATCCGTCTCAGACAGCAGCACGGTGTGGCGGCCTGCGATGGTGTCACCGGTCAGGATGCCCTCCAGGGTGGAGTTCTTCGCTTCCGCGGACCACACAAAGAAGCAGGTGGAATCTGCGGTGTGACCCGGGGTGTGAACGACCTCAAGCTGCGGGGTGATGCCGTCGACGGTGATCACTTCTCCGTCGACAAGCGCGTCGCCCCCATTGCAGTAATTCGGATCGAAAGAGCGAATGGGAGCGCCGGTGAGCTGACGCAGGCGCTGGGCGCCTGATGCGTGATCATCGTGGCGGTGGGTAAGAAGGATCAACGCAACCTCGCCCGCCTTCGCGGTCACGACGTTGAGATGACCTTCATCCTCCGGGCCCGGATCAACCACAATGGCGCGGGAATCTTCTCCAGCGCGGATGATCCACGTATTGGTGCCCTCCAAAGCGGTGTAACTGGGATTATCGCACAGCACGACACCGACGGACTGGCTCACGGGACGCAGTTGGCTATATGCAGGATGCTCCATGGTTCTAACCCTATCCGATTACTCAGCGATTTCTACGATGACTTCGATCTCAACGGGGGAATCTTTCGGTAGGACCGCTACCCCCACCGCAGAACGCGCGTGGATTCCGGCATCTCCGAAGACCTCACCCAAGAAGTCGGAAGCACCATTGATGACCGCAGCTTGCTCAGTAAAGGAGGGGTCCGAAGCCACGAATCCAACCACCTTCACCACGCGGGTTACGTGATCAAGACCTACGAGACCATCGATTGCAGCCAAAGCGTTCAGCACGGCCACACGTGCCAATTCTTGCGCCTTTTCTAGGCTCACCTCTGCGCCGACCTTGCCGGAAGCCGGCAATTCACCGCCCACGACGGGCAGCTGGCCAGAGGTCCACACCTGGTTTCCCACGCGGGTAGCTGGGATATAGGACGCGAGGGGGACAGCGACAGAAGGCAGCTCGACGCCGAGCTCTTCAAGGCGGGCAAGCGCACCCATTAGGACTCCTCCAAAGGACGCTTGAAATAGGCGACAACATTCTCCGGGTTCATACCCGGGGTGATGGTGACGAGCTCCCAGCCGTCCTCACCCCAGGAATCAAGGATTTGTTTCGTCGCGTGCGTAAGAACCGGCGCGGTGGCATATTCCCATTTAGTCATGGGCTCAATGCTACTAAATACCGATGAGTTCGCCACCCTCAGCGAGGTAATGAGCCCAGCTCGTGATGTGCGGGTTCTTGCGCAGAAGGGCACGGCGCTGACGCTCCGTGAGGCCGCCCCACACGCCGAACTCCACGCGATTATCAAGCGCATCCGCGCGGCACTCATTGAGCACCGGGCAATGGCGACAGATTACTGCAGCTTTACGCTGCTCAGCTCCTCGTACAAAGAGTGCATCGGGATCACCGTTGCGGCACTTAGCTTGGGTAACCCACTCACCACGCTCTGTGGTTAACGAGGCATTCTTTACCATTGCGGACCGTCCTGCACCTTTGACACTGACTGCCATGGCTAGGTAACTCCTTCCAAGCTCACCCCCGTCGAGCTCAAAGATCATGAATAACCCTCTACCCGACGGAATATTATGTACCCTTGGTAAGTCTATTCACAGACCGGTATACCTGTCTAACAGGTCACACTTTAGGGGGGTCTCCCGGATATCCTCCTAAACCACTAGTGTGTGGAGGGTGACTGTGATCAAATCCCTGGGAAAGCTCGTCCTGTCCACAGCACTGGTCGGCATCCTCATCGCGCTGGCCATCGCCCCCGTCGCTGGCGTCAGCGGTGTCGCCGTGGCCAGGACCAATGAGACGATGCAATCAGACGTCCAGGATCTCACCAACGGTGATACCCCCGGCGTGAGCACCATCTTGGATGCCAAGGGCAACCCCCTTGCGTATATCTATGAGCAGCGCCGCCATCCAGTGAAACCGGATGAGATCTCGGACGCCATGAAGAAGGCAGTGGTGGCTATCGAGGACCGCCGTTTCTATGAGCACGAGGGCGTCGACTTGCAGGGCAATGTCCGTGCGTTGTGGACCAACCTGGTTGCGGGCGGTGTCTCCCAGGGCGCATCCACGCTTGACCAGCAGTACGTAAAGAACTACCTCCTTTTGGTCAACGCGACTACCGACGAAGAACGTCAGGCCGCGACCGAACAATCCGTGGCCCGTAAGCTGCGCGAAATGCGCATGGCTACGGACATCGATGCCCGGCTCTCCAAGGATGAGATCCTCACCAACTATCTCAACCTCGTCCCCTTTGGAAACCACTCCTTCGGCGTTGAGGCCGCTAGCCGCACCTACTTCGGAACCGATGCCGCGCACCTCACCGTGCCGCAGGCTGCGATGCTCGCCGGCATGGTGCAATCCTCGGAATACCTCAACCCCTATACCAACGAAGAAGGCGTAACTGAGCGCCGCAACGTGGTACTCCAAGCCATGGTTGATAACGGCTCCCTTTCCCAGGAGGACGCCGACGCCTTTTCCCAGCAGCCACTCGGCGTGTTGGACAGCCCTGCAACCCTGGCTAACGGCTGCATCGGCGCGGGCGATCGCGGCTTCTTCTGCGACTATGTGCTGGAATACCTCAACGAAAAAGGCATCGACCGCGAGCACCTTGCGCGTGGCGGTCTGACCGTTAAGACCACGCTTGACCCCGACGTCCAAGACCAAGCGCTCAACGCAGTGCGAAGCAACACCGCCCCGGATGCGGCGGGCGTGGCGGAGGTCATGAACGTTATCAAGCCGGGCACCGATTCCCGCAAGGTCCTAGCCATGGTGTCGTCGCGCACCTATGGGCTCGACCTGAACAACAATGAAACCCTTCTGCCCCAGCCCAATTCTTTGGTGGGCAACGGCGCAGGCTCCGTGTTCAAACTCTTTACCGCCGCGGCCGCCCTGGAGGCGGGCTACGGCATCAAGGACAAGCTGGCCGTGCCCAATCGCTACGAAGCGGAAGGCCTGGGATACGGCGGCGCAGCTAACTGCCCGCCCAACAAGTACTGCGTGGAAAACTCCGGCAGCTACGCCTCCACGATGACCATGCAGGACACGCTGGCCTACTCCCCCAACACCCCCTTCATCCAACTCACCGAGCAACTTGGCGTCGAGCGCCTGGTCGACATCGCCGTCAAGCTCGGCCTGCGTTCTTATGAAGAACCCGGCAGCTACGACGGCGAGTCCTCCATCGCCGACCACATTAAAGACTCCAACCTCGGCTCCTTCACGCTCGGCCCGACAGCAGTGAATGCACTGGAGCTGTCTAACGTGGGCGCGACGGTGGCGTCGCAAGGCATGTGGTGCGAGCCCAACCCCATCGAGGAAGTCACGGACTCCCACGGCAACGAGGTCTACCTCAAACACACGCCGTGCGAACGCGCAGTGGACAAGGAAGTGGCAAAGGCGCTGGAAAACAACATGACCGCCGATACCGAAAAGGGAACCGCCTCCGACTCGGCACGCGCTGCCGGCTTCAGCGGCCAGGCCGCCGCCAAGACCGGTACCACCGAGTCCAACCAGTCCTCGGCTTTCCTTGGATTCAACTCGGCAGTCGCTGCCGCACCGTACATCTACAACGACGGGACCACCACGAGCCCGCTGTGCACCGGCCCGGTACGCCAGTGCCCCAGCGGCAACCTCTTCGGCGGCAAGGAGCCGGCGGCAACCTTCTACACCATGGCCGCGCGCGTCCCCGAAGCACAGAAAGGCACGGTGCCCGATTACGACCGGGCCTACGACTCCGGCAAGGTTTCGCCGCTTATCGACGGCGTGAAGGGCAAGTCCGAAAGCCAAGCCCGTTCCGCGCTGGAGAAAGCCGGATACAAGGTCAGGACCACCGAGGTCCCCGCGCCCGGCGTGGGCTACGGCAAGGTAGTTCGCGTCATCACCGGTCCATCCGGCGCGAAGAAGGGCGCGGAGGTCACGCTCCAGCTTTCCGACGGCTCCGCGAGCGACTCCTCCGATTCTGCGAGCACGAGCCCAGTAGCCTGGGACTCCAACTCGGGCTCCCCGTCCGCACCGAGCGGCGGCGAGCCGGGAGGCGGCCAGTCCGACCCACTATTCACTCAAGAAGACGTTGACCGCTTCACGAATGATGTGCGGAGCTTCTTCGGGCTCTAGCGCATTAGTTCAGGGCGGCCTTCACGGCCGTGGACAGGCGCTTGCCGTCCGCGCGTCCGGCAGCCTTGGCGGTGGCCACCTTCATGACGTTACCCATCTGCTTGATGGTCGCCGGCTCACCGGAGTCCTTCTCAACCTCGGCGATGGATTCTTTAACGAGGGCGTTCAGGGAGTCGTCGTCAAGCTGCTCCGGCTGGTAGGCCTCGAAGAAGGGGACGTCGACAAGCTCCGCCTCCGCCAACTCCGGGCGGCCATTCTCCGCGTAAACCTCTGCGGACTCGCGGCGCTTCTTAATCTCACGAGCGATGACCTTGAGGATGTCCTCATCGGTGATCTCGTGGCGAGAACCGGAAGTTTCCTCCGCCTGGATGGCAGACAGCAGAGAACGGATGGCGCTCGTACGGGCCTTGTCCTTGGACTTCATCGAGGTCTTAAGGTCAGCGCGGATAGTTTCTTTCAACTCACTCATGCCCTTCAATCTACGCCAGCCGGCCAGGTAGTGTGGTGAGGGTGAAGATTTTCCCTGTCCTTGGCGGACTCGCCGCCGCCGGCCTGGGCACCGCCGCATGGGCGCACTCAGAGCTCACCAAGTTCGAGCTCAAGGAGTACACCCTGCCGCTGCTGGAGCCCGGCACGCTGCGCGAGGAGTCCGAGTTCCGCATCCTGCACGTGTCCGACCTCCACATGATTCCGGGCCAGCGCGCCAAAATCGAGTGGGTCTCAGGCCTCGACGCCCTCGACCCGCACCTGGTGATCAATACCGGTGACAATCTTTCCGACGAGCGCGGCGTCCCCGAGGTCCTCCGCGCGCTTGGCCCGCTGCTGAGCCGCCCGGGAATGTTCTGCTTTGGCACCAATGATTACTGGGCGCCGCGCATCCCGAATCCCTTCAACTACCTGATTGGGAAGAAGAACGAGCCCTCTTATGTGAACCTGCCGTGGAAGGGCATGCGCGCGGCCTTCCTTGAGCACGGCTGGCACGATGCCAACCAGGCCCGCGTGGAGTTCAAGGTGGGCGATGTTCGCTTGGCTGCCGCCGGTGTGGACGACCCACACCATGATCTGGATGACTACTCGGAAATCGCCGGCGCCCCGAACGAGGATGCCGACCTCTCCTTGGCGCTGCTGCACTCCCCGGAGCCCCGCGTCCTGGAGAAATTCGCCGCCGACGGCTACCAGCTGTCCCTGTCTGGACACACGCACGGCGGCCAGCTCTGCCTGCCTTTCAAGGTGGCGGGCTCGCGCTCCATCGTGACCAACTGCGGCATCGATCGCACCCGCGCCCAGGGCCTGCACCTGTTCGGAGAGATGTACATGCATGTCTCCAACGGGTTGGGCACCTCGAAGTTCGTTCCCTTCCGGGTGTTCTGCCGCCCGTCGGCCACGCTTCTGCGTATCACTGAGAAGGCCGCCTAGGGATACCCCCTCCACGCTGCCGTTTTGTCCTTTCAGACCGGGGTGAGTTACAGTATTCCGGTACCGCTTAGAGCGAGACACCGGGATATGGCGCAGCTTGGTAGCGCGCTTCGTTCGGGACGAAGAGGTCGCAGGTTCAAATCCTGTTATCCCGACCATTAAACCCGCAGGAAACTGCGGGTTCTTTTTCGTTTTCCGCCCGCCTAGAAGGGGCTTGCAACCGCCCAAGCTCCTCAAGTTAAGGGTCATTTCGATCAAATAAGGGGTCCGGGCACCGAGAAATTGGGACGCTATTTGATCGAAGTGTCGTCCCCGCCGACCAATAGGAAGTCACCCCGCTATCTTTAGCGACATGGAGCAGCGCAAACAACGTAACGCGCTGCACTCCATCGACCGTGACGTACCTTCCCTGACCAACATCGTGACCGGAGCCAACGAGATTGGTAAATTCGGCTAGCTCTGCAAAGATGATCAGGTTTGTTCTTCTTGCTGAGGCCACACCGCACCGGAGCCAAGACGAACAGCGCAGCAGTTGGAGCTCCGAGTCACAGTTGGGTAAACCTAGACCCCTCAGGGCTAATGCCGAGGGCACATTCCCTTCTTCGGCGATTGAAGGTGCCGCATCTTAAGAAAGACACCAATTGCCGCCGCGTAAATACACATATATACTCTCAGAAGTACGCTAGGCGTTGAGCCGCGAGGCAAGAATACCCCGGGCAACAACTCCGAGAGCCGATGCTTAGCATCGGCTCTCGTGCCATTTTCCGGAGTCGCGGAGTTCAACTTGCTGCTCGCATACCTTGATGAAATTGGTTCCCCTGGGGCCTTTGCCCATCCTTCACACAAGAGGTTCTCTGATAGCCCCGCTTTTGGTTATGGCGGCTTTGTAATTCCCGAAGATAATGCTCGGCAATTTGGCGCCTTCTTCGCGGAACGAAAGAAGCAATTCTTCCAAAATGATATTCCAGACAACGTCGATCCTGGTCGATGGGAAAGAAAAGGCGCAGATTTACTGTTCGCCAAGGCATACGATGAACGTCCCCAAAATTTAAGACTGCTTGGAAGTCTGATTTCCAAACTTAGGCAATTGAATGGAAACCTTTTCTACTATGCTGAAGAAAAGCCAATAGGCACCCCCAAAGAGACTAACTGTGGTCCAAATGAATTTCGCCAGCGAGAAGAAACCTCAATGAGGGAATCCTTAAATAGGCTGGCGAATCATGCACATTCGTTAGACCAATCGATGCTCGTGCTAATGGATCAAATCAATGAAAAATCCCGAATCCAGCGCTTACCTGTGATGTACGCCCATATTCTGGGTCGAGCTACCGAGCATAAGGAAATGCGGCGATTAATTGAACCGCCCATGCACATCGACAGTAAACTCTCTTCTAATATCCAGTTTGCTGATTGGGTATGCGCTTTAGTAAAACGAGCTGTCGAATATCAACTAGTAGAAGATTCTCGCTATTCATGGATCCCCTTTGCGAGTCAGTTATCGGCTGCGCGAGGAGCTTTCACCTATGAATCGAAACTCCACCTATGCGGGCGATCCATCTCAGATCTCCACCATTCAGAGATTATCTATGCCGAGAGGCCAGTTATCGACTTCCTAAATGTGAGTCAGGAAAACCGGGAAAAACTAGAACGGGTCAGGAAAGCCACACTCAGGTAAATGCATGGTTGCCACAAATCTCCTGCAGGAAGCCAATTCCCTGTGAGAGGTTTTGCCAACGGGAACCAAGCGGTAGGCAGCTTCGAGTTCTCTTGCGTTTCACGGTTAAGGGCTTTTAACCAGCCCTAGAAGCTCGAAGATCCACCCGAACCGGAAAAGCCCGAGCTAAACCCGCTGTTGACGCCGCCGCTGGAGGAGGAGCTGCTATTGGCGGCGGTGGCGTCGCTGTCCCAGGTGCTCACAACGTAGAAGGGCACGTAGCCGTGGTAGCCGGAACCGGCAAAGAAGTTGGAGTCATAGATGCGCGTGCGCTCTGGGCGCTCGTCGGCCTCGTTGCGCTTCTGCAGCTGCGCCTGCAGGTGCTCAGAGAGTAGCGCGGTGCGGTCCAAGAGCTCCAAGTAGCGTTCCATGAACTGCGGGTGATTGGGCTCATTGGAGAGTGCAACGGCGGCACCTTCCAGCTCCTTGGCGTGACGCTCAAGCGCCGAGTCGATATCCGCCGCCAAGTAGCCCGCCTGGGCCAGGTCTTTACCCAACTCGTAGAGCTCGAAGCGGCGAGCATCGGCATCAGCGTCTTCGATACGGCGCAGCTTTTCAATGTTGACTTCGGCGGTTTCCACGCGCTCACACAGCTCGCGCGCGTGGGCGATGGGCTCGGCATGCGAGCGGAACTGTTCATCCGGCGCATCGGCCGAAATCGACATAAGGGATCCCACCTGGGCATCGATGGCGAGGAAGTCATCGCGCAGGCCCTCCCAGTCCTCACGCAAACGCTCATCCACCAGACCCGATTGCAGCGAGTGCGCCCGAATATCGATCTCCCTCAGGCGCTGCGCCACATCGGTATAGGTCTGCGATACGTAGTCCCAGTCCTCGCGCGCCTGCTGCGCCTTCTTCTGTCGGCTGCGCCGAGTACCGCCGACGATGCCCGCGCTCGCGCCACCGACGCCCAGGCCCGCCGCCCCGAGGCCAATGGCCGCCCCAATGCGCCCATCTTTCGCGCTCTCATACTGAGCATCCGCAGCACGGTCCACATCGATCGCTGCCGCCGCGCCAGCAAAAAGGCCAGCAGGAATGTTGCCATCCCGCACGCCCGGCTTAATGGCTTCGATGGACTGCTCCAAATGGCTGTCATCTTTGCGCAGCTTCATCTGCCCGGCCACATCCTCACCCGCAAAGACGAAGGCCCGGCGCGGGTCGAGTCCCACGCCGACGAAGACCTGACCATCGGCGAACTTATCCTTTCCGATGAGCTCCGGGTGATTATCGCGCAGGTACTCCTCCACGGAGTCGTTAACGTTTTCTTTGTTCTTGGCAAAGACCATGTAGTGCAGCCCCTGGACCACGTCGGGGGCGGCGATCCGGGAGACATCGCTAAGCATGCGCTCTTCCTCCTCCGGAGTGAGCACATCATCCGGGTCCATGATGTCAGCCTGCACCTCACGCTGTGCGGGCTGCATGACGTAGTCGGAGCGTTCAGGCGCATCGAAGGCCGCCAAGCTCGCGCCCGCGCCGATTCCCCCGAGCAACAGACCGCCCACCATGGCCGCACCGACGATGGCGTCGACCGATGTTATTTTGGGGCCGCGGCTGGCGGCGAAAGGTTTGATATCGCGAGAGTCAGTCACGGTGATACTCCAATTCTTCAGCAGTCGGTGCCGCCAACTTTACCCCCACAATTGGAAACGACGCGGTGCCCCTACAGCAGCCGCGTCGCCCCTATTCCCTATCACTCACAACGGATTGGAGAAACCGTTTGCCTACCCCCTAAGTAGGCTTTGTGAGCGACTTTCACTCTAGCACTCTTTTCATTCACAGCGGTAGCAAAATCTGGAAAACCGAGTAACATATCGTGGCACTTCTGCGATGTGTCGGACGCAGGGCCGTGAGCTAGGCTTTTTCCTTTTCGGCCCGCCCTGCAGGTGCCCCCACGAGCACGAAGGCCGCAATGGTGATTACCCCCAAAATGGCCAAAGCAGTCCACAACTGTGGGGACTGTCCGCCATTACCTGCCACGGTGATGGCGGAGGTGGCCCACTGCATGGGGAAGAGATGCACGAGCGCGCTCATCGCGTTGTTGAGATCGGTGCCGGTCGACGCCGCCTTCCACGCCCAGCCCACGATGCCAACCTGCGCCACGGCGAGCACGCTGCCCAGGACCCAGCCGCCCGCGCCAAGGCCACGCGCAAGCGCGTACGCAATGCTTGCCGACGCCACCCCGGCCCCCGCCGCCGCGAGCCCCGCCCAGGCCACCGCGGCTGCGGTCACGCCAGTAGCCAGGAGGGCCACGAGCAAGCCCACGACGACACCAATCAGCACCGCCCCGCCGAGAAGCGTGAGGATGCGGCGCTCCACGCGCGTCAACAGCGCGCCGATAACACCGCCGCCAAGAGCAGCGATGGCTGCTAGCAACATAGCGACGATGGGGCTCAGCAGCTGGGCGGGCTCGCTGCCACCCTCGGCGGGCCCGGCGACGGTCGGCATCGCACGCTGCGCGCCCTGCACCTTGGTCCGGTTCTGCTTGGCCATGCCATCGACCTTCTCCGCACCGGCAACGAGCTGGTCCACGCCCTTCAAGGCTTCATCGACCTTCGCGTTGAGCTCACCGATACCGGCGTTGAGCTGCTTCGCCCCCTCGGTGGCTTGGTAGACGCCATCGTGATAGGCATAACCATTGACGGCCAGCTGATTAGAAAGGTCGCGCGAACCATCCTTGAGTTGCGTCAATTGATCCTGAACGGATTGGTCGAATTGGAAGTTCTCCACCTGGCCGCGCAGATCACCAAGCTGCGAGCGGATGTTCTTCGCCTCCGCCGAGTTGTTTCCTTCTAGGTCCTTTAAGGTGCCGTCGATTGCCTGCAGGAGCTGTCCGCGAACCACGCCGAGGCCCACGACTTGGTCAACGGCCCCGCCGACGCCGTCGGCCAGCTCGGTGGCACCGTTGCCCAGCTGGGCGGTGCCGGACTGCAGCTGCACGAGCCCGTCATAAAGCTCCTGCGAGCCGCCGGCCAGCTGGTCTACTCCACCGCCGAGCTCATCAGCGCCATCCTGGAGCTCCCCTGTGCCGTCAGCGAGTTGCTTCGTGCCGTTGGCCAAAAAGCCGGCTTGGGCATTGGCTTCCGAGAGGGCACGGGAGACGTCGTAAAGCTCAGCCGGATCGATGGTGCCATCGCTGGGAGCCCCGGCCTGTTCCTGCGACCAGGTTTCGGCCGGCTGCCACTCGGACACGGCGGCGACGACCGCACCGACAATGAGCGGCACGATGAGCACGAGGGTGAGTATAAGAGCGCGGGTGCCAACCTTCCGGTTGGCGTCAGCAGGACTGGCTAGGCGTGAGGTCATGTAAAAGAAACTATCGTTCACGCTGGGAAAAAGCGGTCAGGCGCGCGGAAAAGCCCCGCCAGTACCGTGTTCTTCGGTCACTAGCGGGGCTACTGAGGTTACGTAATTAACGCGTATGCGTTAATTACTTCTTCTCCGCGAAGAGCTCACGCACGCGCTTGCCCAGCTGCGGGGAGACAGCATCCCAGTAGGCGTAGACGCGCTCCTCGGTCTCCGGGGACACGCCAGCCATAGCGTTGGTGATGTTGTCTGCGAGGCGCTCCTTGGCGCCGTCGTCGTAGACGTTCTCGTACAGGTCGGTGGCCTGAACGGTGTCATTGTCCTCGGCGTGGCGGACGTAGGGTGCACGAACCAAGTCGATGCCAGCCGGATCCGGGTTCACGTAGAGGTCCGGAGCGGTGGTGGTCTCCTGCTCCTTGAAGCGCAGGTTCTCATCGCCGTCCATGTAGCCGCCGCCCTTGGCGTGGCGGTTCGGCGAGTAGACCGGATCCTCCGGGGCATTGAACAGGTACTGCATCGAGCCCTCGTGCTCGTAGGTGTTGACCTGGCTAAGCGGCTGGTTCACCGGCAGCTGCTTGTAGTTCGGTCCGATGCGGTAGCGCTGCTGGTCGGCGTACGCGAAGACGCGTGCCTGCAGCATCTTATCCGGGGACAGGCCAATGCCCGGGACGATGTTGGACGGATCCAGGGCAACCTGCTCAATCTGCGCGAAGAAGTTACGCGGGTTGCGGTTGAGCACGAAGTATCCGACATCCACCAGCGGGTAGTCCTTCTTGGACCAGGTCTTGGTGAGGTCGAACGGGTTGAAGCGGTATTCCTCGGCCTCTGCCACCGGCATGATCTGAACCTTGACGTCCCAGACCGGGAAGTTGCCTTCCTCGATGGCGTTGTAGAGGTCTTCGCGGTGGTAGTCCGCGTTCTTGCCGGCCATCTCAGTCGCCTCGGCGTCGGTGAAGTTCTCCACGCCCTGGCGGGTCTTGAAGTGGTACTTCACCCAGAAGGCGTCACCGGACTCGTTGACCCACTGGAAGGTGTGGGAGCCGTAGCCGTTCTGGTGGCGGGTGGTCTTCGGGGTACCGCGGTCACCCATGAGGTAGGTGACCTGGTGGGTGGTCTCCGGGTTACGGGTCCAGAAATCCCACTGCATGTCAGCATCGCGCAAACCATTAGCGCCCAGACGCTTCTGGGAGTGAATAAAGTCCGGGAACTTAATACCGTCACGCAGGAAGAACACCGGGGTGTTGTTGCCCACGATGTCGTAGTTGCCGTCCTCGGTGTAGAAACGCAGCGCGAAGCCGTGGACATCACGCCAGGTATCCGGGGATCCCTGCTCGCCGGCGACGGTGGAGAAGCGACCCATCATCGGGGTCACGGTGCCCTTCTGGAAGAGCTTGGCCTTGGTGTAAGCGGATACGTCCTCGGTAACGTGCAGCTCGCCGAAGGCACCGTGGCCCTTAGCGTGCGGGGTGCGCTCCGGCACGCGCTCGCGGTTGAAGTGTGCGAGCTTCTCAATAAGGTGGATGTCATTGAGCACGACCGGGCCGTTTTCACCAGCAGTGATGCTGGTGTTTTCCGTTGCAATGGGCTGACCGGAAGGGCGGGTGGTGTTCTCGCCGCCCGGGGCGCGCTGGCCCTTATCCAGAACCTTGTCTGCAACGAACTCGTTTGAAGCGTTAGTCATGGGGTTAATGCCTCCTACAGTTGTTGATAATTTGTGATTCGTTATCAATCTCGGACCTTTCATAGCCTACCCATTAAAAATGACCTACGCAACAGAATTTTTCCCAAACGTAGACGCCCACAGAGGAGCCCCAGCGGTTCCCGAGGCCCACGCCCCCGACTGGTAAATTATGGGAGGTGAAACGACACTCCGAGCGCGACGATGCGCGCGTCACCGATCTCGCCCTCAAGGCGGGCCGCGGCGACCGCGCAGCCCTCACGGAGTTCATCAAGTCCACCCAAGATGATGTCTGGCGCCTGCTCGCCCACCTCGGCGGCCCAGATATCGCGGACGACCTCACCCAAGAAACCTACTTGCGCGTCATCGGCGCGCTCCCCCGCTTTGCCGCCCGTTCTTCAGCACGCACGTGGCTGCTCTCCCTCGCTCGCCGCGTGTGGGTGGACAACATCCGCCACGACATGGCCCGCCCGCGCAAGTCCGCCACCGAGTATGAGGACGCCGCCGCCCTTGCCGCGACCCCGGAGAGCTCGGGCACGTGGAGCGAGTGGATCGACGCCCGCGCGCTTATCGACGCCCTCCCAGAAGACCGCCGCGAAGCCCTCATCCTGACCCAAGTCTTGGGCTACACCTATGAGGAGGCCGCGAAAATCGCCGGGGTTCGCGTGGGCACAATTCGCTCCCGCGTCGCCCGCGCCCGCAAGGACCTCATCGACCAGCGCGGATAATCGTTATCGAGCCGTTATAAATGGGCGTCGGGAGTCACAGCACCTGCGCAGACGTGCGGCAACTGACAGGTCCTGGCGGCCCGTCCGGTGCCAGCTCAGCGAGAAATCGTAGTGTCAGCTGGAAAATACCTATCGACCACACCTAATCTTTTTCGAGGCACACGTGATAAATCGATAGTCGAACCGGGCCCGCGAGGCTTTCCCGATTGCCCGCACCACACCTTGGGTTGTGATGACATTCCCCGGCGCGTGTGAGATTGAGAGACCTCTTTACCTTATGTGGAAACGCGCAGTGGCCATTTCCATGGCCTTCATTGGTGTCGTCGTCGGCGCCGGCTTTGCCTCCGGCCAGGAAGCAATCCAGTACTTCGTGGCTTTCGGAAACATGGGACTGTGGGGTGTACTCCTCGCCTCCGCCCTCATGATCATTACTGGTGTTGCCATTTTGCAGCTCGGCTCCTACTTCCAAGCGAACGAGCACACGGCCGTCTACGACAAGATTAGTGGCCCCATCGTCTCCCGAGTGCTGGACTGGGGCACCCTAGCCACGTTGTTCTCCATCGGCTTCGTCATGTTCGCCGGTGGTGGCTCGACCATCAGCCAGCAGTTTGACGGCGTGCCCATCTGGGTGGGTGGGGCCATTATGCTCGTTCTGGTGCTCCTGGTGGGCCTCCTCGACGTGGATAAGGTCAGCAACGTCATCGGCGCGATTACGCCCTTCATCATCATCTTCGTGGTTCTGGCCACCGGTTACACCATCATCGTGACCGACGTCGACTGGTCGAGCGCCAATGATTATGCCGTCACCCACGTGGAAAGTCCCCTCAACAACTGGTGGCTGGCCGCGCTGAACTACACCGGTCTCAACGTCATGTGCGCGGTCTCGATGTCCATCGTCATCGGCGGCAACATCCTGGATAACCGCGCCGTCGGTGTCGGCGGCCTCATCGGTGGCTTCTTCTACCTGCTCCTGCTCGCTCTCCTCGTAGTGTCCCTCTACATGGTGGCGCCGGATGTGCACGAGCAGGACCTGCCGGTGCTCTCGCTAATCCATAACGTAAACCCGGCCTTGGCTTACTTCATGACCTTCATCATCTACGGCATGGTCTTCAACACCGCCATCGGCATGTTCTATGCCATGGGCAAGCGCTTGACCCGCAAGAAGCCTAAGCTCTTCTACCCCGTCTACGCGGGCGCCTGTGTCGTGGGCTTCATCCTCTCCTTCATTGGCTTCAAGCAGCTAGTATCCAGCGTTTACCCGATCCTGGGTTGGATTGGCCTGCTCATGATTGCAGTCATGGTCATCAGCTGGATTACCCAGCGTGACAAGATCACCTCCGAGTCTGACCGCCGCGTGCGCGCCCGCACCTTGGTCAAGCGCCGCCTCGACCCGCGCGAGCACTTCACCAAGAAGAACGAGCGCGAGCTGCGTAAGCTTGCCGCTGCCTCCAACATGGAAACGGAGGAGTTCGTCGAAGTCGTCGCCGAGGAAATCCACGAGGAACTCGAAGCCGACGATGAGATTGAATACGACCGCGAAGATCCAGACCCCTCCGTGACCTTCGTGGAGCACACCAAGCCCGAGGTCCCGAAGGACTAGCGTTTCCCGCATGTATAGCGGGCGGCGCGTCCCGCTATACATAAAAGCGAATAAAAGAAGTCCGCCCCAGAATTCACTCTGGCGGCGGACTTCTTTTATTGAGGAGAACAGTGCGGCGCTGTCGTGCGCCACACGCTAGACCAGCAACTCCGCAATCTGAATAGCGTTGAGCGCTGCGCCCTTGCGCAGATTATCGCCGGACACGACGAAGACGAGGCCCTTGTTGTCCTCGACCGTCTGGTCCTGGCGGATGCGCCCGACCAAGGAAAGGTCGATGCCGGCTGCCGCCAGGGGCGTCGGCACATCGACGACCTTGACACCCGGCGCGGCCGAGAGCACCTCGCGGGCCTGCTCCGGGGTAATCGGCTTCTCAAACTCCGCGTGTACGACCATGGTGTGGCCAGTAAACACCGGGATGCGCACGCACGTGCCGGACACCTTCAGCTCTGAGATGCCCAGAATCTTGCGGGACTCGTTGCGCAGCTTCTGTTCCTCGTCGGTCTCTTCGGTTCCGTCATCCACGAGGTTGCCCGCCAACGGCAGCGCGTTATACGCAATCGGAGCGACATAGGGGCCCAAATCCTCCTCGGAGACCTCAAGCGCAGAGCCGTCGTGGACGAGCTCAACGTTGCGGTCACCGATTGAGGCCACCTGCTTGACCAAGGTTTCCACGCCGGCCAATCCGGAACCGGACACGGCCTGGTAGGAGGCGACGCGCATGGTGGTGAGACCGGCGGCGTCGTGAAGCGCCTTCGTCACCGGCATGATCGCCATGGTTGTGCAGTTCGGGTTGGCGATGATGCCCTTGGTGACGTTGTCCTTATCCTGCGGGTTCACCTCTGACACGATGAGCGGCACGTCCGGATCCCGGCGCCACGCAGAAGAGTTATCCACCACGGTGGCGCCGGCCTCGGCGAAGAGCGGTGCGTACTGCTTGGACGTCGAACCGCCGGCGGAGAACACGGCGATGTCGATTCCTGCAAGGCTCTCCACAGTCTGCTCTGCCAAATCTTCCACGACGACCTTGTCCTCGCGGAAGGTGAGCTCCTGGCCTGCTGAGCGTGCGGAGGCAAAGAAGCGGACCGTATCGGCCGGGAAGTTGCGCTCCTCCAAGAGGGTGCGCATCACGCGGCCAACCTGCCCGGTAGCGCCTACAACTGCAACAGTGGTCATGACCTTTACTCCTTAATTTTTAGCGTCCGGTACCAGCATAAACGGTGGCCTCTTCCTCGCCACCCAGCTGGAACTTATCGTGCAGGGCCACGGCGGCCTTCTCCAGATCGGCCTCGCGGGTAAGCACGGAAATTCGGATTTCGGAGGTTGAAATGAGCTCCATGTTGACCCCGGCGTCACGCAATGCCTCCGTGAAATCTGCGGTAACGCCCGGGTGGGACTTCATGCCGGCACCGACGAGGGAGACCTTGCCCACCTGGTCGTCGTAAAGCACGTTGGTCCAGTGCCCCTCCTCCTTGAGCTTGGCCAGGATCTCCATGGCCTTTGGGCCATCCGCGCGCGGGCAGGTGAAGGTGATGTCGGTGGTACCGGAGTCCAGCGAGGAGACGTTTTGCAGGACCATGTCGATGTTGATCTCGGCGTCCGCGATGGCGCGGAACAACTTGGCCGCCTCACCCGGGCGGTCCGGTATGCCCAGGACGGTGACCTTAGCCTCGGAACGGTCGGTTGCGATACCAGTAAGTACTGCTTCTTCCACGGGGATATCCTCCATTGAACCGGCGATGAGCGTGCCGGGGTCGTTTGAATAAGATGAGCGGACTCGAAGGGGAACGTTGAACGCGCGGGCGTACTCGACACTGCGCAGGACCAGAATCTTGGAGCCCACAGCTGCCATCTCCAGCATCTCCTCGAAGGACAGCTGGTCGAGTTTCTGGGCGTTGTGGACGATGCGTGGGTCGGCGGTATAAACGCCGTCGACATCGGAGTAAATCTCACACACATCGGCCTTGAGCGCTGCCGCCAGCGCCACCGCGGTGGTGTCCGAGCCGCCGCGGCCGAGGGTGGTCACATCACGCGATTCCTTGTTCACGCCCTGGAAACCCGCAACGATGCAGATCCGGCCTTTCTCCAAGGCTTCGGTTAGACGGCCCGGGGTGACGTCGACGATGCGGGCGTTTCCGTGGCGCTCGGTGGTGAGCACGCCGGCCTGGGAACCAGTGAAGGACTGAGCCTTGGCACCAAGGGACTCCACGGCCATGGCAACGAGTGCGTTGGAGATGCGCTCGCCGGCGGTCAACAGCATGTCCATCTCACGCTGCGGCGGGACGGGGTTGACCTGCGCTGCAAGATCAAGCAGGTTATCGGTGGTATCTCCCATGGCGGAGCACACAACAACGACGTCGTTGCCCTGCTTCTTCGTCGCCACAATGCGCTCCGCCACCGCGCGAATGCGCTCTGCGCTTTCGAGGGAGGATCCCCCGTATTTCTGTACGACTAGGGCCACTGACGGTCCCACCTTTCCTGTTTGTGAGGGCCATTACCTGTTCACCGCCCAATACCTATAGACCGGCAGTCAACTCCTTTAGACTACCGCCCTTTGGTTCCCATCGAAACACGTGCTGGATATTAATTCCAGGTAGGGTAGAAACGATGCTTTCAAACCTGGTTGCCATTACTTTTGCACTGGCCTCCGCGCTAGTCGTGGCCTGGGGCACAGTCATACGCCACCGCATCGTGTTGGACGCTAGCTCCAGGAGCGTCATGCGCACCGCTATTCGGACTCCCTTGTGGTGGGTGGGGACCAGCGCCGCCGTTATTGCCTACGCGCTACAGCTCGTCGCTCTCCACTTCGGCACGCTGCTCATCGTGCAGCCAATCCTCATCCTGTCCCTCATGTTCACGCTGCCGCTCGCCGCCTGGTATTCCCGGCGGCCGATGCCGGCACGGGAGGTGTTCTGGTGCCTCACGCTGACCATCGCGGTGAGCATCATGGTGGTCTATGGGCGCCCCACCGCAGGCTTGACGACGCCCACCTGGTCCCAATGGTGGCCCGCCTTCGCCCTCGGCGCGCTTGCCCTCACCGCTCTGTTCGTGGCGGCCTATAACCGGCCGGAGGAGTCCGCCCTAGCGCTCGGGAGCGCGTGCGGCATCCTGTATGGCTACGTGGCGCTCGTAGCCAAGGCAGTGGTGGACGTCCTCTCCCACGAGGGCATCACAGCCTTGCTGGCCAGCTGGGAGCTGTACGTGCTCATTGGGCTGGCGGCTGCCGGAACGGTGATCCAGCAATATTCCTTCCACGCTGGCGCGCTTGCGCACTCTTTGCCTGCGATGACCATCATGGAGCCCATCGTGGCCTTCGGTTTGGGCTACTGGGTCTTGGGCGAAAAATTCCAGGTCAGTAGCGTTGCGGGTTGGTGCGTGATGGGGGTTTCGCTCATCATCATGATCGTTGCCACAATCGTCCTATCCCGCGTGCCGGTCAACCCGGGAAGCGCTCAGCGCGCGGAGCAAAGCCCACGCTAGGACGAGCTTCCGCGCTAGATGGCCCACTCAAAGACCACCAGCATATAAGCGGAGAACCACGCCGACCACAGGACCCAGGCGCTACATGCGAGCCAGAGCTCGCGGGGTCGCAGCACCTCAGACGCGCGCACGGCCCAGGGAAGCGCCAAGATAATCGCGGGCAGGAGGAGACGCGGGCGCGAGTGCATGATGCCGTCGGAAAGCAGCACATTCGCACACAGCGCGGCGCTAAACCACCACGCCACCGGATTCAGCCTTCCCCACGCCGCCACCAGCAGCACGGGGACGCCCAGGATCACCAGAACGCTAAGCAGGTAGCCCACATCGTTCTTCTCCGTCAGAACTTCCCACACGAACCGTACGGTGGCAGCACCCCAGTCGAAGGTGGAATGCCAGTGCTCGGTCTGGATGCCAAAGTAGCCGCCGGCCTCTGCGAGGTAGCGCTGCGTCCACAATAAATACGCTGGCAGCGGAAGCGCTGCCACGATGAGGCTGAGCCAGGCCTGCCACGAGCGCCGCCCATAGATGAGCACCCACAAGGCAAAGACAGCAAGGAAGTCCACGGAGGTCAGCCGCACAAACGATAAGGCAAAGCTGAACGCCGCCGCGCGCCACCAGGCGCGATCATCCAGCGCGACGAGTCCCCACACCAGGAGGGCCCCGAAGAGGGCTTCGGTATAAGGCATCGAGAACACGATGGACATCGGAGCGCTGCTCACCACGATGGCAGCGGCGCATTGCCCACGGCGCCCTGCCCCCAAGCGCTGCGCCAAGACCATAACGCCGGCGGCCATGGCCACGGTGAGGAGGGTGTTAACGATGAGCGCGGCTACTTCGAGGCTGATCCCGGTCCATCCCAGGACCCGCAACAGCATGGGAAAGCCCGGGAAGAAGGCCATTGTCGTCTCATAGACTGGGCCATCAGTGTGGATATCCGCGTCAAAGTATCCCACTCGAGCAATTTCCAGGTAGTACTTGGAATCCCAAGACGTGAGCCGATCCCACAGCTCCTGGTCATTGACGGCGGCGATGACGTTCAGAACGGCAATGCGCACCGCAGTTCCAACAACCGCGACCAACGTGGCAAGCGGCACCAGTGACAGCGCCCTGTGCGTGCCAGCAGGGGAGGCGTCTGCCGCGCGCCCGCTATCCGCCGTGGGCTCTTCCCCCGGATCCTGAGTAGTCTTCGTGGAGTTTTCTTCATGCACGCCACAACATCCTAGCCACCCACATGAGGCATCCCAATATGTGAAATCGGTTGCCATAGAATGAGAAGCGCTGTATTGTGGCTCACATGACTTTGCGGCACACTCTCCTCCTTAGTAGCCGCGGCGGGTTTTAGGTTTCTAGCTTCACGGCCAGCGCCCCGCCGCGGAGCGCGGTGATGCCAACACACCGCAGCTGGCCGTCCCCCCACGATTCACGCCGAAGCTGCGCACCATAAATAGCGCAACACAGTAAAACGCCTTTGGCCCCAGACCCATAAGCCCCAGACAAGGAAGAGAACAACCACCATGTCCCCCAACGATTCTTTCATCTCCGCTCCCCGCGAAATCACCACCCCGGCTGGCCCGCGCAACGAAAACCAGCCCGCGTGGAACAAGCAGCGCGGTTCTTCGATGCCAGTAAACCGCTACCAGAGCTTCGCCGAAGAGGTAGAACCGGTCTCGCTGCCTGACCGCACGTGGCCAGACAAGAAAATCACCGTGGCGCCACAGTGGTGCGCCGTGGACCTGCGTGACGGCAACCAGGCCCTCATCGACCCGATGAGCCCTGAGCGCAAGCACCGCATGTTCGACCTGCTGGTCAAGATGGGCTACAAGGAGATTGAGGTAGGCTTCCCCTCCGCCTCCCAGACGGATTTCGACTTTGTTCGCGAAATCATCGAGGGCAATAAGATCCCGGATGACGTCACCATCCAAGTCCTGGTCCAGGCGCGCGAGCACCTGATCCGCCGTACTTTTGAGGCTTGCCAGGGCGCGAAGAACGTCATCGTGCACTTCTACAATTCCACCTCAAAGCTGCAGCGCCGCGTAGTCTTCCGCAAGGACCGCCCGGCCATTAAGAAGCTGGCCACGGACGCTGCGGAGCTCATCAAGGGCATTGCCAAGGATTACCCCGATACCAACTGGCGCTGGGAATACTCGCCGGAATCCTTTACGGGCACCGAACTGGACTTCGCCGTCGAGGTCTGCGATGCCGTTGTTGACATCATGGAGGCAACTCCGGAGAACCCCATGATCATCAACCTGCCCTCCACTGTGGAGATGATCAGCCCCAACGTCTACGCCGACCAGATCGAGTGGATGCACCGCAATTTTGCGAAGCGGGACTCCATCATCATGTCGCTGCACCCGCACAATGACCGCGGCGAGGGAATCGCCGCCGCCGAGCTGGGTTACATGGCCGGCGCGGACCGCATCGAAGGCTGCCTGTTTGGCAACGGTGAGCGCACCGGCAACGTGGACATCATTACCCTGGGCCTGAACATGCTGACCCAGGGCGTGGACCCGCAGATCGACTTCTCCGATCTGCCTAAGATCCGCGAGACGGTGGAGTATTGCAACCAGCTGCGCGTGCCGGAGCGCCACCCCTACGGCGGCGAGCTGGTATTTACCGCCTTCTCCGGTTCACACCAGGACGCCATCAACAAGGGCCTGGACGCCCTGGCGCAGGAGGTGCGCCCAGGCGCGAACAACACCGAGGTGTCGTGGGAAGAACTGCAGGAAACCACCTGGGAAGTTCCCTACCTGCCCATCGATCCGAAGGACGTCGGCCGCGATTACCAGGCGGTCATCCGCGTCAACTCGCAGTCCGGCAAGGGCGGCGTGGCCTACATCATGAAGACCGATCATGGCATCAATATGCCGCGCGCCATGCAAGCGGAGTTCTCCTCCGTCGTGCAGGCGGTGACTGACGCCGAAGGTGGCGAAGTCAACTCCAAGAACATGTGGGATATCTTTGCCAACGAGTTCTTAGAGCGCACCTCCCCGCTGGAACTCGTCACCTTCCAGGTTGATAACTCAACCACGGAGGACGAAGACGCCAAGGTAACCGCAACCATCGTCTTTAACGGCGAGAAGCGCATTATCTCCGGCATGGGCAACGGCCCCATCGCCGCATACGCCAACGCGCTGGAAGACGTCGGAATCGACTTCGAGGTCATCGACTACTCCCAGCAGTCCCGTACGGCCGGCGACGATGCCGAAGCCGCCTGCTACATCGCCGCCGAAGTCAATGGCGCACAAGTGTGGGGTGCCGGCATCGCTGGATCCACCACCCGTGCGTCCATCAACGCCATTACTTCAGCGGTCAATCGCGCGGACTAATCCTCCGCCGCGGCACAGGGCGACACAAGGAGAAGGCGAGCTGTTCCGCGCGCCTCCTCCTTGCGCAGTCTCTCGCACGCGCACTCCCCTCGCTAAAGCTACTGACCGTAACATCGCGCTGGCTACACATTGTTGTAGGCCAGCACGGAGAGCTATAGAATAAATACGCGACACAATTGCACAAAGGCATTGAACACCTTGTGCACCCAATAAGAATTTCAGTCCGAACTTCGGCATTCCCTACTGCGCTCAGTTTTGCAACTGCGCGCATTTGTTGCAGTTCTGCAGGCGAAGGCGAACACTATGACGGTCACTAACTACGTGGTCCCCCACTCTGGGTTTGGTGAACCTCGCCGCCTCACGGTTGACGCCGTTAACCCGGAGATGTTCCTGCAGCTGCTCTCCCTGGCGGATAACAATCACCTCAACGCCACCCTGTGTGGGCACTCAAGCTCCGGCTTCCGCGTCCGGTATGAAGATGACATCGTTGGCGTCATCCCCGCTTCCCAATCCGCCGATTACACGGAATTGGATTGGATCATTAGCGCGGGTTTGACCCCACAGGCCACCGCAGAGATTTCGCTCCGCGAGGACGCGGTGGAGGAAACCGTTCCGGCATTCGAGGTTCTCCTCCCGGAGCCAGGCCTGTGCGTCCCGATCAATGTTCCCCCGGCTCAGCGATGGGGCATGCTCGACGGCGACCGTGCCCTTCGCATCACTGACTTTTCGGCCCGCACCCGTTCCCTGCCGAAGCACCCTGCGCATCTACTCGTGCGCTTAACCAACAGCCGGCGCTTCTTCCGCCGCGCCATCGAGATTCATCTCGATGACAAGCTCATCGCCACCGTTCCGCGCGATCAGGCCACGTGGCTGAGCGATACCATCGCTGGATTCAAGCACGAGGGTCTCATTGCCATTGCGCGCGCCTACTTCACGCCGGATGACAAGTCCCCAGCCCTCACCGTCTACTCCGAAGAAGGAACACCAGACGCTCACGTCGCCGTGGGGGCCGCCGGCGTCATCGCTGCCGCCGCTGGCGCGGTTGCCGCGACGGCCACAAACACCGATAGGGCTCATGCAGCAGTCGCGCCGGTGGGTGGATTCCAGGCAACAGGCACAGCACACACCGCAAGTTCCGCTGCCACACAGGGCGCACAAGTCCTCTCCTTGAAATCCTTCGGGACCGCCGCAACAGTTGGCTCAAAGATCGCCGCTGCTAGTACTGGTGTCAAGCTGGTGTGCGCGGCAAGCGTTGCCGTCATCATCGGCGGAACCGCTAGCTTCGTATCCTCTGTGCACGCACTTCACTCCGCCCCCAATCAGGTTGCTGACTCGGCTTTAGAGGAGCACACCACTTCGCTCCTTGCCCCCAGCCCGGCCAATAATGCAGAAGCTGACGCCGCGCTTTCCAGCGAAGCTGACGCAACCGAGGACACGGCTGCAGGCGCCCACCGCCCCGATAACCAGGGGCACTCGGTAGTACCACGCGCCCTCGACCGAACCACTGCCTCGACTCCGGCGGAGCCAACGGAACTGTCTGCGCCGACGGAGCCGATTAAGCTGGCCGAGCCCACGCAACGTGCAGAGCTCGTCACGCCCGGGGAGGCAATTCCTTCCCCGCGCAACACGCACCACGCTGAAGTCACACCACCAGCACCGCGGGAAACCGAAGCCGCAGAAGAGTCCACGTCGCGCACGTCACGGCCCCGCCAGGAGGATTCCACCTCCACCACCACAACTACGAGCGCACCTAGCTCCACGCGGAGCGTGCCGACGTCCTCGCCTTCGGCGACCCCAACTTCTTCGACGACACCGACCTCATCAACTTCGGCGCCGAAGACGACTGCTACGACGCCAACGTCCCGCACCACCACACCTGTCAGCACTCCGCCCACGACTACGCCAGCGGAGTCGACTACTCCTGCTCCGACGACCACCAAGCCCGCTGCCTCCACGACTGCTACGCCAACCACGACAAAGACTCAGCAGCCCAAGCCCAGCACCACGCCGAAGCCGGAACAGACTTCTGAGCCCACATCGGACCGCACTCCTGAGCCGAGCCGTGAGCCCGAACCGACCCCCGAGCCCACGCCAGACCACGACGGCTGGGTCATCATCATCGAGACCGACTAGTCCGCAACACGCCCTGCCTCGCTGCCAATTCGGGGGATACGGCAGCTTCACGTGTGCCCTTTCCAGCTTCCTCGCGGTTGGGTACTAAACTGTGAACAATGACTACGACACCCGGCCCCACCGAACCTGCAGCGCAGCTCAGCGCGGCAGAGACGCCGGCCGCGGCGTCGCCACAATCCAGCGCCCCGAAACCAGGACCGCGCCCTCACTCAGCTGAGAACAAGCAGAACAGCAAAGAAGATAGGGCGTCGGCCCGCGAAGCAGCCCTCGCTGCCTTCCCCTTTGTTGCGCTGACCATCCAGACCACTGGCATTCACCCCTCCACAGGTCGGTTGCTTACCGTGGACGCGCTCACACTCAACGCCGCGGGTGAAACCGGCCAAGAGTTCCACGCCGTCCTCAACCCCGGCGAAGACCCTGGCCCCCGGCATCTTCACGGCTTGAGCGCTGAGGAAATCCAGGCGGGTCAGTCCTTTTCCATGTTGCTCAAGCCGCTGGATCGGCTCATCGATGGCCGCACGCTCATCGTCCACGATGCCCCGTACACCTGGGGTTTCATCGTCGCCGAAGCGCGCCGCGCGATGACTGCCGCCGCCCGCCAAAACCGTGCGCGCAATCGCAACCGCGGCAAAGGCCGGCGCCGTCGCTTCAAGGTGGGACACGTTCCCACCCCAGTAACCATCGTCGATACGCTTGCCACCGCTCGCCGCCAAAGCGTGTGGGGCACCGATATCCGCCTAGCGGCCGTCGCGCGGGATACCGGTCTTCCCGCGCCCGACCCCACCGCCAGCGTCGACCGTGCGCAACGAACGGAAAAGGACACCTCCCGCGAGGCAACCCTTCTTCTCGTGGACCTCTACCGTGCGCAAGCCGCGGGCCCGCTCAGCAGCGCGGCACCGGATGAGCTGCGAGCTGATCGCTTTGGGCTACAGCGTTCCCACGTCCGCGTCGACGCTGCCGAAGCTCCCCGTCAGCACCACAACCCCGGCCCCTATGTGCCCGGCAAGGAACTCATCCGCGGCATGGAGATCGTCGTTGCCCCGGAGATCACCGAGGACCCCGACACCATCATCGCGGCGTTGGCCCGTGAGGAGCTGAACTACTCGGAGAAGCTCTCCCGCGAGACGTCCCTCGTGGTCTGCAACATCACCACCAACCTTGTGGGCAAGCCCATGCATGCTCACCGCAAGGACATCCCGCTGATGTCCGATGTTGCCTTCCTCGCGGCCCTTGAGCGCATCGAGGAACCGACCGAACCCGAAGAGCAATCCACCTCCGGCGCAACGAGCAATTCGGGTAAGCGCCACAGCAGTGGGCAGCCCAACCGCAATCGTTCCACGAACAAGAACCGCCGCCGCTCGCGCCGCAAGTCCTCCAACGCCCAGCACTCCCCTAAACAAGGACAAGGGCAGAAGAAGCACCAGGGCTCCCCGGCCGACGGATCCGCAAGCGACAAGCCCGCTCAGTCGGACTCCAACTCGAACAACCGGAATAAGGGCGGCAACAAAGGGCGCCGGCGTCGCCGCGGCGGACGCGGCCGTCGCAGCAACGGCAACCAGCAGAACCAGCAAAACTCGGGACACAACCGCTCCCACAACACCGATAGCTAGCGTCCCCCGACTACTCTGGGGAGCATGAATTTTAACTTCCGAAGCGCGTTTTCTTCCGCGCGCACCGCGGTTGCAACCTCCGCCGCGGCGTTGGCCACCACCGCCTCGCGCGCCACGGGCCGCGGTGCGGGCGGCATGATCGGCGGGCTCATCGCTAACGCCATTGACCCCACTATCATGCAAAACCTGGCCAAGCAGCGCCCAGCCGTCTTGGTCACCGGAACCAACGGCAAGTCCACGACCACGCGGATGCTCGCCGCAGCCGTGCGCACTACGCACACCGTGGCCACCAACGATGGCGGCGACAACATGGATGCGGGAATCATCTCCGCGCTCTTAGCTGGCAAGGATGCAAGCCATCTTGTCTTAGAAGTAGACGAGCTCCATGTCCCCCACGTTGCGGATAACCTCAACCCCACAGCGCTCGTGCTGCTGAATCTCTCCCGCGACCAGCTGGATCGCGTCGGTGAGATCAACAAGATTGAGCGCGCCCTGCGAGGCGCCGTCGAGGCCCACCCGGACATGCTCGTCATCGCCAACTGTGATGACGTCCTCATGACCTCCGTGGCCTATGACGCAAAGAATGTCATTTGGGTGTCCGCGGGTGCCGGCTGGATGGGCGAATCCGTCACCTGTCCGCGCACCGGCGGCCACATCGTGCGTGACGGTGAGGACTGGCGCGCGGTCAAGCCGCTTGCCGACGGCCGCGAGTTCCGCCGCCCCACCCCCACCTGGGCGGTGACGGAGGAAGGCATTGTGAGCCCGGAGGGCGTCGACAAGCTCAAGCTTGCTCTACCGGGACGGGCCAACCGCGGTAACGCCGCCCAGGCCGTCGCTGCTGCCGTGGAGGCCTTCGGCGTGGACCGCCACAAGGCTATCGCCGCTGCCGAAGGCGTCGTTGATGTGGCCGGACGCTACTCCACCATCACGCTGGGCAAGCGCGAGATCCGCCTGCTCTTGGCTAAGAATCCGGCCGGCTGGCAGGAGGCGCTGTCCATGGTGGACCGTGACGCCGATGGCTTGGTCATCGCCACTAACGGCCACGTGGCCGACGGTATTGATATGTCCTGGCTCTGGGACGTGCGCTTCGAGGATTTCGAAGGCATCCCTGTCAAGGCAGCCGGCGAGCGCGGCACGGATCTAGCCGTGCGTTTGGTCTACGCGGATATCTCGCACGAGCTCATTGCGGACCCGCTCACCGCTATTCAATCCTGTCCGGAAGGCCGCATCGAGGTTTTGGCCAACTACACCGCCTTCCGCGATCTGAAGAAGGCACTCACCGCCGCAGCAGCAAAGGAGCATTCGAATGACTAGCCTGCAGATTGGCCTCATCCTCCCTGACATCCTGGGCACCTACGGCGATGACGGCAACGCCCTAGTCCTGCGCCAGCGCGCCCGCATGCGCGGCCACGAGGCGGAGATTGTCCCCATCAAGCTGGGTGAGCCGGTGCCGGAATCCTTTGATGTCTACACCCTCGGCGGCGGCGAGGACACCGCGCAGATTCTCGCGGCAGAGCACCTCATCGCTGACGGTGGCCTCACCCGCGCTGCCTCCGCAGGTCGCCCGATTCTGGCGATTTGCGCGGGCCTGCAGGTACTCGGCGAGTCCTTCCGTGCATCTGGCCGCGTGGTGGATGGCGTGGGGCTTATCGACGCCACCACCGCCTCCATGGCCGAGCGCGCCATCGGCGAGGTAGCCACCGAACCCACCAAGGCCGGCATCACCGCTGAGCTCACCGAGCCACTCACCGGTTTTGAAAACCACATGGGTGCCACCATCCTGGGCCCTGCCGCCCAACCACTGGGAACGCTCACGCGCGGAACCGGCAATGCGGACACCGCCGCCATCCTGGACCTCCCCGACAAGGCCGTCCAGCGCAGTGCCGAGGGCGCGGTACAGGGCAGCGTCATCGCCACCTACATGCACGGCCCTGTCTTGGCGCGCAACCCGCAGCTGGCGGATTTGCTGCTGGCCAAGGCCATGGGAGTCGCGCTCAGCGAACTCGAGCCCTTGAACATCCCCGCCATTGATCAGCTGCGCACCGAGCGTTTTAATGCCTCGGAGCCGCCGCGCTCGCAACGCTAGGGGCGCTCGGAGGCACCGCGCCGCTAGACCGTCAGGCGGCCACTCAACGCACGCGACAGCGTGAGCTCATCGACGAACTCAAGGTCGCCTCCCAGCGGCATGCCGGAGGCCAGGCGCGTGATCTTCAGTCCCGGGAAGTCTCGTAGCAGGCGCACAAGGTAGGCCGCGGTGGCTTCGCCTTCGGTGTTGGGATCGGTGGCGAGGATGACCTCGGTGATGTCCGGGGAATCGTCGTAAAGCGGCTCTTCCGGGGTGGAATCCGCAAGCTCTCGGTCCGGTAGTACGCCGCCGAGGCGCTGCAGCAGTTGCGAGATGTTGAGGTCTTTCGGGCCCACGTTGGCCAGCGGGTCGAGCGCGCCGCCCAGTACGTGGTAGCGGCCGTTATATTCGCCGGTGCGCTCGATGACCTGGATATCCTTGGGCTCTTCCACCACGCAGATAGTAGAAGCATCGCGCTGCGAGTTCACACAAATGCGGCAGACTTCCTCGCGGGAAATATTGCAGCAGATGCGGCAGAAAGTCACACCATCACGCACCGCTCCCAGTGCCTTCTGAAGGCGATCGATCTCCTCCGGGTCTTGATGCAGAACGTGGAAGGCGATGCGTTGCGCTGACTTCGGGCCAATCCCCGGCAGGCGCGAGAACTCATCGATGAGATCCTGCAGTGGTCCTTCAAACACGCAATGCTCCCCTCACTTAACAATCCCCACGACCTTGACGGCCGGAGACACAATAAAAGGCCGCGCCGCCCTCCGCGAAGAGAGCAACAACGGCCTTTAAGTCTAACGCGCGGCTTACTGGTTACCGCCGAAGACATCCTGGATGGACGGACCATCATAGTTTTGCTGGGACTGGCCCATGCCCTGGGACAGCGGGCCAATCTTCTCCTGTGCCAAGCGGCCGGCTGCGGCGTGAGCCTCCTTGAAGGCGCCGACGATGAGGTCCTGGAGGGTATCGATGTCCTCCGGGTCCACCACAGACTTATCAATGGAGATGCTCTGCAGCTCAGCGCCACCGGTCATGGTGACCTTCACCAGGCCATTGCCTGCGCTGCCCTCGACGGTGGCGGCCAGGATTTCCTTCTGTGCCTTTTCTAGTTCAGCCTGGACGCGAGCGGCCTGCGCCAGGATCTCGTTCATGTCATTTGCCTGCTGCATCGGATCGTTCTCAGTCATGCTAAAAGTCCTTTCGTGCGGTTATTTTCACTACGCGACAAGTGTACAGATGCCGCGCTACAGTCGCCGCGCCCCCAACTCCTGCGCGAGGAGCTCCATGGCGACCTCCGTGGCGTTGCGGTGGTCCATCTCTCCGGCGCTCTGCGCAGCCTCCATCATCTCGCGTTCCTCATCCGCGCGGGTGTACTCCGGCTGCGGTGCGGGCGCATGCTGGGGCGCTGACTGTTGCGGCGAGACAGACGCGTGGCCTGCGCTTTCCGACGCCCCATTCGCCCCCGCCGGCGGACCGTACTCCTCCGGTGGGGCCTCGAACTCGCCTTCGTCTGGGCCCGGCTCCGGCGGCAGCGGAACGCCGTTGCCGAACTTGGGAACCTTGGAAAACTCTTCATCGCGTTGGGCCGCGACCTGGGTCGCCTGCGCGATGCGTGATCGCCATTGGCTGCCACGGGCCTCCCTCTTTGGGGGCACCGCCGCCCCGCGCGGGGCGGCCTCCGACCGCTGTGGTTCTGCCGGCGGGCGCGAGTCGGCCCTCTCGCGCACACCGTGCTGGGGCTGGGGTTGCTCCTTCGTCGTTTCAGACGACGGAGCCTGCTGCCCGATTTGGCGCGGCGCGCCCCATGGATCATCGCTGGCGTTGTTGGGTTCCTTCGCTGCCGGACTCTCTGCCTCCTCGTCGGGCTCGGCGGCCTCACGTTGCGGTTGGTTGGGATTCCACTGGGTGCGCTGGGTGGGCTCTGGCACCGTGAAACCGTGCGCCTTCGGGTCGGTACCGATAACACACGTGACCTTCAGTTCTCGGCTGAGCTCTTCCTTGAGGACAGTCACGATGACCTCATTGGTGCCTGGTGAATTGATGCGTTCAGCCAACGCGCCCGTGGTGTGTCCAAGGACGAGAGTCTCATCCCGCACGCCGAGGACACGGGCTTCGGCGAGCATGATTTCAGCGACCTTATTACGCCGCCCAATCGTGGCGCGCAGATCAGACCACCGCCCGCGAATCTCCGCGGCAAGGTCTTGCGGTTGCTCAGGCTCAGACTGCTGTTCTTGCGTCTTTTCTTGAGCCTGTTCTTGCCGTTCGTGTTGTACCGGCTGTTCTGCTTGCTCCGCGTGCTGCGGTTGTTCGCGCTGCTCCTGTTGCTGGTGATCCGGCTGCTGTTGGCCCTGTTCCGGCTTCGGATCAGGCTGCGCTTCCGGCTGTGCAGGGCGCTCCGGTGCCGGAGGTTGTGAAACCTCGGGAGCTGGAGTCTGCTGCGCCTGCTGGGCTGCTTCTTGAGCCCTGTCGGCCTGCTGTGGTTGCTGCTGTGCTTGTTGCTGCTGGGCCTCCTGCTTCGCTGCCTGACGGCTGCGACGCTGCGCGATGATGGCCGCGGCAGCGGCCGCCGGATCCTGTGCGCTGGCGACCGCAGATGGCTGGCGCTGCGCAGGCGCGGAGCCCTGCCCCGCGGGTGCGGAAGGCTGTGCCCCCGCACCTTGCGGCAAGGCACTGGGTACCTGACCAGCAGCTGCCGCCGCGGGGGCGGAGCCAACGATCAAGTGGGCACAGAGGATTTCTAGAAGTAGGCGCGGGGACGTCGCACCTCGCAGGGAGGACACGCGCTCGTTGACGGTTTCCGCCAGGTAGGCCAGCTGCGGACCGGAGAATCGCTGCGCCTGGGCGGTAAGGACTTCCCCGCGATCAGTCGGCGCCGAGACCAGACCTTCCTCCAAAGCGGAGGGCACGGCTTGCAGGATCATCAGATCCCGCAAGCGATCCAACAGGTCGATGGCAAAGCGGCGAGGTTCGTGGCCGGCTTCAATGACATCGTCGACAAGCCGGAAAAGCCCCGCCTTGTCCTGACTAGCCAGGGCATCCACCGTATTATCCAGCAACCCCACGTCCGTGACACCCAGAAGCGGGCGGGCTACCTCATAGGTCAAGCCATCGGGCCCGGCGCCCGCCAACAGCTGGTCCAGGATGGACAACGTATCACGCGGCGAACCCCCGCCTGCCTGGATGACCATGGGGTACACGGTGTCATCCACGTGGACGTTCTCCGAGGCCACGGTGCGCTCCAGCAGCCCCTTCATCGCCGGCGGGGTCAACAGGCGGAAGGGATAGTGGTGGGTACGCGAGCGGATGGTGCCGATGATTTTCTCCGGCTCCGTCGTGGCGAAGATGAAGATGACGTGCTCCGGCGGCTCCTCGACAACCTTGAGCAAGGCATTCGCACCGGAGGCAGAAATCATGTGGGCCTCATCGATGATGAAGATGCGGTAGCGCGACTCCGCCGGCGCGTAGTAGGCGCGGTCACGCAACTCGCGCATATCCTCCACACCATTGTGGGAGGCGGCGTCGAGCTCCGTGACATCGAGGTTGCCCGGGCCGCCCGGGGCCAGCGAGACACACGAATCGCACACACCGCACGGCGTTGAGGTTGGCCCCTGCTCACAATTCAGCGAGCGGGCCATGATGCGCGCCGACGACGTCTTTCCGCAGCCACGCGGGCCGGAAAAGAGGTACGCATGGTTAATGCGCCCCGCATCGAGGGCGGCGGATAAAGGCGTGGTGACCTGCTCTTGGCCTACCACTTCCGCGAAGGTTGCTGGACGATATTTCCGGTAAAGAGCCACGGTTAGTCAGTCTAGCGTCTCAACCCGACACGTCACTCTGAGCGCTTCCAATCCAGCAGATCGATGCCTTGTTCAGCCACCGCTTGTTGCAGCGCCGGCACGCCTTCCTCGACGGCGTAGGCATACTCGGCGTCGCTTAGCATGAGCAATTGGCACACCAGCGTCAGGCGCTCCTTCTCCGCCAGCTGCGGGGTCTGTCCGCCCCACAAGTATGGGGCAATGAGCATGCCATGGCGCACGCTGAAATGAGCGAAGCGCTCGTCATCCTCCGCAAAAAGCTTGGGCAAGAGCAAGCCCGGCTGCGCGGGCAGCAGCCCTGCGGCTTGTTTAAGCAATGCCGCTGCCGCGCTCACCGCAGCGGCAACCTCCGGTTGGCCGGTGCGTGCAACGGTAAGCAGTTCGCAGCGCACATCGATCCCCTGCTCGACATGCGCCAGCCCGGTATCGACATCGGCGAAGCCACACGTGACCGCGAGGGATTGCTCACCCTCCAGCGAGGCTAAGCCCAAACGCTGCCCCTCGACATTTCTGAACTCGAGGTCAGCCGGGATGATCTGGTCGAGCCAGTAGGCCGTCTCGTCGGAGTTGATTGCCTTATGCCCCCAGCTTCTCTACTGCGGCGAGCAGCACACAGGTGGCCACGCCATCCATTGCTGCCTCGACTTCTTCCTGCGGCGGCAGGGACGGTGCCAAGCGAATGTTGTGGTCCTTGGCGTCCTCACCGTATGGGTACGCCGAACCAGCCTGGGTCAGGAGAATGCCGGCGTCACGGGCCAGCTCCCACACGCGGGTGGCGGTGCCCTCCATCACGTTGAGGGAGATGAAGTAGCCGCCCTTGGGGTGGGTCCAGTCCGCGATCTCATGGTGGGTGAGGTTCTTATCCAGGATGCGAAGAACCGCCTCGAACTTCGGCGCCAGCAGCGCAGCGTGGCGGCGCATAACCGCGCGCACGCCCTCGGCGGAACCGAAGAACTCGTAGTGCGCAAGCTGGTTGATCTTGTTCGGGCCAATGCCGCGGATACCGGCGTGCTCCAGGTACCACTCGAGGTTGTCTTCGGAGGAACCGAAGAAGCTCACTCCGGAGCCAGCGAAGGTGATCTTCGACGACGAGGACATAGCCCAGAAGCGGTCCGGGTTTCCTTCCTGTTCCGCAATCTCCAGAATCGGCAGAACCTCCGGGAAGTCCTCGGTCAGCGTGTGCACGGCATAAGCGTTGTCCCACACGATGCGGAAGTCCGGTGCGCCGGTCTCCATCGCAGCAAGGCGGCGGGTCTTCTCTTCCGAAATGACGGCACCCGTGGGGTTGGAGAACATCGGCACGACCCACATGCCCTTGACCTGCGGGTCCTTGGCCAGCTCCTCGACTGCTTCGATGTCCGGGCCATCTTCTTCCATCGGCACCGAAATCAGCTCGAAGCCGAAGGACTCCGTGATGGCAAAGTGGCGGTCATATCCCGGGGTGGGGCAAATCCACTTGATGGTCTCTTCCTTGGACCACGGCTTCTCAGAGCTGTTGGTGCCAAAGGTGTAGGCCCACAGGATGAGGTCATACATGATGTTCAGGGAGGAAGAATCCGCTGCGACGAGGAGCTCTGGGTCCATGTTGGTGAGCTTGCCCCACAGGTCGCGCAGCTCCTTGATGCCCTTCTGGTTGCCGTAGTTGCGCAGGTCATTGCCTGCGGCGTCGGTGTAGTGACCACGGCCCGGCAGGACGAGCAGATCATTAGACAGATCGAGCTGTGCCTTGGACGGCTTACCGCGGGTCAAGTCAAGATCCAACCCCTCAGCCTTGAGGGCCTCGTAGTCCTTGCGCACCTGCGCGGCAAGCTCATCAAGCTCGGACTTTTCAAGATTAAGAAGAGACATCCGTCTTCCTTCCGGGACGTAGTGCGGACATATGGCAACCATACTAACGCCCCGTCACATCCCCCGTGTGATGGCATACATACAAAAAGGGGACCCCGCGCACCCGCCAGAGCCTCCTGACCCTTGCTGCATTCCTGCCCTGGGGGAGTTCAGAGGATGGACGCCACGCGGAATCCTGCGGTCTAGCCTAGCGCGCCTTGCTTGTCGACGCCAAACCGCTCCCCCGCCACCCAACTCCCCACTCCGCTTCCAAGCGCACTCCCCACCTCAAGCCACTAGATTCTTAAGTTTTCCGCCCTGACCTGGCGATTTTGCTTCATTAGGGGGCTCATGTAATGTTTTCCAGCGGAGGATTCGACTAGCGGCCTATGTCACACGCCTGGAACGCGTGCGGGAGTCACATCCCTCAGGGGTTCAAATCCCCTATCCTCCGCCATTAGGAAGTCCCCTGGATGATGACATCCAGGGGACTTCTTCTTTATCTCGAACCCCAACCCCGTTTCACCACGTATAGAACTCCAGAGTGTTTCCGTCTGGATCCGAAATGTAGGCGGAATAAGAACCCCATGGCATTTTCTTGGGTGAGGCAGAAGCCTCGCGATAGGAATCTGGAAGTTGACTCCAATACTCGTCGACGTCCTCGACAGAGAATTGGATTACTGCTCCGCCGGGGGTTGCCGGACTAGTGTTAGTGGCTGAAGCAAAAACTGAAGAATCGAATACGCCAATTACGCTGCCATCAAACGACACTTCAAAATATCCTTCTTCAGCAGACAATGGCTTTGCTTCGGAGTTTGGAAGTTGATGGTAGAACTCCCATGAGGCTTCGATATTGCGGGTCAAGATGGTCAAATGATCGAATCGCATGATTGGCATAACCTTTCTCGCTGGGCCAAAGATTAGTTGCGATTATTCCAAATACCCTTTACACCTGTGCGGTATTAGAAATCGAGGCTATTGGATTCTTCATGCGGTGGCTTGAAGCCTTCAAGCAAAGGAACCAAAGCAAAGGCACCATTTGCGGGGCCTAGGATGGAAAACCCCAGGTGATTGCATGCGGAGTTTTGCATAAGGCGTCAGTACTTTGGTTCCTTTGCGGCTGGGCACTCGAGCTGGGCGCCCCACCGAGCGACCACAGCTGCACACCCCTACTCGAACTCGGGGGCCTCGAAACCGTCTTCCTTGAGCCACTCCACGTGCGGCGGGGTGTTCATGCCCCATTCCGTGCGGGCGAGCAGGAAAGCCTCCTTCACCTCGGCCTCGTCATAGCCGCCATCGCGCAGGAACTGGCGGAAGCCGCGGGGGCCAGGTTCTTTGATCCACAACCAGACGTAGTCTTCCAGGGTGTGGTCGCCCAAGATGTCTTCCATGCCTTCTGGCAACAGCTCACGCCCGGCGCGCACGCGCTCCTCCAAGTCAGCGTCGAAGAAGTCGTAGAGGTAATCCAGGCCGTCTTCCAGCTGGGCGTACTCATAGGCGTCCATTGATTCGCTCCTCTCGCCACCATTCTTAGTCACGGATCAGCGCTCCCCTCAACTGTGTTTCTTTGCGCCGAGGGACATCCGGTCGACGTCGGCAAGCACTTCGTCCACAATCATCGGGTTGAATTCCCTATCGCGGCGCAGGCGCAGCAACTCTTGTTGGGCGCCGGCGAGGGCTGTTCGCCGTGCCGCGAGGGCCACCTCACGGGCCTCGATGGCCATGCGCAGACGAGTTGTAGCGTCCTCACCGTCCTCGTCCTCACCGAGGCGGTCCTCAAACCATTGGGCAATATTTGCCGCAATGTCGGGGTCCAGTTCCTCATACTTCGCGCGCATCGCAGCGATACCGGCTTTACGCGCGCGGGAGGTAATAGTCGCGCGCATCTTATCCGTGGCTGCCTGCGAATACGTAGTGAGGTCGAGCTGACGCATAAGCCACGGCAGCAACAGGCCGGGAATCACCATGGTCATGAGCAGCACCACGAGGGCGATAACGGTCAACTCGTTGTAGAAGCTCAAACCACTTGGAACAGACAGAACCAGCGCAAGAGTCACCAAACCGCGCATGCCGGACCACGTCATAAGCAGCACTTCTTGCAGGCGCAGCGGCGCCAGGCGTGGCTTCCCGCGGCGCCTATTAATGAGATAGAAGGCGTACATCCACACCAAGCGCACGAGGAAGGCAACAACGGACAGGATGACGCCGATGATGACCGCGTGCCAGAGGTCTGCACCCGCGGCGTCGATGGCGCTGAACACGGTCAGGCCGATGAGGCCGAAAGCCACGCCCGTGAAAAGTAGCTCGACGGTCTCCCAGAATGACTGGCCGGAGAGGCGGTCCTCCGCCTGAATCGGTGCGCGGGAGTGCAGTTCCACCGCGGCAATCACCACCGCGATGACACCGGAGGCACCGAGTTCCTCCGCGGCGATGTACACGGCAAAAGGAATCACCCACGTCAAGGCATTGCGAGCGACAACCTCGTGAACCGCGCCGACGAACCACGAAGACACGCGCCCCACGACGAGCCCGAGGATGGCGGCTACAGCCGCGGAGTAGAGGAACCGCGTCACCGCCTCCCCGGCGTGCATCTCACCCGAACTCGTCACGGCTTCCAAGGCGAGGTGGAAGGCCACAATAGACGCGGCATCATTAAACAGGCCTTCGATCTGCAGCACGGAAATGATGCGCCGTGGGATACCGGCAGGTTCTGCCACGGCCTCGACGGCCACCGGATCCGGCGGGGCAATCGCGGCGCCGATAAGGATGGCGGCAGCTAGCCCCAAGCCTGGCATGAATGCGCGAGCGGTGAATCCCACCGCAAGGGTCGTAGCCACCACGAGCAGCACGGACAGAGCCAGGATGGTCATCCACTGCTCACGAATAACACCCCACGATGTTCTCCTTGCCAGCGCCCACAGCAATGGCGGCAAGAAGATCGGAAGAATGAGGTCGGCGGGTACGGCGAACTCGAATGTGCCATTCGAAAAAGTGGCGTATACCGAAACCGCCACCGCCGTGAGGATGGTCAGAAGCGCTGGCCAGGGAAGCCCGATCTTGTCCCCCACCGCCATGACAATGACGGTCAACAGCATCAGGCCAATAAGGACAAATAAAACTTCCATACGCGCTTCTTTCCCCGTTTAAGTTTTTCTGTTCTCAGACTACCGTTGTGCGGCCGGCGAGGGAGAGCAGTTACACAGCGCCATCCCAGACGAAGGCCTCCCGCGATAGCTTCTCCGGCTGAAACTGTTGGCACAGCTCCTGTACGGAAGAGGCCTCATACCCTAAGGAGTGGGCCAAGAGCTTGACGACGTCCCCCGCATCCCTATCGTGCCCCTCGAGCAGCTGACGCAGGGTCACCGCCCCATCGCGCTTGGACAAACGCACACCCTCAGCGTTGAGCACGAGCGGCACGTGAACGAACTCCGGCTCCGGATAGCCCAGCTTGTGCGCCAAGTATGCCTGACGCGGGGCAGAAGACAGCAAGTCATCGCCGCGCACGATCTGATCGACGCCTTGGAAGGCATCGTCGACAACAACCGCCAGGTTATAGGCCCAGTCCATGCCCCGGTTCGGATCCGCCGGGGGCTGGCCGCCGCGGCGCAGGATGAAGTCATCCACTTCCCCGGTGTACTCGCCGGCGAGGGCGTCGTGGATGGTGAAGGAGGAGGCGTCGGCACGCAAGCGTATGGCTGGCACGCGGTTCTGAGCGGCGAGTTCGGCGCGTTTGGCGGCCCGCTGATCGTCGCTAAGCGCACGGCACGTCCCCGGGTACTGCCCAGGGATGGCATGCGGCGCGCGGGAGGCTTCCTGGATATCTTTGCGCGAGCAATAGCACTCGTAGGTAGGAAGCTGCGCCAAGGCCTCCTCATAAGCCGCGTAGCGATCCTGCTGGTAGATGACTTCCCCGTCCCAGTCCAGGCCGAGCGCAGCGAGGTCCTCCAGCTGGCGCTGCGCCGCCTCCCGCGAGGAGCGCTGCGTGTCAATGTCCTCCACGCGCACAAGGAAGCGGCGCCCGCTGCTCCGGGCGTAGAGCCAGGCCAGCAACGCCGTACGCAGGTTACCCAGGTGAAGATCGCCGGACGGGCTCGGGGCGTAGCGTCCGGCGGGGCTAAGAGAATCCATGGCCACCAGTCTACGAGGAGCCCCGCGCGCGCCGAAGTCCTCTACTAGACTCTCCCCCATGGCTTCTGATGCGACGTATCCCCTGCTTGATTCTGCCGACGCCAAAAAAATGCTCGCCTATGCGCGCGCCCAGGCTCCGGGGCTTTCTCTCCCTACCGATGAGTCCGCCCACATTGATGAGCAGATTAACCGAGTACTCGCAGATGATACTTTCCTAGGCAGCCTGGAAGATGCCGTTCCCGCCGCCCTCTACTTGGAGGCCCGGGAGACCCTCCGCGTGGCCGCCGGCACCATCAAGAACGTCGACGATTCCTTCACCATTGCCGCACTCGGCGCGCTGACCGGACAACCATCGCTGGTGGCCGCAGGCTATACCCGCGTCGCCCGCGCATGGCTGGATCACAACGACACCGAGGAAGCAGAGAAGTTCGCCGCCAAGGCAGCCGCGGCTGGCGATGACACGGCGTTGAATGAGATTGCCGCCGCCCGCATCGCAGCAAGCCACAAGGACTTCTCCGAGTCCGCCCCCGCCAGCGTGGATGCTTCAGCCGACGCCAATAGCCCATCCTCGAGCTTCGGCAACAACGTCTCGCTGGCCGAGCTCCAAGAGCGCCTAGAATCCGCCAAGAGCGGCGAAGCGAAAGCACACGCTGCTGAATTCGTGGCTATCAACGACGCCGTGACCGCGGGAGAATTCGACGGAGCAGGGGCCACGATGGGTGACATCCTCCGCACCATCCTCGAATCCGCCGTGGGCGCGCTGTGGGCATCAGGCTCTGCCGCCGACTGCGAGCGCGTTGCTGCGCATTCCTTCACCATCCTGTCCAACGCGCGCGCGGATGAGGAATACCAGCAGCTTCCGGCACCGATGCTGGCCCGCTTTTACAGCGATGCTGCACAGCACTCCGCTGCGGATATGGAGCAACGCGTGGCCTGCTTCGCCGCTGCTGCCCGCGAGTATCAGCGCTACGGAGACCTCGACGGCGAGCTCCGTTCGATCCTCAAGACCGTGACCCTCGACGTGCAACACCGTGCCCCTGAGGAAGCCTATGACATCCTGGCCTCCCGCTACGTGGATTCACTCAAGCTCCAGAGCCTGCCCGTGTCCGCTAAGTGGACCGTCCTGTACTCCGAGAGCCTGCGCTCGCAGGCGCAGGACATGTATAAATCCACCCAGGTTCTGCTCGACTTCTTAGAGCGCCATCCCGCCGCCGAAGCCACGACGCCCTCTGAGCACAACGCCATGGCGGAAGTTGCTGAGCTTCTGGGTGATCGCTACACCTCCGCCGACGCGGCCGAGCCTGCGCGCAAGATGTACCACTTTGCGTTCAACCTCTTTGAGGCAGCCGGAAATTCCCGCGCGCTCGAGGAGTTACGCAAGAAGGCCTAAGCCCCGCGATGCACGAGGCCTAGCCTCATCGCGCCTGGCCGCCGAACCACTGCCGGTTCGCCGGCAGCCACAGCAGCACAATGACCGCCGCCGAAGCGATCGACGCGGGCATGACCGAACTTGCCGGGATGAGCAGCACCACGATGGCGCTGATAACGGTCAACGCAATCCGCGCGGATTGCTGCGCGTGCAGGACATAGGTGGTGAGGACGCACACCAAGAGAACCAGCGCGCCGAGCACTACTCCCAGCTCGGTGGAAAGCTGGTCCGTGCGGGTTACCGCCGCCGGACTGTTTTCAAAGGCAATGAGCCGGCAGATGTTGTAGACGGTGTAGCTCGTGATGAAGACCTCCAGCACCGCTGCGATCTTCAACGGCCACGGGGCCCATTGCGCCTTCATATCGGCCGCGCGGCGGGCCTGGCGGACGGTGTCGCTGACCTGCCGATAGCGATAGTCCGGCGCGGGTGCAGCAGGCGAGCCAGACTGCGGGGCTCCTGGGTACTGCGGGTTGCCGAAGGTCATGCCACATCCTCAGCAAAGACGCCGCGTTGACTCAGCAACCAGCGGATGGGATCCAGAACGCGATAGGGCGCAATGCCGCTGCGGGCTAGCTGGCGGCCCGTCGGGGCCTCACCCAACGCCGAGGTCACGAAGAAACTACCGCCACTCGGCGCTGCCGAATAGATCTTGTTGATGAGGTCGTTGGCACCCAGGAAGCGCAACAGCGATTCGGCTTCGAGGTGAACCATCCAGCGGTCCGAATCGCGGAAATTCCACCCGGTATCCCGGCGGAAGGCGGAGCCGCGGTTGGCCATGAGCTTCTTCCAGCGCACGTCATCGACTTGTTCCAGCTTCTGCACCGTGTCGAACTTCGAGATGGTCACGGCCAGCGGCGGCGGAGTATCCGTGTCGAGCAACGCCAGTAGGTTATCCAGGACCCGCAAGGAATCCGCACCGAGCTCACCAATATTGGGGATCAGCCCATGGATAAAATCCTGAATCTGTTGCACGCGCAGCGGGTCAAAGAGGAAGATCACCAAATCTGCGTGGGAGAAGAACGCAAGATTCTCGCGGTCGGCTTCGTTCTCCGGCGGGTTCTCCAGGTCCTCGCCCGCAACGTCGCGGAAGACCAAGTAATTCATGCGCTCACGGCCCTGCTCATCGGGCCACTTGCCGAGCTCAAAAATCAGCGGATCGCGCTGGTAAGCGTCGGTAGCCACCGCGCTCGGCGTGGGGTCCATGGCCCGCATCTCCTCAAAGAGCGGCTTTTCATAAACCTCGGCGTAGCGCTCGCGGGTGGATTCATCCGCCGCTTGCACGGAGCGGTTGTGTTTGTGCGCCAGCTGCTTGAGCTGCTTAATCATCACCGCGGTGTACAGCGACTTACCGGAGTTACGCGCGCCCGCCATGGCAACGCAATGCGTCACGGCGTCGGTCCATCCCTGCGGCAGCTCCCGGTTGGTGTAAGGGCTCACCGTCACACCGTCCTCGAGCGGTTTAAAGGTCCATGGGCAACGTGCCTGGCTCATTAGTTCCTCTCCTTCAGCATGGCGGTGACGCGGTCAGTCAATTCCGAAAGCTCAGTGTTGGCGCCGGATTCGAGCTGCTTGACGACGTCCCCGTCGATCACCGCATACGCCACATGAGCCGGAGTCCCGTTGATGCGCGCGAGCTCGAGCTCCTGGCGGCCGATGGCGCTGGTGATGAGCACAACGGTGGGCACCTGGGTCTCCAGCATGGAGGCCACGGGAGAATCGGTGACGTAGATGACCAGCGAGGACGTGGAGGTGAGAGTCGGCAAGCGCCATGGCCGCTGGCCTACGCGCTCCGCTCCACTATCAATCACACCCGCGATGAAGCGGGTGAGCTCATCCACCTTGTGGGTCTCGATGCTGTCCTGCCCGTCAGTGGCGCGGAAGTGCCGGAAAGCATCGGAGAGCGCATCGATGTACTTGGCGGCCGCTTCAATGATCTTCGGAGTGACGTTGACCTGCATGGAGGCAGAGCCATCGATGACCACGGTGACATCATCGAGGCCAGCGACATCCAGCTCCGCGCGGCGCATCTTGGAGCGCACCTCGCGGGCGGAATCTGTGATTCCGGCGCCCTCGGTCGTGCCGAATGCTTCCAAGAGGTAGCTCCCAGATTCCGGGGTGACCTCGGCGAGGCGTTCGGCGGAGTCCTCGGCGGCGTCGATAAGCACGCGCGGGAACGTCACCGAATCACCGGCGTTGCTTACCGTCAGGCGGACCTCGCTGCGCAGGCCGAAGGTCCCATTCCGCTTGGGGCGCACGACGATGGTGGCGCGCTCAGGCAGGGAGTGCACCATGATGGAGAGGTCGTGGACGCGCACGGCATCAACGCCTTCTCCCATAATCGCCAGCTCCATCGAGGCGCCGCCAGTTCCCATCTCGAAGGCTTCAACGCGCAGGATGCCGTCTGAGCCGATGCGGCGGGACTCTCCGTCCCGCAGTGTGTATTTAGCCATGACGTTTCTTCCCTTCTCTTACCTTCCGTGGAATCCCGTGTTTCGACCGTGTTCGCCTAGTCCTCCGTGAACTGCTCCACGGTGCTGCCACGCTGTATGCTGCGCAAAATGCGATGGGGCGGGTTGCTGCTGCGCGCGCGCCGAGCGCTCCGCGAGCAACTGTGTCGTGCGGTCCAGCACCATGGCAACGCGCCCCGTGGCATAGCGCTCGCAATGCTCCGGCACGAATGTTCCCGCAAAGTGCATTGCGGTGAGGTGCGCGATGTGCTCGAGCTCGCGGTCCTCCCAGAGCCGCAGCGCATCCTCTGCTAGGAGGTTGAAGTCCCGCGGGAAATAGAACACCCAAGAGGCAACGATTGCGGACATCAGTAACTTGTCCAGCCCCTCACCCAACGAGTTTCTGTCGAGGTAAGCCAACTGGATGGCGCGTCCGCGGTTGGTATCAAGGTGCTCGATCCACCAGCGCGGATCGAAATCCTTGAGCCTATGCCATTCCTCGGCGCTGAGCCCAGGAACATTGGCGTTGCCACCCGATGCCGCTGCCGGCTGCGGATGTGCTTCTTCAGCTGCTGGTGCGGCTTCTGCACTTGGCGACGGCGCCGTTTCTGCTGTCGTGGCGAAAGGGTTCTCCTGCGACGTACTCGGCGCGGGGGTATCGAGGGGATTCGGCGGAATACCCGCAGGGCCATGACCCGGGGCCGCAAAAGGCGAGGCGTCTGGGATAGGCGCTCCAAAATCAGCTGGGTCTTCGCCCCAGGAGTCGTCGAAGCTGAGTGCTGCACTCTTCTCAGGCTTGCTGGCTGTTGCAGCGCTCTCTTCCGGTTCCTGTGCTGCACCCGTGCGCTGCTCGGCCTGCTCGTGCTGCGACTCCGGGGCCACGGCCTCAGTTTCTTCCGCAGCACGTGCTTCGTACGCGCTGATATCTGGCAGGGCCTCATCAAGTGCAAACACGACTGGATTGCCGGGGATCGCGGTTTCCTTAAGACGCTGCTTCTCGCTGGGTGGTACCACGAGCATGGTGGACGTACTCAGCGGAAACTCGTTGATGGCGGCGGCCTTCTCAAAAGTGGAGAATCCGAAACCATCCTCCCCCACCTCGCGGGCGGTGGCAGCAATCCACAGCGCTGCCTGGTTATCGGGCACCACGAGAATGACCAGGCCGTTGCGGGAATTCAACACCGTAGCCATGGCGGTGACCAGCGCACGGTTGAAGGTGGGGTTAGGGTTCGGGGTCACGGCTTTGAACGGTGCGGGCAGCTTCTCTGGATAGCGGAATTCGCCATCCAGAAACTCTTCCAACAACACGTCCGAGTGCAACGGTCCGCGCGCCGAGATCTTTTCCGGAATCTGCACCTTATCCACCTCGTAGATGGAAAACGGCGCTGGGATATCGGGAGAAAACAGGACCGTCGCCGGCGCTGGCGGAGTGCCCGTGCGCGAAATGGACGTGTAGGTGAAGACGTTTCCGCCGCGGCCTGTCGCATCTAGGCCTGCGGGGACGGAGACCATAGTGACCCACTTTTCCGCCTCAGGAGTGAGAGCAAAAACCGCGGTGCGGCGGACCAGCTCCGCACGCTGCTGGGCGGAAGGGAAATCCGGTATCGTCGTGCCGTTGTTGAGCGAAGTCGGCACGAAGGACACCAGCTCAGCCAGCTCCTCCTGGGTAATATCGCCGGCCTTCTGGCCCACTCCCCAACCACCGGCACGGCCATTGGCGCGGGAAAAAGATGCATAGCTAAAGGCACCGCCCATAACTACTGGCCTCCTTGGAAGTACTGGTCTTGAGAATAATCCTGGCCATAGTTGTGCTGGTCATAAGCGTTGGGCTCATATCCTTGTTGGCCGTACTGCGGGTCATAGCTGGGAGCTTGGTTCTGCACGGGTGGGGGCAGCATCAATTTGTAAGACACATCGCCTTCCACCACCACGGCTTTATCCAATGCACTCAACGTGGAGGAGGCATCGCTGTAGCTCTCTGAGAAACTACTAAAGACGTCCTCACCGCCGAAGCTGTCGAAAGAGGTATCAACCTGGCTATCAAAGCCTTCGACGGCGAACAGACGGATGAATCCCCTACGTTGAATTCGCTCGCCAACTGACACCGTGAAATCTGGGTACTGCCCGCGCATCGGGCCCAGTCCTTGAGCCACGTGTGTGGTGCTCTGCAGGTTGGTCTCCACAATGCCGAGTGCCTCGCCGTCTTCGGGGAAGAGCGGCAGGCGGTCAGCACGGTAGACCACCTGGCAGGAGAACTGGCGCTTGTCGCCGTTGCCCAAGCTCCAGAGGAACACCCCGATCTGGCCCTGAGCGTAATCAACCTCAAAGTCATAGGTAACTGGGCGCAGGCCCTCGTACTGAATCACGCGTTCATCGCCCTCAGTGCGTTTGCCCGCGAAGACTGCATAAGGCTTCAGGCGCACGGTATCGCCGTGCTGATCGAGGTGCAGGCGGATTCCTCCTTGAAGGTCGTAATCCTCCTCGCGGATCTGATCGTGCTCGCGATTAGTGGAGTACTCCACTGCCGTCGCGCCCTTCGGCCAATCAAATGTAATGAGCTGGCTGTCCACGCGCTCGATGAGACGGAACTGGTCATCTTCGATGGACTGCACGCGCTGCAGCACTTTGGATTCGCCCACCCAGGCATCCGCGTCGTTAAAGTTCACCGGGGTGATGTAGACCTCGTACCAATCCGGCGGCCACGGCACCGTGGTGGTTTGGAAAGAGCCCGGTTCAGACACTCCACGGGTCTCACTGATGGCGCTCGATAGCGCACTTTCGACGTACGTCTTTGGCACCGCGGACGTGCGCAAGTCCGCCTGCGGGGCGTTGGGTGTCAGATAGATCTTTACCTCGCCGGTCTTGGGCGAGTACCAATCAACCTCGATGCTGTCTTGTCCGTATTCGCTGCGGCGCTCACAGCGTGAGAGCTCCAGCTTCTCCAGCTCGCTGGCAAGTTTCACGGAGCGCTGGACGGCGACTTCGTCCTGGCTCTGCTCGGTAGCGCCGTGGAACTCCGCTTGGCCCAGCAACGAGATGACGACGGTCTGCCCGGCTTCCTGCACCGGAATGGTGGCCTTGCGCCCACTGCTATCCACGTCTTGTTCGAAGCGCGGGGAGAGCTTTTCCTTCTCGCTGTCCCGGCAGGCATAAACCATGGCGCTCGAGTGCCCCGGTAACAGGTCCCAGGACACCTGGATGGCGCCCTTGATGGTGGATACCTGGACGTTCACCGGTGGGAAGACCACGCCCGTGTCTCCCATGAATACCGGTTGGCTATTGATGAGCTCGCGAAGATCCCGGCCCTTGTACGCCCACACCGCGTAGTGGCGCAGACCTGCCTCGCCCGGGGTGTGATCACGGTAAGCAGTTCCTTTTGTGTAAACGAGGGTGTCACCGGCATCCGGGGAGGCCACCATTTCTGAATCATTGGCCACAACCCGGTAGAACACCACCTCATCCGGCGAGTGCTCAAGCTCGGGCCACCACAGGCGCACCGGATGGCGAAGGTCGGTATCCTCCGGCTCCGGTTCTGGTTCGATGCCATAGCCAAAGTCCTCGTGAGAATCCTGCGCCAGCGCGTCCTCTTGCGGCACCTCAACTTCAAATTCAATGCCGGGAGCTTCCCAGTTCGGGTCTTGGCGGAACTGATATTCCGCCTTAATCCCAAAGCCCGGGATAGTGATGTAGTCCTCTTCGTTGACCTGGGTTTTCTGCTCTTCCTCGGCCTGCAGTGCCTCCCACTCGGCAAAGAAATCATGCGGCTGTGCCGCTGGCTGTGCTGGTTCTGGTTGAGGCGCGGGGCCTGCCTGCGCCACGCCACCTGCTGCGGTACTAGCTGCAGCGGCACGTTGTGCCTGTTCCCGCTGGCGGGCTTGTTCTTCGGCTCGCGCTGCCTTTTCCTGTGCCGCGCGTTCTTGCGCGGCACGTTCCTGCGCGGCACGTTCTTCCTGGGCCACTGCGGCGTTGCGCGCCTGTGCGCTCAGCTCTGGGTGGGCCACCTCTTCGCCGTTATACGCGGCGGCAATCTGTTCGGCGAACTGCCTAAACGGTGCCGATACGGCCGCGCGCACATCATCGGCGTTCACGCGCTTGAGCTGGTGCAGGGACTTAAGCTCGCTCAGCGGCATATCCGTGATCGAAGGTTTCGGGTTGTGTGTCATCAACGTTCCTTAAGGAGGTCTCGTCAGAAAGTTTCGTCGAGGTCTGAGAGGTCCGGTGCCTCCGGCCGACCAAACGGCGGCTGCGTAGTCGGCCCTTGGTTATCCCCCTGCACCGGCGATTTAAAGCCCATGTGGTCCATGTCATCCAGGTCGTCGAGTGAAAGATCCGCAGGATTCACAAAGGACGGGGCATTCGACGCCGCGTCGGGAATCAGGTACTTGAAGTCAGTGATCTTTCCGTACTGCACCACCGTCACAGAGCGCGAAAGCTGGCTGGTCAGCGCGGTCTGGCTGTCTACCTCGACGATGCGCGTGCGGGAGCCATCGATTTCGGTATATCCTTCAGCACCACCAGCGCTGGTAAGCGCATTCGGGCTAAAGGCCTGGAGGGCTCCCTTTTCCTGGTTCATGCCGTCGAGGAACTCGGCGGTGCTCTGAACGCGGCTGCCGCCTTCCTCGCGGAAGGTGACGCGGCTGAGGTATTGCTGCAGGCTGCGGGTCATGCGCGGATCCGTGATGACCTTCTGCCATTCCTGCTGCTTGTGATCGCGGTCCTGCATGTAGGGGTGGTCAAGGCTGCGGGACAGGTTATCCAACGCAGTGCTAGAGCCGAGGCCAGCCATTCCCCACATCTCATTGAGGGCCACAGCCGAGTGGCCGGTGCGGTTGCGCTCAAAGGTGTCATTCATATCATCGAGCAGTGACTTAAGCGAACGGTGTGCCCACTCCGTTTGGAAAATATGGGAGCGGATTTCATCCGTCATGCGCACGGCATCGTCACGGTTGAGCACGGCCTGGGCAATGCGGGCATTCTCCGGAAGACCCGACTGCGGCGTCCGCAGGTGATCGCTCGACGTTTCCTTACGCCCAAAGGGCGCGTAAATCGCGCGGCCCAACAGCGCCGACCAGCTCAGGAACTGGTTATAAGCGTTGGAGATGCGGGAGATCTCCGCAGAGGCCGTGGCCAGATTCTGCGCGGCGATCTCTTGGTTGCGGTTCAGCAGCTTTCGCCGCTGCACGTAGTCGAAGATCTCACGCTGTGCCTTGGTAAAGACCGCCCAAGAACACACGAGGAAAAGAAGAACAACCACGATGATGCCCACGACGTACCACGGCCAGTCGAACCACTGCAGGTACTCACCCAGCGGCAAGTCCGGGTTATAGCGGCCAGCCACCATGTAGGTCATCAGGGCAAGCACCACGAAGAGGACGATCCACATCGTGCGCAGCTTCCGGGTCAGTGCTTTGTTCTCCGCGTTGAAATCACGCGCCTGGAAACTATTGGCCAGTTCTTGCAGCTCGCGCGCCTTGGCGTGCGCGTCGCGGTACTTCTGCTGGGCGTGCCCCAGCTTATCCCAGAGGCCCTGGCCTACCTTCCACGCGAAGGTGGTGCTGTTCTTCGCTCGCCAGGAGGCAAACTCGTGCTTCTTGCGGCTGACCGCTTCATTGCGGGTCTGCTGACTGGTGTACTCGATGTCGGCGGCAAAACGCTCAGCGCCCACCGGATCGAAAGGCGCAACGGTTGCTTGGGACTCGTGCGTATAGCCCAACGTGCTGGTCATGAGCGGATGGAAGCCCTCAAAAGAAGTGCTGACATCCTGCACGGACTGGCCACCGTACTGCACGATGTACATGTTGCCCTGGTTATTGCGCAGGCCCTTGGTATCGATGCTGTCGCGCCAGGAACCGTCGACAAGCCCCAGTGCGTAGTCGTGGTAGGCCTCCCACGTGCGCGAGAGCTGCGGTTCCTGACCCAAGGAAAAGTGCTGCTCCCGGGCAACTCGCATGGTGTGCTCACTGGCTTGACGCAGCTCGTCGACGCTCGTTGCGCCGCTACCCTTGCCGGAGTGCCCAGCCAAGACAACCTCCACGCTGGAGTCTTGGCCATAGAGCATCTTCTGCAGGAAGGTAGCGGCGTTCTTGTTCATCGCACCGCGCTGGCCCTCGACCCAATCCTGCGGCTTGCCCACCACAGTAGACCAGTACAGACGCAGATTATCCTTCAGCGCCGCCCAGCCGCTGACCTTGTGAGATTGCAGCTCCTCATAAGCGGTCGGAGCGCTCACCAACGGGGAAATCTCCTGGTTGATGAACATCTGGGCGCACTGATCCGTCAGCTGTTCCGGATTGGCGTAGTGCACGGCGCGCGAAATGTTATTGACCTGCGGTTGCGGCAAGCGCTGGCTGGGATCGAAGACGGCCTTCCTGACCTTGTCCTCGATATCACTGGCATCGATGGTGCGATGGAAGGCGCGCACGAGACGGAAGCGCTGCCGGTCTCCTGTTTCGATGACGCGGTGAGTTTCTGGATCCAACACCGCAGGCTCGGGCATCCCGCGCCATAAACCAAAGATGCTGGCTACGGCCGGGGCTGCGAACTGGGCAAGCTCGAAGCCATCTGCGGTGCGCTTGATCGGGCGAATGCGCGAGGAGGCCGGGGTCCCGCCCTCTTCTGGGGAGAGCACGAGGTTGCTCCATCCCTGCAACGGAGCGATGTCCACACTCTCGCGCGGAAGGGCTGACAACAACAGGCGCACGCGCAGGTTGGAGGCCTGAATCAGGCGCTGGTCGACGGCACCGACCCACTCCGTGAGCTTGTCGACGTCCTGCGGTTGTTCCGCATCCATCGGGTCAATGGTGGCGAGGAGGACGTCCCCGCTGAAGCTGCGGAGGGCATCGTCGAGCGTCGACAAGCGCGCCGTGCCCTCCTCCGTAAAGGAGCGCACAACAGCTCCGCTCGTGGGGTGGGCATAGTCGATCCAGAGGAAGTCCTGCAGCAGGCCGACCGCACGCAAGTCACAAAGGCGGGAGCGGATGTCATCCGCGGTGGCGCCGTGTCCGAAAATAATTACGTTCGTCATTAGAAGGTGTCATCCAGGTCGTTGAGGTTGAATTCCGGAGCGAGGTCCTGGCCAAAGCCAGAATCGGAGCTGCGCACCTGCGGGGCAGGCTGGGCGACGGGGTTCTCCGCCACCGTCTTGGCCTGATTCAGGTAGTTGCGGATGACCGGGACCATCTCGATGACGTCTAGCGCCAAGTCACGGTAGTACGGCGTATGCGAGGCGACTTCGCGGGAGCGTACCTCCGCAAAGGGCTTTTCCTTACGTCCCTGTCCCGGCAAGGAGTTGGTGTGGCCCGGCACAAAGTGGTCCGCACCGCGGGCGAACTTATCCAGCTCCTCCACGAAGGATTCGTAGCGATCCTGGATGGAGGTACCCATAACACCACGGTTCGGGGCTTCACCGGATGCCAAGAACTGCGCGAGGCGGTGGACCACCGGGTGCGTGGACGCACCGGAGTGGGCGAAGTCTAGGCCGTCGTCGAAAAGCCCGCGCAACAGCTGGTACGGGTAGAGCGAAGAGGCAAAACCATAGTGTCCGGTTTCCTGCACCTTCGCGTAGGCGATGAAGATGGACTCCAGAACCGAAGGCATCCAGTCAGACTTCTTGATCATGCGGCGCGGCGAGATAAGCAGCGGATCTGGGAAATCAACCCATCCATTCACGCCGCCATCCGTGTCATCGAAGATGTGGGCCGCTGCGTTGGCTGCATCGGCGTTGGAGATGTAAACGCGGCCGGTAATGCGTCCGATGATCCAGCCGGCCACCATGGCCTGGCGCTCCGTCTTCGTCAGCGGCAGGGCTGCTGGCAGCGGTCGGGTGCGGCGCTCCGACCACCAGGAACCGTCGAAATTATCCTGCTTCTCGATGTCCTTGGCGATGTAGTTGAACATGGAGGAGAAGACGATCGGCGAGTAGTTGGGGTAAGAACCGAAGATCTCGATGTGCTGAACGTGGTCTGACATGTTCAGCGAGTTGCGCAGAGCCACCGTGGAAGGCCCGTCAATCTCCGGGCGGCTAAGCACCGACTCCAGCTGGGAGGCAATGCCGGTCTCCGCAGAACCCAGCTCCGCAAACGGGATATCGGAGAAGGAGTAGGTGTACTGCACGGACTTGCCGTGGATACGCTGAACCATGTCATCGTTGACGGCAGCCAAGGGGCGGGCATAGCTCAGCGCAAGCTGGAATGCCTCGACAAACCGGCGCTGACGCTGCGCGTGCTCGACCTCGTTGATATCCGGGGTAAGGGTGAGGTAGCGGCGCAGATCCACCGAGTTGAACTTCTGGAACTCATAATCACGGCGGTTAATCCACTGGCGCGAGCGCTCCAGCAAATCAGTTGGGCGAATCTTGGCGCGGTAGTGCGCGCGCTGGGATTCGCGGGATTCACCGCTTTGCGGGTGGCGCGAGAGGTACTTGGACACCCAGCCAGCACGGTTGGAGTAAGCATCATTGGTGCGCTTCTGCGGGGCCAGGGTGTCATTCGGCGCCTGGGCCGCATCGAGTGATTCCCATTCACCGCGGATGACCGCACGAACCGCAAAAGGATAAGCCTGCTCGTAGTTGGTGACATCCGAGGTGGACTGCTGTCCCTGGATGGTACGCAGCATCTGGTCACGGTAGTCCGAGATGAAGCTGTTGACGTCGGTCAGCATGATTTCGTTCTCGGCGCCCTTAAAGCGGGTTTCCACGACCTCATCGAGCTCCGTTGGCCACGAGTTGACTTCGTCAGTGCGGACGTCGGCCAGCTTGTTCGTCTCCGGGCGCTTCGACACTGCCTTCTCCAGCACCGCGTGGGCATCTCCCAGCTCGCGCTTGAGGTGGAAGAGGTTCTCATCGGCGTAGTCCTGCAGGACATCCTTGAGCAGGTGAGCAATGGCCATGAGGGCGTAGCTGTAGAACTGGTTGAAGTACAGGCCCATCAGAGCATTGACCGTAGGAGTCGGGTCCGTCATCTGGCCCTTGCCGGTCAACGGGCTGAGGATAGGGTCCGCGCCTTCTGGCTTCGCCAGCACGCGGGTGTTCTGGTAGTAGCCGGAGTACTCAGACAGGCGCGGCAGGAGGCGGTCGGAGTTGGTGAGCACGTCCGTGATCTTGGAGAGCATCTCGCGCACATAGGGCACGCCCACCGCAGCGAGCTCCGACTCCACGGTGGCGAGGACACCATCGCTGAAGAAGTTGGCGTAGCGGTAAACAATGTCATAGGCGGCATTGTTCAGCACAGATGCGATGGCCTGTTCATTGCGAGGATCGGCCATGTTGCCCTCGAACTCTTCACGCCATTCGTTGACGTTACGGCCCTGGCCCACCGGAATGAAGTTCTGCAGGTGCTTCGCAGCACTATCCGCGGCCTGCTGGGCCTGGCCACCAAAGACGCTGTTGAGCCAATTCCACACGCTGCCGCTATCAATCTGGCCGCCTTGTGCCCAGGAGGGATCAAGCGTCATAGAGCTAAAGGCATTGGGCAGACGCTCCTCCAGCTTCTTAGCAATCTGCATCTCGCCGGCCTCGGGGTTCTGCGGGTCGAGGTGCCCGTTGAAGAGGCGCTCGAAGGCGCTGCGGGCAAGACGCTGGGAAGAGTATTCGGCAAAGCGGTCGCGGCCCATCGAAACCTGGGCATAACCCAGCGAACCCCAGGGCAGGCGACCCCACGGCGTGCCATCTGGGCGATCCCAGCCGAAGAAGCGGCGGCCGCCGTCACCGGCCGGAGTATTGGTCAGCGCGTAGGACACGAGGTTATCGCTGGCCTTGGTGGAAGCCATCAGCCCTGCTAGCGCGCGGCCCAGGCCACGGTAGATGGACATGGCGGAACCATCGCCGAAGCGAGCGCTGGTGGTGCCCATCTTGGAACCGATGGGGAAAATACGGCCGAAGGTCTGCCCCTCCGGCGGGGTGCCCATGTCGAAGGCCTCGAAGATGGCGCGGTCATGCTCGTAGGCATTACCCATTTGCGCGGCGACGACCTCACCGAACATGGCCAGCGAGTTCGGCCATGCACCGGCCATGTCATCCGCCTTGTTATCGGCGAAGATCTCCGGGGTGTACATGAAGATGAGGGTGCCCTGCGGGTTCACGTTCGGGATGGTAGTGAGCACGCGGCACACATCCAGGAACATCGAGGCGCCTGCGCCACCCGCCATGGAGGAGACAACGAGGACAACCGGCTGGGAATCACCGGTATCAGAATCCAGCTTGGTCTGTTTGTAGTTAAGACGGTTGAGCTCCTGGATCGCCTCCTGCGTGAACATCTCATCCACCGCTTCCTTAAGCGACTGGCGGATCTTCTTGAGATTCGGCAGCGTCAGCATGCGGCCAATCGCGCGATACTGGCCGGCACCATCAGCCAGCTTCACGTCGTTGGTGGAGGGGTTGCGCGTGGCCCACGTTGCAATCTCACCGAGCTTGCCGGCACGGCCCAGGGTGCTGGACACGCCTTCGTCGAAGGAGTTGTAGTTCTGGCGCGCACCAATGCCCACGTAGTGGCCACCGTTTTGGGTTACATTCGGCAGCTTCTGCGGTCCAGCCTCCTCTTCGAGCGGCACGTCGATGTTGACGAACTGCCATGCCTTGGGCAGCTCGGTCATGTCCGGGTCAATGCTTCGCAGCTCGGCCTTGAGCTGATCCATCATGAACGCCAGTGTCTTGGCGCCGGAGCCACCGCAACCGACGACGAGGAACTTCTTCATCTTTAACTACCTTTCGAAGGGGAGGTTCGCTTCTGTGCTGTTTATGGCTGTTGTGTACTGCCCTACTGGCTTAGCCCTGGGAGCCGAATCCCGGGCTTGGGGGCCAGCCGCCGTTGGTACCAGGGTTACCAGGATTACCCGGGCGCTGCTGGCCTGGTTGCCCAAAGCCAGAGCCCCCACCAAAGCCAGTGCCACCGCCAACCCCAGTGCCACCGCCAACGTTTGGCGTTCCGCCGAAGCCGGGGCTTCCCGGCCCGTTCGCACGCCCTTGCTGGCTGTGAGGTGACGGGCCGGAAGGTTGGGACTGGCCGAATCCACCAGGTTGCGGAGCACCCTGCTGCGGTCCACGTTGCGGCGGCGGACCGCTCGGCGGCTGGGAGCCAGGCTGGTTCTGCTGGACCGGCTGCCCCGGTTGGCCGGACTGCGGCGGTGTCTGTGCCTTGTCGGGCTTCTCGGCTGGGAATTCGACTTGGTCAAAGAGTTGCAGGGCCTGGCGGCTGATCTCCTTCGACATCTCGTCATACGCGCTGGCCTGGGCCAGCGTATCGATGGTCATGACAATCTCACCGGAATCGCGGTCCTTCTCGTTGCCCACGAAGAACCACGTGTTCTGCACCGCAAGCGGCAGAACTGCCCGGCAGCCGGACTTCTTGCCCTTGCCGGAAATGGTGCCATCGCGCTGGACCTCCACGTGGGCGGCGGTAAACGGGCTCAGCCCCATCTTTACCTTGGCGTCATTGCTGCCCAAGCGAGCAGAGCGTCCGGTAGTCTCCACCGGAACAGCGCCCTGGAACTCTTCCTTGGACACCGCGAACGGGCGGCCATTGTCGGTGCGCACGAGGTTAGCGCCCTCGCGGCGTACCGGGATGGTCTTCGCAAACATTCGGGGCTTTTCCGGAATACGGCCGCTAACCCACTTCATGAGGTACAAGATGGCCAGCGGAATCAGCAGCGCAAGCAACACCGCGAGGACAAAGGAGAGGCCGAAAGCGGACTTGCTCAGTGGCGCAGTCATGGAACCCTGCAGCGTCAGCGGCAGCTCCATTTGCTGGTTATCCTCGGCAGACTGCAGGTTGATCACCGGATCCACGCGCAGCGGGCCATCCGCCATTTCTTCAACGCTCAACGTCACCGGGATGGTCGCCTTTTCGTCCTTGGAAAGCTCCAGCGCGGAATCCTCCGAGTTGTGCTTGGAGCTCACCGCAACGGCAGGAACTCCCGAGGGGAGCATCCCGTCAGCGGAATCCACGGTCTGGTCTGCTACCCACACCTTGCCGGGGCCGGTCACCGGGACGTCGACAGTAACTTCTTTCTCCGTCATGGTGATCGTCTGCGCCGAGCCCACCGTCGGCATATTGACCGGGGTAACCGTCAGCGGCGTTTCCGCGTTGATGGGGTCCAGCTTCGAACCCGGGCGCTCACCTGTGTCCTTAGTGGTAATTTCCACGCGGGTCACGAGCTGACCGGATGCTGCGTTTTCCACCTTCTCCAGCGGAATGTCTACTGGCTGCCCATCGGTGATGGGGGCATTGTCCACGAGGGTAACCGGGGAACCATCCTCCGGCACGAACTCCGCATGAAGGGTTCCCTGGCCCTCCAGCGCACGGGGCTCGCCGTGGCCATCGACCAACTGTCCCTTCAAAACCTGGTCAGAGTTGATGCCGCCTTCTACCTTGGCGCCATCTTCCGTCTTGAGGTCCAGGTTAAGGCCCGGCACCATGACAACGGATGCGAGGTACTCGCCTTCGGTCCCCTCTGCCACCTTGTAGCCAAAAGTCCACGCGCCTGCCCAGGAATCGCCGTCCTTTTCCATCGCGATATCAACCATGCCCGGCAGCTTGTTGTTCTCCGTCACGGAGACCTTCGCACCAGCGACGCTTGTGGTATCCGGCTTGAGTTCCACGGTTTCGCCATCGGGGCCCGTCAGAGTTGGGATGAGATCGTCCTCACCCACCGAGTTCTTCGGTACCGCCGACAAACGCACAGGGGATACGGAGTCATCGAGGACGAAATCAAACTGGTCTTTGAAGTTGCCGTCCTTGGTTACACCACCCGAGGTGGGGATGAGGTTACGGAAGGCCGCGAACAGTGCTGCCGGGTCCTCACCCGCGTCGAAGAATGCACCATTCGGCGCACCCTGGCCGCAGTCTTCCCCCTCCGCCATGCGGGTGAGCTGGCGGACCTGGTCCTGGGCTTCCGCCGCCGGAACGAGTCCCACGTTAAAGAGGCGGATATTGGAGTTACGGAAGGCGGTGACAGAGGAATTGACCTCACACAGCTTGTCCTGTGCACCCTGGAGATCGTTGGCCTCGGCGTCGGTGTAGTACTTGCCATCGGTAAAGAACACGATGCCGCGGCAGCTACTTCCTTGGTGAGACGCCAGTTCCTTTAACGCGCCTTTATAAGCCGCGCCGTAGTTGGTTTCGAGGTCCGCTACGCGGTCCTCCTTGCGGAACTTGTCCAACTCCCCCTGCAGGGCATCACCGTTTCCGGAGACATTGGTCCACCCGCCGTACTCAGCCGGATCGCTGTAATAGTCAGAACCAAAGCCAGCGAGTTTCACGTTGATGTCTGCGCCGTTATCTTCCCCGAGGTGTGCCAGCTGCTTCACGATGTCCCCCGTGGCATCGACGCGGAAGGCATCGGCGTCCGTCGGCTGAGAGCCTTCATAGCCCACCAACGACGCTGATTGGTCAAGAACAAAAAGCAGGTCCGCAGACTTCTCGCTGGCAATACAGGAGCCGAAATCGGACAGGTTCTTTTGCGAAACCTCAGAGAGCGAGGATTCGGAACCGATTCCCTCAGGGCTTTCTTCCGGCTGGGCTTCTGGGGCTTCAGGGGCCGCAGGGGCTTCCGGAGGCGGCGGAGCGTCCTGCGCTACCGCGCCTAAGCTGCCACCGAATCCAGCGATAGTCACCGCCGCGGATAGGGCAAGTACACGAGTGAGTTTCTTCATTAGGCGCCAACCGCCTTTCCTACGTAGAAGGCGATTTCCACCGCAGCGACAATGACAAGGACAAAGCTTCCACCCATAATGACGCGGTAGAGCAAGGTTTGCGTCGTATCCTCAATATAAAAGGTCTCAGCCTGACGCTGCGTGTTCTTCAGCGTGTACAAGCCCAAGAGGATGAAGGACACGATTCCAGCCAAGAGCCATCCCCCGATTGCCAGGCCAAAGAAAAGGCCCTCCGTCGGAGCGGCAAGCAGCGGCGCAAGAATCAACAGGATCAGCGCGATGACCGCGGATACGCCAGCGGCAATGAGCATCGGCCACGGCCCCTTCGTTGGGCTCGTCGGTGTTGCCACCTGACGGCGGTAATCCGGCGCGGGCGAGGAATCACCGAAACCATCCGGCGAGCCCGGCGCGCCAAAGGAGCCGCCCGCGCTCGAACCGGAGTTAAAACCCGGAGAGGGCTTCTGCGCAGGATTCTGGGAAGGATTCGGGGCGCCAAAACCGCCGAAGCCCCCAGCCCCAGTGGGCGATCCAAACCCGGAGCCAGAACTAGGCGCGGATCCTGCACCTGGCTGGCTAGCACCTTGGGGCGGGCGCCCGCCAAACTGTGGTGAGGAGCCTGGGGAACCAAACGTCATATCGATGACCTTCCCTTGTACGAAGTTGGGCCACCGGCAAACCTGGTGCCTCCCCCATCTAGCGACGCAGAAGGTAGAAGATCAGCCGGAAAGCTCTAAGGACTAGAAACCAAGGTAGTCGCACCCCCTGACACGACATGCCCGTCACGAGCCTCGGACTTCGAACGCCCCGAATCTCTTCGAGCGCGCACCGCGGCACAATAGACAGGAAACGTTCAGGGAACACGAAAACACTGCAAGCAAAAGAATGCCATACTACGTGCATTTTTTCTGCCCAGTTTGCAGATTTTGATGGGCGAAGCGCTGGAACCACGGCAATGAAACAACCTGTTCCGCTGCCTTTTCCCAAGGAACCGCCGGGCAAGGGAGTGCTCCCCGCGTGAACCGAATGAAACTCCCTATTTCTAGTTCCCCTAGTTTCGTGGAAAAATGCTGTGCCATGACAACTCAATCGGCAACCGCAACCACCACAAACGGTGGCGAGAGCATCCGATTCATCCCGGTACATTCCACTTTGTACCCGTGGCTGGTCTCGGTGTTCGTCGTTACCTTCCTCATCTCGAACATCAACGCCACGAAGGGCGTCCAACTCGGCCCACTCATCACCGATGGCGCCTTCTTCCTCTTCCCTCTCGCCTACATCGTGGGCGATGTCCTCTCCGAATGCTACGGCTTCAAATCCACCCGCCGCGCCGTTTATATCGGTTTTGCCATGGCTCTTTTGGCCGCGGTTTCCTTCTACATTGCGATTTGGCTGCCCGCGGCTGACTTCTACGAAGGCCAAGAAGCTTTCGAAGCAACCCTCGGCCTCGTGCCGCAGATTCTCGCCGCCTCCCTGGCCGGATACCTCGTGGGCCAGCTGCTCAATTCCTTCACCTTGGTGAAGATGAAGGCCCGCACCGGCGAAAAGGGCCTCATTGGCCGCCTTGTTGCTTCCACCGTCGTCGGCGAATTCGGCGATACTCTGCTGTTCTGCGCCATCGCAGCGCCCGTCATCGGCATCGATTCCTTCAGTGGCTTCCTGAACTACGTCATCGTGGGCTTCCTCTGGAAGACCGCCTGCGAGGTCATCATGCTTCCGCTGACCACGCTGGTTATCTCCTGGGTTAAGCGCCGCGAGGATTACGCACCTATCGCCGAGGCCGACACCCCTACGACAGCGCCGTCTAAGTAGCAGCGACCCGTCCCGAATTCCCCCTTGGCACGCACTGTGCTGAGGGGGTCTATTTCTCTCTTCCCTTCACCCAACTTGCGTAATACGATGCATTCACAAGAGCAAAGGAGAATAAATGGCTGCATGTGAAGGCCGTCCGAAATCTGCTTCAGCCCGTGCAGCACTTTTGGAACGGGTCGAAGACTACTACGACCTTCAGGAACTGCGCACAGCAATGGCAAAGGATTCTGGCGAGCGGTTTAATCTTGATGAGGTATTAAAGGACATCGACGATGCATAAGCATCTACGAACTCCCCGCCTCCCCGTCCTTGGCCTAGCCACGGCCCTAAGTCTTGTGGCGTGCTCGGGTACAGAGGAAGTCACCACGTCGTCCGCAACGACGAGCCACGCGGCACCGGAAACCACGACGGTGAGCAGTGAGGCGTCGCCAAGCGCAGCGCCCAGCACCACCCCTACCCCGCCGCCGCTCAACCAAGGCCCGTCACCCGCACTGACCGGTACGTTTGAGATGGAAGGCTCGGCCACCATCACGGGCGCGACCTATGACTCGATGCCCTTCGTCCTGCCCCTCAACCCCGCTGGGCCACAGGAGACCATGGTGCGCTGGGTACAAGACTGGGGTGAGTCACCCGCCACGGCAGAACAGGGCACCACCTACGTCTTGGGCCATGCCTGGGGCCAGCAGAAACTGGTGTTCAACCCCTTCTCCGAGGTGGTCACCGCCAACGTCGATCTGAGCAACCCCACCACCGTGGAGGGCCTCGACGGGGCGCAGGTACAGCGCTTTGCGACGCCCGTCCTCAACGGCTCCCTCATCCGCATGACCTCTGAGGGTGGTGCGGGCCGCGAGTGGATTGTCGATAACGCTTTCCTGGTGGGCAAGGAACAGCTAGGAAGCGACGCGGACCTGATGAATACCGAGGTTCCCGGGCGCATCGTACTCATTGCCTGCGCTGTCGACGGCGCTACTGACTTGGAGTACAACGTCATCGTCACCGGTCACTTGGCGTAATAGCGCCCCAGGAATTCATCGCGGTAGGCCTCGTAATAGCCGCCGTCGATCGACGCCCGGATGTTATCCACCAAGCGGATCATGAACTCCAGGTTGTGGATGGTGCACAGCGTGCCCGCTAGGAATTCCTTGGCCTTGAGCAGGTGGTGGATGTAGGCACGGGAATAGTTCTCCGAGACGTAACCGCCGAATTCCTCGTCCACGCCAGCAAAGTCGCGCTTGAAACGCGCATTAGTGAGGTTGAGGCGTCCATCGAGGGTGTAGACGCCACCGCGGCGCGCCAGGCGGGTCGGCGCCACGCAGTCGAAGGTATCCGCACCCGCCTCCACCGCGGTGAACAAGTCATCCGGCTCGGAAATGCCCAGCAGGTGCCGGGGCTTATCGACGGGCAGCTCATCGCACACCCAGCCCACAATCGTTCCCAGATTCTCCTTCTCCAACGCGCCACCGATGCCGAAGCCTCCGAAGCCGCGACGGCCATTCGCCTCGGCGCGATCGGAAAGCTCCACCAGCCCGCGCGCGGCCTGGCGTCGCAGGTCCTCGTATTGCGCACCCTGCACCACGCCCCACAGGGACTGGCGCGGCTTCTGCGGACCGCGAGCAAGCGTCAAGCGGTCGTGCTCATCCAGGCAGCGCTGCGCCCAGCGGCGCGTGCGCTCCACGGATTCCTCCTGGTACGTGCGGGTATCCACCAGGGTGGTGAGCTCATCGAAGGCAAACATGATGTCCGCGCCCAGGCCATGCTGAATCTGCATGGAGACCTCCGGGGTAAAGCGGTGGGAGGAGCCGTCGATGACGGACTTAAAGTCCACACCGTCCTCATCCACTTGTGCCATGCGTTCCTTCTTCGCCGCACGGATATCAGAATCCGTCAGCTCCGCCACGTCCATGGCCAGGACCTTCTTGAACCCCACGCCCAGGGACATGACCTGGAATCCGCCCGAGTCGGTATAGGTCGGCCCGTGCCAGTTCTCGAAGGTAGCCACGCCACCGGCCTCATCCACGATGTCGTGGCCCGGCTGCAGGTAAAGGTGATAGGCGTTGGACAGGATGGCTTGGGCGCCGGTGGCCCGGATCTGTTCCGGGGTCAGCGTTTTCACCGTGGCCTTGGTGGCCACCGGGATGAAGGCCGGGGTTTGGATATCACCGTGCGGGGTATGGATAACGCCGGTGCGGCCGTGCTTTCCCGGTTGTGCTGGACCGCTCAAGTCCAGCTCCTTCTTCACGTCGAAGGAAAGATCGGTCTCAAGCTGCGGCTTAGGGTGAGTCATAGGGAACTATTCTACGGGCTGCGCTGCCTTATCCTCTGCTTCACGGGATGCTGCCGCGTGTTTGCGCTCCCATTCTTCCTCGAGTGCGGTGCCCTCGATATCCAGCTGCGGGATCAGCTTGTCCAGCCACTTCGGCATCCACCAGGTGGTGTGACCCATGAGGAACATCGTGGCGGGGACAAGCGACATGCGGACTAAGAAGGCATCGAAAAGCACGCCCGCCGCCAGCGCGAAGCCGAAAATCTGGATGAAGGGCAGGGGCTGGCTGATAAACGCCACGAAGACGGAAATCATGATGATGGCCGCGGCGGTGACCACGCGGGCACCGGCGGTAAAGCCGGCGATGGTGGCCTCGTCGTTGGCGTTGTACTTGCTGTACTGCCCGCCGCTGCCCTGCGGGAAGCGGGAGAAATGCTCGCGCATGCGGGTGACCAGGAAGACCTGATAGTCCATGGCCAGGCCGAAGGTCACGCCGATGAGGAAGATGGGCATGAAGGAAATCAGCGGGCCCGGCGCGGGCACCAGGCCGGTGAGGCCGTCCTGCCACACAAGCACGGTCAGGCCGAAAGCGCCGCCGACGGAAAGCAGGAAGCCCAGGCCCGCGACCAACGGGACCAAGATGGAGCGGAACACCGCCAAGAGCAAGATAATGGCCAGGCCCACCACGATGGCGAGGTATGGCCCCATGGCCCCTTCAAGGCGCTCGGTGATATCGAGCTGCACCGCGGTCAGGCCCGTCATGCCGATCTCGGCGCCGGTGGCATCCTCCAGCTCCGCGCTAGCCGTGCGCAAGGCGGAGGCGGTGCCAATCGTGGCCTCATCCGTCGGCGCTGTGGTGGGGCTGACCATGATCTGCGCGGACTTCATGTCTTTGCTCACGCCCACCAGCTGGGCGTGCTTAACGCCGCCCACCTGGTTGAGGCGCTGTACGGAATAGATGAAGGAGGAAAGCGCGGCCTTCTTCTGCTCATCTTCTTCGCCTTCTTGGCCCTGGATATAGGGCTGTAGCGCCGCGGATTCCGGGTTGGCATTGGCGCCATCCACGATCACCAGGAAGGGGCCGTTGATGCCGGGACCAAAGCCTTCGGAGAGCAGGTCCGCCGCCTTGCGCTGGGTGGTATCCGGGTTGGAGGTGGTATCCGCCGGCAGGGCCAGCTCCATGTGCAGGACCGGGGCGGTCAACGCTCCGAGGCCGAGCACCACCAAGGCCATGACGATGCCAGGGGCGCGCTGAACCGTGCGCACCCAACGGTTGCCCATCGTTGCTTTCGTGCGGCGCGGGCGGCGCTTCGTGGGGTTGCCGGCCACGCCAGGGATCCGCCCGGCGAAGGCCTTATCACCGAGCAGGCCCAGCATCGCGGGCACCAAGGTCAGCGCCACGAGCACGGCCATGAAGACCGTGCCCGCAGCGGCCAGGCCCATGGCGGTGAGGAAGCTAATGCGCGCTACGAGCAGCGCGAAGAGCGCGATGAAGACCGTCGCGCCGGCAAAGACAACCGAGGAACCCGCTGTGCCAACGGCCATGCCGGCGGCATCCGGCCCATCCATGCGGGAGCGCTCCTGCCGGTAGCGCGACATGATGAACAGCGCGTAGTCGATGCCCACGGCCAGGCCAATCATGACGGCCAGCACCGGGGTGAGGTTGTTGAGCTCAATCCAGTGGGTAGCGATCATGACACCCATCGCGCCCAGGCCCACGCCCACGACAGCGGAGATGAGCGGCATGCCCGCGGAGGCCAGCGAACCGAAGGTAATAATGAGGACGATAAACGCTACGGCCAGGCCGATGACCTCAGAAATCGAGTTGACCTGGATTTCATCACCGAAGCCCGCGCCGCCGGCCTCTACTTCCAGACCCGCCGCACGGCCGATGTCCATGGCCTCATGGACCACGTCTTTATCCGCGGGGTCTACCGAATAGGGGCTTTCCGCATCGAAGTCGAAGGTGGTGTAGGCGATGGTCTCATCAGCATTGACCATGGCGAGGTTATCGGCATCTGCCCGTGCGGTCTCTTCCGGCAAGCCCATGGAGGTGAACTGTTCGATGACCTGCTGCTGAAGTGCTGGCGATACGTCGAGCGGGTTACCCCAGCGCTGCTGGCTGCCCTCTGGGATATCAAGGCCTTCAGCAATGTGGTGCACCACATCCTCGACAGCTTCTTTGTTCTGCGGATCGCTGAGCTTCTGCCCTTCCGGGGCCTTGAAGACGAGGTTGACCGACGGCGCATTGGCCGGGTTACCGTTCTCCGGGAAGAGCTCCACCGCGCGGCGGGTGGCATCAATAGCGGGCGTGCCGCTGATGGAGTACTCCGTGGTCATCGGTTTCATCAAGCTCAAGGTCGCTCCGCCTGCAGCCGCCACGATGAAGATCCAGGCGATGATGACCTTCCATCGGTTGATGTAAGACCAGCGGCCTAGGTGGTAAAGCAGCTTTGCCACGGAAATTCCCCTTCACATGCGCGATTATTGCTCGCGGAAGCTTTGGTGGTGGACATGAATGTGCACCAGTTTAACCAGTTGGGCTGTGAAGCCCTAACGGTATCGCACGCCCAGCTGGGCACCAGGATGAGATGAAAGCGCCGCGAAAAGAATCATTCCAAGCGGGGGTACCGGCAGTAAAGACCAGCAGATCCTTCGCAGCGAACTGGTGTACTAAACCATCATCCCCCCAAAGTCTTTCCTAGGAAATCCCAAGCAATACTAACTACAGTCCCAAGACCAAGGGCTTTCCGTCCGCTTAGATGAAGACATCGCATGAGCAAACGACAAGCCGCTTAAGCCAGTTCAACGGGAGTAGGTATATCTTGACCTCATTAGAGGACCCCCACCTTCGGTTTGATCCTGTCATCTCCAGAACCCTAAGTTTGACGGGCGATTCATCGAAATTGGAAGTGATGGCTAAGACATTCCTCGCGGTGTCTGCTCCATTCCTCGAAGAGATTCCTCCGGAAATCATTAATCGACTTAGAGAATCCGAGTTCTCCAAAAATCTCGAGAGCGCGGAGCGATGGCTCAAGGCGAGTGATGAGAGAACCCATCAAGCACAAATAGACCAAGAACCAGATGAATTGATTATCCACTATGGCAAGGTATCTGCCCTTGCAGAGGCTGCTTGCTGCATTGACCCATCCAATGTGGACAAACAAAATTTGTTCTACTTCTTGATGAGCCTGAGCTCGGTGGTCGTCGATCCACAAGTAATCATGGCTAGACAATTCAATGAGGCCTAAGCTCGCACATAGCCAATTGCACACCTGCGATGTGTACCTACTTCATTACAAAGGAACAGCACCCTCAGCCATATCTGCAGTACGTGGCGAACGCGCCACGGGCAAGAACGACGCAACGGCTGCGACTACCAACGCAGCTGCCAAGGCAACCGCCGCAACACCAGGCTGAGAAGAAAGTGCCGCGAAAAGAATCATTCCAAGCGGGGTACCGGCGGTAAAGACCAGCTGATCCTTTGTAGCGAACTGGTGCACCAGACCATCATCTCCCAAAGACTGCCCGAGAGAATCCCACGCAATGCCTGCAGCAGTCATCAACAAGGACGCAGCGGCACCAACTGCGGCGATGAGCACGAAGACAGAGGAGAATGCCAAAGCCAGGATCTGCCCGGCCAGAAGAATCAGCATCAGGATTTGCAGGGTACTAAAACGAACCCGATCTAATGCCTTCAGAATTGTTGCGGCTGAGCCAATCAGCGAACCGACCGCAAGCGCAGTTGCCATAAACCCCCAGGACTTTTCGTCGAAATTATTCATAATCCATGTAGGTCCAGCGCTTCCCAGGAAGCCGTTGACAATTGCCGCGACCAGCCAAGTGCCGAGCCCTACCCGCACCCAGCTCGGGAGCGTTGGGGACGTAAGAGGCCTGTTCGGACTCGATGAACCTGCGCTGTCCGGTCCTGGTTCAGCCGCTGCGACATTAGAGCTTTCGCCTGCTGGTTCTCTGCGTACTGAGAGAAACGGAAGAACAAAGAGCATGGCCACGAGGAAAGTGGCGCCGTCGATAAGCAATACCGTGTTAAACCCCAAGGTGAGCACTGCCGCTGTACCGATGAGGGGGCCGGCGATAAACAGCACATCACCGAGCATCGACAGGGTTCCGTTGACGCGGGTGCGCTGCTCATCGGAAAACAGCTGCGACAAGAGGCTAAACCTTGCTGGCCCAAAGAATGACGAGGCACAACCGTACACGCAGCTTGAGAGCGCGAACGCAGCAATGGAATCGCCGCGAGCAACCACCCACGCCACGAGTCCCCACTGCGCCAACATCCGAACGACATCACTACCCAGCATCCAGGTCACTGGCCGGTGAGGTGGCGGCAGCTTTCGGACCACTAAAGAACTGACGAAGCGGCCCGCCCACAGCGCGATAAGCACCACCGTCAAGCCGCGCCCCGACGGATCTACTCGGTGCGCCTGAAGCGCAAAAGCAATCGGGATGAGGCCGTCACCTAACCCAGAGACGACAGCGGCTACGAAGACGAGCGAGAACGAAGTTTTAAAAGAAAGACTATGCATCAATCCCAACATCTTATAGTGTTCTGAATCATAGTATTTAACTATAGAGAGTCAGGGCACACCTCTCGCCCAGTCAAAGCTTTAACCGCTGAAGTGCTTTAGGAGACCCCCATGTCCACTTTCGTCATCGTTGCCGTCGCGGCCATCCTGCTCATTGCCATCCCAGCAGGCATGATGAGCCGGCGGATTCACAAACGCACGGAAGACCACGACCCCGAGGCACGCCAAGCCGCGCTGGATTTCCAAAGAGATGTTGATAGAGGGCGAGCCGGCTTCTAAAAATAAAAAGACCGGCACCCCAGAGCTAAGAACTGGAGTGCCGGATGTGGCGGTGGCGGCGGGATTTGAACCCGCGGTTGGGGGTTACCCAACATTCGCTTTCGAGGCGAACACCTTCGGCCGCTCGGACACGCCACCGCGTTCCAGACTACGGGAGTCATCCCGAGCGACAAAATCGCTGCCCACGCCAGGCGGCGGGGACAGCGATTCAGCTATTTGAGGCTAGGAATTAGTCCTTGAGGCCACCGATGACCTCGTTGGCCTTATCCTTGACGCCCTCAACGGCGTCGGAAGCCTTCTGCTTAGCCTCGGAGGTGACCTGGTCGGCCTTGCCCTCGTTCTCCAGCTTCTCGTTATCGGTCAGGCCGCCAGCGGTTTCCTTAGCCTTGCCGACGAACTCGTCCTTCTTGTTCTCGAAATCACCCATGGTTTTCTCCTTACTCTCTACTTCTCTCACGTGGGACTCTCTACTTCTCTCACGTGGACCACCCAGCCTACACCCAAATTGCCAGGCGGCTGCGGGGCCACTAACCAGTTCAGGGGCTAAGCGCCGCTTCTACGAAGACCCCCGAAGAAGCCCGTGAGCAGCTCCGCGCACTCCTCCTCCAGCACACCGCCGCGTACCTCGGGAACGTGGAGGGCGCCGGGGGCACGGAGGACGTCGACAAGCGATCCACACCCCCCCGTCTTCGGTTCATAAGCACCAAAGACCACCGAGGACACCCGGGAAGCCTGGATCGCGCCCGCGCACATCGCGCAGGGCTCCAGGGTGACAACCAGCTCGCAGCCCTCCAGACGCCAACCATCGCCATGCACACGCACCGCTTGGCGGATGGCTTCCACCTCTGCGTGTGCGGTGGGGTCATTTAGCTGCTCGCGGCGGTTAACGCCGGTGGCGAGTTCTTTTCCGGAGGCGTCGTAAAGCACGGCACCCACAGGGATATCCCCCGCCGGCGTCGTGCGCGCGACCTCCAGGGCGCGGCGCATGCGGGCCTCCGCACGCACCAGCCCCTCCGCTGGTTTAAGAATCATCCGAGTCGAGGCCGTCGATGAAATCCTCCAGCTCATCGCCGAAGCCCAGCTCGCCGGCGATGCGCAAGAGCATGTCAGAAGGCCAGTCCTCATCGTTATCGATGATGTAGCCCAACTGGTTCTCATCGAGGCCGAGGTCAGCGAAGATATCGAAATCGCCGTCACCGTAGGGGTCGGCGTCCTCCCACTCGTCCTCGTCCAAATCCGGGATATCGATATCGCGCAAGTCCAGGAAATCCGCGGCGAAGTCGTCTTCGGAGGCGTAGGTGGCGTCGGAAAGCAGCATGCGCACATCCCCCGGAACCGGGCGCACGACGACGAAATAATCATCTTCCACGCACAGCAGCGCGAATGCCGCCCCCTCGGAACGCAGGTTGCGCACCGCTTTGATGGAGGTGTTGACGTCGGTGAAGTCATCCTTGAAAGGGCGAATCACCCAGCCGCCTTCGGCACTGGCAACGGTGATGGCAAAGGACAGATCGTCGTGGCTCATACCTCGTCAGATTAGTCGGGTTGTGCCACAATTGTCACCGTGAGTTCTCAAGATGTTCAACGCCCCGTCTGCATTATCGGCCTCGGTCTCATTGGAGGTTCCCTCCTGCGTGACCTAGCTGCTGCACGCCATTCCGTGTACGGCTACAACCACTCCACCTCTGGTGCCCGAACGGCCATTAAACAGGGCTACGACGTCACCGATGATCTGCCGGCCATCCTGCACCGGGCAGAGGAAGACAACGCTCTTATCGTCGTCGCGGTGCCCATGGATGCGGTTGCCTCGGTCCTCGACTCCATTCAGGAACACGCCCCGAGCTGCGGCTTGACGGACGTGGTCTCGGTCAAGACCGAGGTGCGCCAGCTCATTGTGCAGCGCAACATGGAGTCGCGCTATGTGGGCGGCCACCCCATGGCCGGGACCTCCAAGTCCGGCTGGGAGAACTCCCACACCGGGCTGTTCAACCGCGCTGCCTGGGTTATCACCTATGACTATGCCGCCGAGTGCGAGGCGCGCGACGAGCGCATCCCCGCCGAGTGGGAGAACATTTTTGCGGACGTGGTCCGCATGACCCAGATGGTTCACGCGGAGGCAGTTCCGGTGCGCGTGGCTAACCACGATGCCGCGGTCGCCCGCATCTCGCACCTGCCGCACGTGTTGGCGGAGACCCTCGCGGTGGTCGGCGATAATGGCGGCATCCTGGCCCAATCCTTGGCGGCTGGCTCCTTCAAGGACGGCACCCGCGTGGCGGGTACTCGCCCGGACCTGGTGCGCCAGATGTGCGAGACCAACTCGACTGCGCTGGTCCAGGCCCTCGACGAAGCCCTTGAGTTGCTGCAGGATGCGCGCGAATCGCTGGCCTCGGATCAGCCTTCCATCGCCGCGCTTGCCGACGCTGGCTTCCGCGCCCGCACCCGCATCGAAGCCCGCTCCGGTGCTCGCAAGGAATCGGTCTCCCCGGTGAAGATCTCCTCCCGCCCGGTCTTGCGCATGCACCCGGGTGCGCCGAACTGGGTGGCACAGCTGCGCCAAACGGAGTCTTTGGGCGGACGCATCGAAATTTTCTAACCCGTTGGCGAGCTTCCAGCCCTGACCTTCTGCTCTAGCAGGCGGTTCTCAACGGGTTCCCCTCACCTGGTTCCAGTCAAAAGGTTTCTTTGCCCCCAAACGAACCTTCTACCTGGTTAAAGATGGTTTACTTGCCCCCAGAGGAACCTTTTGACTAGGGACTTCTGAGTGAAGCCTTTTGTGGGGCGCCATTTGGTGACGGGCTGTGAAGCGGCGTGGGGCTACGTGGGGCGCTTAGTCGCGGAAGGTGTCGTCACGGCGCTTGCGGGCTTGGGACTCATCGCGCGTGATGCCGAGCAGCGGGTAACCCGCTAGGCCCACCACGAGGCCCACCGGCAACAACCACAGCATGCCGGAGGCCAGCCACAGCACCACACCAAGGATGGCGCCGGCAATCAGACACGGAACGAGTTTCTCCTTCATGGAGAAACAGCCTAGTTGGTCCGCTTCCCAGCACCAGACTTGCGACTAATCACCCGCGAGAAGATGGCTATCGCGATGAGGCCCACTACCGCAGCAATGCCTGCTGGCCACGCGACGGGCGCGCTGACCTGCATCGTTGCCGGCGGTTTCGGGGAATTGTGGGCGGTGAGGACGCCGTCGGTATCGCGGCCGCTGGTGACGTCCTCGATCCAATCGCGGACCTCGACCACCGACGTGATGGCAGCGCTCGGCGAAGGCAGATCCGGATCCGCGTTCGACGTACCAGCCGTGGCCACACCGACGAGGCGACCGTTAACAAAGAATGGTCCGCCCGAGTCGCCGCCCTGCATGCCCTCACCATTGAGGGACTTCACGTCCATGATGGCAGCCGCAATCATCGGGCCCACTCCCCCAAGCTCACCGGCCGGAGTGCTTTCCGCGCCGTCGGGTCCAACAGCGATCTCTGGCATGTCGCCGCCCTCCATCACCTGGGGCGCGTTGGACGAACCAGGGGCGGGAGCGACCATTCCACCGGGAGCAGGCACTGCCATGTCACCAGGAGCCATAGCCTCGGTATCCCCCGGCGCCACCGGCGTCATCTTCTGGCCGGATTCGTCTGGGCTTGCCGGCGGGGTGCCGCCGGATAGCAATTCGCCGACTTCCATCTCGGCCATCGGCAGCTGGCCTTTGCGGGCCATGCGGGAGCTACTACTCCAGCCGTAAAAGTGACCTTTCTCGCCGGCGGTGGGGACCGCATCCGCGAGCTTAGCTGGCTTAATGCCCTCGACGGGCTCGGTCAGGTGCATGAGGCCGGCGTCGATAGTCGGCGAAACAGCCCAGGAGTCCACGTCATAGACGCGAGTGTCCTTGCCCTGGCCAAAGCGGGCCTGCGAGCCCTCGTTGTTGACGGACTCCAAGCAGTGGCGGGCGGTCAGCACCCACTGCTCAGCCACCAGCGTGCCCGTGCAATCGCCAAAGTTTCCGATCTTGCCCATGCGCAGCGCAGCCACGGCAGCGCTTTCCTCCGATTGCGGAGCGGGCTGCGCAAACTCCAAGGCCATGGCCGGCGCAGCGCCTAGCCCCACGACCAGAGAGCTGGCCACAACAGCAGTTATCTTTCGTGCCACCATTACGCGGCCACCTCCTTGATTGCCCAAGCCACGGCCCTCTCGGCCGGGCCCTTTCCACAGAACTTCTTCCACAGCGCGCTCAACAGTAGGAACGCGAGCACAAAGCCCAGTGCCGCCATGGTGTTGTGTAGGGAGACGTGTGCCTGCCAGTAGCGTGCGGTGAGAATGTGCAGGATATAGATGGTCAACGACATCGAGCCCAATGCCGCGAAGGGGAAGGTCAAGCGCGGCAGGTGACGGCCAATGATCAGGCACAGGTGCAGCACCACCGCGGTGACCGCCACGGAGAGAAGGATTTCACCAAGCACGCCCGTATGCCCGGTAAAGCGCAGCCAGCCGGCGATATCCGGGTTAAAGCGCTGCCACAGGCCGATGCCAGTAACGACGACGGCCACCGCGGTCGTGACGATCTGGGTGCGGGTGGGGCGGGTGAGGTAGACGTCGTAAAGCAGCATGCCCGCCACCATGTACGCCAGGAATGCCACGAGGGGGTAGACCTGTGGGAGTGTGTACGGCGCGTAGAGCACCGTGGCGCCCGCGGTGGCCAGCGCGAAGAGCAGGACCTTCCAGACGGTGGCCAGCGGCGGCACCCAAGCGGTGAGAGCCATGGCCGCGCCCATCACGACGAGCACCACCTGAATCTCACCGCCCACAGGCAGCAAGGCCACGCCGATGAGCATGACTATCAGGCCGCGGGCGACCAGCTTGAGGAAGACCCGCAGCGAGTAGTCGCGGGCAAGAATCATCATCGTGGTACCTGCAATGATGGCAAAGCCCGCCGCCGGCAGCCCGGAGAGCACCACTTTGGCGCTCCACACCAGGTTGGCCATGTGCAGAATAATCATCCCGATGATGGCCAAGGAACGAGCAATATCGAGGCCCACTATTCGGGCACGCGCTGACACCTATTCATCTCCTTGCAGTTGAAAACGTTTAAAGACCGACCAGTGGCTCTGGCCGGTCTTCTTATTTGTGTCCGTTTTCAGCTCTGCATTTCACTCAGCGCTGCGTGATATGCGTCTCAGCGAATGAGCGTGATGGCTTGGTCCCCGTTCACAAGGTAGATGCGCTGCGGCGTTACGGAGGCAGCAGGATCCACCTTCACCATTACTGGGCTCGCAAGAAGTTTCATGATGGCCCCGTCCGATTGTGGGCCAAAGCAGACGTGATCCGATATCAAATCCCACGTGATATCTATCTGACCAGCCTCATTGCTTTCAAAGTGGAAACCGGCGATATCGCAGGAGAACTCCATGACCTGATCCCTGAAGTTCACATAAAAAGATTCCGGCTGTTCCGCGGACTTCCACTCAGAATTCTCCACGAAGTCCATCTGCTGTGCATTGGCGGTGACCAGGCCTGCGGGCGTGCTGGTAATAATGTTGCGCTGTGAGGATCCAGCTTCCGTTATGCCTGAGCTTCCCGGCAGCTCCGAGGAGCCTGCACCCGAGAAGAGGGAGGAAATGAAAAGCAGGATAGCGGAGAGAATCGCTTGAATCATGGGCATCATTATATCCGCCACCGGCGGGCCCACCGTGCGATCCTCTAGTAATTACTTACCCAGGTCCTCCAATAGACGCTTAGCCAGATCGGCCGAAGACTGCGGGTTCTGGCCGGTGTACAGATTGCCGTCCACCACAACATGGGAGCTCCAGTCTTCAGCAGCCTTGCCGTACTTCATGCCAGCATCAACGAGCTCATCTTCCAGAAGCCACTTCGCGTTCTCTGCGAGCCCGGTGGACTCTTCCTCCGTGTTGGAGAAGCCAGTCACCTGCTTGCCGGCGAAGGCGTTGGTGCCGTCATCGTTCTTGGCCGCCAGGATTGCGGCCGGCGCATGGCACAGCAGTGCGAGGGGCGCGCCGGACGCAAGGCGCCGCTTCAACAATGCACCAGAGACGGCGTCGACTGCCAAGTCCTCCATAGGGCCGTGGCCACCCGGGTAAAAGACCAAGTCATAGTCTTCCTCGTTAACATCCGCTAGGGCCCTTGGATTATCGAGCTCCTCCTTGATGGACTCAAGGTATGAACGAATGTTCTGAAGCTCCGCGGGGTCACCGGCTCCTTCACCAAGGCTCATCTCATCCAGCGTCGGAGCGACTGCGTTGGGGGTTGCCACGGTGATTTCCCAGCCGGCATTGCTAAACAGGCGGTGTGGAACGGCAAGTTCTTCGGCCCAGTACCCAGTCGGGTGAACAGAACCGTCCTTCTGGGTCCAGCCATCTGCCGCACTGACGACGAACAATACGCTAGTCATTCTTAATCTCCTTCACATCACGGTTTTGCTTAGGCGCCCCACTATGTCAGAAAACTCGAATCTGCGCCGTTAGTGCGGGAGCGCGACTGCGGAACGCCCGGTTAAGGCTCCGGGGCACATCCGGGGCTCCTTTCGTTTTGTGCTGATTTTCCACTGCTGTGGGGTTAACAATGTGGTTCACTTTCTGCAGGGACATTTCCCTGGAAAGTGAGGTGAAGTGAAGATGAGTAAGGAACAAGAACGAGCCCAATTGCAGCTGGCGAAGTCGATGTTTGACCAGGCGGCTATCTCTGTCAGTAAGGCCCGTTTCAACCTGGATCAGGCCGAGGCATCCAAGAAGGCAGCCGCCGAGAAGTTCGACAAGGCTGAAGAGTTCTACCAGCAAGCCAAGACCACACACAGCTCTGCCGAAGATGCTCTCAACGCCGCAGTTACTGCGTTTGAGCAGAAGTACGGAGAAAAGCCGTTCTAACCAGGCTCGTCGTCGCCAATTTTCTGCAGTTCTTCGATTATTTTCTTTGCGTATTCGATGGCTGCTTTGGAGAAGGCGATCGACTTTTCAGCCAGTTCCTCCGGCGTTGCAGCGCCGGAGGTTTCTTCGTGATTACTCATAGTTTTCCTCTCTTGATTCCCTCCTGCGGTATCCCCTGCCACAGGAGAGTTGCTATCCGCTACGGCACCAGCAGGGCCTGTTCCAACACAGCTTTTTGGGCCGCGGTCAAGCTCATACAACTCGACATAACCAGCGATGCGAAGGCCTCAGACGGCACTTCACGCGCTGTCCGATATCCCTGTCCGTAAATGCCGTCAATAATCATTTCGGTGAAGCATTCCGCCTGGTCTTGCCAGCCCGGCTCGAAACCAAACTCAGTGCGACAACGCACATCAATACCGCTGCGCATCATGTCGCGGATCGAGCGCGACTGCAGCTCCTCCCAACTCAAGGCATCCATCTTGTGGGCTCCTTTCCTTTCTTCGTCAACGTCGGCAGATTTCAATAGCGGCATGGTGGTCTCCTATCGGATAAGCAGGACGGGGCGCTGGGCCTGGTCCTCGGTGGGCTTGTGGTGGCGGCCGCGGTAGTCGCGTGGTGCGGGCTCGTAGTCGCGACCGGTGTGGCGGTGGAATAGTGCAGCGAACGAGATGGCCGGCGTACGCATGCCCAAGCCGCAGTCGCGGGTGGTATCGAATTTCATGGTGGTTTCCCTAGAGGTTGGTGCTCCTGCGGTATCCCCTGCCGTAGGAGCATGTGGTGGTCCACTGCGCTAGGTGTTTTCCCTAGCTAGGTGGTGGGTATTCTTTGCTTATGGATGTGAGTTCGTTATTCACCGTGCTAAGTGGTGTCACTGGGCTGGTCGGCGTTGGCTTGGCAGCTTGGTCCAAGTTGGATTCGAAGCGCGCTAACGAGATTGCCCAGCGAAGTGAGCAAAAGGCGGTGGAATCCCTCGCTGTCGCTAAGGAGTCCAACAGCATCGCGGTAGATGCGCGTGAGCTCGCAGAGGAAGCGAATGCGATAAGCAGCAGGGCCGAGGCTCGCGACACTGAAGTCAATAACGTGAGCTGGAAGGACGACTGGGTAGACCCGAGCACCTGCCGGCTCACCAACACGGGCCAAGATAAAGCCCTGAACGTCGTCGCCACGGTTGTCGTAGACGGGGAGCACCTCACGCACCCGACCGTCGACCTGGCCCCCGGCGAGGACATCCGCATCTCGCTGCCGGAACTTCTCGAAAAGCTCCGCCGCAACAAAGCGGAATTCGACGCCGAACAGCAGGCTTACCGAGCGCGACAAGCTAAACTCGCCGCCACCGGCCTCGGCCCCAGTTTCTCGGTAGGCATTGCCCCGATACATTTCCCGCTCAAGTTCGACGTCACCGTGACTATCCAGTGGCGCACTCCGCTCGGCAAGCAGCTCGAGCGCATCATTGAGCACCCGGACTGCGTAATGAGTCTCGTCTAAAGACAGCTCCCAAGGATTCGTGAACTCGTCCGAATCATTAGCAACTTTCACCTGCGTGGAGCACGTAGTTCCCTGCTCTCGTTCACGGCGAGCTAATACGGCCTCTGCCGTTTCCACATTCAGCACGATCTTTCGAGCGGTTTCCCCTGGCGTTGCCCCGACGGGGGCTTTCTTATTGTTAGTGCTCATTGTTTTCTAACTTCCAATCACTTCATGGGCCCGGCGCGCCTAAACGGCGACCGTCTTGACGATGCGCGAGCGGTGAACGCGGACGGATTCCTCAGTAACATCGAAGGCGTCAACGAACGGGACCGCGATTTTGGCAAGCACCGCGCCGATGAATCGGGGGCTCGCCTCGGCCTTCATGTTGAGCTGTCGGCTAACGGTTGAGGGGGTAACTCCGAGGATTTTGGCGAAGTTTGAGGCACCGCCGTTTTCCTTTATCTGAGCTTCGAGCCACTCTTGGTTCACTCGGACAGTGTTGATAGTTTCCACTTTTCACCTCCTAGTATGTGTTGCTACAACCATTGATTGCTCGAACACAACTGCACTTACACCGTTGGAAGTTTATGCGCAACTGTAAGTTGCATTGGCCCACTACTTGCACAATTGCGCGTGCGCAATTAGTGTTTACGTTATGGAAGAAACTCGCTGGTGGAAGTACGTAACTCAACTAATCGGGAATGACTCGTTCAAGGACGCGGCCGAGAAGGCCCGGTTCGACAAGTCGGCGTTCTCGCGATGGAAGAAAGGCGCCAAGGCCGACCCAGAGTTCGCTGTGAAACTCGCTCGGGCTTACGGCGCGAATGTGTTGGAAGCCCTCGTAGAGTCCGGCTTGATTTCCGAGGACGAGGCCAAGCTACGACAGGTAAGGGTCGGAGGTGTGCTTCTAACAGAAGCAAACGACCACCAATTGACCGATGAAGTCCTGCACCGATTGGTTCACGGCTCCGATGCTAAAGGGAATGTCCAGAGCAAGGTCTACGATTTGGACGACCGTGGCAAGGATGACCTAATCGACCGAATCAATGCTGGCCTCGAACCCGTAGCCGCCCAGGAGGCAACGGAGCCACTAGAGGAACACCAGCCCTAGAAAGGAATCCCCTATGTCCCCTATAGAGGAGCGCCTACACGACCTGCTAGCCCAGGCAGGTGTCGAGCTAGTAGAGACAGGCAAGCTCGACGCCAGGTACAACGCCTGTTACCACCAGGCCACCCGAACCATCATCGTGAGAACGGGGCTGGACCCTGCCACTCGCACGTGCGCCATCGGCCACGAGCTTGGCCACGCGGCCAACGGTGATGATTGCTCCACCGCGCGGGCCGAACGCCTCGCAGATGAATGGGCCGCACGGAAACTTATCGACGTCGACCTAGTCGAAGACGCCGCCGCAGACAACGGCGGAGCACCAAGCGCCATCGCCGCCGAGCTAGGAATTACCCCACGACTATTACGAATCTGGATGCAACTCTACGAAGCCGGCCGAATCCCAACCCACAGCCCATACAGCTGCATGATTCTCTAACCTCTCAGCAATCACAAGGAACCACCCATGAAGAAGCTATTCGCCTCCATCGCCACGGCCGCGCTACTCGTGGCCGGATGTTCAAACTCTGGCGACAGCACCCCGGCTACCTCCACGAGCGCGACCACCTCAACCTCGGCGGCCGCCACGTCCAGCACGTCGGCCACGCCGACCTCCACGAGCGCAGCAGCGACGAGCACGAAGGCACCCGAGTCGAACGCGCAAGCAACCACCGCAGCAGCCGACGAAGAACCCTACGTAGTCCAGTGCCTCGAAGGCACGCCAGGTCCCGCGCTGTGGTCCGATGGCACAACCGCCTACTCCGACTGGTGCTGGCAGCAGATGGGCGGCGCCGCAGCGGCCGAGGCCGAAGGAAATGCCGGCATCGACAGCGCGCCGACCTACGCCAACGAGGCCGAGATGTGCGCCGCGCACCCCGAGTACCCCGCCTGCAACGGCGGCGTCGATATCCCCATGACCAACACGCCCACCTACGACCCCAACAGCGGCGACGGGTACGGCCCAGACCAACAGTTGCCGCCGCTGTGCCAGCGATTCCCGTCTGAATACGGCCCCTGCTAGACCAAAGAAAAAGGAGTTGGAGACAATCATGACTAATCCCCCAGTCCAACGTGAAGAAGATGCTCTAGGCGAGTTTGTCGTCTACACGACGGAAGATGAGCGCACAGAAGTTCATCTCCGTCTTCGCGAGGGAACGGTCTGGATGACACAGGAAGAAATGGCATTGCTTTTCGATGTCAGTGTGGCCACAATCAGTAGACACCTCAGGAACATCTACGAAGAAGGTGAAATAACCAGGGACCGAACTCTTACAAAATTTGAAAGAGTTCAATCTGAGGGGGACCGCGACATAACTCGCCTTCTCAATCACTACAATCTCGATGCCATAATCGCGGTTGGCTACCGAGTCCGTGGACCACGAGGAATCCAATTCAGAACCTGGGCGACATCCGTACTCAAGGAATACCTAATCAAGGGCTTCGTCCTCAATGACGAAAAGCTCAAGGATCCTCGCGGGGCCGATTACTTCGACGAGTTACTTGAGCGAATCCGGGACATCCGGTCGTCCGAGCGGCGCTTTTATGCCGAAGTTCGGGAGCTTTTTTCGCTCGCCGAGGACTACGATCCCAAGTCCGAAAAATCAAAAACGTTCTTCGCAGCTATTCAAAATAAGTTGCATTACGCGATTACAGGTCTTACTGCCTCAGAAATCATTGCAACAAGATGCGACCCCCACGCAGACAACCTCGGACTTACATCCTTTAGAGGCAAAAAGGTACGCAAGGGCGACATTACTTCCGCCAAGAATTACCTGCTTCCAGATGAGCTGGAAAACTTGAACCTCCTAGTTAGCCAATTCCTCGACTACGCCGAAAGCCAGGCTAAGCGACGGAAAGTAGTTCGCCTTGCAGACTGGATGCAGAAAACAGATGACTTTATTGCATTCAATGAATACGAGCCTCTTCAAGACCGTGGACGAATCAGTATGACAGAGGCTAAGCGGCTCGCAGGCGAGCGGTACACAATCTACGACTCACGGCGACGTGCAAAAGAAAATGATGCGATCGAATCACAGATTATCGATGAGCTCAAACATATCGAGTCCCGAATTCTCAGAGACCGCGCACGTCTGCAACCTCGCACACTAGATCAATAAATTAGGCCCCTCCCCCGGCAAGTTTGGCGACAGACGGGAGAGAGGCCCCAGACAGGTGAACCGCTAAGCGATTCGCCCTGACAAGGAAGAAGTCTATCCCATGGCCTACATTGTGGACCTCTGGACAAAGAAGAACCCCGACAAAAGCCCCGGCGCGCCGAAGAAGGTGCCGAGTGCGCGGTGGGGCGTCGGCAAGCGTTGGCAGGTGCGCTGGCAAGAAGCCGGTGAGTGGACCTCGGAGTCGTTTGTGACCCAGGATGCCGCGGAGTTGCATCGCTCGCGGGTGGAGGTGGGCCAGGACGAAGGGACCTGGATCACCAAGGAGAAGAAGGCGATCACCTTCGAGGACCTGTGGGAGCCTTGGTACGCCTCGAAGGCCGGTATCTCCGAGAAGACGCGGCGCGACTACCTGTCGGTGTGGCAGACCCATGTGCGGCCGACGTGGGGCGGTGAGGCGTGTGCTTCGGTGCAGCGTTCGACGGTGACGGCGTGGATCGCGACGTTGGTGAATACCAAGACGGTCAAGGACGGCCAGGAGCCGCGGCTGCTCGGGGACGCGCAGAAGTACAAGGTGGGCGTGGTCATGCGTGGGCTCATGGACTTGGCCAAGGAGCGCGGCGCGGTGGCGTCGAATCCGTTGGAGAAGGCCGTGGCCAAGAAGCCGGGGCCGTCGGAGCGGCGCTACTTGAAAGTCCACGAGGTGGACGCGCTCATGGATGCGGCGCCGACGGATGCCGCGCGGCTGCTACTGCGGGTGCTCGTCATGACGGGCCTGCGGCCGGGCGAGGCGAAGGCGTTGAAGGTTAAGGACCTGGACTACGACCGCGCGCGCTTGATGATTCGCCGCGACGTGGACGACCTGGGGCGCCCGGACCAGACCAAGACGCGCAAGCACCGCGACGTGCCCATCGGTGGGTCGCTGCTGCGCGAGCTCATGGCCGCGGCCGAGGGCAAGGACCCCGAGGCGTGGCTGGTGCCCGACGAGCGTGGCCACGTGTGGACCACGTCACGCTGGAGGACCGTCTGGTTCAACATGCTGCAGTACACGGGAATCGAGGGGCTGGATACCTACGAGCTGCGGCACACCGCGGCGTCCCTGGCCATCGCCGCGGGCGCCGACGTGAAGACGGTCCAGCTCATGCTTGGCCACGCCTCGGCGGCTATGCCCCTGGATACCTACGCGCACCTGTGGGAGGAAGGCCTGGACGCGATTCCCGACGCCATCGAGTCGAAGATGGCCGCGGAGCGCGAGTCCAGGGCGATAAGCGAGCGGATGAAAGACGCCTCGGAGGCCGAGCGCCGGCGCTCGATGTTCCGCGTCGTGTAGCCCGGCGCGCCCACACATAAACCCCGCCAAGAAGTCAGCGACTTGGCGGGGTTTATGCGTGTGCGGATGATGTTGAGTCCTGGCGTTGGCCGCGGGCCCCATGGCTATGCGCGAACCATGTTTCCCTATTCCCTAGAAAGGATTGGACCTGCGGTCAACACCTGTAAATAACCCTACGGGTGACCGTGATGCCCCGTGATTATGGCGGCGATCAGCCGTTCACATGGCGATCACATTTCGTTCACACACAGAATTAACGCGAACCAATGACCTGCAACAACTCGCAACATGTGGGGAGTCCCCAGAAATACGAATAAACCCCCAGGCTCTAGCCTGGTTTTAATGGCTTAACCTGGGGGTTTAGTTTGTGCGCCCGGAGGGATTCGAACCCCCAACCTTCTGATCCGTAGTCAGATGCTCTATCCGTTGAGCTACGGGCGCAGTCCGTTGGTTTGCAGTGCTTGACGCCGGAGCGTTTGTGCTCTGCTGTGCAACGAGGAATAACTATACCCACACTCCAGAAAACTGACAAATCCCGATGTCAATGCATGTTTTCTACCCAAGAAATGGGCATAGCAATTCACCCCGTGTTCACCTTAAGGAGAGGCTAGACGAGGGTGGCCACTTCGGCGTCGGAAAGCACGGCGTCACGGAAAGCCTGCAGAGTGGACTCGTGGTCGAAGTCGACGCCAATGAGCACGAGCTCGGTGCCGGGAGTGACGCCATTGGCCGCCCACATGGAGGCCGGCATGATCTGCAGGTTGGGACCAGCCTGCTGCCAGGCGTGGGCCACGCGCAGATCGGTATCAATCCAGCAATAGCCCTTCGAACGCACGAGGCCGGTGCTAGCACGCAAGGCCTTGAGCAGGCGCTCGCGGTTGAAAGGACGGTCAGCGCGGAAGACCACCGAAGAAATGCCATATTCCTCGGTTTCGGGGGTGTGCGGGTTAGCCAGCTCCTCCGCGTAGCCATGGTAGGTCGCGGCGGTGGCGGCGTCGTAAAGGTGGGCGTCGAGAACCAACGCGGGATCAATGACACCGTTGGTCACCGGCACGACGCGGGCGCGGGGGTTCATGGCACGCACGGTGGCGATGACACGCTCGGTTTCGGAGGCCTCCACCAGGTCGGTCTTGGTGATGAGGATGAGATCGGCGAACTCGACTTGGTCCACGAGCAAATCGGCAATGGTCCGGTCGTCGCCGGGTGTGGCCTCAATATTCTCAGAAACCAAGCTGCAGCCGCGGCGCAATTGGAAAAGGAACGTAGAGGCGTCCACAAGGGAGACCATGGTGTCGATCGGGGCGACGTCGGCAAGCGTGGTGCCATCTTCAAACTCCCACTCGAAAGTGGCGGCAACAGGCATGGGCTCAGAGATGCCGGTGGACTCGATAACAATCTGGTCGAAGCGGCCGGAACGGGCCAGCTTGCCGACGGACTCGATAAGGTCCTCGCGCAACGTGCAACAAATGCAGCCGTTGGAGAGCTCGACGAAGCGGTCCTCACCGCGTTCAAGATGGCCCTCGCCGGCGACGAGGGCGGCATCGATGTTGACCTCGGAGAAGTCATTGACAACAACCGCCAGCTTGCGCCCCTCGCGGTTAGCAAGCAGGTGGTTGAGAAGGGTGGTCTTTCCGCTGCCTAAAAATCCGGACAGCACGGTAACGGGTGTAGCCATCCCATAATGATAACGTTTTTCATTATTGGAAGGTTACAGGACCAACCCAAAGACCGGAACGGCAAGGAGGTAAACGGTGATGGTGATGAGCACGCAGCCAATGAGGTTGAGGCCGATGCCGCCCTTGATCATGTCGCCGATCTTGACGTAGCCGGAGCCATAGGCGATAGCGTTCGGCGGGGTCGCCACCGGCAGCATGAAGGCACAGGTTGCGGCCAGCGCCACCGGGATGGTGAGCAACAGAACGTTGATGTCGCCATTCTGGGTCAGGCCGATACCCACGGCCACGCCGCCCATAATCGGCAGGAAGGTCGCAGCCGTTGCAGTGTTGGAGGTGATCTCCGTCAGGAAGAGCACAAGCAGGGCCACCGAAGCGATCAGCAGGATGGTCGGCAGACCACCCAGCCCCTTGGCCATCTCACCAATCCATAGGGACAGGCCGGACTTGTTGAACATCGAGGACAGAGACAGGCCGCCGCCGAAGAGCAGGAGAACATCCCACGGCATTTCATTTGCAGTCTTCCAGTCCAGAAGGCGCACACCGGTCTTTGCATCGGCCGGGATGATGAACAGCAGCAGGCCAGCAGCGATACCCACGATGGCGTCATCGTAGTTCGATTCCTTATCCACGAAGAACGGGATGATAACCCATGCCAAGGCCGCGCCCAGGAAGATGATGCCCGTCATGACCTGCGGGCCGGTCCATGGGCCAAGCTTTTCAATCTCGGAATCAATGAGCTCGCGGCCGCCTGGAATCTTGTCCATCTCCGGCTTGAACACGGTAATCAGCATGAACCAGGCAATGAACAGGAAGATGAATGCCAGCGGCATGCCCACCATCATCCACTTGCCAAAGCCGAGGACGATGCCGTGAGTTTCCTTCATGTAGCCCATCAGCAGGGTATTCGGCGGGGTGCCGATGAGGGTGCCGAGCGAGCCAATCGACGCCGCGTACGCAATACCCAGCATGAGCGCGGTGGCGAACTTCTTCTGGTTAGCCATGCCACCGACGGCGTCGGCAGTCAGCGAAAGCACGGAAATACCAATCGGCAGCATGACCACTGCGGTAGCGGTGTTGGACACCCACATGGACAAAAAGCCGGTGGCCAGCATGAAGCCGAGGATCAGCTGCTTGGGCGAGGTACCGACGACCTTGACCACGAATAGCGCCATGCGGCGGTGCAAGTTCCAGCGCTGCAGGGCCAGGGCGATGAGGAAGCCACCCATGAACAAGAAGATGGTGGATGAGGCATAGGGCGCGCCCACATCCTTAATGCTGCCCACACCGGCCAGCGGGAAGATGACCAGCGGCAAAAGCGCGGTGGCGGCCAGCGGGATGGCCTCCGTCATCCACCACACACCCATGAGAATGGTCACGGCCGCTACGGCGCGCAGCGCGCTCTGGGTGTATTCCGTGTCATCCTTAGCGCCAGGCGATTGCAGCACCGTATCGACGGCGTTGCTCGGGAAAATAAACCACACGAGAGCAGCCAAAACGAGCCCGAGGATAAGGCCAATAGCCATGCGACGCCATTCGCGCGTATCAACGCCGTGGTCGTCTTCGCCCTCCGTGTGCGATGTTGAGACGTGAGTTTGCGGGGTAGTCATCTGCCCCCTCCTTTTCCTGGTTAACCAGCCCCCCATTCAGCCGAGAGAGAGTTATTAGGATCGCCGAATGGGCCTACAACTTCAGGTTATCGAGGTCACAGACTGCCAACAAACACTTTCCGATCATTACCCCCGCTAGCGCCATAAAATCACCCCTGTTAGCAAACTCTATTGCAGAACAACTGCAAAGTTTGCTCACCAATCTGTGGGCACTCCCCGCCCAATTCCCCCTCCTCCACAGATCCCCAGACCTCGATCCCGCAACCTGCAGGTGGGCGTCGCCAAGCGCTTGCCGACGCCCCACCACCCACCAGGGAGTTTCGGGCTCGAGGTCTGGGGCTTTAGCGCTGCATACCGCTCGCCGCGCGCGATCCACGCCAATGCGCTAAAAGTAAGCCATGAACAACCTAGGCATCTTTCACTACATAGACACCCATATGGTCGATCTGCGCACGCTCACCAACGACGACCCCCGGTGGGGCAAAATTCACGCGAGGAAATTCCATAAGCTCGCGTGGTGCTATGTCATTCCCCTGCACCGATGGCTGCACTTGAAGCCCTGGGAGCGGGAGACCGCTGAGGTCTATGCCCATGCGCGTGCCGCACCGCGGGCAACCCTGTTGGGCAAGGCGGCTGCTCGTATCCACGGCATCCCTACGCTCACAACGCCGAGCGAGTATTTCGCGACAGTCCCCTCAAACTCCGTTCCCCAAAGGTCCAAGCGTCAGTACTTCCGCTACAAGCAAACGAAACTCAACAATCAAGTCACAGAAGTCCACGGCATTCGGGTCACTTCTCTCGCACGTACGGCGATTGACATCGCACGATTCGATGGGTTCCTCGAAGGACTCGTCGCCGCAGACTACGTAAGGTCACGACGGGTATCAAAGGACACCCTCAACTGGGTGCTCGGCGACATGGGCCGCGTGAAAGGAGTCGCGAATGCACGCCGGGCCGTGGAACATAGCGTCAACAGCTCCGAATCCCCCTGGGAGTCCTACGCGCGGGCTCTTATCCTCGACGCGGACCTTCCCGCGGTTCGCAGCCTGCGCGCCCAATACCGAGTCAATCAGTACTACGCCGACCTCGCGATCAATGACTGGCTCCTCATTGAGATCGACGGCAACGTGAAATACGAGAACGAGCTGGATGAGGTGATTCGGGCCGAGCACCAACGCCAAAAGGCACTCCTCAACCAGGGCTTTGTCGTCTTACGCTTCTCACCCCAAGAATTGCGCGAAGCTCCAGACGACTTCATTAACACCATCGCACGGCACTTAGCTGCTGGCCCTAGGAACCTCCGCTAGATCCCCAGACCTCGATCCCGCAACCTGCAGGTGGGCGCTGCCAAGCGCTTGCCGACGCCCCACCGCCCACCAGGGAGTTTCGGGATCGAGGTCTGGGGGTTTGCGGTTGTGGAAGTCTAAGCCGAGCTACCACAGCGCGAAGAAAGCAACCGCTCCGAGGAGCATCGTTCCCAGCGCAACGGCGGCAAGCGCCGGGGCCCCGGGCAGGGCGGGTGATTCGGCCCGGGCGAGGATCTCATCGGCGTCGCGAAGCTTGGCGGTAGCCAACCACAACACCACAGCCACCACTACTCCAACAATCACGGCGGCCCATGGCGCAACGGAACGCACGACGAGCAAACCCGCGATGAGGCCGGCTAGACCCGTGCGCTGCCAGGCTAAGCGGGTGCGCTCGGGTTGGAGGCCAGGATCAAAAAGCTCGCTCACGCTAGCAGCTCGCCCACCAGAATCATCAGGCCAATAAGGATCACCACGCCAACAATCAACGCCAACGCCGGGCTTGCCGGGAGCGGACGCGCATGGCGCATCGCGCGCTCGGAGGCACCCCAGTGAAACCACGCCACCGCCGGCAGGACGATGGCCACGATCAGCATGATGACGGAGACGACGCGAGTCAGCGTGGTGTTCAGCGGCAACTCGAAGGTCTCCAGCGCCACGCCACCGGCGATAAAGGCCAAGGACGTGCGGATCCAGGCCAAGAACGTGCGCTCATTAGCCATGCTGAAGCGCGGGTCGGGTTCCTCCCCTGTTCCATACACCGAGCCCGGGAAACGTGCCTTCGTCATAGGCGCCACTGTAGCGCCCCACGCCTCACTCCACAGTACGAGGCACCCCACGCGCGGCGCCTAGGACTGCGAGAAGGCCTCAAGATCTGCAGGACTACCGGCGACGACGATGAGGTCGCGGTGGGTGAGCTCGGTGCCGTCGTCAAGCGGGCGCCACTGGCCAGGCCCCTGACAGCGGGAGATGAGCTGGACGTTGTGCTCCTCCCACACCTGGTGGAGGTTGAGAGGGCCCTTGCTTATCGACGCCGGCGGGGTCATCGCCGTCACGCCATAATCGGTGGCGATCTCCGCGAAATCCTCAAAACGCCCGCCCAACAAGTGCGCCACGCGGCGGCCCGTATCGCGCTCTGGGCGAATCACGTGGTGCACTCCGAGTTGGCGCAGGATGCGGGCATGAGCATCTGAATCGGCCTTGGCCCAGATATCGCTCACCCCGAGCTCCACGAGGTTGGAGGCGGTAAGGATGGAATCCTCCAGATCCGAACCGATGGCCACGACCACGCGCTCTACCTCATCGACGCCGAGCTGGCGAAGGGCCTCGGCGTCGGTAGTATCGGCGGTCACCGCCTCGGTGAGGTACGCGGCGTGCTCGCGCACGTGTTTCTCCTCAGCATCGATACCGAGGACTTCCACGCCATGCTCCATCAGCTCGCGAGCCAGGGAAGAACCAAACCGACCCATGCCAATGACGACGACCGGCGGGATATTAATGGAAGACTTTTCACGCCGCAGGGCGCTGAACATGTTAACCAATGAACGGCCTTTCTTCTGGGTAGCGGTAGCGCAGGGTAATGGTCCGGGCGGCCAGTGCCGCCACGAAGGTGGTGGGGCCTACGCGGCCAACGTACATGATGAGGCACAGCATGAGCTGTGATGGTGCGGACAAACTTGCGGTAATACCCGTGGACAAACCCACGGTGGCGAAGGCAGACATGACTTCGAATGTGACCTGGTCCGCGGTGAACTCGGGGTCCCAGATGCGCAGCGTTGCCACGCCGAGGGCCACGACCACCATTCCGGCGGCCGTGAGCGCGAGGGCTTGGCGGAAGGTGGACAGCGGCAGGCGCCGGTGCCCGATGGAGGTGTCCTCCCGGCCCAAGAATTCCGAGATCATCGCGGCGCCCAGAACGCATGTGGTGGTGACCTTGATGCCGCCCGCAGTACCGGCGGAGCCACCGCCGATAAACATCAAGATGTCCGTCACCATCAACGTCAACGGGTGCGCCTCACCGTAATCAATAGCGTTAAAACCTGCCGTCCGGGGCGAAGCGCTCATGAAGAAGGCGTTGATGAGCTTCTGGCCCAACGGCATCCCGTTCAGCACACCGGAGCCCTCAGAGAGGAAGAAGACCACGGTGCCACTAAGCAACAAAAACGCTGTGGCGCCCAGCGTCATCCGGGCGGTCATGGACATGCGGTGAATGCGCGGCGTGCCGCCACGCCAGCGCGTTAGCCGTGCGCGGGCCCGTCGCACGAACTCCGCCAGCATGGGATAACCCAAGCCACCCGTAATCAGGGCGAAGGCGAGAGGAATCAGAATCCAGCCATCGGCGGCAAAGGAAACGACGCTATCGGAATAGGTACTAAACCCGGCATTATTGAAGGCCGAAATAGCGTGAAAAACTCCTTCCCACACCGCGCGTCCTGGTGCCACGCCGTGTTCGGTGGCTAGGCGCACACCGATGAACACGGCAACTGTGGCCTCACAGATCAGGGTCATGACCAAGGTGAGCAAAAGAGCGCGGCGAATGCCACCAGAAGCCACAGCACGGCCTTCCGCAGCCATGGTCCGGCGGGCTTTGAAGCTGATGCGACCAGTCAACAACATGCCTGATAACGATGCCAGGCTCATAATGCCGAGGCCGCCCAGCTGGATGAGCGCGATGATGACCGCTTGGCCGAAAGGCGTCCAATAGGTACCGGTGTCCTCCACTACGAGGCCCGTCAAAGAAACCGCCGAGGTAGCCGTAAAGAGTGCCGGCAGGAACGGGGTCCACTGCGGAACGTTGGCGGAAATCGGCAGCATCAGCAGCAGCGTTCCCACGAGGATGAGGAGGATAAAGCCCGCGGCGGTGAGCCGAGCTGGGCCCAGGAAATGACCGCGTTTCACAGCGCTTCACACTACGCTTCACGCCCTCTCAAGTCACCCCCATTGCCTGTGAATTTGCCGGCAATTTTATTAGTTCACCTTTTGTAATAAATAGCACTAAGAGTAGCTTCCCAATAGACAATTACACGACAGGTATTAGGAACGAATCGGTCCTTACCCGGATATGAAAGCGAGGCCACGATGAACCATAAAGTGAGCACACACACGGCGGACGGCGCTGAAGTTGCCAAACCAAGAATCGAATGGCCAACCATCAAGGCTATCCTCGCCGCTTCCAGCGGAAACCTTGTGGAATGGTTTGATTTTTATATCTACGCCTTCTTCAGCGTCTATTTTGCAGATCAGTTCTTCAGCGGCACCGGCGAAACCGGTGCGCTCATGAAGTCTGCGGGCGTCTTCTTTATCGGGTTCCTCATGCGCCCCATCGGCGGCTATGTCTTCGGGCGCATCGCCGACCGCTACGGCCGCAAGCGCTCAATGCTGATCGCAATCATCATGATGTGTGCCGGCTCCCTCCTCTTTGCGGCCTTACCCACCGCGGCGACCGTTGGTGCCTGGGCCCCAGTGCTGATGCTCATCGTGCGCTGCATCCAGGGACTCTCCGTGGGTGGTGAGTACGGAGCAACGGCCACTTACATGTCGGAGATTGCATCCTCCGGACGACGCGGCTTCTACTCCTCCTTCCAATACGTCACGCTCATCGGCGGACAGTTGCTGGCCAGCCTCCTCGCCGTCATCATGACCTCCACGCTGGGAGAAGAAGCAATCACAAATGGGTGGTGGCGCCTGCCTTTCGTAATTGGTGCACTCGCCGCTGTGGTGAGCCTCTGGCTGCGCAATGGCCTTGAAGAAACGACGTCGAGCACTGAACGCAGTGAGGAGGGCGCCGGAACCCTTCGCCAGCTCATGCAGCATCCTCGCTCGTTCTGGGTCGTCCTCGGTATTACCGCAATCGGCTCGCTGACCTTCTACACCTACACCACATACATGCAGAAGTTCCTCATCAATACGGGCGGCTTTGCCAAAGGCGACGTTGCCCGGACGATGACAGTATGCCTCTTCGTCTTTATGATCCTGCAACCGCTGACAGGCTTGCTTTCTGACAAGATCGGCCGCAAGAACACCATCCTCATTTTCGGTGTGGCATCCACCGTCGGCACCATCCCCGCCTTCATGCTGCTAGAAGCCCAATCCACTTTGATTGGCGCCGGCGCGGTCATCATCCTCATCTTCGTCTTCGAAAGCGGCTACACCTCTATCTCCGGAATTCTCAAAGCCGAGATGTTCCCCACCTACATCCGCGGTCTCGGCGTGGGATTCACCTATGCCGTGGGCAACTCGCTTTTCGGCGGCTCCGCGGAATACGTCGCTCTAGGGCTGAAGAATGCCGGCCACGCCAACGCCTTCCCCATCTACGTCACCGTCATGGCGGCGCTGGGTGTGGTTGCCATGCTCTTCCTGCACGACAGCCGCACTCACTCCACAATCGACAACCCCGAAAGCAGCGCCTACGCCAAGAAATAGGCGCTACATCAGCTTGGTCTTGTCCAAGGTCTCCACCCAGCCGTTGGTGAATTTCTCCAACGGCTTGTGGAAGACCACGCCCAGAATCAGCATCGGTACGGCAAAGAGCAAGAGCGCGAACAGGGAGAGCCAGTAATCACCGTGGTAAGTTCCGGCGATGGCCGCGCGGAAGGCACGGATGGTGTAGGTCGCCGGCAGCCACGGGCTAATGTTCTGGAACCAGTCCGGGAGCACCTGCAAGGGGTAGGCGCCGCCCGACGACGATACTTGGACCACCAGCATGAGCACCGCTAGGGCCTTGCCCGCGTTGGCGAAGGACACCACGAAGGTGTAGCAAATCAGCATAAAGATGAGCGAGCTAACCCAGCCCGCCAACAGCATGAGAATCGGGTGCGCGGGCTCAATGCCCACGAAGAAGATGAGGCCCAGAATCAGCATCGTCGACTGCACGAGGCCAACCGCGGCAAACATTCCGAAGCGGCCGAAGAAGCGCTGCATCGGCGAATATGTATCCTTATCCACCACATCCGTGCGCACGCTCACCGCAGTCAGCAGCGCACCAACCCACAGCGCCAGCGCCGTGTACATCGGCGTCATGCCGGCGCCGAAGCTCTTGACCGGGTAGACCGCTTGCCTGTCGACGTCCACCGGCGCCGCAATCGCATGCGCCAAGGCATCCGGATCGGAACCGATGATGTCCGCCAACTTCTTCAAGTCACCGGACGCCGCAGCGGAGTCAATGTCTTTCTTCAGGTCAGCGAACTTGTTTGCCTTGTCCTGCAGGCCAGAGGCGAGCTTCTGTACCGCATCCCGAGCATCCGTCAGCGATGAAGAATCAATGGTGACGGGGGCCTTAGCGGTATCCAGATCCGCGCTCACCTGGCCCAAAGAGTCCTGCAGTGCGCGCAGGGATTCACGCAGACCAGAGGTGGAGATTCCCTCCACTGATTTCTTCGCGTTGTCGATGCTGGAGAGATCCGGCTTCGTGGGTTCGGGAGCGTTAGCGGCTGCTGTAAGGCGCGCGTGGAGAGTGCGCTGCGCGTCGATGGCCTCCTCGATACGGCTGAGCGCCTTTTCCTTATCCCCGGCCGAAATTGGCAAGGCCTCGATGTGTCCGTGCAGGTTCTGGTATTGCGCAATGGTGCCCTCTACCTGACCGGCCAAGGTGTTGAGCGTGGCGACGCGGTCGGCGCGGGAGGTGGAGGCGTCGTCGTAAAGCGCATCAATGCGTTGGCGCACCACGTCATAACTAGCGCTGGTGGCATCAAGCGATTGCTGCAGGGCGTCCGTCGACACATTCAGCGAGGAAGACTGAATCTCCGGCAGCTCCAGGTCCGCCGAGTCCGCGATGCGCTGGGCGCTTTCCATGAGCGGAACCGCAGTATCCACGAGTCCGGCGAGGGAACGCGCGGTACGGGCAGCCATATCCAGCTGGGTCTGCACGCCATCCGCGCGCGCCTGCATCCGATCCAGCACAGCCTTGGTATCGCCCTTGCTTAAGAAGTCGGAGAGTGAGGTGACCAGATCGAAGGACACGTCACCGACCGTCGTGGTGAAGGCTTCGGCAACCTGGGCCGACACACCCTCCGCGCCTTGACCGGTGATCTTCGGCGCCAGCGCGTTCTTCTTCTCATTCATGTAGAAGGACAAATCCGCGGGCTGGGAACCATCCGTGTAGAAGTTCATCATGTCGGTACTGAAATCTTCCGGGAGCACGATGGCTGCGTAATACTCACCGGACTTGGTTCCTTCAATCGCCTCATCGGAGGTAGTCACAACCCAATCCAGCTGCTCATTCGCGCGCAACTCATTGAGCACTTGGTCGCCAACGTTGATGGGCACCGGCAACAGATCGCTCTCATAGCCGGTGTCCTTGCTAGCCACCGCCACCTTGAGCTGGCTGGTGTTATCAAAGGGATCCCAGCTAGCCAACACGTTAAACCACGTGAACAGCATCGGAATGACGACGAGACCCACGAGCATCACAGCGCTCATCACGTTGCGGCATGCGGTGCGGATGTCGTTGAGGAAAAGATCGAGTGTTCCACGCATTAGTTATCCCCCTCCGTGGACTCCGCGCCGATGCTGGACGGATGAATAAGGTCATCTTCATCCAACGTCACGAGCTCCGCGGACTGTTTCAAGCTGATGCGCAGGTACTCCAGGGTGACCGCGGCGACAATAATAAGGAAGCACCACGCCGTCCAAATGCCCAAGAGCAACGGCTTCTGGTCGGGCAAGAGGCCCGAGACAACAATGAGGATGACCACGCCGACAACGCCCGCGATGGCCACCATCTTGAGCCAATAGCCCCAGTTATGAGCGCGACGGTCCAAATCCCTCTTGAGGCCACTGCGGCTATCCAGCGCCTGGATGACGTCCGCGATGCGGTAGCCGGAGCCCACAACCTGCACGTTTTCATAGTCGAAGAGTTCGGTGTCCTTCAGCTCGCGGTTGAAAATGACGTTGAAGTGCGCCAACGCCTTGCGCAGTAGAAGGCCGAAGACGAAGAAGAGAATGAACATGAAGGCGAGCACGCCCATCTTCTTGAAGTAATGGTTGCCGTAGAACCCGCCGATGGTTTCGCGCATGGCGTCAATGCCGTACGTGAACGGAAGCAGCGGGTAGATGCTGTGGAAGAAGCTGGGCAGCAGCTCAATCGGGTACAGGCCCGACGCACCTGGAATCTGGATGATGGCAAAGACCACGCAGAGGCCGCGGCCGAGGTGACCCAGGGACGTCGACAACCCATAGATAATGCTCAGGTAGGCCAGACCCACGAGCACGCCCGTCAGGATGAATGCAGGCGCGTTCACAGTCTGTACGCCGATGAGCAGATCACCCACGGTCACCGTAACGGCCTGGATGATGACCATCAGGGCCATGAGGAGGAAGCGGCCCATGTAGGCCTGGCCCACCGTGATGCGATGGAATCCTTCCTTATCCACCTCGACGCGGAAAATCACCATGAGGACGAAGGCGCCGATCCACAGCGAGAGGTTAGTAAACAGCGCCGCCATGGCGGAGCCGTAGCTGTCCACCGGGTACACGGTTTCGGTCTTCAGCTCGATGGGCTCGGCAAAGAACTTACCGATTTCTTCCGCGTCCAGCCCGGTGACATCTTGAACCACCTTGGAGTTCATCGCCGCACGCAGCGAGCCCACATCACCCTGCATAGCGCGCAGGCTGTCCTGGAGGGCCAGGAGGTTGGCATCGAAATCGGACAAGGTGTCCTTCGTGGCGCGCAGCTGCTGGGCCACGCCGTCCAGGAGACCATTGGCCTCCTGAATGGTTCCCTTCTGCGCTTCCAGGGTGGAGCTTAACGCACTCGCCATGGAGCTCAGATTGCTCATGGCACGGTTGATTTCGGGTACGGCGGTGGTCACGGTATCGCGCAGAGTTTGCGAGGTGGCCTTGGTATCGGCCGCCGCTTGGTTGATAGCCTCCGCGCTAGCCTGCACGTTATCCGCCGCGGCCTGCGTATCCTTGCTCAGCGCACTGAGGTTCCCCACCAGCTGGCGGTTGGATTCATTGCCCTCATCGAGGCGCTGGATGGCGTCATCGATTTCCTTGGCCACCTGCGGTGAAAGCGTTGTGGAATCACGTAACGCCTTGAGCTGCGCAATCGATTCCGCACTCGCATCAATGGCGGTATTAGCCCGCTGCGTGGCGTAATCGAAGCGGTCACCGGCCTGGTTCAGACCCGCGGTGACATCCGCGATGGATTCCTGCGCCTGGGCGGTGCCGTCCGCCACCGCAGTCGCACCGTTGACGAAGGCGCCGGTGGTCTGGTCGGTGAAGTCACCGATGCCACCTTGTGCCTGGTTGACGAGGGAGGAGACCTCGGCGAGGGCTGTTTGGGCGTCGCCCAGCGCGGTGCTCACATCAGCCACCGTGGACTTGGCGCCCAACGTGGAATCAGCAGCGGTATCAAGCTTGGCTTGGATACGCGCGAGGTTTTCGCGGTTGCCGTCGATCTCCTGCGCGGTCTCCCCGAACGCGGAGCTGGTGTTGTTCATCGCGCGCGTGACTTTTCGCTCGAAGTCAGTACCGGTGTCCTTGACGTTCTCCGCCGCGACGGTGGCCACCTGCTCCTTGAAGGCCGCCGTGATCTGCTTGTCCAGACCTTTGGCACCGGTATCCGTGATCTTCACGGCGATGGCGTTGTTCTTCTCGTTGACGCGGTAAACCAGCTGCGGCTGCGTGAACTTCCCGTCGAGCATGCTCACGAGGTTCTCGCTAAAGTCCTCCGGAATCGTCACCGAGGCATACACGTCTCCCTCTAAAAGGGCTTTCTCGGCTTCGTCGCGCTCAAGGAATTGCCAGCCTATCTGGTCATTCTTTTTGAGTTTCTCAATGACCTCGCTGCCGACATCTATCTTCCCCGTCAGCTCATTGTTAGCACCCTTATCCTCGTTGACCACGGCCACCTTGATGTTGTTGGTATGGCCATAAGGGTCACGAAAAGCCGCGATGTTCACCCATGAATACAACGCGGGGGTGATGACGAGCCCGATGAGAATGATCCACGCCCTGGGGACGCGGCCAAGCCTGGCTACATCTCTGATAAAAATCTTCCAACTTTGGCGCACTGAAGGCAGTGTACCCGTTGCACCTCCCTGTCTCTAACCAGCCAAAATACATAAAGTAATTTAAATAATTAACAAATAAACTTTAACATGGTTTGCCGGATCAAACCCCTGGCTTGAACATATGGCGATGAAAACTAGACTTCAAGTAGTTGAACTTTTGGTATGGAGATGCCTATGCGTAAGACCTTAATCAGCCTCACCGGCCCCGCCTTCGTTGCTGCAGTGGCTTACGTCGACCCCGGCAACGTAGCCGCCAACATCAGCGCCGGCTCCCACTACGGCTACCTCCTGGTGTGGGTACTCGTCGTGGCCAACCTCATGGCCATGTTCATCCAGTACCACTCCGCCAAACTGGGCCTAGTCACCCACCGCTCCCTGCCGGAAATCATGGGCGAGCGTCTCTCCCGCCGCGCGCGCCTAGGCATGTGGGCCCAGGCCGAGCTCATCGCCGCGGCCACCGACCTCGCCGAAGTCATCGGCGGCGCCATTGCCCTGCAACTCCTCTTCAACCTCCCCCTGTTCGCGGGCGCGCTCATCATCGGCGCGGTCTCCATCATTCTCCTCATCTTCCAGAAGAAGAACCAGTGGTTCGAGGGGCTTGTCATCGGCCTGCTCCTGGTCATCTGCATCGGCTTCCTTGCCGGCCTCGCCATCGCCCCGCCCGACCCCGCCGACGTGGCCGGCGGCCTCATCCCCCGCCTAGAGGGCAAGGACAGCATCCTGCTGGCCGCCTCCATGTTGGGCGCCACCGTCATGCCGCACGCCATTTACCTACACTCCTCCCTGACCAAGCAGCGCTACCCCGACCTGGAAATCCCCCACGTGCTGGCCGGCACCCGCGCGGACATCGCCGTGGCGCTGTCCATCGCCGGGCTCGTCAACGTGGGCCTGCTGGTCCTGGCGGGCTCGGCCCTCTACGGCGTGGACGGCACAGAGACCATCTCCGGGGCCCACACGGCGATTGCCAGCCACCTCGGCCCGCTGGCCGGCGTTCTCTTCGCCATCGGCCTGCTGGCCAGCGGCCTCGCCTCGACGTCAGTGGGCGCCTACGCCGGCTCCGAAATCATGGACGGCCTGCTTCACATCAAGGTCCCCCTACTAGTCCGCCGCCTGGTCACGCTCATCCCGGCGCTGGTCATCATCGGCTGCGGGGTCGACCCCACTATGGCACTGGTGGTCAGCCAGGCACTTCTTTCCCTGGGCATCCCCTTCGCCATCATCCCGCTTTTCCGCTATGCCGGCTCCCGGGACGTCATGGGTGAGTTCGCCGCGAAACCCTGGTCTATGGCCGTGGGCTGGACGCTTGCCGCGCTGGTCATCGCACTCAATCTCGCCCTCGTGCTCCTGCCGCTGCTCTAGGCCGCCTACAATCAGCAGCCATGATTGAAGTAGCAGCCGTCGTCATCCGCAACCCACAAGGCCACGTGCTTACCGTGCGCAAGAAGTCCTCCACCAAGTACCAACTGCCCGGCGGCAAGCCCGAGGCGGGCGAGGCGCTTGTCGACGCCGCCCTGCGCGAAGTTGCCGAAGAAGTAGGCCTCACCCTCGACGCCGAGAGCCTCAACAAACTCGGCACCTTCGACGCTCCCGCCGCCAACGAACCGGGCGAGGTCGTCGTCGGCACCATCTTCACCTACACCCGCACCGTCACCGCCGACGAACCCCATGCCGCCGCCGAAATCGGCGACACCGCCTGGGTCAACCCAGCAGCCCCCGACCGCGAGCTTGCACACCTGCTGCGCGACCGCGTCTTCCCCGCGCTGGCTGGGTAGGTACGTTTTCGTAAATTGCATCTCGAAGCCACAGGCCGCATCGCCTGTTTCTACGCATCTGTAGCAGCGCACCTCCGCGCCCATTTTCTCGGCTCATCAACATAAGACAGAGGCAGGTCCGCTGAAATACCCACCCCTACTCAGGCATTTACTTCTTCCCGCTGGGAAGAAACACAAGGACAATGACCAAAACTGCTAGAGCAATCGTGACAGCATACGGCCATTGAACATAAACGGAAAGCGTCATCAGAATAACGCCAATAGTGGCCAAGATTTTTTTCCACATAAATTATTCTCCCTAACCGGTAGATTCTCTTTGACTGCTCTCCAGACAGTTCAGCAACGTCCATATGGCGAAATTCCAAGCACGCTACCCTAAAACCTTCGCCATTTAGTGCAACGATAGTTTTCAAAAACCAACCCGCTGAGGAAGTGCTTTAACTGGAGCGAGAACTGATACTGCCGCAATCAGCACTACCAGAGGCGCACATTTCTTGGGGCAATACATGCCCTTATCCCTTTCGCGAGAAGATGGCCGAGAACTCGGACACCCCCTAGAGTTACATGTGGTAGACAAATTTGGAAGCAAAAAATGGAAACCGTAGACGAACGTATACACTTCCCCAAAAATCCTTGCGAGAGCCCGCAAGAGGGCGTATCTTGCCGCAATTCGCCCTGCTGACATTTAGCCTCCTTTAGGCTTCGGCCTACCTGCTGCTTCTGTCATTGTCGGCACCATCTTCACCTGCACACGCACCGTCACCACCGACGAGCCCCACGCCGCCGCCGAAATCGGCGACACCGCCTGGGTCAACCCAGCTGCACCCGACCGCGAACTTGCGCATCTGTTGCGCGACCGCGTCTTCCCCGCGCTGGCCTAGCGCCAACTGTCAACACTTCGGCGTCATTGACCCCGAAGCCATCAAGAGCTACCCTTTTGAACATGTTCACTGAACACGTTCACCCATCGCGTTCGGCCGCCAAAGCTGGCACCGACAGCAAGGTCCTGGCCACCGCCTACGATCTCTTCCTCACCCAGGGCTACGCCACCACCAGCATCCGGACTATCGCATCCGAAGCTGGCGTTAGCGTGGGAACCGTCATGGGAGTCGGCGACAAACAAACGCTGCTCATCCGCACCATTGGCCAACACATTTCAGAACTCCACGATGAGATACGCGGACAATCCGATAGCCTCCTCGATGTCCTCAAACCATTCCTCCAGATGTTCACCGGCCACGAAGAACTCTCCCGTGCGTTCGGCGCGGCACTCATCCAACAAGGAAATCAAGGCGAAGCACTCACCGCGCTCAAAACACTCCTGACCGATGAAATCACCCTGCGCCTTGGCTCCAGACTCAACAGTGACGATGCAGCCGAGTACTCCAACCTGCTATACAACGTCTACCTCGGCTTTCTCATCGGGTGGGCCGCGGGCCTCTACGACACCGAACAACTCACCTCCCAAGCCGCCTCATCCATCGAACGCCTCAACACCGCATTCGGAGTAACCCAATGATCCTAGAATCCTCCCCCGCTTGGCCCTCCCTGCTACTGGCTGCCATCCTGCTTGGCGACGCCGCCCTCTCCCTCAAACCAGTCCCCTTTATCGAAGCCTGCCTCAGCGGCGTCAAACTCCCCAAGGACTGGTGGTGGGCGCTCATTGTCATCAAGTATCTCGCCGCCGCAGGACTCATTGCCGGCCTCTGGTTCCCCGGCGTAGGAATTGCAACCATGGTTGGCGTCATCGCATACTTCTGCGCAGCCGCAGCAGCCCATGTCCGCGCCCACTTCCTCGGTAGCGCATTCTGGATCAACTGCTTAGGCATGCTCGCACTCTCCATCGGAGTACTGATCCTGACGCTCGCACTGAATTAAGACACCAGTCAACCTTTCACGGCTTCCTGAAGGCAGATGCATCATTGCACCCCTTGATTGATGACTTGATGCTTTTTACCCTAAAGGTATGTGCACCACGATAAACCTCCCCTCCTTCGATTGCGGCGGACCAGCTCTAGTTGATCTCAGCGACAAGGAAGCCGTGTGGGCGGCGCTCGATGATCATTCCTGATGTCAACATTCTCGTTCATGCCTTCCACTCCGCAGCACCACAACATGAACCCGCTCAACAGTGGCTAAGTAGTGCTCTGAATCGGCATGAAACAATTGAGCTCCTGGATGTTGTGGCAACAGGCACCTAAAACTCTGCCATCAGGCTCAATGGTAACTTGGCAAATCCCCTGTAAAGTTTGACGCTTATTTCCACTATCCATATCTGAAAAGGCAGACAACGCAGCACGAAAACTTGGTTCCTCAGAATACTCTCTAATTTTCTCTGGGACTGCAGTAAACGAACGCCAGTCTCCAAGTTCGTTCGTCAACTTCATCACCTCATCAGCCGATAGCTTTCGCTTAAGACCTTCGGAAGGATCTCTGTCGAGCCTCTGTTTATATTGACTAGCTTTTGTTATTTCCACCCATCTCCAGATATTTCAAAATCACGGTCTTATATTCCGGCAAGAGATTTTGCAAACCCGAAATCTCATCCTTTCCAAATAAACCTAGCTTTTCATGCTCGATGCTTTCACCAATATCAATCCCTTCATTCAATGACACGGTGACCCCATATGCGATAATCGCAACCGGATTTTCCACTTTCGGATCTCTTAGAAGAAACGCATCTACTAGGGTATCGGGGAGAGTCTCTAAATTTGCCTCTTCTTTCAACTCGCGCTGAGCTGTCTCGCGAAGCGATAAGTCTCCCCTGTCCGGCCAGCCTCCGAGTAGCTCCCAATCCCCCCTAGGATTAAGCCCCAATAGCACCTTACCGCCGAGGACTGGAATAACCTTCACACTAGCGTGAACAAAAAACCATCCAGTTTGAGAGTCGATCATTTTTCTCCTTAGATCACGTTATTGAATACTTTTGGGGACAAAAAATCTGTAGCTGAGCAAATTCCCGTTACCAATATTACCGAAAGCACGAATGGGTATCCTGCAGAAGAAGCTTGCGCTAAAGCGGCCCTTCCGGTTTTAGAGTGCCTCGCAGCCACAGGACGCAAGTGCTGAACTAGGTGACCAATAATTCTTCGGAACCACCCTGCCCCCATTTCGCCATCAAGCACATTCGCCCGATAATTACTTCTTTTTCATCCCCCACCTCACTACACCGTTCGTTGCTTCGGGAAGTGGCTGCGGGGAATAGCACTCATGAATTTTGGAAAGAGCAAAATATTCGGAGAAAGGGATCTGTTCACAGTGAACTTTACCTTTTGAATCCCACGCGAAAGCGTTCAAGCCATACCAAGCCTTGAATTGTCGCTGCAAGCAATCGAAACCGTTAATTCCAAAGAAACTACACAGCTCGGCAATAGTAAATTCAGCTACAACGCTGTCTTCATGCAGCCTAATTCGAACAAAGCTCTCATCGGGATCGATGTTCGCGTTACTTTCCACATCCCAAATTGGCTCTTTTAGTAACTCCATGACGCTCCCAGCCAGCACAGATTAAGGTCAGCGCCTTCATTCTAAGCTCTCTGCTCACGGGCTGCCGACATACGAAGCGACTGAAAACGTAAAATCCCGAGCCACCGGTGAAACGATGACTCGGGTTCTGTAGTTTGCGGAGACGAGAGGATTTGAACCTCCGGACCTACGCAAGTAAGTCAACTCCTTAGCAGGGAGCCCCATTCGGCCGCTCTGGCACGTCTCCAGCGATTCGCAATGAATCGCCCATCACTCTACCTGAGCGCTTCCCCTAGGGACAAAATGGGGCTTCCCTATTCTTTCCCTGAAGCGCCGCATGCAGCTTAAGGGCAACGTAGAGAGCCGCGCAGCGCCAGCCATCATCCAGCACGCTGGGCCCGAGAATCTCACGCACGCGGTCTAGGCGGTAATGCAGAGTAGCGCGGTGAATGTAGAGCGCATTAGCGGTCGCAGAGACGTTACGGGAATGCTCAAAGTAGGTCAGCAGGGTGTGCCAGTAGGAGTTGCGGGGGTCGTCGAGAAGCACGGCGGCATCCGGGCTCATCTCCGCCACCGTTGCTGAGGTCAGCTCCCATCCGCGCAGCAGGCGCCACGCGCCGGCCTCCTCCCAGCGCAGAGAATCCTGGCCGCAGAGTTTGGCCACGTCCGCCATGAGTCGCGCCTGCGGGGCCGTCGGTGCCGAACCGCGGGCTACCACCGCGGCGCCGGCGACGAGCGCAGCACTCTGTAGCTCCTCCATGAGGGCCTCGGTGTCCTTGTCATCGCGGCGGCACTCAACGAGTACAAGGGAATCGTGAGAGTCCGCGACCAAGAAAGGACGGCGCACCAGCGGGCGGGCAAGCTCCACAGCCACCGCGCGCTGATCGCCTTCCACCAGCACGCGATGCACGGTCAGCTCACCATCGGAGGGCAAGAGATCGCACTCCCGCGCACCCGCCAGCGCGGCAGGATCACCGGTGAGCACCTCGCGGGCCAGCTCGCCGAGCTGTTGGGCGCGGGCGGCGAGGGGAGCATCGCGTTCGTCGATAAGCCTGGCTAGCGGAGCCGTTAAAGAACCGAGGCGAACCAGGGAAGAATCGCCCAGCGCGGGCTCATCAATAATCCACAGGTAGCCCACGAGCCGATCCTCATGACGGAGGGGGATGACCACACGGGGCAGCATGTCATAGCCCGGGTTGGCGGGCAGGCGAACCGGCAGAACCGCCTCTTGAATACCGAAACTCAGCATCCACGGGATCGGCTCCGGGGGTGGGGTGCGGTTCAGAATAGAGGCGGCACGGTTCTTATCGATGGCACCAATCTGGGCACTGGCGGCAATCACCGCGATGGCGGGGGTGGTCACCTCGACGGAGCGCTGCAGGATCTGGGCGCATTCGTCGACGATATCCTGGATGCTCGTCAGCTGCGGGGGTGTCACTTTTGACATATGTCAAAGATACTTCCGAATATTGTCTAGTGACAAACAAAACTGTGCTGCGCAATAATCTCCTACAGCTAAATGACCCACGTCACACATATACGTTCATGAAGGGCGTCTACATGACCACAACCAACAATTCCGTCAGGGCACAGGACGTTGTCGCCAGCGATAACACCAGTGCAGACGACGGCCTGCAGCGCGGCATGAAATCGCGCCACCTGCAAATGATCGCCTTCGGCTCATGCATCGGCACGGGCCTCTTCTTGGGCTCCGGTGCCTCCATCCAGGAGGCTGGTCCCGGCGTTATCGCCGCCTACGCCATCGGCGGCTTCATCATCTTCCTCATCATGCGCATGCTCGGTGAGATGGCCGTGGAGCACCCCGTCGCCGGCTCCTTCAGCGCCTACGCCCGCGAATACATCGGGCCCATCGCCGGCTTTGTTACCGGCTGGAACTGGTGGTTTACCACCATCGTCGTCGGCATGGTGGAGCTCACCGCCGCGGGCACCATCATGGACTTCTGGTTCCCCGGCATCCCGCACTGGCTCACCGCCCTCGTCGCGCTCGTCATCGTCACCGCCATCAACCTGGTGCACGTCGGCGCCTTCGCCGAGGCGGAGTTCTGGCTCTCCCTCATCAAGGTCGTCGCACTCATCCTCATGATCGTCGTCGGCGCGGCCATCGTCTTCGGCCTTACCCCGGAGCCCGCCCTCGGCTTGAGCAATATCACCGAGCACGGCGGCTTCTTCCCCAACGGTGCCGCCGGTGTGCTCTTCTCCCTCGTCGCCGTAATTTTCTCCTTCGGCGGCATCATCTCCATCGGCACCGCCGCGGGCGAGGCGCAGGATCCCGCCAAGAGCCTGCCCAAGGCCATCAACAACGTGATCTGGCGCATTCTCATCTTCTACGTCGGCGGCATCGGCATCATCGTGCTGCTCGCCCCGTGGAATGAGCTCGATACCTCCACCTCGCCCTTCGTGCGCGCGCTGAGCACCCTGGGAATTAGTGCCGCGGCCACGGGCCTTAACCTCATCGTGCTCGTCGCTGCCGTCTCCGTGTTCAACACCATGACCTTCTCCGGCGCGCGTATGTTGCGGGATCTCTCCCGCGGCGGCCAAGCCCCGCCCTTCTTCAATTCCGTCAGCGCCAAGGGCGTGCCGGTTCGCGCTCTGCTTTTCAACGCCCTGCTCATGGGCTCGGCTGTGCTGCTTAACTTCCTCTTCGAGGGCAAGATCCTGATCGTTCTCCTCGCCATCATCGTCGGCGCGGAGCTCATCTCCTGGTCCGCCATTGCCGTAGCACACCTGAACTTCCGCAAGCGCTGCCCGAACGCCGCCTTCCGCGCACCCCTCTACCCCATCGCCAACTACCTGTGCTTGGCCTTCTTCGCTCTCGTCATCGTTTTGATGTTCATGCTGCCGGACTACCGCACCGGCGCCATTGTCCTACCCTGTTGGATTGTGGCCTTGGCCCTCATCTGGCTGGGCAAGAAGCGCCACGACGCCCGTAACAAATAGAAAGGACCCTCATCATGCAGACCACCATTGGTGATTTCATCCTGGACCGCCTCAAGGCCATCGGCATTACTGAAATCATCGGCGTGCCCGGTGACTTCAACCTGAGCTTCCTCGAGCAGATTGAGGCCTCCGAGGGCATCCGCTTCGTCGGCGCCTGCAACGAGCTCAACGCCGCCTATGCCGCCGATGGCTATGCCCGCCAGAAAGGCGTCGGCTGCCTGCTCACCACCTATGGCGTGGGCGAGCTCTCCGCCCTCAACGGCATCGCGGGTGCACGTGCCGAGCACGTCCCGCTGGTGTCGCTGGCGGGCGCGCCGCCGCAGTACGCCACGGAGTTCCGCTGGAACCTGCACCACTCGCTTGCCGACGGCGACTTTGCCAACATGCTGGATTCCTTCGCCCCCTTCACCGAGGTGGCCACGCGTGTGTCCCCCATGAACGTGGTCGAGGAATTCGACCGCGCCCTGCACACCTGCCTGCGCGAAAAGCGCCCAGTGCACATCCAGATTCCTTCCGATATCACTCACCTGACCATCGAGGTCCCCGACGAGCCTTTCTCCACCGAGCTCGCTCCCTCCGATCCCGAGCGCCTGAACGCCGCTGCGGACTACGTGCTCGAACGCCTCGCGAAGGCCAAGGACCCGATCATCCTCATCGACCAGGACACCAACCGCCACGGTTTCACGGAGAAGTTCCGCGCCATCATCGACAAGGCCCAGCTGCCCTACTCCCAGCTCTCTTCTGGCAAGGCCATCTTGTCTGAGCGCCACCCGCTCTTCATCGGCACCTACAACGGCGCGGCGTCGGCACCGGGCGTGCAGGAGCGCATCGAAAAGTCCGACTTCCTGGTCACCACAAACCCGCGCTTCATCGAGGTCAACTCCGGCTCCTTCACCCACAACCTGGCCGATGCCCGCGTCTACAACTTCGGCGACCAGCACCTCAACGCTGACGGCGAGTACTTCGTGGGCATCAATACGCTGGAGCTTCTCGACGTCCTCCTCGACCGCATCCCGGAAGCTGGGGCATCGACAAGCGCGGCTTTCGAGCCCGAGCCCTTCGAGCCGAACCCGGATGCCCCGCTGACCCAGGAGCGCATCTGGCCGCAGATGCTCGGCTTCATCCAGGAAGATGACGTGGTCATCGCCGAGGCCGGCACCTCCAATATCGGTCTGGGCCAGCAGCGCATGCCCGAGGGCGTGCAGTACATTAACTCCACCATCTGGGGTTCCATCGGCTTTACCCTGCCGTGCGTCCTCGGTTCGCAGCTGGCTAACCCGGAGCGCCGCCACGTCCTCTTCATCGGTGATGGCTCCTTCCAGCTCACCGCCCAGGAGCTCTCCACCATCGTGCGTCAGGACCTCAAGCCCATCATCGTGCTGGTCAACAACGATGGCTACACCATCGAGCGCTACATCCTGGGCATGGAGCGCGAGTACAACGAGATCCAAATGTGGGACTACACGGCTCTGCCGAAGGTGTTCATGAAGGACACCACGATGGAGTCCTACGTGGCCTCGACCGAGGGCGAATTGGCCAAGGCCCTGGAGGATATCGCCGCCCACCCGGAGCGCGGTGCCTTCCTCGAGGTGCGCCTCGACGCTTTCGATGCGCCGAAGGGACTTCAGGCCTTCGGCCCGCAGACCGCTGATTTCGACTTCGGGCCCCGCGGCCCCCGCAACGCCTAAGGTGGAGAACATGATTCGACCAGACCTTTCCTCCCTGCCCGTCTACGTCCCCGGCAAGAATGCCGAGCACGCCTTGAAGCTCTCCTCCAATGAGGCAACCCAGGAGCCGCTGCCCGGCGCGCTGAAGGCCATGGAGACTGCCGTCGCGCACGTCAACCGCTACCCGGACATGGGTGCGGTGGAAATCCGCAAGGCACTCGCCGAAAACCTTGGCGTCACCCCGGAGCAGGTCACCACCGGCGCGGGTTCCTCCGCCATCTGCCAGCAGCTGGTGCAGATCACCTCGGTGCCCGGTGATGAAATTGTCTTCCCGTGGCGCTCCTTCGAGGCTTATCCCATCTTCGCGCAGGTCGTGGGCGCCACCCCGGTCAAGGTTCCGCTCACCGCGGATCACCGCGTGGACTTGGAGGCCATGGCGGCTGCCATCACGGACAAGACCCGCCTGATATTCGTGTGCAACCCGAATAACCCCACCGGTTCCATCATCACCAAGGAAAAGTTCGACGCCTTCTTGGCCAAGGTTCCGAAGGACGTCATCGTGGCGCTCGATGAGGCCTACATCGAATACAACCGCAACGATGCCGTCCCGCTGGCCACCGACTATGTCCACACCCACGACAACGTCATTGGCCTGCGCACCTTCTCCAAGGCTTATGGCCTGGCCGGCATCCGTTTGGGCTATGCCTTCGGCAACGCCGAGATCATCGAGGCACTGAGCAAGGTGGCCATCCCCTTCTCCGTGAACTCGGTGGCGCAGGTTGGTGCAGCGGCCTCGCTGGCCGCGCAGAAGGAGCTGCGCGAGCGCACCGACGAGACCGTTAAGCAGCGCGACCGCCTGGTTAAGCACTTCGCAGACTTTGGCGTTCCGGAGTCCCAGGCCAACCACATCTGGTTCGCCGCCGACTCCATTGCGAAGCTGGGCTCCCCGCAGGAGGTCGCCGCACAGCTCGCGGAGAATGACGTCCTCGTCCGCGCCTTCCCTGAGGGCGTGCGCATCACCGTCACCACGGCGGAGGAAACCGAGACGCTGCTCAAGGCCTGGGACGCTGCTTTCGGTGCAGAGAGCTAGTTTCCGCGTTAGAGTGCAGTTGTGAAGACATTTATCAATTTTGCACTCAACGTCATTGCCGTCGCGGTGGCCTTCTGGGCTGTGGTAGCGATTGTCCCCGGAATCGACATCGCCCCTGCGACCACCCAGAATTTCCTGCTCATCGCGGCGGTGTTCATCATCGTCAACGAGGTCGTCACCCCAGTGCTCCGCTTCCTCGGCGCACCGCTGACCTGCCTGACACTGGGCCTCTTCGCGCTCGTCATCAACGGCGCGGTCCTGCTCCTCGTCAGCGCGCTCATGGACTCGCTCGTCATCGACGGTTGGGGTGCCGCCATCATAGGCGCGGTTGTCCTCGCCATTGTTTCCGGCGTGGTGAACTTCTTCACCAGCCCGCTGCGAACTCGACACTAACCGCCGGCAAAAGGCGGGAGGACATCGACGCGGGAAGCGTCGGCAAGCACGGCGTCTTCCTTTGCGCTCGCGCCATCCACCAGGAAGGTGCAGCGCTCCAGCACCTCCGCAAAGCTCATGCCGGCCTCGGTGCTACCGGTATGCCGAGCACGCAACACGTCCAGCAACTCCCCCAAGGTCGCCGCCTGCGCCGTGTCTTGCGCGCGCCCTGCGGCGGCGCGGGCTGCGGCAAAGTAGTGTATATCAACCATGGTTGCCACTATGCCAGCCTCCGTGACAGGAAGGAACTCGATGCGCATTTATGAGGAACACCTTGCCGCCGTTCGCGCGGCCCTTCCGCAGCCCCGGACGGTGTCCACTCCCCTGAGCAGCGCCTTCGGCCGCCGCGCCGCTGCGACGTACCGCGCGGAACACAACCTTCCACCTTTCGATAATTCACAGATGGACGGCTATGCGCTTCCGACTACACACGGCGGCACCTTTACCGTCGGCCGCACCATCGCGGCGGGTGATCCCCCGGGCTCACTCCCGCAAGGCACCGCCCTCCCCATCATGACCGGTGCGAAGGTCCCTGAGGACACCGCCACCATCGTCCCCGTCGAGCACTGCGAGCCCCCGCACTTCCCATCGGAGGGTGCCACGGTCACCGTGCCGGCGGCCGAGGAGCAGTTCATCCGCCGTGCGGGCTCCGACGTCACGGCCGGCACAACCCTCATCAATGAGCACGCGCTTCTCGACGCCCCCTCCATCGCCACCCTCGCCTCCCAGGGCCTGACCGAGGTCCTCACGTACGCGCCCGCCCGCATCCTCATCTGCACCGGTGGCGCGGAAATCGGTGGCGCGGGCGAGGCCACCATCCCCGATTCCAATGCGCCCATGCTCGCTGCCTTGGCCGCGCAATACGGCATCGAGGTGGCCGGCTTCGTGCGCACGAATGACGATCCTTCTGCCCTGCGCGCGGACCTCGCCGAGGCCGTCATCACCCACCGCCCCGATGTCATCGTTACCTCCGGCGGCATCTCCCACGGAAAGTTTGAGGTAATCCGCCAGATCTTCGAAGAGGACGGCTGGTTCGGTCACGTGGCGCAGCAGCCCGGCGGCCCGCAGGGCCTGTCGCGTTTGGGCGAGGTGCCCGTGGTCTGCTTCCCTGGCAACCCGATCTCCACGCTGGTGAGTTTCCGCCTCTACTTAGCGCCCGTTCTCGGCCACGCCTCGGAGCCGGTTCGCGCACACCTTACTGAGCCCGCCGAAGGCCTCAACAACCGCGAACAGTTCCGCCGTGGAACTATCAGCATCTCCGACGGCACCGCCGAAGCCTCCTTCCTCGGCGGCACCAGCTCCCACCTGATGTCCCAGGCCATCGGCGCCAACGCCCTCATCCGCATCCCGGCTAACACGCAGCTTTCAGCCGGCGACCTCGTGGAGGTGTTCCCGCTCTCATGACCCGACGCGCACTCGTTATCGTTGCCTCGACCCGCGCCGCCGCCGGCGAGTACGAGGACCGCTCCGGCCCTATCTTGGTGAACTTCCTCCGTGAGCAGGGCTTCGATACCCCGCAGCCCCTAGTCATCGCGGACGCCAACATCGATTCCGCGCTTACCACTGCCTTCGCCGATGCACCCTCCGTCATCCTCACCTCCGGCGGCACTGGCATCACACCGGATGACCGCACCGTCGAAGCACTCACCCCACACCTTGAGCGCGACTTACCCGGCCTGGCCCACGCCTTCTTCGCGCACTCGGCGGCCATCCCCACCGCGGCACTCTCCCGCACGGTTGCCGGAGTCACCGGGTCCACTTTCGCCATGGCCCTGCCCGGCTCCACGGGTGCGGCCAAGGACGGCTGCGCCGTCCTCGAACCAGTTCTTCACCACATCATCAACCAGCTGGAAGGCATCAATGAGCACTAACTACGGTCTCCTCGGCGCACACATCAGCACCGAGCCCATCACGGCCCCGGACATCGCCACCGCGGAAACGGGTGCTGTCGTTGTATTCGACGGCATCGTGCGCAACCACGACTCCGGCCGGGGTGTGAAACTCCTTACCTACACCGCGCACCCAACCGCCCAACAGGAAATCGAGCGCGTCGCCGGCGAGGTCGCCGCCGCCTTCCCTGCCGTCCGCCTCTGGTGCGCGCACCGCACTGGAGCACTAGAAATCGGCGAATCCGCCTTCATCGTCGCCGCCGCCTCCGCGCACCGCAAGGACGCCTTCGAGGCCGCATCGACCTGCGCCGACCGCGTCAAGGCGGAAGTCCCCCTCTGGAAGGAACAGCTGCACACCGATGACACCACCACCTGGGTAGGCCTGGAATGAGCTCACGCTACGCACGACAGGAAGCCCTGTGGGGAACCTCCACACAGGAACGACTTCGCGCCTCCACCATCGCCGTCATCGGTGCCGGCGGCTTGGGCTCGCCTGCCCTGCTCTACCTGGCCGGGGCGGGCGTGGGGCGCATCCTGCTTTTCGACGACGACACCGTCTCCCTCTCCAACCTGCACCGCCAGGTCATCCACAGCACGGCGACCGTAGGCCAGCCCAAAACCGAATCAGCCGCCGCGGCCTTAAATGCCCTCAACCCTGAGTGCACCGTCGAGCAGTTCTCACGCCTAACACCCGATACCGCCTTAGACCAGCTGCGCGGCGCTGACCTCATCATCGACGGCACCGATAGCTTCTACTCCCGCCACCTGGCTTCCTGGGCCGCCCATGAGCTGGGCATTCCGCACGTGTGGGCCTCGCTTCTGGGATACGACGCGCAGCTCACCGTCTTCCACTCCGGCCACGGCCCGGTCTACGAGGACCTCTTCCCCACCGATCCGCAGGTACCTTCCTGCTCGCAGGCCGGCGTGATGGGACCGGTCGTCGGCGTGGCCGGCTCCGCCCTAGCCGTCGAAGCGCTCAAGCTCCTCACGGGCATCGGCACCCCGCTCATCGGCACGCTGGGCTACTTCGATTCTCTCGCCGGGACCTGGGAGTACATCCCCGTGCGCGCGAACGGCGCCACCCCGGCACGCCCCGACAACCCCACCGATGTCCGCGAGATCCCAGAGGACGCCACGCTCATCGACGTCCGCACCGCCCCCGAGCGCGCCGCTTCCCTGATCCCCGGCTCGCAGCACCTCCCGCTCGATGAGATCCTCGCCGGCCACAACCCGCCCCTAGACCCCGCCGACCTCGCCGTCCTCTACTGCGCCAGCGGCCTGCGCTCCGCCCAGGCCGTCGAGGCCCTGCGCGCCCGCGGCTTCAGCAACGTCTACTCGCTGCGCGGCGGCATCGACGCCTGGCAGGAATCTCATCGCGATGGGGTCTAGACATGGGACTTCACCTCGTGTAATCATGTTTACATGAGTAGTTCAGTTATCAGTTTGCGTATTGACGCAGAGCAAAAGGAGCGCCTTGACTCTTTGGCGTCCAAGACTGGACGTTCTGGCGCGTTTTACCTCCGAAAGGCACTTGACGCTTACTTGGACCAGTTGGAATACGTCTATGCGCTCGAAGCCGAGGCCGAGGCCGCACGCCGTGGCGAGCTAGAGACCATTTCTCTTGAAGACCTAGAGGCTGAATGTGGCGTGGAGAATTAGCTTCACGCCGCGCGGTGCGAAAGCCTTCCGAAAGTTAGACAAGCCAACGCAGAAGAGAGTCAGCAGGTTTCTTCGCGAAGTGGCAGAACTCGAAGACCCGCGCTCGCGCGGCAAGGGTCTCGTGGGGGATAAATCCGGCCTGTGGCGCTGGCGAGTCGGGGACTACCGCGTTATCGCGGCAATATACGAAAACACAGTCACGGTCACCGTTGTTGACTTAGGTCACCGACGCGAAGTCTACGATTAATCAGCCAGCGGGTCGGTTCCGCCGAGCTTCATCTCGAAACGCTCGTAGTCCTCCAGGTTCGCAAAGTGCCGCGAGTAGAGATCACAATCGCGGTCTACATAACCATAGAGGGCTGGCGCGACATCCACGATGTGCCGTACCTTCACGTCCTCACCATCGGCCTGCTCGTTCGCCATCGCTTCAACGCGTTCTCGAGCCTTCTCGTCCGACTCCGCATACACAATATAAAAGTCCTCGCGGAAGAAGCTTTGGGCAGATGAACTGGACTTTTTAGCAAGCTCCATCACGACAATTCCAACATAAGGTTCCATTGCCGGCTACTGTCCTTTCCGGTTCTTGGTCAGCTTGGACTCGACTCTACCTGCTCACCCAGACCATGTAACGCGGAAAACTCACCCGGTCGCCCTTTAAGCTCATTACCAATGAAGACCCATTCCGCACCCACGGCTTCAGCAACGTCTACTCGCTGCGCGGCGGCATCGACGCCTGGCAAGAGCACATCTCCGAGCTCGAGTCCGAGGCCACTGCCGCCCGCCGTGGCGACCTAAAGACCATCTCTCTGGATGACCTAGAGGCCGAGCAGGGCGTGGCCGACTAGCTTCACGCCACTGGCCGTGAGATTCTCTACCCCAACAGCTGGCGGCTCCACCTTCTCTACGCCCCTGCCACATGGTCCTTTTAGTTTGGTCCCCATACTCTGGTCCCTACTCACTGCAAAAGGACCTTTTACAGCCAGTTTCTTGTGCCCAGATGGTCCTTTTGCTCAGTGAAAGGACCAAAGTAAAGAGACCAATTTGAAGGGACCATTTACAGCTCCCTTCAGCGACCAATCAACCCCCAAGAGTCCGAACTACTTGCCCCACAAAGGGTTCCCTTCACAAGGTTCTAGTCAGATGGTTTGTTTCCCCCCAAACGAACCATCTACCTAGGCGCAGATGGTTTACTTGCCCCCAAGCGAACCTTTCGACTGGAACCATGTACGAGAACGACTCCCGCAGCGCAGTCAACAACCGGTCACCTTGTAAACTCACTGGCATGAGAAGCCGCCAGTATTACGTCGCTACCACTGTGGTGTGTGCTCTCACGCTGGTGTACCTGCTGCTGCGCTGGGATTCGGTCCCCGATCCCATCCCAGTCCACTTCGATGACTCGGGCACCCCGGACCGCTTCGAGCCCAAATCTTTCCTCAACGCAACGGTCCTCGTGTGGATCGGCGTTGTGTTCGCCATTGCGCTGCCGCTGTGCGTGCCGCCGATCTCGCTGGCACGAAAAACAATGGATGTTCCGGCAGAGTCAGCTCTTCCGTTCTCCGAGGCCACGGCACAGCGCGCGGAGCTGCTCACTGGAAAGACCTCCACGTTCATTGCCCAGACGGTCCTCACCATGACGGCCTGTGTGTGCCTCACTGCGGTCTGCACCGTCATTCCGGATATCCCCTTCTCAGGCTTTCTCCTCGTGGTCGCGTGGATAGCCTTCACCGTGTTCGTCATGATCCAGGGCGTCCGGTTAACGCTGACATCCGCAAAAGCCGTGAAAGCCATACCCACCGACCATGATGAACAGGTTCGCAACGAAGAGCTTCGCTTTGCCGGTGGCATGGGCGTCTACAACGAGCCCACCGACCCCATGTGCACGGCAGTCTTCACCACGAATCCTTCGAAGCTGCAGATCAACACCGCACACGAACCTGGCCGCCGCTACCTGTGGCGCATGGGCATCGCCCTTAGCGCATCCATAGCATTCTGCGTGCTCATCACCGTACGCTAGATGCATGGAGCACCTGTTTGAGCGCGCACACTCGATTCTTTCTGATGCCACCCACGTTGAAGTATTCACCGGCGCGGGCATGAGCGCGGACAGCGGCATCGCCACGTACCGCGATGCGCAGACGGGCATCTGGGAGAATGTGGATCCGGTGGCGATGGCGTCGATAAGCGCATGGCGTACCGAGCCTAAGCCTATGTTCGCCTGGTACCTGTGGCGCGCACAGCTGGCGCAGCGGGCCGAGCCCAACGCCGGGCACCGCGCAATTGCTGCCGCACGCGGCATGACGGTGACCACGCAAAACATCGATAACCTGCACGAGCGCGCCGGAAGCCAAGACGTGGTTCACCTGCACGGCTCCTTGTTCGCATTCCGCTGCACCGACTGCGATACGCCGTATGACGAGGACATTGCACTGCCGAACGAACCGGTCGAGAGCATCACGCCACCCGAGTGCCCCGTGTGCGGCGGGCTCGTGCGCCCGGGCGTGGTGTGGTTCGGCGAGGCCCTGCCCGACGACGAATGGGCTGAGGCCGAGCGCCGCATGTCCACCGCGGACGCGCTGCTCATCGTGGGAACCTCCGGCGTGGTCTACCCCGCCGCCGGCCTGCCACAGATTGCCCATGCACGCGGCATCCCCATCGTGGAAGTCACCCCGCAGCCCACGGACCTCTCGCCGCTTGCCAACGTCGTGGTCACCGCCACCGCAGCAGAGTCGCTGCCTCGCATCCTGGCGGGGCGGATCAGTAGTGATAGCGAGCCTGCAGGATCCTAAGCTCGCCGTCTTCGACTAGATAGACAATCCTGTGCTCGTCCGTGATTCGCCGCGACCACGCATTCGGAATTCCGTACTTTAACGGTTCCGGTTTTCCGATTCCTTCAAAAGGGTCCCGCATCATGTCCTTCAAGAGTTGGTTGACCCGCTTGAGGACTTTCCGATCTTTGCGTTGCCAGTATAGGTAGTCATCCCACGCATGCGGGGTCCATGACAAAAGCATTTACGCATCCAGATTGATGTCGTGTTCTTCCGCTTTTCCACTAAGCGCTTGCTCGTAAGACTCCAATAGCCGGCGAGCATTAGCTGGGGATCGGAAAAGGTAAGCAGTCTCTACCCACGCCGAATAGTCGTCCGCTGACATCAACACAGCATTCCCATTGCGAGAGACGATCTCTACGGCATCTCTGTCCTGATTCACCTTCTCGATCAGAGGGAAAAGAGTACGCCGAGCTTCTGAAGCACTAATAGACATGTCCAACCTCCACATTGTGGTACAACAATACGGTACCAGAGTGCATGTGAGATGCTATCTTTGTCACTACAGCTATTTCCCTTCCAAAGGAGATACATCGATGCTCTACCTTGTTCCAGGAGTCTTAGCGGGAATCACCTTTTATGCCATTCTCACAGTAGCGAGCTGGGGTATCGGGACAGCCTGGCCACAACGACGTCTAAGCGCACATAGCCGGTTGACCCTCCACTGCCTTGCCGCAGTTGCATTTTCAATTTTTCTCGCCTTGCCTGGCGGCGGAAACTGGGCCACCCACCTGCAGATCAGCGGGTTCCTACTAGTGGGATGCGTTCTGAGCTGGGTGACTGCAGCGATGAACAACGGAGACAATGCCTGACGCCGTAGAGCGATAACTTCGCTTAATCGTCATTCCTCACATCCCTAATGGATACAAACCCTGTGAGTTGTTCTCCGGGGAGGCATAAGGGCTTCTTCCCTACATTTTCTCTTCGCTCATTAACGGAGAAAACGAATTGAGCGAACTGGGGAACAATCTGTACCGATGGAAAAAGCTCCCTTAATTGGTGAGTAATACGCCATCCCGCGTCGTACCATCGAAATCTATCGAATTGGCCCTTCCAACGCGGACGCTGGCGAAAGCTATCGGGTTTCTCGAGGAAATTCTGCTGAAACTCCTCCGTCCACTCAAGGATTTCGCGTCCCAGATCGGACTCAATTCCTAAGTCTTCAGGAAGATAGAATCCGATTCTATTGGCCCCAGAAACTATGAGTTCTTTAGACGGCCACAGCGAGCTTGGGTGGCTGTACTCTGGGCGGAGGAATATTTGCCGATTGGCCATGGAACTAGAATAGCCCAGCGCCACTGCTAAAAATACGAAAGCTTTTGGCGGAGGCGGCGGGATTTGAACCCGCGGTGAGTTTCCCCACGCTGGTTTTCAAGACCAGTGCATTCGGCCGCTCTGCCACGCCTCCTCGTCACGCGTCAGCATGCACTGCGCGCAACACGTTCAGAGTACTAGACTCCGCCGCGGGAGAAGAATTCGCCTCATCACGTTGTGCAAAGCGCCCAACACAACCTACGGAAAACCATTGCCGCACGCACCTTGCTCTGGTTTACTCGGGCCCATGCAGACAGTAGATACCCTCATCATCGGCGGCGGCGCGGCCGGCCTTCAGGCAGCGCTGGTCATGGTCCGCGCCCGCCGCAGTGTCCTTGTTGTTGATTCCGCCACTCCCCGCAACCGCTTCGCCCACGAAATCCACGGTGTCATCGCCCTCGAGGGCACACCACCCCTTGAGTTCCAGGAGCGCGGCAAGGAGCAGCTGCGCAGCTACGGCGTGCAGATCCTAAACACCACCGTAGATTCCGTCACCGACAATGACCGCACGCTCACCGCCACGTTGAGCAACGGCGAAACCGTCGCGGCCCGCTCCATCATCGTCGCCAGCGGCGTGGACGATGTGCATCCTGACATCCCGGGCCTCGAAGAAAACTGGGGAGATACAGTCCTCCACTGCCCTTATTGCCACGGGTTCGAGGTGGCGGACAAGAAGCTCGGCGTTCTCTGCATCGGCGAGTTCTCCCTGCACCATGCGGCACTCCTGCGCCAGTGGTCCAAGGACATCGCCTTCTTCACCAACGGCATGGAGCTCACCGAGGAGCAGCGCGCGGACCTGACTCGGCGGGGCATTGCGCTTGTCGACGGCCCCGTCACCTCCTTCCAAGATGGAAAGGTCCTGGTTGGAGACAGCGAACATGCCGTCGACGCCCTGTTCTACATGCCTGTTCCTCACCCGCACGATGAGTTCCTCACTGACCTCAACCTTGAGCGCCACAGCCCGCCGGCTGCGATGGGCGGAAGCCTCATCAAGGTGGGCCCAGCCGGCGCCACCAGCCACCCGCGCATCTGGGCGGTGGGCAACGTGGTTAACCCTCCAGCACAGGTGGCGGTAGCGATGGGCGAGGCCAACGCCGCAGCCATCGCGGTCAACGCGTTTCTCGTCGAGGATGATTGGGTTTAAGTACGGTGGTGTGGCATGAAAGCCATCATTCAGACCAATCTGGAAGACCCACACTCGCTGGAGTTGGGGGAGACCAATAAACCACAGCTCCAAGACGGCGAAGTCCTCGTTAAAGTCAAAGCCTCCGGCGTAAACCGCGCCGACCTGCTCCAGGCCCGCGGGCACTACCCGCCGCCGCCGGGCGCTTCGGAGATTATTGGTCTCGAAGTCGCAGGCGAAGTCGTCGATGCAGGCGACACCGACGTCGAGGTTGGCTCCAAGGTCGGTGCACTGCTGGCCGGCGGCGGCTACGCCGAGTACGTGGCCGTACCCAAGGGCCAGCTGCTGCCCATCCCCAGCGGCTATTCCTTTGCCGAAGCCGCCTCCGTCATCGAGGTGGCCTGCACCGTGTGGTCCAACATCGCCATGGAAGCGAAACTCAACAAGGGCCAGACCATCCTCGTCCACGGCGGCGCGGGCGGCATTGGCACCTTCGCCATCCAGGTGGCGAAGCAACTCGGCGCCACCGTCGCGGTGACGGCTGGCTCGGACGAAAAGCTCGAGACCTGCAAGGAACTCGGCGCGGATATCCTCATCAACTACAACGAGCAGGACTTCGCCGAGGAACTGAAGAACCAGTGCGATGTCATCCTCGACATCATGGGTGCGAAGTACCTCAAAAAGAACCTCATCGCGCTAGCTAAGGGCGGCCACATGGTCACCATCGGCATGCAGGGCGGCACAAAGGCCGAGCTCAACATGGGCATCCTCCTTAACAAGCGCCTGACCCTGCAGGGCACCACGCTGCGCTCCCGCTCGCTGGAGGGCAAGGCCGCCATCGTTGCGGATACCGTTAAGAACGTCTGGCCTTGGCTGGAGAACGGCAGCGTCAAGCACCATTTGCACGCTACCTACGCGCTTGCTCGCGCTGCCGAAGCCCACAAAGCCCTCGACTCCGGCGAGGTCACGGGCAAGCTGGTCCTCGAGGTCTAAGCCAGGGACGCGACCACGCGGGTCAAGTGCTCAACGTCGTGGTACGTGCTAAACGGACTCAACGAGACCGTGACGGCACCGCCGACCTCTTCCACGCCCATCTCCGTGAGCAGCGGGGTGTGCGGAGCAATGGTAGTAACCAAGCCATTGTCGAAGAGCCGGCGGTGGATCACATCCGCAGGCACATCCCGCACGGCGAAAGTGAGGCGTGGGAGGCGATCATCGGAGGCGTCGGCAGCCGCCTCCCCCGTCACGCCAAGGATGTGAACGGCCGGCAGCGTGCCCAACAAGCTATAGAGATCCCCCGTGAGATCCTCCATGTAACCCGCGAGGGCTTCCATCGAACGCGTCAGGCGCACGCGGCGCGAACCGCGCTCCCCGCCGGCGAGTTCCGCTAGATGATCCACCAAGGGTCCAACGCCGCCCGCCAAGCCCGCGGAGACCGGGCCAACGACAAGCTCATCGAGGCGGCGGAACATCGCGGTATCGCGGAAGACCAGCGCCGCCATCTGCGGGCCACCCAGCGCGCCCACATCCACACCAAGAATGTCTGCCCCAATCGCATCAAAGTCGAGGAGACGGTAGGGGGCGATCGATGAGACGTCGACAAGCGCCCATGCGCGCGAACGCTCATGGACCGCATCAACTATGTCCGAGGCCGGCGTGACCGTGCCCAGCAGCTCGTGCGCGGCGGAAAAAGCGACGAATCGCGTCGAGCCATCAACCAGATCGGCGTACTGGAAGGCTGGGAGCTCGCCCGTACCCAAATCCGGCTGCGCCCACCGAATATCAGCACCCACGTGCTCAAACGCGCGTGTCATCTCCGGCGAATCAAAGCGGGAGAGCACCACCGAAGACTGGCGGCGCAGCAGCGGGCGCAGTGCAACGCCCAAGGACTGGTAAAGCACCGGCAAGGACGGGCCCAGGATGACCCGTTCCGCCGTGGCACCCGTGAGATCCGCCACCGCCCGGCGCGCGGAGGCATACATGTCTGCCGCGTGGAGCTCCCCCGGATCGTTGTGCGCCGAGTGCGCACCCACGGCGTCCTCCAGCGGCTTCACCGTGGCGGACATGCGGAAAGAACGGGCAACACCAGAGGCCACGCGCTCCGCAATCTGCGGCGCGGCATGCGCGTTCAGGTAGGTCCAACCATCGGACAGACCAGTGTAAAGACCTCGCACGCTGGCGACGTCATACTGTTCCGTCATGCTTCAACCCTTCCTTCCGATGCGGATGAACGCCCCCTACTCTATACGCCCCACCTGAATCTTTCCTAACCCTCGGTTTTCCCAGCTCGCCCGTGTTTTCCCAGGTTACGGGCGTGTGTGTAGGTGTTTGTGGGACGTGCGCGCTAGGGTGAAGGGCGTGCAAGACAAGAAAAACCTGCGTGACGACGTCGCCCGCATGACCTCCGCGCCTGCACCCGGCGAGGAGCCGGCCTCGCGTTCCATGACCATGTCGGCGGCCTTCGCCGATCTCCTGCAAGGCGCTCGCCAGCGCGAGCTGTGGTTCAAGCTGGGCATCCAAGACATTAAACAGCGCTACCGCCGCTCGGTGCTGGGTCCGTTCTGGATCACCATCGCAACCGGTGTCATGGCCGCGGCGCTTGGCCTGCTGTACTCCATGCTCTTCCAGATCCCCGTGGCGGAGTTCCTGCCCCACGTGACCGTGGGCCTGATTATGTGGAACTTCATTTCGGGCGCCATCAAAGAAGGCTCGACGGTCTTCATCGACAACGAGGGCCTAATCAAACAGCTGCCCGCGCCACTGTCGGTGCACGTCTACCGCTTGGTCTGGCGGCAAACCCTTTTCTTGGGTCACAACCTCATCATCTGGCTGCTGCTCATTCTTATCTTCCCGCGCCACCTAGGCTGGGAGTTCTTCCTGTTCATCCCGGCGTTAGGACTCTTCCTGGTCAACGGCGTGTGGGTCGCCATGTTCTTCGGTATCATTGCCACCCGCTTCCGTGACGTTGCCCCGCTGCTGGAGGCTCTAACCCAGCTGCTCTTCTACGTCACGCCTATCGTGTGGATGACCAACACCCTGAAGGAGCAAGGAGGCGCTGTAGCCAGCCGCGCGCGCATCGCTGAGATCAACCCGCTGTATCACTACATGGAGATCATCCGCGCCCCCATGATTGGTGAACCCGTCGCCGGCTATCACTGGCTCATCGTCATTGGCTGTACCGTCGCCGGCCTGCTCATCGCCGGCCTGGCCATGCGGCAGTGGCGCTTCCGCGTCTCCTACTGGGTCTAGAAAGGATCGTCCATGGTTTCCATTGATACGTATAACGCTTGCGTGGACTTTCCCATCTTTGATGCCAAGTCCCGCTCTCTCAAGAAGGCGATGCTCTCCACGGCCGGTGGCTCCATTGGCAAGAATGACCAGAACGTGGTCATGGTGGAAGCACTCAAGGACATCAACCTCCACCTGCGCGAGGGCGATCGCGTCGGCCTCGTCGGCCACAACGGCGCGGGCAAAACAACCTTGCTGCGCCTGCTCTCCGGCATCTACGAGCCCACCCGCGGCGCCGCCGATGTCCGCGGGCGCGTGGCCCCCGTCTTCGACCTCGGCGTGGGCATGGACCCGGAGGTCTCCGGCTACGACAACATCATCATCCGCGGCCTCTTCCTGGGCCAGACCATCAAGCAGATGAAGGCCAAGATGGATGAGATCGCGGAATTCTCTGAGCTGGGTGATTACCTCTCCATGCCGCTACGCACCTACTCCACCGGTATGCGCGTGCGCCTAGCGCTGGGCGTGGTGACCTCCATTGAGCCGGAGATCCTGCTTCTCGACGAAGGCATTGGCGCCGTCGACGCCGCCTTCATGGCCAAGGCCCGCGTCCGTCTTCAGGACCTGGTGAAGCGCTCCGGCATCCTGGTCTTTGCCTCCCACTCCAATGACTTCCTGGCCCAGCTGTGCGATACCGCCCTGTGGATCGACCACGGCCAGATTCGCTCGGTGGGCGAGGTCTCCGAGGTCGTCGGCGAGTACGAAGGCCCTGAGGTGGGCCAGTACGTGCGGGACTTGCGCAAGCGCTTCGACAACGAGGAGAACGCCTAGCCACTGCGTTTGTTGTCACTGCCATACTGCGCATCAATCATCCACGTTCCGCGCTGTCGGAAGGCCGGGATGGTACCCCGCGCCGCCTTATTGGCGGCCGCGGACCCAGAAACTCCATTAGCCTTTGCCCATTCCGACAAGCGAATTACCTTCGGCGCGGTCATGAGCGTGATGCGCTTGTGTAGGGACTCGACGAGTTGCTGCGCGATGAGCGTGCTCAGCGCAGAGAAGTCCCCACTAACTGGGTAGCCACGGAACACAGGGTAATAGTGGCGCTCTTTTCCCTTGTTCGGAATGATGATGGGCGGTGCCCCTAGCTCCAAGAGCTGTTGATTGATAATGACGCGCCCGATGCGCCCATTGCCGTCTGAAAAAGGATGAATGGTTTCAAATTCCGCATGAAACCGCGCGATTCGGTCAACAAAGAAGCTAGTGTCCTCGTAGTATTCGGCAATGGCTGTGTCCACCAGCCTGTCCACGTATTCAGGGTTGGCTCCCATATGAGCGCCCACGCGAACCCACTCCCCCCTTCGACGAAAGCACCCCGCCCAGTCGTCATTGATGCCGCGAAGCAACACGCCATGCAGTCGCAGAATGAGGTTTGCATCGAGCTTACCGACGCCCCGAATAAGTTCCTCAGTCACGTCCGCCAGGTTTGTGGCCTCAAAGACTTCCCGTTAATCATGCGCCCTAGTGGTAAACCCGGCCAGGATGTTCTCGGTGTCTTCCAAAGTCAACGTGGAATTCTCAATGGCGTTCGAGTTATACACTGACTCCGCCACTTCTGCGCGTGCAATCTCCGCGACGGCCTCGGGGGCGTCCTCCCGCAACGCCGCATACTGATCAAGAAGAGCGTCGATTTTTGAGGTGGTCCGCGCGTTGAGCATGCAAATATTCTACAAGTTTCCGTGAAATAGAGTAGGAAGGTTCACGTTTTCACGGAAAGATCCATCGATATGCGAAGCTAAAACCTCAAAAGCTCGCGCAACTCCTCGCTCATTCCGGCCACCGTTACGTCCGGCCCCGGCCGGTAATCCTCCGCATACAACACCGCCGTGTTGCCGTCGATGGTGTAGCCCAGCTTTCGCGATACTGCCTGGGAAGCCTCATTGCCTGGCTCCCACTCAGAGCGCAACCGGCGTGCACCGAGGTAATCAAAACAGAAAACCGCAACGGCATGGCGGATCTGCGTACCAATTCCGCGGCCTTGGAGGCGATGGTAAATCCAGGATCCTGTTTTCACCTCGCGGTTTTCGGAAAAATCCTTCGCCCGCAGATCCACCGAGCCGATGACCTCACCGCCTAAGTGCACTCCGAAGTCGAGAGACCATTCTTCTGGGGACATCTGCGCGCGGTGCGCCCACCGGAAGCTCGGGTCAGGCTTCTGCCTCAGCCACGGGAACGTGTACTCCGGAAGCGGTTCCCCAAAAATCTCAGCAGCGCTAACGCCATAGATGGCCGCGATGTCATCATCACGCAGCACCCGCAGGGTCAGCTCACCTACGTGGATGGAAAGCCTAAAAGGAGCCCACATTTCTTCAACGCTTCTCACGGTCATGAGTTCACTGTACTTTGTGCGGCATCCTTACAATAACCTGCGATAATAAAGCGAATTCTAGACCGCAAAAGATCACGATTGCTTTGCGATCAAAAGCATCTAGCCCTGTGCCAAAACCCTCCATTAGGCCCATGCGCTGGAAGAATGCATACCCCTGTATGGGTGAATAATGATAGAAACTTTTCCGATTTCTTCTTTTTCTCAGTTCTTTTCAATCTATAATTTTCGAGAGCCTGAATCACAGGCACTGTTCTCTCTTAACTCTAAGGAGCCCTATCATGAAGCGTATCGCCGCCGGCGTTGTTGCCGCTGCTACCGCACTGTCCCTGTCCACTGGTGTTGCCTCTGCTGCCGGTGACCCGAATGCTCAGAATGGTTCTTCCAACGACTCCTACACTACTGGCTACATTGTCGGAAGCATCGTGAAAGAAGCAGCTGGTCAGGACGGCATGACTTCCTCCGTAGAGGAGATCGCTGAGAACAGCAAGGCTGACGGAAACCGCTCGCCACTATTCAGTTCCTTCAAGTCTGACGCGGCGAACGGCTGGAAGCTAGGCACCACTTTCGACATTCTTTGGGGAACCGGCGTTGCAGTAGCCGTCCTCGGCGCTGCTTACACCGCAGTTCAGAACGGTCTCATCCCGGGCGTTTCCCTTCCGTTCTAATCTGAACGCATCAAGCTTTTAGCTTTGAACTTCTAGCTCCAGTCCGTTGTGGGCTGGGGCTTTTGCATTATCGCGTACCTTTTCTTCATCACTATCTTTGCTATCACTGCCTCTACTTTTCTCTTAAGGAGAACCTCCATGAAGCGTTTCGCCGCTGGCGTTGCCGCCGCCACTGCACTGTCCCTGTCCATCGCCCCGGCTACCGCCGCCGAGAAGGGTTCCTCCGAGGTCTCAGAGGGCGAGGTGTTTGGCTACATCCTGAAGCAAGGACTCAAGGAAGCCGTCGGTGGTGACGGCTTCGCCTCCTCCGTGGATTACGGCATCGAGAAGGGCGCTGAGGCTATCAGCAGCAAGGAAGGCAGCAGCACCCTTGAAGAAATCAAGGAAGGCCTAGAGACTGCCGGCTCCGCCAAGGATGTTGCCATGTCTTCCCTGAAGAATGACACCGCCAAGGAATACCCGGTGGGCACCACCGCTGAGATCCTCGTTGGCACCTCCATCGCCGCGATTGTGCTGGGCCTCATTGCTGGCGTCGTCAATGCTGTGAACTCCGGCTTCATCAAGGTTCCGGGCTTCAACGCCTAAACCTTTGCCACCTCCATGTCACGCACCTGAGCGCCACATGCGGGTGGCACAATAGAACCCATGACTGCCACCTTGTCCCAGGCCGGAACGACGGCCGCTGTGATCGTCACCCACCAGCGCGTGGAGCTGCTACGCGCCTCCCTTGAGCAGGTGGTGAACCAGACACACCCGGTGCAGTGGGTCATCGTGGTCGATAACGGTGCGGAGCAGGCAGTAGAGGATCTCCTCCACGAACTGGCCGGTGAGCGCGGCGTCTACGTGCCTTCTGAAACCAATCTGGGCGGTGCGGGAGGCTTCGCGTTGGGATTCCTGACGGCTCTGGCCCTGGGCGCGGATGCGGTGTGGTGTGCGGATGATGACGGACGGCCCGCCGACCACCAGGTGCTAGAGGAGCTCTACCGTGTTGCGGAAAACCACGCACTCCACGAAGTCTCCCCCGCCGTGTGCAATATCAATGAGCCCGCCAAGCTGGCCTTCCCACTGCGCCAGGGCCTGGTGTGGCGGCGCTACATGAACGAGCTGGAGGGTGACTTCCTCCCCGGCATCGCCTCCCTCTTCAACGGCGCGCTCATCTCCGCAGAAGCCATGGAGATCATCGGCGTGCCTGACTACCGTCTGTTCATTCGTGGCGATGAGGTGGAATACCACCGCCGCCTGGTCAACTCGGGCCTAAACTTCGGCACCGCGCTGACCACGAGCTACCTGCACCCGGATGGCTCCGATGAGTTCAAGCCCATCCTCGGCGGCAAAATGCACACGCAATACCCGGAGGGCGAGTTCAAGCGCTTCTTCACCTACCGCAACCGCGGCTACCTTCTGTGGCAGCGCGGCATGCGCAAGCTGCTACCGCAAGAATTCGCGCGATTTGGCTGGTTCTTCATCGTGCAGCAGCATGACGTGAAGGGATTCATGGAATGGCTGCGCCTGCACAACCGCGGACGCAAGGAAGACTTCCGCCGGCCCTAAACCTCAAAGGACTTGCGCGTGCTGCGGAAGATCACCCACCGCTGCACAAAGAAGTTGATAAGCGTTGCCGTGCCCTGGGCAATCACGAAAGCGACCGCCAGCGCCCAGGACGAAGGCCAGTCCAGCGTGTGATCAAAGAAGGGGAAAGCCCAGCGATACAGCACAATGTTGATCGCATAGGTCATGGCGTAGGTGGCAAACACGGCAGCAAAGCGGCGCTTCGATGCCCGCGCGTTGAAGGTCCACCGCCGGTTCAATAAATAAGCCACCAAGGTGCCGGCGGCAAAGCCAATAGTTCTCGAGGCCACATCGCCGAACAGACCTAAACCAATTTGAAAGAGCCAGGTCAGGGAGACGTCGATAAGCGCGGCAATGGCTCCCGTGATCGCGAACTTCGCGCCCTGCGCCTGCAGGGAATTCGACCGTGAGAGGCGTTCGGCGCGACCAGCCATGGTTACTTTCCTTTGAAGATGAAGGCACGTTGAATGGCGAAGTTGGTCACCGTGGCAACGCCTTGTGCGATGACGAAGGCGATGGTGTCCTTGACCGCGCCTTCAAAGCCCAAGCTGATCAGTGGGGCGTTAAGTACCCAATACAGGAAATTCTGTACTGCAAAGGTGGACAGGTACAGCAAGCCCACGGCACCGGCGGTGCGGCCGGAAACCTGGGCACCAAAAGTCCACCGGGCATTGGCCACATAGGCGGCGATGGTGCCGAAGACCCAGCCAATCGCCTTCGCCAGGGAGCGATGCAGACCCAAATAAGTAAGGAAGAGGGTCAGGCCATAATCAATCGCGGCGGTGAAAACACCGACGGACACGAAGCGCACGAGTTGGGTCTTCATGCTAGAGGTAGGTTCAGTCACGGCGAGATACTTTACCCGCGGATAAGGGCGCGGTAAATGTCCAGGCGGTCCACGGGCGCGACGGCATCTTCACCATAGGCGCCGAGGGATGACAAAACCTTAAGCGAAGCCGAGCACAGCTCCCGAATCGCCGAACCACGTAATTCCTCACCGTCATCGTCGACCCAGCCCAGAGCGGCCATGGCGGTCTCTACGACGGAATCAGTCAACTCGCGCCCGCCCATGCAGGACAGTGCCAGAGCCATGGACCAAAAAGCATCCTTGCCCTCATTCGTCACCTCGCGCGGCAAGGTGCGCAGCTGGCGGAACGCCTGAGCATCAATGCTTACCTCACGCTTCAGGTCCAGAGCTTGGAGGAGCGGAACGAAGTCGTAGAGACGGGTTCTCTCAATCAGCGCGCGGACGGGACTAATGACAAGATCCAACACCTCATCGATGGTTTCCTGGCCCGTGAGCTCCGCATTCACGGCGGTGAGATCAAAGGGGGTCTGGAAAGAACCGGAACCGCCCACGCACAGGGCCTCCGGCGTCCCGCTATCGCGCGGGTAGGTCTCCACCACAACGATTTCGAAGTCCCACAGCCCCCAGGCGTAATCGACCTGCTCGCCTTCGCGGCTCAAGAATTCGCGCACGGTGTGGCTCGGATCGATGCGCTGGCCGCGGGCATCTGTGTGCTCAAAGAAGTGCCACGGTGAATCCTCTTGCGGCAGCCCGAAGCAGATTTCAAGAATGTGGTGGAGCTCTTCCAACGTGAGCGCGTCAGAGAAACCGATCTGGCGGTGAACCTCTGCTTCTGCGCGAACATTGGATACCTGGCACAGGAGGGTTTCACCACGATTGGCGCGGACCTGCGCCAAATCTGTGACCTGTGAGCTCATGTGCCCCACCATACGCATTTTTAGTTACGCGCGGTGAGCTCGCGTGCTTCAAGCTCGCTAAGGATGAGGACGATGGCAGCACTAATTCCGCCCCATACCGTCCAGGGTTTTGCCGCCCCACGGCGGCGAATAAACCGGACCACGCTTTGCTCAGTCTTCACGGTGATCCATCCACCCAGCACAAGAATGGCGAAAGCAACTGGGATGGCCCACACGGGAACGTCGGGGGTCTCCGGCTCCGGGCGGTCCTCATGGCTCTCTGCATTAGTGATAGCCACGAGCGCGCCGAATCCGAGGAAGGACAGCACATAGGCGAAAACGAGCGCAGTCTTATTCTTGATCCAGTCAGGGAACGCGGTCATGATGCCCACGGCCGCAGCCTGGGTGATGCGTCCGGCAAGGGTGTCATCCAGCGCATAATTGTCTTGCTTGGGAGAAGTCATACCGCCCCACTTTAGGCGGGCGGTAGGCTACCGTGCATGTACTCCTCCAAAAAAGAGCACCTCACCCCGGCCCAGCGAGCAGCGCAAGATGAGCGCGCCGAGGAAGACAAGCGCCACGGCCACTATCTGGCCACCGAACACACCTCGCTGCCGCTCAATGGTTTCATGACGCGGCTCATCGCCGAGGAACTCCCCATCCTCGATTCCGTCTCAAGGGCAAGAGTCTACGAGATCCTCCGTGAGTATGACGGCCCGGAGATTACCTCCCAGGAAGAGCTGCCGGAAGAGATCCGCGAGATCATGGATCTGTACTAATTCCGAACTAAAACCACATGACCGGACAGTACAAATGTTCCGTTTACTTGGCTTTTGTACCTAATCTCACGTTTTCACTCACGCCACAGGCACTGTCACCTAGGTAGGGTAGAGAACCGACCCATCACATCGAATCAAAGAGTAAGAGATGGAACTGCATACTACTGAGAAGTCCCTCCACGGTTGGGGCCGCACGGCGGCGACAACCGCCCACGTTTTGTCTACCCCAGACGTCGACGTCATCAAGACGGCCGTCGCCCAGGTGGCTGAGGACAACGCTGATAAGCCCGCCCACCTGCGCCGTGGCGTCATCGCCCGCGGTATGGGCCGTTCCTACGGTGACCCCGCGCAAAACGCCGGTGGCCTCGTCATCGACATGCAACCCCTCAACAAGATCCACTCCATCGATCCGGAGTCGGGCATTGTCGACGTCGACGGTGGCGTCACCCTTGACCAGCTCATGAAGGCCGCTCTGCCCTACGGCCTGTGGGTTCCTGTCCTGCCGGGTACCCGCCAGGTCACCATCGGCGGCGCTATCGGCCCGGACATCCACGGCAAGAACCACCACTCCGCCGGTTCCTTTGGTAACCACGTCACCTCCATGGAGCTGCTCGTCGCCGACGGCCGCGTCCTCCACCTGGAACCGGAAGGTGAGAACAGCGAACTGTTCTGGGCCACCGTCGGCGGCATGGGCCTGACCGGCATCATCCTGCGCGCGCAGATCAAGATGACCAAGACGGAAACCGCCTACTTCATCGCGGATACCGACCGCACCGATAACCTCGATGAGACCGTGGCCTTCCACTCCGATGGCTCGGAGCACAACTACACGTACTCCTCCGCGTGGTTCGACGTTATCTCCCCGGAGCCGAAGCTGGGCCGCTCCACCATTTCGCGCGGCTCTTTGGCCACCTTGGAGCAGCTCGAGGAGCTTGCCCCGAAGCTGGCGAAGGACCCGCTGAAGTTCAATGCTCCGCAGCTGATGACGGTTCCGGATATCTTCCCGAACTTCACCATGAACAAGCTCTCCCTCATGGCCATCGGTGAGGCCTACTACCTCATGGGCGCCCCGGCGCGTAACCAGGTCAAGAACCTCACGCAGTTCTACCAGCCGCTGGATCTCATCGGCGAGTGGAACCGTGGCTACGGTTCCAACGGCTTCCTGCAGTACCAGTTCGTGGTGCCGACCGACGCCGTCGAGCCCTTCAAGGAGATCATCCGGGACATGCAGCGCTCCGGCCACTACTCCGCGCTCAACGTGTTCAAGCTCTTCGGCCCCGGAAACAAGGCCCCGCTGTCCTACCCGATGCCAGGCTGGAATGTCTGCGTGGATTTCCCCATCAAGCCGGGCCTGGGCGCCTTCCTCGACGATCTGGATAAGCGCGTCATGGAATTCGGCGGCCGCCTCTACCTGGCCAAGGAGTCCCGCACCTCGGCGGAGAACTTCCACAAGATGTACCCGGGCCTCGAGGGCTGGCTCAAGACCCGCAACGACATCGACCCGACCGGCGTCTTCGCTTCCGATATGTCCCGCCGCCTCGAGCTGCACTAGAAAGGAATCACCTCATGCTGAATGCAGTAGGCCAAGCACAACACATCCTCCTTCTCGGCGGCACCTCCGAAATCGGCCTGGGCATCGTCGAAGAATTCCTCGAGCGCGGCCCGGCCAAGGTCACCCTCGCGGCACGCGCCGACTCCCCGCGCATCGCGGATGCCCGCGCGACCATCGAGTCCCGCGGCGGCGACGTCGAGGTCATCGACTTTGACGCGACTGACTTCGAGGGCCACGGGGACGTCGTCAAGCGCGCCTTTGAGCGCGGCGATGTCGACGTCGCCATCATCGCCTTCGGCACCCTCGGTGACCAGGAAGAACTGTGGCAGGACCAGGCCAAGGCCGTCGCCTCCGCCCAGACCAACTACACCGCACCGGTCTCCCTTGGCGTCTTGCTCGGCCAGAAGTTCAAGGAGCAGGGCCACGGCACCATCGTGGCGATCTCCTCCGTCGCCGGCATGCGCGTGCGCCGCTCCAACTTTGTCTACGGCGCCTCCAAGGCCGGCGTGGACGGCTTCTTCATCAACCTCGGTGAGGCCCTGCGCGGCTCCGGCGCCAACGTGCTCGTGGTCCGCCCGGGCCAGGTCCGCACCAAGATGTCGGCGGAAGCCGGCGAAGCGCCACTGACCGTCAACGTATCCGACGTGGCCAAGGCCACCGTCAAGGCGGTCCTGGACGGTAAGCAGTCCATCTTCGTGCACCCGCTGTTTGAGTACGTGTCCTTGGGATTCAAGTTCATCCCGCAGGCGATCTTCCGGAAGCTGCCTTTCTAAAGTTCCGCTAAGTCCACGGCGTGTGGGAAACTACTTACATGACTGAGTCTCCCACCATGTCGTCTCCCGCCGTGTCCCCCACCATGGAATATGACGTCGACCGCCTATCGCGTCGCGCCACCCTCGTGGGTATCGCCGCCGCCGCTCTAGGTGGTGGCCTTGTCACGCTTCTTGGCTTCTTTGCCTTTAAGACGGTCTCCCTCCCGGCGTTCAGTACGTCGATGGTGACCCGTGCGCTGAGCACCGCGGGAACTGCGCTCACCGTTCTCCTGGTGGGCGCGTTATGCGTGTGGTGGGTCATTGGCAGCTCGCCGCGACCCCGGTGGCGGACGTGGCTCACCACCGCCCTGTGCTATATTTCTCCGGTGCTTCTTACGCTGACCAGCATTGGCCTGCCACTATCGGCCTCGCGCCTCTGGCTCGACGGCGTCCAGGTCGATCAGGTGTTCCGCACCCAGTTCCTCACCCGCGTCACGGAAGCCAGCTCCTATGCGGACATGAACTACGAAGGCCTGCCCACCTTCTACCCGTTGGGCTGGTTCTGGTTGGGTGGGCGGCTGGCCAACATCCTCAACATGCCCGGCTGGGAGGTCTACCAACCCTGGAGCCTCATCTCCCTGGCCGTGGCCGGGTGCATCCTGGTTCCTCTATGGCAGCGGCTTGCCGGTTCCCTACCTGTGGCCACCGCCATTGCCTTGACCACCACAGCGGTGACCCTGACCATCGGCGCTGAAGAACCGTATTCCGCGGTCATCGCAATGGGCGTACCAGCGGTAGCTGTCCTGTGTTCACACGCCTTCTACGGCTCCTCGTGGTTCTCCGCCGCCGCAATCGCCATCTACCTCGGAATCTCCGCCTGCTTCTACACGCTGTACACGGGAGCCGTGGCGCTTACCATCGTCAGCCTCATTGCACTCGTTACGTGCGTGGGCGACCGTAGGTGGACTCCCCTCGTGCGCCTCGCCGCCATCGCGGCCGGATCCCTGGCCATCGCCGCGATTGCTTGGGCACCATATCTGCACGCCGTCCTGCACGCCACCGCCCCGCTAGAATCCACCGCGCAGCACTACCTGCCGGAGGAAGGCACCCAAATCCCGGCGCCCTTCCTCTCCTTGTCCGTCATCGGCGCCCTCAGCCTTATTGGCCTGATCTACCTCATCTTGCGCGTCGATGAGCCCGAAATCCGAGCTATGGGCACCGCGCTCGTCGGCACCTACCTGTGGACTTTGGCTTCCATGGTCATGACTCTTGCCGGCAGCACGCTGTTGGGCTTCCGCCTGGAGCTGATGGTCGCGGTGCTCTTCGCCACGGCGGGCATTCTCGCGCTGGCCGACGTCCGCCTCATGGGCCTGCCCACGCTCTACCCGGCGGGCATTACTGAGACCATCAGCAAGCGCGTGACCCTGGTCTTTGCCATCATCATGGGGCTGGGCGGTATTTACTATGCGCAGCAAATCCCCGCGACGAACGTGACCGCCTTGGATCACGCTTATACCGATACCGACGGCTACGGGGAGCGCGCGGACCGCTACACCAGCGATTCTTCCGCTAATTACGGAAAGATCCGCGAATTCATCGACGCCCAGGGCTACGCGGCCAACGACACCGTCGTCCTCACGGACGAAAAGCTCTTCATGGCCTACAACCCCTACTACGGGTTTAACGCCTTCACCAGCAACTATGCCAACCCGTTGGGAGAGTTCAGCACCCGTAACCTGCAGATTGAAGAGTGGGCTTCCAATTCCTGGGACCAGACTCCGAAGGAATTCTCGCATTCCCTCGAGTCCTCACCGTGGCGCGGCCCAGACGTGCTCATCTTCCGCGGGGACATCAAGGAACCCGGGGATGGCTACAAGACGCACTTGGCAGAAGACATTTACCCCAATCAGCCCAACGTGCGCTACCGCGCGGTGTTCTTCAACCCGGAGGTCTTTGAAGAGGGCTGGACCACTAAACAGATTGGCCCCTTCGTCGTCGCGGCCAGATCTTAATAAGCCATGGCGGTGACGTAGACTGATCGCCGTGTCAGATCGGAATACCTCTTCACTGCGAGCACCGCAGTCCCTGCGGCTCACCGCCATCATCGCTGGATTCATCGGTTTCCTGTGCTTTGTGGCCACGCCGCTGCTGCCGGTGAACCAAACCCAATCTTCCTTCGATTGGCCCCAGCAGGACTCCCTGCAGTCCATCAACGCCCCGCTCATCTCGGTGGCGCCGGAGGAGATCGATGCAGAGATCCCTCTGAAGGCCGTCGATAAGCTGCGCGATGGCCAGGACCTGCTCTACGGCACCGTGCCCCCGGAGTCCAAGAAGGCCTCCAACCGCGGCATGTTTGTCCGCGCCGGCGAGGATGGTCTCTCGGTGACCAGCCTCGATGAGGTCATTTTCTCACTCACGGCCGAGCAGGTGGCGAAGCTGCCTGAGGACTCCACGCTCCGCATCCAATCCACCGGTGACGGCACCACCGTCTCCTTGGGCAAGCACAAAGAGACCTCCGAGGAGGATCTCCGCCCTCAGGTCACCGGCGTTTATACCGAGATCGACGACTCCCCGGAAGCCCTCGCCGAGCTTGGCGACGACCTCCGCATCCACGTGGAGATCAACTCCCGCTTCACCTCCTCCCCGACACCGCTCAAGCTCATCGCCATGTGGCTGGGCCTGGCCATGGTGGTCATCAACCTGGTCTGCCTGTGGCGAATCGACCGCCTCGATGGCAAACGCCGTGGCTTCATGCCCGAAACTTGGAAGCAGATCCGCCCGCTCGATGGCGTCGTGGCGGCTGTTCTCGGCTGGTGGTACATCTTCGGTGCTAATACCTCCGATGATGGCTTCATCCTCACCATGGGACGCGTTTCCGATCACGCGACCTATATGGCGAACTACTACCGCTGGTACGGCGTCCCCGAGGCCCCGTTCGGCGCGCCGTACTACGACCTCGTGGCATGGCTGGCGCAATTCTCCAGCGCGTCCATCATCGTGCGCCTGCCTGCGCTTATCTCAGCGCTCATCATCTGGTTTATCTTGTCGCGCGAGATGCTTCCGCGCTTCGGCGCTCGCGTCAACGAGCGCCGCCTGGCGCACTGGACCGCCGCGTTCATGTTCCTGGCTTTCTGGCTGCCCTATAACAACGGCATCCGCCCCGAGCCCATCGTGGCCCTCGGCGTCATGCTGACGTGGGCCTCTTTCGAGCGCGCCATCTCCACCCAGCGCCTCCTTCCGGCGGCGGTGGGCACCATCATCGCCACCATCACCCTGGCCGCTGGCCCCACCGGCCTCACCGCGGTGGGCATCTTCCTGGTCTGCCTGCCCGCCCTGTTCCGCATCATGGGCAAGCGCGCTCCCCAGATCGGCTGGACAGCTCTCATCGCCCCGTTCCTTGCCTGCGGCACCGCTGTCATGGTCGCTGCCTTCGGGGACCAAACGCTAGCGTCGGTCCTCGAATCCACTCGCGTGCGTTCCGCGGTCGGCCCGTCCCTGCCGTGGTACTCGGAGTTCGTGCGCTACTCCACGCTCTTCGAGCCCTCCGTGGACGGCTCCCTGACGCGCCGTTTTGCCATGTTCACCATGCTCTTCTGCTTGGCGCTCATCATCTATGCCTTCATCAAGGACCACCGCGTCGTTGGTGCGGAGGCAGATCCCACCAAGCGCCTGCTGGCCATCATGGCGCTCTCGGCCTTCTTCCTCATGTTCACGCCGACGAAGTGGACGCACCACTTCGGCATTTACGCCGGTGTCGCCGGTGTCATCGCCGCGCTCGGCTCGGTGGTCCTTTCCCAGATTGCCATGCGCTCCCCGCGTGCCCGGACCTTCTCCATCGCCGCGGTGATCTTCCTCCTGGCCATCTCCCTGGGCGGCTGGAACGCCTGGTGGTACGTATCCTCCTTCGGCATCCCGTGGTGGGACCGCACCGTGCAGTTCAAGGGCATCGAGGCCAACACCGTGGTGCTGGCCATCGCCATGGTGGTCCTGGCGATTGGCCTCTACCAGTCCCTGGTTCACAGCTATCGCAAGAACAAGGCCGAAACCGCCGGCACCCTCGAGGAATTCGAGGCCGCCAATGCCGCCAAGGTCTCGCGCTGGGCGGGTGTCATGTCCGCACCGATTGCGGCGGCCTGCATTATCATCGTGGCCTTCTCGTGTGCCTCCTTTGCCAAGGGCTACATGGCCCAGGCGGATTCCTACTCCGTGGGCAAGGGCAACCTGACTTCCCTGCGCGGCGATACCTGCTCGCTGGCGGATTCCACCATGGTGGAGACCAACACCAATGAATCCTTCCTCACTCCGGTCGAGGGCGAATTCCAGGACTCGCTCGTTGACAAGAAGGAGGACAACTTCGGTTTCGGCCCCAATATGATCAAGGAAGATATTGAGCCGGAGAACCTCAACTCGGCGTCGGTAGGCGCTATTGCCAACACCACCGGTGAGGACTCGGCGACGTCCAATGAACAGAAGGATCTCACCGAATCCGAGGAAAAGGCAACCGAGGTCACCGACTCCTCCGCCGGCGGCGTGCGCGGAACCCTGGGTGTCAACGGCTCCGAGATGCACCTGCCGTTCAACTTGGATTACCGGAAGGTCCCGGTCATGGGCTCCTACGATGAATCGCAGCGCTCGACCGCCACCATCACCACCCAGTGGTATAACTTGCCGGAACCTGGCGACAACACCCCCGTCCTCTCGGTCTCTGCCGCCGGTAAGATTTACCACCACGACGTCAACGGAGTGGAGCAGGAAGGCACCGAGCTCACCCTGGAGTACGGAACACTCAAGGACGGCAAGGTCACCAACAAGGGTGAGGCCGAGCTTTCCGACGTCGGCGCGACCCCCAAATGGCGCAACCTCCGCATTGCTCTAGACGAGCTCCCAGAGGAGGCCAACGTTGTGCGCCTCGTCGCGATCGATGATTCCACCGATGAGGACGATTGGATGGCGTTTACCCCGCCGCGCGTCCCGGAGCTTGCCACCATCAACTCCCAGTTCGATTCCTCTACCCCGGCACTCCTCGACTGGTCCGTGGCCCTGCAGTTCCCCTGCCAGCGCACCTTCGACCACTACGCCGGCGTGACCGAGATCCCGCAGTTCCGCATTCTTCCCGACGCCGCCGCACAAACCTCCCTCACGGACTTCCAGTCCTTCTCCGGTGGTGGTGCGCTGGCAACCGCGGAGGCAGTGAACTACTCCTATGAGATCCCGAGCTACCTCAACAATGATTGGGCGCGCGACTGGGGCTCCATTGAAAAGTATGAGCTGCGCACCAACTCCCGCGGCGAGGCCCCGCTCGAGGCAGATATCGACCAAGAAATTATCCAGCGCTCCGGTCTGTGGAAGAACTCCGAGATGAAGATTCGCCCGGAGGGCGAGCAGTAGGGATTAAAGAAACTCGGCCGAATCTTTAATGCGCTGCCGCGCCACGGCCGGGGTCGAAATACGGTGCATGGACACGTACTCCGCAGTCTGTGCACCGGGGATTTCCACGCGCTCAGCAATCTCGTCCTGCGCCGCGGTCTGGACCAAGATGTCAGAATACAGCCCCGGCAGCTTCTCAACATCGAGGACGTAGTCGCCGCGGATCTCCTCCGGCAGCTTGGCCAGCGCGCCAAAGTCGGGGAAGGTGAGGAGGAGGGCGTCGGCAGGCACCAGCGCTGCGAGCGCCCCACCGGAGGAATATCCCCACACCGTCACGCGGTTGGCCCCATGGTCGCGCGCATAGTCGACGGCCGCCTGAACCGACTGAACCATTTCCGCCACGGTGTGCTCCGGCGCCAACGGGTAATCGACATCAATGATCGTCGTGCCCGACAACTGCGCTGCGGCAGCAACTTCGGGCCGCCATTGCATTTCTAGCGCCTTGCCGTCACCGCGCCACCAGCCGCCGGAGTGCAGCGACACCGCCCAGCGACCATTCGGCTCGGACGGCCTAAAGATCGCTCCAACCTCAGAGTCTTCAACGCTCACGCCTTCCGTAAAAACGGTGCCGGGCAGCGAGTGATCCACCGCGGATCCCAGCACCATCATGGAGGCCTGCACGATACGGTCCGGCAGCAGCGCGCAATAGCGGTCCGCCTCCGGCGAACCTCCACCGGCCCACGGCGGGCGGAAGTCCGGCAGCGGGTAGTGCACCTCCATGTAGGAGGAGAGCTGCTCGAGCTGTTGTTCCGGACTTAGTTGGCGATCAGTACCACCGATATTCCACTCACTCATGGCCCCCAAGGGTACTACCAGATGGTGACGCGCTCCTCCGGTGCTAGACCACCCTCGACGTCAAAAGCCTCGTAGAATTCATCGATGTTTTCGGCGATGATGTTGCAACGGAACTCCGCCGGCGAGTGCGGATCAATGGCCAGGTACTGCGTGGCCATCTCCGGGCGGATGGCAGTGCGCCACACGCGCGCCCACGCCAGGAAGAAACGCTGCAGACCGGTGTACTCGTGCTTTGCCAATTCCGGCTCAGCGCCCTCGGCCTCAAACGGCGCTACCTGGCCGTTGATGTCCAGGCCCTTGTCGGCACAGTAATTCTTGTAGGCCACCACAGCAATCCCCAGTCCACCCAGGTCACCGATGTTCTCCCCCAGGGTGAAGCTGCCGTTGACGCCCGCGGAATCGGTGCCCTCCAGCACCTTCGGCACCTGGCCCTGGAACTGGTCCACCAGCTTCGCGGTCAACTTCTCGAAGGCCGCGCGGTCCTCATCCGTCCACCACGAGTTGAGGTTGCCCTGGCCGTCATACTGCGAGCCCTGATCATCAAAGCCATGCCCAATCTCGTGGCCAATCACCGCGCCGATGGCACCGAAGTTCTCCGCCGCGTCCGCGTCCGGATTGTAGAAGGGCGGGCGCAGAATCGCCGCCGGGAAGGTGATGTCATTGACTACTGGGTTGTAGAAGGCATTGACCGTCTGCGGGGTTGCGAACCACTCGTCGCGGTCGGCCGGCTTGCCAATCTTGGCCAGCTCATAATCGTGGCTCCACGCACTCCCTGCGCGCACATTGGCCACCAGGTCCGCACCCTTGGGAGAAAACTCCAGGTCGGAGTAGTCACGCCAGGTCTCCGGATAACCAATCTTGGCCTTGAACTGCGAGAGCTTCTCCAGCGCACGCTCACGAGTAGCCGGGGTCATCCACTCCAGCTGCGAAATCCTCTCGCGGTATGCGGCGGTAAGGTACTCCACCAGCTCATCCATCTCGGACTTCGAAGACGGCGGGAAGTGCTTGTCCACGAAGACCTTGCCAATCTCCTGGCCCACCATGTTCTCTGCCAGGCCCACGGCGCGCTTCCAGCGGTCACGCTGCTCGGTAGCGCCAGAAAGCTTGGTTCCGTAGAACTCGAAATTCTTCCTGCCGATCTCCTCAGTAAGGTACGGCGCGCGCGACAGCAGAATGTGCCACGTGGCCCACAGCTGCCAATCCGCCATGCGGCCGGCGGTAAACAGACCCTCCAGATGCTCAAAATACGACGGCATCATAGCTACCGCACGGTGCTCGGGCAGTCCCCCACCCTGCAGGATGGCACGGGTGATGCTGGGCAGCTTGGCGACGTCCACCGGGTTATACGTCTTCACCGCATCACGCGAGGCCACCACATCCCAATGCCCTGCAGCAATTTCCTTTTCCAGATTCACGATGCGCGTAGCGGCCGCTTCCGCGCCCAGCCCGAAGAGGCGAGCCGGATCCAGGAATCCAAGCATCGCTGCGACGTGCTTCTCGTAGGCCTCAAGCGTCTCCGCGTGGGCTTCCTCGCGGTAATAAGCCTCATCTGGAAGGCCCAGGCCGGACTGGATAATGTAGGCCACCGCCTCCTCGGAGCCGGAGTCCTTTTCTACCCAGAAGGTAACCGGGGCGCCGACGCCCTCGCGCTCCAGCACGCCCAGGTTGTGCGCCAGCTCTTCCGGGTCCGCCGCCACCAGCTTGTCCAAATCTTCGGCCAAAGGCGCCGTTCCCGCAGCGTTCACTCCCTCAACGTCCATGTGGGAGGAATACACGATCCCCGGACGGCCTTCGTCTTCCTTAACGATGTCATGGACGAGTTCCTCGGCTTCGTCGCGAAGCGCGTGAAAAGTCCCGTCAACACCGCGGTCATCGGGAATAACGTGGGACTCAATCCAAGGGCCATTAACAAACTGATACAGATCCTTCATGCACTTCACTCTATGTCAGATGTACCCATTAGTGTGGTGTGCATGACTTCTTATCGTTTCCCGCCAGCGAAGATGACGGGGCCGTTTTTCGCTGTGCTTGGGGTGACCCTCCTCGTGCTCGGCACGCCCGCCGTCCTCAGCTTGGCGCTGCCGGACCACGATCCTGAAACCGAGCCTGTTGTCCTCGACGATCCTGAGTGGCGTCAGCCTATCGACGGCGTCGAATGCAGCGTGAACTACGATTCCGTGGCCAACCAGGCGTGGGATTGCGGCGATACCTTGGTCGAGGCCTACCTCACCTCTGATGTCGACGATGACGAGCTGGCCCTGCGCCGAGCTGTGCGCGCCACGACCTTCGGGTCGATGCCGAAAGAAGAAGTAGAAAACCAAGACGGCATCCTCGTACTGCGAACGTATACATACATCCCGGTCGTTGCCTTTAGCGTGGCCAAGGACGATCTCAACTACGAGCTCGTCTTTTCAGACGGAAACCCAGAAGAAATCGCCGATCAGTTTATGGAGGCCTTCAAGTGAGCAAGATCTTCCGCGTGGCGCTGTGGGTCATCATTGGTATCTGCCTGCCTGCAGCTCTGATCAACCTGTTAGGTGCTTTCCTCGTTGCCCCGCTGCCGGGCCTAATAAGCCTGCTGATCGGCTTTGCTTTCTTGGCGCTGGGGCTGTATCTATGGCGCTTGAGCCCAATGTGGGCATCACCTGCCAAGGGATGGGCCACAGCCAGCGTGCTGTGGGGAGCCGGCACCGCGGTGTCTTTGGCGCTCCTATCAGCACTTCCGTTCAGCTCCCTCACCAAGGGCGTGGGATGGGAAGAATCCATGATGTCATGGTCCGGAGCTTATCCGGAGGAGTTCGCCAAGGCGCTGGGCGTGGTTTTTGTGTTACTCAGTTTCCGCCAGCTCAACCGCCCTTGGCATGGTTTCATCGTCGGCGCGCTTGTGGGCTGGGGTTTCGAGGTCTTTGAAAACGTCCTCTACGCTTCTCTCGGCGCCGTCATGCACCCGACGTCTGATTGGATTGGCATGCTGCAGATGTGGGGGCTCCGCCTTGTGGCGGGCCCAGGCCTACACATGTCACTGACGGCCATCGCAGGCTTTGGCATCGGCTGGGCCATTTACGCCGCCCACAAAACGTGGTGGTGGCGCCTCGGAGTGGGCGTGGGCGCGCTTTTTGTTTCCTTCTGTCTCCATTTCGCGTGGAACTACATGTGGGATGAGACATGGCAGCTGGTCACGCAGTACATCGTGGTCGCGCTCATCCTCTACCCCATCGTCATCACCCTGGGGCTTCGCGCCCACCGCCTAGCCAAGGCGGACGATACCTACTCGCACTCGCCCGGCTCAGCCAGCCTGCGCTGAATTAGTCAAACTGCCCCTGCAGGACAGCCACGGCGTCAAGCGGAGTTACGTGATAGGAAATGGGGTTCTGGTTTGCGCCGGCCATGAGGGCGTGGGCGCAGGAGTGGCCCGCTCCCATCATGTGGCCGAGCTCGTGAGCGATGGTTCCCTGAAGCGCCTCTGGGTACTGAGCGGTGGCCGCCTTGATGAAGAGCATCCCGTGGTCCGGGTAGGCCGTACCCTGGACGTAACCATTCGGCTCCGGCTTATAGATGATGGCGATGGTGTCATCATCGGCCTCGGACGGCGCTACTTCCTTCAGAGAAGCCTTGCCGTCGAGAGCATCGTTCCACTCAGCTACCGCGGCATCGAGCTGCTCGCGGTAGGGGAAGTTATCCGCCACCTTGTACTTGAGCACGCCGCTCTTGAAGTAGGAAGGAACGGAATCAGCATCGTGCAGAATCGACGGATCCGGAACCGGCTTTCCTTCGTTTGCCAACTTGGTGATGGAGGTGCAGGTGCCAGGGGAAATGAGCGAACGAGTTTGGTCGCTCTTCGCCGAAGCCGACGGGGCAACGGTCAAAGCAACAACAGCAATGGCCGCGATGGACAGGGCCTTACGCATAGGGAAATACCTTTCGGGTTAGTAACCGCTTATTTGGTAGCCGAGAATATATTAATTTCTCAGTTTCCGCAAAGGTAAAACTTAGCTAAACCCGTGGCCAATCAGCACACGTGCGATGAACTAGGCACAGCGCGCTTCAGCTCCGCACACGCCCTATCGCGCAGGTCCTGAGGGGGCGTCGGCAAGCTCGGCGCTTGCGGCTGTACCTCCACCGCGCCGAGCACATCTGCGGTGAGATCCGCGGGAGATCCATAGGTATTTGCCGCCACACTATATCCAGGACCGAAAGAAGCGCTCGCATGCACCTGCCGGTCATCCGACCACCCAAATTTCGTTCCGATAATGCCCGGAATCCGCGCGGTGCCGAAGTCCTGACGGTATCCGTCGGATGCCGTAGGCGCTGCCGTCGCCATACCTTTCATGAGCGGTGCAGCAACTGGGTCACCAGATATCACCCCAATAAAGCGAGCGAGATCCTCCGTCGACGTCGTGGTATTGCCCCAGTAACCGTTGTGATGGGTCTCCCCCAAGCGGTATTCCCCGATGATGGAAGGTATGGCCTGCGGGTACTTCCGCTCCAAGTCGCTGGCGGTGCCATCCTCAGAGAAGCGAACCATGTTTTCCACCCGCGCTTTATCCTCCGGCGCGCCATATTTCAGGACCCACATTCCTAGGTACAGCTTCGCGAGGGATAGCGCAGGACGAGACTCGTGGCCATTTCCAGTGGAAACCGAGTTTCCGTCGGCATAGCGCACGGTCATTTGAGTGCGTGGCGGAACCTTCCCAGGATCAAACGTCAGGGCCTGGGCGGATGGCGCAGCGACGGTCGCTAGCGCTAGACCAGCAATAAGGGAGCGGAGTTTAAGCACTTTCATAGATTAACTCAAGCCACAGCTTCAACAGGCTTGATTGGTACATAAGCGCCGCTGCCCAAGGGATTCAGCGCGCACCCTTCCCCACACTAGGGTTCGAACAGTAATTTTATTAGCTTCTTACCCAACAAGCCCCTCCCAACGAAGCTCAAAGCGGCGGAAGGCTGGGTAAATGCAATATCAGTAGGCACATTCACCTCTCTAATCACAACTTTCCGCCAGGGTATAGACTTTCCAAACGGTACAGAATAAACTCATTTTTCGAAAAGGGATTCGGACAGTGGGGGGTTCGGTCCTTCTCAATATCTCTAACGAAAGAGGGGGTTGAATTGTCTTCCACTACAGAAGCCGTTGTTTTCTATTTCTCTCATTCCAATCCGAACGACCCGGTCTGCATGAAAGGTAAAGCCATACGCCAAGCAGACTACGAGTTTTGGTCTAGCGTCCTTCCCGCCTTGGACGAGGACTCAGATACAGCGTGCATGCGCCTTGGGCTAAAGACCGGCAAGGCGGCCGGGGCGGTTGCTCGCATAATCATGGGGATTTACCGCCTGAAAGAGCTACCCCAGCTCAAGGCCCTGCAAGATGCAGATTTTTTGCTGGACTTACCCGCTTTGATTGCCATCGACCAGGTCATGGCTAAACTCGGCCAACCTTCCACTGAGGTAGTAGCCGCCATTGACGCTGCGTTGGCCCGTTGGCTTACGCCTACGAAGCCAAATCAGGTATTTCCCACCACGTCGCAGATTCGTCGCCGCATGCGTGACCTTGTCAAGGTCCATGATGACTCCATCGCAGTGGAGGATAAACGCACAAAGAATCGATATTCCATCCTCACCCGTGACCAACGCGCCACCATAGAACTAGAGGTGGATAGCAGCGTTGGAATCATCATCCATGAGGCCATTAAGGCAGCTGCTGAAAAGCATGAAGTCTCGATGGCAGAAGCACTAATCCTTTTAACGACTGGAAAGGTAGAACCAGAAGCTGCCCGAGTAGTGCTCCACACTTATCAAGCGAGTGATGTCGAAGACGCGCCAGTATATGTAGAAGGGCACGGCTGGCAGGTAGAGAATATCCCAGCACAAGCCGTAACGAAAAGGGACTTGAGCACCAAGCCAGAAGCCACTAATGGCTACGGACCAGCCACGTTGGTTCGCAAATATGTTGAAGGGCGCGATGGCACCTGCCGTGCGGCTGGCTGCGGAATGCCGGCGTGGCTGTGTCAGTTAGACCACCGTATTAACTACGCCGATGGTGGGCCAACGCATCCGGACAACATGGTGGCGTTGTGCCAGCATCACCACAACATGAAGACCGATGGGCGGGCGTTCTATTTTTTGGACCCCGATACCGGGGATGTGGTCTGGCTCTTTGAGGATGGAACCTGGGCAATCACGGAACCTTCCGGGCCACTAGCACCAAAGAACAAGCGCTGGGCGCGAAGCGTTGCGCAAGATATTGAAGGTTACCGCGCTAGGAAGCACCGGGAAGCTCAGGAGCTGAAAGCCGAGCTAGACCAAGAACAGCAAGCAAACAAAAATAAGAAGACCGCTTATGGCAAGGGAGATGAAGAAATCCCCTTCTAGATAACTAGGTTCGTCGCTTAAAACGACGAACCACATTGGCGCTCGGCTTAGAGGAGGTAATTGAGGTCCGCCGCATCCAGCCCACATTCAGCGAGCACCACACTGTCGCCGCGGTGTGGAATGCCTTCGGCATCCCAATGGGCTTGGGCAGCGGAGGTGTGCGCGCGGCCGGTACTGTTGACCACACGCCACCAGGGCAGATCTTCGCTTTTCGCCATCACCCAGCCCACATAGCGCGCCCCGACCCCTACGACTTTGGCGATCTCTCCGTAGGTGGAGACGTTGCCAGGCGGAATGCGGAGAACGACCTCCGTAACCCTAGAGCTCGACGGGTTCTTCAGGGGCATCCTCGACCTCGCACAAGGTAAGCGTCGCACCCGTGGAATCCTCAATCAGGCACAATCGGCCGAATGGTGAGTCGTGGGGCTCGCGGATAACCTGCCCGCCATTCTCCACAACAGCCTTCGCTGCTTGGTCGATGTCCCGCACACCCAAGTATGTTTGCCAGAAACTCGGCAAACCTTCCGCATGCCAGAACCCAGCGAAGGCAGCGCCTTCTTCCTCCGCAACTGCATAATGCTCATCACCACGGATTTCCCAATCGAAGAGCTCACCATAAAAGTCCAGCGCTGAGTGAAAATCCTCCGAGACCGTCAGCTCGTGCCACACCGGGGTGCCAGGCTCACCGCCGGCGACGAAGCGGTCGAGCTCCGGCTGCGTCAAGCCAAACATGGCACCGGACTTGTCGAGTACGAGCGCCAGCGGGGCACCTAAAGCGAGGATTTTTCCGCCGAGTTGTTCTACTCGGGCGCAATCGGCTTCCAAGTCGCGGGAGAGGAAATAGGTAGCCCAGGTGTCCTGGCCCGGAACAATTTCTGCAATCGGCAGACCTTGAAGACGGGCGATGCCATCTTCGAATTCCCAGCCCAGCACGGCCGAGTAAAACTTCTCGGAGGCCTTCACATCAGAACTGGCCAGAGTAATCCAGTAGGGCATTCCTACTTCAGCTTCAAAAGCGGGCATTAAAGGTTCCTCCACTTCTCCGGGTCGAAGTCATCATCGGCGGTAGCCTCATCAAAATAATCGTCGTCGTCTTCGACGACGCGGGCGCAAGTGTCGGAGACGCAGATGACGTCGCCAAGCGCCAGCGTTGCTCCGCGCTGCTTAGTTACTTCCCCATTGACGGTGACCTGACCCTGCTCGATGAGTTCTTTGGCCTCACCCCCGGTCGCGACCAAGGAAGCCAGTTTGAGGAACTGACCGAGCTTAATTGATTCTCCCTTAATTGAGACTTCTAGCATGTTGACCAGCATACCCAGCTCAAAGCGCAAGAATTCCCTCTGCCAGAATGATGACGCCAAGCAGGGCAAACACGACTCCGCTGAAGATATCTACCCCGGCGGAGTTCTTTGCCATCCACTTCGCCACCGCACGGGTGCACAACGCAACGCCGACAAAAATAATGAGGCTTTCAATAATCAGCACAGAACCAACCGTGGCATTCGCGCTCAAGCCCATGCCCGGATCGATGAAGTTGGCGAAGATAGCGCCGAAGAAGATGAGCACCTTGGGATTAGAAAGATCGCTGACCAGGCCCATGCGGTACGCCGTACCGAGTTTGATGATGCCGTCCGGGGTGAACCCGCGCGGTTGAGGATTCATGGTTGCTGGAGCACGACGCTCTTTAATGCCGCTGCTTATTGCAGAAAATGCCATCCATAGCAGATAGCTACCGCCGGCAATCTGCAGCGCCACAAGGATTTCAGGATGGGCCGAAATCAGCGCGGTAAGCCCCGCCAGCGAAGCAACGGTCCATATCATCAAGCCAGTCGTGCTACCTATTGCGGCCCACACCGCTGCACGCGTGGAACGCGCACCCAAACGAATAATCTGAACCACATCTGGCCCCGGCGAAGCCATCGCCGCGAACCACACACCCATCAAGGCCACTATGGCGCTGAAAGCCACCTAACACCCCCATACTCACATGCGTTTTCACTAACACATGCCACTATAAGAGGCGTCTCACCTGCAGCGAAACAGGTAAATTAGCTTTGCGTACGCGGCTTAATAGTCATGGTGTCAATGTTGACGTGCTCCGGCAGGGACGCCACCCAACGCACTGCCTCAGCGATGTCTTCTGCGGTGAGGTTGAGCTCGCCGTCATAAACTTGTGCGGCACGTTTGGCGTCACCCCGAAAACGATTGAGGGAAAACTCCTCCGTGGCTACACGGCCCGGGTCAAGTTCGGTAACGCGAACGCCGTGCTCTTCAATACGCAGTGCACGAGAAATCACGCGGACGCCATGCTTGGCGGCGTTGTAACCGGAACCGCCCTCGTAGACGTTCCACCCGGCCACGGAGCCCATGTTGATAATGAGCCCGCCCCGCAGCTTCGGCATGAGAGCCTGGATCATCCGAACGGTGCCAAGGACGTTGACGTCATACATCCACTGCCAATCCTCGATGGTGGTGTCCACGAGGGGCTCCAGGCCCTTAGCGCCACCGGCGTTGTTGACCAAGAGGTCCACGCGGTCGAGGTGGGAGACGAACTCAGCCACGGACTCGTCCGAGGTTACGTCGAGGGCATATGCCTCGCCGCCGATGTCATTCGCGAGGGCCTCAAGGCGCTCCACGCGCCGCGCGCCGACGACGACATGCCAGCCGTCAGCCGCCAACGCTCTTGCCGACGCCTCCCCAATCCCCGAAGACGCTCCTGTAACGACTGCTACTTTTTCCATGCGCCCTAAGATAGGGCTTCTTCCAGCTCGACGCAGATGTTTTCGACGATCCCACTCTTGAAATCAGCCGGGATGAAGGTGCCATCCTTCATGTCGGTATTCAGCGAGAAATCCAGCTGGGTGCGCAGCTGCGGCATGGAGAAGTTCGCCATGATGAGGCGCCACGCCTCTACCGCGCGGATGCCGCCGCTGAAGCTGTAGCCCACGTAAGCAATCGGCTTGCCTACCCACTCGGCACCGAGGGAATCAACGGCGTTCTTGAACGCGCCCGGCACGGAGTGGTTGTACTCCGGGGTGACGAAGATAAAGGCATCGCAGGAATCGATAGCATCGGACCAGGCCTGCACATTCGGGTCCTCGTAGTTTTTGTTTGCCGCCATAGGAATGACAGAGGTGGTGAGGATCGGGACATCGAAAGCCTTGAGGTCAATGAGCTCGTAGTCCACGTCGCGGCCCTGAGCGAGGTCGGTGACCCACTGGGCGATGGCCAGCCCGGCGCGGTCGTCGCGGGTAGAGCCGAGGATGATGCCGATTTTCGCCATTAAAGTACCTTTCTTAATTTGTTAACGCGTCAACGTCTGAGGGTACGCCGATATGTCGACGCAATCGACAAGTCACCCAGATATGTCGAAAATTCTAGAAAAAATCGACATATCCGCTCAACATGTCTATTCTTTTACCATGCCAACCTATAGCCCGGACACCCCCTACAATGGGCTTCCGCCCCTCCCACCAGCAGAAGTGGTGGAAACCGTTCCCGTGCTTAAGGCCATCATCGATGCTAAGGAAAAACTGGCTGAACTGCGTACGGCCTGCCAGCTCATTCCCAACCCGGAGATCATCACCTCAACGATTCCACTGCGTGAGGCTCGTGCTTCCTCCGAGATTGAGAACATCGTCACCACTAATGACGAGCTCTTCCGTGCGGCGTGGCACGTCGATGCTGAGCCGACTCCTGCCACCAAGGAGGCTCTTCGCTATAACGCCGCGCTCCACGCTGGACTTTCCTCGCTATCGCAGCGACCTCTATCCGAGAAGACGGCAAAAATCGTATGCAGCACCCTTCTAGATACTCAGGCCGAGGTGCGTTCACTTCCGGGCACATTTATCGGTAACCCTGTAACGAAGGAGCGGCTCTACACCCCACCTGAAGGAAAGGAGATTATCGAGGGCCATCTCGCAGCGTGGGAGGACTATATATATTGCAGCCACGACGTTGATTCCCTCGTAAAGATGGCACTGCTTCACTATCAATTTGAAGCAATCCATCCTTTCTACGATGGCAATGGGCGCACTGGACGAATCCTTAACGTCCTCTACCTCATTCAAGAAGATCTTCTTGAGCTGCCGGTTTTATACCTGTCCGGGTATATCGTCGACAACAAAGCAGACTACTATCGCTATCTCAACGCTGTTACAGCCAAGGGAGCATGGCAAGACTGGCTTCTCTTTATGATCCGCGGCGTTCACGCAGCGGCTGCCGACGCCTCCTCAATGATTACCCAGCTTCGGGCTATCCAGGAAAACACTGCGCAACGAATACGTTCTGCGGGCGTGATTAACCATCCGCTCGAGATGGCCGAGCTCATTCTTATCAAGCCCTATGTACGCATTACTGACGTGGTAGAGATGGGCTTCGTCAAACGCCAAACTGCCAGCGCGTGGCTGGCACATCTCGTAGATTTAGGAATCCTCGAAGAAATCCAACAAGGCCGCTCCAAGGTTTTCCTTCACCGTGCCGCTCTCGATGTTCTGACTCGAGACTAAGACGAGGGAATAGGATGGCTGACATGCATCACCCAGACGAAGGATCCTTTGAGCGCATGACCAGCGGGCAGTGGTTCATGCCCGGTGTCAACGAGGAGGTCAGCGCCGAACATCGCCGCGGCTTCCTGCTGGTCAAGGAGCTCAATGAGCTGCACAACACCAACCCAGAGCGCGCGAAGGAGATCTTGCGAGAGCTGCTTTCGCCCGAGTCCGAGGTTCCCGGGCTGCACGTCCCGCTCAACTTGGAGTATGGCTGCAATGTGACCATCGGAAAGGGCGTCTTCATCAACTTTGGCGCGACGATCCTGGCGCAGGCGCCTGTAACCCTCGGAAATCACGTCATGATCGGCCCGAACTGCTCGCTTATTACCGTGGGGCATCCTGTCAACGACCATGAGATGCGAGCAGAAGGTTGGGAGATTGCGAAACCTATCAGCGTCGGCGATAATACGTGGTTTGGTGCCAATGTCACTGTGCTGCCGGGCGTGACAATCGGCAAGAACTGCGTCGTGGGAGCGGGCACGCTGGTGACTAAGGATATCCCGGATAACTCGCTGGTCTTGGGCTCACCGGGACGTGTGGTGCGCAAGCTGGAGGACAACGAAGATAGGTGGGAGCGCTAGGATCTCGATGTTTGATCTCAAGGCGATCGGCAAAGGACTCCCCGTCCTAGAGACTATTGATTCGCTTCCTTCCGAAGGCCACGTCGTCGTCCAGGCCCCGCCCGGCACGGGTAAGACCACGCTCGTTCCGCCGGCGTTGGCGAACCAGGCAAACGGCAAGGTTCTCGTCACCGCACCACGCCGCGTGGCGGTGCGTGCCGCGGCCAACCGCTTGCAGGAGTTGTCAGGCCAGCGCATCGGCTATGCGGTGCGCGGTGATTCCCGCAAAGGCGCGGACGTCGAGTTTGTTACCCCAGGTGTTTTGTTACGCCGACTGTTGCGGGATCCGGAACTCACTGGTGTTGATTCCGTAGCCATCGACGAGGTGCATGAACGCCAGCTCGATACCGATCTGGTGCTGGGCATGTGCTTGGAGTTGGCTCAGCTCCGCGATGATTTCCGGGTCATTGCCATGTCCGCGACTGTCGACGCCTCTCGCTTCTCCCAGCTCATGGGAGGGGCGCCGATCCATTCCACCGAGGCCGTAACGTACCCGCTCGACATTTCCTATGAACCGATTCCGGGACGTGCCGCGGGCGATCGAGACTTTTGGAAAAGCGTGGCCAAGGTTGCCGCGCGGCAGCACGAGTCCACTCTGGTCTTTGTGCCGGGTGTGCGCGAGGTCAACCTGGTGTGTGATGCCTTGAGCGGCCACAACGTTTTCCCACTCCACGGCCGCCAAACCACGCAGGAGCAGGACGCGGCCCTGTATACGCGAGAACAGCGCATCGTGGTGGCGACGTCTATTGCGGAGTCCTCGCTGACCGTGCCGGGCGTGCGCACCGTCATCGATGCTGGATTGTCCCGCGTTCCCAAGCGGGATGCGCAGCGCGGGATGAGTGGGTTGGTGACGGTGTCGACGTCGAAAAGCAGCGCCGATCAGCGCGCTGGACGTGCCGGGCGTGAGGCGCCGGGTACCGTCGTCCGTTGCTATTCGCAGGAGGATTACCAGCACTTTTCTCCGCACGTGATTCCAGAAATCCTTTCCGCGGACCTCACGCAGGCAGCGCTGTTTATGGACTGTTGGGGCGCGGGACCGGACTTCCCCTTGCTTGATCAACCGCCGAAGGCCGCGCTTGCCGACGCCCACCGCACCCTAGATCTGCTTCATGCCACTGAAGAGTTGGCGCTTTTGCCGGTGCACCCGCGATGGGGCGCGGCACTGTTGAAGTACGGTGCGGGGGCAGCACGCACGATTGCTCGTCTGGATGATTCGGACCCGAAGCGGCTTGCCCGCCTGGTGCCCGACAAGGGGCCGGTGGACCCAGGCGTGGTGGTCGCTACCGCTTTCCCAGAGTTCGTGGCTAAGCGCGTGGGTGACAAGGAGTACTTGTTAGCGAGCGGTACCCGCGCGCGGCTACTCAACGGTGAACAGGGAGCTGACTGGTTGGCGGTGGCTGAGGTGTCGTTGGCGCAATCCGGTAACGCCGTCATTCGTGAAGCAGTGCCTATCGCGGACAAGGATGCGCTCGAGATCGTCGGCGTCACGGAGGAGACGCGAGCGTTTCTCGACGGCTCCAAGGTCCGCGGCGTGCGCGTGCGTGCGGCAGGTGCCATCGTGTTGTCGGAGACGCCAGTGAAGGTCTCCGGCGATGAGGCGGTGGAGGCACTGCGCAAGTCCGGACAGGGCTTAAGCTTGTTCCACTTCAGCGAGAAGGCCCAGAACCTGCGGGAACGTCTGCGGCATCTGTATCGGGCCTACGGAGAGCCCTGGCCAGATATCGACAATGCCAACCTTGAGTGGCTGGATCCGGAGCTGCATGAGTTGGCGATTGGCGGGCGCCCAGACATGTATCCGGCGCTGCAACGATTGCTTCCGTGGCCCGAAGCCAGCCGCTTGGACGAGCTCGCGCCGGAGCGTTTGCCGGTGCCGTCCGGGCGTGATGCAAAGATTGATTGGTCCGGCGAGCGCCCGGTGGTTTCCATCAAGTTGCAGGAGTGTTTTGGTTTGGCGGAGTCCCCCGAATACTGCGGCCACCGCGTGCAATTCCATCTACTGTCTCCCGCCGGGCGGCCGCTTGCTGTGACCGATGACTTGGCCAGCTTCTGGTCCGGGCCCTATGCCGGGGTGCGCGCCGACATGCGCGGGCGCTACCCCAAACACCCGTGGCCCGAGGACCCGTGGAATGCGGTAGCAACCGCAAAGACGAAGAACCGGATTTAACCCCACTGCTGCCAGGCCAGGTACACGCTCATCACCACGACGAGCGTGAGGAGTGCATAGCGGATGAGCTTGGTGCCGCCGCCGAGGACGGTTCGCGCGCCCAGCTGCGCGCCGAGGATATTTGCTGCTGCCAGAACTAAGGCCAGGCCCCATACCACGTGCCCGCCCAGAATGAAGGCGATGAGCGCGCCAACGTTGGTGCACGTGTTGACCACCTTGGACATCGCGGCGGAAGTAAGGAAGTTCTGGGAGAAGATGGCTGTAAATGCCATGATGAGGAACATGCCGGTGCCGGGGCCAAAGACGCCATCGTAGAAGGCAATGGCCGCCACGGCGGCTAACCCCGCCCACGTGCGCCAACCGCCGCGGATTCCCTCTCCTTCGCCGCTTCCGAAGCTTGGACGGAAAGCAACGAAGGTACCCACCGCCACCATGAGCACGATGATGACTGGGCGCATGATGTCTTTGTCGATGAGCGCGACCGCCGTGGCGCCGAGGCTGGAGCATGCAAGGGCAAGAAGGCCCATACGGATGAGCTCACCCTTCGGCGGGCGGACTTTCTTGACGAGCGTAATGGCCGCTGACGCTGTGCCAGATACCGCCGCCACCTTGTTTGTGGCTAGGGCGGCGGCGGGAGCAAGCTGCGGTGCCACCGCCATGATGAGCGGAATAAGGACGAGGCCGCCGCCACCAATAACGGCGTCGATCCATCCGGCCACGGCAGCTCCAATAGTGAGAATCGCCCAACCACTCAATCCAAAGCCCATGACCATCATTAAACTCGATTGCATGTCTGTGCGTGCAAGGTGGGCCATCGTTGCCCCGGGATCTGTGGCTCTCGGGGCAGTATTCAGCTACCTGCACGTGCCCGCCGCCTGGATTCTGGGCGCCATCGTGGTCTCCGGCGCCATGGCACTGACGACGGGCAAGGAACTCACCGTCAACGATCGCTTCTATGCTGTCGCTCGCGGTTTCATCGGAATGATGGCGGGCATACCGCTGACTCTTGTGCCTGCCTCCACCCTCATTGGCTTTGTGCCGGCTGCGGTGACGATGTCCCTTATCACCGTGCTTATCGGTGTCGCCGGCGGTGTTCTGCTACACCGCTCACAGCCGAAGGATATTTCCTGGGAGACGGGCATTTTATCCATGCTGCCCGGCGGGGCCTCGCTCATGCCCGCGCTGGCTAGCGAGCTGGGTGCGGACTACCGCTACGTGGCGCTGACGCAATATCTGCGCCTTCTGGCGGTGTCGGTATCGCTCCCTTTGGTGGTTTCTTTGTTAGATGCTCCTGCGGGCGAAGGCGTCGACATGAGCGTTGACGGCGAGGTCACGTGGTGGATTGTGCTGCTGACCCTCGCTATCGCCGTGGTTGGTGAGAAGCTAGGCAAGCTCGTGCGTTTGCCTGCGGCTGCGGTGCTAGGTCCGCTCATCTTGACGGTGCTGGTCGCGCAGATTATCCCAGCCGGCCACACTTTGGAGCCGCTCTACGTGTTCAAGATCATGGCATTCATGTCCATCGGCTGGGTCTGCGGTGGCGGGCTTTCCGTGCCGGCCTTGCGGGCCTTCGCCAAGCAGCTGCCCGCGACGATCCTCTTCATTGTCGTGGTCATCGGCGTGTGTGCGCTGACCGCCCTGCCATTGACCGCATGGCTGGACATCACCTACTTTGAGGCTTACCTCGCCACCTCGCCCGGCGCGCTGGAGACGGTTCTCGCGCTGTCCGCAGAAGGAGGGGCGGGTCCCGCCGTGGTGGCCGTGCAGATTATCCGACTCATCATCGTGCTGGTCATCGCCGGCTACCTGCCGCAGATTCTGGGGCTATTCCGCAAGCGCCGCTAGTGGTACCACCCAGACCCCATCCGGACGTTGGAAAGCTGGACCGCTGGGAATCACAACTATCAGCGCTGCTGGAGGCGAAGCAAGTTTAGCGGCTACGTGCTTAAGGTGTGCTGCCGCTGCATCGACCTCATTGTGCGAAAGTTTCGCCTCAAATCCCACCCACGAACCATCTCGGAGCTCCACTACCGCATCAATTTCTTCGCGCCCCTTCATATCCCTCAGGTGGAATACTCCGCGCGCACGCAGTGCTTGCGCATAAACACGCAGATCGTGCACAAGTTGCGCCTCAAAGAGGATGCCTAATGTCTCTAAATCCCCAAGCAGTTTATCTGGACCCGTTCCCAACAAAGCAGCAGCCAAACCGGGATCGGCAAGCTGGCGTTTAGGCATTTGAACCATGGAAGTCTTCGACCTCGTCCGCGGTGACCAAGCCGGTTGATCCTCAATAAGGAAGAGGCGCCTAGCAAAATCGTGAATGACGCTCACAGTTTCTGCGGCTGGTGTCGAGGTAGCGCTGCTGAGTTCTCCTATGCGTTTACGAATCGCAGCAGCGGTAGCCGGCTGGGCGACTAGTCCGGCATAGGCATGAAGGAAAGACTGGAAGCGGCGCGGATCGCGGCGCGGTCCACCAAGCTCCGGATAATCATGCTCGCTCATCTCCGTGAGGTAGGACTCCATCCCTTCCTGCGCGTCGAGCGGATCAAGGTCAAAGAATTCCGGAAAACCACCAGCAACGATCCAGCGGGCATAATCCGCCACGGTGGCGTCCGTCCCAGCTGTAGGCTCCTGATTGCCAGCAATGATTGCGCCCAGTGATACTCGCTCAGCAGCAAGTTCTCGCTCTGCCAAACTCAACGTGCGCAATTGAATAGAACGAATACGGCCTGCGCCCGAATGCCTGGTGGCATCGTCATTGGGCGTGGAGGAGCCTGTAAGGAGAAACTGTCCTTTCTCCGGTGAGTCATCAACTGCATGGCGCACTTCATTCCAGATAGCAGGGACAACCTGCCACTCATCAATAAGCCGCGGCCGCGCCCCTTGAAGCCCCAAAGCCGGTTGCATGCGCGCAAGGTTTGCTTCTGGGGAGTCACGGTCAAGTTGAATGACGGACTTTGCGAATTGGCGTGCTGTTGATGTTTTCCCACTTGCACGGGGGCCTTTGAGGAAGAGGGCTCCCGCAACACGGAGCCCTCTCTCGACTTCTGCATCAACGATTCGGGGCAGGTACATACCACGCATGTTAGCCCGACAAGTGGATAAATCACAGAGTCACTAGTGGATAAATCCAAGAGTCAGGTGTGGATAAATCCAAGAGTCTAAGAAGCGACCTGGGGTTTTAGTCCAGAATTGTCTCACGCAGGATCGACATCGGCACAGAGCCTAGGGCCAATGCCTGGGAGTGGAAATCGCGTACGTCCATGCCCTGCTCCACCGCAGCGTCGCGGGTTTGCTGCCACAGGCGCTGGCCCAAGGCATAAGACGGAGCCTGACCCGGCCAACCCAGGTAGCGGGTGACCTCGAAGGAGAGGTTGGCATCATCCATCGCGGTGTTCTCACGCATGAAGGTCTTGACGTGGGACTTATCCCAGACACCGGACGTGTTGCAATCCGGCAAAGGCTTACCCAAGTGGAGTCCGATGTCCACCACGACGCGGGCGGCGCGGAAACGTTGGGCGTCGAGAAGCCCCATGCGGAAACCTGGGTCATCCATGTAACCCAGCTCCGCCATGAGTGCCTCAGCGTACAGAGCCCAGCCTTCACCATGGCCAGAGTTCCAGGTCACCGCGCGGCGCCACAGGTTGAGGTCAGGCTGGGTCAGCGCGGCACCAATCTGCAGGTGGTGGCCCGGCGCGCCCTCATGGTGGACGGTGGTCAGCTCCTGCCAGGTGTGGAAAAGCTCCTGACCAGCAGGCACAGACCACCATATGCGGCCGGGGCGGGAGAAGTCATCCGACGGCGAGGTGTAGAAGATACCGCCGGTGCCGGCCGGGTCGATGCAGCACTCGATTTCTTTAACGGCCTCCGGGATATCGAAGGCGGTTCCGTCGAGGTCCTTAATGACGCGATCCGCGGTAGACTGCATCCACTCCACCAGCGCGTCGGTGCCGTGGAGCTGGTAGCGCTCCTCCTCGTTGAGCTTGCGCATCGCGGCGCGGACCGTCACGTCGGAGCCGTAGAGCTCGTGGGCGATCTTTTCTTGTTCCGCCTTGATGGAACGCACCTGATCCAGGCCCCACTCATAGGCCTCATCGAGGTCCACGGCATCCCCGACGAAAAGCCTGGAGAAGCGCTCGTAGCGCTCCCGGCCCACCGCGTCCTGGGACGGAGCCTGCGGTTGCAGCTCGTTGGAAAGCCAATCGGCGAATTCGCCGAAGGCTTCCTTGGCCGCGTCCACCTCGGGGCCCTCCACACCAAGGTCCTCGAGCATGGAGCCGGCGTCGGCAAGCCGCTCACTCTGCACGAATACTTCCGAGATCTGGCGTTGGGGCGCCACCATGCCACGCGACGCCGCCTCGGTGAGGGACTCCTTGTAGCCGCTGAGGGATGCCGGCACCTTCGACAGGCGCGAACGCAGGGCGTCGAGCTGTTCCGGGGTGTCCTTCGGCATGAGCATCAGGGTGTCGCGGATGGTCTGCACCGGCGAGGCAATGTTGTTAAGACAACGGATGTCCTCACCAGCATGGTGCAGGTCAAGATCCAGGCAGAGACGGTCGCGCAGGACGGCGGCGGTGACGTAGTCCACCTCGTCGAAATCGTCGTCATCGTCGGATTCGTCGGTGGTGTCATCGAGTGCATCGAGATCCGCCATCATCTCACGGGTGCGATCCGCCACGGAGGAGTAGTACTCCGGGGAGAAATCCTCCAGCTCCCCATCGAAGCCGGGGATTCCCCACGCGGTGGCATCGGTGGGCGTGAGCTGCGCGAGGTCGTGGACGAAGTTATCGCACGACGCGTCCAGCAGCGAAGGCTGGCGCTCTGCGTTCTGGTCAAAACTCATAAGGGCGAAGTCTAACGAAGATCCGGGGGTTTGGGCCAACCTGGTGCCGCCTTATTTACCAGGTTGTTAGCTAATTGTTGCTCCACTTGCTACCCGGACTCACCCAGGATGCGAATTCGTTCAGCACTTCAGCTGGATCGGCATTGACCACGAGCGCATCGAGGAAGCGTTTTTGGACAAACCCCTCCTGCACCATTGCGGAGTACATTTTTCTAAACGGCTGCCAGTAGCCGTTCACGTCTACGAGTCCCACCGGACCATCGATGTTGCCCAACTGCTGCAAGGTGAGGACCTCGGTGAGCTCCTCCAGGGTCCCCACGCCACCCGGCAGGCACACGAAGGCATCGGCAAGCTCCTCCATGCGCGTCTTGCGCTGGGCCATGGTGTCGACCACCTCGAGCTGGGTTACCCGCTGGTGGGAAAGCTCGTAATCGACGAGCTGGCGCGGGATTACTCCAATGACGGTTCCGCCGGCCGCAAGGCAGGAGTCCGCAACGATACCCATCAGGCCTACGTCACCACCGCCATAGACCAGGGTGAGGTTTCGGCGCGCCAGCTCCTCCCCCAAATGGTGCGCGGCTTGGCTATAGGCCTCAGAGTTTCCGGCGGCGGAGCCGCAGTACACAGCAACAGAATCCATGGGTATCACTCTATCGCAGGCGCATTTCTAGACCATGATGTCTACTGAATCCTAATTTCTATTAGACAATGCGGTCTGGTGAATTTATACTTGACGCCATGATTAAATCCGGTCCCGTGTTCACGCGCCCCCGCACCCCAGCGGCGAAGTGCCTCCACATCATTCGACTCAACCCCGTTGTCACCCGCAGTGAGCTTGTCGAAGCCACGGGACTCTCCCAGCCCACAATCACCCGCGCCACCGCCGCGCTTTTGGGTGCTGGACTGATCCGCCAGCGCACGGATTTGACGCAGTCCCGCGGTCGCGGGCGCCCCACAGTGCCCTTGGAGGTAGCGGATAATGACTGGATGCTGGCCGGCATTGCCGTCGGTACCGCCTTTACCCACATCGCCTTCTTTGACACGCAAGGACGCACGCTCCGCGAGGAAGACGTGGCTACACCGGTTTCTCGCCTGAGCGCGAGTGACGTCATCGAGCACATCATCGCTGGCGTTAATCGCCTCATGGCCGGCCTGGATCGCCGCTTGGTGTCAGTCGGCGTGACCACCTCCGGCAGCGTCAACGAGGCCGGGCGCATCACCGCCCACAACCTGGGGTGGGACGAAATGGACATCGCCAGCCGCCTGGAGTATCAGTTCGGCGTTCCGGTAGTTGTGTCTTCCGTCATCCCGGCGATCCTCGGCTCAGAGACGCAGTCGACGGAGATGGGAGCGGAGAAGCCCGTCATGGTGCTCTACGCGGATGACTCCGTCGGTGCTGCGCTCACAGTCGGCGATGAGATCGTGCAGCTCGACATCGATGACCCTGACTCTCTCGCTACGCAGGCGGTGCTCGATGTGACAGGTGAGGAGTCTTTCCCAGACGTGGTTGCGAACGCTGACGATGAGACGCGAGCGCTTCTCGACGACCGCGCACGCTCCCTCGGCGCCACCGCCGCTGAGCTTTTGGCTGAGCATAAACCGGACACCCTCGTGGTAGCCGGCGGAGCCTTCTCAGATGATCCGGCAGCGCCGAAGCTCTTTGCTTCCGCTGTACGCCAGGCCACCGACCACCCGGTGGAGCTGCGCATGGTTCCCTCGCACACCGAGATTGTTCGCGCCTGCACCCGCGCTGTGGCGCTGGATCCTCTGCTGCGGGTGCCGCTCGATCTCGGCCGCGAGGCCAAAGCTGCCTAAAAGGGGATTGAAGTAATTCCCGTAAAAAGGTGGGCCTTGAGCCCAAGGTGCTGAGCACCGGCGACGAAGTCCGGCCGATCGTCGAAGAAGTGGGTGTCCTTGGCCTGGGCCCCGAGGGCATCCACGGCCACGAGGTAGGCTTCCGGATCCGGCTTGGCCACCCCGATATCGCAGCTCAGCGTCACGGCGGCGCATTCTTCCAGCCAAGGCTGCGTCTGGCGGATCCTGGTTCCCAATGCCGCTGGCACATTCGCCAGGATGCCAACACTATGGCCTTGGCCAATAAACCCTAGGACCGCACGAACCATTTCTTCGTCGGCTACCAGCAGGTGCTCGGTATCCAATTCGATGGCGTGACTGACATCAAAAGGAGCGAGACCGGCCAGCGCGCGAATGCGGCCCCAGTATTGCGCATCGCTCAGGTGCCCAGCGTCATATGCAGGGCGAAACTCCTCATAAAGAGACCAAAAGTGCTCTACATTGTCGGGACGGAGGTAATCCTCCAGCTCAGCGTTCCCGACGGGCGTAGCTGACCGCATGAGCACGCCGTAGAGGTCGAAGAGCAAAGTGGCCATGCGCCCAGTGTAGCCAGACCGCAAGAGCGCCAGTCAGCGTGCCCGCTACGAAGAGCGGAAGCGATAGTGTGCCATGCGCCCACAGCGTCGAGGTTGCCCCCACGAGGAATAGCCCGCCCACGCTAAACAGGGAGCGGCTCAGCGCCGTCGCCGCCGCGGCGGCGCACAATAAGAGGGCAAGCCCGGCAAACGGGCCGAGCATCACCGCGAGGGCGAAGAAAAAGGTTCCCAGAGCCATGTTGGTTGCCGCCAGCCACATGCCACCGACCAATGCAATCGCTAGCCCGGCAAGGGCACCGCAGATGAGCATGAGGCGCGTTGTAGTCATAAAAAAATTCTCCCACCAACCGCAGGGGGCCGTGGGAGAATCCGCGCAAACTATATGGCTTCGTTACCGTTGCGCCAGCGAGCCATCGACGCGCAGCAGGCCAGAACCGTCATTGCCCACCAGCTTGAGCTGGTCAATGATCTCAGACACGGAGGACTCTTCCTCAACCTGCTCCTCGAGGAACCAGTTGATGAGACCACGGGAATCCAGGTCCCCAGCCGCATCTGCGGTGCGGGCGATCTCTCGGATCTGCTCCGAGACCTTCTGCTCATGCGCGAGGGATGCCTCAAAAGCATCGAGCGGGGTGGCGGCCTTGACGGAGCCGACCTGGATATCCTCCAGCTCGACGCGGTAGCCGCGGTCCAACAGGTGCTCGGCGAACTTCTGTGCGTGCTCGCGCTCTTCCTCTGCCTGCTTGAAGAACCAATCGCGCATGCCTGGGAAGGACAGGTTGTCCATCTCGTAGGCCAGCTGAGTGTAAATCAGGGCTGCGCCGTGCTCATTATTGACCTGGGCGTTGAGGAGCGTTTGCAGTTTCTCATCCATAAGAGTTATTCCTTTCGTGTGTTGTTCCCACAATACAGAAAAAAATCGGGCGCGCTAGCAAGGTGATCTTAAGCAAACTCGCACGTCATAACACTTTTTCTGGTAGGTTTACCTAACCCAAATCTGAGATCCGCTGGTAACGCGCGAGGCTAACACCATCAAGGCCCCGGAATTCCACCGCTATTCCACGGCTTGCGTACTTGCTCTGGACGGAATCGAGTACAGCCACGGTCGAAGCGTCCCAAATATCGGCCTCGGAGAAATCCACGATGACCTTCTCCACCGGCAGGGTGTAGTCGAAGGCGTAGACCAGATCATTGGAAGAGGCGAAGAAGAGCTGGCCGCGCACAGTGTAGACGTTGCCCTCTAGCTCCACCGACACGAGGTGGGCGACGCGGCGTGCAAAGGCCACCGAGGCAGTGAGCACACCGAGGATCACACCGACCGCCAGGTTATTCGTGGCCAAGGTGCCAATCACCGTCACCAGCATGACGAGGGTTTCGCTCAGAGGCATGCGGTGAATCGTGCGCACCGAGCGCCAATCCACGGTGTGGAAGGACACCATAAACATGACCGCCACAAGAGCAGCCATGGGGATTTTCCCTACGGTGTCCCCCAACACGAGGATGAGGATAAGGAGGAAGACGCCGGCGAGGAACGTCGACAAGCGCGTGCGTGCCTGCGATTCCTTGACGTTAATCATGGTCTGGCCAATCATCGCGCACACGCCCATGCCGCCGATGGCAGCGGCGAGCATGTTGCCGATGCCCTGGCCCACGGATTCGCGCGTTTTATCGGAGTGGGTATCCGTGAGGTCGTCGACAAGCTTGGCGGTGAGCAGGGATTCCATGAGTCCGACGAGTGCCACCCCCAGTGCATAGGGAAGGCAGAGGAGGAGGGTGTCCTTCGTCCACGGGATATCCGGAATGACGAAACCGGGCAGGGAGGTCGGCAGCTCGCCTTGATCCGCGACGTCGGGAACCTGCCAGCCGAAAATCACAGTCAACATGGTGACAACCACGATCGCCACGAGGGGCGCGGGGATTACCGTGGTGATGCGCGGCCACACCACCATGATGACGAGGCCCAGAGCAACGAGAGGATAGACCAGCCACGGCACCTGCCACAGGTGACCCAGCTGCGCGGTGAACATGAGGATGCCCAGCGCGTTGACGAAACCCAGCATGACGCTGCGGGGGATGAAACGCATGAGCTTGGCGACGCCCAGCATTGCCATCACTACTTGCAGGATGCCCGCCATCCAGATGGTCAGGAGCACGTACTGCAGGCCATGCTCGTGGGCCAGGGGCGCGATAACCACGGCGACAGAACCAGCTGCAGCGGAGATCATGGCTGGGCGCCCGCCAGTGATGGCGATGGACATCGCCATGATGACGGAGGCGAAGAGCCCCACCTTGGGGTCGAGCCCGGCGAGGATGGAGAAACTTAAGACTTCCGGGATGAGGGCCAGCGCAACAGCAAGCCCGCCAAACACCTCCTTGCGGAAGCGGGCGGGCGAGCTGAAGGCCGCGCGGAAAGAACCGGCGGAACGGTCAGACATTAGTGGCCGTCTTTGAAGGAACCATCGCGGGTGATGACCGGCAGGACCGACCAGGCAAAGTTGATCCACTGGTCGGTCTTCTTCCACGAGAAGTCCGGCTCAAAAATGGTGGTCGGCTTGGTGTAGATGACGGCGGACTTGACCTCGGAGGCGGTCTGCTCGAGCAGGTTGACCACGAGGTCGAGGGTCTTGCCGGAATCCGCTACGTCATCGACGACGAGGACCTTCTTGTCCTTGAGCGAATCCGTATCCAGCTGCGGGTTAAGGAGAATCGGCTCCGGCAAGGTCTCACCGATATCGGTGTAGAACTCCACGTTGATAGCGCCCATTTCTTTGACGCCGATGGCGTAGCCAATGGCGCCTGCAGGGATCAGGCCTCCGCGGGCCACGCCCACGATGAGGTCCGGGAACCAGCCCGAATCCACGATTTGTTGCGAAAGGTAGCGGCTGGCCTCACCGAAGACCTCCCACGTCAGGTTCTCGCGTTCCGGGTTCCACCACTCCGGGGTGCTCATCGTCTAGGTCTCCTTCGCCAGATTGTGCATTTCCCTCAGTCTAATCATCTACCTCAGCGGAACGGAACCTCCGCCACCGTTCGGCGCAGTTTGCGGGTGCGCAGCCGCTCCGGATTCTCCGCCAAGGCCTCCACCGCGCGCACCGCACACATGACGTGGGCTTCCTTCGAGTTCGAGTAAAAGGCCTGCGCTTGGGCGGGAAGCTTGGGCACGGCGTGCAAAGGTAGATCGGAGACCGACAGCAGCGTGCCGTAGGGGATGCGGTAGCGGTAGCCGTTGGCGGCCAGCGTGCAGGATTCCATGTCCACGGCCACCGCGGTAGAGTGGCGCAGCCATTCCCACAAGTCCCGGGAGGTGCGCCACTCCCAGTTGCGGTCATCGGTGGAGAGCACCGTGCCGGTGCGCATGAGCGAATTGTCTTTCCCATAGACCTCTTCGACGGCGGCCTCCAGCATGCGCTGGATTTCTGGAATGGCGGGAATCGGGTTGCTGGTGGTGACGGTGCCGTCGAGGATGTGGTCCTCGCGCTGGTAGGCGTTGCCCAGAATGAGGTCGCCGATGCGCATGCGGCCATCGAGCCCTGCGCAGTGGCCGATCATGATCCAGGCCTCCGGGCGCAGGACCGCCAAGCAGTCCGTAATGGTCTTGGCGTTAGAGGGGCCCACACCGATATTGATCATGGTGATGCCATCTCCGCCGGCGGTGATGAGATCAAAACGGGGCATCTGGTAGCGGGAGGTGAGGGTGAGCTCGTCGACGTCGAGAAGCACCGCGTCATTGGAGTGGATGGTCTCCCCCGTGGGCAACACGAGCGCGGTATAGCGTGAATCCTCACGTGAGAGTTCGCGCAGGCCGAACTTAACGAACTCGGTGGTGTGCATGGCGTAGTTGGTGAACAGGATGTACTTCTGCACGGTGTCCACCTCGATACCGGTGTAGTGCTCGATGCGAGCACAGGCGATGTCGAAGCGCTGCGGGCCGAAGTGGAACAGCGGCTTTTCTTTCCCGTGAAAGGCCTTCCAGGCGCCGTCAACGATCCCGTCATGAACCGCATCGAGGGTGGGCCGGGGTATATCGCCGCGGTCCTGGGGAATTTCTGTAATCCCCCGGATATATTCCGGCGGGATGCGCTCATCCGATTGACCGACGTAGATATCGCAGGGGTAGTTATTGGTGAGCCGCGTGAGCTGCTCCGTGAGGTAACTACGAATCAGCCATGGTTTTGATATCACTGCCGAGTAGCGGCCCTCTTGGTCCACGTAGCCGAAGGGCTCAGAGCGGTCGATGGGTGTCCATTGGCGGATATCCACGGTGATCTTCGGGTAGACCACGTGGCGGTAGGCGTCGTGGTCCCCCGAGGCGAGAGCGTGACGTGCCAGCTCGCAGGAACTGTCATAGAGCTCGCTGAGGCGGGAAATCGCTTCATTGACGGAGTGGACATGCTGCAGGTCGGTCATGCTCGCGAGTGTATCCATGAAAGAAGCCCGCCGCGGTGAGGCGGCGGGCTCTATCCCCATGACTAATCCGGTAACGCGTGCGGTGTGGAGCTCACCGCCCGGCCCGTATTAGGCAAGCCTTAGCTTAGTAAAAAAGTTGGAGGGGCGTCAAGGGTAAACTGCAATCCCATGACCACACTCCCCCTCGGTGCCCGCAGGCGGACGCGAGGCGTGTGCGAAGACGACTGGTCCGCGCGCCCCACCGCCGAACGACCCTGGCCGGTTATTTTGATCCACGGAACCTGCGACAGCAAAGGCGTCTGGCAAGTCCTCGCAGACATGCTCCGCGCCGCTGGCTGGGCCACCTTCGCCCCTGACTACGGGACCCGCGCCACCGCTCCCCTGCAGGAATCCGCCCGGCAGCTCGACGCCTACATCAACGCCGTCCTTGCCGTCACCGGCGCGGAAAAGGTGATCCTCGTGGGGCATTCACAAGGTGGGTTATTGGCTCGCTATTGGATGCGCATGCACGATAGCGCGGAGTCTGTACGGCACGTCGTCTGCATCAGTGCTCCCAACCACGGCACGACCCAGGGCGGAATTGCCAGCCCCCTCTTCCGTGGCGAGCGCCAGGAGGAGGTCGTGCGCACGCTTATCGACGGCTGGTTTGGCCCCGCCGGCATGCAGCAAGTAGTCGGCAGCGAGGTCGTGGAGGCCACGAACCGCGGCAGTGAGGTCGAACCCGGTGTGAGCTATACGTGCATCGCCACGCGCTCCGATGCCGTCGTGGTTCCACCCAATACCTGCTTCCTCAACGGCCCTCAGGTGCGCAACATTTACATCCAGGACATCGAGCGCCGCGCGATAATCCGCCACGAAGACATGCCCTTGGACAAGCGGGTATGCCACGTGGTGCTCGAAGAACTGGAGCAACTCTAGAGTTCTAGCTCATCCAGGATCGCGTCGAAAGCCGGGCCCACCTGGGTGCGCCACAGGGTGTCGACGCGATCGTCGGCGCGTCCCGGGCCACCGTTGATGGTGGCCACGCGCTTGCCCTGTTTTCTTGGCCTCTAGGACGAACCGAAAGCCGCTCATCACCGCCAGCGAAGAACCGGCAACGAGCACCGAGTCCGCCGCGTTGACCATCGCATAGGCGGCGTCCTTTTTGTATGTAGGCACTGGCTCACCGAAATAGACCACGTCTGGCTTCAGGCGCTGGGAGCCGCACCGCACGCAGCCGGGCATGACGAATTCTTCCACTGCTTCCTCGCTGAGGGCGACGTCGCCGTCGGGGTTGACGTCGTCCTTGTTGACTGCCCAGCGTTGGAGGTACGTCGGGTTGGCTGTGGCCGCGCGGGCATCGTAGTCCGCGCGTGCTTCTTCGTATCCGCAGCTCAAGCACACGACGTGTTGCATGTCCCCATGCAGGGCGATGAGGTTGCGCTGCCCAGCTTCCTCGTGCAGGCCATCAACGTTCTGCGTGACAACGCCCGTGAGAAGCCCGGCGCGCTCGAGTTCGACCAAGGCGTAGTGCGTGCGGTTGGGGTGTGCGGCCTGCATGACCCGCCAGCCCACGAAAGCACGGGCCCAGTAGCGGTGGGAGGCCTGCGGGTCGTGGAGAAATTCCTGGTAGGTCATGGGGCGGTGCCGGCTGAGGGAGCCATTCGGGCCACGGTAGTCCGGCACGCCTGATTCCGTAGATACACCTGCTCCCGTGAGGACCATGACGTTGCCATGGCGCAGTTGCTCGGCGACGGCGTTCAACGCTTGTTGTGGAGGCGTCGGGGTCGCAATCTCGGTGACGACGCGGGAAATCGAGCGCAGCGCAGACTGATGGGCGTGGGCAACAGCGGGATCCATGGTGCCCCAGCTTACGGAAGTGCCTCCTCATAAAGGTGATCCGAGTCGAGCTCGCCGTGCCGCGAACAGCGCGCGTTCCAACCATCCGGGCGCACCTGCACCACCATGCGGCGCCCGCACAACTGGCAATAGCGCGGGACGTCCAGGCCGGCCGCGGCTGCCGGGTGCAAGGTGAATTCCTCGCTCAGTGGTTTCCCAGTGTTGGGGTGAAACAGTGGCTCCTCGCCGGCGAGTACGGCAGCGGCCAGCTCCGTCGAATTGTTCATCAGAGGGCCTTGATAGGCAGGTCGATGCGGCCGAGCATGTCGACGTCCTTCTCGATCTGCTTGCCCAGCGTGGTCAGGTAGTTTCCGGCGATGATGGCGTTGATGCCGCCGAGGAGGCCCTTTTCGGTGCCGTCGTCACCGAGGGAGAGCTCACGGCCGCCTGCAAAACGGAGGGTCACGGACGGCATAGCCAGGCGGAAGGCGGCCACGGCGCGCAGCGCCTCACCGAGCGGGACCAGCGGGTAGTCCGCGAATGGTGTGCCCGGGCGCGGGTCAAGGAAGTTCATCGGCACCTCGCAGGGCTCGATCTGGGCCAGCTGGTAAGCGAACTCGGCGCGGTCTTCTAGTGATTCGCCCATTCCGATGATGCCGCCGGAGCAGACCTCCATGCCGACTGCACGGACATTCTCGAGGGTCTCTTTGCGCTCCTCCCAGGTATGCGTGGTGACCACGTTGGGGAAGAAGGACTTGGAGGTCTCCAGGTTGTGGTTATAGCGCTGGGCGCCCATGTCCTTGAGGCGCTGGGCTTGCTCACGGGTGAGGGTTCCGAGCGAGAGGGAGATTTCGATGTCCACTTCATCCAGGATGGCCGGGATGGCCTCAGCAACCTGGGAGAGCAGGTTTTCATCCGGGGCTTTCACAGCTGCCACGATGCAGAATTCGGTAGCACCGGTCTTGGCGGTCTTCTTGGCGGCCTCCACCAGCTCCGGGATGTTGAGGCGCGCGGCGCGTACGGGAGAATCAAACAGGCCCGACTGCGAGCAGAAGTGGCAATCCTCCGGGCAGCCGCCGGTCTTAATGGAGATGATGCCTTCCACGGACACGTCTGGGCCGCACCACTTGAGGCGGGTCTTGTGGGCGATGTCCGCGATCTCTTCCAGCTGCTCATCCGGGATCTGGAGAACCTGCAGGAGTTCTTCTTCGTTGAGGCCGATGCCCTGCTCCAGGGCCTTCTCGCGTGCGATGTCTACGATGCTCATGCGGGAAACCTTACTTGAACACCGTTCAAGTTGTGGTAAATCTGCCGGTTTCATGTAGTCCGGGCTACCCTTTAGGCCATGGATTCCACGCTCTACGACGACACCCTCGCACTGCTTCAGCAGCTCATTCGCAATGCCTGCGTGAATAACCTCACGCCTGACTCCGGCCACGAGGTCCGCAATGCCGACACGTTGGAGCGGTTTTTCGCAGGCACCCCGGTGGAGATTCAACGTTATGAATCGCACCCGGGCCGCGTCACCATCGTGGTAACCGTTCCGGGTGACCCGGACAAGGAGCCGCTCACGCTCATGGGCCACACCGACGTCGTGCCCGTCGACGAGCCCAAGTGGACCAAGCCGCCCTTCGACGCCGTCATCGAAGATGGCAAGCTCTACGGCCGCGGCGCGGTGGACATGCTCTTTATTACGGCGACGATGGCGGCGGTGACTCGCGATGTGGCTCAGCGCGGCAACCCCGGCGGCACCCTGGCGTTTGTGGGTATGGCAGACGAGGAGGCCCGCGGCGGTTTGGGCTCCATCTGGATGGACAAGCACCACCCGGAGGCCTACTCGGTGCGCAACTGCCTCTCGGAAACCGGCGGCAGCCACCTGCCCGGCGCGCTCGGCTTCAACGTCGGAGAGAAGGGCGCGGGCCAGCGCCGCCTGCACGTGCACGGCGATGCCGGCCATGGCTCCACGCCCTTCGGCAAGGACTTCGCCATCGTCAAGATTGGTGAAGTTGCCCGCCGCATCGCCGCCGCCGAGCCACCCGTGGCCACGGATGAGGTATGGCAGGGATTCGTCAAGACCTTCCGCTTCGACCCCGCAACGGAGGCAGCGCTTCTCGACGGCTCCGCTACCGCCGCCGACTATGAAAGGTTCGGTAATTTGTCTGCCTACGCCCACGCCTTCTCGCACACGACGATTGCCCAAACCGTCCTGCGCGCAGGTGGCGCCATCAACGTGCTGCCTTCCCACGCCTACCTGGAGATGGATATCCGCCCCTTCCCTGGCCAGACCCAGGAGGAGCTCGACGAGTTCCTGCGCGAAGCCCTCGGCGATATGGCCGACGAAGTAGAGATCGAGCACCTTATTACGGAGGACGCCACACAGTCCTCGACTGATACTGAGCTGTGGCACTGCATCGAGGAGACCTCTCACGAATTTTTTCCGGATAAGGAAGTACTGCCGGTGCTGGCGACGGGTGGTTCCGACCTGCGCGTGGCCCGCCGCCGCGGCGGCAACGCCTACGGCTTCGCGCTGCATGCGGAGGATCGGGATATGGCCAGCGCAAACTCGCAGCTACACAGCCACGATGAACACCTCTACCTGGAAGACTTGGATTTGACTGTGAAGGCGTATTTTTCGCTGGTAAATCGTTTCTTAGGAAGCGAGCACTAACGCAAACGTGTAAAAGCTGTGGCACAATGTGGCGCATGAGAAATAAGCTTGTCCTCTGCTCCGTTGCTGCTGCCATCGGCCTGTCCGCCCCTACCGCATCCGCCGACATGGTGGATGACTACCTGGCCAAGGTCCCTGCCGGCCAGATTTCCTGTGAGCAGGCCACCAAGTACTACACCAATCCGTCTGACTACAACAGCAAGAAGTCCCAGGCGCTGGCTGCTGCCAACTTCCACCCGCGTGGTCCCGAGATCCGCGATGCCGTCGCCCGCGCCGACGAGGCCATCGCTCGCTGCGGCCTGAACGGTGGCGGTGGCAACACTGCTAACAATGGTGGTGCCCCAGCTAATAACACCGCCCCAGCTAACAACAATGCCCCTGCTAACAACGGTGGTGGCGCCCCGGCCAATAACGGCAATAATGCCCCAGCAAACAACGCTTTTCCGACCTTCCCGGTGACCATCGGCAACTTCACCTTCAACGTCCCGGACATTCTGGCGTACCTCAAGACCCTCGTCGAGGGCACCCCGCTGGCCCAGCTTTTGCCGTAGAAGACTAGCGGAAATACGTCCCCGCGTGCAGCGCACAGCCTGTATTGAAGGCATGCCCACACGCGGGGCATTTATATGCTGAGTATTCGGCGTAGGTCATTGTTCGGCCGCAGGCCCCACACATGACGCACAGCTCGTCCTTCGGCATGGGCCCGAAGTCATGATCTGTTAGCTCCGCATGACAAAGCGAACACGCGAACCATCCGCCGCAGGTGTGGCTCTTGTTCGCAATGACGTCGACAAGCGTGTGCCAGTGGCGGCACCGGCCCTCCGCGTCGATGGCCCCTTGGATTTGTGTCACTAGCGCGTGAGCCCCCACAGAATCTGCTCGTGCACGCGCGGGTCATGGGGTAGATTTCCATGTTCGACTGGGGCCGATTCCACGTTGACCACGTCCGCGCCCGGAACAGCGCTGAGCTCCGAGGTCTGGTTCGGCGTCACGGTATTATCCGCCGGCGAGTAGATGGACGTGTAGGTGACACCAGGCGCGGTATCCGGAAGCTGGTTGAGATTCTCCATAAAATCCGAGCCCTCCAACTGCTCGATGCCAGCGCTGGTGCCGAGGAAATCAACCACAGCGGGCGCAATTTTTGCCGCCGTGTTGAGGGGCGTTGCTCTGTCACCCCACGTCGTCCCGTGGAAGTTCGCACCGATGGTGACCACGCGGTTCACTTCATCCGCTGAGCCGTAGAGTTGTGTGAAGGTCTTGGTGTGCAGGCCGCCTTGGGAGAAGCCGACGAGGTTTACTTTATTTGCTCCGGTCACCTCACGGATGTGCTCGATGTGCCCGGCGATCTCGCGCCCTGAAGAATCTAGATCCGCAATACCCTTCATGTAGTCATAGGCGTTCTGGTACGTGATATCTTCAGCGCCATAGTCGAAGGCCCACACGCACATCCCGTGATCCTTGAGTTTCGGGATGAGGTCATTCCACTCGGCCGAATTTGCCGAAGTCCCATGCAATAAAACGACGGGTTCGGTGACGGAACCCGTGGGCTTACAGTCAGGATCGTTGATTCCGAGATCCTGCGCGGCGGAGGTCTCCATGGTCTGGGCATGAGCCGGAACGGGGGCGGCAGTGCCGAGGAGGATTGCAAGGAAAGCGCGCTGTAAAAAGCCGTTTTTCATGAGGCACTAGCTTATCCGCCGAGCCTGGCCAGCTACTGTGTGATTCCTGTGCGCAACTAAAGTACCCGTCACTACCATAGAGGTAGATAAACAAAGGACCTGAAATGAAGCGACTTCTCTGTATTGCCTCTGCGCTCTTTGTGCTCGGCGACTGTTCCTCTCTCGACGTTGAATCCACCCCTGCGAGTGAGACGTCGTCAAGCACCAGCGTTACTGAAGACGCCCCACACCCCACCCTTCCCACTGCCGAGGAAAGCGCCGAAGATATCGGCGTGGATCAACCGCAAGAAGAAGTCATCGGCTTCACCGAGGCGCCCGGTGCGGCGCAACCTACTCCGATGGAGAAAGCCATCGAGTCCTGCGGTGATGTCTCGCTACACGAAACCGGAACGACATTCTTCAGCGATGGAACCTCTGGCTGGACACAGCAGTGTGCCGACGAAATGATGGCCGCAAATCCCCCAGTGCAAGAAGCTGCCGCTGTGTATGAAGCACCCGCCGTTGAAGAGAACTACGTTCACCCCGGCGCGTATTGCAACGGCGGAAGCGGGGTATCAAAGAGAGGTGTCCCGATGACGTGCGCCCCGGCATCGGACGGCAGGATGCGCTGGCAGAGCGCGTAACCTCATTCCGGCAGTTGCGGGCCTTTACCCCTCTTCCACAACGCAAAGGCGATGCCTCTGCGGATCAGTGCTGAAAGCCCTACGGGCAGGCAGCACAGGAGGGGCAAAGCAATGAGCATCTGGCCGATCCAGCCGAAGAGACCAAGCACTCCAATAACGACGAAAACGGCATCTAGCCGGAAATCTGTAATGTCCTTCCGCTGCATGGGCAGGGAAATAAGGTAGGCAATTCCCAGAAACACGAGTGCGGGAAGAACCACAAAGACCGCAAGGAAGCCGCTCTCAGCATCAGTTCCTTGCGTATCAACGAAAAAGACGGCCACCAGCAGCCCAACAAATGCGAACTCCACAAATGGTAACCGCAGCACAGGGAAATCTATAAGCCGCGGTGGCTGGGCGGAAGCGGGGCCGAACATACCGACAGTCTAGGCAAAACCCTTTCCCCGTCGTCTTTACCGAAGTAGTTAAGCCTTACGGAGCGTGAACTCTACGACGTCGACCTCATCATCCTCAGCTAATCCGGGATAGTGAGTATCGAGCGCTTCGTGGAGCTCAGCAAGAGAACCAAAGCCATCTCTTCGGGCTTGTTCCTCCGTCAAGGACCTCCGCTGGGTAGAGACGACAGAAGTGACTTCTGCGGGAATGGTGACAACCTCTCCGGATTCTTTCTCGAAGACAATCTGGGCGCTTCCTTCGTGGAAGGGGTCATCCACCCGAATGGTTTGTTGCTTTTCTCCGCTTCGAATTGATTCCTCGTAGCCTTCCCACATATAGATGCGTTGCTCTTTGTCCATGTCACGCCAGTTATATGCGAACGGTAAGAGCTCTTCCACGGTGAGTGCTTCAAGTCCATTGCTTCTGCGCACGATGCACCGGATAGACGGATCAGTATCAAATAGCACTTGGCGGCATTTTCCACAGGGCGAAAGCACCTGGCCAGTCGGACCGTGGACGGCGACTACCGCCCGGATGGGATCCTCGGGATGACTAGCAGCGTGGTTAGCTAAGGCCGAGATTTCACCACAGGGGCCACCGAGAAAATGGTATGCGTTCAAACCGAGCACGTGTTTGCCGGATTCAGTCAGGAGGGCTGCGGCTACGGTGTGATCTTCCCCGTCGTGGAAGCGCTGCGCATGGGTCGTGGCTACGGTCAGTAATTCTCGGAGTTCATTAGTAATCATCCTTCAAAGGTAGCTGTTACTGCCACAACTCCTAAGCCCAAGGGATCACAAATCTGTCACTGTCATTCACGGTAAATAAGGGCGAAAAACTTCGAACTTCTGGCCGCTATAATTCCCCGAAGATATCAATAACCCCGGCGATTTACTCCTACTTTCGTAGTGCAGGGATCGTTCCGGGGTTTTCAAAGCGCACATTATCATATCCATATGGAAATCCAAGCCCAGCCCAAGTACAGCTGTCCCAGTGGTTTTCATCTGCGCGAATGAGCAGGTACACCGATCATCCATCACCAGAAACGCTCTACCTTTGGAATACTCACCTCACGAAGACCTATCTCGCAGACATCGAACACCTCGAAGTACTCCTCCGAAATAGCATTCACAATGCCCTAACCGGAAGGTACGGCGAGCGATGGTTTGACGACGATCGAATCCCTTTCAACGATGCAGCGAAGAAGAATATCCGCAAAGCGAAGAAACGGGCCGGGAAGGAAGGCGCACCACCAGGAAAAATCATCGCTGAACTCAGCTTCGACTTTTGGCGCTTCCTCCTAAGCAGTCACTATCAGGCGAGCGTCTGGCCTCAGGTTAAGAAGGCGTTGAAGAAAACCCCTGGCAGCAGACAGCAGTTTGAAGATCTTGACTCCGTTGATAACGCCATCCAAATGGTGGCAAGCTTTATTGATCCTCATGCCGAAGCATGGATCAAGGACAATTCCCGAGTCCCCGATATACGGGCACAACGACCTTAGCTGTATACCGCAGGACAAAGCGGAAAAGAGCCGGGTTACTCGTAGCGAAGCGAGCTGAACATCCCGGTTTCCATGTGATAGGCGTTATGGCAGTGAAATGCCCACTCACCGGGGTTGTCAGAGATCAGGTCGGCGATCATGGTTTCACCGTGGCGGAGAAGGACGGTGTCCTTGCGTAGCCCGCCGCTGCCGGGCAGCGCCCACGTGTGACCGTGGATGTGCATGGGGTGGGGCATCATGGTCCTGTTGCGCATGACCATCCGCAGGCGCTGGCCCGCCTGCACGATCGCGGAGGAGGATTGGCCATCGGTGAGAATGCTCCATTCATACGGCATCATCTGCCCGCCCAGGTCGATGCTGACTTCTCGGTCTGGTGTGTCCTCGGGCAGGAGTGCACGGTCTGCTGGCTTCAGGGAGGACAGAAGCAGTCCGGTGGACGACAACTCGGGGAAGTCGACATCGGGGTGAGGGGCCTGGCCGCCGGCGGTGCGGATGACGGCGAAGGCGCGGTCGTCTTTACCCACCGCCAAAGCCGTGAGCGGGAAGATGCCGTCGCCGAGGATGACCTCGACGTCGACACGCTCGCCCATCGA